>Ga0302288_1000010_pt1 | contig 199456 bp, 181 predicted proteins | sample III_Fen_N1_1_FD_194549 | JGI IMG/M metagenome (GOLD analysis project Ga0302288, IMG submission 194549) | Peat permafrost microbial communities from Stordalen Mire near Abisko, Sweden - III_Fen_N1_1 | ecosystem: Environmental > Terrestrial > Soil > Wetlands > Permafrost | place: Sweden: Abisko... | reverse complement strand
ATCGTTAAAAAAAACGAGACAAATTGAAGCAAAAAGATTGCACAATAGATATTTTGCAAAGAGTGCTCGTACGGTTTTGAAACAGTTAAGACTTACTACTGATAAGGCTGAAGCTGTTAAAATCTTACCAGAACTAACTAAAATGCTTGATAAACTTGCTAAAAACAATGTTATTCACAAGAATAAAGCTTCGAATTTAAAATCGGAAGCTGCTTTACATGTGAACTCTTTACAATAGTACGTTTTTGTTTTTTAAAATACAGAGAAGAGATCTCCAATGGGATCTCTTTTTTTTTATTTTATTTACTCTAAGCCTTAAAATCTATTAAAACTATTCAAATAGGTTTTTTATCTTTGCATGTCTGATTAAAAGAAGTATGGAATCCAAAGAAGTAAAAATAGCTATTATCCAATCGAGTTGCTTTAAAGAAAAGCAAAAAAATATTGATAAAACAATTGAACTTATTCGAAAAGCATCTACAAAAGGAGCACAAGTTATATGTTTGCAAGAATTGTTTACTTCTCTCTATTTTTGCGATGTTGAAAATCACGATAATTTCTTATTAGCAGAATCTATTCCTGGCCCTTCTACAAACTGTTTTCAAAAAATTGCAAAAGAACTTTCGGTTGTTATTGTTGCATCGCTTTTCGAAAAACGTGCCGAAGGTCTTTATCATAATACCGTTGCAGTAATTGATGCCGATGGTGAATATCTTGGAAAATATAGAAAAATGCATATTCCTGATGATCCTGGATATTATGAGAAATTTTATTTTACACCAGGCGATTTAGGATATAAAGTATTCAATACTAAATACGGAAAAATTGGAACCTTAATTTGCTGGGATCAATGGTATCCTGAAGCAGCTCGCATTACTTCGTTAATGGGTGCAGATTTCTTGGTTTATCCTACAGCCATAGGTTGGGCAGATTCGCAAACAGAACAAACAAATATAGAGCAATATAACGCTTGGCAAACAATTCAGAAAGCTCATGCCGTTGCAAATGGTGTACATGTTATATCTGTAAATAGGACTGGTATAGAAGGTAATATGCAGTTTTGGGGTGGATCATTTGTCTCAAATCCATTTGGAACAATTATGTATCAAGCACCTCATTTAGAAGAAACTGTCGAGGTTATTTCTATTGATATTGCTAAATCTGATTATTATAGAACTCATTGGCCATTTTTACGCGATAGAAGAATTGATAGTTATCAGCCAATAACAAAAAGATATATTGACGAACAATAATAATCGAACGGTAAGAAGTATTACCTTCGCATAATTATTTTAAAAATACAATTGTAATGGATAAATGTTCATTTTGTGGGAAGTCGAAGAAGGAAGTTAATTTATTAATTACTGGAATAGGTGGTTTTATTTGTGATAGTTGTGTTGAGCAAGCAAATGAAATTGTTAATGAGGAGGTTAAAGTTAGACATAAAAAAAATCCAACAGCTCCTGCCATAAAACTTAAAAAACCAACAGAAATAAAAGACTTTCTTGATCAATATGTAATTGGTCAAGATGAAGCAAAAAAAGTATTATCTGTTGCTGTTTATAATCACTACAAACGACTGAATCAAGTTGCAAAACATCCCGGAACTGATGATGTTGAGATTGAAAAGTCCAATATTATTTTAATTGGAGAAACCGGTACAGGAAAAACCTTATTAGCTAAAACAATTGCACGATTACTCGAAGTGCCATTTACGATTGTCGATGCAACTGTTTTGACCGAAGCTGGTTATGTAGGCGAAGATATAGAAAGTGTTATAACTCGACTTTTGCAAGTTGCCGATTACGATACTAAACAAGCAGAAAAAGGAATTGTATTTATAGATGAAATTGATAAAATTGCAAGAAAAGGCGATAATCCATCAATAACTAGAGATGTTTCTGGTGAAGGGGTTCAACAAGGATTATTGAAATTGTTAGAGGGTTCAATTATAAATGTACCACCACAAGGAGGACGCAAGCATCCTGATCAGAAATTTATTCAGGTCGACACAAAAAATATTCTTTTTATTTGTGGAGGAGCTTTTGAAGGAATAGACAAAATGATTGCTCGTCGTTTAAATACAATGACTGTCGGTTTTGGTACTAAAGAAAAAAGTGCAGATATCGATAAAACGAACTTTATACAATATGTTTCGCCAAAAGATTTACGTCACTTTGGTATGATACCTGAAATTATTGGACGTTTACCTGTTTTAGGTTATTTAAATCCTTTGGATAAAGATATTCTAAAAACCATATTAACACAACCTAAAAACGCTATAACAAAACAATATAAAGAACTGTTTAAGCTCGATGGTGTTAGTCTTGAATTTGATCCAGAGATGTACGATTATATTGTTGAAAAAGCAATTGAATTTAAAATTGGAGCACGAGGACTTCGTTCAATTTGTGAAACAATAATGGTAGATGTAATGTTTGAAACTCCATCATCTGAAAAAACAGAATTACTCATTACGAAAGAATATGCAATGAAAAAACTTGAGCATGCAAAGCTCGAAAGATTAAAATAGTTGATATTAATCACCATTTTAACGTCAAAAGAATATCAAAACGATTGTTGATATTCTTTTTTTTTATATATTGGCTTATAATTTTCTAAAGCAAAAGCTGAACATGAGATTTAGATTGATATTTGTATTTGTATTTTTACTTTTTGGCTTATTGTCGAAAAGTCAAGATTGCATTAATTATCATCTAAAATCTTGTCCAAGACTTAGTCCAAATCCATATATTGATGTACCTGAAGGAAGTAAAAGTGCTCTTTTGTTAAGAGGAGAATTTATGGAATCTGTATTTACAATATTTCAATGTAAAGATTATCGAATAACATTATGTTCAGAATTATTTTCCAATGAAATAAATTTGAAAGTATACGATGCTGATGATGGATCTATATTATTATATGATAATACTCAAAATGAAACAGCTCAAGTTTTTGAATTTCAAGTTTTTAACACAAGGCGTGTTCGTTGTATCATAAGTGTACCATTGTCAAATCAACCCAAAAAGAATACAGGTTTATTAGTCGAAAAAACTCCTCGTGGATGTGTTGGATTCTTGCTCGAATCAATGGTGACTAGAAAATAGTATTTGAATATTTGAATTGTAAATTTATTCAAAGTGCAAGTATTTAAAGACTTAACAATCATTTTTTAAAATCAAATAATTTTACTTTTTTGTGTATTTATCATTATCAATTCTCTATTTTTGTTATTGAAAAATAGAATTGAAATATGTTAAAGAAAATACTAATAATCTCCCTAATTGTCTGTTTTGGTGGCATTGTGGTTCTTTCTTTTTTCTTTCTGAAAAAACAGCAAGTAAAGCAAGATTTTCTTACAATTAAAGCTGTACCAATTAATAGTTTTTGTGTTTTATTAATAAATGATTTTCCACACTTTATAAATAATTCGCTTCAAAGTAATCAAATATGGCAGGGTTTATCAACTATTCCTGCAATCAATAAATTACAAACCGATCTTAAATTTATTGATTCATTAGCTGGTGACGAATTAGGTAAATCGAGTTTCCTAAATGGAAAGAATCTTTTGGTTTCCATGCATTATACTGGAAATATGGATTTTGACTATTTGTTTTCAATTGGATTAGAAACTGAATCGAATTCAGAAAACTTTATAGAAATATTTAATAACAAAATTAGAACTAAAGGAATTATAAGTACTTATCAATACGATAATACTCCAATTTATTGTGTAACATTTGATAGTTCTTTCCAAACAAAACACTTGTATTATAGCGTCTTTAGGAATATGTTTATTGCAAGTAAAGCTAGGGTTTTAGTTCAATCAAGTATAGGTCAGATTATTGCTAACGAGTCGCTTTTAAAAAATAAAAGTTTTGAGTTGGTCTACAATTCTAGTGATAAAGATAAACCCATAAACCTTTTTATCAATTACAAAACTATACCCAAGTTTTTATCGTTTTTTGCTAGTAATAGTTACTATAAATCAATATCTCAGTCGTCAAAACTTGCAAATTGGGCAGAGTTAGATGTTGCCGTTAAAAGTAACGAATTGCTTTTAAACGGATTTATAACTACAGATAGTTTATCCGATAATTTTATGCATCTTTTTTCGGATCAAGAACCCGTAACAATGTCTATTCAAGAAGTTATTCCATCTAATGCATCTATAGTCGTCGCAATAGGTGTAAGTGATGCTGAAAAATACAAGCAAACATATCAAGATTGTATGAAAAAAGATGGAAGCTTTAGTTCCCATCAAAAAAGCATAAACGAACTCGATTCGTTATGTAATGATGATATTGAAAAAACATTTTATGATATTATTGAAAGAGAAATGTGCTTAGTGGTTACCACAAGTGTTTCTGGTTCGTTTAAAGATAATGCTTATGCAGTTATAAATACAAAAAGCAGAAGACTTGCAGAAGAAAAACTTATTGGAATGCTCGATTCTTATTCTCAAAAAAGTGGTATAAAATTTCAAACGTTAAAAAGCGAAATAAAAATTGATAATGAAATCAAGTATGACATTTATCGTTTGCCTACATCTGGAATACCAAAACAAATATTTGGTGGCTTTTTTTCTTGGACAGATGCAAATTATTTTACTTTTATAGATAATTATTTGATAATGGGTAACTCTGTTTTGTCATTATCGGAATATATTAAAAGCTATGTTTTGAATAAAACATTGAAAACCGATGTTAAATTTAATAGTTTTAGCGAAAACTTACCCGATAAATATAATTTTTTAGTTTATTCGAAGGTTAGCAATTCTATTGAATTTTATAAAGATTTACTTGATGATTCTTATAAAAAAACTTTAGAATCAAATGTCGAGACATTCTCCAAATTTCAAGCTTTTGCATACCAACTTAGTACTTCAAAAGGTAAATTGTACAATACCATTTATGCAACCTATAACACCTTAGGCGAGCAAAATTCACAAGCATTATGGGAAAGTAATCTCGACTCTTCCGTTTATTCACGTCCTACATTTATTCGTAATGTTCAAACAAAAGAGAATGATATTTTTGTACAAGATTCGAAACATACTATTTATCAAATAAACAAAGCTGGAAGGATATTGTGGAAGAAAAATATTACGGAAAATATTACAAGCGAAATATTTGAAGTTGATTTTTATAAAAATGGTAAATATCAGTATGCTTTTAGTTCTGATAATTATATTTATATCATTGATAGATTAGGTAATTTTGTAGAACATTACCCAATGAAACTAAGTTCTCAGTCCTCTGCTGGAGTATCTATTTTCGATTTTGATGGGAATAAAAATTACAGAATGTTTATTCCCTGTATAAATAAAAATGTTTATTCGTTTGATATTGAAGGTAAGGTTTTAAAAGATTGGCGTTTCGAGAAATCTGATGCACCTATAACACATCCAATCCAATATTTTAATATAAGAAATGAAGATTATTTAGTTTGTGCCGATAATTTTTCAATTTATATTTTAAATCGTAAAGGAGATAGACTTATAAATGCAAAAGAAAAATTTGAAATATCTCGAAATTCACTGTTTTTCTTAGACAAAACGGATACAAAGGCAGTTCAGTCTTTCTTAATTACCGATAAAAATGGTAAAATTAAAAGTATAGACTTTAATGGAAATGTTAAAACATTATCTTTTAATGATTTTTCTAAAAACCATTACTTTACTTCTACAGATTTAAATAATGATGGGATAAACGATTTTATTTATGTTGATAATGATGAATTGTATGCATATTCCTCGTCAGGCAAAAAAATGTTTAACTATAATTTTGATGAAAATATCGTTAATCCAATTGTGGTTTTTGATGTTAATAATCAAAAAAGATTGGGAGTATTAAGTATAAAAGATAGTAAATTATTTCTGTTTAACTCAAATGGTTCATTAATTTCCGGTTTCCCAATTCAAGGAACTACACCTTTCAGTATCGGTACCTTTAGTTCAAACTCCAAATCTATTTATTTAATTGTTGGGAATGAAGATAATTTCCTATATAATTTTGAGATAAAATAAGGAAAATAGATAAAAATGAAAATATTGCCTTTAGAAACAATTGCTAGTATCATTTTTTTTCTTAGATTGCAGTAACGTACTTGCGAGAATGTTATGAATAAAGAAAAATATTATAAAATACTATTAATCAGTTTACTTATAAGTGTAATAGGTCTACAATCTTGTTATAGAGATAAGTTTGATTTTTCAAATCTAAATGATACAGCTGAGTTATCACCTCACATTGGCTTACCCGTTGCTTATGGTGAATTATCTTTACGTGACCTAGTAAAAGAAAGAAAAGATACCATAGAGTATTATACCGAGGGTCAAGAAGTCGACACAATGATTAAATTGATTTATAATATTGATACTATATCTCAATACAAAGCATCAGAATTCCTTAAACCACCAGTTATCGAACCAGTTTCTAAAACTGTTCAACTTGGAGTTCTAACAATTGATGATCAAAATAGTGATACATCAATAACGTTTAATAAGTTTGTTACAGATAATTTTTTGCCTGCAGATTTAACGTACTACAATAGTTTAGGCGCAAATGCTAATGTTGCTTCAAAAAATGGCTCTCAATATCCAGCATATAATTTAAATAAATTTGGCGGAATAGCATGGGTTTACACCTTAACAGGAGATGTTATTATGACAATAACAAATAATTATAAAGTACCTTTAAGCTGTAAAATATTATTACAAACAGATTTGAGTCTAGTTGGAGAAGGTACCAAAACAATTGGAACATTCGATTTTACAACGACACCGATTCCTCCTTTATCTACAGCTTCTGATACCATTTCAGTTAATGGATATAAAATTTCTAGTCTAATTTCTTATAAATTTTCTAATGTTACATTAGGCGCTAAGAATCCTGCAACGATTAGTATGAACGATAAAATGTTTTTAACCCTTCAATTAGCTAATCTTCAAGTTACATCTGGTAAGGCCGTTATACCTTCTCAAAGTCTTAAAAAAGATACTACAGTTTGGTTTGCACTCGATACTTATAAAGGCAAAAAATTAACTAGATTGGATGTTCATTCTGGGGTGTTGAATTTTGACATAACTTCTAAAATTCCTGGTTTAAATATTACCTTATCTTTACCAACAGTAAAGAAGAATGGTGTAAAAGTTTCAAATACTTTTGCATTTACGGGAGCAGGTAAAATATCTAAAGAATGGGATTTATCTGGTTTCTCAATGGATCTTTCAACAAACAAAACCCAACCATACAATTCATTGCCTGTTGAACTTAAATTTGCTGTCAATTCTAATGGACAACAAGTAAGTTTTAATCAATCAAATGATTTTACAGTTACGATTTCTAATAAAGATAGTCTTCAGTTTGAATATGTTCAAGGGAATTTAGGTCATGATACTGTTAATATTGGAAAGAAAACGTTTGATTATAATATCGATCAATTCTTAACAAATTATTTTAATGGTAAAGTTATTTTTACTGATCCTAAATTATCACTGAATTTTACCAATTCAGTAGGAATGTCTGCTAGTACCGACTTGCAGTTAACTGGAGTTACTAAAGAGGGTAAAACCTTATCACTTTTTGATGCTGGAACATTAAAAAGAATTGATAGCGCAGCCGTTCCTGGTGATACTGCATATCCTAAAATTAGTATAACAAAAGATAATTCACATATTGTCGATTTTATATCATTTTTGCCACATACTATGATTGCAGATGGTATAATTAGAACTAATTTAGGTATTCCTGATAGTTATTATGGTAATTTTATTACTCGTGAAAGTTTTATCAGTGTACAACTAAATGCAGAATTACCACTTAAATTCTCGATGCAAGATGTCGTTTTACGACAAGAATTTCCATTGAGTCCAAGTGGTTCTTCTTCAATTAGTGAATTAGAAGAAGATGATCAATTTAAAATAATATTTTATGCTAAGAATCAATTCCCTGTAGATGTAACCGTAAAACTAACCTTGTTAGATACTAATGCAACAAATCCTGTTTTGGATACATTGGATATTACTATAATAAAAGCTGCAGCAACAAATGCAACGGGCAAAGTCGAACGAAATGTATTTTCAAGACATCGGGAAGAAATTATTTTATCAAAATCTAAAAACCCAAAACTGGTAAGTAATTATCTGAAAGCCAATAAGCTTAGATTTGAAGCAAAATTAAATACTTACGATAAAAAGGCAATAACTATTTATACATATTATTCAATCGCATTTCAACTAGGCGTTGATGCAAAGGTTAAATATAAAACGAACCTTAAAAAGGTATTCAAAAAATAAAAGAGTTAGATTGGCATGAGATATTTTACTAAAATCATATTTTTCATATTCCTAATTATTCTTTCGTTTCGAGGTTATTCTCAACAAGAAAATACTTTGTATTTTATGGAAAGAGTGCCTCAATCACAATATTTAAATCCTGCTAATCATCCCGATTGTAAATGGTGGTTAAGTGGTTTAATTGTTCCTACATGGGTTATCCCAATGATTGATCCTATTATTGTTCCAGTTATCCATTTCCCTATGTATATGGATATATCTACACCATTTGCTCTTAATGATGTTATTTCGTACAAAAACAATAAACCTGATAGAACATTCTTATATGATGCAACAACACAAGATGCATTTTTAAAAAAACTAAGTCCAATAAATTATATTTCTAATAACTTTTCTCTTGAATGGTTAAATCTTGGTTTTAAACAAGGAAAAAATTATTGGGATTTGAGTTTAATGACAAAATATAATCTTAATTATAGTTTCCCAAAAGAATACTTTGCTTTTCCTTTAAAAGGTAATTTAGACTCAACAAGAGTTGATAATGGAGTCTTTGATGGTCAAGGAATTAATGCTAATGTTTATCAAGAAGCCTCAATTGGTTTTAATAGACAGTTTAGCAAATATTTTAGAGTTGGAATAAGATTAAAAGGTATTTATGGAATAGCAAATATAAATACAGCAAGTTCTAAAATGAAATTAAATACAATTCAAAGAACAGATAAAGAGTTACTTGACAAAAATGGCTATATGCCTACAACAATACAAACAGAATCTGATATGATAATTAATGCAAGTTTGCCATTAGTTACAATTACAAACGATTCAAATCATGTTCCTAATAAATTTGATTTTAAAAATGGTGTCTCTTCTCAAGATTTTGCAAAACTTAAAAATTATGGTTGGGGTGTTGATGTAGGTTTAATAAAAGAGTGGAGTAGCGAATTTACCGTATTTGCTAGTGTTATAGACTTTGGTTATATTAATTGGAAAAGTTATGTTTATAATTATAAATTAAAAGGTAAATTCGATTTTAATGGTCAGCCATTTTCAAATCTCAATATAAATAATATTAATTTAGATACACTTTTAAAGCAATTTACAAATGGGTATAAAGCATCTGATACAACAAAATCATATGTTACTTCATTAAATACAAAGTATTTTTTAGGTGGAAATTATAAATTATCTAAAAAAGTAAATATTGGATTAATTGGTAGAATTGAAAGAATGCCTTATAATTACGAGTATTCAGCAACTGCTTCGCTCAACCTAAAACCATTTAGATGGGGAACCTTATCTCTATCTTCATCATACTATAAAAAGAGTTTTTATAATTTCGGATTGGGTTATACTATTAGAATAATGGCTATGCAATGGTATGCTATTTACGATAATTTAATTGGTGCAGCTATTTTCCCAGAACGAACAAGATATTTTAGTCTTCGTTGGGGAGTAAATCTTGTTTTTGGTAGAGGTAAAAAGAAATTTATTGATAAAAATAAACCACTTCTCAATACCTTATAATTTCATGTTTTTTATTTGCTAATTGTCACTTTTGCTAAAGCCAAAAGAAAGAATTTTTATGTAACTTTGAGAATGTAAATTAATTTTTACAAGTAATTGAATTCTAATAATCTAAGAATAATGAGTAAATATTCTATCGACGAAAATGGATATTATGGCGATTTTGGTGGAGCTTATATTCCAGAAATGCTTTATCCAAATATAAAGGAACTTACCGATAATTATATTCAAATTATTGAATCAGAATCGTTTCAAATAGAATTTCGCGATTTGTTAAAAAACTACGTAGGACGACCTTCTCCGTTGACATATGCATCACGTTTATCTAAAAAATACAATACAAATATTTATCTTAAACGCGAAGATTTAAATCATACAGGTTCACATAAAGTAAATAATACAATTGGGCAAATATTACTTGCGAAATCTCTTGGTAAAAAACGTGTTATTGCTGAAACGGGTGCAGGTCAACATGGAGTAGCTACTGCTACAGTATGTGCCTTAGTCGGTATGGAATGTACTGTTCATATGGGTGAAACAGATGTAAAGCGTCAAATGCCAAATGTTCTTCGTATGAAAATGCTTGGAGCTAAGGTCGTACCATCAATGAGTGGTAATAGGACACTCAAGGATGCTGGAAACGAAGCTTTTCGTGATTGGATTAATAATCCACAAGACACACATTATTTATTAGGATCGGTTGTAGGACCGCATCCATATCCAGATATGGTAGCACGATTTCAATCGGTAATTAGTGAAGAGATGCGTTGGCAATTAAAGGAACGTACAGGGAATGAATTACCAAATTATGTGATTGCATGCATTGGCGGTGGTAGTAATGCAATGGGAGCTTTTTATAATTATTTAGATGATGAATCAGTAAAATTAATCGCTGTCGAAGCCGCGGGTTTAGGAGTTGATTCTGGTGAAACTGCAGCATCAATTGCAAAAGGATCAAATGGCGTTATTCAAGGTGCACGTACAATGTTAATGCAAACAGAAGATGGGCAAATTGTTGAACCTTATTCAATATCTGCAGGTTTAGATTATCCTGGAATTGGACCAGCACATGCACATTTACATGCAACTGGAAGAACAATTGTTCTAAATGCTACAGACGACGAGGCACTAAAAGCTGCTTTTGAATTAACCCGAATGGAAGGAATAATTCCTGCGATTGAATCCGCACATGCATTAGCAGCTCTTTCGAAAGTGACTTTTTTACCTAGTGACATTGTTATCGTTAATGTTTCTGGACGTGGAGATAAAGATATGGATACCTATATCAAACATATGGATACTTATTGTTAGATTATTAAACAGATTATAATGAATCGCTTACATACTTTATTCACCAAAAAGAAAAACAATATTCTATCGGTTTATTTTACAGCGGGATTTCCAAAACTTAATAGTACTAGTTCTATAATAAAGGAATTGGAATATGCAGGTGTTGATATGATTGAAGTTGGTATGCCTTTTTCTGACCCATTAGCCGATGGACCTGTTATTCAAAATAGTAGTAGCATAGCTCTTAAAAATGGAATGTCGCTTTCAATTCTTTTTGGTCAACTTGAGGGTATTCGTAAAGAAGTTTCGATTCCATTGGTAATGATGGGTTATATAAATCCAGTTTTACAATTTGGAATTGAAAATTTCTGCAAAAAATGTCAAGAAGTTGGAATAGATGCTTTGATATTACCTGACTTGCCAATGACAGAGTATTTTAAAGATTTTAAGCCAGTTTTTGAAAAATATGGACTTGAAAATATCTTGTTGATTTCTCCAATGACCTCTGAAGAAAGAATTCGTCAAATTGATGATGCTTCAAATTCTTTTATTTACATGGTTTCATCTTCATCGACAACAGGTCAAAAAAGCATTTTTGCAGAAGAACAAGTTGCATATTTTAAAAAAGTATCATCAATGAAATTAAAAAATCCGCTACTTGTTGGATTTGGAATTTCAAATAACGAAACATTTAAACAGGTTTGCAACCATACAAGTGGAGCTATTGTTGGAAGCGGATTTGTAAAAGCTATTGAACAAGAAGGAAATTTAAAAGAGATTGTTGCTTCTTTTGTAAAACAAATTAAAGGATAAACAAATGAAATAGCCATGAGCAAATCTTTCAAACCCAAAGAAATGATTATTTATGGCGTATTCCATGTGACAAATAAAAATTAATAAAAATAAACACATGAAACTTGCTATTGTAAAATATAATGCTGGAAATATAATGTCGGTTTCTTATGCTTTAAATAGATTAGGAATTGAACCTATTGTTACAGATGATCCAGAAATATTAAAAGCTGCTGATAAAGTTATTTTCCCTGGTGTAGGCGAAGCAAGTACTGCAATGAATTATCTCCGTCAACGTGGACTCGATGAGATTTTAAAAAATCTAAAACAACCATTTTTAGGTATATGTTTAGGTATGCAATTAATGGGTTCACATTCAGAAGAAGGAGATACAACATGTTTAGGTATTTTTGATGCTAAGGTAAAGAAATTTCCACCAAAAGATAAAGTTCCACACATGGGATGGAATCAAATATTTGATTTTAAAAGTCCTCTTTTAAAAGGAATCGATGAGAAAAGCTATGTCTATTTTGTACATAGTTATTATGTGGAAATGTGTAAAGAAACGGCTGTAAGTTGTGATTATATTTTACCTTTTAGTGTTGGATTACAAAAGGATAATTTCTATGCATTTCAGTTTCACCCCGAAAAAAGTGGAGAAACTGGTGCAATAATTCTGAAGAATTTTATAGAATTATAGTTTACATAAAACCATCCCAATCTTTCCACACAGCTTCAAATCCTTGAGATTTGATGATTTGTTCAATATCGGCAGGTGAGCGATCGTCGTTTACAGCAAATTGTTCTAATTCCTTGTTCTCAACAGCATAACCTCCTGGTTCAGTTTTTGAACCTGCACTCATTGTTGTAACACCCAGTTTTAGAATATTATCACGATAATTTGCACTTTCACGTGTTGATATTGAAATTTCTACTTCGTTATTGAAAATACGATATGCGCAAATTAATTGTAATAATTGTGTGTCGGTCATCGGATTATGCGGTTCAAAAGAACCTTGATGTGGCCGCAATCTTGGAAAGGCAATCGAATATTTTGTACGCCAATATGTTTTTTCAAGATAGTTGAGATGTAATGCACAAAAGAAAGTATCGGTTCTCCAATCTTCTAATCCGGCTAATATTCCTAAACCAATTTTATGAACTTTTGCCTGACCTAGACGGTCGGGAGTTTCGAGTCGCCAGTTAAAATCTTGTTTACGACCAGCATGATGATAATCTAAATATTTATCTCGATTATATGTTTCTTGATAAATGTAAACAGCATGAAGTCCAATTTTAGTTAGCTCTTCGTATTCATGTTTTTCAAGTGGTTGAACTTCTAAAGAAATTTGTGCAAAATGTGGACGTAAAGCATTAAAAACTTCTCGAAAATATTCCATACCCGAACGATGAGGTGCTTCGCCAGTAACTAAAAGAATGTGTTCGTAACCCATTGCTTTTATTACTTTAACTTCAGCTAAAATTTCGTCGATTGTAAGAATTTTACGCTTTATGCTATTATCAGCATTAAATCCACAATAAACACATTTATTCTCGCAAATATTCGATAAATAAAGTGGAATATATAATTGAATTGTTTTACCAAAACGTTTGCGTGTTAGCTGTGAACTCATTTGAGCCATTTGCTCTATAAAAGGTTCTGCAGCTGGTGAAATAAGTGCCTTAAAATCTTCTAAATCTGGTCTTGAAGAATTGAGTGCATGCTCAACATCTTTTGTTGTTTTGGATAATATTGATTCATGAACATCTTTCCAAGAATATTCATTAAGAATTGATTCGAACGACATGATAGTAATTTCTATAACGTTGACAAAAAGCCTGTCAATGGGCTTGTGGCATGAGCTTGTGAGCTACGAGGTGCAAGTTTAGCTTCGAAAGCTATTCGACCAGCTTCGACGGCTAATCTAAATGCACGTGCCATTTGTACGGGATTTGGAGATGATGCAATTGCGGTATTTACCAAAACAGCCGAAGCTCCCATTTCCATTGCTTGGGCAGCGTGCGAGGGAGTTCCAATTCCAGCATCAACAACTACAGGTAATTTACTTTGTTCTATTATAATTTCAAGAAATCGACGAGTTTCCAAACCTTGATTGCTTCCAATAGGCGAACCTAGTGGCATAACTGCTGCAGCACCTGCGTCTTCTAACTTTTTGCAAAGAATAGGATCGGCTTGGATATATGGTAAAACGATGAAACCACGTTTTGCTAATTCATAGGTAGCAGCTAATGTTTCTTCGCTATCGGGTAAAAGATATTTTGGATCGGGATGAATTTCTAATTTCAACCAATTTGTCCCTAATGCTTCGCGAGCTAATTCTGCAGCAAAAATGGCTTCTTTAGCATTTCGAACACCCGATGTATTTGGTAATAAGTTAAATTGTGGGTGACGTAAATGAGCTATTAAATCATCATCTTGGTCATTTAGATCAACTCGTTTTAATGCTACGGTAACTAATTGCGAGCCCGATTCGAGTAAAGCTGCTTCCATCTCTTTGTTAGAACCAAACTTTCCGGTTCCGGTAAACAGTCTTGATGTGAATGTTTTATCTGCTATTTTGAGTGATTGCATGTATCTAAGTTATATCAAATTTGAATGGTTGTATAGACGTACCGCTACACTTTTCATTACCAAAACAAAAGTACTAAAAAATTAGGCAAGTACTTTTTTAAGGTCGTCTATTATCGTTTTTTTATCAACAGCATTAGCTATATATCCCGAAAATGCAAATCCATAAATGCCCGTTTCTAAAATGCTTCGTACATCATCGCCTGTTATTCCACCAATTGCAATTATTGGTGTAGAAATACCATTGTTTTTGCAAGATTCAAGAATTGATTTATATCCATCGTGACCTACAATTGGACTAAGATTCTTTTTAGTCGTTGTAAATCGATAAGGACCAAAACCTATATAATCGACGCCTTGATTAACTAAATTTTGAATATCATCGAAAGTATTAGCAGTTCCACCGATTATTTTATTTTTTCCTAATAATTTTCTAGCTTCTAAAGGAGACATATCGTTTTTCCCAAGATGAACTCCATCTGCATTCGATTCTATTGCTATATTCGGATTATCATTAATTATACATTTTACACCGTTTTGTTTGCAAATTGCAACTGCCTTTTTTGCAACTTCTAGCCATTGATTATAATCTAAATCTTTAACTCGTACTTGAATCCAATCTGCACCAGCTTCAATAACTTTTTGAAGTTCTTCAAAATAACTTTCATTTTGATATTGTGGTGAGATATATTGAATTTTGGAAATATACATCTTAATTACTTGGTATTGAGTGATAGGCTAATAGTCCTTCGTTACTTGCAATTGCCTTTGTTACATAATCTTTTCCTTTGCGACAAGCTTCAATTATCGACATTCCTTTTGCTAAATTACATGCAATGGCTGTTGAAAGTATACATCCAGTTCCATGTTTTTGAAAACCAGAAAGTTTAGAGCCTTCAAATACATATTTTTCTGAGGCAGTTACAAGAACATCATTGCATTGGTCATTTTCAGAATGTCCACCTTTAACTAGAACACTCGATAAAAACTTATTGGCAATCATTCTTCTAATTGCTACTTCATCTGTCGTTTTAAATATCTGCTGAGCTTCTGGACGATTAGGTGTGATTAAGGTTATTTCCTTTAAGACATTATACCATTCTTCTGGTTTTTCTGTATTATGAAATTCAAAACCAGATGAAGTGGCAAGAATTGGATCCCAAATAATTGGAGCATCGGGACAAGTTTCTTGAACATAAGAAACTACTGTCTGTAATGTTTTAACATCAGAGATTAAACCAATTTTAATTGCCGAAAAGTTTATTCTTTTTCGTAATACTTGAATTTGACGAATTATATGTTCGGTATTTAGCCAATCAACATCTTCGAAATCGGTATCGTTTTGGTATGTTAAAGAAGTCATAACTCCGCAAGCATAAACTCCATTGGCTTCGGCAGTTTTTATGTCAGCAAGTACACCAGCACCTCCACTAGGATCAAAACCGGCAATTGATAAAATATTTGGAATAGTAGCCATTATTTATAAATTAAAGCACAAAGGTCGGAGAAAAAATTAAAAATCAAAGACAAACATTGCTCTAATTCCAAAACGCGAAATTCCTGGATGATCCATGTATGTCATACGCCATAAAGCATCAATACGGATTATTTTTAAGATATTTTCAACCCCAATACCACTTTCTAGATATGGTCCACGAGATAACTCATAAGAAATTGTTGTTGCATTATTTAACAGCTTAGAATAATTTTTATTCGCATCAGATAACGAACCAATTACTCCACGTGATGAAATTACCTCTCGCCATTTTAATCGACGAAATAATGGTATTTTATTTAAGAAAAATCCATCGAAATGATGTGTAATAGCTAGACTAATGTATTGATCGCTTACAAATTCGTAATAATTCATTAAGTTAAATGAAGATTCATCGTAGGCATATGTTTCGTTTCCATTATGAATGTCAAGAAGTTGATAGGGTAGTGTACCAAATGTCTTTCCCATTGTTGCAATATAATTAAAATGGCCAAAAGGACCTATCGGAAAATAATGATTTACTGAAAGCATTGCTTTATAAAAATGATAATCGCCTAAGTTTTTAACCGGAAAACCATAAGTCATATTCAGATTTACAATAGGATAATCTGTACCTAAACTAATTCTATCAAATTCTCCATATACAAATTTTTCTGCCCAAGCAAAATGTGTGTTTAAGCCAACTTCGAACGTTTTAATGTCTGGAATTTGCACTGTACTTCCATCTTGTTTATATAATTCGAATGGGATATATGCTGTTGGTTTTAATGTTCTGTTTTTGACTATTATATTGTTAGAAAAACCGGTAAACCATTCTTTCATAAAATCGACCTTATATTCGTCGAGCCAAGTCAGTTTTTCTATTGGATGACGTCGTAGAAAAGAATTTAAAAGATTGTCTTGCATTAATGCGTTTACGCTTTGTCCAAGTTGAACCAAATCGTGTTTATAAGAAGCATTTATACTTGTTCGAGGCATTTTTTTGAAAACATATGTTGCTCCACCGCCATATTTGAATGTATTATCTTTTAATCCATAAGCAAGATATCCGTCAAGCATTATTTTTTTGCTAAATGTATTACTTGTTCGTCCACCAAAGCGGAATCTACTTCCTTCGATTTTGTTAGAACTATAAAACGTATAATATGGACCAAATTCAAAGTATTTTGTTTCTTTATATCCTGTATAAAAAGTTTTTACAAGATCGACATAGGTTCTAAAAATTGGAACTTTTTGTAAAGTGTCCATTAATTTATAAGTAGAAGCTTCTTTTGCCGTTAAGTTTTCGCCTCTTGCTTTATCCCAGTATTCGTCAGTCTTTTTACCGGCATCGTCTAAAACTCTAGTTTTATCCATACCGAGCGCTTGATAAAACTCATCCGAACGAGGTCGGTTAACAACATAATTTTCGTAATTCGTAGTCTTTTTCCCAAATACACCTACGGCCTTGTCTGTTAACTGAAAATCTACAAATAATTCCTCTTTTTTAAGAACCCAAATCGAATCGTTTTTTAACTCAAATTCTTCGCTTTGAACAAGATCGTTAACGTAATTTATATTTGCTTTTTCATTTATTCTCATTTCGAATTTTACAATACCAAATGTTGAATCTTGTACCCAATAATTTCCTGTAAATGTAGGTTCTTGACGACTTTTGGGCTTAAATGTTACATGATAGCATGTACGTCCTTGAAATTTAGCGGTATCAACTATCATGTATTTATAATACAGTAAACCAACATTCGATATAGGACTTACAAATTGTTTTCCAAATACATCAATATAATTATCGTAAATGTTGGTTTTCATGTACATATCGCCAGTAAATTGCGAAATACTTTCGTTTTCAATTCCCGAAATTTTAGAAGCAACAATTACTTCGCGTTCCATTTTCGGATTTTTCTTAAGATAATATTCCGATACTGTTTCCGATAAGAAAACGGGTAAGTACGATTTACCATTAATTGCTGAAGTATCAATATAATCAAAGATTACTTTGAATGGTTTAAATACTTTTTTGCTTTTAAATGATGAGTCAATATTGCTAATATCAAATTCTACTTTGTTATAAACCTTGCATTCATAAGAGCTTAGTTTATCTTGATTATTATGCTTTTTGTTCTTGATTATATTTTTTAAAAGAATATTTGCTGGATTTTCGCCTGGAGTAACTACTACTTCATCCATCATGGTGTTAGTTGCAACAAGTTTTATAGTAAGTTCTTGAAAGATGTTCTTTTTTATTTTAATTTTCTGTGGTTGATAGCCTAAAATAATAAAGTAAAGTGTGTCGGCTGCATTTCGTGTTTCTATAAAGAATGTACCATTTTCATCGGTTAATGTTCCAACATTTGTAGCTTTAAACACAACATTTGCAAAAGCTATAGGTTCGCCTGTGGTTGCATCGGTAACAGTTCCGTGGATTTTGGTCATTTGAGCATTTACTTGAAATGATAGTAAACAAGTAAATAAAAGGAGAAGTGTTTTTTGTAAAAGAAATTTCATTTATATTGAATTAAATCCTTGTGAATTTCATTTGCAAGTTAAGAAAATACGGACATAAATGTGCTTTATTGTTAGTAAAACTTATCAATCTATACTTACAGGAAAAGTAGGATTTATTGATGGAACTTCATTATCGTAGTAGACTTTATTTAAATATAACCCAGATGGTGGTGCGGTTAATTGCGATGGTCTTTCTGATTCTGATTTTAAAAAAGTTTTAATATCAGCGATAGTCATTTTGCCTCGACCAACTTCTACTAAAACACCAACCATTCTTCGAACCTGATTCCAAAGAAAATGCGAACCTATAATATGAACTACAATTGCACTACCTTGCTGATGAACTGCAATGTGTTGAATTTCAACCTTAGTCGATTCATCTTGTTTTGTTGATCGACCAAACGATCGAAAATCTTGCAAGCCTAAAAAAACTTTCGAAGCTTTTCGAATTGCTTCTACATCTAAATTATCTTTTATCCACCATACATTTTTCTTGAATAATGCTGAACGACGTTGCGATATTACATAAACATAACTTCGTGCTGTAGCATGATGTCGAGCATGAAAACGAGAATTTGCAATTTCAACTTTCAGAACATTTATTGTTGAAGGTAATAAATCGTTTATTTTATGCTGAATTTGAAGTGGTTTAAGATTCGTTTCTACATCTAAATGAGCAACTTGTCCTGTTGCATGGACTCCAGCATCTGTTCTACCAGCTCCATACAATTCTAATTTTTGTGTTCCGAAAACATTTTCACAAGTTTCTATTAATTTACCTTGTAACGTTATTTCACCTTTATTCATTTGCCAGCCTTTATAAGCTGTCCCATCGTATTCTATTGTAAGTTTGAAGCGTGCCATGTTAATGTTTTTTACAAAGGTCGTTAAAAATGCTGTAAAAAGTAAATTTTAAGCTATAACAATAAGTAATATCTACATTTCAAATTATTCTTTATCTTTGACTTTCTCAAAAAAAGAATGAAATGAAGAAAATATTATTAGGAGCATTTATACTGCTCATAGCAACAAGTTGTACTATTCAGAAAGGATATATGACTTCGAATGCATCGTTACAAACGGGTAATTTTAAAGTTATAGGGATTGCAAAAGGTCATGCAAGTACGTTCTATTTTGTGATTTTTGGAGGGATGTCGAGTGATGGCTTAACATTTAAAGCAAAACAAGACATGTACGACAAAGCAAAGTTGAAAGATAATCAAGCAATTGCAAATATAACTGTTGATAATAGCTGGTCATTCGTATTTCCACTTTTAATCCATCACGATGTATTTATTTCGGGCGATATTGTTCAGTTTAAAGATGCAGGAGTTGGTGGTCAAGTAAACGTTATTCAACCTAAATAATGAAGCTGGAACAAAATGCCCCTAAATTATACTTTGCTAGCGCGAACTTGAAGTCCGTGCTTTGATAATTTTAAATACTATTAATTACGCAATTATACATTTTAAGTTTAACGGTTATACTCTTAGCACGGACTTCAAGTCCGCGCTAGCGGGCTCAGCAACCACCTAAAGGTGGCTAAACCATATAATTGGGGTTAAGAGACCCTATAGTGGTTTGGGAAAAACTAACATTTACCCAAAAACATATCAAAAGTCAAATAATACGCCTCCGATTTTGTGTCTCAAATTGCAGGGAGGAAAAATAGCCCTCCGATTGTGTCCTCAGAATTGCGAGACGAAAAAAAAGGCCTCCGATTGCGTCCTCAAATCTGCGGGAAGGAATCGGAGGGCTATTTTTTGTTGCCGCAGTTTGGGGGAAGGAAAAATAGGTCTCTGATTACTCCCTCCATTTTGCGAGACGAAATCGGAGGCGTTTTTTCTTGTTTTTCTTTATCAATAAGAATAAAAATGCAAAAAGGGACCTATATCAAGTCAAATTGATTCTTTTGCATTCTATTTTAAATATCATTAAATAAAAAAGCCCTTACAACTATTAAGTTATAAGGGCTTTATCGTACCCGGGACCGGAATCGAACCGGTACATCCTTGCGAATATTGGTTTTTGAGACCAACGCGTCTACCGATTCCGCCACCCGGGCATTTCGGTTTGGCAAAAGTAGCTATATTTTTATAAACTCCAAATTTTTATTGTAACAACCAAGAATGTTTTTCTTGTAAGAAATAAAAGTCGCTTGAATAAGCTTTTTTGACTTCAGAATTAGCTTTTACTAATTTATTGACATTAAGAGTATACGTTGTATAACCTAATGATTCAAGTTGTGTAATTACTTTAGAACGATTATCATCTCCACCCAGTTCAGATTGTATAACAGGTGTAAATCGTTTCAATGTTTCAGTCATATTTGCAAAGGCAATATTTTCGTATCCTTCAATATCGCATTTTATAAAGTCTAATCGTTCGAGTTTTGAAAATAACTGATCAGGAACTTTCATATTTACATCAAAAAACTTAACAAATGTTTCGTTCGAAGTACTTGCGACTTTTGTCATTCCATGATGTGCTAATCCATCTTTTTCTGGCATTCCCATTTGTATAACACCTTCGCTACTTCCCAAAGCATATGGAAATAATTCTAAATTTTGGATACCACTTTGTTTAATATTTTTCCCCCAAATGGTATAAAACATTGGTACAGGTTCGACAGCATAAACCTTACCATCTTTGCCTGTTAAAATCGACATCTTTGTCGAATAGTAACCTAGATTTGCTCCAATATCAATACAATTATCTCCTGGTTTTATGATTTTATGAAGGAAGAAAAGTTCAGGGTATTTAGATTTTAAAAATCCATTTTTTGTTAAGCAAACATATACTTTGCTAATAAATGTAAGGTACAATTTAATACCGAGTACTTTTATGAAAATCTTGCGTAATAAATTCATTCTATTATATTATTTTACTTCTTCAAAATCAATGTATTCACCCTTATTGTTTGCTCTTTTTGATTCTTTTTTTTCTTGATTTGTTATTTTTACTTCTCCTTCATTAGTTAAATCGGGTTCTTGAACGTTAGAGAAGTTAAACCCTTGACCAAATGTGCGTTCTCCAACTTTTTGCACTAATTTTTTAAGTAAAAAAGGAAGTATAAGTCGTAAAACCCATTTTAAAAGGTAAAACGAAATAATAATTACAATTACAACGCTAAAAAACTTTTCCATTTTTGAATTATTTTTCGGAAGCAAAAATAGTCTTTTAAATTGAAAAATTGTGAAATTATATAAGCAATAGGCGAACAATTTTTGACTTCAAATCGTATTAATGTCAAATTTTATTTGCATGAATACATTTTTACAAGATAATACAAGCAATTTTACTGGCAAACAATATGTTATATATCGTGCAAACGAGTTACTTCGTTATGGATGGATTAAAATGTTGATAGGCTCTGCAATTGTTTTGTTTTATGCATGTTCAGATATTTATATAAAACACAATTATTTGTCATCTTTTTTTAGATTCTTGCCCATTTTTGCTGGGTTTTTATTCATTACACTCAATTTATTATTATTCAAAAGGAGTAAATCATATGTTTTGATTTTTCACAATTTCTTTTATTTGTCATTAATTATAATGATGTATTGTATTGTAATTATTGATCATGGAACACCATATTTTATTCAAAGTACCGAAGGAGCACTTTTAGTCCTTGCTGTTTCAACAATTGAATTGCGGGGTCGCTTCGTATCTTTTCTTCTGATATATTTGATACCTATTGTATGTTTAGGTATTTTACTTCTGTTTGGTTCGCATGTTTCCAAATTAGAATTGATGTTAATGGCTCATCAATTTACTTTTGCATCTATTGGTATTGTTTATTGTACAATTAAAGAGAAGATAAGTTTTGATGCTTTTAAAACACAATTAAACTTCGAAGATGAAAAGAAAAAAACAGATGAACTAGTTAATTCATTGACAGAATATACTGAAGAAATTAAATCACAAAAAGAAGAAATTTCTGTTCAAAGAGATCAAGCAGAATATCAAAGGTTAATGCTAGAAAAACAAAAACAAGAACAACAATCTAATCTTACTTATGCATCACGTATTCAATTATCGTTATTACCTTCTAATGATATTTTAAAAAAGAATTTCGATGATTATTTTGTTATAATTAAACCTCGTGATATTGTAAGTGGCGATTTCTATTGGTCTGCAAAAGTTGGAGATTGGACATATTTTGCTGTTGCAGATTGTACTGGTCATGGTGTATCAGCTGCTTTTATGAGTATTTTAGGAATTACTTTTTTAAACGAAACAATTCGCGAATTTGAAGGATTAACACCTGGTTTGATATTAAATAGATTAAGAAATCTTATTGTTGAAACTTTACATCAATCTATTGATACTATAAATAATCAAGATGGTATGGATATTTCGCTCTGTGCTTATAATAGTGTAACTCGACGTTTAATTTTTGCTGGAGCAAATTCATCAATGTTATTAGTACGAAATAATGCGTTTATTCCTGAAATTAAACAAGTAAAAGGTGATAAAATGCCTATTTCTGTGTTTTTAAGAATGGATTCATTTACAAACCAAGAATTCCAAATTCAAACTGGCGATCAAATCTATCTTTATTCAGATGGTTTTGCCGATCAATTTGGAGGACCAAAAGGAAAGAAATTAAAGTTAAGACATTTTAAAGATTTGATTGTTCACAATTCAAACCTGACGATGAGAGAACAAAAGAAAAATCTAACTCAGTTTTTAGATAAATGGACAAGTCAACATTCTGAAAGATATGAGCAAACTGATGATATAATGGTTTTAGGATTGAAATTTAATTCTTCTTCAACAACCAATTTGTAATCATTTCGTTAGTTATATTTAAATAGTTCTCACGTTTTTCAACGATACCATCCTTCACAAAATAGATTGCAGGTAAACTTAAGCCAGAAAGTTCTATAAATGAATTTCCTTTTACAATATTACTTGGAATATTCTCCGATTTAGTCTCTTCATAAAATGGTTTTATTTTTGCACTATCGCCATTTAATATAAAATAAATTGGAAATTCGGGATTCTCTTTGGTTATAACTCCAAATTTTAATGCAGCCAAACGACAATGTGGACATGTTAGACTTAAAAAAGCTATAATGTGTTTTCCTTTCATTAAATCTGTCTGAGGTTTAATGTATATTGAATCCGTATAAAGAAAACCCAAATCCATTTTAAAGTTTTTAAAATCGTTATTAGCTGCATTTGCAAATGTTTTATTTATTGGATTTACAATAAATACTGTAGCAATTGATATTACTAATAAAGAAGATATTATGATTTTAGGAAACTTTAATGAATACCCATTATGACTTTTCCAAATAAACATTAAAACGACTAATAATACTGTGTTTTTAATGAGCGAAGAGACAACAGACATTTTAATTACTTCACCAAAGCAATTGCAATTCGGTTCATTTCCCTTTATTGCTAAAACAACTAATAAGTAAATGGTAAATATGCTCGTTAGAAAAAAAGCTGATCGTACAATTAATTGTTTATAATCAAATGAAATTAGTAGCGATACGCCAAGAAAGAATTCAAAACTAATTAATAACCTAGATAAATAACCAGATGTAGTCCAATTTGCTAGATGATCGCCAACAAGTTGATATTCAAAATATTCAATTGGAAATAGTTTTGTGTAGGCAGAAAATATAAACAAACTTCCACATAAAATGCGAAATCCAATTCCCAAACTTTTTAAAACTATTGAATCGTTATTTAATTTCACAAGAAATTGCTTGATTTGAAGGATGAGATTTATAGATTGCAACGCAAGCGTCTTCAGCTACTTTTTTACTCTGTTTGCCTAAATCGGTTATTTGAGTACCAACATATGGAACATTCGAACATTCGCAAGAATAATTCTTTTTACATGAAATTGAAACTAAACTCGATAATATTGCAAGTAATATAATGTAATTTTTCATTTTTAAGCTTTTAAATTAATTTGCAAGAATTGTTTATGATTGCCTTATATTGATTATTCAATCGATTTAGCTTTCAAATTCAACAACACAAATGTATAAAAATGTTGCTAAAAACTAATTCTTTAAAATGATTATTTTAATAATTTGCAACTACCATCAGAATCCTGCCAGGTACTGTTAATTTCTTCACAAGATTTTGTCGCATTTTTTTTTGTTTGATTTGAAATTGAATGAACTGTAGTAAATGTTTTAAAAGTGCATTCACAACTATAATCTTTTTTGCAAGAACTAATTAAGCTAGTTATTAAGAAAAATGCTATTGTTTTTTTCATTTGTTACTTTTTATATATTCGATTTCTTTAAACGCGAAGCACTCGCTTTCACTATTACCCTTTTCAATTTCTAATAAACCAGTTTGTTGAACATTCCTGATTGTTCCTGTAAAAACACCAGTTTTATCTTTAAATTGTGCTGGGATATTAAATAAATAGAGATTTTTAAGATATTCTGAATGAATAAAGTTAAAAGCTTTAGATAGAATTAATAAATAATGTTTTTCAAAACTACTAATTAATTGTTGTTTCAATTCACTAAGATTAAAATTTACGCCCTTTTCTATTTTTAAAGAAGTTGGATTTGGAATAGTAGGACTGAATTCAGTTTGGTTTATATTAATACCGATCCCAATTATTGCTGTATTAATTGAATCACCTTGAAGGCTATTTTCTATTAAAATTCCACATATTTTTTTATAACCAATATAAATATCATTTGGCCATTTTATCGACACATTACTAGTGAATTCCTTTAAAAAATTTACGATTGCCAAAGACACAGACATTGATAAATAAAATTGAAATTCAGGCTTTAAGTTAATAGGTTTAATTATAAAACTTACAGAAATATTTTTATCTTTTTCACATTCCCAATAATTTCCTTTTTGTCCACGTCCTTTTGTTTGTTCTTTCGTATCGATAATCGTTATATCCGCTTTAGGTAATGTTTTTAATAACAATTCTTTGGCAAAATCATTTGTCGAGCTAACAGATTCTAATTTTATTATATCTTTGTTGAGTATTAACATCTAATTAAATTTGATGCAAGGTACTAAACAATGATAATTTTAAACAATATGAAATCAAAAATTATAACACTATTATTTATTGCTCAATCTCTATTTCTGTTTGGTCAAACAGTAAATATTAAAGGTGTACTTACAAATATCGATAAAGGTGATACTTTAATTTTTAAAGGTTTTGCAAGTAATGAAAATAGTGATAAGAAAATTATTGTAAATTCTAAAACAGGTGAATTTTCATATACTGGGCAAATTCAAACTGCTGGATACTATAGATTGGCTGTGGCTGATCAGAATTTTTTAATGTTATTATTAACTCCAGGCGATAAAATTACAATTAATGCTGATGCACGTGATTTGTATGGGACAGCTAAAATTCAAGGATCTCCTCAAACAACATTGTTTTACGAAGCAAATGCAATATTTGTCGATTTCAAAAAACAAAAAGATTCATTGCAACAAGCATTTACAAATCTACAGGAATTACAAAGTTTAAAAGAAGAAAATTTTGCAATAAATTTTATTAAAAAGAATAATAAGTCGCTTACATCTCTAATGATGATCGATAAAATTAATAAAGAAACACATAGCTCGGTACTCGTAGAATTAGATAGTAGTTTATATCTTGAATATCCTATGAATAAAATGGTTCAAGATTTTCATGGCGAAATTTCTCGATTACGCTTTTTACGCGAAGGGTCAATTGCTCCGGATATTGATTTAAAAGACAAGGATGGTAAATCTGTTAAACTTTCTTCGTTACGTGGTAAAGTTGCTTTAATCGATTTTTGGGCAACATGGTGTGGACCATGTAAAGCCGAAATTCCTAATTTGCAAAAAATATATGATGCATATCGGGACAAAGGTTTCGAAATTTATTCAATATCACTTGATAGAGATAAGGATAAATGGTTGAAAGGTTCTGATGATTTGAAATGGACTAGCGTTTTAGATGAAGGTGGAGTTGTTTCAAATCTATATGGAATTACTTCGATTCCTTCTATGTTTTTAATAGATAGAGATGGAAAAATTGTAGCTAAAAATTTAAGAGGCGCACAACTTTATCTGAAAGTGTCAGATATGTTTCAATAGTACTATTTGTTACGTTCTGTGATATAATGAATTAAGCCTTCAAAGGCTTCACGTGCATCACTTTCTGGATATGTTTTAAGAAGATTTAGAGCTTCAGTTTTTAGATTATTCATTTTATTTATTGAATACTCAATTCCACCATTTGTTTTTACAAAATCAATTAAAGCTTTAACTTTCATTGTATCGTTATTATACTTTTTAAGCGTCGAATATATCCATTTTTTGTCTTCCTTATTCGCTTTTGAAATAACATATAGTAATGGTAGTGTTATTTTTCGTTCTTTAATATCGTTTCCTGTTGGTTTACCTATTAAATTAACTTGTTCATAGTCGAATATATCATCTTTAATTTGGAATGCTAATCCGATTAAAATTCCAATTTTTTTGATTTTTTCTAAATCTGTATTATTTTCAGAAACCGAACTTGCTCCTGCTAACATTGCTGCTGCAATTAATGATGCTGTTTTCTTTTCAATTACCTCAAAATAAATTTCCTCTGTTATATTTAACATGCGGGCTTTTTCCATTTGAATTAATTCGCCTTCGCTCATTTCTTTTACCGCATCCGATACAATTTCTAAAAGTTTAAACTCTTTATTGTTAATTGCATGTAGTAGTCCCTTTGATAAGAAAAAGTCGCCAACTAAAACAGCAATTTTATTTTTCCAAAGAGCATTTACAGAAAACAAACCTCGTCTTGTCATCGAATCGTCAACAACATCATCATGAATTAAAGTTGCCGTATGCATTAGTTCAACTAAAAAGGCTGCAGAATAAGTCGATTTGCTTATATTACCGTGTAGTTTCGCCGAAAGAAAAACCAACATTGGTCGCATTTGCTTCCCTTTGGTTTTAAGAATGTATTTGGTAATTGTATTTAATAAGTAGGCTTGAGATTTTATCTCGGTTTTAAAAAATGTTTCGAATTCATTTAATTCATTCGAAATGCTTTTTTTTATTTGATCAACAGAATGCATGATGATGCTATACTGGAATGAATTGAAAATTCAATGATAACGATTTCGAATATCTAAGTCCTGTTGATTGCATATCAGAATCATTTTTTGCATATTTCCAAAGTATAGTAACTTCGCTTTTCTGCGATAGTTTCTCTAATGAAAGTAAAATTTTTGCAATTTGTTTAGCAGAAGAAGTATTAAAGTATTCGAAAAAAAATACAAAATCTACTTTAGGTAATGGATTTTCGTAGAATTCATTTAACCATTTTAAGATAGGTTCATAAAATCCATTTGCATCTTCTGGTAATGATCTATATGCAATTTCAAAAGTGTTTCTAGAAGGATCAAAAATAATTGAAGGTGTATCTTCTGTTTTTTTGTAAAATAAGGCTTCCATTTTATTTAAGACTAACTTGAAGAGTAAAGAATGAAACTTGATCATTAACTTTTGAAAAACTGTAATCTAGACAATTTCCACTTTTCATTCGTAAATCAATTACTCCTAATCCAGCTTCTTTACTATTATCTATTTCGAAATTTAAAAGGCGCATACTATAAAAAAGTTCTATTTCTTCGCCTTTTAATGAATTAACATGTTCTAATTTACCTTTTAATTCCTCTACACTTTTATTACTGATATAATTACCTGTACAAAGGCTGTATGAATTATTTTTAGATGAAATGAAAAATATACCAGGATTACCAATAACAGATTCGTCATCACCTTTTGCCGCATGTTTTACAATGTTTTGCAGCATTTCTACCATGATATTGTATACTTTCTTTTTAATATCAACACGGCCTCGCATTTGACCTTCTATTATTGATAGTAGGTTAATTAAGCTATCTTGATTTAAAACCCCATTGAATACTAATACGATTTCTTCTTCGTTCGAAAGTCTATGAAGTGATTTAATATTATCAAGATTTACAGGTACAGCAGTTGCATTCTCGATTTCCTTTGAAATTGCTGTATGTAAATAAAAATAAGAAATATCATCATTAACTTTAGCAAAATCGAAAGTGAGTTTGTTGCCCGATTTGCGAGCCATTTCTATTAAACCTAAACCAGCTCCACCTCTATCTGAGATAGATCCATCTTCAAGTATTTGTTTGTAATATTCTTTTAATTCGTCTTGTTGTAAACTATTAATTTTTTCTAATTGAGATCGAAGTTTTGGAGTTGCTATGTTTGGTACAACGTTTCCCGATGTTATAAAATAGCCATCATCTTTACGTTGAATCATAAAAATGCCGGGAATACTTGAGTCATTAAATTCTTCGCCTTCGACAGTTTGATGTCTTGTAATGTTTTGCAAACATTCCACCATAATAGAAAATACTCTTTTCTTAACCTTTGAGGTTTCTCCAGTTGAGTCTAAATTATTTTCTGCTAAAGAAATTATGCTATCTGTAATTGTTTGTGTAAACAACCCACGATAAATGTAACTCAAATTATCTTCCTGCATTCCTTGGAATAATTTGAATCCGAAACTTAATCCCTCTGTATTACTTGGTAGTTGTGTGAACAAATTTTACGAAATTAATGTTAACCCTCCGTTCGTTATTAATCGTTAGCTATAGTAATAAACAACTATAAAGAACAAATATATAGGATTTATTGAAATACACAAAATATACAAAGGCTTTTTAATAAGAAAAAGGGTACTTTTGTGAAATAAATATTTTTTATTCCTTTTTGGATTTTTTGTATGATTATTTTAGGTGTCGATCCAGGTACAAATATTTTAGGTTATGCTCTTCTAAAAGTTGAATCAAAACGTATGGAATTAGTGGCTATGGGAGTTATCGATTTACAGAAAGTTGGCGATTCTTACGAAAAATTAGAGAAAATATTTACGAGGCTTGTTAGTCTAATTGATGAATTTAAACCAGAACAATTAGCCATTGAAGCTCCTTTTTTTGGGAAAAATGTGCAATCGATGTTGAAGTTAGGTAGAGCTCAAGGAGTTGCAATTGCTGCTGCACTTTCTAAAAATCTTTCGGTAAACGAATATGCACCTCGAAAAATTAAAATGGCTATAACTGGAAATGGTTCTGCATCGAAAGAACAGGTTGCAGGTATGTTGCAGAAAATATTGATTATTAAAGATATGCCAAAATTCATGGATGCAACTGATGCTTTAGGGGTTGCTGTTTGTCATCATTACGAAATGTCATCGCCATTAGCTGCTTTAGCTGGTAAAGCAAAATCTTGGAAAGATTTTATTGCTAAAAATCCGGATAAAATAAAATAAGAGTAAACGTTTAATTATGAAAAAATATATCGTAATCGTTGCTGGTGGTAAAGGCTTAAGAATGGGGAATGATATTCCGAAGCAATTTCTTGAACTTAATGGTATACCAATTTTAATGCATACTATTAAGCAATTTTTTACTTATGATAATTCTATATCAATAATACTTGTCTTACCATCAATCCAAATTGAGCTTTGGAAATCGCTTTGTTATAAATTTTCTTTTGATATTAATCATCAAATTATTTCAGGTGGTGATGAACGCTTCTATTCTGTTAAAAATGGTTTAAGCGCTATTAATGATGATAATTCTATTGTTGCAATTCATGATGGTGTTCGACCTTTAGTAAGTATTGAAACGATAGATCGTTGTTTTTCCTCTTCGATTATATTAGGTAATGCTATTCCTGCAATTCCAATTGTAGACTCTTTAAGATTAATTGATGCAAATTGTAATGAAGTTTTAGATAGAAATAAAGTTCGTTTAATTCAAACACCTCAAACATTTAGAACAAGATTAATAAAAGAAGCATATAACCAAAATTGGCATTCTGGATATACCGATGATGCTACTGTTTTTGAATCGTTAGGTAATAAAATAAATTTGGTTGAAGGTAATATAGAAAACATTAAAGTTACATCACCATTCGATTTGAAAGTTGCTGAATTATTCTTACTAAAATGAATAGAAAATTAGCCTAAACTACAGAGGAAACCAAGTCGCAGCATATCAAAATAAAAAAGATTATTACCTTTATTTATGAGATTGCGTTTTAAACTTCTTTGCGTTATTTTATATAAAATGCTAAAAATAGGAGTTAATCCAAAGAATTTTAATGTTGAATAATAACGTAAAAGCTTTATATCATTATTCAAATCTTTTGTGTAAAATCCACGATTCAAAATTGTATATAAATTCCTAACACTTGATAAAGCTTTAGATATAAAAACAGAATTTGTATCTAAACCTATATGGTTTAATGGATTTTCAATATGTGTAATTATAATGTTATTTCTTTTAAGTTCCAATCCAAATAATGTGTCTTCGTGTCCATATTGAGTTATTGTTTCATCAAATGAAATTCTTTCTAATATTGATTTTGAAATCATGAAATTAAATGATGAGAAACAATTATTCGGATTTTGATTTCTTTCGTATGCTGTTTTAGTTTCTCTTTTGAATCCGTAATTTAATCTTAGAATATAATCGTTACGATGGTTTGAAAAGTTTGAAGAATTTTCGTAACCAGTTCCGCCACAGACAACAACCTCGTTTTTGCATTGTTTTACATAACTATGTATATACGAGTTGCTTGAAACAGACGCATCACAATCTAAAAACAATAAATAGGGGAATTTTGCCTTAGAACTTAAAACATTTCTAATTTTAGATCTTCCAATGTTCTTAGTTAAAACAGAATATTTTACATTTTGCAAATTTGATATCTCAGAATTATTGTAAATGTCTTTATCAGAAGCATCGTCGAGTACTAAAATTTCAAATGGAATCTTCTCGTTCATAGCTTGTCTATGAAGTTCTGTTACTAGAACTTTTATGTCAAAATTATAAACGGGAATTAGAATCGAAAGCATATTCTATGTTTAATTTCTAAAGCTAAGATGTGAATCCTTTTAAAAGGTTGCGTCTTAAACTTTTATTTATTGAAAATATTGTAAAATAGATTTTACATGCATATGTATTGATTTATTCAATTTTTTATACATTTGTTAATCAATCATTAATATGTAATGATTATACCTTAAAGTATGAATTTATTTACTCTTTCAGAATCCAAAAGAACACCTGAGGTTTTGTTTAATTTAGACAACGCAGAACTTGTGTTTAATGGTAATTCGATACCAGAAGATGTAAATTTATTTTATGCACCTTTAATATCTTGGATTGAAGTTAATAAAGATCATATTATTCAAGATTCTAGACAATTAATGATTAAAGTGAATTTGGTGTACTTCAATTCTGCTACTTTAAAATTCTTAGTTTCTCTTTTGAAGTTTCTTATAAATATTAAAGGAGTTGATTTAGTCAAAATCTCTTGGTTATATGATCATGACGATGACGATATGCTTGAAACAGCAAAGGATATATCTAATATTTTGTCAATTCCAATCAATTATATTTTACGCGACTAAATTAATAGTATTTATAAGATTGAAAATCAACAATGTATTCTTGTTTTTTTTCTAATTTAGAATAATTATAAATAGCGTAAAATTTGAATTTTCAATCCTAGAATAAATCGAAAACGAATTACATTTGCCTTGAATTTTAATCACGTTTTACTCTAAATTATTCATTATGGCGAATATATTTTCTTCATCTATCGGGAAGAAGCTGGTAATGAGTCTTAGCGGACTTTTTCTTATCACTTTCTTGTTGGTACATTTAACGGTGAATCTCACCATGTTGGTCAGTTCAGACCTTTACAATGAAGGTGCCCATTTTATGGCAACAAACCCTTTCATTAAAATTATGGAACCAGTTTTAGCTTTAGGTTGCTTGGTTCATGTGCTTTATGCTGTTGTTTTAACTGTAAAAAACATGTCATCAAGACCTGTTTCGTATGCCGTTAAGAAAGATAGTAACAGTAGTACATGGTCGTCTCGTAATATGTTTATACTTGGATCTTGTGTATTAACATTTTTCGTTATTCATATTATTAATTTTTGGTGGAAAATTAAAGTTTCGGGCGATATTTCATCTACAACCGTTGGAGGTGTAGAAATGCACGATACATTTACTTTAGTTACATCACTATTTAAAATTTGGTGGTATGATGTAATCTATATTTTATCGTTTATTCTCCTTGGACTACATTTAACTCATGGTTTTTGGTCGGCTTTCCAAACTATTGGTATGAACAATAGCATATGGTTTAAAAGATTAAAAATGGCTGGACATATCTACGCAATTATAGTAGTATTAGGTTTTTCAATTATTCCCCTTTATTTCTTATTAGCATAGTTTTTAACTCAGACAAATTAGATTATGAGCAAATTAGATTCAAAAATACCAGCAGGGGACGTTTCAAAGAAATGGTCAGAATATAAAGCACACCAAAAATTGGTGAATCCTGCAAATAAAAGAAAATTAGATGTTATTGTTGTTGGTACTGGTTTAGCTGGAGCAGCAGCTGCTGCATCTCTTGGTGAAATGGGTTTCAATGTTAAAAGTTTTTGTTACCAAGATAGTCCACGTAGAGCTCACTCGATTGCAGCTCAAGGTGGTATAAACGCAGCAAAAAATTATCCAAACGATGGAGATAGTATTTTCCGTTTGTTTTATGATACAATTAAAGGTGGAGACTATCGTGCTCGCGAAGCAAACGTACATCGTTTAGCTGAAGTTAGTGGCGATATTATTGACCAATGTGTTGCTCAAGGCGTTCCATTTGCACGCGAATATGGTGGATTACTTGATAACCGTTCGTTCGGTGGATCTCAAGTATCACGTACATTCTATGCAAAAGGACAAACAGGACAACAATTATTATTAGGTGCATATAGTGCAATCAACCGTCAAATTGCAAAAGGAACGGTAAAAATATACAACCGTACTGAAATGATGGACGTTGTAATGATTGATGGCAAATGTCGTGGAATTGTAACACGTGATCTAATTACTGGAAAAGTAGAAAGTCATTTTGGACATGCAGTAATACTTGCAACTGGAGGTTACGGAAATGTTTTCTTCCTTTCAACAAATGCTATGGGATCGAACAGTAGTGCTGCAATTAAGGCTTATCGTAAAGGAGCTTATTTTGCAAATCCTTGCTACGTTCAAATTCACCCAACATGTATTCCAGTTCATGGCGATTTCCAATCGAAATTAACATTGATGTCGGAATCGTTAAGAAATGATGGCCGTGTATGGGTTCCAGCTAAAAAAGAAGATGCAGAAGCTATTCGTGCTGGTAAAAAGAAACCAACCGATTTATCGGAAGAAGAAAGAGATTATTATTTAGAGCGTCGTTACCCAGCATTTGGAAACCTTGTTCCTCGTGATGTTGCATCACGTGCTGCGAAAGAACGTTGTGATGCCGGTTTCGGAGTAGGTTCTGGATTAGCTGTTTATCTTGACTTTAAAACCTCAATCGAGCGTTTAGGAGAAAAAGTGATAGAAGCTCGTTACGGAAATCTTTTCCAAATGTATGAGAAAATTGTTGATGACAATCCATACAAAACACCTATGATGATTTATCCTGCGATTCACTATACAATGGGAGGACTTTGGGTAGATTATGAACTACAAACAACAATCCCAGGTTTATTCGCTGCTGGAGAAGCAAACTTCTCTGATCACGGAGCAAACCGTCTTGGAGCTTCTGCTTTAATGCAAGGTTTAGCTGATGGATATTTTGTATTACCATATACAATTCAAAATTATTTAGCGGATCAAATTACCGTTCCAAGAATAAAAACTGATGCACCTGAATTTAAAGCAGCAGAAAACGAAGTTAATTCGCATATTGAGAAAATGATGAACGTTAAAGGAAAACGTTCGGTTGACTCAATTCACCGCGAATTGGGAATGCTAATGTGGGACAACGTTGGAATGGCTCGTAACAAAAAAGGATTAGAAGAAGCTATAGAAAAAATTCAAGCAATCAAGAAAACGTTCTGGAGTGATGTTAAAATTCCTGGAAACGTTGATGAAATGAATGTTGAGCTTGAAAAAGCTAACCGCGTTGCAGATTTTATAGAACTTGGTGAAATGATGGCAATGGATGCTTTAAATCGCGAAGAATCTTGTGGAGGACATTTCCGTGAAGAATTTCAAACTGAAGATGGTGAAGCACTTCGTCAAGACGATAAGTTTGCTTATGTTGCAGCTTGGGAATGTAAAGGCGATGGTAACAAACCAGAACTTCATAAAGAAGAATTAAAGTTTGAAGCTATTCATTTAGCACAACGTAATTACAAATCATAATTAGAATAGGTTTTAAAATAAATATATAAAGAAATGGAACATAATGGCATGAATCTCACACTAAAGGTGTGGCGTCAAAGAAGTCCAAAAGAAAAAGGACAATTCGAAACCTATCAAGTATCAAATATTTCGAAAGATTGTTCTTTCCTCGAAATGATGGATATTTTAAATGAGCAATTAATAAACAATTCACAACAACCAGTTGCATTCGATCACGATTGTCGCGAAGGTATTTGTGGAATGTGTAGTTTATTCATTAATGGACGTGCACATGGACCAGATGATGATGTTACTACATGTCAATTACATATGCGTAAATTCAAAGATGGCGATACTATCACAATTGAACCTTGGCGTTCGGCTGCATTTCCAGTGATAAAAGATTTAATTGTTGACCGTCAAGCATTCGATAAAATTCAACAAGCTGGAGGATTTGTTTCAATAAATACTGGTGGTGTTCCTGATGGAAATGCTATTCCAATTCCAAAAGAAGATGCTGATGAGGCAATGGATTCTGCATCTTGTATAGGTTGTGGATGTTGCGTAGCTACATGTAAAAACGGATCAGCAATGTTATTCGTTTCAGCAAAAGTATCGCAATTTGCATTACTTCCTCAAGGAAGAATTGAAGCAGCTCGTCGTGCTAAAAATATGGTTGAAACAATGGATAGTTTAGGATTTGGATCATGTACAAACACAGGTGCTTGCGAAGTAGAATGTCCTAAAAATATATCTATTTCGAATATTGCTCGCTTAAATAGAGAATTTCTTTGTGCTAAAGTACAAGACTAATATGTAAGACAAAATATTAATATTGGAAGCCATTCTTTTTAGAATGGCTTTTTTTATGCAATTATTTTTGAAATTTGTATAAATATAAATGCGTTTGTCTACTGTTAAACAAATAAATGAGACTATATTTACGATTATAATTGCTTTAATATTAATTTGTTTCTATTTAGCTTTTATATGTAACTAGGGAAATTTCAAAATAAGCGACAAACATTTTTTACTTTAAAACATTGTAAGAATATTTTGCATTACGATGTCTTGGATATTGTATAATTTAAAACAAAAACAATTGTAATGGAATTATACAATGAAATATCGTTTAAAACGAGTGCATTAATTACCAAAAAGTATAGTACTTCTTTTTCAATTGCTGTTAGTTTTTTGCCAAATGAGATGCGACAAGCTATTTACAGTATTTATGGATTTGTGAGGTTTGCCGACGAAATCGTTGATAGCTTTCATTCTGTAAATCAAAAGCTTGTCTTAGATACTTTTGAACGTGATTATTATGAAGCAATAAACAATGGAATTAGCTTGAATCCTATTTTGCATTCGTTTATGCTAACAATAAAAAAGTATAAGATTCCTTCGCAATTAGTTGAATCGTTTTTAAAAAGTATGAAATCGGATTTAGATAAGCAAACATATAACAATGCAGATGAATTGAATGAATACATTTATGGTTCGGCTGATGTTGTTGGGCTAATGTGTTTAATGGTATTTATAAATGGAAATGAAAAACATTTTCATGAATTAGAAAAACCTGCAATGAAACTTGGTTCTGCTTTTCAAAAAGTAAATTTTTTGCGCGATTTAAAATCGGATATCGAACATTTAGACCGTAAATATTTTCCACTATTCGAGATAAAAAGTTTTAATGAAGATGTAAAATTTAAATTAATTGCGGATATAGAAAACGACTTTAAAGAGGCAAAAAAAGGTATTCTATTATTACCTGGAAAATCGAAACTTGCTGTTTATATAGCTTATTTGTATTACAAAAAATTATTACAAAATTTAAAGCTTACACCTGTTGACTTGATAATTAATAAACGTATTAGAGTTTCAAATCCAGTTAAATTATTATTGTTAGGTAGAGCATATATCCAATATCAATTCAATACTATTTATTAAATATGGTTATGGAAGAAGAGTTTGTTATATTGGTTGATGAACAGGATAATGAAATCGGTTTGATGCAAAAAAATGAGGCACATAAAAAAGCCTTATTACATAGGGCGATTTCTATTTTTGTTTATAATACAAATGGTGACTTGCTGTTGCAAAGAAGGGCATTTGATAAATACCATTCTGCTGGATTGTGGACGAATAGTTGTTGTACACATCCTTTGCCCAACGAATCGAATTTAAATGCTGCAAACCGTCGATTAGAACAGGAAATGGGAATACAATGTACACTAATAGAACTATTTACTTTTACTTACAAAGAAATATTAGATAGTGAACTTTCGGAACACGAATTCGATCATGTTTTTATTGGAATTACTGACGATATGCCAATTATTAATTCAAATGAAGTTTCTGAGTTTAAGTATTTAAATTATAACGACATAAACATTGAAATACTCAAGAATCCTACACAGTTTACTGTTTGGTTTAAAAAAATAATAGAACGAGTAAATGGATATAAAGAAAATTTAATAAGAATTGACTATAAAATAGCATTGAAATAAGTGAGTGTTCTACTATTGATTTGCAAACATGAAAAAATCTTATTAAGGAATTATACAGTTCTATTATTTTTTTATTCTGTTTTACAAAATTAAACCTATAGCAGTCCATATTTTTAATTTGTATTTAATGTAAGGAGTTTTTGTTTCGATTTTAAATGTAAGTAATCATTATCTTAACATAAAAACGTTTGTATGGTAAATGTTTCATTAGTATTAATTTCTTATATGTTTATGGAATTTGTTGCATGGTCGAATCACAAATATGTAATGCACGGTTTTTTGTGGAAATGGCATAAAGATCATCATCGCAAAGACAATCAAAAATATTTGCCCCAACAGACAGAATATAAGCGTTTTGAACTTAACGATTTGTTCTTTTTATTGTATGCTTTGCCTGCTATCTTTCTCATGATTATTGGCTTTTCAATCAACTTTTTGCCATTTGTATTTATAAGTATAGGTATAACTTTATATGGTTTTACGTATTTTATAATTCATGATATTATTATTCATAAACGCTTATATGTTCCTTTTTTGGAAAACCCTTTTAATAAATATATTAAAGCAATTATTAAAGCTCATACAGCGCATCATTTGCCTAAGAATAAAAACGATTTTAATAATTTTGGCTTATTGATATTTCCAGTTAATTTCTTTAAACAATAGTTTATGTCGCTCTATTTTATTTTACTGCTAAGTTCTGTGTTATTGCCATTAGCATTGAGTTTTGATAAAAAACTTCAGTTCTATAAGCAGTGGAAATACTTACTGCCGTCCATTTTATTAATTGCACTTTTTTATATAGCGTTCGATATTTATTTAACAAAATTAGACGTATGGGGTTTTAATGCAAGATATCATTCATCAATTGTACTTCTAAATTTACCTATTGAGGAATGGCTCTTTTTTATAGTAATTCCTTATGCTAGTATCTTTTTACACGATTCTATAGTTCAGTGTTTTAGTCGATTTCGTTTAACAAATACAGTAGCAAAATATATAACCCTATGTTTAATTCTCATTTCACTGATTCTTGTAACTTTAAATTTAGAAAAGGCTTATTCTACTTATATTTTCTCAACTCTAATTCTAGTTCTATTAGTCTCATTTTTCGACAAAACGAAAATCATAAATAGTTTTTATTGTACTTTTCTTATAATACTTATTCCATTTATTGGTGTAAATGCAGTTTTAACTGGAAGTTTTATCGACGAACCTGTTGTTTGGTATAATAACAGCGAAAATCTAGGAATTCGGTTTTTAACCATTCCTATCGAAGATTTTGGCTACGCATTCAGTTTGCTTTTATTTAATTTGTTGTTACGTAATAAGCTTAAAATATGTAATTATGCGGATTAATGTATTAGATAATATTGTTTTTAAAAACAAGCAGAAAGCAATTGGCGCCTTTGTAATTGTTTTTTATGTCGTTGGATTAATTGGAATGCTCTTACCCAGCACATTTTCGTTGTTTCAAAAATTAATACCATTTGCACTTATTGTTAGTTTTGTAGCATTAGCATTATTTCATAAAAGTACTTTCGATTGGAAATCGATTCTCTGCTTTTTCTCTATTTATATCTTGTCGTTTGCTATCGAAGCTTTTGGCGTAAAAACGGGTAAAATATTTGGTTATTATAAATATGGCGAAGGTTTAGGGTTAAAAATATTTCAAACTCCGTTAATCATTGGTATTAATTGGCTATTCCTCGTTTATACAAGTTCGGCTATTGTTGACCGATTCAAAATCCCTAAAATTGGAAAGATTTTATTGGCTTCGCTACTGATGTTGCTGTTCGATTTTATTTTGGAACACATAGCACCAAAAATCGGAATGTGGCATTGGAAAGAAAATCTAATTCCGATACAAAATTATGTGGCTTGGTTTGCATTAGCTGTGTTTTTTAACTCTTTGCTAAAATTATTTAAGATTAAAATTGAAAATAAACTTGCGTTGTTACTACTTGGATGTCAGTTTTTGTTTTTTCTTTTTCTGTTTATTGGATTGCATTAATACTATGATTTTAAAAGCAAAACATAATTTCATTATCTATCCATTTTTTAAGTGGTATTCTGGTTTTATTATTAAACGAGATTTTAGTAGCATAAGCGTTATTGGCGATTTGAAAGATAAACAACGCCCCATTTTGCTAATATCAAATCATATTAGTTGGTGGGATGGCTTTTGGGCAATGTATTTGAACGTTACAGTGTTGAAACGAAAGTTCCATTTTATGATGTTGGAAGAGCAGCTTCGTAAGTTCTGGTTTTTTAATTATTCGGGAGGTTTTTCTGTAAATAAAAAATCAAAAAGCGTAGTCGAAACATTGCATTATACTTCCGAATTGCTTAAAGATGAGAAGAATATGGTGTTGATTTTTCCTCAAGGTGAAATTCAAAGTATAAACAATCAAAATATTCGGTTTGAAAACGGTTTAGGCCACATTCTTAAACAAAAAGAAAACAACATTCAAGTGTTATTTTTAGTCAATCTAATCGATTACTTTTCTAATCGAAAACCTGGAATTTATATGCATATACAAGAATATAAAGAACTTGCTTTCGATATGAAATCGATTCAAGAAAGCTATATTGAATTTTATGCACAATCTGTCGAAAAACAAAAAATAGTAAACAATGTAAAATGATTTATGTAGCTTATTTCATATTGGCATTCTCAATTTTACAACTTATTGTTGCAATAGTTAATCTATTGTATTATAAAAAGATAAATCCAACAAAGCTTAGTGATTTTAATGGATTAATCTCGGTTTTAATACCAGCTCGGAACGAAGAAAAAAACATCGCCAACTTATTACGAGATTTACAAAAGCAGAAATACCAAAATATCGAAATTATAGTTTTTAATGATCTTTCGACCGACAATACAGAAGAAATTGTACGTCAAATTGCTAAAGACGATTCGAGAATTCGAATAATAAACTCAGAAGGCTTACCGAAAAGTTGGCTCGGAAAAAATTTTGCATGTCATTGCTTATCTAAATATACGAAAGGCGAATATTTGCTATTTTTAGATGCCGATGTTCGTGTAAAAGGATCAATTATTTTACAAACGATAACACTGGTTGAAAAGCATTCTTTAGGATTATTATCTATTTTCCCTAAACAAAAAATGCAAAGTTTAGGCGAATATGTAACTGTGCCAAATATGAATTATATTTTGTTGTCGCTTTTACCATTAGTTTTTGTTTTAAAATCGAAATTTGCTTCTTTGGCTGCTGCAAATGGGCAGTTTATGTTATTCAAAACATCGACTTATTTCGATACTTTACCTCATGAAAAAAACCAAAACAACATGGTTGAAGATATTGCAATTGCACGCTATTTTAAAAAGAATAAGATATCTATGGCTTGCATACTTGGCGATGAAACCATACAATGTAGAATGTACGGCGGATTTAATGAAGCAATAAATGGTTTTTCGAAAAATGTAATTACGTTTTTCGGGAATTCGTTTTTAATTGCAACTTTATTTTGGTTTGTTACAAGCTTTGGATTTGTTGCTGTATATAAGGCTTTCCCATTTTCTTATTTTCTGCTTTATTTAGTAATCATTTTTTCTTCAAGAATAGTTATTTCTATTGCAAGTAGGCAAAACAGTATGTGTAATGTTTTTCTATTTATTCCACAGCAAATAGCATTAGGATTTTTTATAGCAAAAGCATTAAAAAACAAGCTTAAAAAAGATAACCAATGGAAAGGTCGAAATATTTTATAGTTTTTATCTTATTGTTTATGAGTTGTGTAACACTTAATGCAAGTCATAAACAAGATATCTATAATGCATATATAAATAATAATATGCAAAAATGGGCCTTGGTTATTGACGATATGCAATTGCATCGACATCAAAGCAAAAGCTTTAAAATGGAGTTAATAAATTATCAATATGGCTATATTGCTTGGTGCATTGGAAATGGCAAAAAAGATGTTGCCGAAAAGTATTTAGCATTAGCCGAAAAAAGTCTTAGTGAACTCGAGGTTTTGAAATATAATGTATCGCTTGTTCAATCGTATCAATCGGCATTCTATGGATTTAGAATAGGATTAAATATACTTAAAGCACCATTTATTGGAATTAAGAGTATCGATTGTGCTAAATTGGCAATGAAAACCGATGGTGAAAATCCTTACGGATATGTACAGTATGGAAACTCCCAATATTATATGCCAAAGGCATTTGGAGGTTCAAAAAAAGTTGCAATCGATTATTTTAAAAAAGCACAAACATTAATGGAGAAGCATAAAATGCAAATTGTTGAAGATTGGAACTATTTAAGTCTCTTAACACTACTGGCACAAGCATATGCCGAAACAGAGAATTTTGAATTAGCAAAAGCATATTATCAGAAAATACTTAAAATTGAACCCAATTATATATGGGTGAAAAACGAATTGTATCCCCAGTTTTTAAAAACCTATACGAATAAAAAATGAGCAAAAATGTATTAATAGTAGGTGCCGGTTTAGGCGGAATAGCTACAGCTTTACGATTGGTTAAAAAAGGCTACCAAGTTGAAATTATTGAAAAAAATGCTCAAGCTGGTGGAAGATTAAATCAAATTAAAAAAGATGGGTTTACCTTCGATACTGGTCCAAGTTTTTTTAGTATGTCGTTCGAATTTAAAGAATTTGCAAAAGATTGCAATATCGATTTACCCTTTACATTCGTTGAACTCGATCCATTATACACCGTAAATTTTAGCGATAATCCCCAAACGTTTTATCTCTATAAAGATATTAAAAAGTTGGCAGCCCAATTTAAGGATATTGAGCCCGATTTTGAAGAACGAATGAATAAATACCTTGCTAAATCGGGAGCATTATTTCACGATACGGTCGATTTAGTTATAAAGAATAATTTCGATTCAGTATTCTCATATATTGTAACTTTAATGCGTGTAAATCCAACGCATATTCCAGTTCTTTTTAGAAGTTTTTGGCAAGAAGTAAAGCGTAATTTCAACTCAAAGGAAGCACAACAGATAGTTTCTTTAGTGGCATTTTTCTTAGGTCGTACACCCTTCGATACTATAGCAATTTATACATTGCTTTCTTATACAGAATTTAAATACGACGGATATTACAATGTTAAAGGTGGTATGTATAAAATAGTAGAAGGTATTGTTGCAGAACTACTGAAAGAAAATGTAAAAATTACATACAATACCAAAATTGTCGATTATGTTGGAACAAATAAAAAGCTTGAATATCTTATTGATTCTAAAGGCAATAAATGGAGTTCTGATGTTATTTTGGTTAATAGCGATGCAGCTGTTTTTAGAAGTGCGATTTTTAAACGCAAAAAATATTCGTTAGAAAAACTCGACAAAATGAACTGGACAATGGGTTACTTAACCTTTTATGTCGGGTTACGATGTAAATTGCCAAAAGTTAATCATCACAATTATTATCTAGGATCTAACTTTGAGGAATATGCAAATAATATTATGCAAAACCCCAATTCGCTTCAGAAACCATATTATTATGTTAATGTATTATCGAAACATAATGTAGATTGTTCGCCAGTAGGTTGCGAAAGTTTGTTTTTTGTTTGTCCAGTTCCAAACTTACTTCACAAACCAAATTGGGACGATAAAGATATAATTGTTGATAGTATTATTGCCGATTTCTCAAAAAGAATCGATAAAGACATCGTACCCGAAATACTATCAAAAACTATTTATACTCCGCTCGAATGGCAGAATCAGTTTAATTTACATCGTGGAAGTGGATTGGGATTGTCGCACAGTATGGCTCAAATAGGAGCGTTTCGACCAGCTAATTTCGATGAAAAATTTAAAAATGTATTTTATGTTGGGGCATCAACTATTCCAGGAGCTGGACTTCCAATGGCAATTATAAGTTCGAAACTTGCATTTGAACGAATAGAAGGTTTTTTAGAATAAAATGATTGCTACTGTTTAAAACTAAATATATTTGTATTCTTGTAAATTACTAAAAACTGATGAAATGAAAAAACTATTCTTTAGCCTAATTATCACTGCTGGATTATTCCATTTTAATACAGCATTTTCGCAAACAACCTTAGTTGGAACATGGGAAAATACCTCGCAAAAAAGTCAAAGTGATGGAAAACCAACAACAGAGTATTGGCGTTTTACTGCCGATACAATGTATTGGATGCAAGGACCATTAAAAATGGCGAAATACGATCCGAAGGAGTTGAAAAACAAAATAAATATGAAATATGTTTATAAAAATGATACAATATATGGTGGAACATTTGCAAAACTTAGAGTTAATGAATTAACAATAGACAAATTAATTATCAGCTTTAAAATGGGTAAAGAATCGAAAACTGCTAATTTTAAAAGAGTTGCAAAGAAATAAATCTAAAGCTACTTTTTCTTAGATATTATTAATGATTTAAAAATTAATAGCCATTCCCTTACGAATGGCTTTTTTGTTTTACATAAATATATGATATATTTGATACCGAAAACAAAACAAACTTGAGATGAAAAATACAAAAAATATTTTATATCCAATTGTATTCATTGGATGTTTAAGTCTTTTAATAGAATCGTGTAAGAAAAAAGTAGAAGATCCAGAAATTCAGTATGGTCAAGTTCCCGATAAAGATGGTAATACTTATAAAACTGTTGAAATTGGTAATCAAACATGGTTTGCCGAGAATCTTAAAACTAAATTGTATAATGATGGAACGGTAATTCCAGAAGTTTCTGATTCGAGTCTTTGGACTAAGCAAAATACAGGAGCTAGATCTGTGTATGGAAATACTTTGAATGTCGATACTATTAACGATTACGGTAGATTATATAATTATTTTGCTGTGAAATCGGGAAAGCTTTGTCCAAGTGGTTGGCATGTTCCATCGGCTTCAGATTGGAATAAACTTGAGGAATATCTAAAAGCAAATGGATATAATTATAAAGGTTCGATGGGAGGTAAAACGGTTGCTAAGTCTTTAGCTTCAAAAACGGGTTGGTCTAGTCCTTATTCTGGTGGTGTTTTAATGATATCGCCAGCAGCAATTGGCGAAGATCCCTCTATCAATAATAAAACCGGTTTTTCTGCTATGCCAGGAGGTTATAGAAACGAATATAGTGTTTTCTTGCTTGCTGGTGAAGAAGGTATCTGGTGGTCTTCGACAGAAGTCGATTCGTTACATTGTATTACAAGGCATTTAAGCTTTTACGACAGTTCTTTAATTCTAGATACTGCAAAAACAATTGAAGGGAATTCTGTTAGATGTTTGAAAGATTAAGTCAGTATTTACAGTAAGTAACTACCAATTTTCTTATTCGGATTTAATCTGTTTTTATCGACACTACCAGTAATTCCATTTACTTTACCTTTATCGGTGTGTTGCCAAAAAACCCAATTTAGTTTTGGAGCTTTTCTATAATTGCATATCCAAAAGTTATAATCTTTAAATGAATCTTTTAAATAAGTGTTATAATAAGATTCGTTGCAATAGATAATAGGATATACCTTGAATTGTTTGTAAATTTCCATGCAGAAGGCTTTAATTTCCTTCTTAATGTTATATCTTGCATGTTTTGTTCTTCTTGTAAATTCAACGTCTAAAACAGGATGTAAATCGCCTTTTTGTAGTTTTGCATTTTTAATGAAATGTTTTGCCTGAGATTTTCCATCACTTTGATATCCAAAAAAATGATAAGCACCACATGGTATATTTAACTTCCTAGCATTTTCAATGTGTTGATCGTATTTTGTGTCTTTTAGATTATTACCTTCGGTTACTTTAAAGAAAATAAAGTTAGGCTTATCTTTTTTATCAACTTGTTCCCAATTAATAACTCCTTGGTGATGCGATAAATCTATTCCCCAAACATGCTTAGAGTAATCAGTAGTATCTAGAATTGTAGGAGTGTAATATCTTTTAATCTTTCTATGTGAATGTCTCGCATAGTTTTTATTGATAGGTAGTACCGATAAAATCAAGAAAAATAATGAAGAAAGAAGAAGTTTTTTAATCATATTTCAATATATTAATAATTCTAAAATCGCCAATGGGAACAGGCTTCATTATTCTATATACAGGCTGAACCTACCTGATGTTTCAAATATATATAAATATTTTTTTAAAACACCAATGTTTTATTGATATTCAGATGTGAAAAGATTAAAATTGGGTGTTTACTACCAATTTATTATTGAGTAGGGAGCTTTTTAGTATATCCTTTCCATAAAAAGTAAAGTCCTACTAAAATAAAAGGAATGCTTAAAATTTGCCCCATATTTATAGGCATTTTGCTTTCAAAATCTACTTGAACATTTTTCAGAAATTCTATAAAGAAACGGAAGGTGAAAACAAGTGTTAAGACAAGACCTATTATTATTTCGTTTTTAACTGTATTCGTTTTAGAGTTTTTAATATAATAAAACATCAAGATTGCAAAGATTGTAAAATATGCAAGTGCCTCGTAAATTTGTGTAGGATGATGAGGTTCTAATTGTTCTATACCAAAGCGAACTTCTGTACTATTTACAAATAAAAATCCCCAAGGCATCGTCGTTGCATGTCCATAAATCTCAGAATTCATTAAGTTTCCTAGTCTAATTAATCCAGCTGAGATTGGAACTACAATTGCTGCACGAGAAAGAACCCATAGATAATCTACCTTATGTTTTCTAGAAAAAATATAAAATGCAATAAGAACGCCTAATGTTGCTCCATGGCTTGCAAGTCCACCTTCCCAAATTTTAAGCATATTAAGTGGATGACTTATGTATCCTTCTTCGATAACACGACCTAAACTATCTTTAACATCGAGCCATGGACCATAAAAAAGGCAATGACCAAGACGTGCACCAGCAATTACTCCAATAAGTGCGGCAGTAATCATTCCGTCGAAAACCTCAGTTTTGATATTTTCTTTTTTTAATAGCTTTAACGTTACAAAATAACAAATTGGAAAACCAGATGCAAATAATAAACCGTACCAGCGTACATGAAACCCTTCAATTATTTCGGGTTTAACATTCCAAGTTATAAATTGTAAAATTGTTAAAAGCATCTTTTTTAGTTTTAAATTGAAGAATCGAAAGTAACACCTGTGTAATTTTGAGGTGTGATTTGTTTTAATTCAGCTTTTACCGAATCGGAAACTTGTAACGTATCAATAAAGCTTGCTATTGTTGTCTGTGTGATTTTTTGATTCGTACGAGTTAAATCTTTCAATGCTTCGTACGGTTTTGGATATCCTTCGCGACGAAGTATAGTTTGAATACCTTCAGAAACAACAATCCAGTTTTCTTCTAAATCGTGAGCAATAGCTTTTTCGTTTAATAATAGTTTTTCAAGTCCTTTAATTAACGATTCGAATGCAATAATGCTATGTCCAATTGGAACTCCAATATTGCGTAATACGGTAGAATCGGTTAAGTCGCGTTGAAGTCTTGATACTGGAAGTTTAGCAGCTAAATGTTCGTAAAGTGCATTTGCCATTCCAAAATTTCCTTCTGCATTTTCGAAATCAATTGGATTAACTTTATGTGGCATTGCAGATGAACCGATTTCGCCAGCCTTAATTTTTTGTTTAAAGTATTCCATCGAGATATATGTCCACATATCGCGACAAAGATCGATCATGATTGTGTTCAAGCGTTTTGCAGCGTCAAACCAAGCAGCCATGTTATCGTAATGTTCAATTTGAGTAGTTGTTTGAGAACGACTAAGTCCTAAAATTCCATTTACAAATGCATTTCCAAATTCTACCCAATTGTATTGTGGATAAGCAACTTGATGTGCATTAAAGTTACCCGTTGCTCCACCGAATTTAGCTGAATATGGAACGTTGTGTAATTGCGAAATTTGAATCGTAAGACGTTCAGCAAAAACAGCAATTTCTTTCCCTAATGTTGTTGGCGATGCAGGTTGACCATGTGTATGAGCTAACATTGGAATTTCTTTCCATTCGATTGCCAATGTGTTTAATCTATCGGTAATTGCACGAAGCATTGGCATATATTCTAATGCTGTTGCTTCTTTCAATGAAAGTGGAACCGAAGTGTTATTAATATCTTGAGAAGTCAATCCAAAATGAATAAACTCTTTGTATTCTTGTAAATTCAAAGCGTCGAATTTTGCTTTGATGAAATATTCAACAGCCTTAACATCATGATTTGTGGTTTTTTCGATGTCTTTAATTTGTTGGGCATCATCTATCGAAAAGTTAATGTAGATGGAACGTAACGATGGGAAAATTCCACGTTCAACAGTTTTTAGTTGAGGTAAAGGTATTGAGCAAAGAGCTATAAAATATTCAACTTCAACTTTTACACGATATTTTATAAGTGCATATTCTGAAAAGAATTTATCGATTCTTGATGTTTTGCTTCTGTATCGGCCATCAATTGGTGAAATGGCTGTTAATGAATTAAGTTCCATATATTTTTGTTAAATTTTTGAAGGTGCAAATGTATGAAACCATCGTTTACAAACCTATGGAAGGAGGAATAATTTTAAATGAAAAACCCCAACTCGAAAGTCGGGGTTTAAATATTTTATTTAAAATAAACTTTTCTGTTCTGGAACCTCGTCGGTTGGTTTAAATAATGAAGCTTCGTCGACTATAATTGGTGGTTCGATTTCTTCAACTTCTTCTTCGATTTCGGGCTCTATGTTAGGTTTAATTGGATCTATGAAATTTATTTCAGCTACTTCGTAGGTTGTTAAACGCTTACCTTTAGCTGAATATCCTTTTACAGCAATAAATTCTTCTCCATCAATAATTTCATCAGGTCGTTTACCGCTATCTACATATTTAATTTCAACCCTTGGGAAACTATCTATGCTAACAGCTATAAGTTTCGAATTTGGATTATCGCCAATTAAATCGAGCCATTTTGTTGTTTCTTCAACTTCGAAACGTTTAAGATAATAGAAGTTTTGGTCAGCATCGAGATATATAAGCGAGAGTATTTTACCTTTTCTGAATTTCTCAATGAATTGTTCTTCATTTGGCCATACATATGGATCTTCGTCGAAGTGATTACTTAAATCGAAGCTCATTATTGTATATTTCCCGTTTTTAGAAAGTACGAGAATTCTTTCTGCACCTTTAAATTCTCCAATAAACTGTCCACGTTCACTCTGATTAAGTCTACGAGTTACTGTATCGAACCAAATTTTTATACCACCCAATGTTGAAAAACCTTCTTCGATTTTTTTAACTTTATGTAATGGGTTTTTAGAAACGACATTACCCATCGATTGGCGACCTTTAATTGCAAGAACCTTAAAGTCTACATCGAAAATTGCTTTTTTAAGTTTTGGACGAGGTTTTAACCATATTCTAATTTTCTCGGCTTCACCATTAGGATTTGCCGAAAAATAAAGAAGTTTAGAGCGGTTTGTACCTTGCGTAATGTCGTATTCTTTGTCGCGAATTGTGTTTGTAACAAAGAAACGTTTCATAAATGTTATGCCCGAAGTTCCATCGCTATATACTGTGTTATATATCGTTCTTTCGTCGTTTTTGCGGAATATTGCAATATGCAAAATGTTTTTTCCAATAAAGGCTTTGTCGCTGACTTTGGTAACAACATATTTACCATTATCTAGGAATACAATAACATCGTCGATATCGGAACAATCAAATAAGAATTGATCTTTTTTAAGTGACGTACCAATAAAGCCATCAGCAAGATTTCCGTAAAGTTTAGTGTTCGCAATTGCCACTTCCGATGCATCGATTGTTTCAAAACTGCGAATTTCGGTTTTACGATCGCGATCTTTGCCGTATTTGGTTTTAATGTGATTATAATAATCAATAGTAAATTGAATAATATTGTCGATATTCGCCTGAACGGTAAGCATTTCGGCTTCGATATTCTTGATATGATTATCAGCTTCGAACGAGCTATAACGAGAAATTCGTTTAATCTGAATCGTTGTTAATCGAACAATATCTTCGCGAGTAACGGCTCTTCTTAGTTTTTTAACGAATGGTTTCAATCCTTCGTCGATTCTCGAAATCATTTCTTCTTCGTTTTTACTTTCTTCGATAACCAAGTAAACTTTATTAAGTATGAAAATCTTTTCGAGTGATGTTTTATGCCAATCTTCGGCCAATTCGCTCATTCGAATTTCGAGTTCCAGTTTAAGTAGATAAACGGTATTATCGGTACAACGACGAAGTATTTCCTTTACACTTAAAAAATGTGGTTTCTTATCGATAATAACGCAAGCATTTGGCGATTTTTGAATCTGACAATCGGTAAAAACGTATAATGCATCGATTGTTTCATCGGGCGAAATTCCAGGTGAAAGATGTATGACAATCTCAACCGTTGAAGAGGTATTATCATCAATTTTTTTGATTTTAATTTTGCCCTTATCGTTAGCTTTTATTATCGATTCGATAACACTATCGGTTGTAATTCCATAAGGAATTTCGTTGATAACCAATGTTTTGTTGTCGAGTTTATTTATTTTGGCACGAACTTTTACTTGTCCGCCACGAAGGCCTTCCTTGTATTTCGAAACATCTATAAAACCACCTGTTGGAAAATCAGGATAAATTTCAAAATCTTCGTTCTTTAAATGAGCTATACTGGCATCAATCAACTCGTTAAAGTTATGTGGAAGTATTATGGTAGCAAGCCCAACTGCAATACCTTCAACACCTTGCGCTAGTAATAGCGGGAATTTCATTGGTAATGCTATCGGCTCTTTATTGCGTCCATCGTACGATGCTTTCCATTCTGTTGTTTTAGGATTAAATGCTACTTCTAATGCAAATTTCGAAAGTCGAGCTTCGATATAACGTGGAGCTGCAGCACCATCACCTGTTAAAATATTTCCCCAGTTACCTTGTTGATCGATTAATAATTCCTTTTGCCCCAATTGAACTAATGCTCCACCAATCGACGAATCGCCATGTGGATGGAATTGCATTGTATGTCCGATGATGTTTGCAACCTTATTATATCGGCCATCCTCCATTCTTCGCATTGAATGTAAAATTCGGCGTTGTACAGGTTTTAATCCATCGCTGAGGTAAGGAACAGCTCGGTCGAGAATAACATACGAAGCATATTCGAGAAACCAATCTTTGTAGAAATCATTCACATGCAAGATGTTGTGAACAGCTTCTTCGTTTGTAGTTTCAGAATCAGAAATTTCTTCTGATTCGTTGATTTCTAATATTTCGTCGTCGTCGAGCATTTAAATCTAATGCGATTTTTTTTGATATAATTAAAGCAAAGGTAATAAATCTAGTAGGAGGCTTTTGGGAAAGCTTTACACTTTTTATTAACAATAAAAAAACAGATAAAATGAGTAAAAATGCGAATATTAAATTGTAAATTTGATAAAATGATAAATATTAATACCCATAAGATATGGCAAATATTAGTTTGACAAACGAAAGTTTCGACGTTTTAAAAGGTTCAACTAGCTTTTTAAATTTAGTTATCAATAATATTAATAGTTGTGTACTTCTTTTAAATCAAAAGATGGAATTACAGGCATTTAACGATGCAACTCGAACAATTTTTTCGAATAAACCAGACGAACATATGCTTTACAAACGATGTGGCGAAGCAATTGGTTGTGCGTATCAAATTGAAGAAGCTAAAAATTGTGGTGAAACTTCGCGTTGTTGTAATTGCGAACTTAGACTTTCGGCAATTACTTCTTATATGGAAAATAGAGCTGTATATAAAGAATTTGTGGAACGACCTTTTTATAGACGTTCGGGCGAAAAGATTATGAAACAACTTCAATTTTCGACTAGAGTATTTACCGATAAAAACGAAAAATATATAATTATGATAGTCGAAGATATTTCGAATATTTCCTTACCTCGATATAATTAGAGTTGGTCGATATTATAATGTAAACCAACGTTTTTTCTTCGTTCTTCGGCCCATTTAATAATTAAATAAGCCACGTTTATTGCATTTCTAAGTTCGCATAATGGACGCGAAACCGTTGTTTTTTTGTATAATTCTTCTGTTTCACGGTAAATAATATCCAAACGATAAAGTGCTCGTTTTAAACGCAAATCGCTACGAACAATTCCGACATAATAACTCATAATTTGTTGCATTTCCTTCCAGTTTTGGGTAATCAAAACCATTTCTTCGGGAAATGTTGTTCCTTCGTCATTCCAATCGGGAACATTTTGTTTTAAGTCGATTCTGCCAATTCTTTTTATTGAATCATCTGCCGAACGAGCAGAAAAGACAACAGCTTCCAGTAAAGAGTTTGAAGCTAATCGATTAGCACCATGTAATCCAGTACAAGCAGCTTCGCCACCTGCATATAAATTGTGAATTGATGAACGTCCAAATTTATCGACTTTTATTCCACCGCAAAGGAAATGAGCTGCTGGAACAACTGGAATAAATTGCTTAGTTATGTCAATCCCAAGACTTTTGCATTTATTTGAAATATTGGGAAAATGTTTTATAAATGCTTCATAATCTAAATGTGTACAATCGAGATAAACATGATCGACACCTTGGTTTTTCATTTCTTTGTCAATTGCTCGAGCGGTTATATCGCGTGGAGCAAGTGAGCCTCTTTCATCGTATTTTTCCATGAACGATTTTCCATTTGCATCGCGAAGTATTGCGCCGAAACCACGAACAGCTTCGGAAATTAAAAACGATGGTTTTTCTCCAGGATTGTAAAGCGATGTTGGATGAAATTGTACAAATTCCATATCGGCAACCGTACCTTTTGCACGATAAACCATCGCAACTCCATCGCCAGTTGCTATAGGTGGATTAGTAGTCGTTTGATAAATATTACATGCTCCACCAGTAGCCATGTACGTTATTTTCGAAAGATATTTGTGTGTTTCGCCTGTTTGTTCATTGAAAATAAATGCACCATAGCACTCAATATCATTGTGTTGACGATTAATGTATTCGCCTAAATGATGCTGAGTTATTATTTCTAATGCAAAATAATTTTCTTGAATTTCGATATTGGGATGTTTTCGAGCTTGTGCAATTAACGCACGTTCGATTTCCCAACCAGAAGAATCTTTATGGTGAAGAATTCTATTTGCAGAATGTCCGCCTTCGCGTGCTAAATCGTAAGCACCTTCGGGAGTTTTGTCGAATTCAGCTCCCCAAGCTATTAATTGTTCGAGTTGTTTTTTTGCTTCGGTTACTACAATTTTAACCGTTTCTTTGTTGCAAAGTCCTGCACCGCAATCGAGTGTGTCTTTAATGTGATTATCGATATCGGATTCTTCATATAAAACTCCAGCAATTCCACCTTGTGCCATTGCAGTATTGGTTTCGTCGATTCGCGATTTGCTAACAACACAAACTTTGCCATGTTCGGCAACTCTCAGTGCGTAGCTTAATCCGGCAAGTCCCGATCCAATAACAAGAAAATCAAATTCTTTTGTCATGATTTTGTTTTTATGGTACAAATACCTCTAAAATTTCGGCTTTTTTATTTGGAATTAATTGTAGTTTATCGAGTTTACAAGGTATTAAAACTGTCTGACCTTTAGTAATTATTATACTTTCGTTTTCATTATATAAAATTGAAAATTCACCATCTAGACACATATAAATTACAAATGAATCGAGTAGGGTATAGTCTTTATCAAAAGGTTTTGTAAACTCAAGACGATTTACCGTAAAATATTCGCATGTTGCAACTTGCGATGGTTCATTGAGTTTCTTCTCAAAAATTGAACGATAATCTTTTTTCGAAGAATAATCTAAAGCATCGAGTGCCATATCTAAATGAAGTTCTCGAGTATTTCCTTCTGAATCTTTTCTGTTCCAATCGAAAATACGGTAAGTAACATCACTCGATTGTTGTATTTCGGCAATTAATAAGCCTTTGCCACCACCATGAACAAGCCCAGCAGGAATTAAATAAACTTCGCCCGATTTAGCTTTTGTTGTGTTTACTATTTCAGGTAAACGATTTGTAACAGCATTTTCAATAAAAATATCTCTATCAATTGTTTCTTTAAATCCAATCGAAAGTTCTGCATTGTTATCAGCTTGAACAATATACCACATTTCTGTTTTGCCAAGAGAGTTATGACGACGTTCGGCTAGTTTGTCGTTTGGATGAACTTGTAGAGAAAGTAGATCGTTTACATCTAAAAATTTAATTAATAAGGGAAATTCATGGTCGTATTTGTCGAGAATTTTTGATCCAACTATTTCGTCCATGTAAATATCTATCAATTCGTTGAGAGTATTTCCAGCAAGTTCGCCGTTAGATACTACCGAACATTCTTCTTCAATACCAGATATTTCCCAACTTTCGCCACAAAGTTCTGTTGGTGCATCAGCTTTTTTCAGAATAGTATTGCATTTTTTGCCTCCCCAAATCTTCGATTTGTAAATAGGCGTAAAAATGAAAGGATAAAGTGTCGACATATTTTTATTGTAAAACCCTTAAATAATAAGGGATTATAAATTATTTTTAATTTATACAAAGGAACTAAAGTTTTTTATATTACTGAAATGTTTCACAGTAAAATGACCACAACATCTAGTATTTATTAATAAAATGTTTTTTCGTAACTTTGTGAAGTTTATAAATAAAGTAATAATTTAAATTTATGAGAGTTGCTATCGTTGGTGCCAGCGGTGCTGTTGGCCAAGAGTTTTTGAAAATCTTAGAGCAGAAAAATCTGCCTATCGATGAGTTAGTATTGTTTGGATCGAGCCGTAGTGCTGGTCAAAAGTACACATTCAAGGGAAAAACGCTTACGGTAAAGGAACTTAAACAAAACGACGATTTTAAAGGTATTGATGTTGCTTTAACATCGGCTGGTGCTAGTATTTCGAAAGATTATGCTGATACAATTACAAAATATGGTGCTGTGATGATCGATAACTCAAGTGCATTCCGCATGGAAGCTGATATTCCATTGGTTGTACCTGAAGTTAATCCAGAGGATGCTAAAAATATGCCTCGTAGAATTATTGCAAATCCAAATTGTACTACAATTCAAATGGTTGTAGCATTAAAACCAATTGAAAAATTATCGCATATAAAACGTATTCATGTTGCCACATATCAAGCTGCTTCGGGAGCTGGAGCTGCTGCAATGGATGAGTTTTTCGAGCAAACAAAACAAGCGGTAAATGGAGAAGAAGTGAAAGTAAGCAAATTTGCGCATCAATTAGCTTTTAACCTTATACCTCAAGTTGATGTCTTCTTGGATAATGCATATACAAAAGAGGAAATGAAAATGTATCATGAGACTCGCAAAATTATGCATTCAGATATCGAAGTTAGTGCTACTTGCGTTCGTGTTCCAGTAATGCGTGCACATTCTGAGGCTCTTTGGATTGAAACAGAAAGAGAATTATCTTTAGAAGAAGTTCGTGCTGCATTTGAAAAAGCTGAAGGACTTGTATTAGTTGATGATCCTGCAAATAAAAAATATCCAATGCCATTGTTTGTTGCCGATCAAGATCCTGTATATGTTGGACGTATAAAGAAAGATTTAACAAATCCTAAAGGATTAGCTTTCTGGTGTGTTGGCGATCAAATTCGTAAAGGAGCAGCATTAAATGCAGTTCAAATTATGGAATATCTACTAAAAGAAGGAGTCGTTAAATAATTACTCGACATCCTAAAAATTAAAAAGGCAACCTAGGGAGACTTAGGTTGCCTTTTTGATATATAGGGGATTGAGGAGGGAAATGGTTTTATGTTTATGAAATAAACACATTTGCATTTTTAAAAACCATTTTTAATTTTATGAATCAAATGTACAACCTCATTTACCCAATAAAAAGACAATTTTGACGAACGGCGGTTTTTTGTTGACGAACGGAAATTGATGATGATTGTGTAATAAATACAATTAGCGTTAAATATCATTAAACCATTAGATTACAGCCTCTAATGTCGCTATTGTCAATTCTGCCACTTACTTCAAAAAAACCTTCATGTAAAATAACTCCTAAATCTTGTGTTTCGATAAATGAACATGAATGAATATTTGCTAAATCAATAATATTTATGCCACCTTTATTGCCATTTTTATTAAATGTAAATGGATCATAAATGTCTCGAACCAAAATTTTCATCCAAGGTGGAGTTGTAAAAATACCTTTGCCTTTTGAGTATGCTTGTGAAAGAAGTTCTGTCATACCATATTCTGAGTGAATATTTTCCAACGAAAATTGTTTTTTGAATATATCGTGTAAATCTGTTCTCGTTAATTCTTTACCACGTCCTTTCATCCCACCAGTTTCCATTACAATAGTGTTTGAAAGTGAAATAGGAAATTTTTCGGCAAATTCAAGTAGCGCAAAGCTAACACCTATAAGTAAAGTCTTTCTATTTTCTAATTCGTTTTGTTGAAGCTTTTCATAAAGCTCATCCATATTGTGAAGATAGAATCCACTTCCATTATGATTACTTAACTCAATTAATTCTTTTACCATAAAGACCAATGACGAACCTTCGCGTTCGAGGTACGACGGTAAAAGTGCTAGAATTGAATATTCAGATGGATTGCCATAAAATAGTTTATATCCATTTAGAAAACTTTTTTTATATATTTCAATATCACAAACATAATGCGAACTTGTGTTTTGCGAAGTTGTGCCAGAACTTGTAAATATTGTTTCAGTAGATTTTTGTTTATCAACGATTTGATGGCTCTTAAAAAATTGAATCGGTAAGAATGGAATAGCTTCGAGCGTCGAAACAGACTTAGGATTGATATTTCTATATTCACAATATTTTCGATAAATATTACAGTTAGAATATTGATAATTAAAAAGTTCTATAGCGCAATTTATGAAATCATTTTCACTCGCTATTTCGAATATTTTATTGCTATTAAAATCAGTCATTTATAATTTTAGAAGTCGTATTTTTGTAAAAAGTAAAGGTACAAATGTTTATAAATCTTTTTCCCAAGCTATCGTTTTATTTCTCGAGATTGAGTTTTAAGAAAGTTCTTAATCTAATGCTAATTAAGACTAGTTTTCAACTTTCGGCAATAACGAAGAAACATTTTTTGTGGGGAAAACCTGCTTTCATTTCAATTGAGCCAACAAATATTTGTAATTTAAAATGTCCAGAATGCCCAACTGGTGGTGGCTTTTCGAGTATAAATAAAGGATATGCAACAAACGAAATTATATCAGCACTTATTCCAAATATTAAAGAATCGGTTCTACACGTAAATATGTTTTTTCAAGGAGAACCATTCCTAAATAAATCGATTGTTGATTTTACAAAAAGAATTTCGCCATTTACTTTTATTACTGTTTCGACAAATGGACATTTTATTAATGAAGAAAATGCTAAAGATGTTATATCTGCTGGTTTTTACAAAATAATTGTCTCTCTCGATGGCATTAATCAAGAGCAATACGAAAAGTATAGAAAAGGCGGCGAATTCGACAAAGTAATTCAAGCCATAAAATCGTTAGTTTCTGCAAAAAAAGAATTAAAAACCGTTTTTCCAATTATAGAATTGCAGTGTTTATTATTTAAACATACCGAAACCGATAAGCCGAAATTTAAAGATTTAGCGAAGACTCTTAAGGTAGATTCTATTGTTTTTAAAACGGCTCAGTTTTATAGTGAGGAAAATGCAAAAGAAATGATGCCAACATCAGAAAATAGTCGATATTCAATTGAAAATGGAAGTGTTAAAATTAATCACGAAGTAAAAAATAGATGTTGGCGTTTGTGGAGTGGAGCTGTAATTACTTGGAACGGTGATGTTGTGCCTTGCTGTTTCGATAAAGATAAAAAATATGTTCAAGGGAACGTATTATCGACGCAACTTTTCGATGTTTGGAGACATCCTTTATACGCTAGTTTTCGAGCAAAAATATTGTTAAACAGAAAAGGTATTGATATCTGTAATAATTGTTCGGAGAAGTAGAAAAATATTGATGGAATAAGTACCTTTGTAGTACTAGAGTTGGAATAAAATAAATGAACAGAATAATCCAAAAAGTAAAATACGTAAGTTCTGATATTGCCTCATCTGCAACAGCTTGGACTTTGTTTTATGTTTATCGGAAAACCAAAATCGAACCCGAACTTTTTGGATATTCAGCACCTTTAACTTTCGATAAAAAATTCTTTATTTCATTATTTATTTTGCCAGTTTTCTGGGTTATTCTGTATTATTTAAATGGCTATTACAATCATATTTATCGAAAGTCGCGGCTTAATGAATTAGCTCAGACGTTTTTAATGTCGGCATTGGGAGTAATTATATTGTTCTTTACCTTATTGTTAGATGATTTTGTTAAAGGATATTCGAATTATTATAGTTTGCTTTTTACACTTTTTGGGTTACATTTTTTTATAACATACATTCCTCGTTTAATTTTAACAACAAGAACTAATCATAAAATTCATAATCGAAAAATATTTTTCGAAACGTTAATTATTGGAAGTAACGAAAAGGCTTTGCAACTATACGAACGATTAGATAAATCGAAATATTCAACAGGTGCTCGTTTTGTTGGTTTTGTAAGTGTTTATGACAAAACCGATTATCAAATGTCGAAACATTTACAATGGCTTGGCGATTTAAGTATTTTAAAGAGAATTATTATTGAAAAACGCGTTCAAGAAGTTATAATTGCTGTTGAATCGCACGAACACGATCAAATTGAGAAAATTATAAATAAGCTTCAAGGTTTCGAAATGGTAACCGTTAGAGCTATTGCCGATAATTGTGATATTGTGTCTGGAAGGGTTCGTTTAAATTCTTTATATGACGAACCATTAATGCAAATTTCGCATGATTTAATGCCAGCTTGGCAAATCGTATTAAAGAGACTTATTGATGTTTTTACATCGATTTTGGTTTTGATGTTTTGTTCTCCCTTGTATCTTTTCTTGGCAATTGGAGTGAAATTATCTTCAAAAGGTTCCGTGTTTTATAGTCACGAACGAATTGGCAAATATGGAAAACCGTTTAAAATTTACAAGTTCCGTTCTATGAAACAGGATTCTGAGAAATCGGGGCCTGCTCTTTCTGGAGGAGAACTTGATCCTAGAATAACCAAGTTTGGCCATTTTATGCGCAAATCGAGGCTCGACGAAATCCCTCAATTTTGGAATGTTTTAAAAGGCGATATGTCTCTTGTTGGTCCACGTCCCGAACGCCAATTTTTTATTAATCAGATTATTGAAAGAGCTCCTCAGTATAGTCATTTACATAAAGTTCGTCCAGGAATTACTTCTTGGGGACAAGTAAAATATGGTTATGCAAAAGATGTGGATGAGATGATAGAACGACTTAATTACGATATCATTTATATCGAAAATATGTCGCTATATAATGATGTTAAAATATTGATTTATACTGTTAAAACAGTTGTTTTAGGAAAGGGTATTTAGGTTTATAATTGGCCATTTTCTATTAAAATTAAAATCTTTTCAATCATTTTATCTTCGCCTTTTGGATCGTAGCCAATCTTGAGGTTTGAACCAAATAGCCTAGCCATTTGCTGCCACATAAAGGCTTGCATTCCACCTCGTAATTCTTTGATTATCTCGTAAGTCGTTTTATTAACTTCTCTATCCATTAATTTCATTAATAATTGACCTTGAGTAACCGAAAGTCTTTCTAACTCATCTTGATATTTTGACATTAATTCCTTTTCTCTTTGTTTGACGTAAATGTTTTGGATACGTTTGTTTGGAATAGAATCTATTGCTCTTTCAACATCTTTAAAAATTGCTTTTGCTAATTGAGAATAAGGATATACAACCTTTAAATTGCGAACTAATTTTTTAAATTTTTTTAAATCTTCGGTATTTGGAAATACAGGGGTGGGTAAAATAAGAATAGGTTTTGCTTGATAGCTTTGCATCGTGTCACCATTTATTACAACGGTGTGCATTTGGCTATCGTATTGGTTTTGTTGAGCAAATAATTGGGTTATTTGCAAAGTAAAAAAAGAAATGAGAACGATAAACCTATTGAAAAACATAGCTAAATTTTAGAGCATAAAAATAGCAAATTAAATACCATAATTGTTTTTTAAAAAGATAAATCGTTTTATTATTGAGATTGTTGTCTTAAATAGTTCGAAACCAGTCTCAATTCATCCCAACTTACCTTTTCTCCTAATTCTGTTTTAGCTTCAGATAACGTTGAGAAATTTTTTTCTGCAAGTTTATCAGAAATAAAGCGAAATTTCTCTACACTAATAAGTTCTGTAATTTCGAGTTCTCCTTTCATTACAAAGGTTGCCAAATGACTTTCAATTGTTTGACCCGTTAATCCTCGTTCCAAAGCAATTTTAGAAATCGATTTACCTGTTTTGAATAACTCAAAACTTTTAAGTTTCGTATCTTCCTTTGGCTTTTTTACACTCTCTTTTATTTCAATCGAGTTGAAATTTGAAACGATATTGTTCTCATTACAATGTTCTGCAATAATTGCAATAATTGCTTCGCCAAATTGCTTTGCTTTTTGTTTTCCAACTCCTTTAATTTGAGATAATTCTGTAATCGACGTTGGTAATAAATCGCTTATTGCTAACAAATGTTTTTGATGAAAAATTATATATGCTGGCATTCCTGTTTCTGCGGCAGTTGCATTGCGCCAAACACGTAATTTATCGAATAGCGCTTGATTTGTTGGAACTTCGTTTTGAGTATCTAATTTTTGTTTTTTCTCAGCAACTTTTTTAGGTAATTCTTCGATACTTGCTTTTGCTCGTTCCGATAGATAGAACTTTAAATCGAATCCATTATGACAAGCTTTTAAAGAAGTTCGTTTAAGGGCAATGTCTGATTGCAATTTTTCCAAAGCATCGTTTAGCGATTTTCGAACGGCTTTATTATCTGTTGAATAAGTACTGTTTTGGATTGCAATGGAAAAAGTATCTATTTTTTCGGAAAAGTAAATTGCTGCTTTCGATACTCGTTCGTGAAGTCCTGAATTGTTTTCCAAATCAACTGGGTTTGCTAATAAATGTTGAATATGAGGAATAAATTTATCGGAAACACCTACGATCTCTTCTAAATATGCTACTTTTAAAGTTTCAAAATCTTGCAATAATGTTCCAGTAAGTTGACTTGAGTTTTCATTGTAGGTTTTTAAACAATAATTAAATCGTCGTAAAATTCCTTGAAAGTCGAATAATTCTAAAAGCAATTCGCGAACAAAGTTTTGTTTTGATTCTTTTAGAATGTTTTCGTTCGGTGGATTTTGTTCAATGTTTTTAGAGAATCCAAGAACGCTTCCATCGCTTTTTATACTTTGAGGTAAAATGCGAGAGCTTAAAACCAATCCTTCGAGTGTTTTACATCGACTTAATGCAACATAAACCTGGCCATGAGCAAACGATGCATTGGCATCTATAATTGCTTTTTCAAATGTTAAACCCTGACTTTTATGAATTGTTATTGCCCAAGCCGCCTTTAATGGATATTGTATAAATGAACCAATTACGGTTTCAGTTATTTCTTTTGTTTCGTCGTTAATGCTGTATTTTGTGTTTTTCCATTCGCCTCGAGAAACAGATATTTCGGCATAATCTGAAGGGCATTTTACCATTATTGTGTCTTCGTCGATTGATGTTATTTCGCCTATTTTACCATTGTAATAAAGCTTTTCGAACGAACTGTCGTTTTGAGTAAACATTACTTGAGTTCCTATTTTTAGTCGAAGTTCAAAATCATTTGGATATAAATATTCGGGAAAATCGCCTTCTATTGCTGCTAAGAATTTAAATTCTGTGGTTTTAATGTTTAAAAGTTTAGCATCATTTATTGTTTTTGCTTGATGATTATGAGTTGTAAGTGTAATGTAACCTTCTTTTTTATCAGGGTTGAAATTTGGTATGTATCGTTTATTCAATGCCTCAATCGTGTTTGCATCCATTCTATTTTCGCGAACTTGATTAAGTATATCGATAAATGTTTGATCGCTTTGACGATAAATATGTTTTAATTCAATGCCAACATAGCGAGTTTGTTTTAATGCATTACTACTAAAGAAAAACGATGTTTCGTAATAGGGACGAAGCATTTCAAATTCTTCTTCTTTTACTACAGGAGCTAGCTGTTGAAGATCGCCAATCATAAGTAATTGAACACCTCCAAATGGTTTATTATGATTTCGGTAACGTCGCAATACATCGTCGATAGCATCTAACACATCACTTCGAACCATACTTATTTCATCAAGAACCAATAAGTCGAGGCTTTTAATAATTTTTATTTTCTCGCCACTAAAACGATACGTTGGTTGCGTTGTTTGATTATTTGTTCGAGGAATAAATGGACTAAAGGGTAATTGAAAGAAAGAGTGAATTGTAACTCCTTCAGCATTTATTGCAGCAACACCAGTTGGAGCAACTACAACCATTCGCTTAGGTGATAGTGCTTTTAGATTTTTTAAAAATGTAGTTTTACCCGTACCCGCTTTTCCAGTAAGGAAAATATTCGTGTTGGTATATTGCACAAAGTCGAAAGCCAGTTGGAGCTGGGGATTAGTTTGATAGTCCATTACAGTAAATTGATTCGAATGTTTTGTTATTTTCTCTTTGTAAAAATAGCAAAATTTTTGAAATAAAAATTAATCGACGCTTTATCTAGCGTAATTATACATTTAAAAAATAATATCCTTTTCGAATTCACTAATTCTAACACGCCATTCAATCGGAAGTTCGCAGGTACTCTCTGTCAATATATTATAACAAACTAAAACAGATGTCGTTGTTGTTGCAACGGTAAAATTCCCATCACGTTCGACCATAATTACTTGTGCCATATCGAAACTTTTCTTTCCTATTCTTGTAATTTTTGTTTCAATCATGAGTTTGTCATCAAGAAAAATTGGATGCACATAATCGACCGTCATTGTTGCTAATACAATCCATTGATCGTCGCGAAATTTATTCACCTTTATTACATGACGAAAATAATCGAAACGAGCAGCATCGAAAAAATTTCCATAAACAGTATTGTTTACATGACCAAGCATATCGATATCGTTGAACCGAATATTTGCTGGTGTTTTATGGTAAAATGTGTATTTTGAGAAATCCATTTTTATTTTCTTAAGATTTTAAATTCGCCCGATGGCTTGATATATATTAGTGTTGAAGGTTTGTATTCTTTCATATCGTCTTGTCTATAAGAAACAACATAGTCAACTCCTTTTTTTATTGCTTCCGAAACTTGCTTAAAGTTCGCTGGGGAATCTTCGTTATGAATATTTGCTGATGTAGAAACAATTGGTTTTCGGAATCGCTCAATTAGTTTCTGAGTAAATGCTTCTTTTGTAATTCGAATGCCAATGCTTCTTTTTTCACCAAGAAGATTTTCTGCAAGGTTTTTACCATTTTCGTAAATAATTGTCAGAGGTTTCTCGGCATAATCTATTAATTGAAATGCTACTTCTGGAACATCGTCGGCATATCGCTCTATCATTGCGTCGTTATTTACAAGAACTAACATTTTTTGATTGTCGAATCGTTGTTTTAGTTGGTAGATTTTTTCAACGGCTTGTTTGTTCGTTGCATCGCAACCAATTCCCCAAATAGTATCGGTTGGGTAAAGGATTATTCCACCAGCTTTTAAAACCTCGATGCATTTAATTATATCTTGCTCCATGTATTCTTTTCTAAAATCTTATTATTTTGTGATAGCTTGTATGTTTTGTATTTGTCGCATTACAGCAGTATTTCCAGGTTGAAAGGTTAATGCTTTTTCGTACATTTTTAGAGCTTTATCGAATTGTTTTTCGCTAAAGCACATATCGCCATACATTAAATAAACATTTACATTATCGTTTTTAAATTCTAAATAAGTATCGAGATATTCCATAGCTTTTTTATAGTTTTTAGCTACAAAAAAGTTGACAGCTTTATCGTAGAAAAATACAACCAATTGCAAATATAATGGATCGTGTTTCATTGCCATTTTAAAACTAAATGCTGCTTTGTCTATTTCGTTTTTGGCATTTTCTTTTTGTGCTCGGTTATAAAAATCTTTGGCAATAATTGGGAAATAGCCTTTAAGAGTAAGATTATCGGGACTCAAGTCATAAGCTTTATCGTAATATACAACGGCACTATCAAGGTTGCCCGATAAATAAAAGCAAGAACCTGCAATTATATGTCCATCTGTATAAGTTGGATAGATTGCCAAACCTTTATGAATATATACACTCGATAATGCCAACAATGAATCTTTCTTTTTAACATCTTTTTCTTTCAACGACATTCTGAAAAGTGCACTAGCTGCATTTATCTTAACATGAGCACATTCGTAAGTGTCTTTGTCTTCAACAGCTATTGTATCGTCGTTTGTCCAAGCTGCATTTCTCGAAAAGGTTCTAAGTGTAAAAACAATAAGTATTATTCCAACAATGGAAAGTAAAGCTATTTTAAAACCTTTATTCTGTTGTTTTTTATACAGAATATCAAAATAAAAACCTCCAGCTAGAATTACAGGAAAGCCTGCTTGATAAAGGAATCTATCGCCCATTAATGCTCCAATTTCGAAAATGAAATTCGAAACGAGCAGAATCATTGCTAAATAATTAAGAATGAAAAACGAAAGCGGGTTTTTAGTGAAATATCCTTTAATTCCTATATAGATTATTCCAATGTAAATAACGAACGAGATTAAGAATTTTGGATCAATAACGGTTATGTATGGTATTGCATTCCACGTGTATAGGCATGATAATGGATGTGGTACGAAAAGTAAACCAAGATATCGAAGTAAAATATAAACTTTTGTTGCAAATGCTTCGCCTGGTTTTGCCCAAAGATATGGAGCATTTAATATCTCGTTTTGTGGGTTCGAATGCAAACCAGTAATTGAAAAGCGAATAATTAAAAATAGAAATAACATAGTAAACAGTAACCAACATTCTTTCAATGCTGTTTTTAATGTTGCATCGTAAAAATAGTAAAGCACAAGGGGAATAAATACAATAAATAAAACGGCATTTTCTTTCGAAAGCATTGCTAGAAAAAAGGACAATGCAGATAGAATTAACATCACGAGCTTTTTCTTATTTGTTAAATATTCAAACAAAAAGTACATCGCTCCAAGACTAAAAAGTAACATCAAAATTTCGTCACGACTTTTAATATTTGCAACTACTTCGGTGTGTAATGGATGAACAATAAAAAGCAATGTGGCAATAATTGTAGCTAATAATTTACCTTTAAAAATAAATCGATAGCATACTAAAAAGAGTAAAAACATTGAAATTGAGAAGAGTAAAACATTTCCAAAATGCGATACATGTGGAATGTTTTTCCCGAAAATACCTATTTCAACGGCAAATGTTATTAGAGCTAACGGTCGATATCGTCCTCCAGAAACGAGATTAACATAGGACGTATAACCATCAAAAGAGTCTTTCGTTAGAAGTTTTCCGATTCCTGCAAAGCCTTTTAACGTATGAGAGTTTTGAGTAATAGAAACTAAATCGTCGAGTGCATATTCGTGATGAATGGTATTTCCATAAATCAAAAATGATACAACAAAAGCCAATAAAGCATAAAGTAAAATATTTTTCGATATTGATGCTGAAAGGTATTGAGGAACAATAGTTTTGACTTCTGGGATTTTATTTTGTTTTTTGTCGGGTTTAGCCATGATAGTAATTCTATTCTATTTTAATGATTTTCAGATATTGATTTGTATTCGAATCAAAAATACAGAAAAAACAGATTGTAAAAACAAAAAATCCTTGGTATTAAATGTAACACCAAGGATTTTAAAATGAGTTATTTAGATTCTATAAACCAGCTTTTTTTATTCTTTCCATTGCCTCAATAACATTTGGTCGAGAAGCAAAAGATGAGAAACGGAAATAACCTTCGCCCGATGCACCAAAGCCAGAACCAGGAGTTCCAACAACATTAACATCGTTTAAAAGTTTATCGAAGAAATCCCAAGATGTCATTCCATTTTTGGTTTTTACCCAAACATACGGAGCGTTCGAACCTCCAAAAACAGTATAACCTACACTTTGTAATGCTTCTTTCATAAGTTTTGCATTTTCCATGTAATAGTCGATTATTTCTTGCACTTGCACTTTACCTTCTTCAGAATAAACTGCTGCCGCAGCTCTTTGAACAGGATAAGAAACTCCGTTGAATTTTGTAGAATGGCGACGACTCCATAATGGTTTTACCGCTATAGCTTCGCCTTTTTCTGTATATGCTTTTAATTCGTTTGGAATAATTGTGTAAGCACAACGAGTTCCAGTAAATCCTGCTTTTTTAGAGAAGCTACGGAATTCAATTGCTACTTCTTTTGCACCTTCGATTTCGAAAATTGAATGTGGAATTGATGAATCTTGAATATATGCTTCGTAAGCCGCATCGTACATTATTATTGCTTTGTTTTCGCGAGCATATTTTACCCATTTTGCAAGTTCTTCTTTGCTTGCTGTTGTTCCAGTTGGATTATTTGGAAAACAAAGGAAAATGATATCGACTTTTTCTTTTGGTAATTCAGGAATAAAATTGTTTTCTGCTTTGCATGGCATGTAAACTAATCCTTCGTAATAACCATTGCTTAAACCTTCGCCAGTTCTGCCTGCCATAACCGATGTATCAACATAAACAGGATAAACAGGATCGCCAACAGCAATTTTATTTCCCATTCCGAAAATTTCCAAGATGTTTCCTGTATCGCATTTCGAACCATCTGAAACGAAAATTTCGTCGGCAGCAATGTTTATTCCACGATCTTGAAATTCGTTTTTAGCAATTGCTTCGCGAAGAAAATCATAACCTTGTTCTGGTCCGTAACCTCTAAACGTAGCTTCGTTTGCCATTTCTGTTACACCATCTTGAAATGCTTTTACAATTGCTGGAGGCAAAGCTCTGGTAACATCGCCAATGCCCATGCGAATTATTTTTTTATCTGGATTTGCTTTTTGGAATTCGCTTACTCTACGTCCTATTTCTGGGAAAAGGTATCCCGCTTTTAGCTTAAGATAGTTTTCGTTTATTAATGCCATGATATATTTATTTAACTTTTAATGCTTGCAAAATTACAATAATTCAGCTCATTTTACAAGCGTTTCAATTCAAGTGCAAATTGAGTTTCCATTTTTTTATATTGAGTCATTGTAATTAAAATTTGGTCAACTTCTTCTTTGGTTGTTGCACTTTTAATACTTTCATTAAGTTTTGCATATTCCATTTTAACTCGTTGTAATTTGTAACTCAATAACGATTCGATTACTAATTTGTCGAGAGCCAATTTTTCCGCTTCTTGCTTTGAATCTATTTCATCTAAATTTTGCGTTTTATCTAAATAATATAGTCGACTTAATTTATAATGGAAATGTAAAGTATCTAAAGCAAATCGTTGAAATTCTTGATCTTGGTGAGTAAAATAGTATTGATCTGTTAAAATATTCCCATTATCAAATTGATCAATATAATCGTCGAAAATGGCTTTATATGTTTCATTAACGAATTCCATTCCACCATCTAAGATTTCTTTTAAAAATAAATCTCGAACATTTAGAATTGCACGAGCACCTTCTTCTTGAGGATAATCGTTTAACGCTAATTCGCCATGAAGAACGAGTAAGCGCAATAAATCGCGTTCAACTACCGAATATTTATAATCTAGATCTTGTGTTGGCGCAGTATGTTGAACAATTGGTTCGACCTTTAATTCAATTGGATTTTGTTCCGCAGGTTTAATTGCTTCCTTTTTACTTTTTCGCTCTAGATTTATTTGATTATAAACAACTTCTTCGCTTAATTTAAAAATCTGACTAATTTCCTTAATGTACACCTGACGATACATTTGTTCAGGAATAACAGAAATTGTTTTAATAATGCTTGTAATAACCTCTGCCCGTTTTACTGGATCGTTAGCCGTTTCTTTTTGATAAAAGTTCGATGTAAATGTTAAGAAATCTTGCTCATTTTCTGCCACATATTCTTGTAATTTCGTTGCAGAATATGCTTTTGCAAACGAATCTGGATCGTGTCCATCGGGAAGTAAAAGTATTTTAACATTTAAGCCTTCTTCTAAAACCATTGGAATTCCACGGAAAGCCGCTTTGATACCTGCCGAATCGCCATCGTATATAATGGTAACGTTTTTTGTAAATCGACGAATAAGTCGAATTTGATCTAAAGTTAACGATGTTCCCGATGAAGCAACAACATTTTCAATACCAGCTTGAAACATTGCTATAACATCCATATAGCCTTCGACCAAGAAGCATTTATCTTGTTTTACAATGGCATTTTTCCCAAAGTAAATTCCATAAAGAGTTTGACTTTTATGGTAAATTTCCGATTCGGGTGAGTTGAGGTATTTTGCAATTTCTTTGTTGTCGGTTTTTAAAACACGAGCACCAAAACCAATTACCTTTCCCGCAACAGCATGAATTGGAAATATTATACGACCACGAACTTTGTCGACTAAAGAACCATCTTCGCGTAATTTCGAAACACCAATTTTGTCGAGAAAATATGGTTTGAATCCTGCATTTACAGCTGTTTTACTTAATGCATCGCGTTCGTCTATGCAATATCCAAGTTGAAATTTTTCGGCTATATCATCTCTAATTCCACGTTCGCGTAAGTATGCACGAGCAATTGCAATTCCGTCTTTATGATTTTTTAATGTATCGACAAAATAATTGCGAGCCCATTCTGTAACGATAAGCAAACTTTCGCGTTCGCCACGTTTTTGTATTTCTTCGTCAGTTGGAGTATCCTCAACAATGTCAATGTGGTATTTTTTTGCAAGATATTTTAAAGCATCGCCGTAGCTCATCTGCTCTAATTCCATCACAAAGTTTACAGGGTTTCCAGCCTTGCCACAACCAAAACACTTATAAATATTTTTACCAGGAGAAACGCTGAACGATGGTGTTTTTTCGTTGTGGAATGGACACAATCCACTGTAGTTAACTCCGCGTTTTTTCAGAGCAACATAGTCGCCAACCACATCAACAATTTGTGCGGTCGAAAAAATACGTTCTACGGTAGATGGATCTATCATATTATTCCGCCATATACATTAAATATTCCTTTATGAATTCATTCAAATCGCCATCTAAAACGCCTTGCACATCTGAGGTTTCGTAGTTTGAACGTAAATCTTTTACCAATTTATAAGGATGAAGTACGTAATTTCGAATTTGCGAACCCCATTCGATTTTCATTTTTACTCCTTTGCGTGCAGCTTCTTCTTCGCGTTGTTTGCGAAGTTCTATTTCGTAAAGCTGAGCTTTTAAAAGTCGCATTGCATTTTCTTTGTTTTGCAGTTGCGAACGCGATTCCATATTTTCAACAACAATTCCTGTTGGATGATGTCTTAAACGAACTGCGGTTTCAACTTTATTAACGTTTTGACCTCCAGCACCACTTGCTCGGAATGTTTCCCAATCTATGTCGGCAGGGTTAACATCTATTACAATTGTATCATCTACTGCAGGATTTACATCTACCGATGCAAAAGTTGTATGTCGGCGTGCATTAGCATCGTAAGGTGAAATACGAACTAAACGATGAACTCCAACTTCGCCACGTAAATAACCATAAGCATAATCGCCTACAAATTCGAGAATTACCGATTTTACACCAGCTTCATCGCCTTTATGGAAATCGAGTACTTTAACTTGATATTTGTTGCGTTCTCCCCAACGTGTATACATGCGCATAAGCATTTCGGCCCAGTCGAGACTTTCGGTTCCACCAGCACCCGAATTAATTTTTAGAATTGCGCCGAATTGATCTTCTTCGCTTCGTAGCATGTTTTTAAATTCTAAATCTTCGAGAGCTTTTAATGCAATGTCATAATGTTCTTCGAGTTCTTTTTCTGTTGCAGCTTCTTCTTTTACAAAATCAGCAACAACCAACATATCATCAACCAATTGAGCTATTTGTGTATAGCCATCGGTCCATTTTTTAATGTTATTGATTTTTTTTAATTGCTTTTCAGCTTCTTGTGGATCGTCCCAAAAACTTGGGTCTGTAGTTCGTTGAAGTTCTTCTTCGAGTCGTATTAGTCGATTATCGATGTCAAAGATGCCTCCTGAGTGTCTGCTGACGCTCAACGAGTTCTTTTACTCGTTCAGTTGTTATCATATCTTGTGTTTGTTAGCTAAATAATTTATCGACGCATTGTAACGAAAGTTCAGTTTCGTAACCACGACTAGCGCCGAAGTTTATTACTTTCGATTTGCGTAAATATTCGTCATCTTCATTTATCGAAGCATTTTTCTTCCGAAGTTGTTCAAGAATCATTGCAAGATATTCGTCTTCATTGATAAGTTCATCCATCGATTTATCAATAATATCTTCTTTAAAGCCTTTAACCTTTAAATGATATTTGATTTTAACGCGACCCCATTTTTTATAAATCAATTTGCCTTTAATATATGCTTCTATATAGCGATCTGCGTTAATAAATCCTTCTTCTTGTAATTTAGATATAATTGCTTTTGTGTTTTCAGCATCAATTCCCCAGCTGTATAATTTCATTTGCACGTCGAACGTACTTCTTTCCATTTTACTGCACCAGTTCATCGATTTTAAAAGTGCATCTTTAGCACTCATGCTTTCCTTTTTCATTGGGAATTTATTTCAATTTGCTTACTTCAATAATAAATGCATCAACAAACCCACGTTCAACCAATTTTTTAAGTTCTTCGTTTGCTATATTTAAATCGGTAAATTCTTTATATGTATAGCGATAGAAACCATCTTTCGTTTTAACTTCTTTAACACCTTCAATAAATTTTGCATCCATAATAACATGGTTATCGCATGCTTTTAATTGAATAGTGAATTTTCTTGGCCAGTCAACGGTGTTTGTAACTACAAATTTGTTTAATTTATTTAAATAGAAATAATCTACAACTTTTGCATTGCTATAACCTTGTGCAATTATTCCATTTAATGCTTTATTTGCATCGGCTTGTTTTTTAAAATCGCCACCATAATAAACAAATCCAGTTTTTGTTGGTTGTGCACTTATTGTTTTAAGTATTGGTTTCAGCTTATCGTATTCAGTAAATTTTACAAAATCTTCAACTTCATCAATAATTACTGAAAATCTATTATATTCTTTAAAACGTAGGTTTTCAGGAATTAATTCATCAACAGTTACAACTTGGTCGTTGTCTGATTTTAAAACTCGTACTTCGACACGACGATTATATTTAGCTGCATCTTCAATTATTTTTCCTTTTTCAGTTAAATCGTTAGCTACAAGATGTGTTTTACCTTCACCTTTAGAAACAAATCGCATTGGGTCGATTCCTTTTTTTATTAAGTAATCGATTACAGCTCTAGATCGTTCTTTCGATAATTTATCATTGTATTCATCAGAACCACGAGAATCGGTATGACCTAAAATTTCAACATATAACCCAGGATTTTCATTCATTGTTGAATAGAGCTTTTCTATTGCAATCATAGCTTCTCTATCAAGGTTTGTTAAATTGTATCCAAAGTAAATATTACGGATTTCAAAATATTTGTTTTGTTTAATTGATTCGGGAATTAAATTACCATCCATATTTACTGGAGTTGGACGTAATGCTTTTGGTAGAGAAATATATTTTTTAACTTCTCTGTAATTATTAGCTTTAAACCTAATTTCATATTCTCCAGGTTTCATTGTCATTTCGTATTTTCCAGTAATTAAATCAGGTATTACAGATTTAACTATTTTCTTTGATATGGTATCAATCGCCGAAATGTTTGAAGACGAATCAAGCTGATTCATGTCTTCGAGAATAAGTTTACCACTTAATTGAATTTCAGGGAATTTACTTTGGTCATATATAATTTCAAGTTCATAAATATCTTCTTCTCCAAAGGTAAAATAACCTTCATTTCTAGCAACAGAATAATAAGCTTTTGTTCCATCGCCAATTGGAACAAAGAAAAGATTATCGTCGGTAGAATTTATTGGATAACCAATATTGATAGGTTCTGTCCATCTAGATGAATCAATCATTTTCGTATAGAATATATCGAAACCACCCATATTATAATGTCCTTCCGATGAAAAGAAAAGTGTTTTTCCATCTGGCAAAATTACAGGTGTTTCTTCATCATATTTTGTATTTACTGTTGGACCTAAATTTATTGCTGGTCCCCATACTCCATTCCGAAGTTTCGAAACATAAATATCTAAGCCACCTAATGTACCTGGTCTATCGCTTGTAAAATATATTTCTTTCCCTGATGGCGAAATTGTTGCATTTGACTCCCAATAGGTAGAATTAATATTGCTATTTAGTATTTTTGCTGTAGACCAAACACTGTCATTTTTCTTAGCATAGTATATACTTGCAGCCCTGTATCCAGTTACACTTCCGTTTTCTAAATCGTCTTTAAATAACAATAATTCAGTTCCATCAGCAGATAAACTTAATGTTTTACAATTTCCTTTAGTCCCAAGTTCTTTAGATATATCTTTTGGTTTTATCCATCTTCCAGTATTATCGCAATGGGATTCTAGGATTTGTAATTCAGTTTTTGAATATTTATTTAGATTATTGGTGTCAGAATCATTTTTAGGTTTAACTCTTGTGTAAATTATGGATGTTCCTGATCCGTTTAAACAAGGATTAAAATCTTTGTATCTTGAATTAATTAAATTACCTAAGTTATTAATTTCTACTGGTATAGGATGGCTAGCAAGTTCTTTAGCAGACTTACACGATTCAATTTGACGTTCAGCCATTTCAATGTTGAAAATGTCGGACACTGCTAAAGTATCGCGATATTTGTTGTAATAAATTTGAGCAGGAGTATATCCTCTATTTAAATGATATGCATATCCTAACCAAAAAAGTGCATCTACAGGAGCCTTTGTTTCTTTATAAGATCCATCAATATAGTTTTTGGTGAGATTTTTAACTGCACGTTCAAGATATGGAATTGATCGTCCATTTTCGAAGGGTAATTTCAAATAACACATTCCTGTGAGGTAGTTGAAATTAGCGTTGTTAATGTCGTTTCGAACTAAATCTTTAAGTACAGGTAAAGCTTTAGCATATTGTTCATTTAAGTAAAGATAAAACGCATCATCTATCTTTTCTCTAATTTCTAATTCACCAACAGATTCCTCAACTTCGCTTTGAGAAAAAACAAAATTAAAAGAAAATATGCAGAAAAGTAAAATGAAAATATTTTTCATGAAATATGTATGTTTTTAAAATTCAGAATCTTATTGTAATTAGTTCTATAAATTAGAATCTCATTTTTTATACAATTCAGCTTTCAAAGATATTAAATCAATTGAAATATTTTTTAAAAGTAATAAAAAATTAGCTGCATACGAGATTAAAATTCTTAAAAACAATAATTAAATCGTTAAAAACCGAGTAGTTTTTTGCATACATAATGTTTATTTCCTTTGTTTTATCAAGATCGATTTCATTCCTATTTACAATTGATATTATACAAGGTTTAAGCTTTGGTAGAATTAAATCATCAAAATTGCAAATACTATTATATCCAATCCAGGTCTTTTGAGATCGTATTACCTTTAAGCAATTCTTACATAAATTTGCAGTTTTAGATCCGAAATAAAACGAAAGTAGCGGTGTAAATAGTAATATCATAAGCGAGAGAATGATATCAAATATTCTTTTTGCTACATAATTCCTCTCTAAGGCAATCGAATTAATATTTACTGTATATACTTTTGATACTGAGTTTGTACTATTATTTCCAACAATAAATAATGAATGCTGTGGTGCAATTTTACATTCAACATTTTTGGTTGAAATTAAAATCATTTCTTTTATAATTACATGTTCGGGAATATCGCGTTCGCAAAAAATTATATCTTCAATTTTATGTATTTTAATTATTGTACTCAATTGATTTAAGTTTCCAATAAAATATTGATTATCATCTGCATATGGGGAAACAAATCCTATTATTGAATCATTTTTGTTCGATTCTTTCATTAAATTGCTTACTCTATTGCACTCATCCTCGTTTCCAATAATAATTGTTCGCCTTTTATGTTTTAAATGTATTGCAAAGTCTTGTTTATCAATAAAATGGAGTAAAAAACGTACTATTGGAATAAAAATGAATGTCCAAACTATACCAACAATAAACATAGCTCTCGAAAATCGAAATTCATATGGAAGTAATGCAAAAATAATAAGGTTAATTAACATTGCGATCGATATCGATTCAAACGTTTTTTTTATAGAAATAGGACGTATATATGTTTTTGATAGATATAATGTTAAAACGAGAATAATTGAATAAATTGGTAGATTTACATCGTAGTAAAATGCCGGAAAATCGTAATTCGAATTTTGGTATCGAAACTTACCCCAAGCAGGAGAAAAAAGTGCGAAACCTGTATAAACAGTTATAAAATCTAAAATTGGATATAATGACTTTGCGAAAATTCGACGTGCCAACGAAATTCCTGCTCTAAAATATATAGCGATATTTAAAAAGAATAGAAATGTTCGAGCATGTGTTTTTGAGAAGAATTTTTGAGCGAATATCTTCATTGCAGTATAGAAGAGTATCACATAATTGAGCGATCCTTTCTGGGTACTTTGTCCTTTATAATGAATAATTGTTGTTTTTGGAAAATATATGTTTTTGTAGCCAGCATTTACGATTCTATACGATAAATCAATATCTTCGCCATACATAAAATAAGTCTCGTCGAGTAAACCAATTTCGTCTAAAACATTTTTACGGATTAACATAAACGCTCCTGAAAGAACATCTACTTCATTTATTTCTTCATTGTTTAAATATCCAAGATGATATTTGTTAAAGGTTTTTGAATGTGGGAATAATGTAGCTAATCCCGACAATTTATAGAATGCAACTTTAGGAGATGGAAATCCACGTTTCGATTCTGGTAAAAACAAGCCATTCCCATCAATCATTTTTACTCCTAATCCTCCAAAATCAGCTTGAGAACTTATGTATTCGATGGCTTTTCTAAATGTTCCTTTTTCAACTACCGTGTCGGGATTTAAAAGTAAAATAAATTCGCCTGTCGCTTTACGAATTGCTTGATTATTTGCCTTAGCAAATCCAAGGTTCGAATTGTTTTCAATTAGAATAACTGTTGGAAAAAGTCGACGTATCATTTTACAAGACCCATCGACAGAATTATTATCAACTACAAATATTTCGCAATCGATATCTTGAATAGCTTTTTCTACAGATATTAAGCATTGTTCAAGATAATTTGCAACATTAAAATTGACTATAACGATTGACAGTTTCACCGAAATTGCTTTTTTATTTTTGGTAAATATAAAACAAATATGATATATACTATTCTAGCTAATTGGGATTTGAAAGGCTTTAGGCATTTTCAAATATATTTGTAGTTGTTAAATTTGTGAAAAATGAAACATTTGTATATATTTACATGTACAAAACCCCGACTTTTAAGTTTATTTATGAGCGAAGCAACTAAAATCGAAGCAATTATAAGGCTACTTGATGATCCTGATGATGAGGTATTTGAAGTAGTTAAGAAACAATTGTTTGTAGAAGGTGTTTCTGTTATAAAGCAATTAGAAAATACCTGGGAAAATACTACTAACGAAATGATACAACGTAGAGTTGATATGCTAACTCGCGAAATTCAACTAAAACATGTATCGAAAGAAATAAGTAAATGGGCAATTATAGGAAAACACGATTTACTCGAAGCTTCTTTTTGGATTGCAAAATATCAATATCCAAGTTTCGATTTTGTGTCATACGAATTTCTTTTAGATCAAATTATACAAGATGTTAAAGAAGAAATGCACGATGACAATACTCCTTTAGAAAAGATTACTCTTATTAACCATATTTTCTTCCAATCGCAAAAATTTACTCGTACTTTTTCAACAATTCACAGTCCACAGAATTTTTACATAAATAATATTTTACAAACCAAAAAAGGTAATTTTTTCTCTTTAGCATTATTGTATGCTGGAATAGGACAACGTCTAGGAATTCCTTTGATGGCTCTTAATTTACCCGATAATTTTGCAGTTGCATATCTAAATCCACGTTATGCCGATTTGCCAATTGACGAACATTCTGCCTTATTTTATATTAATCCTGCTAATAAAGGAGCTGTATTTGGTCGCCACGAAATTGATGATTTCTTGAAGAAATTAAAGATTAAACCCGAAAGCTATTATTACATTCCAATGCATAATATCGATGCAATAATTCTACAACTCGAATATCTTATTCTGTCTTACTCGAAATTGGGAATGGACGAAAAGGTTGCCGATTTAAAACTTATTCAGAATAGTATTAGGAATGGATAACGTTTTAAAATATTAAAATGACATTTAAAAACCTTGCTATTCTTGTTGCTTTCTTTTGTGTGTTATTTAATACGCAATGTAAAAAAGCAATAAATCCCAAAGTTAAACTTCCCGAAATAACAACAAACGAACCTAGTATCATTACACAAACAAGTGCTTATTGTGGTGGTAGAATAATAAATAATGATGGTGAGGATATAATTGCTAGAGGTATTTGTTGGAATAACACAGGAAATCCAACAGTTGCCGATAATAATATTATTGTTCATAAAGAGCCCTATTTAGGTAATATACACTTCCGAACAAAGATTTCAGGTTTGCTTAAATACACAACATATTATGTGAGAGCGTATGCAATTAATCGTGCGGGAACGGTTTATGGGAATGAACAGTCGTTTTATACAATTGAGCAATTAGAAACAAATCCAATAGTTGATAAAGATGGGAATTCATATAATACGGTGAAAATTGGAAATCAAATATGGATGGCATCAAGTTTATTAACTACAACTTTGAATAATGGAAAAATGATTCCAAATGTTGAAGATGGAAAACAATGGGCTAGTCTATTATCTGAAGGTCAATGTACGTATGATAATACAGAAAATTTAGATTCCATTGTCGCATATGGAAGACTGTATAATTGGTACGCTGTAAAAACTGATGAATTATGTCCAAACGGATGGCATGTGCCATCTGTAAATGATTTTCATGAATTATCTAATTACCTTGAAGGTGAAGATTTGGCTGGAGGTAAATTAAAAGAAGTTGGAACAACTCATTGGCATAATCCAAATACTGGAGCCGATAATGAAAGTGGTTTTACAGCACTACCAAGTGGATATAGAGAGTTAATTGATGATAAGCCAATTTTCGGTTCTAAGGGGAATTCTTCTATTATGTGGACGTCGATTGAGGTTACTCAAAATTCCAAAGAATCATTTACTAGAGATTTAAGTTGGGCTGATAGTGAAATTAAAACTGGTTCGGGAGATAAGAAATCGGGTTTTTCGGTTCGTTGTATAAAAAATTAATACTAAAATGAAATATACGTGTATAAATAAATATACTTTGTGTCTTGTTGTGCTAGTACTTGCAATTAGTTGTAAAAAGGATAATAAAGTACAAGTACCTACTCTTGAAACTGATGAAGCAACGAATATTACTACAAATTCAGCTGTTTGCGAAGGATATATTATAAGTAATGGGAATGATAAAGTGAGTGAAGAGGGGATTTGTTGGAGTACTAAAAAAGATCCAACAATTGCCGATTTTAAAACTTCAAATTTAACTAATAAAGGATTGTTTGATATTACAATTACTGGTTTATCTGTGAATACAATTTATTATTTTAGAGCCTTTGCAACAAACAAATTTGGTACTGGGTATGGATCTGAAAAAACGTTTAAAACGTTAACCGTTGATAAAAAATCTATAAATTATGATTCTGTAAATGATATTGAAGGAAATATTTATAGGACTATTGTAATTGGAGAACAGACATGGTTTGCAGATAATCTAAGAACGACAAAATTCAATGATGGAACTACAATACCAATATGGACTCAAATGAATTTAATTCAACAAACAGCCGCCAAATGTACTTATAATAATACTGCGAATATTGATACAATAAATCAACATGGAAGATTGTATAACTGGTATGCAATTAATACAAAAAATATTTGTCCAAATGGTTGGCATGTTCCAAGTAATGCTGAATGGATAAAATTAAGAGATTATTTAATAGAAAATGGATTTAATTATGATAGTACAACTGTCGATAACAAGATTGCTAATTCTTTAGAGGCTACATATGGTTGGCCTAAGAATGATCAAGATAACAATAGAACAGGTTTTACAGCAATTCCTAGTGGTTTACAAGATGATTCAGGATATTTTGATGATTTTAGCACTGCTTATTGGTGGAGTTCCTCTATAAGTAATTCAGATAATGCTTACTTTAAAAGATTAAATGGTAGTTATAATTTGGGCAGTGGAAGCTTAGGTAAAAACTATTGTTTGTCAGTTCGTTGTTTGAAAGACTAATTTTTACTTAATAAAAATGAAAAAGGGTATTGTGCGTCTATTTAGTATAAATTCCACTTCTTTAAGTATACATATTCTGTTTTTACAGCTCCAAATCCAGCGAAAAATTTAGCAATCGATTCTATAGATGAGCCTTCGAAATCGAGTATTGTTTCTGTGTTACAATTGCTTTTAATAAACGAATCGATTAGCAGATAATTAGCACTTCCTTTTCGCCCTGTTTCGTTTGTACAAGATGCCATATAGATGTAGCTTGAAAAACTCTTAACAAAAAATGCAACAGACATTAATTTGTCGTTTTCTATAATTGCTTGAATCTGCAGAAGTTTTCTAGAATGTAAACAATTGAAAACCTTTTTGCTTTTCTCATTATTAAACAAAGAATTTTCTTGTTTGAAAAACGCAAAAGCTTCATCGATAGAAATTTCGGAAATAATTGCATTTTTGTTTAGAGCTTTTGCAATATTTCTTTTGCAATCGTTTGTGAATTTTTGTTGAATTTCTTCATACGACTGGGATAGCGATAATAAATAGTTTGTTCTACGAATTCCAATTATCAATTTGTTTTTTGCATTTTCCGTATTTAAACAAAGTCGTATTAAAAGAAATTTTCGAGGAATTTTTTTAAGCCAACTTGTACAATCTAAACTTGTGCTTTTTTCTGTAAAAAAGACACCTAATTGTTGTGTAAGAATTGGTTGCGTTATTAAAGGAATTCCCCATTTAGCATTTATGGGAAGAGGCATACAACTTATGTACTCATCTTCAACCAATGCACACCAACAAGGCGAAACACAATCTAAATACCACGAAAGAGCATAAATAGATTTACTCGACGATATTACAATTGCTTCGTCCCATTTTTGTTTGTCTATTTCGTAGTGTTTAAGAAATCGTATCACAGTTCCAGTTCAGAATATATCAATTTAGCAAAGAATTTCGCTGAAAGATATTCGGCGAAACATTTTTTTCGAGTACATTTGAACACAAATATAAGCTTTAAATGCTTCCATTTTTATTTACAATATGACATACGAACAGCTTATTGCCGATTTACAAAACAAGATTTATAAACCAATCTATTTATTGACGGGCGAAGAGTCTTATTATATCGACAAAGTGCTCGATTTTATTGAAGAGAATATTCTCGATGAAGCAGAAAAAAGCTTCAATATGACTGTTGTTTACGGCAAAGATACCGATTCACGAACAGTCGATTCTGCAGCTAAACGTTTTCCAATGATGTCGAATTACCAATTAGTAATTGTTAAGGAAGCGCACGAAATGAAGGATATCGAAAATCTTGCATTTTATGCCGAAAAACCTTTAAAATCGACAATTTTAGTGATTGTTTATAAATACAAAGCTCTCGATAAACGAAAAAAACTCTATAAATTAATTGAGAAATCGGGTGTTATATTCGAATCACCAAAGCTATACGACAATAAAATTCCTGCATGGATAACTAGTTATTTGGCCGAGAAAAAACTCAGCATTAGACCAGAAGCTTCGGTAATGCTCTCTGAGTTTCTTGGAACCGATTTAGGGAAAATTGCAAACGAACTTAATAAGCTTGCTATTCTTTTACCTGAAGGAACAACAGTAACTCCCGATCATGTTGAGAAAAATATTGGAATTAGTAAAGATTATAATGTTTTCGAATTACAAAAGGCTCTTGGAATGAAAGACATTTTAAAAACAAACCGAATTGTCAATTATTTCGAACATAATAATAAAGATGCACCAATGGTTGTAATTGTTAGTTCGTTATTTACGTATTTCTCACAATTGTTAAAAGTTCATAGTCTTAAAGATGGATCGCAAAGTGCTATTGCTTCGGCACTTGGAATTAATCCCTATTTTGTTAAAGATTACTTAACAGCCAAAACAAACTATCCTTTAGTTAAAGTTATTTACATAATTTCTTTGCTTCGCGAATTCGATTTGAAATCGAAAGGTGTAAATAGTACAGCGTCTGAAGGTCAACTTCTTAAAGAATTAACATTTAAAATATTACATATCTAAACATCATGGAAAATAAACAAGAATTAAACATAGAACTTCCCGAAGACATTGGACAAGGAACATACTCGAATTTGGCAATTATAACACATTCTTCTTCGGAATTTGTAGTCGATTTTGTACGTATGCTGCCAGGACTTCCTAAAGCAACTGTTCAATCGCGCATAATTTTAACACCCGAGCATGCAAAACGATTGATGTTAGCTTTACAAGATAATATTGCTAAATACGAATCGGTACACGGTAAAATTAAAAATGTTGATGGCAATGGCGGTGGTTCTTTACCAATGAATTTTGGTGGACCAATTGCACAAGCTTAAATAATTTTGAGTTTTTAATTCTTAATTTTTAATTAATTGAATAAAAAAGTTCAGTTTATCGATCTTGGTTTAAAGGATTATAAAGAGGTATGGGATTTTCAAGAAGAGCTTTTTGCTAAAACACTTAAGGCAAAGAGAGAAAATAAACCAACTTCAAATTCTTTGATTTTTTGTGAGCATCCACATGTATTTACTTTAGGTAAAAGCGGTTCTGATAAAAATTTACTTGCTACAGAACAATGGCTCACTATGGCAAAGGCAACGTTTTACAAGATAAATCGTGGTGGAGATATTACCTATCATGGTCCTGGTCAAACGGTTGGATATCCAATTTTCGACCTTGAGCAATTTGGTATGGGAATTCATGATTATATTTTTGCCTTAGAAGAAGTTATAATTCGAACATTGAAAGAATTTGGAATCGTTTCGGAACGATTAGATGGTTCGACAGGTGTTTGGTTAGATACAACGAATCCAGCAAAAGTTCGGAAAATTTGTGCTATTGGAGTGCGTGCAAGTCGTTATGTTACCATGCATGGATTTGCATTGAATGTTACTTCCGATCTTAATTATTTTCAGAAAATTGTGCCATGTGGCATTCCCGATAAAAAAGTTACATCGATGCAAGTTGAACTTGGAGATGTTGATATTCTTAAAGTAAATGCCTTGATTTTAACATATTTTGCCGAAGTGTTTACTGCTGAAATCGAATAAACATGAATAAACCTAAAGCGATTTTCAACTGGAGTAGTGGCAAAGATTCTGCAATGGCTTTATATAAAACATTGCAAGAAAACAAGTTTGATGTTCAATGTTTACTGACATCGATTAATTCTCAGTTTGACAGAATTAGTATGCATGGAGTAAGAACATCATTGCTCGAAAAACAAGCCGAAAGTATTGGACTTCCATTATATAAATTAATGTTGCCCGAAATGCCATCGATGGATGTTTATTCCGAAGTTGTTGGAAATGCAATGTCGAATTTTAAATCTCAAGGTGTTGAATATTCGATATTTGGTGATATTTTTCTCGAGGATTTGAAAACCTATCGTGAAGAACAACTTGCTAAAGTTGGTTTAAAAGCTGAATTTCCTATTTGGAAACAACCAACTCGTCAACTGATGGAAAATTTTATCGATTTAGGTTTCAAAGCAATTGTAGTTTGTGTTGACGAAAGCAAATTAGATAAATCGTTCGTTGGACGATTACTCGATAAAGATTTTCTTCGCGATATCCCCGAAAATGTTGATCCATGTGGAGAAAATGGAGAATATCATTCTTTCGTTTTTGAAGGACCGATTTTTACGATACCAATTACATTTACTCGTGGCGAAGTTGTTTATAAAACCTACGAACAATCTGAAAAAAGTTTTGGATTTTACTATTGTGATTTAGAATAAAATGCTTGATGTTTCCCGTATTTGTAAATCATATTAAAAAGTATATTGAACTCGACGATAATTCGATAGAAATTCTTTTTAAATATTTTAAACCTCAGCGTTTTAAAAAGAAAGAATTTTTATTGCAAAAAGGAGATATATGTAAGAAAATATATTTCGTAGAAAAAGGCTGTTTACGGATGTATTTCTTAAATAATAAAATGACCGAACAAATTACACAATTTGCTTTGGAACATTGGTGGATTTCTGATTTTTCGAGTTTTATTGAAAATAAACCTTCGGAATATTTTATTCAAGCAGTAGAGAATTCCGAAGTATTAGCAATTGATGTTTTAGCGTTTGAAGAAATGCTTGCCGAATTACCTCAAATGGAAAGATATTTACGAATTGTAATGCAACGTGCATGGGCTGCTTCTCAAATTCGCATTAAATATATGTATGAACTTTCGAAAGAAGAATTTTACCTGCATTTTTGTACATCGTTCCCCGAATTTGTACAGCGTGTGCCACAATATATGATAGCCTCTTATCTTGGACTAACTCCTGAATATGTTAGCGAATTGAGAAAAAAGAAGCAATAATCGTTTTTTCTTAAACCAGCTTAATTTTTAATCCATTTCTAATTGCTATTTTTGATTCATCAATTAAATGATTTGTAAAACGTTTAGAATGTACAGTTATGGAAATTAAAGATCAAGTGTTAGCAACAATGAAACAAGCTGGTGTTCCTTTAAATGCTGGTAAAATTGTTGAATTATCTGGAATTGAAAGAAAATTAGTTGATAAAGCAATGACTAAATTAAAAGCAGAAGGTGAAATCGTTTCTCCTAAAAATTGCTTTTGGCAACCTAAATAATAGCAATTTTTAATTTTTAAAAACTTCAAAATCGATTTTTAATCTTTCTGATTTTCAGAGAGACAGGATTTTATTACCATAATTTTGAGCATTTGATAATTTAATAATTGATGAAATAAAGTATTAACTAAATAGAAAATATAAGATGAGTGAAAGTAAAAAATTGTCTGAAAAATTTTTAGAAGTCTTAAAACACGAAGGTGTTGTATCGATTGTTTCTTGGGGAGTAGAAACACATGTTGTAAATACTTGGAATTCGTATCTTGTAGTTACCGAAGATGAGCGAATCTTAATTCCTGCCTATGGATTTCGAAAAACAGAAAAAAATGTCTTGGTAAATAATAATGTTAAATTAACCTTAGGAAGTAAAGATGTGTTAGGTTTCAACAATTATCAAGGTACAGGTTTTGTTGTTGATGGAACAGCAAAATATATTAGTTCAGGCCAAGAGTATGATTTTATGAAAGAGAAGTTTTCATTTTTAACAAGAGTGCTAGAAATTTCGATAATATCAGCCAAACAAATGTTATAGAAATAATACTAATTAAAAACGATCAAACATTATTAATGAATTTTATTACACAAATGTTTGATCGTTTTTAATTTAGAAAAGTTGATTATTCAACTCCCAAAATATCTTTAAAAGCTGTTTTAAAATTATCTTTTGCCATAGCACCAGTTGCCATTCTTGGTTTTTCGTTCATTGGTATAAAGAGAATAGATGGAATACTTCTAATTCCAAAAGCCGAAGCTAATTCTTGTTCGTCTTCTGTATTAACTTTATAAATATCTATTTTACCTTCGTATTCTTTCGATAAGGCTTCGAGTACGGGAGCTACCATTTTACATGGACCACACCAATCGGCATAAAAGTCAATTACTGCGGGTTTGTTTCCTTCGAATTTCCATTCTTTATTCTTTTCATAATCAAAGACTTTTGCTTTGAATTCTTCTGTGGTTAAGTTTGTTGCCATTACAAATGTTTAAATTTTGAAATTAGACGAAGCCAGTTTTATAAACTTTCTCAAAGGTATAAATAAATCGTATTAATATCACTATTGAGTTTGCTTTAAGTCTATCTTTATTTTTAGATTCTTTGTGTCAAAGAAATAAATGGTACTTTTGCAAATATTTTAATGGCAGAAATGAATTCGACAAAAGAAATAACAATAAAACCAGGCGATTCTTTAGCGCAGTATTTAACACATCCAGTTTTTGAAAAAATAAGTAAAGTTGCCGAATTAGAAGATCGCGAAGCTTTTGTAATAGGTGGTTTTGTTCGCGATGTTATTCTTGGTCGACCATCGAAAGATATTGATGTTGTTACAGTTGGAAGTGGAATTGATTTTGCTCAAAAAGTTGCAGCTTTTATTAATCCCAAAATTAAGGTTACAACCTTTAAAAATTTCGGAACAGCTATGTTTCGATATAAAGATTTAGAAGTCGAATTCGTAGGTGCTCGTAAAGAATCGTATAACCGAAATTCAAGAAATCCAATTGTCGAAGAAGGAACATTAAGCGACGATCAGAATCGTAGAGATTTTACCATTAATGCAATGGCAATAGATTTGTCGGCAAAGAATTTTGGAATATTGGTCGACCCATTTGGAGGAATCGAACATTTACAATCGAAAACAATTAAAACACCTTTAGAACCAGAAATTACCTTTAGCGACGATCCATTGCGAATGATGCGCGCAATTAGATTTGCAACACAATTAGGTTTTGAAATAGAGGCAGATACTTTCGAGGCTATTAAACGAAATGCAAATAGATTAGAAATAATTTCGAAGGAACGAATTGCAGACGAATTACAAAAAATAATGTCTACCAAAGTTCCCTCAAGAGGTTGGTATTTGCTCGACGAAAGTGGTTTGTTAAAATATATTTTACCTGAATTACAATTGCTTAAAGGAACTGAAATTGTGAATGGAAGTGGCCATAAAGACAATTTTAAACACACCTTGCAAGTTCTCGATAATTTGTGTGCAAAATCGGAGAATATTTGGTTACGTTGGGCAGCATTATTGCACGATATAGCAAAAGCAAATACCAAAAAATATATCGATGGAATAGGTTGGACATTTCATGGACACGAGTTTGTAGGTTCTAAAATGATATCTAAACTTTTTTCTCGTTTAAAACTTCCACTTAACGAATCGATGAAGTTCGTTGAAAAAATGGTTTTGCTTCATTTACGTCCAATTGTTCTGGCCGAAGAAGGCGTTTCGAGTTCTGCAATTCGCCGCTTACTTTTCGATGCAGGTAACGATATTGATGATTTGATGATGCTTTGCGAAGCAGATATTACCTCGAAAAACGATGAAAAGGTTCGTCGTTTTATGCAAAATATACAACTCGTAAAAGTTAAATTAGTTGAAGTAGAAGCCGAAGATAACCTTCGTAATTTTCAACCTCCAGTAAGTGGTGAAGAAATTATGTCGACATTTGGAATAGCTCCCTGTAAGCAAGTTGGCGAAATTAAAAATGCCATCAAAGAAGCTATTCTCGATGGCATAATTAAAAACGATTATACCGAAGCTCATGCATATATGCTTAAGAAAGCTGATGAGCTTGGGTTGAAAGTGGTTTAGCTTTTGTTTGAAACAATTTTTGAACTGGATTCTGTATTTTAATTTCATCTGCCTTACTTTTTTCTTGATAAAAAAGTAACAAAAAATCAAGACAAAAAAACACTGGTTAACTCATTGTGCTACGTTTTACACTCGTTGCACGTATTTTTGTCGAAAGCTCGAACAATAGTTTGCTTTTCAATTTTATTGCAAAATTTCTATTTGTTTTTACGAAAATGATATTACCACTTTTTCATTTCTTCGTTGAATATCATTTTAAAACCTGGTTTTAGTTTCGAAACATTATCCATTTGACCTTTAAATGTATATGTTTTACCTGCTTTTAATTTTGTATTTTCAATTCCGATTCCTCCACCAATATCTAATCGTTTTCCAGTAGAATCGTAGATTGATAAACTTGCAAAGGGCATGTTATATGCACTACTTCTGATTGCTTCTACCGTTGCTTCTAGTTGAATATAGTCGTATGTAGCTTTTAACATTCTTACTTCTTTAATTTTTATACTATCGTTGTTTTTTGTTTGCGAGAAATATACAATAACAGGCTTTTTTAAAGAGTCGAAAACATGCGATATGTGCATATTTGCTTTCATTTTAGCAGATGCAATAATACTGTCGAATGCAAACATCTTCTCGACATCGGTACATTCCGATTGTTCTTTTAAAAGAGAATTAACTTTGCGAGAATATATTCCTGCAATTTTAGGTAAACTTCCCATATCGTTTTTGGGAGCTTGAATAACTTCTTTTTTAAGGGAGTCGGGGATAGGTTTTGTAGAATCGAAATTAGTTGCGACTTTTTCTATTGATTTATTATTATTTGAACAAGATATAACAATCAGAGATACTGATGATAATAAACTTAGGAATCCAATAAACTTTCTCATACTATGCATTTTTCGTTTTTTGAACGATAAAGGTACGAAAAAGTTTAAGCAAATTGTAAAAGAAATTCATATCGCTTAAGCTAAAATAAATAAAAATGGTCGTGGTAACTTAGGGTTATTTTTTTTATATTTGTCAAGCATATAGGAATTTATTAATACATTACGAATGAAAAAATTATTACTCCTAGCTTCCTTTTTAAACCTTGTTTTTTTAGGTTTTTCTCAAACTATTTCAGTTTCAAGTCTTAAGAAAAGTTCTTATTGTCAAGGAGATACTGCTTGGTTTGTTTATACAACTTCGGGTACTTTCGATACTGGCAACCGTTTTAAGGTCGAAATTGGTCCTTCGAGTGGTATGTTTTTCGGATCACCGGAATATCTTGGAGAAAAAGTAAGCTCATTCATAGGTGTTGATTCAATTCCTATAGTTATACCTGCATCATTACCTAATAATTTAACAGAATTAGCTTACAGGGTTGTTAGTACTTCGCCCGTTGTTTTAGGAAATACCATTCAAAGTATTGGAATGTATCCAAATCCTGCATTTAAGTTTGCATCGACCGATACTGTTTTTTGTGTTACAGAAAAGGCATTACAATTAAATCTTTCAATTTCTGGACTAACTGCTGTTTTTACGGGAAAAGGAGTATCCAATAATTTGTTTTTACCTTCTGTGGCTGGCATTGGATATCATTATTTAAATTGTACTGTTACATCTGTAAAAGGATGTTCAACAATCGATTCACTCAAAATTAAAATTAATTCTACCGCAAAACCGGGACTACTATCAAATGAATATATAACACCGTATTTCTCACAAATTGTATATGCATTTGGTGATTCGATTACTTGGTATAACGATTCCATTTTGACTTCATTATTGTATAAAGGAGGAGATTTTGATTATAATCTTCCCAATAATGATACTGGAGCTCATTATTTGTATGCAACACAAAAACAGAATGGTTGCGAAAGCGAAGCGAGTAAAGTTTCTGTAATATATAGACCAAAAATAATAGTTACTGTCTGTTTAGCGAAAGTCCCTCTTTTAGAAAATAAGAGTTTAACTTTATGCGAAGGTGATACTTCAAAAATATCTGTTAAAGCTCATTATACCAATTTCAATAATATTGAATGGATGGATGGAGCAGATGCTAATATTGCAAATTTGATTGCAAAAGACTCGATTTTTAATTTTCAAAAACAAAATTATCCAGGAACGTGGATGTATTACGCATTCGAGCACGATACTCTTAATAATTGTTACAGCCATGGAGCAGCTGTAAATTTTGTTGTTAATGCTAAAACACCAATCTCAATGGATTTGAAAGATACTGTTTGTTTTTTTTCAAAACAGCCAATACAAATTACAACAAATCCTTCTGGGGGAAATTTAACTGGAACTGGAATCCAATTCTCGAATTCAACTTTTATTCCTCAAGAAACCTCAACGCCAAATATTGTTGTATCTATAAAATATAGTTATTCAAATTCAAAAGGGTGTGTTACAGATTTGGTTAAAAATGTTTTTTTAAATGCACCCCAAACATTATCATTTGGCGATGCAATTGGTTATTTAGATACTATTCCTGAATTATATATCTATGATGCTAATGATACAACGTCACAATATTATTGGTATCAATCATATAATTCAACAAGTTTTTTTAAAGTTGGACAAACATATACACCTAAAGTTACTAATCTTGGAATTTATACTTATTATGTATCACAGGTTTGGAGAGGTTGTGAAAGTGAACGTGCCGAGATTAAACTAACCGTTAAGTCTGGTTCTGGAAAGGATGGTGTTTTAATTAATACAATCGAATCGTTAAAAGTTTATCCAATTCCGACAGGCGAAATGCTTTATTTTGAAAAAAGTAATGATTTAATTGCTGAAGTATATACCCTTCAAGGAGTAAAAGTATTAAGTAAAAGTATTGTTGATGGATGTATAAGTTTAAAAGATATTTCTGCTGGAATGTATATTGTAAAAGTATTGTCCGAAAATACAATTCTTGAAACTAAAATTATTAAAGAATAAAAAGAAATTACTATAAGACATAAAAGCTCGATTTTGAATTAAATCTAGCTTTTATGTCTTATACTTTTTACTGTTTTAAGAAAAGAAAGGTAGAACTAACAATAAAAGAGAAAGTCCTACTAATATAGAAACTGCCGACCAACCAATGATATTATTAATTGGTTTGTTTACATATTCGCCCATAATCTTTTTGTTATTTACAAGTAATATCATGCAGATAAGAACTACAGGAAGTAAAATACCATTAAGAACTTGTGAGCCTAGAGATATAGCAATTAACGGTGCATTTGGTATAAGAATAATTGCTGCCGAAATAATTAAAATACCCGTATAGAGTACATAAAATTCGGGAGCATCTTCCCATTTTTTATCAATACCAGCTTCGAAACCAAAAGCCTCGCAAACATAAAATGCAGTTGCAAGCGGAAGAATGGTAGCCGAAAATACAGAAGCCACAAATAAACCAAATGCAAATATAATAGATGCAAATGATCCTGCTAAAGGTTTTAATGCTATTGCTGCATCTTTTGCTTCGTTTATTTGGATTCCATTGGGGTGTAAAGTCGAAGCACAAGCAACAATAATAAAGAATGCAACAACAACGGTTGCTACACAACCGACAACTATATCAATAAGTGTGTATTTGAAATCCTTTATTTTCAAACCTTTTTCTATTACCGACGATTGCATATAGAATTGCATCCATGGTGCGATAGTTGTTCCAACAATACCAATAATCATTGCTATTGTTGTTGTGTTGAAAGTTAAATTAGGTTTAATAATAGCTGTACCAATTTCTCCCCAATGAGGATTTCCCATTAAAGCCGAAATAACATACGTTAATAGCGATACACTGAAAATTAGAAATATTCTTTCTGCTATTTTGTATGTTCCTTTTACTACTAAAATCCATACCATAAAACTAACAATTGGAACGGATATATATTTACTAATTCCAAAAACCTCCATACTGCCTGCAACACCAGCAAACTCGGTTGTTGTATTACCAATATCGGCAATCAATAAACCTATGAAAATGAAAAAGGTAATTTTAACTCCTGAATTTTCGCGAATTAAATCGGCAAGACCTTTACCTGTTACGATTCCCATTCTGGCATTCATTTCTTGAATTACAATAAGTACAATAAACGATGGAATTAAAGTCCATAATAAATTGTAGCCATATAATGCTCCAGCAACCGAATAGGTTGTTATTCCACCTGCATCGTTATCGACACTGCCGGTTATAATTCCGGGTCCAAGAATAGCAAAGAAGATTGCAAGTTGGGCGAAAAAGCTTTTTCTGTTTTTTATCATCGCACAGCTCCTTTCTATCTTTTATTTGTTTTGCGTTTATTTACAAGATCTTTAACAATCGAGTCGATAATTACAATACCTTGAATTTTACTTCCTTCGTCGATAACCGGAATAGCAAGCATATTATATTTCGAAATAATTTCAGCAAGCGAATCAATTTTATCATCATCAAAAACGGTTATAAGTTTCACATCCATAAATTGATGTAATTCTGTTTCGGGCGTTTCTACAACTAAATCGCGTAGAGAAATTGTTGCCACCAATCGTTCTTTATCATCTGTAACGAGGATCGAATATAGCATATCGTCTTCAGGCTTCTGACGGCGAAGTTCTTCTAATGCTTGTCCAACGGTGATACGTTTATTGAAAGAAATAAATTCGTTCGACATTAAACTTCCTACCATATCGTCTTCGTATTCTAAAAGTTCTCGAACATCGTGCGAACTTTCGGCTTCCATTTCATTAAGAAGTTCCTCGGCTTTATGCGGCTCGAGTTCGTCCATGATATCGGCAACTTCGTGTGCAGGCATTTTCTCGAGTACATCGGCAGCTTTTTCAACCGATAGATTTTCGAGGATATGAACTTGCGATTCTGGATCCAATTCTTCGAGAACATCGGCTGCAGTTTCATCATCGAGCGATGAAAAGACTTCGGTTTTAGCTTGCGTTCCTAAATTCTCAATAATATCTGCTAAATCAGATGGATGTAGATGATTTAATTTTGAATAGGTGGTTGACAGTCTAATATTTAGATTCGAAAAATCTATAGCTTCTATTTCGTCCCACAGAATAAATTTTGCTGGTAGAGCCGATTTAAAAACTTTTAGAATAGCATTAAGCGATTTTGATAATCCAATACGTCGCAACAATCCTTCCATTCCAACGTCAACAGCAATTGCGTAGGTTCCTGTTTTTATTGTAGCAAGACGAACATCGTTTACTCTAACTAATTTACGTCCATTAAGGTCGATAATTTGCTTGTCTAAAATACATTGTACAAGCGGTAAGCTGCTTTGAATTGTCTCTTCGTTTGCTTCGACGACTTGTTTACACGTAATGTCGTATTTTCCATTAAATTTTGTGATAGACACATGTTCAAAGTTTATGTATCGAGTAATTTTCGATATTTTTAACTTTAATGCAGTAACTTTTGGACGAGTGGTTTCATCCTCATCGGTTCTAACTGGGTTTTGTTCAACAAGAATGTCGCAAACCTTCCCGATAAAGTTATCGTGAGTGTCGTAAACTTCAATTCCTAAAGTACGGCTAAGAAAAAATGTTAAAGCCATTACTCCTCCTTTCGTTTTTTATGCGATTAGGAGTTGGCTATATGCAAATGGCTCCTAATTGCAGGTTAATACTTTGTTTATAGTATGTTCAGGGCCATCGTCCATGATAAAGGTATTTTAGTTTTTTAAATACGCTGCAAAGGTAGTTTTCTTTTCTTTTAAAAGCTAGAATAAAATTTCGAAAAATGGAACCATTTTACTTTTCTCTGTATTATCAAAACACTACATTTTTGTAGTAAATAAAACGTTTAAAAAAAGTTTAAAATATGTAATGTGCATAAATTCAAACAGATACTTCGAATGGTATGTGCTTTGTAATTTGAATATCAAATATTATTTAAAACTAAACATTATGAAAATAGCATTCCCATTACGAAATAAAACTGAATTGGCTATCGATTTTATTCGTTGTCAAACGGTAGGAATTTACGACGAGTTATCGCAAAGCATAGAATATGTGTCGTTTAATAGTAATGAAACTCTTAATTCAAATCAGTTTTTAGATAGTTTTAAAACGAAAGGTGTAGACTGTGTTATAAGTCCAGATTTTACTTGTCATGAATTGAGATCATTTCGCGAAAATAATATTAAAACATATAAGGCTTCGAGTGAAAAAGTCGAAAATAATATTTCGAGGTTGATTTCTAGAACATTATACCTTTTTAATCGACACGATAAATATCATGTTGATGTTTGTTATTCAGATTGTGCAGGTTGCGGAACGCGATAATCGATTATACATTTTGGTAGGAAAATATATGTGAATCTACAAAAATGTAGGTTTTGCATTAGTATTAATAATTTTAAAAATAAGACTATGAAAATTGCATTTCCACTATTAAACGATAGCGAATTGGCAGTAACCTTTTCGAAGTCAAAATATATCGGTATTTATGACGATTCAGTTTGTTCCATGTCATTTATTCCTGTAAATGAAGATAATCAGAATGTTGATTTTAAATCTTTGTTTCAAATGATGTTAAATTATGATTTACATTGTATCGTAAGTCCCTTTTTTACATTTATGTCGTTGCGAGTATTTCGCGAACATAACATCGAAACATTGAAAGCTGAAGGAACAAATATAGAAGAAAACATATTATTTCTGAGAAAGAATATATTAAAACCATTTGTGTCTTTCGATGCTTTTAAATCGAGTGGATGCAATTCATCGTGTTCGAGTTGTGAAACAGTTTCTTCTTGCAAATTATAAACTTTAAATCGCCAAATTATGTCTTTAGGAAATGCCATAAAATTGTTGAAATTAATAGATGTAGAAATTGGACTTCGCGATGGTATGTATCAATGCAAAGATTCCGCATCTCTTAATAAGTACCTAAAATCGAAAGGTTATGCTTGTACTATTGATGAACTCGAAGAAGCAATAAATTCTTTGCATGTTCAATGTCAAACGCTCGATCAAGCACAATATTTAATGCATAAAGCGGAATTATTAAAATTCATATTTCAAACTTGTTAATGTTATGAGTATTCAATTTCGACCACTTGGAAAAGTAAGAGAAATGGTTCAATCAATTGGATTTGATGTTTCTTACGCCTACGATGATCTTGTGTTTTCAGATCATTCGTTATTTATTATTCAGTTTGATGATAAACGAACTGATGTGTTAAAGCTCTTTATTAATGCTGATTGTGTTATGCAAGAATCGAAAAGAGTTGAAAAATTGCTTGGTGCCGAAGCACAATTGGCAGGTTTAATAATTGAGAAAAAAGGGACATTTTCTATAAATCAGAAAGAAGGTACCGAAGAACTCGAGGTAATGTTTAATTAATGTAAAAATTGATTTAGTAGAAACGTTCCTAGAGACAGATTTCAGACCTATCTCTACATTAAAACCCTATCAAAAAATCATTTATTCCACGAGTTTTTTTAGGGGATACACTTACTACTATTGGAATTACAGCGTCGTAACTTGCACTTAGTAAGATAGATTAAAAAAGATGCTATGTCGGGTTATTGTAGAAAATCAGGTGCCGATTGTTTTGGCGACCGTGAATTTAAGTTGTTGTTTGAGATTAGCACTTTACTGAATCGCGTAAAAAGAGATTTAAAAGACAATCTTGAACCTGTAATTAAACTTTTGGCTAATCACTTAAATGCCGAAAAAGTAATCCTTGCAATCGTAAACAGAGGAAATTCTCAGATATCAATTGAGGTGTCTTTTGGTTTAACGGAAGAAGAGGTTAGTCGTGGAATTTATAAAATTGGAGAAGGTATTATTGGGACTGTTGTTGAGACAGGTAAACCAATAGTCTTAACAAAGATTCAAGAATCTAAGGAATATTTAAATAAAACAGGTATTGATGTTAAAGCTCAAGACTTATCGTTTATTTGTGTTCCAATTAAAGAAGAAAACGAAGTAGTAGGAACCTTAAGTATTCATAGGGTTTACAATCAACATATTACTATCTCGGACGATTCGCGTGTACTTTCGATAGTAGGTTCGCTTATAGCACAAGCTGTTCGTACAAAACAAGAATATACCGAAGAAATTGGTAAACTGCAAGAAGAAAATCTAAAACTTTCGGTCGAACTACGCGAACATATACGTCCTGCAGGAATTGTTGGAAATTCTGGTACAATGCAATCGGTTTACGATTTAATAGACCGCGTTGCACCTACAAATGCTACGGTACTAATTCGTGGCGAAAGTGGAGTAGGGAAAGAATTAATTGCCGATGCTATACATTATGGAAGTCTTAGAAAGAAGGAACCTTTTATAAAAGTAAACTGTGCAGCACTGCCCGATAGTTTAATTGAAAGCGAACTTTTTGGTCACGAGCGCGGCGCATTTACTGGTGCAAATGTTATGCGAAAAGGACGTTTCGAAGCTGCCGAAGGTGGAACTATTTTCCTTGATGAAATTGGCGATTTGCCTGCATCAACCCAAGTAAAACTACTGCGAGTTCTTCAAGAACGAGAATTCGAAAGAATTGGAAGTACAAAACCTATAAAAGTTGATGTTCGCATCGTTTGTGCAACAAACCGTAATCTCGAAGAATCTATAGAAAAGAATGAGTTTCGCGAAGACTTATATTATAGAATAAATGTGTTTCCTGTATTTATTCCACCACTTCGTGAAAGAATTACAGATATTCCTGGTTTAGCTGACCATTTTATTGCCAAGTTTAACAAAACTCATGGAATGAAAATAAAGCGTGTTTCTGGTTCGGCTATCGATATGTTGATGGTTTATCATTGGCCGGGGAATATTCGTGAGTTGCAAAACTGTATTGAACGTGCTTGTATTTTAAGTACCGATAATGTTATACGTGCGAGTAATTTGCCTCCAACTTTGCAAACAGCTCTTTCATCGAAAACAAAATCATCGGGAACATTGGAAGCTGTTTTAGATAAAGTCGAGAAACAAATGTTGCACGATACTTTAATCGGGACAAAAGGTAATATGGTTAAAGCTGCCGAAACACTTGGTATTACCGAAAGAATGATGGGAATTAGAATTAAGAAATATGATATTGAACCAAAACGATATAAAAAAGTTGTTCAATCAAATGGATAAGCTAGCAAAAGTAGAGTTCGTATTTTGTGATTTCGGAAACGAATATCATTGTACCATGGTTGCTGAAATGATTAATTATTATTTGGCCGATCCGATGGGTGGTGGTAATGCATTAACAAAAATGCAACAATTACGATTGGTCGACGGCTTGGCAACAAATCAATCGTGCTTTGTTTTGTTTGCCACTATCGAAGGAACAGTTGTTGGAATGGCAACTTGTTTTATAAATTTCTCGACATTCAATATCAAATCTTACATAAATATTCACGATTTGATAGTAATGAAAGAACTTCGAGGAATTGGTGTTGGTACTTCTCTTTTACAAAAATGTATTGATATTTCAAAAGAACGTGGCTATTGCAAAGTAACCCTTGAGGTTCGAGATGATAATGCAAAAGCACAATCAATTTACAAGAAACTTGGATTCGATGAATGCGAACCATTAATGCATTTTTGGACTAAAAAATTGTAAAAAACAAAATAATATTTATGCTTTTTATTTTTTACACTCAACCCCTGTCCTACCGGACATCCCCTTCTCTCGCGAGAGAAGGGGAGTGTGTAAGGCAACGTGCGTTGGTGAGGGGATGAGTATAAAAAGATTTTAATCTATAATACATTAAACCCAAAATTATGTCGGAAGAAGAAATAAAAATTCTAGAAAAAGCAGTTTCGAAAGCACGATTTACACTTTCGCAAAAAGCTAGTGCATTGCACGATCTTATTGAAGATAGACTTCCTGTTGATTATAGTGATATTCCATCGTATGCCGATGCTACATTTCAGGCTTGTAAAGTTTGGGATGATTTAAATAAACAATTGCAAGTTGCTAAACAAAATCAATAAAAATGACAGTCCATTTTTACGAAAAGCCTGGTTGTATTAACAATACAAAACAGAAAAAGCTACTCGAAGAGCATGGCCATTTTGTAATTGCCCATTCCCTTTTAACCGAACAATTGACCGTTAAAGGTTTAAAAAAGTTTTTCGAAGGAATGTCTGTACCCGATTGTTTTAATTCTTCGAATCCACAAATAAAAAGTGGAGAAATAAATCCATATTCGTTTTCGGAAGAAGCAGCTTTGGAAGCAATGATTACAAATCCTTTATTCATTCGTCGACCATTAATTGAAGCTGAAGGAGAATATGCATGTGGCTTCGATAATGCTTTGGTGAAAAAACTTTTGGGAGAAGTCGAAATAAGTCATTTACAAAGTTGCCCCAATGTTGGCAATAAATGTTAAGTCGTTACCGAAATCTACATTTGTGTATATCGCACTTATAAAACTTACATAAATGTATGTTTTGTAAAATCTTAAATTCACATATGTTACACTTTTACAATGTGTTAAGAAGTTGGCATAATTAATGAATTACTACTAAATGTAATGAGTATCCATTTAATACAATGTAGTATGAAACCAGGAGCAAAATATCATTTACAAGCCAATTTCAAAAAAGTTGAAAAAGGATTGTTTTACGATTATGATGAGGTAGAAACATTATTTATCGACAATGTCCAAAAAAAGAAGGCATTTATTTATGTCTGCAAAATTCAAAGATTATCAAACTAAATATTAAAAAATATAAAGATGAAACTAAGTGCAAGAAATCAGTTGAAAGGAACAATACTAAAAGTTGAAGAAGGATTGATTACCGCAAAAGTAACGCTCGATTTAGGAAATGGAAATATCATTTCATCGATTATTTCGAAAGATGCTATTGCCGATTTAAATCTTAAAATTGGCGATACAGCATTTGCAATTATAAAATCGACAGAGGTTATTATAGGAACACCTTGCGATTGTAAAAATCACAAAGAAGAACATTCTGGATCGTGTAAATGTCATTAATCATGATAGAAGTTGAATGTCATATTTCAATAAAGAAAAATGGGACCTGCTTTTTGGGTCCCATTAAAACCGATTTGCTTCGAGAAATTAAGCAAATTGGAAGTTTAAGTGGTGCTGCGAAGAAACTTAAAATATCGTATCAGCACGCTTGGACAATGATTGATGATATGAATAATGCAGCTCCCGAACCTTTAGTTCTTAAACAACGAGGAGGTGCAAATGGTGGTGGTGCAGAAATATCTGGCTATGGCGAGAAAATTTTAGCTGAATATTATATTATACAAGATCAGATACAAAAGCTTGTAAATCAAATTAATGTTGAAATAAATCTTTGATTTTTTTTGACTTTCGTTATCTAAATTCAAACATATCGAATTATGGAAGATATTAGTTACAAACCTATAGGTTTTATAAGAACACCATTTTTGCAAATTTCTGAAATGCCTATTCAATCAAAAGGCGCTAAAAAGATTTATGGCGTTATAGATTTGAATACAGACTTATTACTTGGATTGCTCGATATAGAAGGTTTTTCACATCTTATTTTGCTCTATCATTTTCATTTAATTAAAGAATCGAAACTGAGCGTAATTCCTTTTATGGACGATAAACCTCATGGTATTTTTGCAACTCGTGCTCCAGCTCGACCAAATGCAATAGGTATGTCGATTGTGAAACTTCAAAAAGTTGAAAATAATTTGATATACTTTGAAGGTGCCGATATGGTTGATAATTCTCCATTGCTCGATATTAAACCATTTTTCCCAAAGTACGATAATCAACAAAAAGTAAAATATGGATGGCTCGAAGAAAAACGAGATTTAGATATTTCAAAAATAAAATCAGACAATAGGTTTGCTTAAAAAAAATCCGGAATCCAATCGCTGCGAATGATTTATGATTCCGGACTATTACAATTCACTTAAAAATTATAACAATTAAAGGTACAAAAAAATGAAAAAGAAAAGTACTTTACTGGGAATTAGTTTATTTACTTCTCTCGGTTTTTCGACAGCCTACGGGCAAACAACATTGGACGCGGAATTTCGTCCTCGAATGGAATATCGACAAGGCTTTCGTAAGCCATTGGCCGATTCAGTAAATCCTGCGTTTGTAACATTACAACGCACCAGATTAAATGCCGATTATAAAGGCAAAGTTTTAAATGCTCGATTATCGTTGCAAGATGCTAGAATTTGGGGCAATAACGATTTGAAAACGAATAACTCTAAGGTTGAAATTAATGAGGCTTGGTTCGAATATTTAATAAATTCTGGTTTATCGGTTCAAATGGGACGTCAACCTTTAAAATACGATGACCAAAGAATTTTTGCTTCTCCAAACTGGAGTAATACTGGAATGTCGCACGATGTTTTAGTTACCAAATTCAACAGTCCATTTATTCAAGCCCATGCTGGTTTTGCATACAATAATACGAAAGATACATTACTGAATGTGGCTTTTACTTATACACCAAAACAAAATTATAAAACGATGGGATATCTTTGGTTATCAAAACCGATATTTGCAGGTTTATCGTTAACTGCACTTGGTGTTTGCGAAGGTTTTGAAAAGAAAACTAATCCAAAAATTGTGTATCCACGAATTACCTATGGTGGTAATTTGATATATGCCAACGATTCTTCGGCTTTTGCTGGAACATTAACAGGTTATTTGCAACAAGGGAAAGACCCGAACAAAGTTTTTGGGAAAGGTTATGCCAATTTAAAAGCCTTTTTTATCGCTGCTAAAGCATCGTATAAAGTACTAGATAAACTTTCGGTAAATGCTGGAACCGATTATTATTCTGGATCATCAGCTAGTATTGCGACCGATAAATCGAATAGTTTTAATCGACTCTATGGAGCAACCCATAGTTACAATGGCTCAATGGAATTTTTTTCAACACTTCCAACACAAGGATTACTCGATTATTATGGAGGTTTTACGTCAAAACTCACATCAAAATTCTCTGTCGATATTGCTGCTCACGCATTTTATCTAAATAAGAATATGTTCTATAAAAAAGAAAAGATTAATAAATGTTTAGGTCACGAGACTGATATCACGGTAAATTATTCGGTATCGAAAGAAATTGCTTTTCAAGCTGGATATAGCATTTACTTAAATTCTAATTCAACATCGAAATATTTCAAAATGGTTGGTGTTAAAACATATTCTAATCAATGGGCATTTTTGATGATAACAGTTAAACCTCAATTATATAAAACACCACCTGTACCAGACGGTAAATAATTTTTAATTCTTAGTTTTTAATTTTTAATTATAAATACAATGAAAAAAGTGTACTTCGTCCTGTTAATAGCTTTCGGAATAAGTCTTCAGGCACAAACAGTAAAAATAGCAGCAGCTGGAAATCTACGTTATATTCTTGATGAAATAAAAGTAAATTATAGCAAGATAAATCCTAAAGCAAATATCACGGTAAATCTTGGAGCTTCGGGTGGATTATTCCAACAAATAGTTAATGGTGCCGATTTCGATATTTTTATGGCAGCCGATAAAACATTTCCCGATAAACTAAAAGCACAAGGAATTGTAAAAGGCGATGTTAAAACATACGCATTTGGCAAGTTGGTTATTTGGAGTAATACAATCGATGTTTCGAAAGGAATAGATGTTATTCTCGAGCAAGCAGTTCATAAAATTGCAATTGCAAAACCCGAAGTAGCTCCTTATGGTGCAAGAGCTGTAGAATGTTTGAAATATTACAATTATTTCGATAAAGTGAAAGATAAAATTGTGTATGCCGACAATATTGCACAAGCTGCACAATTTGCACAAACAGGAAATGCTGAAATAGGATTCCTTGCATTAGCATTAGCAATGGCTCCCGATATGAAAGGTAAATATTTCGTTCTCGATACAAAAAGTTATAAGCCAGTTGAACAAGCTATGGTTTTGATGAAAAGTTGGCAAGCAAATCCCGAAGCTGCTAAATTTATGAAATATGTGCTTAGCGCTGCATGTAAACCAATATTCGAAAAATACGGATTTATTGTACCATAATGTAACCGTAGGGACGCCCTATAGGGCGTCTCTACACAACCCCCCATTAATACCATGAACAAACTATCAGGAAATATAACCCAAATTCAACAATCGGGAGCAATAATGCTAATCGATGTAAATGTTGATGGACAAGGTTTTTCAGCTATGCTTATCGACTCAGCATCGAAACCAGAATGGTTGGAAATAGGCAAAACAGTGAATCTTGTGTTTAAAGAAACGGAAGTTTCTTTGGCCAAAAATTTACAAGGGAAAATAAGTATGCGAAATCGGCTACAATGCAAAGTTGTAACAATCGAAAGAGGCGAATTGTTGAGCAAGGTAAATTTGCAATTTGGTTGCTATTTAATTGCATCTGCAATAACAACTCGATCGGTCGATTCTTTGGAATTACAAAACGACGATGAAGTGATTGCATTGATAAAGGCTAATGAAATATCTTTAATGTGCTAATTTGTTAATATACTAATGTGCAAATTGAATAACTGTTAGGCTAAGAACTTTGTATTTTAAAACGAACAGCTAACTCAAAACTCAAAAATATGGATTTTCTTATTACTCTCTGGATCACTTTTAAACTAGCATTTGCTACAACTGCAATTCTAATCGTTATTGGTTTGCCACTTGCTTATTGGTTGGCATATTCGCGATTCAAATTCAAACCTTTAGTCGAAGCTTTGGTAAGTATGCCTATGGTTTTACCACCTTCGGTAATTGGGTATTATATGTTGGTTATTTATAGTCCACGTAATTGGTTTGGTGCTTGGCTTGCAAATACTTTCGATTTGCGATTGGCATTTACGTTCGAAGGAGTTTTAATTGCATCGTTGTTGTTTAGCTTGCCATTTATGGTTCAACCATTGCACAATGGTTTGCGTGGCTTGCCCGACACATTTCGCGAAGCTTCGTATACTTTAGGGAAATCGAAATTTAAAACTTTTGCCAAAGTTCTTTTGCCAAATATTAAACCATCTTTAATTACGGCTATAGCTTTAACTTTTGCACATAGTATTGGTGAATTTGGAATTGTTTTAATGGTTGGTGGAAATATGCCAGGCGAAACTCGAGTTGCATCAATCGCCATTTACGACGAAGTGCAATCGCTCAATTTTGATGTTGCAAACCAATATGCTTTTGTACTGTTTGCCGTTTCTTTTGTATTACTTACCATAATTTACACCATAAATAAACGCCACGATACATGGAAAATGTTATAATCGATATAGAAAAAGATCTCATCACTGCTCAAGGTAAATTGACTTTGAATATAAATGTTTCCCTCGATTTAGGTGATTTGGTTGTTCTTTTTGGCGACTCTGGAGCTGGTAAAACAACCTTACTCAGAATTCTTTCGGGATTAACAATTCCTGATAAAGGTTTTGTTAAAGTTGACGATTCAGTTTGGTTCGATTCGTCATCAAAAATCAACATTATTCCACAAAAGCGCGATATTGGTTTTATGTTCCAAGATTATGCCCTTTTCCCAAATATGACGGTGTCTGAAAATATTGCATTTGCCCAAAAATCTCAAGATAAAAAGCAGGTTTCTGAACTCATTGATACATTTGGGTTAGGCGAGTTTGCAAAACGAAAACCAACTAAACTATCAGGAGGACAAAAACAGCGAGTTGCCTTGGCAAGAGCCTTGGCTCGAAAACCGCAATTATTATTACTCGACGAACCTCTTTCAGCTCTCGATGCTACTATGCGAACAGCATTACAAGACGAAATTTCGAAAGCTCATAATTATAATGGAGCTACAACTTTATTGGTTAGTCACGATCTTACAGAAGTTTTTCGTTTGGCACATAAAGTTTTAAAAATTTACGATGGCAAGGTTTTGGCTTTTGGTAGCCCCGACGAAGTGTTTATCGATAATAGAATAAGTGGAAAAGTTCAAATTACAGGCTCTGTCGTTAAAATCGATAAACAAGACACATTCTATCTTTTAACGATAGTAACTGGAATGAATCAAGTGCTAAAAGTAACTGCTTTCCAAAATGATGTTGAAAATCTTTGCGAAGGCGACCGAGTTGTGGTATTTTCAAAAGCCTTTAATCCAATTGTGATGAAAGTGTAAATTTCCAAAAGCACATTTTGGTAGCTTTATAATATAACTAAGAATATTCTTATTGTATTTTGCATCATATGTTATAGTCTAACAGTTACTTACATTCGATGGCACGATTTCTGAATTAATTCTAAAAAAAATATAAAATTATGGAAAATTCAAAATTAGAACACGCAGATAAAACCTACGAAGAGGCTTTAGGTTTTTATAAGTCTTTAGAAAAAACACTTACTAAAGGCAGTAAATTTTCGAACGAATTATTGTACCAAATGTCAGCTATGTGTTTCGAAAAAATGTTTGTGGCTTTACTTGCTTTTCATGGTCGAAATGCAACGCATCACATGCCGTATTCACTTATTCGCGAAGTCGAAACATTTATTCCTGTTCCTCAGAATGTCAGCGATACTGCCAAATTTATTGGTTCGTTCGAGTCGATATGTTCTTTAAGTGGTTTTGGTTACAAAATGCCAAACGACGACGAATTGCACAAAATAATTTCAGGATTAGTGGATTGTCATGCATTTGTTGAACAGCATGTTACTGTGTAATCTTTAGAAGTTTTCAAGCTTTACGATGAGTTTTATTTATCGTGAAGCTTGAAAATAAGTTAGAATATTTGAAAACTAAACATATTTTAATTTTTTTATTCCTTCCCAACTGTAAATGGTTGTTTAACAGTCATGCTTCCAATTGTTGGTTCGCCTTTATATTTAAGCGATCCCATTCCATGTGCATCGACATTTAATTCTCGATTTGTCCAAACGGTTCCGTTTTTAATATCGGAACATGTTACTGTCATTGTTTCGGTTTGTAGATTGGCAGCATAAAATGTTTTAATGGTCGAAAGTGTTAGATCAGCATTTCCTGATACTATTCCTTGCATAATCGAGGTAAAGACATTGCTCATTTTTACTTGTAAATCGGAGCAATTAAGCATTAATTTTACCATCATTGCACCGTTAATCGTAAAGTCAAAACGATCGAGATTTAATTGCGTGTAACTGTCGAACGAACCCGAAAGTAATCTGGCATTAACTTGGTCAATACTTTTAAAATAAATAAACAAACCTACTTTGTAGTTCCCTCCAGAATCTAACCCTGATGAACGAACGGTTAATGTACCGGAAACATTAGTAATATCTATTGTTTTAAATACATCGGTATTGTTTGTTTCAATTATTACCTTTTCGTCGTCACCTTGCAAAAGATGTACATTAAATCCACCTTCGATATCTATCGATGTAAAATCGGTTATAACTCTTTGTTGGTGTAGTACTTGAGCTGATAAACAAACAGAAGCAATCAATAATATAAAAGAAATCAATATTTTTTTAAATGTAGGAATCATATTTTTTTTAATAATGTATTTGCTTAAAATCAAAACACTTACAATACGTAAATATGTTTTCAAAAGTACAAAAGATATATGCATTTTAATGTTTTTTTAAGTTTTTTGCAAAGTCGTGCCAAAAGAAAAATAAAATCCTACATAAATGTATAAAATCGATTAAAACGGAACTTCTATGTACTGTTTTAGTGAGATTTTAAAATAGAAAATGGTACGTTAAAATAAAAATTAAATATTTTTTATGTGCAGTAAATCAAGTGTTTATATCTGATATTTAGTTGCTTTTTCATTCGCTTTAAATCTCGTGGCACAGAACGTGCAATTGGGGGTCTGTCATAAATTAATTTTGGAGGACTTTCAAATGAGAAAAGTAGCAATTTACGGAAAAGGTGGTATCGGAAAGAGCACCACTACCCAAAATACCGTAGCCGGATTGGCTGAAATGGGTAAAACAATAATGGTTGTGGGTTGTGACCCAAAAGCAGATTCAACTCGTCTTTTACTTGGCGGTTTAGCACAAAAAACGGTGCTCGATACATTACGTGAAGAAGGTGAAGACGTAGAGTTAGATGACGTGATGAAACCAGGTTATAGAAATGTTAGTTGCACCGAATCGGGTGGTCCTGAGCCAGGTGTTGGTTGTGCTGGTCGTGGTATCATTACCTCAATCAACTTATTAGAGCAATTAGGAGCTTATGATGCTGACAAAAATCTTGATTACGTATTTTACGATGTACTTGGTGATGTTGTATGTGGTGGATTCGCAATGCCAATTCGTGATGGAAAAGCAGAAGAAATCTACATTGTATGTTCAGGAGAAATGATGGCAATGTATGCTGCGAACAACATTTGTAAAGGTATTGTAAAATTTGCTGAATCGGGAACAGTTCGTTTAGGTGGTATCATCTGCAACAGCCGTAAAGTTGATAATGAATTACAAATGATAGAAGAGCTTGCTAAAAAACTTGGTACACAAATGATTCACTTTGTACCTCGCGATAACATGGTTCAAAAAGCAGAAATTCACAGACAAACAGTTATTGAATTCGAACCAACTCATCCACAAGCTGATGAATACAGACAATTAGCTAAGAAAATCGATGAAAACAAAATGTTGGTTGTTCCTACACCATTAACAATTCAAGAGTTAGAAGATTTATTAATTGCATTTGGTATTGCAAACTAATTTTAAAATATAGGAGGAAAATAAAATGATACTTGTTAGAGCAATAGTACGTCCTGAAAAGGCACCTAAAGTAATGAAAGCCCTTTTCGAAGCTGGTTTTCCAGCAGTAACAAAAATGGCTGTATTTGGTAGAGGAAAACAACGTGGTTTAAAAGTAGGAAACGTTGTTTACGACGAACTTCCTAAAGAACTTTTACTAATCGCTATTAGAGATACAGATAAAGATTTTGTAATAACTACTATAATCGAAGCTGCTAGAACTGATGAGCATGGAGCTTTTGGAGATGGAAAAATATTCGTTTCACCAATCGTTGAGACTTACACAATTTCAAATGGTTTAAAAGAATAAAAAATTTGAAAATGAGATAATTTGAAGATTTGAAAATGATCTTCAGTTAATACAATCTTCAAATTTTCAAATTTATTAATCTTCAAATTCTTAAAATTATGAAACAGATATTAGCAATAATTAGGATTGCCAAAATGAACGAAACAAAAATTGCACTTTCCGAAGTGGGATTGCCATCGTTCACTGCAATCAGTGTTATGGGGCGTGGAATTGGACGAGCTATTGGGCCAACAATTCAAGAAAGTTTAAGCGATCCCGACAAAAGAATCTTACTAAATGCTCCAGGTGAAATGCCTCGATTAAAATCAAAAAGAGCAATTCAATTAGTTGTTACAGATGCTCAGAAAGATTTAGCTATCGAAACAATTATTAAAGTGAATAAATCAGGCAATAGTGGAGATGGAAAAATCTTCGTAATGGACGAGCTTGATTCTGTTCGAGTTAGAACTGCCGAAAGCGGTGATACAACATTAGACTAATAGAAAGGAGAACATTATGTCAAAATTTGAAATGGATCCAACGAGATGGAAACAAGAGGTACTGAAATCGTATCCTTCAAAAATAGCAAAAAAGCGTGATAAGTCAATAATTGTTCACGAAGGTGAAAATCACGAATCGCAAAAAATACAAGCTAACGTTCGCACAATTCCAGGAATTATTACACAACGCGGATGTACTTATGCAGGTTGTAAAGGTGTGGTACTTGGACCAACTCGCGATATAGTAAACTTAGTACACGGACCAATTGGTTGTAGCTTTTATGCTTGGCTTACTCGTCGTAACCAAACATTACCACCAACACCCGATTCGCCTAACTATATGAACTATTGTTTCTCGACAGACATGCAAGATTCAAACATCGTATTCGGTGGAGAGATTAAACTAAAACAAGCATGTCGCGAAGCATTCGAAATATTTAAACCAAAAGCAATTGGAATTTTCTCAACATGCCCAGTTGGTCTTATTGGTGATGACGTTCACATCGTTGCACGTGATATGAAAGAAGAATTGGGAATCAATATTTTTGGTTTCAGTTGCGAAGGTTATAAAGGAGTAAGTCAATCTGCTGGTCACCACATTGCAAACAATGCTCTTGTGAAACATGTTATTGGATTGAACGATACACCAGCCGAAGGCAAATTTAAAATCAACATGCTAGGTGAATATAATATTGGTGGTGATGCATTTGAATTAGAAAGAATTTTTGAAAAATGTGGTATCACTCTTAACTCATCATTCAGTGGTAACTCAACAATGGAGCAATTCGAACGCGCTCATATGGCCGAATTAAATGTGGTAATGTGTCACCGTTCAATCAACTACGTAGCCGAAATGATGGAGAAAAAATACGGTATTCCTTGGTTCAAAGTTAACTTTATCGGAGCAGAATCTTCGGCAAAATCATTACGCAGAATTGCAAAATACTTTGGCGATGCAGATTTAATGGCAAAAGTTGAAGAAGTTATTGCAGAAGAATTAGCAATAGTTAAAAAGACAATCGAAGATATCTATCCAAGAACAAAAGGTAAAACAGCTATGATGTTCGTAGGTGGATCGAGAGCTCACCATTACCAAGAATTATTTACAGAACTTGGAATGAGTACACTTTCTGCAGGATACGAATTTGGTCACCGCGACGATTACGAAGGTCGCCGAGTGATACCAACAATCAGCATTGATGCCGATAGCCGTAACATCGAAGAATTGACAATCGAAAAGGACGAAGCTAAATTTAAAGAACGTCTTAGTGAAGAGAAAAAAGCTGAACTCGAAAAAGATCTTCAATTCAACGAATACGAAGGTATGATGAAAGACATGGAAAAAGGTTCATTAATAATCGACGATTTAAGTCATCATGAAATGGACAAACTTATCGAAATCTATCATCCTGATGTTTTCTGTGCTGGTATTAAAGAAAAATATGTGGTTCAAAAAATGGGAATTCCTATGAAACAGTTACATAGCTACGATTACGGTGGGCCTTATGCAGGTTTTTATGGAGCAGTTAACTTCTACAAGGATATCGATATGATTGCTAACACGAGCATCTGGAAAATGATAAAAGCACCTTGGGAAAAAGCTGAAACAATCGAAGCTGAATATGCAGCATAGTTTTGAGTTATGAGTTTTGAATTTTGAGTTAAACGCAATTAACTCATGTTCAACTCAAATTTCAAAACTAACTCAAAATTTAAAACTCAAAATTCATAACTATTTAAAACTTTGAAATCATGTTACTTAGACATACAACAGACAAAATAGTAGAGCGGACAGCACTTACCATCAACCCGGCAAAAACTTGCCAACCTGTTGGAGCAATGTATGCTGCACTTGGTATCCACGGATGCCTTCCGCATAGTCACGGTTCGCAAGGATGTTGTTCGTACCATCGTACAGCTCTTACTCGTCACTATAAAGAACCTATCATGGCAGGTACCAGTTCATTTACCGAAGGATCTTCGGTATTTGGTGGACAAGCTAACCTTCTTCAAGCAATCGATACAATGTTTACGGTTTACAAACCAGATATCATTGCAGTTCATTCAACTTGTTTGAGCGAAACGATTGGTGATGACTTAAACCAAATTGTTGGAAAAGCAAAAGAAGAAGGAAAAATACCAGAAGGAAAACATGTTATTTATTGCAACACGCCAAGTTATATTGGATCGCATGTAACAGGTTATGCAAACATGGTTACTTCAATGGTTAAAAACTTCTCTGCAGTATCTGCAACGAAGAAAAACCAAATAAATGTTATTGCTGGATGGATGGAACCGAGCGACATGCGCGAAATTAAAAACATCGCTGCTGCTATGGGTGTTAAAATCGTTCTTTTCCCCGATACTTCTGATGTAGTTGATACTGCAATGACTGGAAAATTCGAGATGTATCCTAAAGGTGGAGTTACAATTCCAGAACTAGTTAGTACTGGCGATAGCAAAAAAACAATTGCTTTAGGTCAATTCTGTACTCAAGATGCAGCAATCTTACTTGAAAATAAATGTAAAGTAAAATTCACTCAACTCGAAATCCCAATTGGTATAAAAGCTACCGATGCATTTGTAACAACATTGAGTCGTGCCTCTGGTATGCCAGTTCCCGAATCGATTACAGAAGCTCGTGGAAAAGTTATCGATATGATTACCGATATGCACAAATATATCTACGGAAAACGTGTTGCATTATTTGGTGATCCAGATACCTTAATTCCATTAACAGAATTTCTTTTAACACTCGATATGAAACCAGTTTATATCGTTAGTGGAACTCCTGGAAAAACATTCGAAGATACAATGATGACAATGTTAAGTCCTAAAGTTCCTGAAGCAAAAGTTAAAAACGGTGAACGTGCCGATATGTTCCTTTTACATCAATGGATTAAACAAGAAGGCGTTGATCTATTAATAGGAAACAGTTATGGTAAATATATTGCTCGCGACGAGGATCTTCCTTTTGTTCGCTTAGGTTTCCCAATTGTTGATAGAGTTGGACACAGTCAATTCCCAGCAGTAGGTTACAATGGAGCTTTGCAATTACTAACTAAAATGTTAGGTGCAATACTAGACAAGGAAGACAGAACTTGTCCAGAAGAAAAAGTAGAATTAGTAATGTAAGAAATAAGAAAACAGGTGTCGGCATAGGCTTATCTTACCTCTCTTGCCTTCCTTTCCTACACACACCAGCCGTTGACCGACGCTTGTTTTTCTTAATTCAAAACTAATAATGTAAAACGTAAAGTCATGAATCCAATACTTACACAACGCCAAACGCAAATAACGGTAGCCGGAAAAGATTCCTTAGCTATCGATTGCAACCGCAATAGTTTAGCAGGTTCTGTAAGTCAACGGGCTTGTGTCTTTTGTGGTTCTAGGGTAGTACTTTATCCAATTGCCGATGCTTTACATTTAATTCACGGACCAATAGGTTGTGCATCGTACACTTGGGATATTCGCGGTTCATTATCATCAGGACCAGAACTTCACCGTTTAAGTTTTTCGACCGATTTACACGAAAAAGATGTGGTTTTTGGTGGAGAAACAAAACTGTACGAATCGCTATCGGAACTTATCGATAAATATAAACCTAAAGCAGCTTTTGTTTATTCAACTTGTATTGTAGGTGTTATTGGCGACGATCTTGAAGCTGTTTGTAGAAAAGTTAGTGCAGAAAAAGGAATTACTATTATTCCGGTAAATGCTCCAGGATTTAACGGAAACAAAAAAGATGGTTACAAGGTTGCTTGCGAAGCAATTTTTCAACTCGTAGGAACAGGAGATAAAGAAATACCTGAAAAAAGTATCAATATTTTAGGCGATTTTAACCTTGCTGGTGAGCTTTGGTTATTATTAGAATATTATAAAAAAATGGGTGTTCATGTTACAGCAACTATAACTGGCGACGGTAGAGTTGATGATATTCGTAATGCACACAAAGCATCGCTCAATGTGGTGCAATGCTCGGGTTCAATGATGTACCTAGCAAAATTAATGAAAGAAAAATACAATGTTCCTCATATGAAGGTGTCGTATTTCGGTCTCGAAGACATGAGCGATGCATTGTATGAAGTAGCTAAATTTTTCAAAGACGACGACATGATGGCTAAAGCTCGCGACATAGTAAAAAACGAGTTTGCACGCATCATGCCAGTAATTAAAGAATATCGCGAGAAGCTTGAAGGTAAACGTGCTGCAGTATATGTAGGTGGTTCTTTCAAGGCAATATCGCTCATTAAAGCTTTACGCTTAATTGGTGTAAAAACCGTGGTTGTCGGTTCACAAACCGGAACCAACGACGAATACGAAATAATTCGACAATTGTGCGACGATGGGACCATCATAGTGGACGATTCGAACCCAATTGAGCTTTCGACATTCGTTAAGCAAATGAAAGCCGACATATTTATTGGAGGTGTGAAAGAACGCCCCATTGCATACAAATTAGGATTGGGATTCTGCGATCACAACCATGAGCGAAAAGAAGCTCTGGCTGGATACGAAGGAATGGTAAACTTTGCAAAAGAGATTTATGCAACCGCCATGAGCCCAGTTTGGAAATTTACACGATAAAGTATACGCTGATGGAAACCAAGGTAAAATCACCAGATACATATACGTCGACGAGAAACGCCTGCAAGCTGTGTTCGCCTCTAGGTGCGAGTGTGGTTTTTAAAGGGATTCAAGGATGTTTGCCTATGCTTCACGGCTCGCAAGGTTGTGCTACCTATATCCGCCGTTACATGATTAGCCATTATAAAGAACCGGTGGATATAGCCTCGTCGAATTTTAGCGAAGAATCGACCATTTTCGGTGGAAACAAAAATTTCTGTCAAGGTATCGATAATATCATTTCGCAATATAATCCTGCTGTTATTGGTATTGCATCAACATGTTTGAGCGAAACAATTGGCGAAAATATTCCTGGATTAATTCACGAATATCAAAGTGTACATAAAGGTGAATCGTTACCTTATTTTGTTCACGCATCAACACCAAGTTATCAAGGATCGCATGTCGATGGTTTTCACGAAGCGGTGTACGCAACAGTTGCAACACTTGCCGAAGAAAAAGCAAAAGGAGAACACATTAATATTTTTCCTGGATTTATATCGCCCGAAGATATTCGACATTTAAAAGACATCTTGGATGATTTTGGATTAGACTACGTGCTATTTCCCGATTATTCGGATTCCTTAGACAACCCACATCAAGGCGAATATCAATTGATTCCTGACGGTGGAACTCCTGTTTCTGAAATTAAAAGAACGGGTTCGGCTAAAGCATCAATAGAATTTGGATATGTGATGAACAAAGGTGGAATGAATGGTAAAATTAAAAATAGTCAATCGGTTTTTACAGCTGCCGAATGGTTGGAAAAACAATGTTTCGTTCCTCGTTTTGGTCTTGGATTACCAATTGGAATTGAAGAAACCGATGCTTTTTTCAAAACATTAGAATTGCTTTCGGGTAAGGAAACTCCTACACGCCATAGTCGCGAACGTGGTCGCTTAATTGATACCTATGTAGATTCACACAAATATCTTTTTGGTAAACGTGCAGTAGTGTATGGCGAAGAAGATATGGTAATTGGCATCGTTCGTTTTCTTCAAGAAATAGGAATCGAAACAGTACTCGTAGCATCGGGTGGCGAAAGTGGAACATTGAAACAAGAAATTCAAAAAATAGAAGACATTAGCAAAGATCTAATGATTCAAAATGGAATGGATTTCGAAAGTATCGACGAGGTGTTCGATAGCTTGAAACCAGATATTATGATAGGAAGCAGCAAAGGATATTACATTGCTCGCAAACACAATATTCCATTGGTTAGAATTGGTTTTCCAATTCACGATCGAGCTGGAGCACAACGCGTGCAACACATTGGTTACAAAGGAACACAACAATTGTTCGATCGCATTACCAATGCATTAATAGAATACAAACAGGAGCATTCGCCTGTTGGTTGGAAATATATTTAACAAAGGAGGGGCTATCCTTGTGGTTGCCCCATTTTAATAAAAGGGTAATAAAAGGGTAAAGAAGTATTAACGAGGATAACCACAAGGGTTGTCTCAATAAAAGGTAAGATTATGGAAACTACACACGAAACACCAAAACATCCTTGCTTCGATATTGAAGCAAAACACAAACACGCACGCGTGCATCTACCAATAGCTCCAAAATGTAATATTCAATGTAACTATTGTAACCGCAAATTCGATTGTGTAAACGAGAGTCGTCCAGGAGTTTCGTCTGCAGTGTTAAGCCCATATCAAGCAGTTGAATATTTAAAGGAATTAGATACTAAAATCGAAAATCTTTCGGTAATAGGAATCGCTGGACCAGGCGATCCATTTGCAAATGCTGAAGAAACATTAACAACAATGCGTTTGGCTAAAAAAGAATTTCCCGATAAGCTTTTCTGTCTTTCAACAAATGGATTAAACCTTAAACCATATATCGACGAGATTGCAGAATTAGGAGTAAGTCATGTTACAATTACAATCAATGCTGTTGATCCAGAAATTACAGCTAAAATATATGCTTGGGTTCGCGATGGAATAAAGATTTATCGTGGAGTTGAAGGAGCAAAATTGATGATGGAACGTCAATTAGAATGTATTCCATTATTAAAAGCAAAAGGAATAACCGTTAAAATTAACTCGGTGATTGTTCCAGGAATCAACGATCATCATATTCCAGAAGTAGCTAAAAAAGTAGCTGAATTAGGTGCCGATGTTATGAACTGTATTCCAATGGCTCCAAGTACAGAAATTGCTTTTGGTGATATTCCTGAACCAGATAAAGCTATGATTTTTAGAATTAGAACTTTGGCAAAGGAACATATCGATATGATGACACATTGTTCTCGTTGTCGAGCCGATGCTGCAGGACTTTTAGGTCAAGATATGACCGAAGCATTTGGTATGTTGCAAGAATATGCGACAAAACCACTACATCCTGCAGAAGAACGACCATACGTAGCAGTTGCCACTCACGAAGGCATGTTGGTGAACCAACATCTTGGCGAAGCAACTGCTCTTTATATATACAAACAAACGCCTAATGGATACAAATTTTTAGGCGAAAGAGCAACCCCACCATCGGGCGAGGGCGATCAACGTTGGTTAAATTTGGCGAAAACTCTTAAAGATTGTCGTGCCCTGTTGGTGTCGGGAGTTGGTCCAAATCCATTGTTTTTACTTGAAAAGTCGGGATTACGTGTCATACAAATGACTGGTCTAATTGACGAAGGTCTAGATGCCGTTTATGGTAACAAAGAAATTAAAACAGTTAAAAAAGCCGATGCTTTTAAATGCGGTGACTCTTGTCGAGGAACTGCAACAGGCTGTGCTTAAATAATTATTAATTGTTAATTATGAATTTTTAATTGAATTCATAATTAAAGGAAAATAGATTTTATGAGCAATGTATTTTAATTAAAAATTAAAAATTATGAATTCAAAAATAGATAACAATTTACCTTCCTTTCAAAAAGGTGGCTGGGGAGATTTAAAAATGCCTTCTCTTATTTCTTGCCTACTCTTGCCCTCCCCACCACCGCCCTTTGAAATGGAAAGAACGAAGTCGCGAACTTTAACATTTGAATTTAGAATAATTTCTTTACAATCAAAGTAAGAATCAATTACGAAATTCAAAATAGGCAAATTGAAAATTTGTAATTAAAAGAAGCTAATTTTTAACTCAAAACTAATAATATGAAAAAACCTACTTTCCACATTTTGGTATGTAATTCATACCGTATAGCGGGTGCGGCACAAGGTGCATGCAACCGTAAGAACGCTCCAGCAATGATTCAGTATTTAACCGAAGGCGCTGCCGATCGTGGACTCGATGCTGCAATTTCGAGTACAGGTTGTTTAAATGTATGCGCACAAGGACCAATCGTTGTTGTACATCCTCAAAATGTATGGTATGGTGGAATCGAATCGGAAGAAGCTATGGACGAACTTCTTGACGCACTCGAAAACGGCGAAATTGTAGAGAAATACAAAATATCCGATTAATTCATTAGTTTATACTAAGTAATCTGTGCGTAAAATACACAATGTAAAATCCGACTTTTTGTTAAACGTTTCCCGTGTTTTAAGTATGGGAAAAAGACAAGTGGCATAGTACCTTTATATCTATTAATTAGATAGATAATATTCAAGATAATGAAGCGACACATACATATAATCGATACTACGCTTCGCGATGGAGAACAAGCTCCAGGTGTTGTGTTTAGCTTGAAAGAAAAACTGCACATCGCAGAATTGCTTGATAAAGCGGGTGTTCCAGAACTAGAAATAGGAACACCTGCTATCGGGCACGAAGAAATTCTTGGAATGAAAACCATTGTTAATGCTGGGTTTAAATTTAAAACCTTGTCATGGTGCCGTGCAAAAATCGAAGATATCGATGCTGCAGAGAAGACTAGAACCAATGGAATAAATATCTCGCTACCAGTTTCTCAGATTCACCTTAAAGCCATGGGCAAGAACCAGCGATGGGTTAAACAAAACCTAAAGGAAATGGTTCAATATGCTTCATCGCGTTTCGAATATGTTGCTATTGGAGCACAAGATGCTTCGCGAACAGATATAAATTTCCTTCTCGATTTTGTTAATGAAGCCAGGCATTTAGGTGTTTCTCGTGTTAGAATTGCCGATACTGTTGGTTGTTTAAATCCAATAACTACAGCCAAATTATTTAAAAAACTACTAAAACATAATCCCAATTTCGACTTCGAATTTCACGGCCACGACGATCTTGGAATGGCTACTGCAAATACTTTTTGTGCTATAAATGCAGGAGCAAGATCTACAAGTGTTACTGTAAATGGTCTTGGAGAACGTGCTGGAAATGCTGCTTTAGAACAAGTTGTAATAGCTCTAACTATTAATGGTTATAAAGATCATGGAATAAATGCCAAGATATTTCAGGAACTATGTGAATTTGTAAGTTTCTCGTCGAATATTCCTATTCCAGATAATACGCCAATTATGGGAAGTAAATGTTTGCTTCACGAATCGGGCATTCATACCAATTTATTAGTAAAAGATAAGAAAACATATCAAATACTTGAAGCATCGAAAGTTGGTCGAAACGAACTCGATTATATTTTTGGAAAGCATTGTGGTAAGGCTGGTTTGGTCTATTTCTTAGAAAGCAATGAAATAATTCTCGATAGTCGTCAATACGATAAAATTCTTGAACAAATTAAAGCTCATGCTACCGATATAAAACGTGGATTGACGGGTGCCGAGGTTTTAACCTTGGTAGAAGATATCGCTAAATAAAATCATCCAGATTTTCTATACAAAGTTTCATCTTTTTTGTGAACATCGACATTCTAATGAATTAATACTATCTTTTATTAATTTATAAATGATAGTAAAGAAATTCTTGCTTATCTTTGTTTCGTAATTAGACGAAATACTAAATAAAATGGCTCTTAAATATTACACCGATAATCAAGAAAAATTAGCACGATATAGTAAGGCACTTTCTCATCCAGTTAGAATTTATATTTTCTAATTAAAAATTCAAATAAATGTTGTTATAGTGGCGATATGGCCGAAGATTTACCAATTGCTCGGTCAACACTTTCGGAACATTTAAAAGAATTGAAAAAGGCGTTCCATTGGGAACGGCATTAGCATTTATGATGTCGGTAATAGGTCTTTCACTACCCGAAATAATTATCCTCAAAAAAGTTTTGAAAATGCCTTTGATACTGACATTCGTAGGAGTAGTATCTTTTGGAATTATGATTGTTGGATTCTTGTTTAACATTATTTTGTAAATATATTCTTAAAATTATCAACGTAAAATCGCGAATAAGGAATAAAGACTTTTTTGATCGCTACCCAAATTAAAGATTTTTATTGTTGTTGAATGTTTGAAATATATTGACTTTTGAAATACTTTTAAAGACTCATGATTTTCATTTGAATGCTACTGTTGTTAGAATATTTAATACAAAAAAATCCGTTAGTCTCTATATTAAAGAGCTAACGGATCAATATAAAAATCAGATCTAAAAATTAAGCAATATATTTTTTGTAAAGCGAAACAAAAATATGTCCTCCAAATCCAAAGGTGTTATTTAACGCAACGTTTACCTCTTTTTTTACAGCTTTGTTTGCTGTGAAATTGAGACGAGAATCAATAGCAGAATCTCTTTCGGAGATGTTTATTGTAGGAGGAATTATACCCGTTTCAATTGCCTTTACGCAAGCGATAGCTTCAATAGCACCAGCTGCCCCCAATAAGTGTCCAGTCATTGATTTTGTTGCACTAATGTTTAGTTTGTCGAGTGAATTCTCAAATACGGTTACCATCGCACGGCATTCACTAATGTCACCTACTGGTGTTGAGGTACCATGTGTACTTACATAATCCACATCTTCAGGTTTTAATCCGGCTTCATCAATTGCATCACGCATTGCTGCAACTGCCCCAATTCCATCTGGATGGGTGGCCGTTATATGATATGCATCAGAACCAAAACCACAACCTGCGATTTCGCAATATATTTTTGCACCACGTTTTTTTGCATGTTCAAGCTCCTCAATCATTAGAACTCCAGCACCTTCTGCCATTACAAATCCATCGCGTCCAACATCGAATGGTCGTGAAGCTGTTTCGGGGCTATCGTTTCGTTCCGATAAAGCTTTCATTGCACTAAATCCACCAACTCCCGATTTTGTTATTGCAGCTTCAGATCCACCTGCAAATATTACATTTGCTTTCCCCAAACGGATTAGGTTAAATGCATCTACAATTGCATTATTACTCGATGCACAAGCCGATGTTGTTGTATAGCTTACTCCACGCAATTTATAGCGAATAGAGATAAGTCCAGCTGCCATATTCGAGATCATTTTTGTAATGAAAAATGGGCTAAAACGAGGCATTTCTGGATTTTTAGCAAAAGAGATTAATTCATCTTCGAACGATTGAATTCCTCCAATTCCAGTTCCCCAAATAACGCCAAATTTGCCGAGATCAGTTTTTTCAAGATCTATTCCTGAATCTTTTAAGCATTCGTCCATTACAGCAATCGAATATTGAGAATATAAATCCATTTTTCGAGCTTCTGCTTTTTCCATATAGAGAAGCGGATCGAAGTTTTTAACTTCTCCTGCAAATCTTGTTTTAAATGGAGTGGCATCGAATTTTGTTATTGGTACAATGCCGCTTTTGCCAGTAATAAGGCCATTCCAAAAATCTGTTACATTATTTCCAAGGGGAGTTACTGCTCCCATACCAGTTATTACAACTCTTTTCATCTATTTATTTTTTTATTAATTACTGTCTTTTGATTATGAATTATAAGCCCATTTTAAATATATCGAACCCCATGTAAAACCACCGCCAAAGGTTGAAAGAATCAAATTATCACCTTTCTTTAAACTTTTTTCAAGTTCCCATAAACATAGTGGAACAGTTGCAGCTGTTGTATTGCCATACTTTTCAATATTTATCATCACTTTGTCTTTATCTATTCCCATTCGACGACCAACTGCATCGATAATTCGTAGATTGGCTTGATGCGGAACAAACCATGCAAGATCGTCGGGTTTAAGGTTGTTTTGTTCCATAATGGCAACCGAAACATCAGCCATTTTTGATACTGCAACTTTAAATACCGATTTTCCATCTTGATATAAGTAATGTTCTTTTGCATCAACGGTAGCATGCGATGCTGGTTTTAGCGAACCACCAGCACGAACATATAACGAATCTTTGCCCGAACCGTCGGCTTGTAAGATTGAATCCATTACGCCAACATCTTCGGTTGTTGGTTCTAAAAGCATTGCAACAGCTGCATCGCCAAATAAAATACAAGAGGTACGGTCTGTATAATCGGTTATCGATGACATTTTATCGGTAGCTACAACCAAAACTTTTTTGTATTTGCCCGATTCAATAAAATGCGATGCCGTTTGAAGCGTGTATAAAAAGCCTGAACATGCAGCACTAATGTCAAATCCCCAAAAGTTTTTGATTCCAGCTTTTTCAGCAATCAAACATGCTGTTGATGGAAAACACATGTCGGGAGTAACGGTTGCAACTAACACAAGATCTATCTCTTCGGGTTTTGTTCCTGTTTTTTCTAAAAGCTTTTTTGTCGCTTCTGCACCCATATCGGATGATGCCAATCCTTCACCTTTTAATATTCTACGTTCTTTAATACCTACACGTTGCATGATCCATTCGTCAGATGTGTCCACCATGTGACTAAGCTCTTCGTTTGTTAATATGTAATCGGGCAAAAATGCTTCGATTCCAGTAATTGCAGCTCTAATTTTACTCATTCTCTTCTTTTAAAATTAACAATGATTTTCATTATTACATTGATTATGATTCCGCAAAATTACATAAATGAATACTAGTGCTTTTTGAGTTACATCAAACATAAAATTGATTTTAATCAACTTTTAAGCTACCTTTGTTCTGTCTTAATCTGAATAAAATGCAAATAGAAACGAATAAAATTACCGAACGATTTATCTTTAAAAGCGATTCAGTATTTGAACGTTTGCCAGAAAAAATTAAAGACGATTTTTTTAATCAAATGACCGTTAAACATTTTAAGAAAGGTCAAAATATCTTTTTAGAAGGGTCATTTGCTGCGGGGATTTTTTTTATTAAAAATGGGAAAGTCAAAAAGTATAAGACTCTTAATGGAGGCAAGGAACAAATAATTTATTTATGTAGCGAAGGCGAATTATTAGGTTATGCTGCATTTTTGAGCGAAGAGCGATACCCAGATTCTGCTGCCACATTAACTGATTGTTCTATAGGTTTTATCTCAAAAGAAAAACTGGACCTATTGCTTGATCAATATGACGAACTTTCGAAAATGTTGATGAAAAACATAAGTCATGAATTTGGTGTTTTGATTAATTTTATTGCAACATTTACTCAAAAGTCTGTTCGAGAAAGGGTAGCGTTAACATTACTTATTCTTCATGAAAAGTTTAGTGATAATCTTAATGATAAAGGTGAGGTTCAAATTGAACTAACTCGCGAAGATTTTGCTAATATTGTTGGAACAGCTGTTGAAACCTTAGTTAGATTATTGCACGATTTTAAAGAAGAATGTCTTATTTATACTCAAGGTCGCAAAATTATTATTACAGATAAATCCAAATTATTGGAAATTGCAGATTTAATGGATTCCTTCTAGAACTTGCTTAAAATTAGTATAATTAACTCGTCAATATTTTCTCAATCGAATTTCTTTCTTTATCAGATAAAGAATCAATGCCAACAAGTGCATGTTCTATTTTTGTTTTAAAATTCCAACAGGTCATCTGACGTAACGAAAGTCGACGACCAAACTCGTACGACGATATCTCTTCTTTTGCTTTGCACACATTATACGCAATATAAAATGCTTTGCTAATAGGAAATTTTACCGCATGAAAAATTGTTCCATTGGTTGCAGTTTCTTTCGTTTTGCATTTTGTGCAACGTCTCGAAAATGCTTCTTTGCCATGACAATAATTAGTATTGCCACATTTTTTACAAACAAAACCATTTGCCCATTTTAAATTCGACAGGAACTCCAAACATTTTTCATCGCTGCGAAACATTGTTTCCAGTTGTTCTGGACTTAAACTATCGTCAAATATTTTACTCATTTTCAATTAATTCTTTGCAAATATAGAAATAATTAGTGATACTAAAAAGATTTAGGTGATATTATAGCGATTTGTTTTAGGAATGTATTATCTTTGCATTGTATTTAAAGATATTTAAAAATGGAAAATAGTTGTGAAGCAAAACAAAAGCCTAAAACGTTCAAAGAATTAATTCGTTCTTGGTATTTATGGAAACAAATCGTTACTTTTATTGCTGGGTCTATTCTAGGATTTATCTATTATCATTTTGTAGGATGTGCATCTGGAACTTGTCCAATTACAAGTAGTCCGTTTGTAAGTACAATTATGGGTGGTGTAATGGGTTTATTCTTATTAAATAGTCCTTGTGCAAGTGGAAAATGTTAAATAATAAATAGTATGAGTATTTTCGAAATAAACAAAAGATATAGCGAATTGGCAACTTCAGATTGTTGCCTATCTTGTGGTGGAGCAATAAACCATGCCGAAGCAAAGCAAAACGAAATTTGTGTAGACTTGGGAAGTGGTCGTGGAACCGATGCAATTCGAATGGCCGAAGCGGTTGGCTTGAACGGTTATGTTTATGGTATTGATATATCGGACGGTATGATCGAAAAAGCTATTAAAACCGCTGAAAAAATGAATGTTAAAAATGTTCGTTTTATAAAAAGTAATCTCGAACATATTCCATTAGAAACTGGAATTGCAGATCTAATAATTTCGAATTGCACCATTAATCATGCTTCCGATAAACAATTAGTTTGGAACGAAGTAAATAGAATTTTGAAACCTGGTGGTCGTTTTGTTATAAGCGATATTTATGCAATAACGACTGTTCCCGATGAATATAAAAACGATCCGATTGCAATTTCAGAATGTTGGGCTGGTTCTGTAACTCGAAGCGAATATTTATTACAACTTGAAAGAGCTGGATTTTCTAAAGTTACTATTATTGAAGAATCTGCACCTTATCTTAAAGGCAAAGTAGATGTTTCGAGTTGGACAATCTCGGCTACAAAAGCCAAAGATGATTATAGTTGTTGTTGTTAAATAAATCTTTCAAAATGAAAAAAATCATTTTAATACTTTCGCTTTTGTTTCCTTTACTCTTAAGTAATTGCAATGCTGGAAGTTCTGCAAAATCATCAACAAATGATAGTGTTAAACTTTCGGTTTCTGATGTTGATAAACTTTCTTCAAATGGCGAAGTTATTTCGCTTACGAACAAAATGTTTAAGAAGAAAATATTTAATTATGATGTAAACAAAGAATGGAAATTCGAAGGCGATTTGCCAGTTATTATTGACTTTTATGCAACTTGGTGTGGTCCGTGTAAAATGTTAAGTCCAAGAGTCGAAGCTGTTGCAAAACAGTATGCTGGTAAAATAAAAGTCTACAAAGTCGATGTTGATTTAGAAGATCAACTGGCACAAACATTTGGCGTTTCTGGATTACCAACCTTACTTTTTATTCCAATGCAAGGGCAACCTCAATCATCATCGGGACTTATATCGAAAGAAGAACTTATTAAAGCAGTTACTGTTATACTTAACGTTAAATAAAAAAGCACTAATAAAATGCCGATTGAAATTGGCATAATTTGAAAAATAATACCAAATGATGTATTTTTACATCATACCATTTATAAACAATTAAATTTTATTACGATGAAAAGTTTAATCAAAAAAAATGAAAGCGAAGCAACAGCAAAAGTTGCTCAATGTTGTGCCAAAATCTCAAAAACAGTTGCAGGTTGTCACGACTAACATTTTTATCATTAAATGGGGGAGAGTGTCGATTTTTCGGCACTCTTTTTTTATAATTATCTTAAAAACACACTACCATGTATTTCTCAAAACACAACATATTTTCTAAAATAAAGGATTCGGAAAATTACTTTATCGTTAATCTTTTAACAGGTAATGCCGATATTGTAAGTCCAGATGATGCTCAATTAATCGATACTTTAAAGAATTTAAAACCAATTGAAAAGGAAGGATTTATAACTGAGTTGACCGAAAAAGGTTATTGGATCGATGAGCTTGAAGAACAGAAATTGTATAAAAGTAAATATCTCGATTTTTTAGATACTCGCGAAGATGATGAGGTACAACTTTTCTTTGTGCCAAATTACAGTTGCAACTTTGCCTGTTCATACTGCTATCAAGACGAATATGCTCCTTCTAAAGGATCTTTAACAAAAGAAATTATAGATGCATTTTTCATCTATATTCAAAAAGAGTTTGTAGCTAAACGAAAATATATTACCGTTTTTGGTGGCGAACCTTTATTGAATTCTGCACAACAAAAAGAAACGATTACATATCTTATAGAAAAATCGAACGAAGCAAAAATCGATCTTTGTTTCGTAACAAATGGCTACACACTTGTCGATTATATTGATATTTTAAAAAAAGGTAGAATTCGTGAAATTCAAATCACACTCGACGGTACTGCTCCTGTTCATAACACACGAAGATTCTTAAAAGGTGGAGCTGGTACTTTCGATAAAATTGTTGAAGGAGTTGATGTTTGTATTTCAAATTCATTGACCGTTAATCTAAGAATGGTTATAGATAAAGAAAATATCTCGAATTTACCCGATTTAGCTCGATTTGCAATAGATAAAGGATGGACTTCGAGCGAATATTTTAAAACACAAATAGGCCGTAATTACGAACTACATCACTGTCAATCGGAAGCAAGCAAGCTGTTTAGTCGTGTTTCGTTATACGAAAATTTATATCAAATTATAAATCTACATCCACATATTATCGAGTTTTATAAACCCGCTTATTCCATTTCGAAATTTCTTTCGGAAAACGGTAGCTTACCCAATCCATTATTTGATTCATGTCCGGCTTGTAAAACAGAATGGGCATTCGATTATACAGGACAAATATATCCATGTACGGCAACCGTTGGTAAAAACGAAGAAGCTTTAGGAACGTTTTATCCCGAAATTTCTCTAAAATCGGAATTAGCAGATGCATGGGAAATGCGTGATGTTGTTTCTATTCCTGAATGTAAAGACTGTAGTGTTCAATTGGCGTGTGGAGGTGGTTGTGGTTCGGTTGCAAAAAACAATCATGGAAGTGTTTGTTCAACCGATTGTCGTCCAATAAAAGAACTTCTGGAATTAGGTTTTGGAGCGTATTTAGAATAATTTCCAAGATAATATTCATTTAATAAAAAGAATTTTTATGAAATCTTTTCGATTGTAATCAATTAATAAATTGAGCTATTTCAATTTATTTTGAGGTTTTAAAGTAATACAATTTATTTACTTCATGCTTTTAGAAGACTATCTTTGTTATAGAATTAATAATAACAATTTGATCGACAACAAAAGATTTTTTAAAATATAAACTATCGACTATGAAAACAATATCTACTCCCGAATTCGAAAAAGAAGTACTACAAGCTGGTAAAGTTGTAGTAGATTTTTATTCGACCGAATGTGCACCTTGCGAAGCAGTGGCACCAAAATTCGACAGTTGTGCCGATATTTATGGAAGCGATATAAAATTTGTAAAAATATTCCGTCAAGAAAACCGAGAACTTGCAACAAGCTTAGAAGTGAAAAGTTCGCCAACAATATTGTTTTTCGACAATGGTAAACAAGTCGGTTCGGTATTGACAGGTGGTATAAAACGATCCGATTTAATGACAAATCTCGATTCGATGCTTTCATCAGAAAGAGCAACCGAACTCAAATCGAAAATCAAAAAAACGGAAACACATTATGATACTGTAATTCTTGGTGGAGGACCAGCAGGTTTAGCAGCAGCAATTTATCTTGGACAAGCAAAAGTTAAAACAGCTTTAATAGACCTAGCCTTACCCGGTGGACAGGTTTCTACAACGCATCAGGTTTCGAACTATCCCGGATTTGTAGAACCAGTAAACGGCTATATGTTATCGCACTATATGAGCGAACAAGCAAAAGGTACAGGTGTCGAATTCAAATCGGCAGTAGATATTACCTCGGTCGATTTAAAAACTAAAACCATTTTGGTAGATGATGTTGAAACGGTTCATTATAATTATTTGATACTTGCAACTGGAGCATCGCCACGACCACTTGGCATTGAAGGTGAAAAAGAATACAAAGGACATGGCGTTTCGTATTGTGCAACTTGCGATGCAAAATATTTTCAAGATAAAGAAGTTATTGTAATTGGTGGTGGAAATTCAGCGATTGAGGAATCGGATTTTATTTCAAAATTTGCATCGAAAATTACCGTCATTCATCAGTTCGATAAACTACAAGCTAATAAAGAAGCACAAGAAAAAGCATTTGCCAATCAAAAAATCAAGTTCCTTTTGGAATGCGAACCACGTGCATTTATAAAAGATGGCGACAAAATGACGGTTACCATCGAGAACCTAAAAACGAAAAATACAGAAAATCTTTCGGCTGATGGAATTTTCGTATTCGTTGGTATGAAACCAAATCTCGATTTATTTCAAAATCAATTCGAGGCTGATCAATGGGGATATTTAAAAGTCTCGGACGAAATGGAAACATCAGTTCCCGGAGTATATTCGGTTGGAGATATAAATAGTAAAAAATTCCGTCAAATAACCACGGCAGTTGCCGATGGAACGATTGCAGCAATTGCAGTTTCAAGAAAAATCCAATAAGAAAAAATGTAAGTATCTGTACTTTAGGTACATGAAGAGCGGAAAGAGTGGGATTCGAACCCACGATATCCTTTTGAGATACACACGCTTTCCAAGCGTGCTCCTTAAGCCACTCGGACATCTTTCCTTTTAAATTTGGTTTGCAAACCTACAAAGAATTTTTCATCTAGTTGTTGTCAAATATATTTTCATCAGTATTTTTGCAATCTGTTTTAAAAGATTGTAAAATGTCGAGAACAATAGTCGATACCTTTTTTGAAACGAGCGAAAAATTGCCAAAAGGAATGAAAGAATTTCTGAAATGGCTAATTAAAAACGCTCCATCCAATATCGATACTTTAGTGCATACATTGCACGAAGAAGTATTCGAAGAGATTGACTGTCTTGATTGTGCAAACTGTTGCAAAACGGTTGGTCCAGCAATAAAAGATGTCGATATAGAACGGTTATCGAAATACATGAAAATAAAACCGTCGAAACTTATAGAGCAATATATGAAAATCGACGATGAGCATGATTATATTTTTCGTTCACATCCATGTCCTTTTCTTTGTAACGATAATTATTGTTCGGTTTACGAGGGGCGACCTAAAGCTTGTCGAGAGTACCCACACACTGATCGTCGCAGAGTTATGCAACTTATTCAATTACACAAGATAAATATAGAATGTTGTCCTGCTGTTTTCGAGATATTTAATCGGTTAAAGGTTCAGTTAAAAAAATAAATCAAAAAGTCCCAAAACATTTCTGAATTTGGGACTTTTCATATAATAACTTTGTTCTTAAATTCGAATTATTTCGTTTTAGGAGCAATCTTTTTTGACTGTTGTAGCTTGTATAAGTCTTTATAGCTTATTAGTTTTATGTCTTGTTGCTTAAGTAATGTAACTAAATCAGGATTTATTAGCCATTCGTATTCTTCAACTTTTCGAGAATAATTACGTGTTAAATTTTTTATTTCGGGCGATAAAATCGAAGGGTGAACAAACAATTCTGTTACACCTGGTTTTAGATTTTTTATTATTGTTTCCATTCCAGGTTTAACATCACGATTAGATTTTATGGAATCTAGTTCGTTCCAAATAATATAGTCGGGATAAACAATACCTTTCGATTTTAATGATTTTTCGCGTGCTTCCATGTCGTTCCCGTAATTTGGATTATTAAGAAAACGAATAGGGAAAGAATATTCGGCAGCTAATTTTACTAAAATGTCGAAATATGGTTGATTGTACGTTAAAACTTCGAGATGAGAAGTTAGATAATTGATTGGTAATCCACATTTTTTTGCCCATTCTATTTGTGCTCTTAATTCTGTTTCTACCTGTGCCATATTTGCCGATTTATACAAGTCCGACATCTCCGATAACATCATTCCTTTTTCATTTATTAATGATGGAACTTTGTCTGGTGATGCTATTGGTCGCCATGTATATAAGTTCTTGTATTCCGAAGTAAGTGTTAGTTGAAGTCCAAAACTGTAATTCTGATTACGTTTTGCAAAATCAATCATTTCCAAACTCCATGCACAAGGTGCCATAATTGAGGTTCCAGTAACGGTTCCTCGCTGTAATATCTGTATAATTGCTTCATTTACAGCATTACATAAGCCAGCATCTTCTGCTGTGATTATTAAAAGTTTGTCGGTTGCTTTATAGCCTAATTGTTCTGCTAAAGTCTGCGAATTTGTAATTGTACTTAACGATATAAGTATACTTAGAATCGAGATTTTTACTTTGTTCATATTGTATATTTTTTAAAAGTCTGAAATGTTTTAACGCCAAATAATATAAAAGGTTCGCATTAATTCTTTAAATTTGAGAAATGATTGATTTTCAAAAAATAAATCATCTTTTTTGAAAACAAAAAAAGGCGATTCGAAGTAAGAAGCAAAAGTCTTTTTTGACTAAGATAAAAATACGAGACCATGAGTACAGATGAGATAATTCAAAAGACATCAAATATATTAGCTGAAATAGAAAAACTTAAACATGAAATTCATGATCTTAAATCGGTTAATAAAGTTTTGATTAATAAGCTTAAAGAAAAAGAGTCTGAAGTATCAAAACTTAATAAAATTTTAGCAAAAGAGAAGGATTTTGAAAGCTCTACATCAAAGCGCTTCAATATGGTTACCATATTGTATTCAAGTATTCGTGGTTTCTCTAATCTATCAGGAAATGAAAAAGCTAATAATCTTGTAGATGAATTAGATCAGTTTTATTATTTCTTCGATAACGTTGTTAAAAATCACAACGTTAAGAAAGTGAAATCTATTGGCGATACTTATATGTGTGCTGGAGGGATTCCTAAGAAAAATCGCACAAATCCAATCGAGGTTATACTTGCTGCACTCGAAATACAGAAATACATGATTAATCGACAAACCGAAGCTAATCAAAATAACGAACATATTTGGAGTTTAACTCTTGGAATACATACCGGCTCTGTTACAGCATCAATTTCAGGTAAAAAGAAAATTTCTTACGAATTAAAAGGCGATTCTGCAAATATTGTTAGTCGAATTGAAGCTGCAAGTCGTCCTGGAATTGTTACGATTTCGGCAATGACTCACGAGTTTGTTCGCGAGTTTTTCGAATGCGAATATATTGGATCACTGCCTGTTAAATATATTGGAGATATTGCAATGTACGAAGTTAAAGGTTTGAACGAAAGATATAGCGATGATCCTGAAAAGATAATCCCTAATAAGGAATTTAAAATTCGTTTTGGTCATGTTCGTTACGATGATTTAGAGGAATATATTCTTAATCGATTAGAAAATGAATTATCTAAATCGCTATATTATCATAATGTAAAACATACAATGGATGTATGTATTGGAGTTGAGATAATTGGAACTTCTGAAGGTGTTAATGATGAAGAATTACTTTTGCTTAAAACAGCAGGATTATTTCACGATATGGGGCAAATTATACAGTCTAAAGGTCACGAAGAAATTAGTTGTAATTATGTTCGCGAAATATTACCACAATACGATTACGATAAAGCACAAATCGAGTCAATATGTGAAATAATTATGGCAACACAATTGCCTCCAAACCCACAAACAAAGCTCCAAAGAATTATTTGCGATGCCGACTTAGATTACCTTGGAAGGACCGATTTTATTCCTGTTTCCGATACTCTGTACAAGGAACTTTCGGAACAAAATATCATTACAGATAAAAATACTTGGAACAAATTGCAGGTAAGTTTTATTTCTAATCATCAATATTTTACCGACTTTGCAAAGAACAATCGCGAAGTAAATAAACAAAATCAGATCGAAAGATTGAAAAATTTAATCTCCTAATTTATCTTAAGTGATTAAAAAAGGCTAATTTTCGGAATTAGAAATTAAGAATTAATCACCATTATTATGAGAAAAATATTTTTTGCAATTTTTACTTTAATATGTTATTTATCATTTGCTCAAAAAAACGAATCGCTGGCTAAAACACCTCCAATGGGTTGGAATAGCTGGAATACATTCGAAACAAAAATTGACGAAGAATTAATAAAAGGAGTCGTTGATGCATTTTTGAAAGATGGATTAAAAGATGCTGGTTATACTTACATAGTTCTAGATGATGGTTGGATGGCAATGGAGCGCGATGCTCAAGGTAACTTAGTTCCCGACCCAAAGAAATTCCCCAATGGTTTAAAACATTTATCAGATTATATTCACTCAAAAGGATTGAAATTTGGAATTTACAATTGTGCTGGCGACAAAACTTGTGGAGGATACCCGGGAAGTCATGGACACGAATCTCAAGATGCTTTAATGTATGCTTCGTGGGGAGTCGATTTTTTGAAATACGATTGGTGCAATACTCAAAATTTGAATACGGAAGTTGCATATAAAACAATGAGTTCTGCAATTATGGCAACAGGACGCCCAATGATTTTTAGCCTCTGCGAATGGGGAAACTCTTCGCCTTGGACTTGGGCCGAAAAAATTGGACATCTTTGGAGAACAACTGGCGATATTTATCCTTGTTTCGATTGCGAAGTTAATCATGGAACATGGACTTCTTGGGGGGTAATGAAAATTGTAAATATGCGAGCTGATATTCGTAAATATGCAGGTCCAGGTCATTGGAACGATCCTGATATGATGGAGGTTGGCAATGGAATGTCATTTGCCGAAGATCGTGCTCATTTCGCACTTTGGTGTATGATGGCAGCTCCATTAATTATGGGAAATGATGTTCGTAAATCCTCAAAAGAAACCCTTTCAATTTTAACAAATAAAGAATTAATAGCCATCGATCAAGATAGTTTAGGTATTCAAGCTTTTCGAGTATCGAAAAAAGATAGTTTGGAGGTCTGGGCTAAACCTCTTGTTAATAAAGAATGGGCAATTTGTTTTTTAAATACAAGTAAGAAAGCTCAAAATCTTAATTTTAATTGGCTTGCAAATCCAATTGTAGATAGTGTTTTCGATTATTCACTTAATATGACAGGAACAATTTTTACTGTAAAAGATTTGTATAATAATCTTCAATTAACACCAACGAAAAAGCCTTTGCAGACTGTTATTGGAGCTCACGATGTTTTAGTTGTGAGATTGGCAAAGAAAAAGGACTAATTGTTTTTTAGTTTTATTCCTATTGCAAATTTTAAATATCGAAAATAAATTTCTTCGTAATCAGATTCTGATGCTTTTAATGCGAATTTGTATTCTGGCTTAAGTATAAATTCGAATTTCGAAATTGGTATTCGTGTTCCTATTCCTATAAATATTCCATAAGAATTAGATAGTTTTGTGCTTTTATTAAATGTAATTTCTTTATAACCAAAATAGGAACTATCTGGCTGTAGTATATAACTTGTACCTTCTGTTGTAGTCGATAAAAAAATATCTGCATATGCACCAGTTTCTATGAAAAACTTTACATTTTTCCCAAAAGAAACTCTAATTCCAATCGGAGTAGAAATACAATTCCCTTTATAGCTTACGTTTCTTGACGATTGTAGATGGCCTTCAAACAGATTGTGTTTTAAAAAACTAACTCGATTGAATTCAAAACCAAACTTAATATTTAAAGCTTTCTGAGAACGAAAAGACTTATATAAACCAAAACCAAATCCATTGCGATTTTCATTATTTATATCTTTCATCAATGTTCTATTTACCGAGACATTACATTCATCAAAAATCAGAACTTCTTTTTGCTCTTGTCCAAAAAGGTAAAAAGAATTAAAGATTAAAAAATAACAGAATAGTCTTTTCATTTTAATTCACATTATTTGTTTTTTCTCTTTTTTGAAAGTTTCGTTTTGGGATTTTTAATATTTACATCTTCTATTAAGTTCCATTTATAATCGTCGAATTTAAGAGCATCGAAAGTGAAATCAGAACCATAACTATCTGGTCGACCTTCTAATTCTGGTTTTGCTGGCGATAAATGATCGTAAACAATCATGTTGTATTTTGGTTCGTATCGTAATTCCATTGTTGCTGTTTCTGCAAATTCAAATACAACTCTTTCTCTCAAATCATCATCTTTAAATTGAAAAACTGGTTTCCCAAAATTTGGTATATAGTTTTCGTCAAACCAAAGTGCATCAATAACTTTTCTATTGGTAAATAAGTCATTTCCATCCCACCCCAAAAGTACATAATAAGGGTCTTCAACTGTACCCGATTTTATAATTTTATAATAAAGAGCACCGTACCAATCGGTATTTGTTGTCATCACTTCTTCGGGTTTTGGCATTTTAGCCGAATTATCAATAAGTGTATAACAGTAAATAGAATCCTTTTGTTTGTAAAGTATAAATCCATAAAAATCGTAAACTCCCTTATAGTAATAGACATTCCAATTTATTATTCTAAACGATTTATCTGGCGCATCGAGAATGGAAATGGTTTTCCCTAAAGTGTCGAAAGGTGCATTAAAAAGGTCTTTGTTGCTATATTTTGTTAAAGATTTTATGAAATTTTCGTTTGCTATTTTACGTTCCTTATCGTTTTGTGATTTATCGATAGTCTTAAATAAAACAACGAGCGAATCGTCTTTTGTAGAAGTTATTTTGGTTGTATTATACGAACTTTTACCTTTCGCATTACTGCTTAAAGGAATTACAATAATCAATGTAATTGCTAAAATGTATTTAAAGATTCTCTTTGTCATAGTATCCATTTATAATTCGTTCAATACATTTAAAATTAAAGCACAAACTTCGTCAATTTCTTCGTTCATTATTATAAGTGGAGGTGCAATTCTAATACAAGATTCGCAAAATAAAAATGGATCGGTTATAACTCCCATTTCAGCACCTTTGTAAATAAAATCCCAAGCCATTTTGTTCGATTCTAACTCAACAGCCATAAGTAATCCAATACCTCGAATTAATTTAATTTTTGGATGAACAAGATTCCTTTTAAAACGTTCGGCTTTCTTGTCAACCGATGCTAAGATTTCGGGTTGAGAAACCAAAACATTGAGCGAAGCTAATCCTGCTGCACAACTTACGGGATGTCCTCCAAAAGTGGTTATATGTCCAAGAACTGGGTTCGACATGAAAGAATCCATAATCTTCTTGCTCGAAACAAAGGCTCCAATTGGCATTCCACCACCTAAACCTTTTGCAAATGTTACAATGTCTGGCACAACATCGAAATGTTGCATAGCGAATAGTTTACCTGTTCTGCCAAAGCCAGTTTGAACTTCGTCGAAAATTAATAACGTACCTGTTTCGGAGCAACGTTTACGAAGGGCTTGAATATAATCTTTCGAAGGAATAATTATGCCACCTTCGCCTTGTATAGGTTCAATTATAACGGCTGCAATTGTTTCGTCAATCTGGGTTAATTGTTCTGTTTTATTAAAATCGAGAAATGAAATTCCAGGTAATAATGGGCGAAAAGCCTGCTTAAAATATTCGCCACCCATAACACTCAATGCACCTTGTGTGCTGCCGTGATAAGCATTTTTGAAAGCTATGATTTTATGTCGACCAGTATAGCGTTTCGCTAATTTCATTGCACCTTCGTTAGCTTCACTTCCCGAATTTACAAAGTATGTACAATCGAGTGGGGAAGGTAATACTTTAGCCAAAAGTTCGGCCAATTTTACTTGTGGCGATTGTATAATTTCGCCATACACCATAAGATGCATATACTTGTCAACCTGATCTTTTACAGCCTTTACAACATCGGGATGATTATGCCCTAAATTGCTTACCGAAACACCCGAAACTAAATCAACATAACGCTTTCCCGATGCCTCGTATAAATATATGCCACGAGCTTTTTCAATCTCAAGCATCAATGGACAAGGCGATGTTTGTCCAACGTGATTTAAAAACAGTTGACGTTGATTTGGCATATTCTATTTTTATATAAAGATATGGAATAAAAAGATATTGTACTTTAAATATCTTGCAGGTTTAAAGCTTCAAAAACGGATAGTTTTTACTTAAATTATTACGTAAATCTAATATGTGATCAATAAATTTCTGTCCTGTTTTACTTTCAGGATTTAGCATTCTGTGCGTCATTGCACGTTGATATGCTTCAATCTTTTTGTTTATATCTATCGTTTCGTCATCGAAATAAGTTTCAGCAAATTTGCTCCATATATATTCAACAGCTTGTGTCGATGGATGTATCATGTCGTCGGCATAATATCGATAGTCGCGAAGATCATCCATCATTATTTCGTACGATGGAAAATATTCAAAATCGTGTAGCTGTTGTTCAAGTCCCCATGGCGAAGGGGGTTGGGGGATTGATTCTATTTGAAGAATTTTCTCAACCGCCAAAAGCAACGTTGCCTTACTCAACTGACTTTGATGTGCACCATGATTCAAATATCGAATTGGGCTTACAGTAAATATAATTTTTGCTTGTTGGTTAAGACTTTTAATATTGCCAATTATTGATTGTAAAGCTTGCTCTACCTGTTCTACCGATAATTTATAATGGATAAATTCGGTCGAAGGAATTTTATGGCAATTCGAAACAATAATTCCCGATTTGTGTTCCCAAACATACGATGTTCCAAGAGTAATAATAACAGTTTTCGTTTCTATTAACCAATCGTGAGCTTCAGAAATCGATTGGTTAATCGTTTCTAAACAAAGCGTTTTATTGGCATTAGAAAAAGATCCATGATGAAAAAACGAATGCCATAACCCATCGTGAAAAACTAAATCATCTTCGGTAAATATTTTCTTCTCGTAAATGAATTGAAATGCATTTCTTATCGAAACGGGATTGAATAAAATTCCGCAAGGATTAACCAATAGTGGAAATTTGAAATATGCAAGCTTTTCTCCAATCGATTCGGCAAAACAAGAACCCACAAGCATCGTTTCGCTTTTGTGCGAAAAGTTATGATTAGATGGTTTTAATGCGATTTCGGTTCGGAACTTCATTTTAAGTTTATTTACTCTGGACCAAAATTCATGATTAAACAATTGTTTTTACAGCCTTTTCTATTCTTGTCAATGTTTCTTCTTTACCAATAATTTCTGCAATATCGAAAATATGAGCCCCAAAACTTCCACCAACTAAACTTAAACGAATACAGTTAAAAACAGCTCCAGCATTCAATTGTTTTTCGCCGATAAATGTTTTCACCTTTTCTTCTAAAACTGCTGCGGTAAAATCTGATGTTTCTTGTAATAATGCTGATAATTGAGTTAATGCTTCTGGAATCTCTGGTTTCCAACGTTTTTTTATTACTTCGGCATCATAGCTTGTTGGTGCTTCGAAGAAGTATGACGCATGTCCCCAAAGTTCGTTAACAAAAGTTGCACGTTCTTTTACTAAAGAGGTGATTTTTACTATCAATTCAAAAGGAACATCATGTCCTTTTTCTTTAACAATTGGAGCAAAAATTTTAGCAATTTCTTCGTTCGATTTATGTAATAAATATTGATGATTAAACCATTTTGCTTTTTCTGGATCGAACTTCGAACCGGCTTTACCAACTCGTTCTATCGAGAAAGCTTGAATAAGTTCGTCCATCGAAAAAATCTCTTGTTCAGTTCCTGGATTCCATCCTAAGAATGCAAGCATATTGATAACTGCTTCGGGGAAATATCCCCATTCGCGATATCCCGACGATTCTTCGCCAGCCTCCGAAATCCAACGAAGTGGAAATACGGGAAATCCCATTTTATCGCCATCGCGTTTGCTCAGTTTACCTTGACCAACAGGTTTAAGAATTAAGGGTAAATGTGCAAATTTTGGCATTGTATCTTGCCAGTTAAATGCTTTGTATAGTAATACATGTAAAGGCATTGACGAAAGCCATTCTTCGCCGCGAATTACATGCGATATTTCCATTAAATGATCGTCAACTACATTTGCTAAATGGTAGGTTGGTAAACCATCGCTTTTATATAAAACTTTATCGTCGAGTTCTTTGGTATTGAAAGTTACTTGACCTCGAATTTCGTCTTGCATTACAACATCAAAATTCTCGGGCATTTTAAAGCGTATAACGTAATGTGCTCCAGAATCGAGAAATGCTTTTGTCTCTGATTCAGAAAGTGTTAATGAGTTTTTTAAACTTTTACGAGATTCGAAATTGTAGACGAAAACTTGTTTGTTCGTTTCGTGTTCGAGTCTTAATTTATCAAGTTCTTCGGGTGTATCGAACGCAAAATATGCATTTCCACTTGCTAATAGTTCGTCGGCATATTGCTTGTAAATTGCTTTACGTTCCGATTGACGGTAAGGACCACAAGGACCACCAACATCGGGACCTTCGGAATAAGGTAGTCCACACCATTTTAACGAATCCATTATATATTGTTCCGCACCTGGAATATAGCGAGTTTGGTCGGTATCTTCTATGCGAAGAAGAAAATCGCCGCCATGTTTTTTTGCAAATAAATAATTGAATAAAGCCGTGCGAACGCCGCCAATATGAAGCGGGCCTGTTGGACTTGGTGCAAATCGTACTCTTACTTTCGACATTTTATTTTGTTTTAATACATCGCAAAGGTATTACAAATTGGAAAATGTTTAACCATGATTACGAAACACTATAAAAAAACATTGATTAAATGTAACTTTCATTCACTTTCTTCGATATAAGCCTTCATTACTGATATTCTTAAAAAAACAGTACAATGGTAAAATATATTACATCGAATAACGAAACACTTAAAGTAATTTTTGATAGAATTTATCTTGGAACTATTACTTTAGTTTTTATTGGTAGTATTGGGCTCTTAGTTTCAATTTTAAGAGTTTTGTAGGGTTTATCCTAAGTTTAATTTTAGATCGTATTTAGAATCAATTCCATTATTTATTATATGTAAATGACAATAGATTAATTCATTACTTTAAAGTTTTAATTCATAAACATGACTTGCAAACCAAGTAGCATTTACTGTTTTTAATAAATTCAACTCATCCTCCCAATTCAACAGTTCATCTTCTTTTATTTGTATTAGCCTTCGACTTAACCGCATATTTGCCGAAAAAAGGTATAAATCTAAACAGTAAAAGAAATGAAAAAGTTATTTATTATTCTAGGAATGTTCTCACTATCGATTGCAAGCTTTGGACAATCGAAATTCGAAAAAGCAATGTTAGTAAATATTGATAGTTTGTATCTTTCGTTACAAACGGATACTGAGATAAAAACCATTAGTATTATTGATAACATTGTTAAAACTGCTGATAATCGTTGGGAACCATTGTATTATGCTGCTTATGGTTATTGTCGCTTAAGTTTGAGCGAAAAAAACGATTCTATAAAAGATGAATATTGCGATCGTGGCCAAGTTTTTTTAACAAAAGCTTTGTCTTTGGCACCAGAAGAATCGGAATTGTATGTGCTGCAAGGATTTCTCGATAATATGCGATTAATTGTTAATCCAATGATGCGAGGAATGAAATATATGAATATGATTGAAGAGTCTTATAAAACTGCAGAAAAACTCGATTCTTTGAATCCTCGAACGTATTATATGCGTGCACAATTTGTTTTAAATACACCAACATTTATGGGTGGAGGAAAGGAAAACGCACTTCCGCTTTTCCAAAAAGCAATACAAAAATTCGATACATTTACATCAGTTAATATTCTTGCTCCTCGCTGGGGAAAAGAAAATTGTTTGAAAATGATAGCTGAATGTTCTAATAAATAATATGAAAGTGTAGGGGCAAACCTTGTGTTTGCCTAAATTAAACGTTAAATATTAATCATAATAATGTCAAAGAAGCTAAAAATATCGTTGCCTTTTATCATAGGATTGTTGATTGCATTAATCCTTTATAAAACCTTTAATTGGTGGGGATTTTTGGTGGTTTTTCCTTGGGTGGGTTTTTCAATTTCGACGGGTGTTTTTCTTCGTCACATGTTACAAGGAAATAAAAGACTACTTGGTAGGAAAATCGCTATACTAATGATTTTACCTTGCTTACTTTTATTTGTTCCTATTGTAAATAACGAGAATTTTCAATTAGAAGGTGTTGTCTTAATTGTATTGGTTGGTTTTTTTAGCAAAGGATTCATTCATTATTGTGTAGCTAAATTATTTGGACCACTCATTTGGAGTCGAGGTTTTTGCGGTTATGCCTGCTGGACGGCTGCCGTTCTCGATTGGCTACCAATTCGAAAAACGAACAATTCAATTCCTCGCTCATATCGAAAACTAAGATTTATTGCATTGGGAATTTCAGTTTTGTTACCAGTTTTTATGATTTTTGTGTTTTCGTATAATCCTTGGAACAATTATATCAATAAACAAGAAATGATGTGGATGTTCGTAAGCAATGGAATATATTATGCAATTGGAATTCCTTTAGCTTTTATTTTGTCCGATAAAAGAGCATTTTGTAAATATATTTGTCCAGTTTCTCTTGTTATGACACCAACATGTCGCTTGGGAATGTTGAAGGTAAAACCAGTTAAAAGTAATACTTGTATTGGTTGCAAATCGTGTAATAATCATTGTCCAATGGGAGTTGATGTTATGGGATATATGCAACGAAACCAGAAAGTTACCGATACCGAATGTATTTTGTGTAACGATTGTAAAATAGTTTGTCCAACAAATAAAATTAAGTAAAATGAAAAAGTTAAGTAAAAAAGTAAAAAAGAATCTGCTAAAGATTGTAAGCTTAATCATTATAACGCAAGCCTTAATTCCATTTATCGATATAAATATTTTCCATTCATTTAAGAATTGGTTGTTTTGTGTGGTATACGGCGTATTCATTGGGCTTACGATGTCTTATGGGCACGAAATTAAAGGTCGATTTATAGATAAACGTCTTCCTTGGTTACAATCGCCAATTAAAAGTGCTATTATAAGCTTTATAACAGGAACAATGTTAACTTTAGCCTTAATGACATTTATAAATGTGTTGTTATTCCTACTGTTACGAATACCTATAGGTCAATTTATGAATCATAATATGTATTCGCTTAGAATTGCATTTATAATGTATCTTATAGTTGCTTTTATTTCGCATACAGGTTCATTTTATATACAATGGAAAAACCTTGCTGTAGAACAGGAAAAACAAAAAACCGAAAGTCTTAAATTACGGTTCGAAGCTCTAAGGAATCATGTCAATCCTCATTTTTTGTTCAATAGTTTAAACACATTGACACATTTGATTGACATTGATAAAGATAAAGCAATAGAGTTTACCAATTTACTATCGGAAAATTATCGATTTATAATTGATACTAAGGATAAAGATCTTGTTTCATTAACTGAGGAAATGGCTTTTGTCAATTCTTATTTGCGTCTACAAAACATACGTTATGGCGAGCTTGTAGATGTTAAAAATCGAATGTCGAATAATGAATCGTTTCAAGTTATCCCGGTTTCTGTGCAAATGATTATTGAAAATATATTCAAACATAATATTATATCGAAAGAATCGAAAATTGTAATTGAAATTTGGATTGAAAATGAATTTTTGTATGTTACAAATAACATCAATTCAAAGAACTTAATCGATGATAGAGCACCAACTGGCTTGGCTAATATCCTTGCTCGCTACAAATATTTATCGAATCGCGAATGTGTATTTGGGATAGATGGAAACAATTTTGTTGTAGCTTTACCTTTGTTGAAAGATATTAATGCATGATTTCATGAAAGCAATAATTATTGAAGACGAACCTCTTGTTTGCGACTATCTTGTTTCGTTACTATCGAAGCTAAGTACCAAGATAGAAATCGTTGCAACGCTCGATACAGTAAAATCGGCTGTTCAATGGTTTAAAATGAACGATGCACCCGATCTAGCATTTATGGATATTCGATTAGCAGACGGTATAAGCTTCGATATTTTTGAACAATGTGTTGTTTCTTGTCCAGTGATTTTTACAACTGCTTACGACGAATATGCAATAAAAGCATTTAAAGTAAATAGTATCGATTATCTGTTAAAACCTATTACACTTCAATCGCTAGAATCTGCTTTGCTGAAATTTAAAAGCATTCAATCTTCGCAAACAAGTTTTATAAATAAACAGTTGTTATCAAGTTTTGGAACCGAAATAAAAACAGGTTTTAAAACCCGATTTGTTGTTAAAGTTGGAGAGCATTTGCGAATGATTCCAATCGAACAAATTTCGTATTTTTTTAGTCAAGATAAAGCAACATGGATTGGTACTTCAGATGGTCGTCAATATCCAATTGAACTTTTTATTGATGCTGTTGAAGATTGTGTTGACCCCAAACGATATTTTCGCATTAATAGAAAATATCTTGTAGCAATAGAAGCAATAGAAGATGTTGTTGTTTATTCTGGAAGTCGGTTGATGGTTAAACTTCCACATTGCCCAATAGATAATACTATCGTTAGCCGCGAACGAGTTAGCGATTTTCGAAAATGGATGGAAGGATAAACGAAAATATCTATATTTGTTTATAGATTATTTAAATGCATAGTAAATCGACTGTATATATATTCCTCTTATTAGTGTTCTTTCAGTTGCATTCTTATGCACAAGACTCAACTAAAACTAAGCGATTAAAGCGTTTTGGTGTTGGTATATCGATTGGAAGTCCCGATTTATTGTCTATACAAGGAAATGCAATTTTGCCTGGAATGAATAATAAATTGGCCATTGGAATGCGAACTGGAATGTTCCAGATTTCTAGGATGAATTTTCAAGAATGGGCAGTAAATATTTCGTATTATTTAAAACAATCGGGCAATGGTTGTTTTATCACTACAGAATTCGAACGATCGATCGTAACATCCTCGAATGATTTAGATATTGCCGAGGATGTAACCTATAATGTCGACTTTCATTATTATTATAGATATTATAGTTTTTATGCAGGTTATAGATCTGTTATGAAAAGATTTTTTGTTACACCCGAAATTGGTGTTTCGTATTTAGCTCAAGAAAATTATATTATGGCAAATACAAGTATAATAAGTGCATCTGTTCCAATAACAGAAAATTTCAAAACGAATAAAGTTCTTCCGCTAATTCGACTTTCTTTTGGTATTATGTTTTGAATTATAATATCTTAACGGTATGCATTCCTTGCGGTAATTTTAATACAAAATGTTTTCCTTCGAAAATCAAACATTTCGTTTCTTTTTCATCAATAAAAATAGTTTTAGGCTTTATATTTATAATTGCATAACAAGATGTTAGTGCTTCGAAATAACTGAATTGTAATTCGTTTTCATCGAAATGTGCAGATTCTAATTCACTCGAAATTGATACTAATGAAAGCGATTTTATAGCAGTTTGCATCGTATCACATCGTACTATATGTTTCCCTTTGGGAATTATTATTTTACCATTTTTACCTGCTAACCATGGTTTGTCATCAAGTAAAATAGAACAATTCTTTGAACCGGTATTTACTATAATTGAATACGGACTATTTATGCTCCATTCGTTGGTGTTTTCATAACTAATTTGTGCTTTGTTAGCTAATACAGTACTTATGTTTTTAAAATCAATAAGACGAACACCATCTTCGGCATAAAATGCAGGTCGAACATTATGAACGGTCATATTATAAGCTATTTGTCGAATTTCTTCGCCCGATGGTTTTTCGGATGGAAATCCGCCAAAGCCTTTTTCGTGACTTCCAACAACATTGCAGTCGAAAACTAATCGGTTTTCATCTTTAACCGTTTTTCGATATAAAGTTCCAAGTTCGGCATATCGTTCTGGACCCGAACCCCAACAATTCGATGGATCTTCTATCTGTAAGCTAATCCCATATTTCTTATAAAGATCCAAGGTAAGTTCGGTCGATTCTCCAATATTGTCCGATTCGGCAGGTTGAAGACTTACATCTATGCCCGTCATCATCACATCAAACCCTATTTTTTTGTTTTTTACTGAATTTAAAAATTCGAGAAACTGGCATTTTAAACGATAAGAAAGTACCTTACGATAATCGGCAAATTGTCGCCAACTTTTCTTGTTCGTTTTCCAAAAATTCGAGCTTTGGGGGTTAAATAATTCAATTGGATCGAAACCCGATTTTTGTTTAAACTCATTTCGAACAATCGTGTTCATTGGAGTGAAATTATTAGGATTATCGAAACCTTGAGGATGTGGCTCAAAATAAAGTTCAGCAAGATTTACTCCATCCCAATCGTGTTTCATCAATAAACTATCGAGTTCTTTACAGACTTGTTTTCGGCATGCTGTATCGGCTAAATTCATCAATTTTCGCCAATCGACATTTGCATCTCTACCAGTTGCCGTTTTTTCTCTCCATTCGGGATGTTTATCCCAAAATGTTTTATTTATCTCGGGTGTTTCGAGCCAACAATAAGCTTGTATTCCATTTTGATGACAGGCATCTATTATTGCTTTGTAGTCGACATTATTGTCGTAATACCAGCCTGCAACATAGATTCTTTTTATCAAACGTTGTTGCCAAAGTTCCGCTAAGGAATCTATATTGAGATTATCATCTCGCATTCCTGGATCGAAATACATTTCTACCGATTTTCTTTCAGCTATTCTTTGTAATCCAAGAAAACGCTCCATCCATTCAATTAAAAATGGGAAACGAGAATATCCTTTGGTAGTGTTTGGGTCGAAAAGTGTCGAAATACTTATAAAATGACCTTTGCCAAAACTACCACTAAGCGCTATTGGTTTCTGAGAAATTTTATCGAATGCAAGTATTGAATCTTTGCGAGTAGTATTATCAAAAACATAGCTTATATGTGGGTTTGTCCAATATAGGGTGTCGCTCGAAAAGTAAGAATCGCCAATAGTTGAAATATTTACTTGTTCTTTTTGGAGTTTTAGTCCTAATGATACCGCAATATCCGATAAACCATCAGTTATAATATTACTCCCCAATTTTACTGCATTCATAACATGATTTAAAACAGCAAAGTCGGATAATAATTTTGCGGTGGCATATGGCACAATAATAAGATTGTATCTACTTAGCTTTTCGGTCATTATTTCTTCAACCGTAATTTCAGAATATCTAATGCCGGAAACCCTAAAAACATGCATCATTGAATACATATCATTCTTTTCGAAAACACTAAGATTTACCGTATCGTTTGGAAGGATAAAAAGTACATTTGGTAGTTCATTAAATCCAGAAACATTTTTAGGTGATGTTGTTGTGCAGCTCCAAAATATTGGTGTTAAAATGAATAATAAGAAAAATGAAGATTTAAAGGTTTTCATAGTATTCTATTTTAAAAATAAGTTTTTATTCTTTCAACGATAATCGTCTTAATCCAGGAGCCATTTTCGCCGCAAATCCTACCACGACTAGCGTCATTGCTCCACCAAATACTACCGATGGAACCAATCCCATAAATCGAGCTGAAGTTCCCGATTCGAAAGCTCCTAATTCGTTCGAAGAACCTATAAAAATACTATTAACTGCAGCAACTCGTCCACGCATTTCGTTGGGTGTAAATAATTGAAGTATCGTTGAGCGAATCACTACGCTTACATTATCGAATATCCCACTGAGAAATAGTAGTAAAGCCGAAAGATAAAAGTTCGTCGAAAGTGCAAATCCAATCATGCATAAACCAAATCCTACAACTGCCCAAAGTAAATAGGTGCCGGTGTTTTTTTCGGGCATTCGAGCCATTAAAACAAAGGACATCAATATTGCTCCAATAGCAGGACAGGATCTAAGAAATCCCAAACCTTCGGGACCAACTTTTAAAATATCTGAAGCAAATGCAGGTAGCATTGCTACTGCTCCACCAAATAGAACTGCAAACATATCGAGCGAGAATGCACCTAATAACATTTCGCTTTTAAACACAAATCGAATTCCTTCTTTTATACTTACAAATATTCCTTCTTGAATTTTCTTCTCGGAGATAATCCGTTCCACTTTCTTAGTCGAAATAATTAAAATAATTGATGTAAAAAAGAATAAAAACACAAAGGAATAAGCTGCTACGATTCCCCAAAAGCCATAAATCAAACCACCAATTGCAGGGCCAAGAACTGCTGCTATATGCCAATTTGCACTATTCCAAGTTGCAGCTTTTGCAAGCTTTTCTCGTGGTACTAACTGACCCAAAAGAGCAGTATGAGCAGGCATTAAAATACCTCGAACAAAACCCGTTAAAAATATGGTAACAAATAGTGGTAATACTCCAAAAAGCGAAAAACAATTGAGTGATGGAATGCTGTAAATTAACAATATCCCAGATCCAACTAATAACAAGAACGAAGTATTGATTATAATTTTTCGTCTATCCCAAATGTCAATAAAATGTCCAGCAAATAATGCAATACTTACCTGTGGAATTACTTCAACTAATCCAATAAGACCAAGCGAAAAAACATTTTTAGTAAGACTGTACATTTGCCAACTAACCACAACCGATTGCATTAACGTAGCCATTGTTAGGAACGAACGATAGAATAGAAACAATCGAAAATTTTTGTTTCGCATCACATCAAAGGCTTCGTTCGAAAAGAGTTTGTTCATTTTACCTAAAACCTTATATCTAATATCTTATACCTAAAATCTATTTCTTCGTTCTTTCAATATCCCTCAAATTTTCCATCTTCTTGGTTTCAAGGAAATATTTAATATCTCCAAGATGTTCTTTCACTTTTTTGTGACCAAATTCATAAACCTTTGTCGCTAAACCATCAAGGAAATCGCGATCATGCGATACGAGAATCAACGTTCCATCAAAATCTTGTAAGGCTCCTTTTAGAATGTCTTTGGTTTTCATATCTAAGTGGTTAGTTGGCTCATCGAGAATCAACAAATTTACAGGTTGTAGCATTAGTTTTATCATTGCCAAACGAGTACGTTCTCCACCCGAAAGCACTTTTACTTTCTTCGTCCAGCTTTCGCCACCAAACATAAAGGCACCAAGTAAATCTTTAATTTTTGTACGAATATCTCCAAAAGCAACATCATCTATGGTTTGGTAAACGGTTAATTCTTCGTCGAGCAATGATGCTTCGTTTTGCGAGAAATAACCAATTTGAACATTGTGACCTACAGTTAATGTTCCAGTAAATTCAATTTCTTTCATTATACTTTTTACCATGGTCGATTTTCCTTCGCCATTTTTTCCAACAAAGGCAATTTTTTCGCCTCTTGCAATGGTAAACGAAGCTCCAGCAAAAATCAAATGATCACCATACGATTTCCCCATATCTTCGGCAATAACCGGATAATTTCCCGAACGTGGCGATGGTGGGAATTTTAATCGAAGCGATGAAGTATCTTCTTCATCAACTTCTAGAATTTCCATTTTTTCGAGCATTTTTACTCTCGATTGTACTTGCAACGTTTTTGAATATGTTCCTTTAAAACGTTCAACAAATTCCTCGATATCTGCAATTTGCCGTTGTTGCTCTTCAGCTTGTTTTTGTTGTTGTTCGCGACGTTCTTTACGAAGTTGTAAATAGGTAGAATAATTTACTTTGTAATCGTAAATGCGTCCCATTGTTACTTCGATGGTACGTGTTGTAATATTGTCGACAAAAGCACGGTCATGCGAAATAATAATTACAGCCTTGCCACTATCTATAAGGAATTGCTCTAACCATTGAATCGATTCAATATCCATATGGTTCGTCGGTTCATCGAGAAGAATGAGGTCGGGCTTTTTAAGAAGAATCTTTGCTAATTCAATTCTCATTCGCCAACCACCACTAAATTCGCTGGTTGGTTTTGTGAAATCTTCGCGTTCGAAGCCTAGTCCTAAAAGGATTTTCTCAACTTCAGAGTCAAAATTAATTTCTTCAATAGAATAGTATTGTTCGCTCAAAGTTGAAACTTCTTGAATTAAATCCATGTAACTGTCCGATTCGTAGTCGGTTCTGGTTTCGAGTTGTTTATTTAACTCTTCCATCTTATGTTGCATTTCGAAAATGCTCGAAAATGCTTGCGATGCTTCATCAAAAACGGTTCTTTCGTTTTCGGTCATTAAATGTTGAGGTAAATAAGCTACAACTTTATCTTTTGGAACACCAACTCGCCCAGCCGATGCTGTTTGTGCACCAGCAATAATTTTTAGCAGGGTCGATTTTCCTGCTCCGTTTTTGCCCATTAAGGCTATGCGATCTTTCTCGTTTATTACAAAAGAAATGTCTTTAAAAAGCGTGCTTCCGCCAAATTCTACTGCTAATCCGTCTACTGATACCATTGATATTTTTTTTGCAAAGATATTGAAAATCATGTTAGCGACTAGTACTAAGTTTTTATTAAAAGAAGATTTACCTACATTTGCGAAAATATGTATCTATAAACATCAAATCATTTATATTATGAAAATCTTTTTATCAATCTTCTTGTTTTTTACTTCATTGGCTGTTTTTAGTCAAAACGATTCAGCCTATTTTTCAACCGAAATGAATGTTCAAATCACAGCTATCGATTATATTGGATCTCGAAATAAGTTGATGGATTTTATTTCAACGAATCAAATCACAATTCAAAATCAAGACGAAGAGCGAAAATCAATTACAGCAGAATTAAAAGTTAGTAAAGCAATTTACGATCAATTCGAAAAAATTGTAGCATCTATTGGTTATATAACAACGAAAAGAGTAAACACAACAAATAATAGTACCAAGGTTCAAGATATTAAACTCGAAATTAGATATTTAAAGAGCAAAAAAGAAGCATATAACGAATTGCTTAAAAAGGTTGATGAGAAAACCGATAAGTATATCATGCTTTGGAATGAAAATATGAAAATAGAAGAAAATATATTTGAAAATGAGAAAGAATTGCTGCAATATCAACAAAAGGAGAATAATTATTTTATTAATGTAACAGTAAGCGAAGAAAGTACAACCCCAGAATCGACGAAAGTACGTTTTGTAAATATGCCTGGATTCGAGTATTCGTTCCTTCAAATTTCAGCACCAAAAGTTGGTCTCACCGATAAATCGTATCAAGGTTATTTTGTTAAATATTTGGTTACAAAAGGTAAAACCTATGCTATGGCAGGTGCTTATAAAGCTACAAATACAAAAACTATCGACAGTACCACGTTTTCAGAATTATTTATGATTGCCTTTGGACAAGATTTTTATTCTCGTCATTTAGGTCGTGGAACAAGAAAGTTTTTAAATCTTTATTCTGGATATACTGTTGGTTACATGTTTGCAACAGGAGATATTTCAAAATCGAATATTTTCAATTTCTCACCTTCGGTAGGTATCGAATTGTTTAAAAATAAATATTTCTTGCTCGATACAAAAGCTTCGTACTTTATTCCTTTAAAATATAATAAAGAATTACGTGGACTAAGCGTTAGTGCTTCGTTGAATTTTGTGTTTTAACAAATAACAGGTCTAAACTATTTTAGACCAATTCGCATAACCCCAATGTTATTTTGTAACGATTTTTTTACCCTGAAAGGGTTATATATTTTTAGCTGTGGGCATCGCCCACAGTAAAATGAAACGATTTTAAACGTGGCAAAGTAATATATTTCAAGGTGTTATGTCTTTGCATCGCCACTATTTTTCTCATCACCGTAATCGTGGCGATACATCTGTTTTCATTTATAAACATTTCTCTTCGCCACAATTTCCATTTTACATCATTCCGTGGGCGATGCCCACGGCTATTAATATGTAAGCCCTACGGGCTAAAATTTTTTTTGGTCTGCAATTACTTTTTATACATTCAAAATTAAAGAAAGCCGAATTACATTTCTGTAACCCGGCCTTCACTTGTATTAAACAGCTAATCTTAATGTTTTTTAGAGAATAAACGTATCGTTTTTTCTTTGAATTTATCGACCAATAAGTACATAATTGGAACCATAATTAGAGTAATAATGGTTGCAAACGATAATCCAAAAGTAATTGTCCAAGCCATTGCACCAAAGAATGTTACACTATCACCACCGAAGTGGATCTTTGGATCAAGATGTTGGAATAACGATATAAAGTCGATGTTGAAACCCACAGCAAGTGGAATTAATCCAAGTATTGTAGCAGTTGATGTTAAAATTACCGGAGTTATACGACGTTTTGCAGCTTCGATAATTGCTTCTTTTAATGCATAACCTTCTTCTAAAAGAACGTCGGAACATTCCACCAGCAATATACCATTCCGAACTACAATACCTGCCAATGCAACTATTCCCATTCCAGTCATAATTATCGAAATCGACATTTTAAACAGTACAAATCCAAGCAATACACCAATGATACTGAAAAGTATTTCAGATACTATAATTATTGGTTTTCTAGTAGAATTGAATTGCGTTACTAATATAAATATGATTAATAAAATCGACAATAACATACTCTTTCCAAGGAAACTCGACGATTCGTTTTGACTTTCGTTTTCACCAGTTATCTTTAAATCGATAGTTTCTGGCTTTTTAAAGTTTTTGAATGCTTTTTCAAGTTTTGGATTGATTTCAGCAGCCGAGAATCCAGTAATAACATCCGAATAAAGAGTGATTACACGTTTAGAGTTTTTGCGCGTTATACCACTGTATGTGTTTTGATATTCGATTGTTGCAACCGACGATAGTGGTATTTGGCGAACTAACCCACCCATTGCCATATCGCGGAATATTAATTTTAAGTTCATCAATCGTTCTATGTCTTCGCGTTCGTATTGGCTATAACGAAGTTCTACAGGGAATTGATCTTCTCCATCGCGATATTTCGTTACTTCTTTACCAAGTATTGCAGTACGAATTTCGCCACCAATTTGTCCAGAACCAATTCCTTCTTTTTGAGCTCTTTGACGATCTATCTTAATTATCAACTCAGGTTTACGAGCATCAAAATCAGATTTTAATTCAGCGATTCCGGGGATATCAGATGCTTTTATGTATTTTTTAAGATCATCGGTAACGGTAATCATTTCTTCTAGATTGTCGCCACTAATTTCGATATTAATTGGCTTTCCTGTTGGAGGGCCATTTCTTTGTTTCTCAACAGAAATTACTGCTCCTGGAATTCCTTGAACGGCTTTACGAATCTTCTCCATATATGTGTTGGTCGATTCTCCATGACGTTTTTCAAACTCAACAAAGTTTACTGTAATTTTACCTTTATTCGAAGTTTTCGTTCCAGAGTCGAACATATTGTCCGAAGCTCCTAATGCTACGTTTGCAACAACCGATTCTACAATCGGATTACCTTTTCCAACAGCATCTGTAACTCTAGTTTCTACAACTTTTGTAACAGAATCGGTAACAGTAATATCTGTTCCAACGGGTAGTTTAATATAAACCATTACAACTTGTGGTTCGTTGTCGGGGAAGAATACAACTTTAGGTTTTGCAATTCCTGTAATTATAAAAGTTGCAATTAATAAAACTATCAAGCTAATCATCATCCATACTGGGCGATATCCTTTTAATACCCATTGTAATACTTTTTCGTAACCACGTAAAGCTTTAGGCCAAATTCTCGTTTGGAAACGAAGTATAACTTTGTATCCCCAAAGATTATGTCCAATATAAGATAATCCTATAAAAATTAAGAAGTTTCCAATTCCATGGCTACCTGCAAGATGGAATAATACAGCTAATACCGAAATAATGCTTGTAACCATTACTAAGGTTTTGTTTTTATAATGATAATTTTCATCGTCATCTTCGTGTTTCATGAAGCTAACTGCAAATACCGGATTCAATAAATAAGCAACAATTAAAGATGCAAACAATGCAATTATTAATGTAACTGGTATGTAAAACATGAATTTACCCACAATTCCTGGCCAAAATGCTAATGGGAAGAATGGAGCCAATGTTGTTAATGTTCCAGAAAGAATAGGAATAAACATTTCGCCAGCTGCATATTTTGCTGCTTGTGCAATGGTTAAATCTCTATGTTGCATAAAAATACGATGTGTATTTTCGATAACCACAATGGCATCGTCCACAATAATTCCTAATGCAAAGATGAATGCAAACATTACTAGCATATTCATTGTAAATCCTATACCTGGTAACACAATATAACTTAGAGCCATTGCTAGAGGAATCGATAATCCAACAAATAATGCATTTGTTAATCCCATAAAGAACATTAACACAAGTGTTACTAGAATAAATCCAATTATTATGGTGTTATTTAAGTCTTTAAGAGTTGTTTTTGTCTTATTACTTTGGTCTCCTGTTATAACGACATTAAGTTCTTTTGGGAATTTTGTTTTCTGTAAAGTCGACATTATTTCTTTAATCTTATCCGAAGATTCAATTAAGTTTTCGCCACTTTTCTTAACAATGTTTAGTGTGATAACGTTTTTCCCATTTAAGCGTGCATAACTTTCTTGTTCTTTAAAATCATCGCGAACAGTTGCTATTTCACTAAGTTTTACTTGTGAACCTGTCGATGATGCTACGATGATATTTTTAACTTCATCAATGTTTTTGAACTCACCTACAACACGAACCGAACGGCGCATACCTTGCATTTCGATTGTTCCTCCAGCAACGGTCATGTTTTCATACTTTACAGCACGCTCTATTTCTCCAAATGTTAAGCCAGCAGCTTGCATTTTATACATGTCAACATCTATCTGAATTTCTCTATCAAGAGCTCCAACGATATCTACACGTGTAATTTCTTTTAATCCTTCAATTTTGTCTTGTGCTAATTCGGCATAATCTTTAATTTTTGCAAGATCTAAATCGCCCGAAAGATTCACATACATAATTGGAATTTCTGAAAAGTCGATTTCTCGAACCATTGGATCCATTGGAAGGTCGTTTGGTAAATCGTTTTTCGTCTTATCTACCGCATCTTTTACACGTTGTTTCGCTTCGGGTATAGAAATGCCCGTATTGAACTCAACAATAATGCTCGATACATCTTGAATTGAATTACTCGAAATTGACTTAACACCATTTATAGATTTTAAGTTTTTCTCCAATGGACGAGTACAAAGATTTTCCATATCCGATGGCGATGTTCCTGGGTAAATTGTGTTTACAAATACCGTTGGAATAACGATTTCGGGAAATTGTTCTTTCGGAATAGAATTATAGTTTACCATTCCAAAAATCATCAGAATCACCGTCAAAACGTACATACTCGTTTTGTTGTCGATGGCCCAACTTGTGGGCTTAAATTCTTTAAAAATTATTTTTTTCATCTTTTATTTTTTTTTGATATTTTAACTACTAGACCCTTCGACAAGCTCAGGGTGACCTAAGTAACTACTTCTGTCATGCTGAGCCTGTCGAAGCATCAGCAAAATATATTCAATCTCGATTTTACTAAACTTATTTTACCGTTACTTCTTCACCTTCTTCAACTGTCAAATAACCAGTCGAAATTAAATTGTCTCCTTTTGTTAAACCACTGGTTACTTCAGCTAATCCATTATAGGTTTGACCTGTAATTATAGCTTTTTTGCGAACTATGCTTTTGCCATTTTCGTTTGCAATAACTAAAACATATTGACCTTTTTGGTCTGTTTGGATTTGATTGATAGCAACTACATATGCATTATCGTTTTTGTAATCGTTAACTTTTACTACAGCTACCATGTTTGCTTTCATGTCGTTCGATCCGGCAAAATGTGCTTCGATTGTAAATGTGCGGTTTATTGGATTGATGTAACGACTGCAAAAATCAACTTTTGCTGCAATTTCTTTTTTCAAATCCGAAATATAAATTTTTACTAAATCGCCTTGTCCAACTTTCGAGGTATATGCTTCAGCCATTTCTGCTACTGCTTTTAAAGCTGTGAAATTTACAATTTTACATGCTGGCATTTGTGGTCCAACCATTTGACCAATTTTTAATGGTAATTCTTCTATTGTTCCCGAAACAGGAGCTTTTATTTGATACATATCTAATTGCTTTTTAGCCGAAGATACTTGCGATTCTAATGCTTCTTTACCTGTTTTAGCTTGTAAATACTGAACTTCAGAACCAATGTTTTGATCCCACAATCCTTTTTGTTTATTGTAAACATCGGTTGCTAGTTTCAATTGAGTTTCTAATGCTTTAATTTGTTCTTGACCAGCAGAACTATTTAATTGAGCTAAAACCTGACCAGCAGAAACTGATTGTCCTTCTTTAACATAAATTGCTTTAATCATTCCTGGTGCTTCTGGGAAAACATTTACGTTATTATCTCCATCCAACTTTCCTTGAACTTCTATATAATGATTAAATGCTTTTGGTGCTGCTGCTTCAATTGAAACGATTTTAAAATTTGTTTCTGCAACGGCATTTGTATCTGTTAATTGAAGTTGTAAATCTTTAATTTTACCATTTAATGTTACAATTTGTTCTTTATAACCAGAAATTTCTTTACGGATATCGTCTTGCGATTTCTTTCCTCCACACGAAGCTAGTGCTATTGTTGCGAGTATGATTACTGTCTTTTTCATTTTTTTGTATGTATTTATATTGTGACTTCCTTATTTACTATTTGATTATTTTTTCTAAAGCATTTTTTGCATTAACTAATTCTATTACTGTTGTGTAATAGGTTGTTTCCGATTGCAATAGCTGCGATTCAGCTTGCGTTAATTCCATTGATGACGAAACTCCACTTTTGAATTTTATCAAGGTCTTTTTGTAGATTCGTTGCGACAATTCTAAGTTTTCTTTGTTTGCATCTAGTTTATTTAAAGCACTGCTATAACTAGTTTTTGCTTGTGAATAAGCTAATTGTAATCCTTGCGAAACTTGAAATTCTGTGTTTTTTGCTTTTTGAACATCTAAGCTTGCTTGCTTGATTCTTGCACATTTAGCACCACTTCCGAAAATTGGGATATTTACTGCAGCTCCAACGATTTGAGGAGGTGTAAAAGACATCGCTTTTTTGTTATAAGGATGATCATACTGATAGAAAGCTGCAACGTCAGGCAATAATGTCGATTTTTGATATTTCAATTGTAATTCTTTAAGTTTTGTAGCATTTTGAATCATTTGAAAATCGATGTTTTTATCAAGATTTAAATCATTTGTTAATAGCGAAAGTTGAATATTTTGAACGAGCATATCATCAAGTTTATCAGTCAAAATAATGTTAGTTGTCATGTCTAATCCCATTTGTAAACGAAGCAGATTTTTTGCAACTTCCACTTGATTTTCCATTACCAATAACGTGTTTTTTAAATTATTTGCAGTCAATTTTATTTGGTCAACTGCAGTTTCTTCAATAAATCCGCTTTTGTACATTGCTTCCATTTCCTTTGACGTTTTCAATGTTTGGGCGTAAATGGAATCCATTATCAATTTGTTTTCCTGCATTACCAATACTAAATGATAGGCATTGCTTACCGATTCAGCCAAATCTTTAGTCGATTTAGTAATAGCCAATTCTGACAAGCCTTTAAAAGCTTTTGTCGTTTGTAATCCAACTAAATATGCACCACTGAAAATTAATTGAGAAACGGTGATGTCTACTGTTGCTCCCCATCTTAAATCTTTAGTTGGTGTTACTCCAGCGGAATCAATATACCCAAAAGCAGGACTACTTGTTAGCATTTTTAATGTTTTATCAACACCATACATCCATGGATATAAATTACTGAACCCTGAAACTGTAGACGACATCTCTATTGAATACGATGCTGAAAATTTTCCATTAACCTGTGGTAAACCAATCGCTGTAGTTTCCCAAATTTTCTTTTTTGCAATTTCTAAATCGATGTTCGAGTTTTTAAGTACGGGACTATTTGCTAATGCAAATTTCTGAGCCTCCTCGAGTGTGAATGCTTGACTGGTTTTTGTAGTCTTCGAACTGTCGGTTTGTGCTTGTATTTGCATCAATCCGGCAAAAAGCAATCCTAATAATACTGTGCTTCTTTTCTTCATTTGTAACATAATTAATAATTCAATTCTTCTTTCTTTTTTTCAAAATAAGAAATACCGTTTGTATTCGATATTCCTCTTATATGACTTTCGAACATCGTTTTAAAAACCTGCTCGAAAGTATAATCCTTAAACATTTCGTCGCACATTCCACTAAAATCTTCCAAACGACGTACATATAAATTCGAAATTAAATCTATATCTAAATCTTTTCTGAAAAGATCTTGCGCAATACCTTGTTTAATATTGTCTTTTATTCTGCTTGAAATACTATCGCGCTTTGATCCCCAAAATTCCGAAAATTGTTCAGGATAATATTTTTTCAATTCGAAAACTTGCGCATGACTCGTTTCGTCAATGTGCTTGCAAACCGTTTCGCTTACAAGTAATAAAACATCAATTGCATTTGTATTTTCTTTAGAACAAATTGCTTCGTAATTTTTCAAATCTAGTTCTAAATGATGTTGTAACATCGCTTCTATCAATTCTTCTTTATTTTTAAAGTACTGATAAATAGTCTTTTTTGAAATATGTAATTCCTGAGCAATATCATCCATCGATACACTGCGGATGCCAATTTGTCCAAACATTTGTATCGATCCATCTAATATGTCCTGATATTTTTGATCCATTTCTAAAGCCATTTTTACTTGCGGCAAAGATATTGCTTTTTATTTTATGGAAACGTTTTGTATTGAAAATGTTTCCATGGGGTGCAATTTTAAATTCAGCACAAATGTATGTTTGTAAATAAGGTTTAAGAAAATAAAATCGGTGAATGGCGTTTTGTTGTCGAGGAAAATATTGTAGGGGCAACCCTTGTTGTTGCCCTTTGTGCCGAACGTGTTTCGGGAAATCAGAAATATAATTTAAAACCCAAAATCGTTCTTAGCAATCTTAGCTTTACAAAAAGTATAAAGCAATTTTCGAACGTTTGTACCTTCTTTCATTAATTTGTCGGAAATCGAAGGATTATACAATTCGATGTTTTTACACGTTTCGTCAAGGAAAGCATCTCCTTTAAAACCATCGAATTTATCGGTAATTTCAACAAGAATACTATATAAAACATATTCCATTACTCGGTTTGCAAGCAATAACGATCCTCTTTTTTCGTCGGTCGTTACTTCTCTACTATGAGGTTGATAGAAAGTTGAAACATTCTCCACATAACAATCTTCACATGTTTTTAGCAATACAGCTTGTATTCTTAATATTTGGAAATAATCGTCTTGATTTGTTATAATTCCTGCTTTATAAAGTTCTTCGCTTCGTTGCAAATAGAATAACGATAAATGTGCGAGTTCGATATTTTGAGCTTCGTTGTCGAACAAATCGCCATGATACATAACCATAAATGCTCGTCCAAGCAAAAACACTTTAGGATGGTTCCACAGTATTACTGGGTTTTCGTGAATGCTTTTATAAATGCTACGAAATTCTTCGTTTGCTATGCGATATTTTCTTTTTTCGGTAGCTTCTAAAGCATTTTCAATTTGTTCAATTAATGTATTTTCGTCTATCATTCTTGATCGAAATTATCTGGTAATTCGGAATTAGATGTATCGAAAGCTTCAAGTAATTGCTCGGCTTGTGCTTTCTTTTCTTCGTTTACATATACAACAAAACCAATTGCTGGTTCCAAAGCATTCGATTCTGTTACGAAACTTTCGATACTTTCTTCTTCGAGAATTGCAGAGAAAATATGTGCTTGCCAAACATGTTGGAATCGAACTAATTCTATTAAATCGTTGTTCATTTTTGTAAACTTTATACAAAGGTATGGTATTTGTCTGTTTTGGGATTATTTTTTATTAAAAATCATACATTTGTTTAACCAAAATTTAAAATCAAAAAATATGAAAAATTTCATCATTGCTACATTGTTTTTCCTTCCAACAATGTTATTTGCCCAAGTAGGCGAAAAAAACTTTATTGATCAAAATTATATCGAAGTTACCGGAAAAGCCGATCTAGAAGTTGTTCCAGATATGATTTACATTCATATAAGTATTAACGAAAAAGATAATTCGGGCAAAACACCAATCGAAGAATTAGAGAAAAAGATGAAAGCGAAATTACAAGAATTAGGAATCGATGTTGCTAAAGATCTGTCTGTTGAAGAAATGGAGAGCAATTTTCAAAAGTATATGTTTTTCAAACCAGATGTAATGCTTTCGAAAGAATTTCAATTACTTACACACGATGCTAAAATAGCAGGTAATGTTTTTATAGAACTCAAGAAATTGGGCATTTCGAATCTATCGATTGCGAAACTCGACCATTCTAAAATGGAAGATTTAAAGAAAGAAGTTAAGGTAAAAGCTATAAAAGCAGCAAAAACGAAAGCCGAATTATTATCGCAGGCAGTGGGACAAAATATTGGTCGCGCAATACATATTCAAGAAATAGAATATGGCGATTACCAACCAATGATGATGAATATGCGAATGGAAAAAGCATCTTTTGCTCCAGGTGCTTCTGATTCATTTGTTGAACAAGAACCCGTTCTTCAATTTCAAAAGATAAAACTTTCGTCGAGTATAGCGGTAAAGTTTGAGTTGAAATAGGCGTTTTTTGATATTATTGTTTCAAAATATTTTTACATTTGTTTAAATTATCGGTATTAATAATATACGTTTAAACAAATGAAATAGCCATGAGCAAAACTTGCACACCACGTGAGGATGATTAAATGGCGTATTCCATCTGACAATTAAAAACTTAAATAAATCTAAACAGATGAAAAAAATATTTATTCTCGTTTATTCTTTTTTAGCATTAAACCTAAGTGCACAAATTTCGAAAACGGTAAATTGTAGTGCAGGTTCACTTGCCAAACTGCTGTTAACATCAGAAAAAAATACTATTACTAATCTTACTATTACGGGTATAATGGATGCTCGCGATTTTCAGACTTTGAGAGATAGTATGCCAGTACTTTCGGAAATCGATATGAGTACTGTATCTATTGTTAAATATCAGGGCGATTATGGTACTTTTTGGGTTTATGGAGGTACATATTCCTATGAACCTAATGAAATTCCAATATCGGCTTTTTGTAAATCTTGGAAATTATTTGATGGTGGTATGAAAAGTTTGACGAAAATAATATTGCCAAATTCTATTTCAAGCATTGCTGGTGGTGCATTTTCCGATTGTACAAATCTTACAACGACATATATATATGCATCGATTTTATCAATAGCAGATAATGCTTTTAGTAGTAGCAATGTTTTAGTCGATAGTAATAATCCAAATTATTCGAGTATCGATGGAGTGTTGTTTAATAAAAGTAAAACAAATTTAATAAGGTATCCTCACAATAGAAAAGGTGATTATACAATTCCAACTGGTGTTGAAACCATAAGCGATTATGCTTTTTATGAAACTGATAGTTTAACTTCGATACAATTTCCAAGCACTTTAAAAGATATTGGTGTTTATGCGTTTCATGGTTGTGTTGGATTAACTGCAATAACAATCCCATCTGGAATTACAGAAATTAAAAGAGAAACTTTCGGTTATTGTACAAATATAGAATCGGTTATATTACCACCTACAATTACCAAAATTGGATATTCTGCTTTCAGCAGTTGTTATAAATTATTGTCAATAAATTTTCCAAGTTCTATCGATACAATCGACGATTTTGCTTTTGATAATTGCAAACTTTTACAATCAATTAATCTTCCTTCAAGTCTTAAACATATTGGTGATTTTGCATTTAATTATTGTCAAAATATAGTTGACCCTGTAATTATTCCGTCAAAAACCAAAAAGATTGGAGCTGCTGCTTTTTCGGATTGTATTAAACTAACATCAATAAATATTCCCTCATCTGTCGAATATATCGGTAATAGTGCATTTGAAAATTGTACAGGTCTTAAAAATATTCAATCAAATTTATTAGATCCATATGATTTTACAGTATATAATGATTCAAATGTTTTTAAAGGTGTAAATACTGGAATTTGTACGTTGAATGTTCCTACTGGTATGAAGGCAAAATATTCGAATGCTTTTATTTGGAAAGATTTTCCACTTATAAAAGAGCAAACAATATATGAGGCATATTCAAAAGATTTGACTTCAACACTCTACGATACAACAGGAAGTTATATAACAATTCCTGTTATTTCTAATACTCCATGGACTGCTACTGTCGATCAACTGTGGGTAACAATAAGTAAAACTACAGATTCTAGCATTATACTAACTGCAATTGTAAATCGCGGCGATAATCGTTTTGCAAATTTAACAATTAGTGGAGTAGGAAGTGTTACAAATAATTATACAGTTACACAAAATAAATTTAATCCATATCTCTATTTATATGTATCGAAGATCCCACTTTCAGATTCTGCTGGAAGTACAACAACGATTCGGGTTAGAACTAATACAATTTGGAGTATAACAAACAACCAACCATGGATGACAGTAACTCAATCTACATCTGATGGAAATGGTACAATAACCTGTGTTGCTAATCAAAATATTTCAACATCAAGTAGATATAATGGATTTAGAGTTACAGGTCAAGGATATTCACAACAATATGTTGCGATATGGCAAAATGAAGCCAAATCATATTTAACAATTTCTAAAAATGATGTTTCGATACCAGCTGTTCCAACATCCTTCGATACAATTACCGTTAATGCTAATTATTCTTGGTCGATTAAATCCGACCAATCATGGTTAAGTTGGTATTATATAAGCACAACCCAATTTCGATTTAATGTTGAAAATAATACAACAATATCTCCAAGAACAGGAACTTTAACGATTACATCTTCGAATGCAATTCCACAAGTAATTACAGTAACTCAAGCTGCAGGAAATCCATATTTAAATTGTACAACAACATTAAAAGATGTTAGTCACGATGCAATAAAAGATTCGATTACAGTAAGTTCAAATACAACTTGGCAAGCTGCTTCCGACCAATCATGGATGACGGTCAATCCAATATCAAATACTGGAAACGGCAAATTATATCTTCAAATATCTTCAAATACGGGTATAGCACGTATAGCTACAATAACCCTTTCGGCAGTTGGATGCGATAATAAATATATAACCATTATTCAATCTGATGTAACGGGAGAATCTAGTAAAACGATAAATTCTATTGCAGGATCTCTTCAAACATCATTTACTACCTTAGAAAAACATTCGTTAACAAGTCTTACAATAAATGGATTTATTGATGCAAGAGATTTTAAGTTTATACGCGATAGTTTAAAGTATCTAACATCATTAGACTTACGAATGGCAACTATTGATTCTTACGAAGGAACAGAAGGACCAAATTTAACAGATAAAAATATTATGTTATATCCTTCCAATACAATTCCAAGAAATGCATTTACAAATAAAAATAATTTACTCTCGGTACAATTACCAACTTCAATAACTGCAATAGGTATAGGAGCATTTGAACATTGTGGTATAACTTCGATCGAATTACCTCAAACAGTTACAATAATTGATGATTATGCTTTCAGTGAATGTTCATTATATTCTATAGAATTTCCTAAAAATTTAAAAACAATAGGTAATTATGCTTTTAAGTTTTGTGGATTTTTAAAATCAGTTATAATTCCCGAAACTGTTACAAACATAGGATACGATGCTTTTGCATATTGCTTAAAATTAGAGAATATTACATTCCCATCGAAAATACAATCTATACCTTCAGAAATTTGTTTCGATTGTACAATGTTACAGTCAATTGATATTCCACAATCGGTACGCTATATAGGTTCTGGAGCTTTTAGTGGTTGTAATTCCTTGAAAAGTTTAATTATTCCAGCTTCGGTTCAAGAAATTGGTGGTGGAGCATTTAAATATTGTGATAGTATTGTATCGATTTATGCATGTAATCCAGTACCGGTCGATCTTTCTATGGCACCCGATGCTTTTGGAAAACTAAATATTAGTTGTGATTTATACGTTGATCCATATTCGTATAATAACTATAACAAAGCAGTAGTTTGGAAGGATTTTTGGCCGTTTAAAATAATGGAAATGTCTGTATCAAATTATCAAGTAACAATTACAGATACTATAACAAAATCGATTGGAATAAATGTTTATGCAAATGTTCAATGGTCGGCAAGTTCAAATCAAAGCTGGATTACATTAAATCCCGATTCTAAGGTTTTAGGTAATAGTCAGCTTTTAATTTCTGCAATAGATAATACCGATGAAGAAAGAGCCGCAATGATTACTATTACTGGAGTAGGAGTTAAACCAATTACAATAATAGTTAAACAAATAAATAAATCGCTTTATCGTAAAACAGTAAAGATTTCAGCAGGATTACTTGGTTCAACATTATCAAAGCAAGATTTAGATTCAATATCTGAATTAGCTATTAAGGGAACAATTGATGCTCGCGATTTTAGAGTAATGCGTGACAGTATGCCAAATCTTAAAAAAATTGATCTTTCTAAAGCTAAAGTTTTGGCATACGAAGGTTATTCTGGTACATTACCATTTGACTTTGAAAAAAAGATCTATTTAGCTAATACAATTCCTGCTAATGCCTTTTATAAAGTATGGTCGGATACGATGTTAACTTCTATTATATTATCAGACTCAATAGTATCGATCGATGAGTTAGCTTTTAATAATTGCAGTAATTTGCAATCTGTAACTTTCCCTGCCGAACTTAGAAATATTGGAAATATGGCCTTTAATCAATGTCAGAAATTATCATCGATTAAACTTCCAGCAAAACTCGAAAGAATAGACTCATATGCATTTGAGAATTGTGAATCAATTGATAGTTTATATATTTCATCAACGGTAAGTTATATCGACGAAAAAGCTTTATTATCTTGTAGTGGATATGTAAACGTTGATAAATCAAATCAATATTTTTCTAGTAAAGATGGTGTCTTATTCAATAAAAATCAAAGTATTCTTCTCCATTGTCCAAATCTAAAATTGGGAATTTATATCGTTCCTACAACTGTCGATACAATTGGGAATTATGCATTTTCTAATTGTTTAAATTTGTTGGATGTTACTCTACCACAAACTTTAAAATCAATTGGAGAAGGAGCTTTTGAATACTGTCAAGCAATTAAAACTTTTACAATTCCTTCGAATGTTAGAACGGTGGGAGCTAGTTCATTTTCGAGTTGCATTACATTAGATTCAATTTCAATATTATCACCATTAACCGAAATTGCAGATTATACTTTTTATAATTGTACATCACTTAATAAAATATCGTTACCACAAACGGTTAAATCTATTGGATTAAATGCTTTTTACTCTTGTTCAAATTTAGAATCAATAATGTTACCTGATTCATTATTATCAATAGATGAACAAGCATTTTCTAGTTGTTATAAATTAAAAAACATTACATTTAATTCGTTATTAAAAAATATTGGAAATTCGGCTTTTAGTGGTTGTTCTTTCGATTCACTTACAATTCCTTCATTAGTAACAAATCTTAGTAACGGGTTGTTTTCTGGATGTTCACATTTAACGAAAGTAGTAATTCCTTCGAATGTAACTTTTATCGGTCATGCAGCTTTTGCAGGTTGTAAAGCGTTAAAACAAATTTATTCATTTAGTAAGCAACCAGCCGATTTAACAAATTATTACAATGTGTTTGTTGAAGTAGATACAACGACTTGTATTTTATACGTTCCAATTGGTTCAAAATCGTTATATCAAAATGCTGTTCAATGGAAATCGTTTGTACATATAGTTGAAATGGATAGTAGCAATCTTTCGTTATCTATATCTACTATTTCCCTTACACAGTCTTCGAACATCGATACAATAAAAATAAATTCGAATTCTTATTGGACAGTGTCCTCTGATGTATCTTGGATAACATTCAGTCCAATTTCAGGAAATGGGAATGGAAATATTACGCTACTTTCTACGACTAATCCTACAACAATTGCCCGAACTGCAACTATTACAATTACAACAGGAGATGGAAATACTAAAACAATAACTCTAACACAAGCAGCAGGTAATTCTATAATCTCAATTCAAGATAGCTCTGTTTTACTTTCAAATTCAAATGCATCGAGCACTTTCGATCTCATTTCAAATACCGATTGGACAATTCTATCTGATGTATCTTGGCTAAATATCAGTCCTTCAAATGGAAGTAGCAATGCAACAGTTTCGATTTCTCCTATACCAAATCCAACAACATCAGCTCGTACTGCAACTCTTACAATAAAAACAGCAGATGGAACGGTAAAAACAATTGATATTAATCAGGCAGGTGCCGATCCTATAATAACTTTAAACCAAACGAACATAATATTTACCGAAGGTGTAAGTGCCGATACTATTATAATTCAGTCGAATGGTCCATGGTCAGCAGCTTCTGATGTCTCATGGTTAACTATTAGTCCAGCTTCGGGTACAGGAAATGATACGGTAGTTGTTACTGCTTCTCCCAATACGTCTACAATTGCAAGAACCGCCAACATTACAATAACATCAGAAGCTCCTGTAATTCTAAAGACTAGTATAAGTCAAACAATTACAGTTACTCAGGCAGCAGCTAAAACCTTTGTTGAAAACATTGAAAACGAACAAGTATCTATTTATCCTAATCCAGCAACTAATTTCATTAGCATAAAATCTATTGGGAAAGCATCAATTCAAATCTATTCTATTGATGGAATAAAGCTAATTGATTGTGTTGGAAATAGTGGTCAAACTATTTCTGTAGATGCTTTGAGTAAAGGAATATATGTCGTAAAAATAAAAACAGATTCTAAACTCTTTGAACAAAAATTAATCATAGAATAAAAATGTAATTTGAATATAATAGTAGCCTTACAATGCATATTGTGAGGCTATTTTTTATACTTTTGTTCGACTTAAAATCTTCGAAATAATGAAAATTGGAATCGTAGGAGTTGGTTTACTTGGAAGCTCCTTAGCTGTAGCACTTAAAAATAAACTACAAAACGAAATTGAAATTGTTGCTTTCTCGAGCGAATCGACTTTAGAAAAAGCTCGTGCAATGAATCTCTTTGCAAGATTTCATTCTTACAATGAAATTACTACAGCAATCGACGGACTTGATATTCTATTCCTTTGTTCTCCTATAAAAGTTATTCTCGATCATATAGAAACAATTTCTAAAGCTCCAAAACTAAATAAAACACTTATAATATCGGATGTTGGAAGTACCAAACGTTTGATAATGGATAAGGCTGAAAAAAGCTTTAAAGGTCGCAATGATATTGTATTTATCGGCGGTCATCCTATGGCGGGAAATGAATTTAAAGGTATCGATGCGAACGATAAAAGTTTGTACGAAAATGCAATTTATGTTCTAACGCCAATGCCCGAAACCGAAGACGAACATGTTAGCAAACTTCTCGAAATAGTTAAACACGTTGGAGCAATACCAATGATCTTAGAACCTGAAAAACACGATCGTGCCGTTGCAGGAATTTCTCACTTACCCCAAATGATGGCATCGGGACTTGTTGATATGATTTCTAAAGAAGATAACGCCGAACTTTCTAAAACCTTAAGTGCTGGTGGATTTCGCGATATGACAAGAATTGCATCGTCGCAATATCGCATGTGGGAAGATATTGTAGAAACCAATAAAGACAATATCTTCGATTTAATAGACAGTTATATTTCAGAATTATCGTTAATAAAGGAATCAATAAAAAGCAAAAGTTTAGAATCGATATTCGAAAATGCTCGCAACACCCGCGAACAAATTCAAAAAGGTAAAAAAGGTCTTTTACAACAAACATTATTCGAGATATTTGTACGTATTCCCGATGAACCTGGAATGATTCTAAAGATTTCGACAATCTTGGCTGAAGAAAATTTAAACATAAAAGATATTTCTATTCAACATAGTCGCGAGCAAGATGGAGGGCAATTCCGACTTGGATTCGCTACATTTATAGATAGCGAAAAAGCTGTCGAATGCCTTACAAAACAAGGTTATTTCGCTAAAACGATTGAATAATATTTGTATCTCGCATTTGTAGAGACGTTGCATGCAACGTCTCATATTGCAACGTTACATTTTCAACGAACCTTTTGAAATGTTCAATTTACGTGTATAAATAGAAACGTTCGAACGCAAGACGTTGCGTGCAACGTCTCTACAAAAAGCCCCCACATACCTAATTCTAGGTATATAAAAATACCATAAACAGATTACTATTACCGCGGTAATTTTGTGGATATTTGTATAGAAATAAACCTTAAAATTAAAATATCATGGCAGATAGCAAGAAACTTCATTACGAAACCCTTCAGGTGCATGCAGGACAGGTTCCAGATCCAACAACCAATTCGCGTGCGGTTCCAATATATCAAACTTCATCGTATGTTTTTAATAATTCTGAACATGGTGCGAACCTTTTCGCACTAAAAGAATTTGGAAATATTTACACGCGTTTAATGAACCCAACAACCGACGTTCTTGAAAAACGTTTGGCAGCATTAGAGGGTGGAGTAGCAGCTGTTGCAACTTCTTCGGGACAAGCAGCACAATTTCTTGCATTACATACTATTGTTGAAGCTGGCGAAAATATTGTAAGTACATCTTTCCTTTATGGTGGAACATACAATCAATTTAAAGTTGCATTTAAACGTTTAGGCATCGAAGTTCGCTTTGCAAATGGCGATAATCCAGCTGATTTCGAAAAACTAATTGACGAAAAAACTAAGGCAATATATCTAGAAACAATTGGTAATCCAGAATTCAATGTTCCCGATTTCGAAGCTTTTGGTAAATTAGCTCAAAAACATGGAATTCCACTTGTTGTCGATAATACCTTTGGAGCAGCAGGTTACCTTTGTCGTCCAATAGATTTTGGAGCAAATGTTGTTACTGCATCTTGTACAAAATGGATTGGTGGACACGGAACAAGCATCGGAGGTATTGTAATCGACGCAGGAAACTTCAATTGGGGAAATGGTAAATTTCCAAATTTCACCGAACCATCGGAAGGATATCATGGATTAAAATTCTGGGATGTATTTGGAGCACCAGGACCTTTTGGAAATATTGCTTTAGCAATTCGTGCAAGAGTTGAAGGACTTCGCGATATGGGACCATGTATTAGTCCATTTAACTCGTTCCAATTAATTCAAGGTATAGAAACACTTTCTTTACGTGTACAACGCACGGTAGAAAATGCTCAAGCAATTGCTGAATGGCTTTCGAAACATCCAAAAGTTGAGAGTGTAAATTATCCAGGATTAGCATCAAGCAAATATCATTCTTTAGCTAAAAAATATTTAACAAATGGCTTTGGTGGTGTATTAACATTCCGCATTAAAGCAGGAAAAGAAAAGGCTTCTGATTTTATTAATAGTCTTGAATTAATTAGCCATTTAGCTAATGTTGGTGATGCAAAAACATTGATTATTCATCCAGCAAGTACAACTCATCAACAACTTTCTGATGAGGAGCAATTAACTTCTGGAACATATCCAAATATGCTTCGTTTGTCTTTGGGAATTGAACATATCGACGATATAAAAGCTGACTTAGAACAAGCATTTGCGAAGATTTAAGTTTTTAGATTAATTGAAATATAGAAGGAGTTTTCGTTTTAGGATGAAAACTCCTTTTTTGTTAAAAGTTCTTATGTTTACCCATAATTTTAAAGTGAAATATAAAAAATCATCTTAATTTCAAATTAAAGTCAATCTCCCAACCCTCTTCTCCAAGAGGGATAAAACCGCCAATGATCGTAAAGCCCCCTTGGCGAAGGGGGTTGGGGGATTGATTCGAGACATTTATACATTTACAAAAAGAAAAGGAGCTTTCATCATACAATGAAAACTCCTTTTATCTAAAATTTATAATTTCTGATTTTTACTTTTTCGCCTCAACCCCAAAAGTAAATCCAGCTTTAACTCTTTCAATTATTTCGGGAATAATATCTTGATATTCGCCAACAATTCCGAAATCGGCATTATTGAAAATGCTTGCTTTAGCGTTATTGTTTATGGCAATAATCTTTTCCGATTCTTTCATTCCGGCAATATGTTGTATTGCACCAGAAATACCAACTGCAATATAAACTTTAGGACGAATGGTTTTACCCGTTTGTCCAACTTGACGAGCATATTCTGCTACACCTTCGTCAACTACAGGACGGCTACAAGCCCATTCTGCTTTTATGCCTTGAGCTTTTAATGCTTCGGCTAATGCTTTTATTAATCCAAGATTATCGCTTGTTGTTCCTCTACCACCTGATACAATGATGTCTGCTTCGAATAGGTTTTGTAATCCACCTTCGCCACGAACGGTATTTATAATTTCTACAACAAAATCTTTATCGTATAATGCTGGTTTAAAGTTCGAAATAATTCCTTGACGACCTTCTACACGTTTTGGTACTTCGAATGTTCCTGCACGAGCAGTTGATATTTGTGGACAAACAAATCCAAGAATTGTAGCTAATTTACTCTCACCATAGGTTGGTCGGCGTGACTCAAGAATTGGTTTGTAAATTACTTTTTCTATTCGGTTAATATGTTCGCCAATTTCAAGACCAGTACAGTCAGCTGTAACTCCGCTATCGGTTTTCATACCAATTCTTGGAGCTAATTCGCGACCCGAAGTTGTTGCAGCAAACAATGCTATTTCTGGTTTTCTATCTTTAATTACCTGTTCGAAAATCGATGAAAATGGTAGAACCAAATATTCTTCTAATTTATCGTCTTCAACAACAATAACTTCGTCCGAACCATGTTCGATAATTGTTTGAGCCAAATGTTGTACATTCTTTCCAATCATCAAGGTCATAACTTTTGTATCGCCACCTAATTGAGTTGCAAGGTTGCGAGCTGGAGTCAATAATTCAAGCGATGGTCTCGAAACATTTCCATTTGTTATTTCAGCCCAAGTTAGTATTCCTTTCGATCCATTTCTAAAATCTTTTTCAGGGAAATCGGGTCTATCGGCAACTTTACCAGCTACCGCATCTTTCTTTTCTAAAACATTTCCACCTTTTTTAAAATTAGTAAGAAGGCTATCAACAAGAGCTGTTTCGTTGTTTCCTTCAGACATAGTAATTGGAGCACGTTCGCTTACAATATTTATAACTTTCGCTACAATAGTTGGCGATCCACTGATTCCAATTTTTTCTGTACCTAAACCAATATCATCAATTCCAAAAGTTGTGATTTTTAGATTACGAGCTTTTATTGCTCCGCTTAATGATGGTTTACGTGGAGGAATTCCAGTTGGAGTTAAGGAAATTACACATGGCATAGGTAATTTCATCATTTGATATCCACCTTCAATAATACGTTTTGCAATAACATTTCCCGAACCATCGGCTTTAATGCTTTCGACAAATGTTGCTTGTGGTATTCCAATATTTTCCGCTACTTGCGATGGTACGTGTGCAGTATCACCATCACTAGTTTGACGACCAGCTAAGATAATATATGGTTCTTTCGAATCTTTTGTAAAGCCCAAATGTTTTAGCATTGTAGCTATTGCAAGTCCAGTTGCATAGGTATCGCTACCTCCAAGCTTACGATCGGATAAAAGATAAGCTTCGTCGTAACCCATCGAAATAGCAGTTTTAAGAGCTGTTTCGAAAGAGCCTGGTCCCATTGAACACACAATTAATCGTGCATCGGGATTTTGTTTTTTTAGTTGCAATCCTGCTTCTAACCCAAATTGACAATCAATATTTATAATTGATTTTGCTTTGGTGCGGTCCATAAGTCCATCGTCACCCATTCGCATTTCGGTAGGTAGTGGAACTTGTTTTATTAAACTAATTATCGTTAGTGCCATTGTAGTAGAATCTTTAAATGTTGTTACATATTTTGAAAATCAGGACCGTTGCCACCATTTGGAACTACCCATGTTATACCTTTATCGGGCGATTTAATATCGCATGTTCTGCAATGCATACAGTTTTCTGCATGAATTCGTAGTTCTTTCTTTCCGTCTTTGTTGGTATGAATTTCATATACTTCCGACGAGCAATAGAATTGTTCGGGAGCACCATATTGATCGATATTAATGTCGTTAAATTTCTTAGCGTCGTTAATATGTAAATGCACCACTTGTTCTTCGTCGTGGTGTGTTCCCGAGAAATAGGTGTCGGTAGCTTTGTCGAATGTCAACACTTTGTCGAATTCCAATTTACCTTTAAAGCGTTCTTTAAATGTTTTGCCTTTAAATTCGCTTAGTTTTTGCGTTGTTTTATAATCGGCATGCGATTTTAAACGACCACAGAAACCAGCACCGCCAGTAATTAACTGCGTTCCGAAATGGAATCCTCCAAGGAATAAACCTTTTGCAAAACCTTGTCTAAAGTTTCGCACCGGATACATTTCTTTATTGATTCTGCTATTTTGTATTAGCGTTTCATATTGTTGAAGCGATTTTTCTGATGTATCGTTTTTAAGTAATGCACTTGCCGCAGTTTTTGCCGCTAACATTCCCGATGTTATTGCTAAATGTATTCCTTTTAATGCTGGCATGGTAACCAAACCAGCGCTATCGCCAACTATTAATGCATTGTCGACATATAATTTTGGTATTGCATAATATCCTCCTTCGGGCAATGTTTTTGCACCATACTCAACTAATTTACCACCTTTAAGAATAGACGAAACAAACTTCGTTGTTTTCCATATTTGCATTGCGTCGTGTACATCGAACGATGGATCTTTATAATCTAGTCCAACAACAAGTCCAATTGCAACTTTATTGTCGTTTAATCCATAGATAAAACCACCACCAAATTCATCACTGTTAAGTGGATATCCCATTGTATGGTATACTTCTCCTGGTTTAATGTTCCCTTGTGGAACCGACCAAATTTCTTTACAACCAAGTGAGTATATCTGTTCGTTTTTATCTTTGTCGAGATTAAATTTCTCGATAAGCATTTTTGTTAAACTACCACGAGTTCCTTCAGCAAAAATGGTGATTTTAGCTTCGATATTATTTCCAGGTTGGAAGTTTTCTAAATGATGGCCATGATGATCGATACCAGTATCTTTCGTTTTAGCACCAATAACTTTTCCGTCTTTGTATAAAATCTCATCAACTGCAAATCCAGTGTATATTTCAACGCCTTTTTCTTGAGCTTTTGTAGCTAAATATTTGCATATCTGACCTAAAGAAGCAGTGTAATTGCCTTCGTTACTCATATATGGAATATGAATTGGCAATGTAAAACTACCGTTTTCGCTAAGAATAACTGTTTTATCAGTCGTTACCTTTGCATTGAATGGTATCTCGGAAAATTCGACATCGGGCAAAAGTTCTTTAAAAACTGCTGGTTTTATTACAGCTCCCGATAATATATGACTTCCAATAGAACTACCTTTTTCCAGTAATAATATTCTGTGATTTTGACCATTTTGCTTAAACGTATCAGCTAAATGAATAGCTGCGGCCAAGCCAGATGGACCACCACCTATTATTAACACATCAGTTGATATTGTCTCAATAGTACTCATTCTCTGACCTCCAAGGTTAAATTATTAAACAAATATTGATTTTATATTAGTATTAGAATGTATTTACGTAAAATCCTTACGAATTATTCCTGCTAATTTATTACAATTATTTGATTTTTAATCTAAAACATTAGTACTTTATTAATGCGATTGTATTTGTAGGATAAAGTCAATTAGATATTGAGTTTGTAAGATTTATTTGTGTTTTAAAAACCATTTCAAACTTGCTTTATAATCGATTTACAAAACAAAAACGCTCAAACAATAAAGCTTGAGCGTTTTTTTATTTGAATATTTTAGTAATAAACTATAAGCCATCTAACTCTTCAACCAGTTTTTCCCAATTTGCCATTTCCGTTTCCAGCTGAGTTTGTACTTGATTAAATGATATATATAGCGATTGCTCTACACTATGTTTCGGGTCATTAATTTTTTCAGTAAGTTGAGCCATTTCAGCTTCAATACGTTGAATCGATTCTTCCGATTTTTTAATTGCCAATTGTAAGCGTTTTGTCTCTCGATCTTTAAGCTGTTTTGCCTCGTTCGAAAGAACTGCTCGGGCTTCTTTTTTGTCGGCACGAATGGTAGAATCTACCTTGCGAGTTGCTTCGAGTTCGCGAAAGTTTTCCATTTTCTTTTTATCAAGAAAATCTTGAACCGATCCCATATGTTCTTTGGCAACGGTATTGGCAAATTCATAAACTTTGGTAACCAATCCTTCGAGGAAATCACGGTCGTGAGATACGAGAATTATGGTACCATCGTATTGTAAAAGAGCATTTTTAAGAATCTCTTTCGATTTAATGTCTAAGTGATTCGTTGGCTCATCGAGTACCAAAAGATTGTATGGTTCAAGTAAAAGTTTCGACATGGCCAAACGATTGCGTTCGCCACCCGAAAGAACACGGGCCTTTTTCTCAACATCTTCGCCCGAGAATAGGAATGAACCTAAAATATCGCGAATACGTTTACGCACATCACCAACGGCAATATCGTCCAAAACTTCAAAAACAGTTCGGTCGGGTGGTAAAAGTTCATCTTGATTTTGAGCAAAATAGCCAATATTTACATTATGCCCTTTTGTTAGTTTTCCTTGATATTCGACTTCGTTCATCAAACATTTGATGAAGGTTGTTTTTCCTTCTCCGTTTTTACCAACTAAGGCAATTTTTTCGCCTCTTTCAAGAGAAATATTTACACCATTTAGAATAACTTTTTCACCGTATTTCTTAATTAAATCGGTAGCTACTACAACTTCGCGACCCGAACGTGGTGCCGCTGGAAAATGGAAGCTTATCGCTGCTTTATCTTCTTCTTCAACTTCGAGACGATCTACTTTGTCGAGTTGTTTTATCCTCGACTGAACTTGCACGGCTTTGGTTGCTTTATATCGAAATCGTTCAATAAAATCTTCGGTATCGGCAATCATTTTTTGCTGATTCACATACGCTTGCATTTGGTTGTCGCGACGTTCTTGACGCATTTCCAAATAGCGAGAGTAAGTAGCTTTGTAATCGTATATTTTACCAAGCGAAATTTCTATTGTTCTATTGGTTACCGTGTCGAGGAATCTTCTATCATGCGAAATAAGAACCATTGCACCTTTGTAGTTTCTTAAAAACTCTTCGAGCCATTGTATTGATTCGATGTCGAGGTGATTGGTTGGCTCATCGAGTAAGAAAACGTTTGGACGTTTCAAAAGAATCTTAGCAAGTTCAATACGCATACGCCAACCTCCGCTAAATTGTGCTGTAGGTCGGGTAAAATCGCTGCGTTTAAATCCAAGTCCGAGTAATGTCATTTCAACCTCAGCATCTCTGTTCGAGCTACCAAGCATTTGGAGTTTATCGTTGAGGTCGGTTATAAGGTCAATAAGTTCGGCATAACTGTCGGTTTCGTAATCGGTGCGAACTTCTAATTCTTTTTGTACTTCTTCGAGTTCAGCTTCAATATTGGTATGTTCAGAAAAAGCTGTTAAAGCTTCTTCGAAAACGGTTCGTGAATCGCTAACTTTTAATTCCTGTGGAAGATATCCAAGTTTAATATGATTTGGAATTGCTATCGAACCACTTTCTTTTTGCACCATACCCATGCAAATTTTAAGCAAGGTTGATTTCCCTGCTCCATTTTTGCCAACTAAACCTATGCGATCGCGAGCATTTACAAGGAACGTAACGTCTTTAAAAAGGTCTTTCCCTCCGAATTGAACGGTGAGATTTGTAACTGAAATCATGTATTATATATAATTATTTTAAAACAAAACAGATTTTATATATCGGTTTTATTCTATTTTTATTCAATCCCCCAACCCCCTTCGCCAAGGGGGCTTAAGTACTACAAAAATGTAGAGAAATCTATTGTGATTTTATTGTGATTTATTGTGAAATCCTCAATCGTTGAAACTCGCAAGCCCCCTTGGCGAAGGGGGTTGGGGGATTGATGGAAATGTTTATTTTCTTAAAACAACTGTCTACAAACGTCACCCGCTTGTTTCACAATTCCATACGTAAATAAATGTATTGATGGTACATTGTGCTGTTGTAATTCTTTTGCTTGCATTACACACCATTCGGTTCCAACTTGACGAGCAGCTTCATCATCTGCACTCGCATTTATTGCATTTTTTAAATCTTGTGGAAAATCTATGCTAAATAATTTTGGCAATATTTCTATTTGATTCTTTTGTGCTAATGGTTTAATTCCTGGAATTATTGGAACATTAATTCCAACTTCTCGACATTTACGAACAAAATCGAAATACATTTTATTGTCGAAAAACATTTGTGTTATAATATATTCGGCACCAGCATCGACTTTCTTTTTAAGATTTTGCATATCGATATCAAAGCTTACTGCATCAGAATGTTTCTCTGGATAACCAGCAACTCCGCAACAAAAATTTGTCATTGCCGATGTTTGAGGTTCAGCATCATCCAAATATTTCCCTTTATTCATTTCCATTGCTTGGTTAACAAGTTGCGATGCAAACTCATTCCCGTCAGGTTCTGGTTTATATTGGGTTTCTATCTTCATTTGGTCACCACGTAATGCCAAAATATTTTGGATTCCAAGGAAGTTTAAATCGATTAGAACATATTCGGTTTCTTTGCGAGTAAAACCACCACATAGAATATGAGGTACAACTTCAATATCGTATTTATGCTGAATAGATGCACTAATTGCAACGGTACCAGGACGTAAGCGAACTCTATTATTGTTTTGGTCGATTTGTTCGCGATGCGATGTAATATTTATAAATGATGGTTTAAATTCCATCAATGGATCTATAAATGAACAAACCGTATCGAGTCCTTTACCTTTCATAGGGGGTAGAATCTCGAACGAGAATAGTGACTTCTTTGATGATTTAATGATATCTATTACCTTCATTTTGTGTTATATTTTCTTTTTTATAATAGTCTGCAAAAGTAATAAAATATAACAAAGAAGAGGTTGTATTTACCTAAAAGTTTTAGAACGTCAACCTATAGGTCATCATTGGATAAAAGCCCATTTGATATGCATACTCAATTTTCGAGTCTTTTGGATTTAGCCTATTATAAAGAAATTGTTCCATGTAAATGTTCTTTTGATTTGTTAGGTTTTGTAAATCTAAAGCCCATTCTTGCGAGAATTTTGGCTTATTCATTTTATAAGAAATTCTTAAATCGAAACGGAAATAATCTTTATAACGAGATCCAAAAATATTAGTGTAATCGTAAACCGTTTCGCCTGCTGCAATCGATTTTTGTAAATCGATATTTATACGACGTTTTCCACCTGCCCAAATATTTTTTAAATCGAATGCTAATGAATTTCCTTTTCCTAGTTTAAACTCATATCCGCCTAAAACATTCCATACAAAATTTCCATTGAAAACGGTATTTCTTTCTGGTGCATAAGGTGTTTTATATTTCGATTGAAATAACGATGTTGTCGACAGGAAGTAGAAATTGTTTGAAAAGAATTTTTCGACGGTAAATTCAACACCATAATTCTTTCCTGTTCCTTTATTTACAAGCGAATCGAAACGTGGGGTATAAAAATCGGCACCATAATTCAACATCGAAATCATTGCTCTTTCTTGATATTTTTGACTTTCAGGATTTTGTGCAATTACTTCGTTCATTTCTTTAATTGGCACATTGTATAATTGCTGATAATATGTTTCGATTTTTAAACGTAGGTTTTTAGCAATCTGATAATCGTAACCACCAACGAAATGATTGCTTTTTGTCATTCCAATATTTTTATTCGTTTGCTCATAATGAACATAATCTTTTGTAGATTGAGTTATATAAACAAACAAAGGTTGTAATTGACTATGATGTCCGTATCCAATATTAAACGATTGTTTTTCGGTGAATTGATATTTTAAACTTGCACGTGGATCGAATGAATATGAATTGTTTAATGCGAAAAGCTCGCCATTAACACCGGTATAAAAAGTAACCAATTCGTTAAATCGATGTTGGTATTGTGCATAAGCTTGGTAAAACATGATGTTATTCTTTTTAACATCCATTGCCGAAGTAAATGTATCGATAGAACTAGGCTGTTGATTATATTTTAAGAAACTGTAATTATTTCTCCAAAATGTATCGAAGAAATTAATATTGTATGAAGTTGCTAATCCACCAATTGTTATATTGTTTTGAGCATTAATTTTCTTGTTGATTTTTATACCAGCCAAGGCTCTAGTTTCGGTACTTTGTTCTTTATAGAATAGCTTTTTATCGTTAATCGACCATTTATTTGTGCTATCTTGTTGGTAAATCATATTATCTAAATGTAGGTTTGTTCTTGTTCCATTTACCGAGATATACGATTTAATTGTCCAATTATCTTTAATATATGTGTTCGATAAAATGGCAGTTGCCATATCCGAACCTGTTATTATATCGCGCAAACTATCGTTTCCATAATTCGATTTTAAATCGTGTGGTAATGTAATAGAACTAGTTCCTGCAACTCCCGAAAGTGTAAAGGTTCCCAACGATTTTGTTGGAAGATTTATTCTCATCGAAATATCTTGATAATCTGGCGTTACACCTAATGGGTTTATTCCTAGTTTTTCGGCAAATGCCATTGTAGAATAGCGGTAGTTTATAAGATACGTTGCTTTATTACCTTTTATAAATGGACCTTCGGTTCCTACTTCGACTCCACCATAGCCAATTTGCCCAAGATATTCGCGTTTTTCGGTATTCCCATTTCGCATTTTAAGATCGAAAACTCCCGATACAGAATTGTTATATTCTGCAGGCCAGGCTCCTGTAAAGAAATCTGAATTGGTAAGTAAATTGTTGTTCAGCATACTTACCGGACCACCAGTACTTCCTTGCGATCCAAAGTGATTAGGGTTGGGAATCGGAACGCCATCTAATTTCCACAATAATCCCGATGGTGAATTTCCACGAATCACTATATCGTTACGTTGGTCGCCTGCAGAAACTACACCTGCAAAGTTTTGTGCCATTCTCGATGGATCGCCCAAACTTCCTGCATAACGCTCGGTTTCTTCAACGCTAAACGATCTAGCGCTTACTACCGCCATTTTATTTAATGGTTGTTCTTTTCCCGAATTAGCTGTTACTTGAACTTCTTGAATTTCGGTAACATTTTCTTCCATTTTGGGGTTTATAACTAATTCTTTTCCTGTAGATAGTTGTAATCCACTCATTGTTATTGGTTTGTATCCAATAAATGTAAAGCTAATATTTACACGTCCGATAGGCACATTTTTTAATACATAATACCCATCGATATCGGTACTTGTTGCAATTTGTGGATTCGATCCAACAACAATAACATTTACTCCAGGTAAAGGCGATTCAGCATCTTTATCAATAACTCTACCGTTAATAGATTGTGTAAGTGTTGTTTGTGCTTGTATTGAAAATATTAATACAAAAAGCAAAATCGAGAGGGTAATTCTTTTTATCATAGTTTAATTTTTTATTAAATCAAGTAAGAGACATTTCTATGTAAGAAAAGTTGGAATATTTATTAGCTCACATACAATCAAATTTTCACTTTGATGTTTATGCAAATGTACTTTCTCAACTTTTAAAAAGAATAATAAATTCGGTAAATGTGATAAAATGGAAGGTGAAGGGACGAAAAGAAAATGTAACACTAAGAAATTTAGATGTTTGTCTCTTAAGATTTTTGTAATTATGTGATAGAATTTGGGATGATTTCCTAAATCTATTATAGTTTAAATTGCTGTTTTACGAAATATTCGATTTCAAATCAGCAATATTTTGCCTCGATGCTGGTAAAGGTTCTGACAATCCTTCAACCCAAATTTGAAAACTATTTCCAACCGAGCGGATTTTCTTAATTTTATCGGTATTTACAATATACGAGCGGTGACTTCTGGAAAATAAAGGGTTGTTGCCTATTATTGTTTCGATATTTTTAAGACTCAATCTCAATAGTTGTGTTTGTATTTTTCCATTAAGAGAAAAATGGAACTGACTATAATTCCCTTCCGCTTTTATGCAAATAAGATCTTGTGTTTGAACTACAACTTTTTCGTTTTTGGTTTCCGATTCGAATACCAAAGTTTCTTGTTCTTTCGATTTTGCAATCTTGTGTTCTAACATCTCGTTAATTCGTTCAACTTCTTCGAGCTGAGCTTTTAATCGGATACTTCTAACTATAAAAAACATCACAAACGACAGCATCGAACCAATTGCAAAAGTATACAGTTGATATCGAAAAAACCAGTGCCATGTTAAGCTCGATGTTTTATCAATAAAAACCGAATAGAAAAAGTTGAGTGTTCCAATGGTTAGAATATTTGCGAAGTCAATTGGTAATTGCTTAAAAACAATAGTATCGTCAATGTCTGTTTCAACTTTTAAAATAAACCGTGGAATCAGAAAGTAATATATATAACAACTAAAAATAGTTATTACACCATATCCAAGCAAATGAAAAACGCCAACATTTTCCATTTCGAACGGTTTAAAAACTCCAAGAAAAACAGTGATAAACAATCCCGATGCTAGAATTATGTAAAGTTTTAATGTATCGTTTTTCTTTATGTGGTTCATTGTTCTATTGTAATTCAAACTCGCAATAAATAGGGTAATGGTCAGACAAAATTCGTTTACCTGTAACAAAATTCCAACTTTTAATCTTATCTGAATGAAGTATATAATCGATTCTAAACGACGGTAATTTGCCAACATATGTTCCTCCCATTCCATGTCCCGAATTTCGAAAAGCATCGTTTAGTTTATTATGTCTCTTAATTTTGTGATAGGTGTAAGATAATGGAATGTCGTTAAAGTCGCCACAAACAATAACAGGATATGGAGAGTTTTTAATTGCTAAAGAAATAGTGTCGGCTTGTGTTGCTCTTCTATAAAATCCTTTTTTTAGTTTATGAATAATATCACGAATTCCCGATGAATCTTTCTCCGTATAACTTCGATCTTGTATTTTATCAATTGTTTTATAATTAGATTTTTCGAGATGTATCGATTCCATGTGACAATTAAAAACTCGAATTGTATCGTTTCCTATTACAATATCGGTAACCATAACGTTATTCGTTGATTTACGACTATCAAAGAGTTTCTTTTGTTTAATTATAGGATATTTGCTTAACGTTGCCATTCCAAAATCGTAAAGATTATTTACTCGAACTAACGATTCGAAGTGTACATAAGGTAAATGAAGAATTCTTTTTAAAGAGTCGTTAGTGTTATAGGTGTTTTGTTTGTCGTTGTAATATTCTTGAAAACAAATGATATCAGGATGTATATCTGTTAAATATGTAATAATACTATCGCGTCTTTTAAAACTTCCATGCCAATTATATAAATCAAAATTTTTAACATTATAACTAACCAGTTTTATCCCTTTCTCATTTATTTTTTTATGGAATTCATAAGGAAAACCACCAAGGTAAAAACCAATTATTAAGCATAAAATTGATATAATGCTATATAATTTGTGTCGACAGAATAACCAAAATATTGCAAAAAATAAATGTGCAATCATTACAATTGGAAAACTAAATCCAACCATTGCCAAATACCAAAAATGTACTGGACTTACATTAACTGCTGCAATAATCAATATCATCCCAAAAACAAAAATGAAGTTGATTATTAACAGTATGATTCTGGTAAATGTTCGCACAATGCTTATTTTTTATTGCTTGCTCTGAACAATTGTTCTTTCTCGGCCGAACTTAAACTTTCGTAACCCGATTTAGCAATTTTATCTAAAATACTATCTATAACTTTTTGATCAATCGGAGTCGATTGCGTGTAAGTATAGTTATTGCTTGTATTATTTGTATAATGAAGTTTTACTTTCGGTTTTGGTGTAAATATTTTCGAAAGTTTCCCACCAGTTAACCATTTGGTAATATCCTTGCCTTGTTTTAATCGATAACCCCAATAAATTCCATACAATGCACCTCCAAGATGTGCAATATGTCCACCTGGATTGCCATCTGTTAACATTATTACATCAATAATTATTAAAACTAAAGCAAGCCATTTTAACTTTACTGGACCTATTAAAACAAGATAAAGCGTATAATCGGGAACATACATAGTTATTCCAAAAACAATTGCCATAACCGATGCCGATGCACCAAGTAAGTAACCAGCAGATTGTTCAAAAACGGGAATTGTGTTAAAAGCAAGTAAATAAAATGCTGCACCCGAAAGTCCTCCAATTATGTATACCGCAAGAAATCTTTTTTCATTTAAAAAATCAACGAAAATAAGTCCAATCCAATATAACCAAAGCAAATTGAACAGTACATGCAAAAATCCTTGATGGAGAAACATGTAGGTAAATGGAGTCCAAAAATGTAAAGGCAAATCGACTAAACGAGAAGGTAACGATAGTTGAGCCATCAATGGATTTATAATATCCGATTGCGAAATGTATGAAACGACTTCAACAATCTTAACAAACAGAAACACAAAAACATTGGCATAAATAAGCTTTGTAAGCATATTGCCATGTTTAAACGATTGTTTTATTTCTGATACTAATTCCATCGTTTGTTAATTAAAATATCTTCTTTTTCTTAGCCTGCATATCCCAGTAATAGAGTAATGCAAATCCAAAAACCATTCCTCCAAGATGTGCAAAATGTGCAACATTATCGCCTTCACGCCCCATTACACCACTAAAAAGTTCAACAGCACCATATATCATTACAAACCATTTTGCTTTAATTGGAATAAAGAAATAAAGGTAAATAAGTGAGTTTGGAAACATCATTCCAAAAGCTAATAATACGCCAAATACAGCTCCCGAAGCACCAACTACAACTGGAGCATTTAACACTCCTTCGCGATATTCGTACATAAAACTAACCGATTCGGCAACAGCTTGTTTTGGGCTAGAAAGTAATAATTCGTTGTATTTTGATGCGAATACATTAAATGCATTTTGCATTTCGACCGATGAAATTGTAAAGTATTGTGAATTGCGAAATGCTGCAAATGCTTCGGTAGAAGGTTTTGCCAAAAAATGGTCGATTGCCTCTAATGTCGGCGAAATTTGAAAGTAAAATATTGCATAATGTGTTAATGCAGCACCAATACCGGTTACAAAAAAGTAAATCAAAAATTTCTTTGGTCCCCAAATATTTTCCAAGATATTACCAAACATCCATAATGCAAACATATTGAAAAATAGATGCGAAAAACTTGCATGCATAAACATGTAAGTAATAAATTGATAAGGCATAAATTGCTTTGCAATAGGGTAGTGCAAGCCAACATAATCGCTCAAATCGCCACCCGTAACATTTTGGAATGCTAGCGATGCTAGAAAAAAGAGAACATTTATTATTAGTAAATTCTTTATTACCGTAGGTAAAGTAGAGAATTGTTGAGGACTGTAACTGTTCATTTATTTTGTGTTAAAATTTCGATGCAATTTCATCATTTTCCATGATATAAACAATTTTTTTACCGTCGGGCGATAGGTTCGGCGATTGACATGAAAACAAGTCGCTTATCAATTCTTGAATTTGATGCGAGCCCAATTGAGTACCATAATTCACCGCGTTAAATTTTGCTAAAGAACGAGCCAAACTCTCTTTTATTTCTAATTTGCTGTTTAGTCGATTTTCGCGATACATCATTAACAATTCGTTCAATCGAGTATCGATGTCCGATGTTTTCATATCAACAGGAATCCCATTAACGGCAAAGGCATTTTTGCCAAAATCTTCCATTTCGAATCCCATGATTCTAAATTCGGGCAGTGCTTCTATTAAAAGTTCGTAATCGGCAGGATTTACCTCAAATACATGTGGATGAAGCATGTTTTGTACAATAAGTCTTTCGTGTTTCAGCGATTGCATGTAACGGTCGTACAAAATTCTCTCGTGCGCTCGTTTTTGGTCAATCATCATAATACCCGATTTTACTGCGGTAATAATGTATTTTTGACGAAACTGCATATACGAACCTGTTTCTTGTTGTTTTGTTTCTGGTTCAATATTTAACGCCGATTGAAAAACTTTTTGTTCCGAAATGCCTTCATCTTCAAAACCTTTATACAGATCTTCCCAATTCGAAAGATTGTCTTTTTCGTTATTCAATTTCGGACTCGATGGATTATAACTCCGAACATGTCCTCCAGCATTTGAAGCTGCAAAAGGATTAAAGTTTGGATCAATCTCGATCGATGGTATGGAAACCGAACCCGACTTAGGCTTAAACATATCGTGATACGAAACATCATCATCAAAATCTATCGATGCTTTTACATTGAATTTGCCTAACGATTCTTTTACCACGGCTTCAAGAATTGAACTTATCTGAGCTTCTTGCTTAAACTTAACTTCCGTCTTGGTTGGGTGAATGTTTATGTCAATTTCGCCAGGATTAATGTCGAAAAACAGGAAATATTGTGGTTGTTTCTTTTCGGGTAAAATATTGTTGTAAGCTCGCATCACCGCTGCATAAAACGAGCGATGTTTTATAAATCGATTATTTACCATAAAATACTGCTCGCTTCCTTTTGCTTTTGCAGCTTCGGGAAGGGTAACATATCCTGTAATTTCAACAAGATTTGTTTTTATAGAAACGGGAATCAATGTTTTTTCGAACTGTTTTCCAAAGAGATGAAGAATTCGCTGTTTTTGTATCGATTTTGGAAAGTTAAATATTTCTTTCCCATTATGATACAACGAAAATCCTACTTCGGGATGAGCTAATGCCACTCGTTGAAACTCTTCAACGATAAGACTAAATTCATAATTATCGCTTTTCAAAAATTCGCGTCGAACAGGTATGTTGTAAAATAGATTTTTAACAATGAAATTCGAACCTTGTGTTTGTTGAATGGCTTCTTGTTTTTCAACGTTCGAACCATTTATCATTATTGATGTTCCAAGTTCTTGATCAGAAGTATTTGTTCTTAATTCAACTTGTGCAACTGCTGCTATCGATGCTAAAGCCTCACCTCTAAATCCTTTTGTTTTTATGGTGAAAATATCTTCTGCACTCGAAATCTTTGATGTTGCATGACGCTCAAAAGACATACGTGCATCGGTTGGACTCATTCCTTTCCCGTTATCGATAACTTGAATTAATGTTCTTCCAGCATCTTTCACATGAACAGTAATCGATGAACTTCCAGCATCAACCGAGTTTTCAACCAACTCTTTAATAACCGATGCCGGTCTTTGAATAACCTCGCCCGCTGCAATTTGATTTGCAACTGAATCGGGCAATAATTTTATTATATCTGACATGCCACAAAGTTCGTTAAAAAATCTGAGAGCTAATTATTTCTTAAAATGATTTTAATAACAGAAAATATAATGATTACTTTATATTTTACTTTAGGCAAAGATTTACCTTTGTCATCCTGAGCTTGTCGAAGTATTTGAGTCTATTTCTAATGCTTAAATAGTTTCATTATAACTATATGTTTTTGCTTTAAATTTTGCTTTTTTGAAAAATATGTAATTCACCGAGTATTAAAACTACAATTATAGTAGTATATTTGTATAACATTTAATGTAACTTCACGTTAAAGCCAAAATGAAAAAGATATTTTCCATAGTATTCGCATTGCTTATCCTGTTTTCGGGAATGCATGTTTCCTTTGCAACACATATTTGTGGTGGAGAACTAGCTGCTATGAAACTTTCTTTCTCTGGTCAAAAAGCAAGCTGCGGAATGCCAGAAAGCAAAACAGATTGTGGAGCTAATGGAAATGTTAAATCAAATTGCTGTCACAATAACGTAGCAATTTATTCGGTCGATAAAAATTACAATCCATCAACTATTGAATTTAAATCATTTTCAAATAATCTCATTCAGGCTTTTGTAATTCCAGTTAGCCTGATAATTAATAATTCAAAATTAATAATTCAAAATTCAAATGTTTTTCCACCTGGAAATCAACTGGCGACTAACGTTAGTTTGACCGACATTTGCGTATTCCGTATTTGATTTTTCTTTCCATTCTTTATGTGCTTTAGCAAATTGTAATTTGTTGAGGTATTGTCTTTTTATTTAATCAATTCAAATCAATTATAAAATTTATTATTATGAAAACAATAAAGTTCATTATTGCAACAATGTTTGCAGTAGCAATCGCTAGTACTTCATTTGCTCAAATGGATATGAAATCGCACGACCATTCAAAAATGGCATCAGCATCAAAAACCGAAACCGTTAAAGTGTGGGGAAATTGCGGTTCGTGTAAAGCAAGAATCGAGAAAACCGCCAAAGTCGATGGTGTAACAAAAGCATTATGGGATGCTAAAACACAAGTACTAACACTAACTTACGACCCATCGAAAGTAAAAGTAGAAGACATACAAAAGAAAATAGCTGCTGTAGGTCACGATACCCAAATGTTTAAAGCTGACGATAAAGCTTATGGCGCTTTACCTGGTTGCTGTAAATACGATAGGAAAAAATAGTTTTTTGCTTTTTAGGACAGGGGAAAATCCTCTGTCCTTATTTAATTTTTAAAAATAGTATTATGAAAAATGTACATGTGTTCTTATTTGGAATTTCAACAATGTTGATACTATTCGCAAGTTGTAAAAAAGATGATACAACAGCAAGTCCAAAGGCTGATTATTCAACTATTAATAAAGAAAAAGCAAATACTCAAAGTTCCTTAAAACTTAGTACAGCATACAATGATACTATAATGATGTATTACGATACAGCTAAAGTGAAAAAGAATAATGTGTATTGTGTTAAATACGATAAATTATACCATACTCAAGACTCATTATTCACGATGCATTATGGAATGTTTAGCGATGAAATGTATAAAAATGGAATGATGATGAGCAATTATACTCCTAGTAATATGATGGGAAATAAAGGCATGATGAATAATAATATGATGGACACTTTGAATAGAGATACATCAATTATAAATGCATGTTATTCGCAAATGAAAACTTTACGTGCTAAACATCTCGTTTATCATAATGGTATTTATAATTAATATATGTTAAATGCTTCTTTTTGTTTAAATTAGCATATTACCAAATAAGCACATTAAAAATGTTTAACAGACTTGTAAAATATTTCCTAGATAATCGGTTGATTACCTTTATTTTCCTTATCACTTTTGTGGTTCTGGGATTGGTATATTCGCCTTTTAATTGGAAAACGAGCATATTGCCTCGTGACCCAGTTCCTGTCGATGCCATTCCTGACATTGGCGACAACCAACAAATTGTTGCAACCGAATGGATGGGACGTTCGCCAAAGGATATTCAAGATCAGGTAACTTATCCGTTAACTACTGCATTGTTGGGTATTCCGGGAGTAAAAACGGTTCGCAGTACTTCGATGTTCGGAATGTCGTTTATCTATATCATTTTTAAAGATAAAGTTGAATTTTACTGGAGTCGTTCGCGGATACTTGAAAAATTAAATTCCTTACCTTCGGGAACATTACCTGCTGGCGTTACACCAACCTTAGGTCCCGATGCTACGGCACTTGGGCAAATATTTTGGTACACTTTAGAAGGTCGAAATCCGAAAACGGGAAAACCGACTGGTGGATGGAATCCACAGGAGTTGCGAACCATTCAAGACTATTATGTAAAGTATGGATTATCGACAGCCGAAGGTGTTTCGGAAGTTGCATCGGTTGGTGGTTTTGTAAAGGAATACCAAGTTGACATAAATCCCGATGCTATGAAAGCTTTTGGCGTTACGGTAATGGATGTTATGAATGCTGTTCGCAAAAGTAATCTTGATATTGGTGCCGAAACGGTTGAGTTGAACAATGTGGAATATATTATTCGTGGGTTGGGATATGTAAAAAATCTCGAAGATCTCGAAGGTTCTGTTGTTGCTGTTCGAAACAATGTTCCGGTACGAATTAAAGATGTGGCTCATACTTCGTTTGGTCCAGCTACTCGTCGTGGTGGATTGGATAAAGCCGGAGCCGAAGCTGTTGGTGCAGTTGTTGTTGCTCGTTATGGTTCAAATCCGATGGATGTTATCAATAATGTAAAGGCTAAAATAAAGGAAATAGAAGCTGGTTTGCCACAAAAAACTTTGCCAGATGGAACGGTTTCGAAAGTTACGATTGTTCCTTTTTACGACAGAACAGGTTTGATTAAAGAAACTATCGGAACATTAGAATCGGCACTTTCACACGAAATTCTAATAAGTATCATTGTAATCATTGTTTTGGTTTTAAATCTTCGTGCATCGCTTATTGTTGCTGGACTTTTGCCAATTGGTGTGTTGATGACTTTCATACTCATGCATTTCTTTGGTGTTGATGCAAATATTGTTGCCTTATCGGGAATTGCAATTGCAATCGGTGTAATGGTTGATATTGGGATTGTTGATGTCGAAAATATTCTGCGGCATTTGGAAATGCCTGAAAATCATGGAATCCGTGGCAAGAAATTGATGTCGGTTATCTATTTAGCAACAACCGAAGTTCGTGCAGCTGTGGTAACATCAATTGCTACTACAATTGTTAGTTTTCTTCCTGTTTTTGCGATGGAAGCGGCCGAAGGAAAACTGTTTCATCCGCTGGCATTTACCAAAACATTTGCCTTACTCTCTGCATTTATATTGGGAATAGTTGTTTTGCCAACTTTGGTGTATTTGTTCTTTAATATTCGTTTCGATACCAAGAAAATTCGTCGAATTTGGAATGGTATTTTAATCGTTGCCGGAATAGGATTCTTATCTTTTTGGCACACAATTCCTGCCATAGCATTAATCGCAATTGGCATTAATAATATGCTCGAATATCGATGGGCTGAGAAACGTAAGGAATTTGCGAACTATATAAATATTGGAATCACCGTTTATGTTGCCGTTTATTATTTATCGCTCGAGTGGTTGCCTTTGGGAGCTCATAATAGCTTTTTCGTAAATTTTCTTTTCGTTGCAGGAATTGTAACTGCTATTCTTTCTGTGCTAATGGTAATGGTTCATTTTTATGAACCAATTCTTCGTTGGGCGTTGCGCAATAAATGGAAATTTCTATTACTTCCAATATTTACCTTGTTATTTGGTTTGACGGTTTGGTTGGGCTTCGATAAAATTTTTGGTTTCGTTGCTACAGGATTTGAAAAAGTTGGATGGCATTCGTTCCGTAAAACTGTAGTTTGGCAAGCAACTACAAATACATTACCAGGTATTGGAAAAGAATTTATGCCCTCATTAAACGAAGGTTCATTTTTGCTTATGCCAACCAGTATGCCACATTCGAGTATCGAAAAAAATCTTGAATATGTAAAATTGCTCGATAAACGTTTGGCTGCGATTCCCGAAGTTGATGTTGCTGTTGGAAAATGGGGACGCGTAAATTCAGCACTCGATCCAGCTCCAGTTCAAATGTTTGAGAATACGATTAACTATCGACCAGAATATATTTTGAACGAAGAGGGTCATAGAGAAAGTTTTAAGGTTGATAAAAACGACTGTTTTGTTTTGAAAAACGGCAAAACCTATAATCCTAAAACCGAAAAATTCAGATTAATTCCTGCTGATAGTCTTGTTCTCGATGAGAATGGCGAATACTTCCGTCAATGGCGACCACAGATTAAAAGGCCATTAGATATTTGGAACGAGATTGTTAAGGTTACCAATATTCCGGGCTTAACATCAGCTCCAAAATTGCAACCAATTGAAGCCCGTTTGGTAATGCTTTCAACTGGAATGCGTGCTCCAATGGGATTAAAGGTTTATGGTCCCGATTTGGAAACGATAGAAAAAGCTGGTCTCGAATTCGAAAAAGCATTGAAAGATGTGAAGTCAGTAAAAGCTTCATCAGTCTTTTACGATCGTTCGGTTGGTGCTCCGTATATTCAATTAAAACTCAATCGCGAAGCAATGGCTCGCTATGGAATGACAGTTGCCGATGTGCAAGAAGTATTGCAAGTTGCAGTTGGTGGCATGGCTTTATCGTCATCGGTCGAAGGTCGCGAACGTTTTCCAATGCGTGTTCGTTATGCTCGCGAATTGCGCGATAATCCCGAGGATATGAAAAACATTCTCATTCCAGCAATGAATGGCGTTCAAGTTCCATTAAGCGAGATTGCTGATATCGATTATACCAAAGGAGCACAGATGATTCGCAGTGAAAACACCTTCCTTGTTGGTTATGTTATTTTCGATAAAATCGAAGGAAAAGCCGAAGTTGATGTTGTGGAAGAAGCCGCTAAAATATTGCAAAAAAAGATAAATTCTGGTCAATTAAAATTGCCAGCAGGTGTATCGTATAAATTTGCTGGAAACTACGAGCAACAACTTCGTGCAACGCAACGATTGGCAATTGTGATTCCAATTAGTCTCTTATTGATTTTACTGCTATTATATTTCCAATTTAAAACGGTAACTGCTTCGTTTATCCACTTTTCAGGAGTCTTTGTTGCTTTTGCAGGTGGTTTCATCATGCTTTGGTTGTACGGTCAAGATTGGTTTATGAACTTTGCAATTGCAGGAATGAATATTCGCGATCTTTTTCAAATGCATCCTATAAATTTGAGTGTTGCCGTTTGGGTTGGATTCATTGCTTTGTTTGGCATTGCCACAAACGATGGAGTGATTATGGGAACCTACATTCATCAAGTTTTTGAAGACCGCAAACCTTCAACAGTAAAAGAAGTTCGTGAAGCAGTCGTAGCTGCCGGAAGTAAACGCGTTCGCCCTGCAATGATGACTACTGCAGTTGCCGTGATTGCTTTACTTCCTGTTTTGACATCTACAGGAAAAGGTGCCGATATTATGGTTCCAATGGCAATACCAACATTTGGTGGAATGATAATTCAGTTGATGACCATTTTCGTTGTCCCATTGTTTCAAGCAATGTGGCGGGAATATGAGGTTAAAAAGAATGTTATATCTGATAATGATAATACAGAAAAAAATGAAAATGTCACGATATAGAAGTTTGCTGCTATTTATCTTGCTTTGGAGTTTTTCGGTAGCTTTTAGTCAGCAACCGACCGATTCGCTCATGCAATATCTTGAAATTGCTGCTAAGAATAATCCAAGCGTTTTGCAAAAGTATAACGAGTATCAAGCAGCAATGCAAAAGGTTCCACAAGTTGGAAGTTTGCCCGATCCTGAACTTAGTATTGGTGTGTTTCTTAGCCCAATGGAGGTTTTAGCAGGGAAACAGGTTGCCGATTTTCGGTTAATGCAAATGTTTCCTTGGTTTGGTGTTTTGAAAAATGGCAAAGATGAAATGACTTTGATGGCAAAAGCAAATTACGAATCGTTCAGAGATGCAAAATTGCAAGTGTTTTTCGATGTTCAAAGAACTTGGTACGACCTCCAAAAACTGCAACAAAATATTCGTATTTCTGAAAAGAATATCGAAATTTTGCAGACCCTCGAACGGCTGAGTGTTATTAAGTTTCAAGCAAGTTCAAGTACAGGAAGTTCTCAATCATCATCAAGTGGAAATGCTTCGTCAGGAAGTTCACAAAATGCAAGTTCCGGTTCTTTAGGAATGAATACTATGGGTGGAAATGCGGGTGCTACTAAAACTCAATCAACTTCATCCATGCAAAGTAGTTCAATGGGAACATCTTCGGGAGGTTCAGGTTTGGTTGATGTGTATAGAGTACAAATTGAGATTGGTGATCTTGAAAATAATGTCGCACTATTAAAAAATCAACAAAAAACAATCGTTGCTCGTTTCAATAGTTATCTCAATCGATCGATGAAAACACCAGTTTCTTTACCCGATTCGTTGAAATCTGATACTTTGGCATATTCGCTTGCATTGGTTTCCGATAGTATGCTTACAAATAATCCCATGCTTGGAATGTTACAGTTCGAGCAGCAATCTATCGATGCGAAGAAAAAGATGGTAACTCGAATGGGATATCCAATGGTTGGTGTTGGTTTAAATTATTCGTTAATCAATAAAAGCGAAATGTCAACATCAGCAATGAATGGAGAAGATATGATAATGCCAATGATAACAGTGACATTGCCGATTTACCGAAAAAAGTATAAAGCCATGCAATCAGAAGCCGACTTTAAGAAAACGGCAACCGAATTGGGATATAAGGCAACGGCTAATTCATTGCAAACCGATTATTACGAAGCAATGCAGCTATTCGAAAATGCTCAATTACGCATAAAATTGAATGATCATCAAAGCGAATTAGCACAGAAATCGCTCGATATAATGACTAAAAGTTTTTCAGCTTCGAGTGCAAATTTGTCTGATTTATTAAGAATTCGTCAGCAATTGCTCGACTATGAATTTAAAAAGATAGAAGCCATTGCCGATTATAATACATCAATAGCTTGGTTAAAACGATTAATGGCAGTTTCAGAAATTAAAGAATAACATTATGAAAAAGATATTTTCAAATACCTATGTTCGTTATAGTCTTGTTGGTCTTGGCGGACTATTGCTTGGATGGATATTTTTCCATTCATCGCACAAAACGGAAGTTAAAGTGGCAAAAGTTGTACAAGCTCCAAAGAAAACCATTTGGACATGTTCAATGCATCCGCAAATAAGAATGGATTATGCAGGGAAATGTCCCATTTGCGATATGGATTTAATTCCGCTTGTTCAAAATAATTCGGTTGTCGATAGTAATGCCGTGCATTTTACCAAAGAATCGGCAGAACTTGCTAATGTTCAAACTACTGTTGTAACGAACCAAAAACCAATTAGAGAAGTTCGACTTTATGGTAAAGTACAAGCCGATGAACGTTTGTTCCAAAATCAAGTTTCGCATATTTCAGGAAGAATTGAAAAACTATATGTAAACTTTACTGGCGAAATAGTTCGTAAAGGTCAAACTCTTGCATCTGTTTATTCTCCAGAATTGGTAACCGCTCAGCAAGAGCTTTTAGAAGCAGCAAAATCAAAGCAATCGCAACCGGAAATTTATGATGCTGCAAAAGAAAAACTTCTCCAATGGAAATTGTCTGTAGCTCAAATTGCGAATATTGAAAAATCGGGTAAGATTCAGAATTTCTTTGATATTACTTCTACAAGTACTGGAATTGTAACTGCCAGAAGAGTTAATAGTGGCGATTATATCAGCCAAGGTTCTGTATTGTACGATATATCTGATTTATCTAGTGTTTGGGTTTTGTTCGATGCGTACGAAAGCGACTTACCAGCATTAACAATAGGTAATGATATTACATTTACGGTGAATGCTTTACCAAATCAAAACTTTTCAGGTAAAATAAAATTTATCGATCAATTTATCGATCCAGTAAATCGTGTTTCGAAAATTCGAGTTGAAATCAGTAACAAAGATGGAAAATTAAAACCCGAGATGTTTGCTACTGGAATTGTAAAAGCTAATCTTGAGAAATATACAAATGCTATTATTATTCCACGAACAGCTGTTTTATGGACAGGTAAACGATCAATCGTTTATATCAAAGAAGTAGCCGATGAACCAATATTTAAAATGCGAGAAATTGAACTTGGAGAAATGCTAGGTAGTAGTTATGTCGTTACAAAAGGGTTATCTGTTGGCGAAGAAATAGTTACCCAAGGAGCCTTCAGTGTTGATGCTGCAGCTCAATTAGATGGTAAACCTAGTATGATGAATTCTGAAGAACAAAAGTAACTAGTTTTTAAAATTCAGTATCTTTGAAAGAAAGAATCTATGCCACTTGTAAAAATAGAACTTCGAAAAGGACGTAATATTGAAACGCTTATACAACTGCAAAATATTGTTATGGATTGCATTGTAGAATGTCTTGGTCTTCCATATGATGATAGAAATGTTCGACTTATTGAATATCCTGATTATGCTTTTTCTATGAAACAACCGTATGAAATTATTATCGAAATTTCAATGTTTTCTGGACGATCGAACGAAACGAAAAAGAAACTATTTCAAACTATTGTAACTCGTTTATATGATTCATTAAACATTAAAAAAGAATCGGTTTTTATTTTATTGAACGACCAACCCCAAGAGAATTGGGGTGTTCGAGGTGGAATTCCTGCTATTGAAGTTAATTTGGGATTTAAAGTGAATATATAAAACAAAAAGTCCAACCCTCGTTTTCGAAGATTAGACTTTTAAATGTATTGATTTATATGATCTTACATGTGCATTCCACCGCAAACAAGCATAACTTGTCCGGTTACATACGACGATAAATCTGAAGAGAAGAATAATACTGCATTTGCAACATCTTCTGGAGTTCCTCCACGTTGTAATGGAATTTCTTTTTGCCAAGCTTCAACTACATCTTGTGGTAATTTCGCTGTCATTTCAGTTATAATAAATCCTGGTGCAATTGCATTACAACGAATATTACGTGAACCATATTCTTTAGCAACCGACTTTGTAAATCCAATAATACCAGCTTTCGAAGCTGAGTAATTTGCTTGTCCAGCATTACCACTAACTCCAACAACCGAACTAATGTTCACAATCGAACCAGAACGTTGTTTAAGCATATATTTTTGAACTGCTTTTGTTAAATTGAATACCGATTTTAGGTTGATGTTTATTACCAAGTCCCATTGTTCTTCGCTCATTCTCATCAAAAGAGTGTCTTTTGTGATACCTGCATTATTAACTAAGATGTCGATTTGTCCAAAATCTTTTACGATTTCATCTACAACATCTTGCGAATTTTGAAATTTACTTGCATCCGATGCATAAGCTTTTGCTTTTACTCCGAAAGCTTTAAGTTCGCCCTCAACGATTATCGCTTGTTCGTTTACCGCTAAATCGGTAAATGCTACATTACAACCATTTTCAGCTAATTTTAATGAAATAGCTCTACCTATTCCTCTTGATGCACCTGTTACTAGTGCGGTTTTTCCTTCTAACAATTTCATAGTCTATTGTTTTGGTTTTTTAAAACATTGGGCAAATTTATAAATTACTTTTAAATTGTAACATATTTCCTTAAAAATATACTACAATTCTCGTTGTTTAAATGTTGATTTCGTATAAAACTGATGAATACAAAATTGACATTACTGATGATTCCTTACATCTGTAATGTCAATTTTTGTTATGAAAATAATGAAAAGCAGAATTTTTATTTCTTAAGCAGTACAAATGTCCCAAATGTTTGGTAGCGACCTTTTTGGTTTACGCCTTTCCATTTTGTTCCGTCTTTGAAGGTTGCAGATATTTTCCAATAGTATGTTCCATAAGACATCATTTGCTCATTAACTTCACCATCCCATCCTTCTGAAGGACGACCATCAATTAATTGTGATGATTCCCAAAGTTTTTTATTTGAAGCATCGAAAATTTCAATAGTAAAACTTGCTAAATTTTCGCCTTTTGAAATGAAATTATCACTTCCTGGTACAAATGCATTCGGAACAAATAGATTTTGCATGTCAACTGTAATATCTTTCTTAGCAGATTCTTTGCAATTAAACTCGTTTTGAACTTCTAAAATTGCTGAATAAATGCCATTTTCGGTAAATTCTACTGTAATGTTGTTTTTAGTGTACGTTTGATCATTTACCAACCATTTAACTGTTTGCTTACAATTAATCGATTTTTGTCCACATTTTGAGCTATTATACAATTCAATTATACCACCACCATTATCAATGATTTTGAAATCAACTTCTGGTTTTGAATAAATTGTTATAGGGTATATTGCAGTATTATTACAACCTGTTTTTGTGTTTATGTCTCGAACCTTTACAGTATCATAGCCTGCATTTTTACATTCAACTAAAATAACTCCACTTGTAACATTCGAAAATTTATTATTAGCAACATCCCAAGCATACATTTTTCCAATATAATGTGAGCTTCCTAATTTAAACTGAGCTTGTGTACCTTCACAAACCTTGGTGTTTCCAACTATTACAGGTACAGCTGCATCTATTGCTCTCACCTGATATTCAATAGTTTTTTTGCTTCCACTAGAATTTGAAATTTCAGCACTAATTGTAAATAAACATGCTTTATTGCAAATTAGTATAATCTTATTGTTTACTTGTTTTTCTATAGTCGCATTTTTAGAATCTACCGACCAAGAAATGTTACAATTAGCAATATTTCCAACAATTTCAAAAGTTCTTTCAGTTCCTACACAGAATAACGTGTCGCCGATAATTTTTTGACCTAATGGTAAATCAGCCATTTTTCCTGATGCACTTGTCGTTGGCAATGCTGATTGTTGAATTATATTTGTTTCAACATTTCGTTTTACTTTAGAAGAGCTAACTATACTTATTTGTTCCTGAGTATTTGCTTGATGTTGAATTGAACTAACGTTAGTTTTAACTTTTATTGAATTTTCTGTAGGTTTTATTATCGTTTGTTCGTTTTTCTTTATAAACGTGTTTTGTAATTGAATGTTTTCTTGTTTATTGTTCGACATAAATAATCCGACACTAGCCAAAACTGCAACTAATGAAGTATAATAAATGTTGATTCTGTTTGGAGTGAAATTCATGAAATCTTTCATCCATAAATTTGCTTGTATTTTTGCCCAGATTCCTACTGGTGGTTCAACTGCTGCATTTTCAAAAGTGCCTTTAAATAAACCATCAATGCTAGCTTCATCGAGTTGTTTCTCGATGTTTTCCCAAACACTTTCAGGCGGCATTTCTTCTGCACCGTTAAATGCGTTGTTAAATATATTGTCAATATTTTGTTCGTCCCTAATCATTCTCTTCATTCATTATCTTTTCTCCACTTAATTCAAGCAGTCTTTTTTGGATTAATTTTCTTGCTCTAAAAAACTGTGATTTCGATGTTGTTTCATCAATTCCCAGCATTTCTGCAATTTCTTTGTGTTTAAATCCTTCGATTGCGAAGAGATTAAAAACCATTTTGTATCCATCCGATAGACCTTCTATAACTCCTAGCAATTCTTCTTGTGAATATTCGTTATCGCTAGCGTCGAAGTGTAGTGTTTCTGTTTCTTTAATATCTGTAATATCTTCTTGATAATAATATTTTAAATTCGTTTTATAATGTGTTATCGATGTATTTGCAAATATTCGCTTCATCCATCCTTCAAATGAATGTTCTCCTGAAAATTGTTTTATTTTCGTGTAAACCTTCATAAAACCTTCCTGCAAGATGTCTTGTGCTTCTTCTCTGCTTTTTGCATACCGCAAACAGATCGAAAACATTCGAGGAGCAAACTTCTTATAAAGCTCCTTTTGCATCTTCCGGTCGTTTTTTATACACCCATCAATAATTTCTTTTTCCGAAAACATTTTGCATTTTCTTGTTAGTAAGACAATAGCTTTGTTTTAATAGTTGCACGCTTTCTTAGAAAAATATTGAAAAAAGTTGCATTTCGTTTTTAACGAATTAATATTCAACATATTTTGATTTAAATATTTCTAATATAACAAATGCTAAGTTACAATAAATTCATAAAAAAAGGAGATATTCTATCTTGAATATCTCCTTTAAAATGTTGTTTATATGTCCTAAAAATTAGGCGATAACTGATATTTTGAGTAAAATGCTTCGATGTATGCCACTGCATCTTCTGCTGTATCGACTAAATGTAATAGATCCATATCACCAGGACTAATATTATGTTGATCGTTTAATACTTGTGCTTTTATCCATTCAATTAATCCTCCCCAATACTCTTTCCCAACAAGTACAATGGGGAATTTTAATATTTTTTCGGTTTGAATTAATGTTATTGCTTCGAATAATTCGTCGAATGTTCCAAAACCACCAGGCATAATAACAAATCCTTGTGAATACTTTACAAACATTACTTTACGGACAAAGAAATAGTTGAAATTAATAATTTTATCTTTGTCAATATACGAATTCGAATATTGTTCAAACGGAAGTTCGATATTCAATCCAACAGATTTTCCACCACCTCTTTTTGCTCCTTTATTACCAGCTTCCATTATTCCAGGGCCACCACCAGTAATTACACCATAACCTTGACGAGTTAATTTGTAGGCTATTTCTTCTGCTAATTGATAATATTTATTGTCGGGTTTTGTGCGAGCTGATCCAAAAATCGAAACACATGGTCCAATTTTAGCCATTTTCTCGAAACCTTCGACAAACTCAGCCATTATCTTGAAAATTTCCCAAGTGTCGTTTGTGTGAATTTCTTGCCAATCCTTTATTTTAAAGGCTTCTCTGAATTTTTCTTCATCTTCAGTCATATCGATAAGCTTTAGATATTGTTAGTTATTTGGGGCTTGTACTTCGAAACTTTAAAAATAGTTACGCGTTTTTGTATTCTGCTTTCAGAAATTGCGCTGTATAACTATTTTTATTTTCCAAGATGTTTAATGGTGTTCCTGCACAAATAATTGTACCGCCATTTCGTCCACCTTCGGGACCAACATCAATTATCCAATCTGAAGATTTAATAACATCTAAATTATGTTCAATTATTACAACAGTATTTCCTTTTTCAACAAGTTTGTTTAGAACATTTAATAGAATTTTAATGTCATAAAAATGAAGTCCTGTAGTTGGTTCATCAAGTATATAAAGTGTATTTCCTGTATCTTTTTTCGAAAGTTCTGCTGCAAGTTTTACTCTTTGTGCTTCGCCACCCGAAAGTGTTGTAGATGATTGTCCAAGAGTTATATATCCAAGACCAACTTCGTTTAAAGCTCGTAGTTTTATTGCAATTGTTGGGATATTATCGAAAAATTCAACGGCTTGACCTATTGTCATATCAAGTACATCGCTTATCGATTTTCCTTTATATCTAATTTCAAGTGTTTCTCGATTATAACGTTTACTGTTGCATTCATCACAGCGAACATATACATCGGGTAAAAAGTTCATTTCTATAATACTCAATCCAGCTCCTTTGCATTTTTCGCATCGTCCACCTTTAACGTTAAATGAATAACGACCGGCATTATAACCTCGCATTTTCGATTCGGGTAATTTTTCAAATACCTTGCGAATTTCGTCAAACATCTTGGTATAAGTAGCAGGATTAGAACGAGGAGTTCTTCCTAATGGCGATTGATCGACTTCTATAACTTTGTTTATATTTTCTATTCCTTCAATCCTATTATAAGGCAATGGTTCTGCAATAGAATTGTAAAAATATTTATTTAAAATTGGATGTAATGTTTGATTAATAAGTGATGATTTACCACTTCCCGAAACACCCGTAATACTTATAAATTTCCCAAGTGGAATTTCTAAATCTACATTTTTTAAATTATGGCCTGTTGCACCAAATAGTTTTATGCTTTTGCCATTCCCTTTTCTATATTTTGCCGGTATGCTAATTTCTTGGCGACCATTTAAGAAATCTGTTGTTACACTCGATTGTTTAATAAATTCTTCGGGTGTTCCTTGTGCACTAACATGGCCACCATATTTTCCTGCTCCTGGACCAATATCTATAACATAATCGGCAGCGAGAATCATATCTTTATCGTGTTCAACTACAATAATCGAATTTCCTAAATCACGAAGCTTCTTAAGGGCATCAATTAATTGTATATTATCTCGTTGATGTAATCCAATACTCGGTTCATCGAGAATGTATAAAACATTTACAAGTTGAGAACCAATTTGTGTTGCTAAACGAATGCGTTGACTTTCACCACCCGATAAACTATTCGAATTTCTATCTAAAGCTAAATAGTGTAAACCAACATCTAAAAGGAATTTTAGTCTTGTCGAAATTTCCTTAATAACTTCGGTTGCTATTGCTTTGTCTTTGTTATTTAATTGTAAATGAATCGTTTCGAACCATTCGCTAATTGATGTTATATCAAGTTGTGATAGCTCGGAAATATTTTTACCATCGATTCTAAAATGTAGCGATTCTTTTTTCAAACGCATTCCGTTACATTCGGGACATGTTGTATGCGATAACATATCGTCGTAACGAGTTTCATTTTCATGAACTTGAGCATCGACATCGTTTGTTTTTAGTAAATACGACGAAAGTCCTTCAAAATTCAAAAAGAAATTAGATGTTACTCCAAGTGGCGCTGTATGCATCGAAAACATTTCGTTCGAACCAAACATTATAACATTAATAGCTTCTTCCGAAATCTCTTCAATCGGAGTATCTAGAGTAAAACCATATTTATGTGCAATAGCTTCTATTTGACAGAATATCAAATTCTTTTTATATGCTCCTAATGGTTTTATTCCACCTTTTTTTATACTTAAACCTGCATCAGGAATAATTTTATTTACATCGATTTCATTTACATATCCTAAACCTGCACAACGAGGACAAGCTCCGTGTGGTGAGTTAAATGAAAAAGAGTGGGGAGCGGGCTCATTATAAGAAATTCCTGTAACCGGGCACATTAATTTCTTACTGAAATATCTCGATTCGTTGGTTTCGAAATCAACAATCATTATTGTGCCGTGACCATGTTTCATAGCAATATCAACAGATTGTTTTACCCTTTTTTCGTCTGCTTCAGTAACTAAAAGTTTATCAATTACGATTTCGATATCGTGAATTTTGTATCGGTCAACTTTATGTCCAAATTTTATTTCTTTTATTTCGCCATCTATTCGAGCATGTAAGAATCCTTTTTTTCTAATTTGCTCAAAAAGTTCTTTATAATGTCCTTTACGACCTTTAACAACTGGTGCTAAAATGTATGCTTTTCTATCAGCGTATTTTTCAATGATTAATTCAAGGATCTTTGCAGATGAATATTTAACCATTTTTTCTCCCGAAAGATGAGAATATGCTTCTCCAATACGAGCATATAAAAGTCTAAGGAAATCGTATATCTCAGTCGTTGTTCCAACTGTTGATCGTGGATTTTTATTTGTTGTTTTTTGTTCAATAGAAATCACAGGACTTAATCCGGTTATTTTATCAACATCTGGTCGCTCCATGCCGCCTAAAAACTGACGAGCATATGAAGAAAATGTTTCTATATATCGACGTTGTCCTTCTGCATAAATGGTATCGAAAGCAAGCGACGATTTTCCACTTCCACTTAGTCCTGTAATAACAGTTAACTTGTCTCTTGGAATTGAAACATCTATGTTCTTAAGATTATTTTCTCTTGCACCTTCAACATGAATGAAATTGTCTTCAAGTTCAGTTTCAGAGATTGTTTGATTTATCATAATTTACTCATTTGAGTCAAAAGTAATGTCCCTAAATCCATCTTCGGGAATAGCAATCGTATATTTTTTGCCTGTTTTATTTGGAAGTTTTGTTGAAACTAACCAAGGATTATATGTTTTAAAAGCTTTATACGATAAACCCTGTGATTTAGCAAATTCAAAAAGATTTGTTATCGTAGTATCTATTTCTATCGTTTTAGTTGGAATAGGTTTATAAAGTTCTTTGTTTTTTACGATAAATCCATATGTCTTAGGATTTTCAAATATTAATTTCATTGCAATCACTCTAAATACATAACGACCAGTTTCTGTATTTAGCCATAAATCGTAAAAGTTATTAGTACCTTGATTTTTAACTTGATTATTTAAGCCGGTAACACCCATATTGTATGATGCTGCAACCATTGGCCAACTATGAAATTTGTCGTAAGATTGTAAGAAAAACTTACATGCTGCTTCAGTCGATTTTTCTATATGATTTCGTTCATCAACATCGTCATTAACTTCTAATCCATTTTCTTTAGCAGTTCCATCTATTAATTGCCAATAACCTCTAGCTCCAGCTGGAGAACCAATATTTAGAAATCCACTTTCAATTAAAGGAATATATTTAAAATCATCGGGAATCCCATATTTTTTTAAAATGGGTTCGATTGCAGGGAAAAATCTATGTGCTCGTTTTAATAATAGTATTGTTTGAGAATGCCAATATGCATTGGTTAATAATTCTCTATCTAAACATTCTTTTACATCATTGTGTTGTACTGGAACGTCTTCATCAGCAAAAACAAGTTTTGCAGGGATATATGGTTGTTGCCCAATTGGTTTTAATTCTGTGATTGCTTCTTTATTTGAACTTTCATCAGATGAAAAAATAAATAACCGACTAATAATTATTACAATTAAAAGTGAACCAAAAATAAGAGAATATGTTTTAAGTTTTTGAAAAGGTATGTTCATTTAAGAATGCTAAATTTTTTGCTTCGCAAAAATGGTAGTTGAATAAAGCCCTGCAAAAATTGCAAGTGCAACTATTAACCAAATAATAGATTTTAAAACAGTGAGCTCTTTATCGATACATAAAATATAAAATGCACAACAATTTGCTAAAATAGAAATTCCAATGAATGTAAATGCAACTTGACGTTCTGTTAGTCCTAAATACGAAAGATGATGTGTTGTATGATCTTTACCTCCAATAAATGGTGATTTCCCAGCTCTTAATCTGTTAATAGTTACTGTTGCAGTGTCCGAAATCATAACAATAAACGATAATAAAACAGCTACAACTTCTTTAATAGGAAATTCTAAATTAATCGAAATATTATTGTTCCAAAGAATTTTGATTCCGATAAAAGCTAAAAATGCTCCTAAGAATTGACTACCATTATCTCCCATATACATTTTCGAAGGATTCCAATTCCATTTTAGGAAAACAATTAATGAAATTAATACACCTATGCATAAATATGTGTAAAAAGTAGTGTTTCCAAACAGATATAATTCTATACCAATAAGCGAAGCAATTATTACTCCACTTACAGAAGTTGTTATTGCATCCATATTATCTAGCATATTAATTGAATTCATTAGTGAAACAACCCAAAATAAAGTCATAGGATAGTTTAACCAGTTAGAATTAAAAGACGTAATACCATATCCAGTTGATATTATTATAAGCCCAATAATTAATTGGATTAGTAGTTTAATCCTAGGAGTAGAACCTTTTAAATCATCCCATAAGCCGGAGAAAAAGCCTAAAGAACAAATAAGTAAAAGAGTTAAGAATTCAATATTAGTTTCTATTTTTTTTGAAATTAATAAGAAATAATAAAGACCGCTAAAAATAAAAAGAATAAAAAAACCAATTCCACCAATAATTGGTTTTCTTTGAGTTGCCCAGCGTTCACCTTTGTCATTGTTTTTCTTAAGTTGATTTAGACTATTTCGTTTAATTAAAAACTGAAAACTTAAAAATGCCAGAATCAATGAGCTTATTATAAATACAATAAGTAAAACCATTATTTGTCTTTTTCAGAATTTAAGTAATAAAATATATTCAAATATTTTAAATATTTAAATATACCTCTTGCTCTTGTGTCAACATCATTTTTACTGCTATAATGGCCATAACTATAACCATATGTGTAACCATAACTATAACCATAACTATAACCATATGAATTATAATTATTTTTATATCCATAGCCATATTTCGAAGTTCTTACTCCAACTCCATTTAATACTATAGACATGTTTTTTATATCTTTCGATTCTTTAATATAATTCAAGTTGTATATAAAATTCTTTTTAGAGAAGTTTACTCTAGTAACATATAAAGGATAATCTGCTCTTTGAAAACTATATATTGCATCTGATACAATACCAATTGGAGGGGTATCTATTATAATAATATCATATAATGTTTTAAGTTCTATTAATAAATTATCAAAGGCCTCGCTTGTTGCTAACTCTGATGGGTTTGGAGGAATTGGACCTGAAGTTATAAAATCATAATTTTTAAAATCTGTGTGTTGAATACAATCTGCTAATGAATCTCGACCAATAAGAAGAGTACTCATTCCCATATTATTTTCAGCATTGAAGTTTATATGAATCTTTGGACGACGTAAGTCCATATCAAGAATAATCACTTTTTTGTTAGAGAATGATAATACTCCACCTAAATTTAATCCAATAAAAGTCTTACCCTCTCCTGAAATAGTTGACGAAACAGCAACTATTTTTGAACCTTTTTGACTCGATAGAAAGTCTAAATTAGATCTAAATGTACGAAATGCTTCAGTGAAAATGGAATCAGACTTATTTTCTACAAGTAAACGTTTAGTTGACTTAGATGCTCTTCGAGTAGTTGGAATTACACCCGAAATTGGAGTGTCAGTATATTTTGTTATGTCAGAAAGTGTTGTTATATCGTTATGAAGCAAATATTTAATTGCAGTAATTAAAATAATCAAAACGGCACCAAGAGCAATAAAAATTGCTATAATTTTAGATTTTACTGGATAAATAGGAGCTGGTGGCACTTCAGCCATTCTTAAAATTAAATTTTGAGATACGTGCCCAGCTTTAGCAACCATATATTTTGCTTTCATATCAACTAATTGATAATAAAAACCTTCGTGGATTTTATATGTTCTAGTTAATTTAGAAAGTTCAACTTCATCATATATATTCCTTTTTGATTTAGTTGTATCTGTATTATGATATTTTGTTGAATTTTGTTGTTGTATTGCTTTTATTTCATTTTGTAGATTTTGATTAGAGATGTTAACGAATTCATTTAGAAGTTGTTTTTGATTAGTGATTTGTTTGTCAAGAGTAATGACTTTTTGATTTTTTTCAGTAACATTTATTAATAATCTATCACGTTCGTTTTGAAGTTGATTAATTGCATTTAAATAATTAGTAATCATACTTTCTGATGGTGAATTATTTAGCATTGATAGCAATTGCGCCGTATTCATTGCTTCGTTTGATTTCAGTTGTTCTTTAACTTTTGTCAAAGCTTCAAATTCCTTTTTAATTTGTTCTGATTTATCATCACCTGAACTATTCGTTAAAATTCTTTCTCCAGTTATATTTAATAAATCTTGATCAATATGATTCGTTTGTTTAAAAATCGAAAGATTCCGTTCTGAGACGTCAAGATTTTTATAAACAATTTTTAGTTGATCATCAATAAAGTTAAGAATTTTAGTAGCTTGTTCTTGCTTCTTTTCAATATTATAAGAAAGAAAATCCTGAATTAATACATTTAAGATCTCAGCAATTTTTTTAGGATTTTGGCCATATGCATCTAATGATATTAAACCAGATGCTTCATCTGCAACTCTAATTTCAATGTTTGAAAAATTTGCATTTAATGCCCCATTATCGTCATATGAAATAAAATAGTAGCTTTTCCCTGCAGCAAATCTTTGGTATTCTTCAATTTTAGAGAAATTAGAAATGTTCAAATATATTTGACAACCTTTAATCTGATTCCATTTATTCGTTTTAAGAGTAAAATTGTTTTTTTCCTCGCCAATATTAAAGCTCAATTCAAACGTTTTTTCGTCAATGAATTTAACATAAATTGGGATGTTTTGAAAATAATCTTTAGTGTCTCTAATCTCTACAAAATATGGATTTGCAGTATATTGTTCGTAATTAAGAAATGTACCTTCTGAAAAGTAATTGATGTTTAATGGGAGTTTTTTAAGTGTTCTTTTTTTGAATTCAGGTGAACGTAAAAGTTCAACTAAATTATTAATATTTGTGTTGTCAATTACATCATTCATATCATTTTGAAATAAACTAGCTTTCATGCCATCATCATTGTTTTTATTAATTTGAATGATGGCTAGAGTTTCATATAATGGAGCAGAAAATCGAAGAAAGATAAATGCACTTATTCCAGAAAGAACCATAATTATTACAAATAACATTATGTTTTTCTTTATAATGTAGATAAACGAACTAGGGTCAAACGTGTCGTTTATAATAGGTATTTTTTTAAATTCTTCTTTCAAAATTACAGAAAATATTGTTTGTAAACTGACAGTAAAAGTACCGTAGTTGATAATAGCATGAAATATGGCTGAAGTTCTGTTATAGATTTTGTTATATATCGTGGTCTACTATCAACATAAACAATATCGTTTGCTTCTAATAGTAAATTATTGTTTTTAAAGTCACTTAAGGTTCTAATACTGAAGTTAAATACCTTTGGGTTTAATCTATTTCCTCTAATTACCTTTATTGTATATGATTTACTGTTTTGAGGTATTCCACCAACTTGAGCAATAGCATCAACCAATGTCATATTTTGTTCAGATAATGAAATGGTCTTAACTGAAGTTGCTTGTTCAAAAAACATATACAATTTTCTATTTGTAATTTTTACCATCACAAATGGTTTTTGATAATTTTCAGAAAACTTTTCTTCAAAAAAAGATTCTGCTTCTCTTAGCGTGTAGCCTGCAACTTTAATCCTTCCCATTGATGGGATTTTAATAGTGCTATCAAAATCAACTAAATAGTCAATAGATCCACTATTATTTGTTACTCGATTCCTTTGTCCATTTTCTTCTGTAATGCTATTCTCAAGCAAGATTAAACCATTATTAGTACTCATCATAATTGAGAGTCTATCTCCAGGTTGTATTCTTATTTCTTTTACTTTATTATTTACAGGGTCATAAGCAAATTTCGTGTCGGTCCTAAACATATCTGTTGATGTCAAGACTTTGCATGAAGAGAATATTAAAAGAAAACTAAAAAATAAAATAAAATTCCTTAACATGATTTAAATTTTGTGCAAATATACGTATTTACATTAATCGTACACTAATAAAATAACGACTATGTAAATGCAAATGTATTTATTAATAAAAAAACATCAAAATTAATTATACGATTTAAAAACTTTAGTATATTTGGTTTTCAAATTTTAAAGTAACATTTAAGGGTGTCAGTTATGAAAAAAAGTCTACTAGTTATTGCTGTTTCTTTGTTATTAGCAACTTTAATGAATTCATGTAAAGTTGTTGAACCATGTCCTGCTTATGGAAATGGAAGTATTGGTGCAGAACAGATAGATAATTCTAGTTTGTAATTTTTTATCTAAGATTCACTAAAATTATTGCAAATTACTTTTTGTGATTTGTATGTTTAATGATATTTCTATAAAACCGCAACTGTTATTCTATAATAATGGTTGCGGTTTTTAGTGTTTATAAGTTTAATTCCTCATATGAATCATCATTCAGGAAAACCTAAAATTAGGCTTTCATCTCTGTCGAAATTTTCAAATACCGAATCTAAAATTCATTCTCAAGGAATCCATACTATTTGCGAAAGTGGTTTATGTCCAAACAAACGAGAATGTTGGGGAAGAGGTACTGCAACTTTCATGATTCTAGGTGATATTTGTACACGTGCATGTAAATTTTGCGGTGTAGATACTGGAAAACCTTTAATACCAGATAGAACTGAACCTTTAAGAATAGCTAAAACTATTAAAGAATTTGGTTTAAAACATGTCGTTCTAACATCTGTCGATAGAGATGATTTATCTGATTATGGTGCAGAAATCTGGTGTGAAACGGTTAATGCAATACGTCTCGAAAATCCTCATTGTACAATAGAAACGCTTATTCCCGATTTTAACGGTAAAGTAAATCTTTTAGATTTAATAATTGAAGTAGCTCCCGAAATTGTATCACATAATATGGAAACGGTTCGTTCATTAACTCCAAATGTACGTTCGGTTGCTACCTATAATACAAGTTTGAATGTACTTACTTATTTATCTTCAAAAGGTATAACAACGAAATCGGGAATAATGCTAGGACTTGGTGAAACTATAGAAGAAGTTCTGGAAACAATAACGGATATTCGTCATACAGGTTGTTCTATTTTAACAATAGGTCAATATTTTCAACCTACAAAAAAACATTATCATGTAAAAGCATTTATTCAAAAAGAAATTTTCGACAATTTAAAAATAAAAGCTCTCGAATTGGGATTTAAACACGTCGAAAGTGGTGTTTTGGTTCGTTCATCGTACCATGCCGAAACACAAATTTAGATATATATAAAAAATATAAAAATGTTTTTGATTGTAATCCAAATTGTGTAAATTTGGCGTCGGTTAAATAAAATATAAATTAAGTATAATTAATTAAATTACAAACAAATACATATTATGGCAATTAAAGTTGGTATTAATGGATTTGGTCGCATCGGACGTTTAGTTTTCCGTGCTGCTCAAGAAAGA
>Ga0302288_1000005_pt1 | contig 251028 bp, 208 predicted proteins | sample III_Fen_N1_1_FD_194549 | JGI IMG/M metagenome (GOLD analysis project Ga0302288, IMG submission 194549) | Peat permafrost microbial communities from Stordalen Mire near Abisko, Sweden - III_Fen_N1_1 | ecosystem: Environmental > Terrestrial > Soil > Wetlands > Permafrost | place: Sweden: Abisko... | reverse complement strand
TGATAAAAATCTGAATTGCCTCCTTGTAAAGCTTATTGATTCTTTCAAGGGTATATTCGACATAATAAGCTTGATGAAGCGTTTGTTTTGCTTTCTCATTTACATGAGATTTAATAAGCTCCATTCTATTTCTGTGTTGTTTGATTTCAGATTGCCTTTGAGCAATATCTTTCTGCAATTTGTTGTATGCCTCTCTTTTTTGTCGTTCTTCTTTTGTTGGATAATATTTGTATGATAGGAGAGCGGTAACAATAAAAAAGAAGCTGTTGATTACAATAAATGATATTGAACTTACTGATGTACCTAATTTTTCCATCGCAATTGCTCGCATATTTCCCATAACTGTGAATATGGATAAAACAAGAATTAATGTTCCAAATACTAACAAATTACGTTTAATTGGATTTTGTATTTTCTTGTAAAATAATGCTGTTAAATGAGCTAAAAGGAGTATTGCAATGGTCAATGATAGTCCGATAATTAAAGAGACCAAAGTATTTTCACCGATTGCTTGAAATGCCAATGAATTGAAAAACACTTCTGAAAGACTGATTAATGCAGTAACAACAAAAATCATAATTATGGCATTATTCCCCTTTTCAATATTTCCGTTTTCCAGTTCATACATTGAATTTCTGTTTTGTTCCTCAAGTTTTTGTATTTCTTCATTCGTTTTATGCTCTTCCGCTTCGGCATTCATTACTTCGGTTTTCACTTCAGGAAAATGCGATGCAGGTTGCAATTGACTATTGAGGTTTGCACAGAGTTCTTCATATCCCGATTTAATTTCACCGATATATGGTTGTAATCTGTCTCCAGAACTTGAAGGTAGTTTTCTGTCGGCAAAGTTTTTACCTTGCTTGCGAGCTAAGGCTTTCAAATCACTATCCTTTTTACTTATGAGTTTTTCCAACTCATTATTGTGGTAATTGGTAATTACTGGTTGTATAGCATTTTTCATAAGATTAAGATTTAAATGGTTTATTACTAAGTTTTTATCATTTCATTAATTCAGCTTATCGGTCAATTTCTTGTTCTTTATCATTGTCATGTTCCCGTATTTGTTCCAATTCCATTTCTCTTTCTGATTTTTCAATTGTCGGGCTGTTATCTTTTTGCTCACTGGATAGTTGCTTTTCTGATTCTAAATCAGTCTTTTCAGAAACTTGGATTTTAGTATTATTCACTTCTCGTATTTGTTCTTTAGAAGTATTGATTTGGCGTTTTTCAGAATCTAATATTCTGTCTTTTAGTTTAGAATCTGTTTTAGTAATAGGAATCGGTTTTGATACTTCTTGCACTTTTGCCGATTTCTTTTCTCTGATGGTTTTCATTTCATCATATCGTTCATCTTCCTGAGGATATGGTCTTTGTTCGTTTAATGTGCCTTTATTCAGCATTACTGGAGCTAAACCTGCAAGGCGTTCCCCGTTCTCTATGTAGTTATTCTTTAATTCAGAGAGATCGTTTATATCACCAAATATTTGATTCCCTACAACATCGGTTGCGATATATTTTGTCTTTTTTGTTTCGGTATCATATGCACGATATATCCGTCCGATAATTATTCTTTTATGATCTTTGGTTTGCATTACTGTCATAAAATGTTGTCCCGGCTTATGCGAACTATATTCTACAAATACCGTTTTGCTTTTTTGTGCTTCCATGATTATTCTTTTTATTTGTTTTGAAAAAAGTCTCGAAATTGGGCATAGTAAGTCCAGCTCTTAAATTGATGTTTTAAAAGTGGAGTGCGGAATGGAGTGCGGAAAAGTTAGTTTTTGGAGTGCGGAAATGTATGATTTTGCATCAAAATGCAATTATTTCAGTCCGACTTTATAGGGATTGCGTATTATCCGTCACGACTTAAAATCCTGTGACCATTGCGGTTGTACCGGTTCGATTCCGGTTCCGGGTACCCAAAGACCTCGATAATCACTTGAAAATAGTGTTTTATCGAGGTCTTTTTATTTTTACGTTTCTCATTAATTTGGTATTTATAATTTTATTATCAATATAATTAGATTTGTTTTAAATTTAAACCATGAAAAATAAGATACAAAAACTATTTTTTATACTACTACTTGGTATAATAGGAGTATATATAAGTTGTAAGAAAAAAACAGACTCTGTCGAAAATATTTCTTTACAACCACCAATAATTGAAATATATGATCCATATTCTTTAACGGATACTTCCGTTAAATGTGATGCAACTATAACAGCTACAAATGGAGGATATGCAACTGAAAATGGTATTTGTTGGAGTACTTCACCATCCCCAACTATTGAAAATGATACAATTCTTGATACTTATCATTATAGTTCTGGAAATTATCAAATTCGTGGATTAAAAGCTAATACAGAGTATTTTTTGCGCGTTTATGCAATTAATAAAGGTGGAATAGCTTACAGTAAACAAAAGACAATAAAGACGCTGAATAATGTAGTTTATAGAAGTCTTGTTGATATATGTGGAAATTCATATAAAACGGCAACAATAGGGTCACAAGAATGGATGTCGGAGAATTTAAGAACATTAAAATACAATGATGGTACTTCTATTCCTAACGTAACAGGTCCAATGTGGTATTTTCTTACTACGGGAGCACAATGTACATATAACAATACATCAAATGCTGATACAATTAAAACATATGGCATATTTTATAATTGGTATGCTGTAAATACAAAAAAACTATGTCCAGTTGGATGGCATGTACCAACTGATAGTAATTGGATGGAATTAGCGAACTTTTTAGGTGGAGATGCACTTGCAGCACCAAAATTAAAAGAGCCAGGTGAAAAACATTGGTTTAACAATACTGAAACAACGTATATAAGTGGATTTAATGCAATACCTGCTGGCTATCGTGATTATGAAATATCTAATATGATTGGAGGTCAAAGTAATATGTGGACTTCAACAGAGGATGATAATAATGGGGCTTGGAATTATCAATTGAATAGTAATAATTCGTTAATAGGAATTAGATATAACTACAAAGGCAGTGGTTTAAGTGTACGCTGTCTAAAGGATTGAAATACTATTTTCAATTAGTAATCATATATTATTATATTTTGCAAAATCGAATTAATGATACTTTAGAGTTATTCCAAGTTTTTAAAATATAAATATTTGATTTTAAATTTTGAAGTGAAATTATTCCATTATTGTAGTTTAGCTCGCCTTTTAATAGAATTTGGCCTTGCAGAGTAATAATTTCGTAATAATTATTTTTGTCCTTATCGATGTTAGTAAAAGTGAGATAATCATTTGCTGGATTAGGATAAATATTTTCTAAATCATTTGAGGACATTTGTTCAATAGACAAATTTGTTGTTATTATATTTATACTATCAGAATAACTTCCAAAACTATCTCCTAAATAAGTTTTAAGTCTAACTTTATAATAACCCGATAATTCGGGTTTTATAGTTCGTAAATTTGTGCCTAATGATTTTCCATTTACTTGCCAATCATATTCGGTTCCTTGAATATTTGAGAATAATGAATCATTGTTTAATTGTATTACGACAGGAGTACATGTTGGTAAATCAAAATATGCATAACTTTTTGTAATTATAAATTTACCATGATTCACAACTGAACCATAATTTTTTAAACCTAAAGTGATCATTCTTCCGTTATTTAATATCTTTGATCCTGAGTTAACAACAAAACTATAGTCAACATATAATTCGGAATTAGAATTAACTATTAACACGTTATTATTTAACTCAATGTATGAAGTTAAAACAACATAATTATTAATTATAATAGTATCATAATTGTTTGGAATCCCATTTTTCCAAACCGAGTAATTATCCCAATTACCATTACATTTTGATTCTTTAACTGTTGCTTTACTTTGACTGCAAAGATTAAATGTAAAAACAAAAAATAAAAAGTATTTATACATGAGTTTAGTTTTAAATATTAGTTTTTTATACATCGAATAGAATTACCATTTAATGTTGTTGAATAATTCATATACAATCCATCATCACCAGAATCAATATGAACATATCGTCCACCATAACCAGCTAACATACTAGAAGTCCACCATTGAGCTGTTCCATTTTTATATAAATATTTACCATCACCAGGATTATAACCACTATTACGATAACCACTTGCTAATCCAGAAAAGCCATAAGTATCAGCTCCACTTTCAAATTCCCATGTTAATTGTGATTTTAATTTATAACCTGATATGGTACTCATATCATAATCTAGTTGTGATTGAGTATCTATATATCTTGATAATGTATACCATTCGTTTTCCGATGGAACATGCCATCCAACTGGACATAGTTTTCCAGTTTCAACAGCCAACCAATTGTATAAAGCTCCGTTGATTGCTTTATTTGAAATACTATCATCAAACCAACAATAATCTGGTGCCATATAACGGATAGATTGTTCTGATTTACTGGTAATTAAATGAATAGAAGTACCATCATTAAATTTGGTCGTTTTTAAGTTTTCTGCCATCCATTCTTGTGATCCAATTATTATTGTTTTATATGTGTTTCCTTCTATATCTTTAATCGTACCATATGTAAAAGGATTTTTGAAACTTATTGTAACACTATCTACAGTTATATCACCACATCGATTAGTTACTGTCCAAGTTAATATATAACTATTCCCATATGCGCCATCAAATTGTGTAAAATGAACATCTATAAATTTAATTTTACCACCTTGACCTTTAGCAATTGCCCATGTTCCATATTCTCCTGAAGCTAGCGATCCATCTATAAAAGCTGTGTTCCCAGCGATATTTAATTGATCAGGTCCAGCATTTACATTTGATTTTTTACAACCTAAATCTATAATAACGGTATCGCTATTTGATTTTCCACAACTATTAGTTACAGTCCAAGAAAGAGTATATTTTTCACCATTTTTTCCATCAAAATATGATTGTGGATTCAATACATCACTGATTGAACCTCCATTTCCTGATATGATTTTCCATTTTGCTGATTCACCAGTATTTAATTCATTAGCCTTTAAAAAGATAATTGTACTATTATCTCCACTTTGATCTTCTCCAGCATTAACTATTGGACTTGTACAATTATCCTTTTTTAATAAGTTATCGGATTTATTACAACTAATAACTGTAAATGCTATTAGTAATGTTACTATGGTTTTATATGAAATCATTAAGTGATAATTTAAAATTTTCTTTTATATAAGCGAAATTACTTATAATTATAATATTTAACAGTATGTAAAACTACAAATAGTATATTTGTTTTTATTTACTTACATTTTCTATAGAATAATGATTCCAAAATAAATTTAAAGATGACAAAAAAATATAATTCTATATTTCTGTTTTTTACTTCATATCTTTTTTTTATGATTATTTCAGGTTGCAAAAAAGAATCAACTAATGTAATCGGAATCCCTGTTTTAAAAACGGTAGATATTACCAATATTACTAAAACATCTGCTGAAAGTGGTGGGCAAATTAGTAGTGATGGTGGAGCAGCAATAACAATTCATGGTGTTTGTTGGAGTACAAGTCAAAAACCAACGATTACTAATACAAAAACAAATGACGGTTCTGGAATTGGAAATTATTCAAGCATAATTTCAAATTTAGAACCTAATTCATCTTATTATATGCGTGCTTATGCTACAAATTCAGCAGGAACTGCTTATGGTAATGAGATTTGTTTTATTACATCAAAACCTAATGTTTCTATTGTAACAATAGATATTAGTAATATAACTCAAAAGTCAGCATCTTGTGGTGGCATTATTTCTAGTGATGATGAAACGTTAATTACAGCTAGAGGAATTTGTTGGAATACATCTCAAAATCCAACAATCGATAATTTTAAAACAACTGATGGTATTGGAAATGGTAGTTATATTAGTTCTTTGAATAATTTATCTTTAAACACCACATACTATGTTCGTGCTTATGTAACCAATAGCTTTGGATCCTACTATGGTAGTGAAAAATCATTTAAAACGATTCAAAATATTACAAATACTGATATTGATGGATATAGCTTTGATACTGTTCGATTAGGTAATCAAACTTGGATGGCAGAAAACTTAAGAGTAACTCGATATAATGATGGCAGAAGCATTCCAAACCCAGTAACAGTTAATTCCTGGAGCAAAAATACTGTAGGAGGATATTGTGAAGTTAGTAATACATCAAGCAATACTATTACTTATGGGTTACTTTATAATTGGTTTGCAGTAAATACTGGAAAACTTTGTCCAATTGGTTGGCATGTACCGAGTGATTATGAATGGTCAATACTTCAAAATTATTTAATTTCTGCAAAATATGGCTATGGCGGTAGTAATTCAATTGGGAAGTCAATAGCAAGTTCAACGAGTTGGACTTCAAGTACGACTTTTGGTACTGTAGGTTATGATACAGCAAAAAATAATAAAAGTGGTTTTTCTGCTCTTGCAGCTGGTACTAGAAGTGTAAAAGGCGATTTTTTAAATTTTGGTGACTTTGCGGCATGGTGGACTACTTACGATTGGAAGGATGGAACAGCTAGTGTTAAATATTTAGGAAGTGTTGAAACTACTATTCTTGGTGAGACTAAATATAAAAATGAAGGCATGTCAATTCGATGTCTTAAAGATTAACTTTTAATGTAATGATTCATAAATAGTTATTTCCCAATTACAGTAAATGTTCTCGAAATCGATTCACCAGTTTGATCAACAATTGTAAGTACATGTATTCCTGGTGAAGGCGAAAATCCCATTTGATGTATTGTTTTTGTGCATCCAATATAATTATCATCCAAATGCCAAAAAATGGTAGATTCTGGATTGCGATGGGCTACTTTAAAAACTGTTTTGCCCATTTCTCCATTGATTTCAATGGGTACATAAATTGAACTTTTTTCTTTGGGATAAATAATTTCCATCGATTTTAATGATGCTAAATATTTTGCACAATCGTCTCGGTATGGAGGTAAAACTTTGTAAAATGGATTATTCGTTTTGAAAAAATATTCCATTACCGGTGGAAGTACAAACCACGAAACATGCTGCATTTGGTCGATAGATTCACAATCGCTTAAAACTCGAAATTGTCCCGATTTGTCGAGATGAACAATTTGATGATACGGACAGGGTGGGGATTTCAATCCACTCTTTTGAATCCAAACATCCTCGGACAATTCGCAAATTGCTGTTTTTCTATATCCACTCGATGTACACAAAGGAACTAGGGTCATATCTTTATAAGGCTGCGCAAACCACTCGGTAGTTTTTAAGATTTTGAAAATATCGAATAATACTGGTGCAGCATCAGAAATTCCTGTTAAACCGGGACGTCCTTCACCATCGGCATTTCCAACCCAAACGGCAACAATATATTGAGGTGTACAACCAATTGCCCATGCATCGCGATTGCCAAAGCTTGTTCCTGTTTTCCATGCTATTTTTGATGATGACGAAAACTGCTGCCATTCTAATTCCTCGTCGGGGCGAGCAACTTCGACCATTGCTTGAAATGTTAGCCATATTGAAGCAGCCGAAAGCAACGACGATTCCGTTAATGAATGATTTTCTTTATTCTTGTTTTCGGAACGTGCATATATTGGAGGATGAAAATTGTCGGTGAAATATTTACCGTTATTTTCATTATAACCAATAAGAGTACGAGCCATACTTGCATACATTCCCGATAAATCCCATAAACATCCTTCGGCTCCGCCAAGAATAAGCGTTAAACCATAACGAGTTGCTGGTTTATCAATCGTAGTCATTCCCATTTTTTTTAGAATGTGATGAAAACGACCTACTCCAAATTGATTAAGTAATCGAACTGCTGGTATATTCAGAGATCGAGCTAATGCACGGCGAGCAGGCACAGCTCCATCGAAAGTGAGGTTGAAGTTCTTTGGTGCAAAACCTAATATTTCTGTTGGAATATCGGGAATTAACATGTTGGGAACAATCGAGCCTTCATTCAACATCGATGCATACAAATAGGGCTTAAGTATACTGCCAGTGCTTCGTGGAGCTGTAATTATATCGACATCGCTTCCATTATCGTTATTTTTAGGCGTTGATGTATTTCCAACATAAGCAATCACTTCGCCAGTTCTAGAATCTAAGATTAAAGCTGCTGCATTATTTACCATCTTAGCCGATAATAGTTGCCTATGTTTTTCAATAATTGCAGTTACTTGACATTGAGTGTTTTGAATTAAAGTAGAACGAAATTGTTTTCCTTTAAATCCTTCCTTCACCGAACGTTCTAATAAATGAGTTGCAAATTGTGGCAACGGAAATGGCTTATTGGGAATAGGTTCTTGTTTTGCAAGACTGCAAGACATTTGATCGATTAATGTAGCTTTAACTAATCTATCTAATAACCTATTTCGTTTATTCTTTAAACTATTATGATTTTTCCCTGGATAAATTAATGCCGGACTATTGGGCAAAACAGCTAAAGTTGATATTTCCGACCAAGATAGTTTATCGGCACTTCGGCCATAATATCGCCATGATGCAGCTTCGAGCCCAACAACATTTCCACCAAAAGGAGCATTTGAAGTATATAATGCTATAATTTCTTTTTTGCTATAGGTTAATTCTAAGCGTGTTGCAAGAATTATTTCAATGAATTTCTCGAAAAAGGTACGTGGCTTATTTTTTCTTGACATTCGAATAACTTGCATCGTAATTGTGCTTCCACCACTTTTAATTTTTCCCGATGATAGATTTTGTCGAAATGCTCGCCACAACGAAAATGGATTAAATCCAGGATGACGATAAAACGATCTATCTTCAAATTGGATGATTGCTTTTTCGAATTTCTCGGGAACGGTATTGTTGTATGGAAATCGCCATTGACCATCATCAGCAATTTTTGCACCCATTAAATTCCCATTTCTATCGAGTAAAACAGTCGATAATGGATCGTTAAATAATTGCGAAGGAATCGAAAACCAGTACCACAACAGCATTAATCCAACAAAACCTATAAACAATCGTTTACGATTTTTCTTTATCCACAAAATACGGTTTCGAAATTGAAAATTCACCTTATTCTTATTAAATAACCCTGTCAAATTTTAATAAACTGACAGGGTTATAACTAGTTTTTATTTAACCGCTACAGCTTTCGATTTTACTTCGGGAACAACTTGTACCCAACGGCCCGGAATACGAGCACTTATTGTATTATCGTACATTGCTTCGCACGAAACGGTAGGTAAATAGTATGTTCCTTGATAACTTGCATTAAGCAAAACAATATATTTCATACTTTGATTTGTAGAAATACCAAAATAGGTATAAACTCTATCATCACGAATATCTTGATAATCGAAAGCCGAAGAAACTAAGGTGTTTTCACCATCATTTAAACGAATATTGTGAATTTCCCAACCAGAAGGGAATATTTGTGTTAATGCCATCTGTGCATAATATCCTCGTAAACCGGGATTCGATATAGTAACTTCGGCATAGAAATCGGTTCCTTGAACAAGTTTAGCAGGATTTAACTCAACACCTTTCATCGATTTGTATACAACTTTCATATTTAAATTGTTTTGAACCAATGTTTTGTCGCCAATCATAGGTACACCTGAAAGAATTGTTTTAGCATACAAAGCTCCTTTACTTGTATTGGTAATTTGTAATTTCCCTTTCATCGAAGCACCTTTTAGTTGCATATTCGATTGGGTAATTACCTTTGTTGAACTTACTGAAATAGCTGGGCTCGCATTTATTTTATATTGACAAGAAATTGCAGAACTATATCCAGCCATTTTAATAAATGATGTTGCAGCTACTAGTGCATAAGCTGTTTCTTGAGTATTTAACCAATATGATGAATTAGATAATGAGGTTGAAACAGCCTTAAACGCAGCCAAAGCTTGAGTTTTCATATTCAACAAACAAAGTGTTTCAAGTATCATTGCCTTATCGCGATAATCGGAGCCATAGGTGTAATACATTTCGTGATATGGAGCTACATTTGTTGGTAAACCTGTTATCAATGTTTTCGCAGCCTCGGGTTGACCTGCCATTTGATATGCAGCAGCCAATCGCCAACGAGCAGCAACCGATATTGTCCTACATTCTTTCAATCTATTCATGGCACCATATTCAGGAACTTTAGCTAAAGCAAGTGTATATAATCGATAGGCTTGAACCAAATCATTATTATAGGTACTAGCATTAGCAATCCAATTATTTGCCATTCGTTTTTGATAAGATTTCCATTTGTCGAGCATTCCAATTGGCAGACTATAACCTTTCGTAGCGGCTTCCAGCATAAAATGTCCAGAATAATTGGTGCCCCATTCATCAGCATTCGGATCGCCCGGCCAATAAGCCATTCCACCATTCGAAACTTGAAAACTACGAAGTCTTTGCAGACCTGCAGTTATGTTTGTTTGTATTTTGTCTTTCAGTTTTTTATCGACATCGCATACCATGCTTAAGTATAGTTGTGGGAAAACAGAAGACGTTGTTTGTTCTATACAACCATGTGGATATTCTATCAAATAATCTAATCTTTTACTCAGATTTATAGATGGAATTGACGAAAATTCAACGATTCCTTTATTCGTTCCAGTCATTCCTGCAGTTATAAAATCTACAACTTTGGTTTTACCAGGTTCAATAAATGTTTCTGAAATATTGGTAACATTGGGATTCGGATTTCGCACATCTAATTCAATCGAATATTCGGCACGTTCTTTTCCTGAAGTAGCTACTATTGTGACTTTTCCAATGCCTATTTGTTCTTTTACTTTAATGTCGAAACCAGCAATTTGATCGCCAATTTCATTAAACGTAAGCGATTGTTCGTTACTTCCAACAATACCAAGTAAAGGATTAGCAAGCACTTTTATTTTTACGTTTTTGATTTGTTTTTCCATTGCAAAAACGGTAACCGGTAGTTTAACCGTTTCTCCTGGTCCAATTACACGAGGCAATGTACCCAGAATCATCAATGGCTTTCTTACAGGTGCAACTTTTTCGGCATTTCCATATGCACCTTCTTTCGACGAAGCTATAACCATAACTTTTACCGATCCAATATATTGAGGCATCGTAAATGTATGCGTCTTCGATTGTCCATGATCTAAAGAAAAAGGTCCTAAGAATTTAACCATTGGTTTAAAACGATTTGCTTTTTTTCCACCACGGTTCAATCCATCGCCATCGCCACCAATACTAAGCATTTTTTGTAATTCTTTATTGTAAGCACCCATTACATAATCGTACAAGTCCCAAGTTTTAACTCCAAGTGCTTCACGAGCATAGAAAACAGACCAAGGATCGGGAGTTTTAAAACGAGTTAAGTCGAGTAATCCTTCATCAACAATGGCAAGCGTGTAGGTCATTGGTTTTCCTGAAGCTTCTTTAATTGTTATCGAAGTCTTTTGTTCTGGTTTTAAAACTTCGGGCATTTTAATTATTGGCTGAAGATGAGTTGCTGGATCTTCGACCAAAACGGGAATAATGCCATACATTCGAATTGGCAAATCGTTTTTTGTTTGAGAATGTTGCTGTAATAACGTAACATTAATGTATACGTTTGGTGCCATATCTGATGTAATATCAAATGGAATGAGCGTAAAATCTTTTTTAGTTTCGGCCCAAAAAGAACGTAAAACTTTGGTTCCATTTTCTATCGAAACAAGTGCTCTTCCGCCTTCGCTCGATGGAATTGTAATCGAAGCTTTTTCTCCAACATTATATTTTTCTTTACTACTTGTAAACGAAAGCATAGTGGCAGAAGTGTTTTCGCCATGCGATCGATAATACCAGTTGCTATTATCAACATAAACAACTTTACCCGTTTTATGACCGCTTTCTAAATCGGTAATTCTAATCAAATATCGACCCCATTCTTCGTCATTAAATTTAAAGCTAAACGAGCCTTTACCATTAATTTGCAATGTTTCTGTTTTAATTGGTATAGTGTTCGGACTCGAAATATAATTTGCAATATTATCGTAATGATCCCACCACCAGCGCCATTCAACTTTATAAATATCCATTTGAACATTCTTACCATTCAATAAAGCTCCGTTACAATCCAGATTTACAACATTTACAATATGGTTTTCGTTCGTAAATAACATCTTGCGAGGATCAGTATTATCGGGAATCATAATTCCTACATAAGAATTATAAGGATAGAATGGGGCAGAAAATTTATCGCTACTAAATCCACCACCATCTTCGAATACTTTTGTGTCGAAAAATGCTTTTAAAACGCCTGGAGCTGCTTTTGCAATTTCGATTTTAGGTTCGATATCTGCTTTGCCATTATTATCAATTTCGCCCGAGAAAATGGAATGATTTTCAGCTTCAAACTCATTTGCTGGATCATCAAAACAATAGGTTGGATATTTCTCGAATGTAGATTTTGACTGAGATAAGGTCATTGATATTTCGGCTTTTAAATTATGAGCAATTGCACCAGTTAGCCATTTTACATCTAATTTACCTTTAGTATCCTTAAATATTTTATCGTTAGGGAATTTTATATTTATCTTTAATCGATTAGGCATAACAGTTTCTATTTTTACCTTTTGGGTAAATGTTACACCACCAACTTTTACTTGTGCACTCCAATTTCCAGTTGGTGCAGTCGATTCTGTATTTGTTGCAAAAGTATAGACATTATTAAGCGAAGTTGTTGATACTATATGTCTTATAATTTGCCCATTTGGATTAATCAAATCGAACGATACCGGATGTGATGGAGGCATTGTATTTCCTTGATCTTGAAGTATAAATGTAAAATACAACGAATCTCCTGGTCGCCATACACCGCGCTCTCCATAAATAAAACCTTTTAATCCACGAGTTATCGATTCTCCTTGAATATCGAATGTGCTTTGCGATAACGACGAACCATCATCTAGTTTTAAATAACCTCTTTGTTCATCTTTTTTAGCAATACACATGAACGAAGTTTTATTCGACTTCACTTCTGCCATTCCATTAACATCGGAAATTACTGTTGTTATAAGTTGATGTTGAAAATCGTAGATTTCGAGAGTTACATTACTCATTGGCTGAGTTGTAATCAAATTCGCAACATACAAATTCAAGGTTTTATCATCACCTTTTTTTGCAATAATTCCAATATCAGAAGCTAGAATATTTCGCGTGATTGATCTATTTCCATACATATAATACGATGGATTACATGGATTATCTCGTTCTTCCCAATTGTAACCTTCGTAACTCGAATATTCTTCTTCTTCACTATCATAATCATATCGATTATAACCCTCTTCATCGACACCATTATTCCACGATTCATTTTCGGTTGGTGTATTTACTTTAACAATTGTATCGTTGCATCTATAAGTCGAATATTCCTTTTTAAATGAAATTGTTACTCGATAAATTGCTCCTGGTTCTGCTTTCATTAATTCCGAAAGTTCTAGTGCATATCTTTCCCATTTATTTGATTTAATTTGAGAAAGTTGAATGGTTTTTTCTACAACCGTTTGAGCAACTCGATACAATTGATAATCATTATCTAAAGTATTAACTTGTAAAAACTGGAAAACATTATTTTCGTAAATCTTTTGAATTTTAACATCTACTGCATTTAAATTTACAGCTTCGAAAGGAAATTCCATACCATTTGAACTTGGAACAATAACACCTTTTCCTACAAGCCTAACTGCAGGTTTTATATCTTCGAAAGAAACTTCGGTAACTATTGGTGTTTTTAAAGGTTTAGCTAATGAATTTTCGATTGCTGCATCAATTTTAATTACAACATTTCCTCTAATATCGGTTGATGGATAAATGATGATTTGGTTATTATCGAAAACTGTTTTAAACGGCACAGCAGGCTCTAATTGAATTAGTCCCTCTATGTTTTTTGTGTCATTTAATGGATCGGAGAACGAGAGTGTAATTCTTTGTTCTTGATCTTGTTCTGTTTGTGCCGATATAAAATTAAATTCATTTAAAGGCGGTATTTCGATCGTTTGGATACCATCTTTATCAACGCCAATAGGTTGGCCATCCCATTTTATTTGAATTATAGATTTTTGATCAGATCGTCGAATACTATCAATTTGAAAATGATGCGTTTGTTGGTTTAATTCATGTATCCAAGTAATTTTTACATCTTTACCATCTTGTGTTGCTGTTAGTGTTTTTTCAACCTCTAAATTATCAGCAACATCTGCAGTAAGTATAACTCCAGTTAATTTTTCAAGATCAAATTTCTTTTTATCGTATGCTTCGTGGTTTTCAATAACTAGCTGAAGAGCTTGCTCCATAACATGAAATCCAAATTCAAAAACTTGCATACTATCAGGCACATGAAGAACTTTCGAGAGAAAAAATTCAGCATCGTACTTTTCATTTTGTTTTAAATGTAATTTGGGACGAAATTCTATGGTATGTCGATTAATCCAAAAGGCATTTCCTTCGATCGATGGACTAAAATTGAATAATTCATCTTTAACTTGTTTTCCAACCAAAGATGAATCGACAACATCGGATGTTAATTCTATTTTAATTGTTGATGCGGATGAAATTACACCCGATGTAAATCCACTTATATAGGCTTTAAAAGCTGGATTTACTTTCTTTCCAGAACGACCATGAAGTGGAAAAAACACATAAAGAATTGTAGCTAAAAATAAAGCGGAAATTCCACCAACTATTAAAATTTTATTTTTCATATGTAGTTTATTTTGCGAGTTTTATATTCAAATTTCTCTCTTAAAAATTTATTAAAAATACTTTTTTTTGATCATATTATATGATTATAAACGATCTTTTTTAAGATAAAAATGAAAATAAAAAACAATAGATTTATCTAATTGGAATTGAGTGGGAATGATGGTTAAACTTTTTATAGCGGAAAAATAACTTTAAATATAGTTACTATATTTCCAATTAATCTATCAATAAATTACTTTCCATTCTTTTTCACCACACCACGAATTGGAGTTGATGTCCATGGATCTTCGGGCCAGGAATGTTTTGGATATTTAATTTTTAGTTCTTTTTTAATCTCAAAGTAAGTATTGTTCCAAAAGCTTCGTAAATCGTTCGTTATTTGAACTAGTTTATATCCTGGCGATAAGAGATGTATGATTAATGTTGTTCGACCTTCATTAATTGTCGGTGTATCTACTAAACCAAAAAGTTCTTGCAATCGAACAGCTAAAATAGGTTGTTCTCCATTTGCTAAATATTGAATTTTGATTAGTGAACCACTTGGTACTGAAATGCTTTGTGGAGCTAATGTATCTAATTCGTTTTGCTTATTCCAATCTAAAATCGTTGGTAGAATTTTCATCAAATCAATCTTTTTAAGATCATCATTCGTTTTTATCTGTTTTAAATAGGGACTCAACCATTCCATATTTGTGAGTAAAAGAGAATTGGTACTTACATCTGGCCATTCTTCTTGAGGTCGCCATTTACGCAGACTTAAAATTCTATTTTGCCACTGAATTACATTTTCGTCGAAATTGAGGAGAGCTTTACCTTCTTTTTGAATAGCATCGCAAATAGCCTTAACACGATATTTTTCGTCGGGTTGTGGTAATGGTTTCGACTGTAAAACAATTCCACCAATACGCTTATCTTTTGTGGCAATTAATCCACCTTTACGAGTATCCCACGTAACAATTTCTTTTTCTTTAACAAGAGGAGCTAAATCTTTCGGATTGAGCGACGATGCCAAAAATATTTTACCTAAACCATCGCGAGCATCCATATTTGCAACAACAAGCCATGGCTCGACCGATAAATCGTCTTTATGGCTGAACATTGCAATACTACCATTAGAGAGTTGATATTGAGCATTATTTCCTGGTCGCGCACATGCAATTCGTTCGGGATATGCCGATACAAGTAAAAGTCCTGTTTCTGATGAATCGAACATTCCATTTTCGGCTTCGATGTTGAACAATTTTCGATACGATGATGCAATCTTTTCTATTCTCAACATTGTTCGTTGTATATCATTTCGCGAACGTTGTCGACGTAATGCTTCAATTCTCAAATTTATATCAACTCCAGCTTCTTTTGGAAGTGGATCTTTTTCTTCTAATATTGCCGCTAAATCTGTTGCTAATCCCAATGTTCCTTGCTCTTTAGCCATTAAAAGTAAATGTGCAATACGTGGATGACAAGGTAATTTATTAATTAGCTTACCCTGCTCAGTTATTCGACCATTTTCGAGTGCATCGAGTTGTTGTAAAGTGTCGTAAGCTTGCATTAATGCAGCTTTTGGAGGTGGTGTAAGCCATGTTAATTGTTGAACATCGACAGCTCCCCATTCAGCTAAATCGAGCAACATTGGAGCAAGATCTGCTTCCTGAATTTCTGGAATTCTATGATCTTGCAATCGTTCGTGAGTTGCTTTCGACCACATTCTATAACATGTTCCAGCTGTTAAACGACCAGCACGACCAGCTCGTTGATCGGCCGAATCTTTTGATATTCGAATAGTTTCCAAACGCGATAATCCTGAGTTAGGATCAAAGCGTGAAGTACGGCCGTAACCAGTATCAACCACAATTTTAATATTCTCTATAGTTAAACTCGTTTCTGCAATCGAAGTGGCTAAAACAATTTTTCGTTTGCCATCTTTATTAGGAACTATTGCTTGATTTTGTTTGGCATGTGGTAGTTTTCCATATAATGGATTAATAATAAAATGGGGAAGTCTTTTTCTTAAAATTTCCTCGGTCTTTCTTATTTCAGCTTCGCCAGGAAGAAAGACTAAAGTATCTCCATCTTTCTCATTTACCGCTTTATTAATTATTTTGCTAGCCATTTCTGGTAGGAACATCATATCTTCCGATTGTGGATCGGAGTATATAATTTCGACCGGATATTGTCGACCCATACTTTGTGCGACAGGTGCTTTAAGTAATTCGGTAAGTTTCGGCATATCGAGTGTTGCCGACATTACTATGATTCGTAAATCGGGACGAAGAACCATTTGAGCTTCGCGACACAAAGCTAAGGCTTCATCGGCAAAAAGACTACGTTCGTGAAATTCGTCGAAAATTACCATTCCAACACCTTCGAGTGCATTGTCACTTAATAGCATTCTTGCTAAAATGCCTTCGGTAAGTACTTTTATTTTAGTTTCGGAACTCGTTTTGTTTTCGAATCGAATTTGATATCCAACCGTTTTTCCAACCGCTTCGCCAAGCAAAGACGACATTCTAGTTGCAATAGTACTTGTTGCCAAACGTCGCGGTTCTAACATCAGTATTTGCTTACCTTCTAACCACGATTCGTTGAATAATGCTAATGGTAACAAGGTACTTTTACCAGCACCTGCAGGAGCATTTACTATAAGAGTATTATTTTCAGAAAGGAGGCTTTGTATTGTTGGAATAATTTCAACAATTGGTAAATTTATAGAGCTGTAATCGAATGTCAAAGTATTTTAATTAATTAAGAGTATTTGCAAAATAATGTATTCTGCAATTTTAGAAGGCAAATTTACAAAAAATCAAATTAACGTTTAATATTTTAAAAATGCTTGGGGGTGAAAGTTTGTGTAATCGGTCTTAGCTTAAAATAAATAAACAATTATTTAGTTAGTAAATTATCCATCTAAAACCGAATCATTATGAAAGCAACCGAAATTTCATGCAAAAGTGGCTTTAAAAGTCTCTTTGCAAGTTTACTGTTTGTACTATTTTTTTATGGTACACAAGCTCAAAATAACAAGTCTAATGGATTAAATCCCACGATGACAATTAGTAATCTCGATAGAAATAACGAGAATCCTATGCAACTCCAAAATCTTAAAATCGACATTAAAGTTGTTGGACAAGTTGCAATTACAACGTTAGATTTAACATATTTAAATCCAAATTCTCGTGTTATGGAAGGCGAGTTTACTTTTCCATTGGGTGAGGGACAAACAGTTTCGCGATTTGCACTCGATATAAATGGTACGATGAGAGAGGGTGTAGTTGTCGATAAGCAGCAAGGGCGCAAAACGTTCGAGGCAATTGTTCGTCGTGGTGTAGATCCTGGTTTATTGGAAATGACCGAAGGAAATAATTTCCGATCGCGAGTTTATCCATTGCCTGCACATGGTCAGCGTCGAATAATTATTGCTTTCGAACAAGAATTGGTCGATAAAGGTACTAGCGACTTATATCTACTACCAATAAATATTAAAGAAGCAGTTAAAAGTTTTTTGGTTCATGTAGAAGTTGTTAAAAATCAAGTTGTTTTAGATGGTGATAACAATGAATTAAACAATATTTCATTTAAAAAGTGGAACGAAACCTATATTGCCGATTTTCAAAAAGATAATTATATACCCGATCAACAAATTGCCCTCAATTTTCCCCATCTTAATAACGATCCCAAAATATTTACTGCTAATAATAATTCCGATAGCTCATATTTTTATGTAACAATAAAGCCTGAATTTCATGATATGACAAAGAAATTGCCGTCTTCAATTACAATTCTTTGGGATAAATCGCAATCGGCAAAAAATAGAAATATTGAAAAAGACTTAGCAATTCTCGATTCGTACATTCAAAAAATTGGAAATCTGACGATAGATTTAGTGCCATTTTCAATAACAATTGATAAGACACAACAATTTGTAATATCGAATGGTAATTGGGAAACATTTAAAAATGTGCTAAAAACAATACAATTCGACGGAGCAACATCATTTGGAAATCTTGATTTTAGTAAATATAAAACCGACGAGATTTTATTGTTCTCGGATGGAATGTCGAATTTTGGAAAGTCAGATCCCGTTCTATCAAATATTCCTATAATTGCAATCAATTCAAGTGTGGTTGCTAATCATTCATTTTTAAGTTACTTAGCGCAAAAATCAGGTGGTATTTATGTAAATACTAATAAATTGAGCAACGACGAAGCAATTTCAAAACTAACGAACAATAGTTATCAGTTTATTTCAGCGCAAATAGAAAATGGAAAACTTTTCGAAATGTATCCTTCGTTGCCAATTCCATTTATAAGTAATTTCTCTTTAGCAGGTAAAATGGTAGGGAAATCTGCAATACTAATACTTAATTTTGGTTTTGGAAAAACGATAGTTTACTCTAAAAGAATCGAAATTTCAACAAATAATGTATCCGAATATCTAATAGTAAGTCGTTTATGGGCAGAGAAAAAGATTGCAGAACTTAGTCTTGCTGAAGAAAAAAACAAGAACGAAATTACGAAAACTGGTAAAGATTATGGTATTGTAACGAGAAACACATCGCTTATTGTACTAGAAACCTTGCAAGATTATATTCGATATAAAATTGTACCTCCCAGAGAAATGCAAACAGATTATTTTAATCAAATGCAAACGGTTGAAACAACTAAAAAAGATAGGACAAAACAACAGATTGATAGGGTAGTAGCGCTCTCGAACGAACAATCGAATTGGTGGAATACTAATTATCCTATACAACCTGAAATACCAATTAACGATACTAAAACGGGAATGAATCAAGCAACAGGAAATCAGAATGTTGCACAACAACCAACAAGAGTTGTACCTCAAACACCAAGTACAACACAACCTGCAACAATTCCGGGGCAAATACTTGTTACAGGTGTAATTATGGATGGAGTATTTGGAGGCGGTTTGCCTGGAGCAATTATAGTTGTTAAAGGAACATCAATAGGTACAGTTGCAGATATTGATGGAAAATATTCGATTAATGTTCCGAACGAGAATTCTATATTAGTTTTTAAATCAATAGGTTTTGTTGCTCAAAGTATAAAAGTTGGCAATAAAAGACAAATTAACCTAACATTAAGACAAGATGTTAAACAAATTGAAGAGGTAGTTAAAGTTGGTTACGGCGTTCAAAAAAAATCAGATGTTACAGGTTCTGTAAGTCAAAATAGTACAGAATCAATCACTTTGGAAAGTATGGCAGATATGTCTGTTGCCGAAAGTCCAGCAGCTAGTTCATCTGTTCTAATAAGAGGAATTGGTTCGTTTAATAGTGAAGAAAAATCGGTTAGTTCTAACACAAAAGCAGATATTCAACTTAATGCTTGGGATCCACAAACGCCTTATTTAAAGGTTTTACAATACGCCTCGAAAGGTCAAGAATATCAAAGCTATGTAAAACTAAAATTAGAATATGGTTCAACACCATCTTTTTATATCGATGCTTCTGATTTTTTTGCAAAGATAGGAAAGGTTGATACTGCAGTTATAATCCTCTCAAATTTAGCAGAATTATCACTCGAATCGCCTCAATTATTGCGAATTCTTGGTCAAAAGTTACTTGAGTTTAAAAGACCTGCCGATGCTGTAATGGTTTATGAACGACTATTAGAATTAAAAGGTGAAGAACCTCAAACATATCGCGATTTAGGATTAGCTTATGAAGCAAATGGCAAACATCAACAAGCAATCGATACTTTGTACGAAGTTGTAAAAAGAGATTGGGATGGTCGTTTTAATGGCATCGAATTAATTGTTATGAACGATATTAATGCAATTATAACATCAAATCCAAAACTGAATGTAACTTCTATTGACAAAAGATTATTAAAACAAGAACCAGTAGATATTCGTGTTATTTTAATGTGGGATACCGATAATTGTGATGTGGATTTATGGGTAACAGATCAAACAAAAGAAAAATGCTATTATGGTCATAAATTGACACAATTAGGTGGAAAAATTTCAAACGATTTTACTGGAGGTTACGGTCCCGAAGAATTTATGATAAAGAAAGCAGGTAAAGGAGAATATCAAGTACAATCTAATTACTTTGGAACGCGTTCTCAGAGCTTATTAGCACCCGTAAATCTTCACATGGTATTCTATACTAATTTTGGAAAACCGAATCAAAAATCACAAGATGTAGTTATTCGAGTTGAAAACAAAAGAGATATTATTGATGTTGGTTCATTCAAGTTTTCATTTAATTAAATCAATTAAACTTACAATGTATTGAAATAGAAATAAACAAAAAAAGAGCAACCATTATAGTTGCTCTTTTTTGTAAATATTATTTGCTAATTATTTGCTAATTGCATCGTATTCGGCTTTCGCTTTATCGCTTTTATCTTTTTGACCTAATTTGTAATAGATTTGTTTTAACGAGAATAAAGCATCAATTTTTTCTTTTTTACTTTTCGATACTTCTTTAACTTTCTCTAAATAAGGTGTTGCTTTAGAATAATAGTCTAAAGCTAACTTTTTCTCAGCTTCGTAAACTTTATCATCTTTTGTATCGTTAGCAATTTTGAAATGTTCAATTCCAGCATTATAATAGCTAGCTCCAGCATTCAAATATGGATCTACGTAAGTAGGATCAATATCGATAGCTTTTTGATATGATGCAATCGCTTTGTCTTGTTGTTTTGTTTGATCATATAAAGCACCTAAAGCAAAGTGGTAGGTTGCATTAGTTGGTTGTAATTCGATAGCTTTTGTTAAATATTCCATTGCTTCTTTATTTTTACCAGAAGCAAGATAAATATTTACCATTTCGGTAATCATAGAACTAGCTTCTTTTGGATACTTTTCAATACCTTTTTTCAAAGTTTCTATTGCACCAGCAGTATCACCACTTTCTTTGTAGATTTTACAAATGTCCATAAATAAACCAGCACCACCAATTTTTCTATCAGCAGCAATTCCGAAATATTTTTTTGCTTTATCCATGTTTTTAGACTTCATAGCCATAACACCGCAGTTTATTAAAACATTGGTGTCAGTTACATTTATAAATGGTAAATCATTTATAGTTTCAATTGCTTCGAAATATTTTAAGCAAGATGCAAAATCACCAGCTCCATAATAAAATAAACCTACTGAAAATAAATGGTTACCATCTTTAATTACATTTAATTTTTCTTTTAATTTTTTGTTTAATTTACCTTCTGGATCTAGCTCTTTTACTTTCATATAAGCTTCGAATGCGGTATATATTGGCTCTGGACGTGCTTTACGAACTTCATCTGTGTAAACCCATTTTTCAAGTGTACTCACATTTGTTTTTTTATCGAGTTTTGTATAAATATCAACACGTTCGAAAGACGTAATTGTTGTTTCGCCTTCTGTACGTTTTGCTGTTCCAGCACTTGCTTTTACAAGAGTTACATCGCTTTCTTTCATTCCATAAAAAAGATTTTTAACATCAAATTCATAAAGATTTGTGTAAATACGACCACGCTCCATCCAAGTAGCAGGTTTCGCAGCTTTTTCAGCATCTTTTATTTGTTCATCTATTTTTTCTGTCGAGTTTTTTACCATTCCCCAAGTTAAACCTTCTTCTTGAGCAAATAGCGTGGCTACCGTACAGAAACCAGCTAAAATAGTTACTATTACTTTTTTCATTATTTATTGATTTTTAATTTATTGCAACAAAATTAATCATTTTCTGTATCCGTTGGTTTTAATTCAGTTGGATTTTCTCCAGCTTCTGTATTTGGTTCAATCGATTCGCCATCAATTTCGATAACATCATCAGCTATTTCACCATTTTCAAGGTTTTCAGCATTAAGTTTTTCGTTTTCGCGTTCTTGACGTTCCTCATCACTTACTGCAACTGCTGTAACTGCTCCAATTTGGTCGTTTTTACGAAGGTTAATTAATTTAACACCTTGAGTATTACGTCCCATAACTCGTAACGCACTAACTTCGGTTCTTATTGTTAATCCCGATTTAGTTATAATCATTAAGTCATCGCTATCGATAACATCTTTTATTGCAACGAGTGAACCAGTTTTATCGGTGATATTCATTGTTTTAACACCTTTTGCTCCACGATTTGTAATACGATAATCATCAATGTCAGAACGTTTTCCGTATCCATTTTCCGAAACAACTAGAATATGTTTATCGGTATTTGGTTCAACACAAATCATTCCAATTACTTCGTCACCATCTTCTAAATCAACACCTTTAACTCCCGATGCTGTACGTCCAATTGCACGAACTTTTGTTTCGTTAAATCTAATTGCTTTACCCGATTTAACAGCTAAAATAATTTCGTATTTACCATTCGTTAAACGTGCTTCAAGTAATTCATCGCCTTCGCGAACTGTTATTGCATTTACACCATTAACACGTGGACGAGAATATTCTTCTAACGATGTTTTCTTAATGATACCATTTCTAGTTCCTAAGATAATAAAGTTATTGTTAATGTATTCTTCATCAGCGAGTGTACGAACATTTATGTAAGCCATTACTTTATCATCTTGTTCGATGTTCAACAAGTTTTGAATTGCACGACCTTTTGTAGCTTTATTGCCTTCTGGAATATCATATGTTTTTAACCAGAAGCAACGACCTTTGCGAGTAAAGAACAACATAGTACTATGCATGTTTGCAATGTAAATATGTTCAATAAAGTCGCTATCGCGCTTATCGGCTCCTTTTGAACCAACACCACCGCGATTTTGAATTTTATATTCGCTTAATGATGTACGTTTCATATATCCCATGTGCGAAATGGTTATAACCATATCTTCATCGGCATAGAAATCTTCTGGATTAAATTCTTCGGCAGTTCTAACAATGTCTGTACGACGCTCGTCTCCGAATTTTTGTTTAATTTCTAATAATTCGTCTGTAATGATTTTCATACGTAAATCAACGTCAGCTAAAACGGTGTTTAGGTAGTCAATCAACTTCATTAATTCATCGTACTCAGCTCTTAACTTATCTTGTTCTAGTCCTGTTAAGTGACGTAAACGCATGTCAACAATAGCTCTCGACTGAATTTCAGAAAGATTGAATCTTGTCATTAAAGCTTCGCGAGCTTCATCAGGTGATTTCGATGCACGAATAATTTTAACTACTTCGTCAATATTATCGCTAGCAATGATTAAACCTTCTAATATATGAGCACGTTTTTGAGCTTCGTTTAATTCGTATTTTGTACGACGAATTACAACATCGTGACGGTGTTCAACGAAATATTTGATAAGATCTTTCAAATTCAACATTTCAGGACGTCCATCAACAAGTGCAATACTGTTGATACTGAATGTACTTTGAAGTGCTGTAAATTTGTATAATTTATTTAATTCAACGTTTGCAATTGCATCTCTTTTAAGAGTATACACAATACGCATACCGTCTCTGTCAGACTCGTCGTTTACTTCGCTTATTCCTTCGATTTTCTTCTCGTTAATAAGGTCTGCAGTGCGAGCAATCATTTCAGCTTTATTTACCATATATGGTATTTCGCTGATAATAATTTTTTCTCTACCTCTTTCGTCTGACTCGATAGTTGCTTTTCCACGAATAACACAACGACCGCGACCTGTCATATAAGCATCACGAATTCCTTGGTAACCGTAAATTGTTCCACCAGTTGGAAAATCGGGAGCTTGAATAATATCAATTAAAACATTAATATCTACTTCAGGATCTTGAATATATGCAATGATTGCCGATAGAGTATCGGTAAGATTATGAGGTGGCATATTTGTAGCCATACCAACTGCAATACCTTGTGTACCATTAATTAAAAGGTTAGGTATTCTTGTTGGCATTACTGTAGGTTCAGTAAGACTATCGTCAAAGTTTAGTTGGAAATCAACTGTATCTTTATCGATATCAGCCATTATTTCTTCAGCAATTTTTTTCAATCTTGCTTCAGTGTAACGCATCGCTGCAGGCGAGTCACCATCTATTGAACCAAAGTTACCTTGTCCATCAACAAGAGGGTAGCGTAACGACCATTCTTGAGCCATACGAACCATTGCGAAATAAACAGAAGAGTCACCATGTGGGTGAAACTTTCCAAGTACTTCTCCGACAATTCTAGCCGATTTCTTTGGTGGTTTATCTGATGCAACACCAAGTTCCGACATACCATACAAAACTCTACGGTGAACAGGTTTTAATCCATCTCGAACATCTGGTAAAGCTCTCGAAACAATAACCGACATTGAATAATCGATGTATGCTTGAGTCATTTCTTCTTCTATGTTCAGCTGTATAATTCTCTCACGATTTGACATTTGTAACCTTTTGCTTTATTATTTATTAAAAACTATTTATCCAATCTAAATTTCACGCAATGTACATTTAAATGCCAAAACTCAAAAACGATACGTCTGTTTTTTATTAACAGTTAATTGTTCAAAAGTATAGATTGATGTAACGTTTTAATAACTATTTATTTACATTGAAAAATGTTGAAAATTAATATTAGTATTATATCCTTGAATTTTAAATAGAACTCACGACCTTTGCAGAATCAAAAAAAAAGTGTAATTTCGGTGGTAAATAAAAACAAAATGGACGCAAGTTATTCGGATAAATTAAGGGAAATACTATCGTATAGTAAGGAAGAGGCCATTCGACTTGGAAATGATTTAATTACCGTCGACCATTTCTTTCTTGGTATAGTTCGCGATGGCGATAATTTTGCCATTGAGATTCTCGAAAAGTATGGGGTTGATGTGTATGGAATTCGTTTAAAACTGGAAACATCGCTTAAACAAATGAATCCACTGAGTGCAAAACAGTCGGAAAGTATTCCTTTAATGAAAAATGCTGAAAAGGTTTTAAAAATTATTAACCTTGAAGCTAAATTACATAATTGTCAAGAAGTAAATCCAGAACATTTACTTGTAGCAATTGTAAAAGATTCAGACTGTATGACGTCTAAGATTTTAAAAGAATTATCAATAAATGAATCAATGATAAAAGATAGTATAATAAAATTACAACCTAAGCCCAAAGCTGAACTTCCGTATGACGATGACGAAGATGCAGAAAACAAAGATTTAGGTAAAAGTAATGTAGGTTCGTCACAAAAAACAGCATCGGAAACACCTGTACTCGATAACTTTGGAATAGATTTAACTAAGGCTGCAGAAGAAGGTCGTTTAGATCAAATTGTTGGTCGTGAGCGTGAAATTGAGCGTATTGCTCAGATTCTAAGTCGTAGAAAGAAAAATAACCCTATATTAATAGGAGAGCCTGGAGTAGGTAAATCGGCAATTGCAGAAGGACTTGCAATGCGTATTATTCAAAAGAAAGTATCGCGCATTTTATTTAATAAAAGAGTTATTACACTAGATTTAGCTTCGATAGTTGCTGGTACAAAATATCGTGGACAATTTGAAGAAAGAATGAAAGCCATGTTAAATGAGCTTGCACGTTCTAGAAATGTAATTTTGTTTATCGATGAAATTCATACAATTGTAGGTGCGGGTGGTGCAAGTGGTTCGCTCGATGCTGCTAACATGCTTAAACCAGCATTAGCACGTGGCGAAATTCAATGTATTGGTGCTACAACTCTTGATGAATATCGTCAACATATTGAAAAAGATGGTGCTTTGGAACGTCGTTTCCAAAAAGTAATTATCGAACCAGCATCTGTTGAAGAAGCTATAACGATACTTACAAATATTAAAGATCATTACGAAAATCATCATAATGTTGAATATTCGAAAGAAGCAATTGAAGCTTGTGTTCGTTTAACGGAACGTTATATTAGCGATCGTCATTTGCCCGATAAAGCTATCGATGCAATGGACGAAGCTGGTTCGAGAGTCCATATTTCGAATATTAAAGTACCACAAGATATTATAACATTCGAACACGAATTAGAAGAAATAAAAAAGAGCAAAGTTGAATCTGTAAAGAGTCAAAACTTTGAACTTGCTGCAAGTTTTAGAGATAAAGAAAAAGATTTACTTCGTAAAATTGATGAAGCAAATCGTAACTGGCAAACAGCTTTAACTCAAAATCGTGAAGTTGTTTCTGAAGATAATGTTGCCGAAGTTGTAGCAATGATGACTGGAGTTCCTGTTCAACGAATAGCTCAAGCAGAAGGTGCTCGTTTATTGAAAATGAGCGAAGAACTTGGTGGCAGTGTTATTGGACAAGACGAAGCAATTAAGAAAGTTGTGAAAGCAATTCAACGTAATCGTGCTGGATTAAAAGATCCAAATAAACCAATTGGTACATTTATCTTTTTAGGTCCTACAGGAGTTGGAAAAACACAATTAGCAAAAGTATTAGCGCAATATCTTTTCGATTCGAAAGATGCATTAATTCACATCGATATGAGTGAATATATGGAGAAATTTGCGGTATCTCGTCTCGTTGGAGCGCCTCCAGGATATGTTGGTTACGAAGAAGGTGGACAGTTAACCGAAAAGGTTCGTCGTAAACCATATTCAGTTGTTTTACTTGATGAAATTGAAAAAGCACATCCAGATGTGTTTAATATTCTATTACAGGTACTTGACGAAGGTCGTTTAACTGATAGTTTAGGTCGAAAAGTCGATTTTAAGAATACAATTTTGATAATGACATCGAACATTGGTACTCGCGATTTGAACGATTTTAGTAGTTCAGTTGGATTTTCGCATAAACCAATGGAAGATAAAGTTTCGGAGTATTCTAAAAGTGTAATTGAAAAAGCATTAAAGAAAACATTTGCTCCAGAATTTTTGAATCGTATTGATGATTTAATTCAATTCAGAACGCTTACAAAAGAAGATATCTACAAAATTATTGATATTGAATTGAAAGGACTATTCTCGCGTGTTTTACAACTTAATTATTCTATAACATTAACCGAAGCTGCGAAAGAATATATAGTTGATAGAGGTTATGATATTAAGTTTGGTGCACGTCCGTTAAAACGTTCCATTCAAAAATATTTAGAAGATCCAATGGCTGAATTTATACTCTCGGGCGAAGCTGCTCCAGGTGATACAATTCAAATTGACTTCGATAAAGTGGTGGAAGAAATAACAATAAAGGCTCTAAAACCAGAAAATTAATAAAAGAAAAGGCTTCCAAATTTGGGAAGCCTTTTCTTTTATATTTAATTCTTTATGAATTGTAATGTTTGAATATTTTTATCGCTTTTAATTTTAATAAAATAAACTCCTGATATTACATTCTCTATGTTTAAAACAAATGGAAGTTTTTTATCTTTCATTTCGTATTTAATTATTCCATTCGAAGAATAGATAGTTAAATCAGCGTTCTTAATCGTAATGTCTTTTGAATAGACATTTATTTCCGATTGAGCATTATTTGGATATAAAGCAAAAATAGTTGATTCTGTTTCAATATTTTGAATAAATGTAGGTTCTTTAATTCCTATACTATCTATTATAAACTTTCCTGTCATTGAATAAATATAAAGTCTTATAATTTGTTTACCCGAAGTTAAATTAACTACAACAGGAAAAGATTTAAGTATAGAAAAAGAACCTGTTTGAGTTATTTTACTTAAGCTTTGCAATCCATCATAATAATAGCATATATTACCTTTGCCTGTTGATGAGCCTATATAGGTTGATATTTCGTAATCAGCTGTTTTGGGAACGTTAATTGAATAGTCGTACCATTCGCCATTATAATTGTTAACTAATGCATAGCTGTTTCCGTTTACGGTATCAATATCAACGCCTTTATCTGTTCTATATTTATTTGTCGCATTTATAAAGTCGCTATCGAAATATGTTAATCCATAACCTCCTTTATCGAAATCTTCAGCCTGAAAAGTACAAGGAATTTGAAAAACAGTTCCATTAAATGGTTCTCTTTTTGATTCATTTGGAATAAGAAAAATACGTTTGGGATAAGAATAAAATACAGAATCGTTTCTGTACACTAAAATGCGATAATAGTAATAATCTTCCGAAACTAGATTTTTATCGGAATAGCTATTTGTTGTACCAATTAGTGTTTTGATTTTATTAAAGACTGTTGATGTTGTTCGTCTTTCAATTTGAATACTATCGGCATTTGCAATACGATTATTCCATGAAAAATTGATTGTATCAACTTCTTGAGATAGTTTTAATTGATTAGGACTTAGTAAAGTGAAATTAATAAATATATCTTTTGTTTCGTGCCATGTTTTTGTTTTTCTGCGATATACATTAAATGTTCCACCATCGTCCCAAATACAAAAAGCAAGATTTCTTTTAGCAGCTTCTTCAACATAATTTGATAAATAAAGCATTCTAGAATTATAATCACAAATGCTATCTGTTCCAAATTCACTTATTATAACTGGAATTTTATGGCTATCAGACCAAGCTTTTGCTTTATCCATTCTAGCTTGCAAATCAGTTAAATCAGTAGCAGAACCCCACTTTCCTTGACCGAGACCTGAAAATGGCCATGGATCATATGAATGATAGTAACCTATAATATAATCATCATTAGGGATATTTGCTGCAATTAAATCATCAACATTTGCCCAACCATTTCCCGAAAACGAAACAATTCTAGTTGGATTTGACTTTCTAATTATCCATAAAACTCTGTTATTTAGTTCGTTTATTTGAGTTAAAGTCATACCATTCGGTTCATTAAGAATTTCGAAAAGCAATGATTCGGGTTTGTTTTTAAAATGTCTAGAAACTTGACTCCAAATACTGTCGAAACGTGCTTGATTTTGCAAATCGCTATATTTAGTTTTTAACCAAGTTTCGTGATGTGCATTTAATATAACATACATATTTCGATCGAGTGCCCAATCTACAATTTGTTCTACACGCGCCATCCAAGTTGGATCAATAGTATATGGCGAAGTAGTTGAAGTGTGTGAATCCCAAGTTACAGGTATCCGAACTGATTGAAAACCTGCATTTTTGTATGCATCAAAATAATACTCACTTGCAGGTCCATTATCTGACCATTCAGCAGGATCGTTTTTTTTCCATTGACCTTCTAATGAATCGCATTCAAGAGTATTTCCAAGATTTATTCCTCTTGTTAAATGAGATATTGCATCAATTGGTTTTAATTGTCCATAAAGATTCGAATATACAATGAATCCTAAAATTATTATAAATTGTTTTTTCATATATGTAGTTTTTTAACGATTATTCTTTTCCTAAAAAAAACATTAATCCACTCAAATTAAATACATGAGCAGAACCTTCGTCAATACATTGTTCGTTCGACACATACGAGCAAACATCGTCGAAGAAATTTTTTGCAGCGCAATCCGAAATTTTTTGTGGAATACAAGGATTTCCTAAAGTACCATTAAACGAACCTTGAATAGGTAAGCCTGGAATTGGATCTTCAATTCCATCGGAGCCACTTACTCGATGATGTGGAAACAGTACTCTTTTTGAACCAAATCCAGTTATAAAGCAATAAGTTGTAGCATTTCGACCTAATATATAATCCAATGCATTTGTAACTGCATTTAAATAGATTAAGTCTTTTGTTACAATATATGCTGTAAGTAAAACCGTTGCTCTATTCGAAATACGTCTATTACTTCCCCAATTAAAATCGTCTGGAATATTCCCAAGATTTACATTATAACTATTAGTATCTTGAAATTGAATTTGTGATTTAGCATATTTAAGTACGTTTTCTTTTGCTAGCTTATTTCCATGTAAAGCCAATTCCATAGTTGCAAGTGGTCGCTTTTCGTTCCAATTTGGTTCGCCATATTCGAGTCCATTTTGAGCAAAATGCATTACTGGTTTTAAATAAGTAGAATCGCCAGTTGTTACAAATAGTTCAACTCCTGCATAGACTTTGTTGTCGTTTCCATTTTGTGAAACATCATCGCCATATTCGCCTGTATGTATTCCTGTAGGATTTACACAAGAAGGGTAGGTTGTTTCGTTTTTTATTGCCCAATTCCAAGCCAAGATCGATGCTTTTAAACATGAATCGGAAAATCCTGGAAACTGCTTATTGAAAGGTTTATATATTCGAGCAGCTAATGCAAAGCTTGCAGCATAATCGTAAGCCGATGTTGCATTTTTTACCATGCAATAAAAAGTACTATTATCTTTGTCGGGCATTATAAAACCAGAATGATGGGTTGATGTTGTTTTATACCAAACAGCATTGTCTGTATCTTTCATTTTATACATCCAATTTAGTTCCCATTTTACTTCATTAAGAACGTCGGGAACTGCATTTCCACTTTCGGGAATTTGCAAATCGGTTTTGTTCCAATATTCGGGAAATTGTTCGTACGACATCATTATTTGACAAGCAGCAATTGATCCTGTAACCATATATAATCCATAATCGCCAGCATCGTACCAACCGCCCGACATGTTAATTTTTCTAGTTTTATCTTCCCAAACAGTTACAACAGAATTTAAATGACCTGCAGGTCTTGACCATTTTCCAGCAAATTGTGGTTTTAATTCGGAACTACAGCGATTGTAGTAGTAAAATTTCATTTGAGCTTTGGTAACATCGTTTAAAACAGAATTCGATATTTTAAACGGAAATGATTTTTGGGATCCAATAACAATAATATAATCTCCATCGATTTTAAAATCCGAGAAATCGGCCATTTTGATGTTTTCTTCGCAAGAAACATCCCATTTTAATCTTTTTGTTAATGTACCCGAAAATACTTTTTTCGATACATTACTTGTCCATATTTCATATTTATCTTCGGCAAAATCAACAGCAATAGCTCTTTTAATCCCTTTCGTAAAATATCCAATTTGATTAATTCTTATGCTTTCCGAAACAGTTTGTGAAAAGACAGTTTCGATAATTAAAATTAAAATACAAGTAATTAGTATTGATAATAAATATTTCAAGGGTTAAAATTTAATTGTTTTACTTTTGAAAAGATTCTATAAAATTTAACATTCAACTCTGTCGAATTATTCAAAATCTCGACAGAGTCGAATGTTTTAGAATTTTATTTTAATAAGTTCACATCTAGTTTATGATCAATAGCTGAGAAAAACTGACCATTAGGTCCATCGTTTTCGACTAAAGCTGGTGCTAATGCTCCAGGTAAAACTGCATCAACTGGATGATCGGCATTTGGTCCGCCTAAATCGGTACGAAGCCATCCTGGATCGAGTGTGTTGATTCTAACGTTGGTGTCTTTTAGTTTGAATGCAATATCGTCTGTAATTTTGTTTACTGCCCATTTCGAAGCGCCATAAGGAGCAAGTTCTGGTTGATCTGCGATACCCGAAGTTAGATTAATTACACGTCCAAATTTATTCTCAATCATTGCTGGAATAAATGCTGCACAAAGACTGTACATTGCGAAAACATTAACTTTCATGCTTTTAGTCCAATCTTCCCAACTATGATTCCAATAATCGGTATGATATTGAGACATAATTGCAGCATTGTTGTATAAAATATCGATGTTTATTTTTAAATCTTTTACTTGTTTAATGATTACTTTAACTTGTTCTTCTTCCGATAATTCGCCAAAAACGCTATAAACTTTCACATCGTATTTTTTTAATAATTCGAGTGTTTTGGTACAACTTTCTTGGTTACGACCGTGAACAATAATATTGCAACCTAATTTTGCCAAAGCTTGTGCAATTTGTTGTCCAACACCTCTGCTAGATCCAGTAATTAAGGCATTCTTTCCTTTTAAATCAATCATACATTTAGTTCTTTACATTTATACTTATTACATTTTAATGATTGGTAATTACAATCTTTTCGTTGCCTTCGGGCGAACTAATGATGTAAATTCCAGAAGGTAAAGATACTGTTGAATTATCTACTGTTGCTATTTTTGATCCTAAAATACTGTAGATTAATATGTCATTTTTATCACATAAAATAGTATTACTTACGATATGATAGTACTTTTTGCATTAGAGTTTATTCGATTTGTATTTAATCAGTTTTTTACGCTTTTTTTACCGTTGAAATTATAAATATGTAATTGCTGAATTCAATTTTTGCCTCCTGAATTTAGATTCTGCTATATGAATATCGAAAGTAAACATGTGAATGTAATATTTTACTTGCTGAATTTAGATTTTATCATATGAATAACGAGTTTTACTATACGATTATCGAAAGGAAGCATATGAATGTTAAAAGTAAGCACATGAATAGAAGGTTTTGCTTGCTGAATTCAAGTTTTGTCACCTGAATTTAGATTCTGCTATACGAATATTGAAAGTAAGCACATGAATGTAAAAAGTAAGCACATGATAGAAGGTTTTGCTTGCTGAACTTAGATTATTACACTTGAATAGAAAATACCGATACATGAATAGTAAATTACAATTTATACTTGTTGAAAGTAAGCACATGAATAGAAGATTTTCCCTTTTGAACTTAAATTTTACTTGCAAGAAATTAAAACCTAATGGCTAAACTTTTATTAATTTAAATTCTTGCAAAACCTTAATAAATATGATGATACAAAATGTTAGTCATTGGAATTATTTTATACATTTGAAAATATATACTTGCTAATATAAATTTGTTAGTACTTATAATAAAAACGGAAACGATAACTTAAATCTAAATATAAACCATGAGAAAAATTAATTTAATTATTGCAGGAATTGTCATATGTAATTTAACATTTGGACAGATTGTAAACTTTCAAATTGGAACTTCAATCTCAAGTTTAAGAGATAAAGTAAATAATACATGTTTTTGCACCTTTGCAAAATATGATAAGGATATAGTTGGATACGCTGTTTTTGCTGGTGTGGATTATCTAGATAAAAAATATTTCAATTTATCGACTAATATCGGTGTGATAAGTAAAGGTGGAAAAGAAAATGAACAAACTCAAAACGGGATTCTAACTGGAAATGTAATTATGAATTATTTTTCTGTAAATACAGCTTTAGATTTGAAGTTTCCAATAAAAGACAAATTCATTCCATATATAAGTTTTGGTCCTCGATTCGATTATTCCCTATTTGATAATAATATACTTTCAAATTTTAAATCAACTTCGATTGGATTAATCTTTGGCGGAGGACTTAAATTTGATTTAAATAAATATCAACTCGGACTACGATATGATTACTATCAAGATTTCACAAAGTTAGTTGATACGTATGGTATCAGTAGATACCAACGTGCTTTTGATATAAATATGACTTTGGGATATAAATTAAAATAAATTACAAGTGCTAACATGTTGGCAAGCTACAGCAAATCGTTAGCAAAAAATATAAAAAACAAACCATAAACGATAACCTATGAAAACACAAAACAGATTTCTGACAACAATGATTTTAATGTTGACATTTGCTTTGACAAATTGTCGAAAAGACATTTCAGTTCCAAATACCGAGTATGATAATCTATTTGGAAAATGGGAATGGATTAGTACTTCAGGAGGATTCGGTGGCAGTATAGATAACCCAACAACAACTGGATATACTCAAATGATAGAATTTACTCAAAAAGGTATTTGTATCGGATATAAAAATGATAAGAAACAAAAGAAAACTAACTTTACATTTGGTGGGAATTCTATGTTTTTAGGAAAAGAAAGTTGGTATTTAAACTTTGAAGACCGTGGACTTTTTAAAGATAAAAATAAAAATTCACAACTTGTTACCTTAATTGGGAAAGATACTTTGATATTAAATGAAATGGGCGTTTCTGAAGGATATATTTCAAAATACGTAAAAAAATAAAAACATTTGCTAACCCATTAATAGTAAAAAATAAAAAAAGCAAGCAACGAAAATCATTTTATATCAGTCTTCTAATAAATAAAAATAAACCCCAAATCCAACAAAAATATGAAAAAGCACTTTTTACTTATTGTTTCTTTCTTATTTGTTCTTATTAGAACTTATTCACAGAGTATTAGTTTTACCGACAATAATCTAAAACTAGAACTTATTCAACTCGGTATTGATACTAATGGAGATAAAGAAATTAGTTTTACAGAAGCATTAGCAGTTGATAGTATAAATATTGCTGGATCTGATGATCCAACAAAGCCCAATTTAAATAAAATAATAAATTTAACAGGATTGGAAGCTTTTGTAAATCTTGTATATTTTGATTGTCACAATAACAGCATTTCTGGTTCAGTTGATTTTACAAGTAATAGTAAATTAAAATATTTAGATTGTTCCCTAAATTCAATTAGTTCATTAAATCTAAAAAGTTTAAAACAATTACAAACTTTAAATGTGTTTGCTAATAATTTAACGAAACTTGATATAACTAATAATAGTAATTTGGTAAATTTAGAAGAATCGTTAAATAATTTAACAGATTTAGATGTAACAAAAAATATAAATTTAGAATCACTTACTTTTTTAGGAAATTCTTTAACTAAGCTAAATCTTACAAACAATACTAAATTGAAAGTATTAACGGTTAGTGGTGCTCAAAATAATTTAACAGAATTAGATGTTACGAAATGCATTGAATTAAAAAATCTAACTGTTTCATACATTGGAATAACAAGTCTTGATCTATCGAAAAATAAAAAATTAGATAGATTATCTTTACATTTTCTTACTAATATCACAAATATATGTGTATGGCAACTTCCTTTGTCTAATAGTATTAACGTTCTTTCTGATTTAAATCCAATACCATTTACGGTATGCAATGCCACAATTAATGACACGATAAAAACAGTAACAAATAATGTTGATTCAGTTTATAACTTGATAAGTGGAAATTGGTCTGAAATTAAAATTTGTGGTTGGCCATTAGGCTGTGATTCCATTCACAATAACAATATCAACAAAATTGAACGAATAATTGGAACAGACAGTATTACATGGAAAGTATTTCGTAATGATACTTTATTAAATTCTACAAAATATTTATTATCTTATTCAAATTCTTCTTCATCTCAAAGAAAAAGATGGATGTTAGTTGAAACGAGAACTAATGGTAGCATAAATAACTTATTAACTATTAATACAGATGGTTTTATTCTTTCAAGCGATTTTATTGATGCGAACAATACATATTATTCAAGGACTAAAGATATAACAGGTATGACGATTCAATTTGATAATTCACAACTTTTATTTTCACCTAATCCGACAAAATATTTATTTTCAATCTCTGGAATAGAACATATCGATATGATTAAAATTCTTAATATTAATGGTAAACTTATACAAAGTATACCTTTTAAGGAGTCAGATTTAATTGACATTTCACAATTTCCCAATGGTATTTATATTATTCAGGCAATTTCAAAAAATAAAAAAATCTTAGGTAAAGTGATAAAAAATTGATATAATTAATTACATACATAAATTTCAATAGAACTATTCACGATTGATAAAAACTAATATCCAATTTAAAAGAATAACTTTTGCTAACATAATGGCATATCAATAAAAGTAACCGATGAAGCTACAGGAGACGAATTAGAAGGTGCGCTTTTATCTATAAATGAGAAAACAAGTTTATCGGATATTGACGGTGTTGCAGAAATTATAAAAATTAAACAAGGCACTTATAATGCAACTGTTTCATTGGATGGTTATGTTTCTCGAACGCTGAAAGTAGTTATCGAAATAGGAACACTTGTTGAACTTGATTTTAAATTGGCGAAGGTTTAACGAATAAAATACTATTAAAATAAAAGGGTATAATCGATGAAAAGATTATACCCCTCTTTTTATGTTTAAGTCTGTTGAAAAACATAAACTCTATGAAATTTTGTTATTTTGATTGCCTTACTTTTTCTTAATTCTCCAAGGCCTAATAAGTGCTTACTATTTCAAGTTTCATTATTCTTTGATTTTAGAAGCGATTCAAATTCAAGCCCTTTGGGTATTTTAATAAACAATAGTAGTTCCAGAGCTTGTATTTATAAAATATCCTTTCCCAGGTTCAAAGTTCGAAATTGAATTTAAAGTTCCCGAAGGCAACCAAAATCCATCAAAATTTTTAACAGTTACTATTGGAAGACTTGTAAGTTTTGTACTAATACTTTGCAGTGAAGGTAATGGATTTCCAACTAAATTCCAACCCGTTTTTATTGCTGTAGAATGAGGTAGGGGAATAGATGTTCCTAAAATATGTAGGGTTGTTGCTTTTGAAGCTTTTACAAGATAAGCTTCACCATCGACAATAGATTTTAATGAATTCAAACTTGAAGATTGACCATTTTTCCAAAATCCATCGAATGTTTTAATTTCATCGATATTTGTAAGTATACTTTTAAAAACAGTATCGATTGTTTTATTCGTTGGCGATACATAAAACGAAATAAGATTCCAACCTAAGTTCAATAATATAGGTTGATCGATTGTACCATTACATTTAGAATTATTCGCATTGATTACAGCAGTTACAGGAGTTCGAACACATGCACTTCCAACAGAAATTTTCCAATCGTAAAACATTCCATACCAATCGCTTTGCCAACTTTCGTTATAGGTAAACGATATATAACCTGGATACGAATACGGAAAAACACCTCCCGATTGTTCAAAAGTTAGTGAACCAACTGTTCCATCTGCATCAATAATATAATCGCCTGGAGTAACAAAAAAATTGAGTGCTAAAGTTTGTTTTCCAATAGCTAAACCTGTAATTGTTTTTGTATGAATTATTGTTGTACCTTGTTTTAAGTTTATAGTAACTGAAGCTCCTGCCGATGCAACGTAAACAGCAATACTTTCTAGCGTTACCGATTTTGTTACCGTTACTTTATTATATTTATCAGAGCCTGTAAAACCACTTCCAAGTGACCACGAAGCACCGGTTCCCGAAGCTGTTTTTCCTAAGTTAGCTATAAATCCGCCCGTTTCTTGAACGTAATATGTTTTAGTAGCCGATACCAATGGGGTATAGCTTAATCCACTTCCTAATGCTGTTCCTCCAGAAGCAACATCAAACCACGAATAACTACTTGTTCCAGTTATAGATAAAAGTGCATTACCTGCCGAACATAAAGTATCGTTTTTTGTGTTTAATAATTTTGATGTAACAACAATTGTATCAGAAATATTAGGACAACTAATAGCACTTACCGTTACAGTATATGTAGCAGCTTTTGTAACGTTAATTACTTTTGACGTTTCGCCCGTACTCCATTTATAAGCAACATTTGTTACGCTAGCATTTCCAGCATCAAAACTTGCCGAACTTGTTGTACATAGTTCAATATCGTTACCTAAATTCACTTGCATTGCCCCGCTTACAATTTTCTCGCTCGATTTAACACAACTATTACTATCAACTTCTAATTTATAGGTTCCAGCTTGTGTGATTGTAAGGTTTGGAGTAGTTTGTCCTGTAATTTTACTTCCATCTTTATACCAAGTAAATGTTTTTCCAGATGCAGTTAGATTAGAAAGTAATGTACCAGTTGTGATTCCGCAAATTGTCGAAGGACCTGTTAAATTAGGGATTGCACAACCACCTTGAACAGCAGGACTAATTGCGTGTAGGTAACCATATAGGGCTTGTTTTCCTCGCATGGTTTGTTGTGGAGTAAATTCATTAGCGGCATAAAAATATCGTATATTATAATACATTTCACCATAAGGCCAATTTGTAGTTGGATAATTTTTGGTTGTCATCCATGTTGGATTTCCCATTGCCATTGTTCCTCCCCAATCGTAAACATTCATATAAGGAGTATGTCCCGGATGTACACCTGGAGTTCCATCAGCCCAACCACTTGTATATGCATTAGGTACCGATTTTTTTGTTGCCAAAGCAGTTGTGGCAGTAGTCATTTGAATCATATTTAATGGATTGCGACCTAGAGTCCAATCGGCTTCTAATATCAAGGCGTTTTCAAATAATGTTTTATCGGCTCCTGGATCTGATATTGCATGTGCTATTATTGTTCGTTGAATTACCATTTCAGTTACAAACCATCCCTGTGTATTGTCGCTTGCTCGACGAGATGGACGAGTTGTTGAAAAATTTGCTTCTTTACTTTTTGCTTCTGCAATTATCGAAGCTTTCATATTTGCATATAACGTTGGGTAATTTCGAGTTTGTTTTGTAAACAAATATCCAGCTACAGAATACAATTGATTTTGTGTTCCACTTTGAATTGTTGATGTTGTTGATGTGCATGAACTTAAGCTATTTAGCATTGTTTCGTAAACAATATTTCCTGTAATATTATATAAATATGCTGCCGCAGTTACTTTAAAATCTTTTCCGCTAAATTTATCAACCATTTTATCGAGCATTTGGTCGGTTACTGATAGAGCATTTGCATAATTGTATGCATTTATTGCACTATCTCGATACTGATTTGCTAAAGCTGTTTTACCTCCTATTAAAAAGCAATTAGCAAGCATTGCAGCATTTGCAGCATTTGCCCAAGCAGCTATTCCTGTATTTGCAGCTTGATACAATTTATTTGTACCATTTGGATTGTTTAAACCATGACTATAGCCCTTTCCATCGCGTAATCGCAACCAAAAATCAACTTCATTTCTCGCTTCATCGAGAATATCGGGTATACCGTTACCACTTTCAAGTATTCCCAAATTATCTTCACTAATTGCTCCATTACTAATAAAATATGGCAATAACATATCGTAAATAATTGGCACATGCCCAAGATGTCTATCCCAATCTAATGCATCACTGTGTCCTCCGAAAGCATTCGGATTTTTACGAGTTGTAGCATACGTTGCCCATTCATCTTTACAATCCCATTTATCTCCGTTACAAAATGTACTCCAATTTGCGTGATAGGGATGCATAGTAGTTATAATTACTTCACAAGTAGCTGGACTTGAATTTGGAATCCACAATGGCCGACGTGGAACAGGATTAGAACCATTAGCGGATTCGCCTATTCGCATATAAAAGAAACCTTGAGTGCTAACTTTAAATGGCTGCAAATATGCATCGGCCGAAATTGTAAAATTTTCGCTACAGCCAATTCCTTCGATAGCCAATCGGTATGTTCCTGGTGTCGAAAATGTTGAAAAGTCAGCATTCCATACAGCACTTCGAATCATTTGATGTCCATCAGTAAACTCTGCTGCTGCTGCTTTCCAATAAGTTAATGTTCCAACTTGAACACTTGTAGATGTTGCAGTATTATAAATATATACTTTATTTCCTTGTAAAGCGGTAAAATCGCGAGCACCTCCATCGCCCAACCACATATATACATCGGCAGCTTTTATGCTTGGCAATGATAAATATCCTGCAACATTAATTCGAACAGCTTCTGATTTTGTATTGAAAATATCGAAAGTAATTGCTTTTGTTGTAACATCAGAATTAGTATTTACATTTATTTGAATAGTATAGCTTTTACCTTGTACCATAGAAAATGGTAGTTTTAAAAATACAGTATGTTCATACGCCCAATCATAATTATAATCATTTGTTCCGGTATTCCAAGCTTCTTGGGATACTCCCGAAAGTTTCGATTTTCTATATACGTTCGTTGGACTCTTACCTGCTGTACCAAAATTAGCATCATCAGTCGATTTTATTACCCAATTGCTCAAAGTAGCAACATTCGTTGTGTTTAGGGCTGTGCCGTATGTTACAAGTGTATTATCGTTTTCGTTAGATGTACTGGTATAAGCTCGTGTACCCAATTGTGTTATATTTTCGGGATAACTAACTTCACCATCTAAAAAATAAAGCATTATGTAATCTTTATCAACAACCTTGACTTCAACAAGTTTAGTCGCAAATGCATTTTGAAAAGAAATTCCGATTATGGCAATCAGAATAAGTATTCTATTATGTAGTATCATTTTCATCCGAGTATAATTTAATTTTAAAAGATAGGATGCGACCCACATAATTTACATATTCATTGCATATTGCGACTAGCAAGTCATGTGGGTTACATAAACTTTATTATATTGTTTATGAATACAAAGATACTGTAACAATGTTCGAACGAGGAATTAAAAATTATCATTTAGTGGATAATAATCTGTCATTTTCATGAAAGATTATTATTTACATAGTCAGAAGGCGACTTTTTATAGTATTCTTTAAAACATTTACTAAAGTATTTTGGGTCAGAAAAACCTACTTTATAACAAACCTCAGCAATTGAATATTTACTTGTTTTAAGCATTTCTTCTGCTTTTTGCAATCGTATTGTTTTAATAACATCATTGGGAGTCAATTCTGTTAATGCCTTTATTTTTCGGTAAAACTGAATTTTACTGTAATTTGCATTCTCACTTAACATCTCAACATTTAAATGAACGTTGTCAATATGTTTGTGTATAAAAGAAATGGTTTTCTCTAGCAATTCTTCATCGTGTGATTTTGGCATTTCAGAATCATTTGACGATAATTTACTCTTTTGTGAAACGATTTCAAAAAGCTTTGTTTGCTCCGAATTTGTTCGTACGAGTTCATCATTTATTTCTTTTAATTTTTCACCCTGAGCGATTAATTCGTCCCTTTGTAAAAGTATTTTTTGTGTTCGTTCAAAAACTCGTTGTTCTAATAAGAATGCTTGCTTTTTTATTGATTGAAGTCTTAGGTTAATTATAACTATCGTAAATAGTATAATACAGATAATTACAACGAGAATAAACCACCATGTTTTCCAAAATGGGGGCAGTATTGTAATATTTAAATCGATATATGAAGCATGGTTTTTCTTTGCATTTAAATATGCTTTGAGTTTAATTTTATAATCACCATTGTTCATATTTGGAAACAAGAGTTCATGTTTATTTCCTAAATAAGTCCACGATTTTCCATCGATAGAATATTCATAAGATATTTGACTTGAATAACTTAAAGAAAGTGCTGCAAATTCAATTGCAATATTGTTTTGAGAATAATTTAATTCAATTCTAGATGATTTATTGAAATTTATTGATTTTCCATTGACATTAAGATTTGTTATTTTAAAATTCAAATCGAGATTTCTGTTTTTTATACTATCTCTTTTAATAATCATAAAACCATTATCACCTGCAATGATATATTTTCCATTTTTAAGTCTATTTACAAAATTATAAACTGCATTAGAAACCCATATTCCATCGGATTTTCCAATATTTTCGCATTTAAATGTATTGATGTTTATTTTAGAAATTCCATCTAAAGTACATACCCAGGCAATATTATCGATACATGAAACACTTTGGATATTTGAAGATGGTAAACCGTCTTTTGCACCTAAAAAACGAACTTTTTTAGTCTTTGTGTTTACTATATTTAGCCCATCAAAAGTTCCAATCCATAATAATCCATTTTTATCTATCGATATGCTATTAGCAACATTATTACTTAATGGTCTATCGGGTAACCATAAGTTAAAATGATCTAAAAATCCAAGATTTTGATCGAATTCATACAAACCATCTCCTAAACTTGTTATCCAAATGTGTTTTTGTTTATCGATAATGATACTATGCAAGTAATCATTTATTTTAAAATTCGACTTATGCCACTTTACACTATCTATCGTAATTGTTTTCTTCGAAGTAATACAATATTTTAACAATCCTTGGCCCATTGATGCAATTAATAATGTATCGGACTTAAACATCTTTACATCATACACATTCTTTATTGGAATTTCTTTAGAATGTAATGGAATATTTTCGAATGATTTTGAATTAAAATTATATAATGCTAATCCACCACCGTATGTACAAATCCATAAATGATTATTTTCATCGGGAACCAATTTTATTATTTTGTTACTCTTCAATACAGTTGTTCCTACTGGTATGATTGTGTTCTTAATTACATCGCAAATATGTATTCCACCTCCATCAGTGCCAATCCAAAGTCTCGATTCGTTTTCATCAAAAAAACTTGTTATAATGTTCGATTGTAGACCTTCTTGTTTATTGTTTTTTGAAATAAAATAGTTGTCGTAATACTTAGGTTTGTAAAACAATACATCTATTTCGTTTGCTAATAAACTAAGCCAAATGTTTTTCGATTTATCAACATAAACTTTAAAAATTGTATTATTTCCAATGGCCTTTGCAGATGAATTCTCTTTACAGAAATGATTTAAAATTTCTCCTAATTCGTTTACAATATATAATCCGTTATTCTCCGAAGCTATATAAAAGTTATTTTGTGGATCAATACAAATATGCGAAATATCAATACTTTTAATTTTTGAAAAAATGTTCGTATCGTTAAATCTTTGATTCTTTTCATCATATTTATAAAGACCTTTCGACGTAGCTGCATAAATGGTATTATTGTTTGAAATTAAAATCCTTTTAAAATCTGATTCTTTTACTGGAAAAAATATTTTTGAAAATTTTCCATTCTCAAATCGATCTATTTCGTTTGGACTGCACATCCATAATCGATTATTCTTATCGAAAACAGAATAGAAAAATTTGTCATTAAAATGTCTTTCAGATGAGAAACGAACAAAACAAAACTGTTTATTACTTTTAATTTTATTGCATTTAAAAATATCACTTTTATTTGCAGCTATAAAATAATGATTACCTTCACTATCAGAACAAATTGATGTTACTGTAAAATTGCTATCGATACCATTTTTAAAATCGAAAATTCTATCGAAGTTATTTGTATTGCGATTAAATGTATGAAGTCCAGATCTTGTTCCTACAAACAAAATACTATCGGGACTTTCATATACACATGTAACAATATTACTTGCAAGCGATTTATTATTTCCTAGAATATTCTTGTAAATGGTAAATGTATAACCATCATATTTAACTAAACCATTTGCTGTTCCAAACCACATAAAACCTTCGTGGTCTTCTGTAATATTATCGATTTTACCCGATGGTAAACCGTTAGAAACGGTATATTTCTGAATAGAATAGTCGAGTTCTTTCGAACTAACACTTAATGAAACAAAAAGGAGAAATGCAATGGTTACAACCTTACACATTTTAAGTGGATTAATATTCTATAAAAGTACTACTTTTTGCAATTTACTTTAATGGGAAATTTAAAAACAACAAAGGCTACTTTTTACGGTAGCCTTAATTATAAATAATCTGTTGATTCTAGAATTTGTATGATAAACCTAAAGCAAAAACTTCTTTAAACTGTACTCTAGCTTTTTTCTCGTTATCAGTAATTACTTTATCGTTATTATCATCAATACCAATTAAAATATTATGATTATAAATAAGAGTTGTCGAAATAGTCGCCACAATATATTTACTTAATTTCATTGAAAAAAGATTTTCCCAATAAACATCAACATATTGAGGATCTTTTAAGTAATTATTAAATAAATCGATTTTCGATTGAAGTGTTACTGTAGGCAAAAGATTCTTCTTATATGCAATTCGAATATAACCACCAAATTCGTTTTTAGTCTTTTTGCCTTTAGTAATAAGAGTATGTTTACCGTTTGTAGTATCATAAACTGCTGCATCAACACCACCAACACCTTCGTTTGCTAATGTTTGGTCGTTTACAATTGTTGTTTTAGATGCAACAGGAGCTAGGAATACAGACAAATCGCCATTTGGTTTATAATCAAAACCAAGTGCTCCTAATAGATATGCCGGTGCTAGAAGATTCGAAATTACTACCGAATCGTTAGGATAATTGTAACCCGGTGCTAATTGAGTTTTGAAATTTGCAACTGCGGCATAATATAATTTACCAGTTGCTATTCGTCCATATTTCGAGTTAAAATCGAATTTATCGTCCGATTTCCACCAATTTTTAACACTTTTTTGTTTTAATGAACCGTAGCCAATATCAAGTGTATTTTCCCATAATCCTTTGCCTTTTTTGTAATTGGCAAACATGCTCAATAATCCACTTGCAGTTTGAGAACTTTGTCCCCCAGCTGCCCAATTAGTTAATGATGTCTGAGAATAGCTAACGGTTATAACTCCACCTCTTTTCCATCCATCGAGTGTGTCAACAGTTACAGTTTTAAGCTTTTTTTCTGTTTCTGTGTTTTGCGAATAGGTTAACAACGATATTCCGCTAAAAACAAAAAATGTAAAGATTTTTTTCATATTTTTTTCGATTTTGTCGATTTAAATTATTTTTACTTACAGCTATTTTATGATTACCATTTTTTCAATAATAGTGCCTTTGGGGGTAGTTGCATTCAAAACATATACACCAGAACTTAGTCTAGATAAATCAATTATTTCATTTGCTTTTGTATATCGTTTAAAAACAGTTTCGCCTGAAAGAGTTAAAACTTCCACCCAGCAATCGCTTATCAATAATGAAAATACTCCTTTATTAGCATTTGGTAAAATTATATGACTTATTTTCTCAGAAACGATATCTGATAAAACGGGTTGATTTATAGTAACAGTTGCTGAAGGCAAATATGGATTTGTAATTGTAAGTTCAACGGTTCGTGAACTCTTATTCGTATCATTACTTGTAATAGATATTACCTTAATTTTAGTGTTTCCAAATCCAGAACTAGGGTATATATTTAACCATGATGTATCTATCCCTGTTATTGACCAAGCTACATTCGTTGTAATTGTAAAAGATGAAGAACTATAAGTTTTCTCTGTTAAATTAATTGTTCGAGGATATACACTAAATGCTGGTTTTTGTTGCATTATGCTTATCATTTCTGGTGATTTACCGGCAGATTTTATCCATACTGTATCATATCTTTCAATTGTATTATTATTTGTCGATAACGTTCTAAAAATAATTGTATCTGAACCATTAGCAGTATCTGGTAACACTTCTAACCATGGAATTTTATTCGTTATTTTCCATGGAATATTAGATGATAAAGCCATTGTTTTTGTGTTATTAGAATCTACGCCTAATGAAAATTTATTATTTGAAAAAACAAAAGCAGAATCAACACTTAAAACTTCGTTAGGATCGCAAGAAAAACTTACATTATTAAAGTGTTTTATCCTAAAATCAGATGATGCAGTAATAAAATCATTAATTGTTGAAATTCCATCGAATGCAGCTATTGACCAAAACATCACTCCAGCAAAATTATTTGTATATGCATTTTCCAACATAACATTTGGATTATATCGAACATCTTTGCCAGAATTTTCACCAATTAATACTGGTTTATCGAGATTCCAATATGAATATGGTTTTTGTGCATCAAATGGATCAAAATTTGGATACATCCAATCATAGTAATGTATTTGATAAAAATCTAAAAATGCTAGTGAATCTTTTGTTGCTAATTTGATTGCTTTGTCGCTCCAATAATTTGCTACGCAATTTGTCACTGTTGAATTATATTTTAATGCTGCAGAACCAACAGTTACCATTTTACTCGAATTTCTATGTATTGCTGCTGCCATCATTCCAACAAAACGTTGCATTTCATTTGCAGTAACTTTTTGTTTAGTTACTCCACCACTAGGAACTTTCATACTCCATTCTGGTTCATTAATTATTTCCCAAGCAAATAAATTACATTGATTAGCATATCGCTTAACCATTGGAATTAAAACATTGTCAACATACGATTTTGTTTTTATTGAATCTTGAATTAAATCTGCACGATTAGCATTTGTCATATCGAACGACCAAAGACACGGAATAATCATTATGTGATGTTGTTTTGCACGTTTAAAAATATCATCGAACGAACTGTAAAAAATCGTATCAATTCCAGATACAGCTCCTGTTAATGTAAAATTTAGAGTTCCACGACCATCACAGTGAATCCATAATCTTAAACAATTCATCCCACTTCGTTCTGCTTGAGAAAATATATTTTCAAACCATAAAGCATTATATGAATATCCAACATCATTTCCAAAAGCATTCCAAGGTATATTTGCACCATTAATAAAGTAATCTTTACCTTCATATTTAATTGTTTGACTATTTACTGTTAATGTAATAAATAAAGTCGAAATTATAATTATCAATATTTTTTTTATCATAATTCTATTGTTGAGTCTTTTGCTTTAATTCGTTCGATTTTGCTAGATATTTTTGTGCTTCAGCTTCTTTTCCCAATATTTTATATGATATTCCAAGATTAAAATATAACTGAGCATCATTAGGATCGAGTTGTAAGGCTTTTTGAAAAAGTACTATTGCATCTTGCGCTCTATTTGCCATTCCGTATGCAACTCCTAAGTCTTTTATTCCTTCTTTTCTATTTGGGTCGAGTGTATAAGCTCTTTCTAAATATAGAATTGCTTTGGGTATGTCATTCTTTTCGCGACCATAAATTGTTCCCAAATTATACAGTAAAGTATAATCGTATTTGTTGTAATTAAAGAAATATTCGTATTCTTGAATTCGTCTATTTACATCAGGATATTTGCCAACAACTAAAGGTAGATTTTCGTAAACTTTTTGGAAATAGGGGGCAGTTAGCACAATTCTTTTGTAATAATATAACATCGAATCGTACATTTTATATTCGTAAAACGCATTTCCTAATAATAATAAAGCATCGGTGTATGTTGGATGAATTTCAACGGCTTTTCGTAAATAGGTTAAAGACCTATCGAGTGCTTTAAATTTCTCTACACTATCTTTCATAACCATTGCCGATTCATATATTTTACCACCAGCAGAACAAGTACTTTTTGCACTATTTCCAGAAACAAGTACATCGGTTGTAAATAAGGTATAATCATCTTTCCAAGCTTTATTCCTATCAATAACTTTATATGATGAAAGTAATAAGATTGGCAAAACTATAATTGAAAGACCTATAAAATAGTTTCTTTCGTTTTTTAGTAATAAAGGTAATTTCTGAATAGCTAAATATGCAAGCAAAACAGCAAAACCAATAGAAGGTATAAATATAAATCGTTCGTTCATAAATGTACCTATAGGGAAAAATAGATTGGAAACAATAGATAAACTCGCTAAATAAATTAATGCTGAGAATCCGTGAAATTGCTTCTTATAAATACCCCAAAACATATAAACTGTCAAAGACATATAAAATAGTAATGAAAGAAAAGCTAAAGGATTTGACCAATTTACAATTGGAATATGAAATGGATAATAATCAAAAGTTAATGGATTAGGCCAAATTAACAATTTGATATAAATACCTAATGTGTAAAATATCGTTGCAAACTTTTGACTTGTAGTAGCATATACAAAAGGATTATTCATTAATTCTGTAATTTGCGAAGACATTGTATCACCCAATATTCGATGACGAATATATAGAAATAAAGCAGATGCGAATAATAATGGTGAAATAGAAACAAATATCTGTTTGAAATTTCCTTTACTAAAAATATATAAACTACAAGGTATAATTGCTATAAAAGTAATAGCATTTTCTTTTGACAATAAAGCTAAAAAAAACGAGATTGCAGATCCTAGTAGCATTACATATTTTACTAAAATATTTTTCTCTTCAATAATTGTAATTGCAAGAATAAATGAGCCTAGCGCTCCTATTAAGGTCATCATTTCGTCGCGACCTTTAATGTTTGCAACAACTTCGGTATGTACAGGATGAATTAAAAACAGAATTGTTGCAATAAAAGGTATAGTTAAATACCAACGTTTTTGTTCGTTGGGAAATAATTTTTGAAGCAGAATAAATAATAAAATGCATGTAAAAATATACAGAAGAATATTAATAAAATGACTTATCGATGGCCGTTGTCCAAAGAATTCAACTTCAACTGCAAACGAAGCCAAAGACAAAGGACGATAACGCCCACCAGCTACAAGATTTTTGTCTTTTCCAAAAAAACCAGTAAAAGAATCGTACGAAAATATATCGTGAAGACCTTTAAATCCAGCCTTCGTAAACGAATTTCCAGTAAAGACTAATGTATCGTCGAGAGCATAATCGTTCTTTAATGAATTGCCATACAATACAAAACATAAAACAGTTATAATGATGAAAATAATATTGTTTGAACTGTATTTCATATAATTAAATTCAATTTATATTTAGCTGTAAAAGTAACAATGTTTTTTTATTTTTCGAATAGTCTTTTTTTTCGAAAAAATGAAAATTGTTAAAAACTGAACAACAAAAGTATAAGTAATAATACTCATACGCTTATAGTATTTGCATTCGTATTATAATTTGCAAAATGAATTATTTTGTATATTTGCTTTATGCGATTTAAAAAAAGTTAATTAAATCTATTAAAATTAAATCTATAAAATTCATTACATTTAATAAAGTAACTCTATGAAATCTAAAAGTTTACTGATAATAACTTTCTTATTTGTAGCTCAAATAATAGCAAATTCACAAACAAGTAGATTAAAATCAATTCAAATCGATAATGTAATGTGTAGTGATTTGTACGAACCTGGAACAACTCAAAATCTATCATTTACATTTAAAGCAAGTTCTCCCGATTTTGAATATGTAAATTTTGTGTCTTTAGAATTTCCTGCTGGTTTTGTAATAAATAGTGCTTCGAATTCTATAAGCGATGCGATTTTAAATACAATATCGGGAAATATTGTTTCCTGGGGTAACGATACAATAACTTATGGTGGAATATCAACTAACGACGATACTTACGAATGCATTGTAAATGTTACAATCCCAAAATCAACAGTTGGTAACCAAGAAGTACATTATGTGTTTTCGGGTGATTTATATGGAGATGCACCTCATACACAAATTGGAAAAATATCCTTAAAATCTAAAAACTGTTCGAATAATCAAGTGCCAATTACTATTACAGTTAAAACAGATAAATATCCTGAAGAAACAAGTTGGTATTTAACTAATAGCACAGAAACATATACATATTTATCGGAAGCATATTTCCCCGATTCGGCAACAGTATATTCTAAAAATGTATGTATTAATTCGTTAGATACTGTGAAATTTGTAATTAATGACGAATATGGTGATGGTATTTGTTGTATTAATGGTAATGGTTATTATTCTATATCTACACCTTGTGGTATAATAAAAGAAGGAGCTATGTTTAACGATCAAGAAGATACAACCTTTGTTGTTCAATTTTCTGGAAATACAAATTATAATTTTGAAAAAAACGATTTAGGCCCCAAAAACGATGAAGGAATCTCTGTTTTACAAACTTGTAATGGTAGTTTAATTTTAAGTGCAAATAACGAAAACCAAAGTAGGGGTGGATTTGATATTTCGCTTTCAGAAATAACTCCTATGGGCGATTCGAAATGGGAAAAGAAAATGGGCGGAAAACTAAATGAACTTATAACAAATACAATTGAAACATCAGATGGTGGATACCTTTTAACGGGATATCAATATCCACAAGATAATTCTTTGACAAGAGGATTGGTAATAAAAACCAATTCCAAAGGCGATACTATTTGGACTAAATATTTTGGAGAAAATGTTTTGAATTCTAATACCTATTGTATATCAAGTGTCGAAATAAATAATCATTACCTAGTTGCTGGTAAAAAGAACGATAGCATATTAATCTTCAATCTTGACTTTAATGGGAAAAATGTAAATGAAACGAAATACTTTTGCTCAACTAAATTAAATTCTGGGTTCCCTCAAATTTCGAAATTTAAAAATACTTGTATTGTTTCTTATAATAATGATAGCTCTTCTTATGTTGGAATTAAACAAATACGTAACGATGGGTTATTTATTAAAGATATTCCATTACCTCAAAATCAAATTTATTTTTCGGGAGTTAGAAAGGTTATAACTACAGACGACAACCGAATCGTTATTATGGGTTGGAATAATAATAATAACAATTTTTGGAAACCTCAAGTTGTAATTCTAGATTCAACAATTTCGATCTTAAAAACGCTTTATGTTGATAATAACAATGAAGTTGATGAACGAATTATCGATTTAATAGTTCTTAAAGATAATTCAATCGTTACACTTGGAATAAAATCGTATTGGAATTACGATACAGAAGTTTGGGATAGTACATTTATGTTTCTCTCAAAAATTTCGAATACAGGTGATCTAATTTGGGAAAGACCGTATTTACATAATCATACAACAACTTACCCTTCTGATATTATAATGACTGCCGATAGTGGTTTTGCAATAACAGGAACATATTACGATTCTAGAAATAAAGAAAATATGTTTTTAATTCGAACAAATACCGAAGGAGTTGTAAATGAAGTTTATCAACGCGAAACAATTTGTATGGTTACCGTTGATCCGATGTCGGGTAAAAATTTAATAACTTGGGAAAAAACTCCTGGAGTTGGCACTGTTTCTTTTACCATTTATAAAGAAACCAACATTGCTGGAAATTATGAATTTATTGGTTCTGTTCCATTCGATTCTGTAAGTTCATTTGTAGATAAAAATTCAAATCCAATAATTAGAGCAGATCGATATAAAATAAGTTGTGTTAATAGTTTTGGATTAGAATCTCGACAAAGTACAAATCATAAAACAATGCATTTAAATATAAATAAAGGATTAGGAAATTCATACAATCTTATTTGGGACAATTATGAAGGTTTTCCTTTTAGTACATATAATGTATATCGTGGAACAGCAAGCGATAATATGATGTTAATTGCCAGTTTGCCAAGTAATTTAATATCATTTACCGATTTACAAACACCAGCAAATTCAAACATTTACTATCAAGTTGCAGTTGTAAAATCCGATCCTTGTGTACCTAACTCTAAACTTAAAAGTGATTCTGGACCATTTAGTCAATCGTTATCTAATTTAGCTGAATCGGAACTTACTACATCGACTTTAACCTTTTCAGCCAAACCATTTACTGTTTTCCCAAATCCGGCACAAACGTTCATAACTATTAATACCGCAAATAGTGTTTCGAAAGTTGTAGATATAATAATCTATGATGAAAATGGTAGGAAAATTATGGAAACAACAATAGAAACACCCTCAAATGTCGATTTAAAATCTATTAATCCGGGTGTTTACTTAATTGAAATTCATTCAGATAAAAATATAGTTAGAGAAAAACTAGTTGTTAAAAAGTAAATTTATATTCTAAATACTTTTAAAATAGTTTTTACTAAGAATCGTTTACTTTTGTGGACGATTTTAAAACATTTATGTACACTTCTTCCCTTTATTCAAAAAAATCTGTTGGCCTAGTCAAATTATTATACTTTTTACTTTACGCATCTGCAGCAGCTTGGGCTACATATTTTTATGTTTTTTTAGAAAAAGAGCGTTCATTAACTGGTACTCAAATTGGATTATTAGCAGCAGTTCAACAAATAAATAATATTATCTTTTTGCCACTTTGGGGCATGATTTCCGATAGATATGGAAAGCGTAGAATATTCTTACTTTTATTAGTTATTACAACGATCCTCTTATTCGGATTCCTCTTTCATGGAGGATTTGTTTATTATCTCTTTTTTATTATCGTTTTTTCAGCATTTAACAATCCAATTGGAGCTTTAATTGATTCATTTGCAATCGACAAAGCTAAAGAAACGAAAATCGAGAGTTCCTATGGTAAAATGCGTTTATGGGCTTCGCTAGGTTGGTCAATTTCGGCATTTGCAACAGGTTATTTTATTAAATATACCGCTATTCAATATATTTTCCCATTGGCATCTGTCATTCTTTTAACGACCTGGATTATTTCATATTTATATTTAAACAAAAAGAGAGAAAATAAAAGCGATGTAAATCCTTCATTTCAAACCATAAAGCTATTACTTACAGAAAATAAAAACCTGCTTTTATTCTTTGTTTTTATTTTTATTTATTACATATTAAATGCTCCAACTTTGATGTTTATAAATCTGTATTACACAGAAATAGGGGCATCTAATTCTCAGATTGGAACAGCTTTCGCAATACAATCGATTTTTGAAATACCTTTCTTGTTTTTTTCTTCTCGATTACTTAAAAAGTTTGGCTTAAGAAAGATCATTATTTTTACACTTATCATTGCTGCTATAAGAATGATGTTATATGGAATTACTTCTAACTCTTGGTTAGCAATATCAATTGGAAGTCTACACGGAATTACATTAGGTTTGTTTTTAGTAGCAGCAATAGAATATACTCATAAAATTGTACCTGCATCTCAAAATTCAACAGGACAAACCTTACTTTATACATTTCTAGGCTTGGGTACAAGTATTGGAAATTTAATTAATGGACTAATGAAAGATTATTATAGTTTAAGATTTGCTATGAAAATAGATGCTGTTCTAATTATTATTTTAGTACTTGTTGCAACTATTTACCATAAAAGGCAATCTATTAAAATATAATTAATGCTTAAAATCTCATTTTTTTTGAAAATTTTAAATACAAATATTTTATTTCATACTTTTTTGTATCTTACATAAAATTAGTTGTTATGGATAAAGCTGCATACGAGAATCAATTAGTTAGTCTCGCTCAAGCATTTAAGTACGAAGAATTACTTGAATTAGCGAGTCAGTTAGTTGATGATTACCCCAATTGGCACATTGCTTGGCATTATTTAGCTGTTGCGCATGGCTTAAAAGGCAATCATGAAGGTGCTATCGAAAATTTTATAATGTCATTAAAGCATAAACCTACATCTACAAAAGCTCTTTATGGATTAAGTGTAAGTTTTCATGCACTTAAAATGTACGATAAAGCTATTGCTTGTTTATTAAAATACAGAACACTTAATAAATCTGGTTTTAAAGATAGTTTCTGTCTCGGTATAAATTATGCTGAACTTGCCGATCATGCCGAAGCCATAAAATATTTTACAGAAGCATTAGGTTTTGAAGATAAAAACGAAGGCCTTTTGTTTTGTTTAGCAGATTCACATAGAATTTTAGGTCAATTTAAAGAAGCTGTTTCGTTTTTTGAATTATCATTACGGCTAAACCCTAAGAATGTAAATGTATTACATAATACAGCAGTTTCATACACAGGTTTAAACGATAAAAAGAATGCTATTTTATATTATCAAAAAGCCATAGAATGTGACTCTAACTTTGTACGATCAATTCGTAACTTAGCAGAAATATATTTAGAAAATAGCGATAAATTGGCTGCAAAACCTTTAGTAATTAAATTACAAGAATTAGCTCCAGATGCAGACTATGTTAAGAAAATGGTAGAATTTTTTTCTTGATATATTAAGAATTCAATTCCTTTTACTGCTTTTTCTAAAATTTCAAATAGTAAATTCTAATTTACATTTTTACTTATATAAAAAAAGCACCTATTTCTCTTAACCTCCATATATAACTGCCGTACATATACATGGAGGTAATCCACATACTTTACAGTTATATTTTTCTTTTATGCTTTCATCCTTCCAAAAAAATGGTATTTCACAAAGATGCTTTAATCCAAATTTTTGTAACATTTTCGCAGAGTTAACTTTATTATTTTGTTTCCATGCGGTAGCAATAAGTTTATTTGCATCTAACTTTTTTAAATCAATTATTGTTGATTCACATAATGCTGTTCCTATTCCTAAAAGTTGATAATTGGAATTTACAACAATTGTTTTTATTTGTCCATAAATGAAATGATTGTTCAAAAAAGAATTGGGTAGTCTTTCAAAATCTTTACCCATTAACAATTTAAGGTATTTAGAATCAACAATAATTCCAATAGAAAACCCCAAAAGCATATTGTCTTTTATAGCTAGTTTACATATGTATTTTTTTTTACTGTTAATATAATGGTTTAACTGTACTTTAGAAATAAAACCTTCACCTAATTCATTATTAGAGATTTCTATTATTTGATCTATTTGATTTTTATCTATATTTACTATGCTATACATAAATTCTGTTACGTTATCGAATTCATTTCAGTTTCAAAAAATTTAACATCGATTTTGTCAATTCGAAATTTAGGAATATAGTCGTATATTTGTTATAGTTAAAGATCGTTTAATAGAATTATTTTTTGATTAAAATCTTAAAATGCTGCAAATTAGGAATATAAAAATGAGAACAAAAGTTACTCTGATAGTATTTATTGCTAGCATTGTTGTTTTTGTTTTTGCCGAATCTTTGGTCTTAAAGTTCGAATTTAGGAGATATGAAAATGAAATTTCTAAATTAACAATTAGTTCAGCCGAATTAATTGGTGATTATTGTGGATTACTTATTCTTAATAAATCGACCGAAAATTTAAAAATTGGCATCGAAGATTTCTCCCGTTTACCTTTTGTTTACGATGCTATTGCATTCAATAATGAAGGTAAAATTCTTGTCGAATATCATAAATCGAAAGATTCTTTAGTTCATATTGCCTTTACCTGTGGAAATAAAATAAGTTGTTATAAAAATGGATATATCCATGTTAATGTTCCAATAACATTTAATAAGTTAACATTTGGAAATCTGTATGTAAGAAGTTTTATTAATATTAAACCACTTTTATACGATTTAATTAAATGGACACTTATAGTAATTGTTATTCAATTGTTTTTTGCATTTTTAATTATACAATTATTTCATCGTTCAATCTCAAATCCAATATCGTATCTAATTCAAGTAACAAGAAATATTGTAAACGATAAGAATTATAAACGTCGATTAGAAAAAAAGAGCTTTGATGAAATTGGTGAATTATACGATGAATTCAATAACTTACTTAATACAATAGACATTCATGGTCAAAAAAGATCGATAGCCGAAACCGAATTACTTAAAAGTACTGAACGTTACAAAACGTTGGTAGATAATATCCCAGGTGTTGTATTTAGAATAGTCCATGATGAAAAATGGAATGTAGAACTTTTAGGAGAAGGTGTTTTTGAATTAACAGACGGTATACCTGTTGATAATTTTATAGGAAAAGATTTATCAATTATGGCATCTATACTTTCACCAGAATCACAAGAAATACTATTCGGAAGAATATCAAATAGTATAGGAGTTAATCGTGAATTTGAAAGTAATTATAAAGTAATATCTAAAATTGGTAGACAAAAATGGATATTAATGCGTGGTCGTTTTGTCTTTAATCCAGAATTAAATATTACGACGGTGGATGGTATATTATTTGATCAAACTGAAAAAGTAAATGCACAAGAATTATTAAAAAATACCGAAAAACGGTATCACGATCTATTTGAAAATCTTAATGATGCAGCATTTCTAATCGATTTGGATACTGATATAATTGTTGAAACGAATAAGGAAGGCGAAAAACTATTAGGATTGGAACGAATAGATATTGTTGATAAATTAAATAAAAATCATCTGTGTAAACACTCTGAGAATTTACCTTTCGAAAAAAAATCAATAAATGAAATCGCAGTATCTATATTTGATTTTTATGCTGAAATAACAAATTCTGCAAGTAAAAATATTCCAATTCATGTTCGAAGTTCAATAATAGAAATTGGAGATAAAGAACATATGCTTTGTTTAGTTCGCGATATTTCGGAGCGAATAGAATATGAACAAAATTTAAAATTAGCTAAAGAAAAAGCTGAAGAATCAGACAACTTAAAATCAATGTTTCTATCGAATATGAGTCATGAGATTCGAACGCCCTTAAATGGCTTTATTGGTTTCTCGAAACTTATATTAAGTTCTAAAAGTCAAGAGGAAACAGAAAGTTATGTTTCTATAATCGATGGATGTGGAAAACAATTACTTCGAATAATTGATGATATTTTAGATGTTTCCAGAATAGAAACAGGTCAAATGACATTTTATAAAGAAGAATTTAGTGTCAATGCACTTTTAGAAGAGATTAAATTATTATTAAATGAACAAATTTCAAGAGTAAATAAACATAATATTATCCTGGAACTAGATAAAGGTTTATTTGATTTAAATGATATAATTTATTCCGATAAACATAGACTTTATCAAGTAATTGTTAATATTGCTAGTAATGCTATAAAATTTACAGAGGAAGGTCAAATTACGATATCCTATAAACCTAAAGGCAAGGGTATATTGCAATTTAAAATTTCAGATACAGGTATTGGTATTGAAAAAGAAAAGGTCGATTTAATTTTTAATCGATTTACTCAAGCTGATAGCTCTATCGCTGTTAAATATGGTGGATCTGGCTTAGGTTTAGCTATTGCTAAAGGAATTGTAGAATTAATGGGAGGCGAAATTTGGTTAGAATCAATTATTGGAAAAGGTTCTGAATTCTATTTTACCATTTTGCATAATAAAAAAGATGCATAGTCGTTGAAAACGAACTTAAACTAATAAAAAGTAAAAAAAGAAGAAAAATCCTTTCGGTTAAAAATTCTTTTTTACTTTTGTAATCTAATACTTATATATGCTCGTTTGCAGCATTCCTAAAAAAATCAATAAAATTTGATGAATAAACAAAAACATAAGAAAAGACGTAAACATAAGTTCAGGTTTAACCCCGAAACTCTAAGTTTTGAGAAAATTCAAGTTTCATTTAAAGAATATATTCTACGTTTTTTTGCGTATCTATCATCGGGATTAGTAGTTGGTTTAATTTTGGTTTTTGCATATATCGAATTTTTTCCTTCTCCTAGAGAAAGAGCCTTACGTGAAGAAAATAGAGAACTTCGTTTACATTATGAATTATTAACGGGAAAGGTTAAACAAATAAATACCGTAGTTAGCGATTTACAAGATCGAGACAATAATATTTATCGAATGGTTTTTGAAGCAGAACCTATTCCTAATTCAGTTAGAAAAGCTGGTTTTGGTGGTGTAAATAGATATGAGGAATTAGAGGAAAAACCAAATTTAGATATTGTTTTACAAACCACAAAACAAGTCGATCGTTTACAAAAACAATTGTATATCCAAACAAAATCATTTGACGAAATTATAAATTTAGCAAAAAATAAAGAAGTTATGCTTCGTTCAATTCCAGCTATAAAACCTGTTGCAGAAAATGGTCGAATAATGTATGTTTCTGGATTTGGATATAGAATTCATCCGATTTATAAAACAAAAAAAATGCATTGTGGTTGTGATTGGTCAGCGCCCCAAGGAACAAAAATTTATGCTACGGGCGATGGTGTAGTCTCATATGCAAATTTTGACAGAGGTTATGGTAAACATGTTATAATAAATCATGGTTTTGGTTTTCAAACATTATACGGTCATATGAGTGTAATTAAAGCAAGACTCGGACAAAAAGTAAAACGAGGCGATTTAATTGGATTAACTGGTAATACTGGATTATCAACAGGACCACATATTCATTATGAAGTTCATAAAGGAGGAAAACCAATTGATCCAATTAATTACTATTTAAATGATTTATCTCCATCACAATATTTTGAAATGATAAGTATTTCTTCGAAACCAAATCAAAGTTTCGACTAATAATAATTTCTACAGTAAAAGAGGCGTGGAAAATTTCACGCCTCTTTTATTTGTATTCAATTTCGAAGTCTAAAAATGGAAGACTTATGTTATATAGAAGAATCATACTTTTAATTTTACTATTTCCGATAATTGTTTCAAGTCAAATCAATTATAATCTAAAAATTGAAAGTCTTGATACTGTCTCTAAAAATATTGTAAAGAAATTGAGATATCTAACTGATTATAACGATTCTTTAACTATAATTAAGACTTTAAATAATATAACTGAAAATATTAGAAATGAAGGATATCTGTTAGCTTCTTTCGATTCAATTCGAATAGATTCTAACATTTTCAAAGCATATTTAAAGTCAGGTAAAAAATTTAATAAAGGATTAATAAATCTTGATAAAATTCCTGTACAAGCTTTAATTTTTGCCGGTTTAAAAAATAAAAAAGTTGGAATTGATATTTGTGAATTTCTAAAAAAAAGAGAATTGTTGATTACATATTATGAAAATAATGGATTCCCGTTCGCTTCAATTAAACTCGATAGTATCTATCAATATGAAAATGGAATAAATGCTATTGGTAGTTTAAATAAATCGAATCAATTTATTATTTCCTCATTTATAATAACAGGTTATGATCAATTAAACAAAAATTATTTATTATCACAAATAGGAATAAATTTGGAAACATCTTATGATGAAAGTAAAATTAAATCTATTCCAGAAGCAATAAATGAACTTCCTTTTGTTGAAATTGTTGGTAAACCTTTGATTTTCTTCAAAGAAAACAATACTGTTCAAATAATTTGTGAACTTCGAAAAAAATCATCAAATCAATTTGATGGATTGATAGGTTTTGCTCCAGATCCTTTGAATAATTATAAATTACTCATTACAGGAAAGGTTTCAATAAATAGCAATAATGTTCTCAATTATGGGGAATTAATAGATTTAGATTGGCAAAAAATTGATGCAAATTCTCAAAAATTATTTGCAGGTTATAGTTTAAAATATATCTTTAAAAGCCGCATCGGTAGCGAATCGAATATCACAATTTTAAAACAAGATACAAGCTATTTAAATACAGAATTATATACTGCAATTCCATATTACTTTAGCTATAATAAACTTATTAAAATATATTTCGAAAATAAATCTTCAACATTAATAAATCAATCGATTATTAAAGATGAAATAACGCTTCCTGAATATGCTGACATTCGAAAAACAACTATTGGTGCTGGTGCAAAACTTTGGCAATTAGATTATTTTTATAATCCTAAACGAGGCTATATTTTTGAACTTATGGCAGGTTCTGGTTCGAAAAACATCGATAAAAACCCATTTGCGAATCAAGAAATCTACTCTAATATTGCATTAAAAACCACACATTTAGAATTGAAAAATAGTTTTTCTATATTCATACCACTTTCGAATAAAACCGTTCTTATGCTCGAAGATAAATCGGCAATTATGCAAAGTTCTACTTTATTTAAAAATGAATTATATAAAATAGGAGGAGCAAAAACATTAAGAGGATTTGATGAAAATTCTATACCATGTTCAAGATATTCAATTGGAACTATCGAATATCGATTTATCTTTCAAAAAAGTTCAAATATCTTTGCTTTTTTTAATGCTGCATATTATGAAAATAGAATTTCCAAAACTATTCACGATATTCCATATGGCTTTGGAATTGGTTTAAATTTAAAAAACAAATCGAATGTTTTTAGTATAAGTTATGCTTATGGTTCTCAATTTGGAAATCCAATAGCATTTTATGCTGCTAAAATACATTTTGGATATGTAACAGTCTTTTAATTAATTATATGAGAGCAATTTTACAAAGAGTTAGTCGTGCATCTGTAACAATTGATGGAAAAAAGAAATCAGAAATCGAAAAAGGTTTATTAATTTTTGTTGGAATAGAAGATGCAGATACGATTGAAGACATTCAATGGTTATCGTCTAAAATTGCACGAATTCGAATATTTAACGATGAAAATGATGTAATGAATCTATCGGTTTTAGATGTCGATGGTGAATTATTAGTTGTAAGTCAATTTACATTACATGCAAGTACAAAAAAAGGGAATAGACCTAGTTACATTAAAGCTTCAAAACCGGATGTCTCAATTCCTTTATATGAGCTATTTGTAAGTGAATTATCTAAAGAAACTAATAAGCAAATTCAAACAGGTGAATTTGGTGCCGATATGAAAGTAGAGCTATTGAATGATGGTCCAGTTACTATAATTTTTGATACAAAAAATAAAGAATAAAATGGAAAATTTAACAATAAAACAAGCCCAACAAGATGTTGATACTTGGATAAAAACTATTGGAGTTCGTTATTTTAATGAATTAACCAATATGACCATTTTAACCGAAGAAGTAGGGGAATTGGCTAGAGTAATGGCTAGAACATATGGTGAACAATCGTTTAAAGAAAATGAAAAAGATGCAAATTTAGCCGATGAAATGGCTGATGTATTATGGGTATTAATTTGTCTTGCAAATCAAACGGGTGTTGACTTAGAGCAAGCTTTTATTGAGAATATAAAAAAGAAAACTCAACGTGATAGTTTGAGACATTTGACAAATAAAAAATTATAAATTGAAGTTTAAATTATCTATATTTGTTTCTTAAAATAAATGTAAATGCGAAATAAAATAATTATACTTATACTTTCAATTTATTCATTATCATCGTTTTCACAATCTTTGAATGATTCGACTCAATTTAATTCCTATTTCGAAAGTTTAACTTCAACTAGAAATAGATGTTCAATAAGAATTGTACAAGATTCTGGTATTTATCGATTAATCGAAAAACATATTGCTATCAATAAAAACGATATTAATTTATCAGGTTGGAGAATTCAAATTTATAATTCTTCGGGTAAAGAAGCTCGCGATGAAGCAAACGAAATTCGCAATAAATTTATGAATACATATTTCGACACTAAAGCATATTTAATTTATCAGCCACCTTTTTTCAAAATAAGGGTAGGCGATTTTAGAAATAAACAAGAGGCTTTTTCATTATATAAATCGCTTTTACCTGTTTATCCTTTATCATATTTAGTACAAGAAAAAATAAATATGCCACCAATCCAATAAGTTTTAATGGTTATTTTTTTGAAATTCAAACGATTAAAACTTTTCTTAATAATTGCAATTAATCTTGTTGAAATACAAAAAACGATGTACATTTGCGTCGTGGGTAAGTCTTATACGACCAGCTCCTAATGAACTCCCCCAGGTCAGGAATGAAGCAAGGGTAATTGGTTGTAGCGGTGCGATGTAAGTAGCTTACCCATTTTTATTTTTATTCCCCAAGAATCCGTTTCGTATGTTAATTAAGATATATAACGAGAATCCTAATGAAAGGGAAATTACCAAAGTTGTAGAGATTCTTAAAAAAGGTGGTGTAATAATATATCCAACGGATACTGTTTATGGATTAGGTTGCGATATATTTAATCCCAAAGCTGTTGAACGTCTCGCACAAATAAAAGGTGTTAGATTAGATAAAGCCAATTTTTCTTTTTGCTGTTACGATTTAAGTCATATTTCAGACTTTGCTAAACCAATTAATAACAGTACATATAAACTAATGAAACAATGCCTTCCGGGACCATTTACATTTATCTTGGATGCAAACAATAATGTGCCAAAACTTTTTAAAAGCAAAAAGAAAACAGTAGGAATACGTGTTCCAAACAATAATATTTGTCGTGAATTAGTTAAAGAACTGGGAAATCCAATAGTAACAACATCTATAAAAGATGATGATAAAATAAAAGAATATACAACCGATCCTGAAGATATTTATGAAAAATATGGATCATTAGTTGATGCTGTAATTGATGGTGGACCAAGCATGAATGTCCCATCAACAATAATAAGTTGTTTAGGTAATAATTTTGAGATTATCCGTCAAGGAGTTGGAATTGTAGATTTATAGTTTTATTTCAAACCATATAATAATTGTTGCGTATAGTTTGCATATTTTAAAGCAAGAAATATGCGAAGTCATTTATTACTCATTATTTTTTCTTTTTTTTGTATACATGAAATTCATGCTCAAAAGGGTATGCCAACAAAAATGTATACTTCTTTCGAAGATGCTGAAAAAACACCCGAAAATGTAACAATGCTTGATATTCAAGGCCAAGCTATTACTGAAATGAATCCTGAAATAACATATGAAAATCTTATTTCAATTGATTTAAGTAATAACGAAATGACAGCTTTCCCCGAACCACTGTTTTCGTCTCCTAAACTTAAATCATTAGTATTCGCTAATAACAAACTTGAATTTCTACCTAAAAATATAAACCATCTTCTTCAACTTGAGCGATTAAGTATTGAAAATAATCAAATAGCTACACTTCCTGATGAAATAGGAATGCTAAAAAAATTGCAGCAATTATCAGTATTTCAGAATCAATTAAGCGATTTACCAGAAACATTCGATCAATTAATAAGTCTAAAGCAACTTGATGTTGGTAGAAATACATTGAAAACATTTCCAAAAAATTTCGATAAACTAAATCTAATTGAAGAATTAAACATTACTGAAAATGAATTTGATAGTATTCCTTCAAGCATTGGAGCTTTATTGAATTTAAAAATTATTGTTGCCGATAAAAATCAAATTGTGTTTATTCCAAATGAAATAGGATCACTAAAACAATTAACATCATTATATTTAGGAAGTAATAAATTAACAAACATTCCAAGTGGATTATGCGGAGCATCTGCTTTGCAAGAATTAAATGTATCGGGTAATCGATTAACAATATTACCTCCTGAAATCAAAAATCTTATTAATTTAACATTGCTGACAGTAAGTAAGAATCTCTTAACACTTTTTCCTATTGAATTGTGTAATCTTCAAATGTTAAATCATTTAGAATTAAATTTAAATAAGATTACAGTTTTACCACCTCAGATAGGTAAATTATTAGCCTTAGAATACATTCAACTTGATGATAATTTATTAACAACTTTACCTAAAGAATTTACATTATTAAAAGCGTTGAAATATGTATATATATCGAACAATAAAATATCGGAATTTCCTATAGCATTGACATATTTAACCGGTTTAAAACAACTTTATTTAGATCAAAATGTAATTCGCTTTTTGCCAGTCGAAATAAAATATATGCAACGATTGCAATTATTACACCTTAATAAAAACAAAATCGAGTACATTCCACGAGAAGTAATGGCACTAACAGGTCTTAGAACTCTTTCTATGGCAAATAATCTATTAACAACTGTTCCAAGAGAATTAACAGCTTTACAAGATTTAAAAACAATTGATTTTGAATCAAATAAAATGATTGATTTTCCTTTAAACATAACAAAATTAGCAGGTTTAAAAATATTAAACCTCAATCACAATCAAATAACTAAAATTCCAGCCGATATTTCTCTTTTACTAAATCTTGAAGAATTATATCTTGGATGGAATCAAATAACTACTTTACCCAAAGAAATTTCGATGTTAAAAAATCTTAAAATTCTATGTCTAGAAGGAAATACTATAAGCGAAGATGAACAAAATGCATTAAAAACGCTTCTTCCAGATGTTCAAATTAACTTTTAAGTAGTCTTTATTTTTGCAATTGTAAACTTGTTCCTGTATATTCCATTAATTCAATTAAATTTCCATCAGCATCAGAAATCCATGCTTGACGTGCATTGTCTTTTCCAACAGAAATAATAGAAATATCCCAATTTTTAGCTTCTATTTGTTTTTTAAATTCTTCAAGACCAACTACTTCTAAACAAAAATGACGGAAATGGGTACCATGTTGTAACGCAATATTATCGCCTCCCCATTCAGCATTTGCCATAACTTTATCGAACAATTCTATAAATGTTCCATTTCCGCAATCGAAATAATAACCAAAATCAATATCAGCTTTATTTTTAAGTGTAAACTTAACTTTTAAACCTAAAATTTCTTCATAAAAATATCGCATTCCCTTTACATTATCGGAAAAGAAACAATTGTGTGCTAGTTGACGAATCATAACATTTATATTTTATTAATTTCATCAAAAATAATACTTGAACCTCAATTGTGATGTATAGTAATTGAGCAAAATTTACTATTTTTGAGTATATTTGAATTCCAGAAGATAATTATGTCCATTCATCAAAAACAAAAAAAATGGTAAATAAATCGATAGATATTAATAAGAAAATAACTAGTATTCTTAATTCATCTTTAGATGGTTTTTGGATTGTGAATAATCAAGCTGACATAATTGAAGTAAACGACACATATTTAAACATGATTGGATATAGTCGTGAAGAGTTTACAAATAAAAAAATATTTGATGTTGAAGCAATTGAAAATTCCGATGATACTAAAAAACATATTGAAATTATCATAAAAAATGGTTCTGACCTTTTTGAGACTAAGCATAAATGTAAAAATGGTTCAATAATAATTATTGAAATAAGTGTAACATATGTAAATCAAAATGGAGGTGAATTCTTTTGTTTTCTTAAAAATGTAACAACTCAAAGAAGAACAGAAGCACTTTTAAATGCAAGAATAAAACTTTCACAATTAGCTCAGGAAACAGATCTAGATTCACTAATAACAAATGCATTGGATATTGCAGAAGAAATTACTGAAAGTTCAATCGGTTTTTTCCATTTTGTAAATGAAGATCAAGAATCACTTAAGCTGCAAGCATGGTCGAGTAATACATTAAAAAATATGTGTAAGGCCGAAGGCAAAGGTCAACATTATGCTATAAGTCATGCAGGTGTTTGGGTTGAATGTGTTACTGCTAGAAAACCTATATTACATAATGATTATCAAACATTAACAAATAAAAAAGGATTGCCAGAAGGTCATGCACCAATATTTAGAGAACTAACTGTGCCAATTATTAGACAAGAAAAAATAATCGCTATTATTGGATTAGGGAATAAAAAGACATTTTATTCTGAAAATGATATTGAAGCTGTTTCAATATTAGCTTCCATGACTATCGATTTAATAGAACGAAAGAAATTAGAAGAAGAATTAAAGAAATCGAATAAAGAACTTGAAGCAAGAGTAAATGAAAGAACAATTTCTTTAAATAATGTAAATAATGAATTAAAAGAATCTTATCTAAAATTACAATCTTTAGCAGAATTAAATCAAAAAATAATTACTTCTTCACCACTTGCTAAAATAGTTTATAGAATAAGTGATGGCTTATGTGTTTTGACAAACGATTCCTGTTTGAAATTATTTGAACTTTCACAGGAAGATATTTTGTCAAAAAACATGAAAGAGTTTAAAATTTGGCAAACATCTGGCTTTATAAATATTATTAAAAATGCAATTTTCTATAAAAAGGATCATAAACTACAAATTCTATTTACATTAATATCAAATAAATCAAAATGGTTCGATACAAGTTTATCGTTTTTTAAATGGGATAATGAAGATCATATTCTTGTTTGTTTTGAAGATATTACTGATAGGAAAAACATTGAAGGAATTTTAATAGAGAATGAGGAAAAATTTAGAATAGCCTTTGAAAATGCTCCTTACGGAATGAGTATGATTAACCCCGAAGGTAAATATTTAGCTGTTAATCCTGCACTTTGCAAAATGTTTGGCTATACAGAAGAAGAATTAATGAATGGTACAATAAACAAAATTACTCATCCAGATGATATTGAAGCAGGAAATATTTGGATAAAAAAGCGAATTAAAGGCGAAGCTTGTGAACAAGAATTTGAAAAACGATATATCCATAAAAATGGTCATATCGTTTGGGGATTAGTTCGAGCAGAGTGGATAAAAAACTATGATGGTAAATCGCTTATGTCGATTGTTCATATTTCTGATATTACAGAACGGAAAAAAATGATGAATGAACTTCAAGAAAATGAAGAAAAGTTCAGATCACTTTTTGAAAATATTACCGAAGGTGTTGCTTTACACGAAGTTATTTATGACGAAAAAGGACATGCAAAAGATTATAAAATAATAGATGTAAATCCATCATATAAAACACATACAGGTTTAGATTCGAAAGATGCAATCGACAAATTAGGTACTGAATTGTATGGACTCTCTGAACCACCATATTTAAAAGAGTTTTCTAATGTTGCAGAAACAAGAATTCCATTTCAATTTGAAACATATTTTCCTCCTATGGAAAAATATTTTACAATATCGGTAATTTCACCTAAAAAAGGAATGTTTGCAACTGTTTTTGAAGATATAACAAATACAAAGAAAAAAGAGAAAGAAATAGTTCAAAAAAATGAAGAATTAACACGCTTTATATACACCGTTTCTCACGATTTAAAGAGTCCATTAGTTACAATTAAAGCATTTACATCTTATTTACAAGAAGATATTGAAAAACAAAATATCGAAGCTCAAAACACAGATATTGCTTATATTAAAAATGCCGCTGATAAAATGGGTCGTTTATTAGAAGAGCTCTTGGAATTATCTAGAATTGGTCGTAAAGAGAATATTAAAACAGAAGAGTCTTTATCGTTTATTGTTCAAGAAGCAATAGATATTGTAGCAGGTAGAATAAATGAAAATAAAGTTAATATATCGGTAAAGAATATAAATGTAAAATTATTTGGTGATAGTCAGAGATTTATTCAATTATTCCAAAATTTGATTGATAATGCATGTAAATATATGGGTGCTCAAGAAAACCCAGTAATAGAAATAGGTGCAATACGTCCAAAAGATAGTAATGATGATGTAGTTATATACGTAAAAGATAATGGGAGTGGAATAGATACCCGCTATCATCATAAAATATTTGGACTTTTTGAAAAAATTGATACTTCTAAAGATGGAACCGGAATTGGTTTAGCATTAGTAAAACGAATTGTTGAAGTTCATAATGGGAAAATTTGGTTTGAATCAGAAGGAAATGCTAAAGGAACAACATTTTATTTTACTTTTGAACGAACAAAATGGGAAGATTAAAGTATAACGAATATCAAAATTAAAAATATTAAATATGTTAAATTCTTCAATTCATACAAATGGTGAACCTTTAATAATTCTTTATATTGAAGACGATCCAGCTCATGCTGAAATTTCAAAAAGGAATTTCAATAAGAGTAGAATTGTAAATAAAATAATTCATGTAGATGATGGACAAAAGGCACTCGATTTTTTATTTAGAGAAGGAGAGTACAGTAATCCAGAAACAAGTCCAAGACCACATATAATTTTACTTGATTTAAGATTACCTAAAGTTGATGGTTTAGAAGTATTAGAAAGAGTAAGATCGAACGAAGATTTAAAAACAATTCCAATTGTTATTTTAACAACTTCTGGTGCAGAGAAAGATATAGAAAAAGCTTATAATTATAATGTTAATTCGTATTTAGTAAAACCATTAGATTTTGATAAGTTTTCTGAATTATTAGAAACCTTTGGTTTTTATTGGTTAGCATGGAATCAATATCCTCAAAAAAAATAGAAAATGTTAAATGAAAATGTTACTATAATAATTCTTGAAGACGAACTTGCTCATATAGAAGCAATAAAACGAATACTTTTAAACCAAAAGTGTAAAGTAAAAGTTGCTTTTTCAATTCAAGAATATAACGATTTAATTAAAAATGATATTCCAGATTTGGTATTTACTGATATGAATTTACCTGATGGAAAAGCATTTAAAATATTAGAAGCCGATACTGAAAGACAGAAATTTCCAATTATAGTAATGACTTCTTTTGGCGATGAAACTATTGCAGTACAGGCAATTAAATCGGGAGCAATCGATTATATTGTAAAATCTGAAAATACATTTAACGAAATACCAAGAATAGCAGAAAGGGCATTACGAGAATGGAATAATACGCTAAAAGCACGTAAAGTTGAAATAGAATTTCGTGAAAGCGAAGCTAGATTTCGAGCTTTAGTCGAAAATGCTCCAGAAGCAATTGTTGTTCTTGATGTTGAAAAATTAAAATTTATTAATTTTAATGAAAAAGCTTGTAAACTTTACAAATTAACTAGAGAAGAATTACTTGAAAAAAGTCCTTTAGATATGAGTCCATACACTCAACCCGATGGATCATTATCAAGTGAAGTAGCAATTTCATATATTAATAAAGCTGTAGATGGTCAGAATGTAAGTTTCGAATGGGTTCATCTTGATTCAAATAATGAAGAAATAGCATGTGAAATTTATCTTACACGTTTACCTTCATCGAAAGGTATAATTGTTAGAGGTAGCGTATTAAACATAACTGAACGAAAAGTTGTTGAACAAGAATTAGTAAAAGCAAAAGAAAAAGCTGAAGAAAGCGATAGATTAAAATCATCGTTTTTGGCAAATGTTTCGCATGAAATTAGAACTCCAATGAATGGAATTCTAGGTTTTGCTGAGTTTTTGAAAAATCCAAACTTGACAAACGAATCAAAAAATAATTACATTGAAATAATTAACTCTTGTAGTAAACAACTTTTAAGTATTATTACAGATATAATTGAAATATCGAAAATTGAAACGAATCAAGTAAAAATTACCAAGACAAAAACGAATATAAATGTTATATTAAAAAACGTTTATTCAAACTTATTGATTACAATTCCTAAAACAAAAAATATAAGTTTAAAACTAAATGAATTATTATCGGAAAACGATTGTTATATTAATACCGATGAAACGAAACTTCAACAAATTATATCAAATCTTATTGATAATGCTATTAAATTTACCGATAATGGTATTGTAGAATTTGGTTGTAAAAATATCGATAATAATAATATTGAGTTTTATATAAAAGATTCGGGAATCGGAATTGCTAAAGAATATCAAAGCATTATATTCGATCGATTTAGAAGAATAGAAATGCCTCAAACGGAGTCTCGTGGAGGAACAGGTTTAGGTTTAGCAATTTGTAAATCGTATATTGAAATTTTAGGTGGTAAAATTTGGTTAGAATCGGAATTAGGTATTGGAACTAAATTCCTATTTTCAATTCCATTAGAACACATAGAACAGCCTAAAATTTCTGTCCCGATAAAACAATCAAATATTCAAGAAGCACATAATTTTGAGAATAAGCAAATTTTAGTAGCTGAAGATGATGATGTTAATTATCTCTATTTGCAGGAAATTCTATCACAAACTTCAGCAACATTTATACGAGCGAAGAATGGTAAACAAGCTGTTGAATTAATGTCAACTGTTCCAAATATTAATCTTGTTTTGATGGATATAAAAATGCCATTAATGACAGGATTAGAAGCTACAATAGAAATCAGAAAATTTAATAATAAGGTTCCTATAATAGCACAAACGGCATATGCATTCGAAGAAGAAAAACAACATGCTCTAAAATTGGGTTGTAACGATTATATTTCTAAACCAATTAAAAGAGCAATGTTAGTTGCATTAATAGAAAAATATATTTACAAATAATATTATTTTACTTTTGGCATCGGAACTATTGCCGAAACTGTATCAGAGCCGTAAGCAGAGAAAAAACCTAATGCATCGTTGTTAAAGTTACTTAAAGGATTTTCTGGTACAGAGAAAGAACCTCCTGCAGCAGACATTGTTGTAAGTAATGAAACATAATAATCATACGAAGCTTTATCAATCGACATCATTTCAACTGTAATGACTTCTTTTCCCATTGATTTTATCGATAATGGCATGTTGATAGTTATATTCGAATTAAAATATGAATCATCAAAAACTTGTTCTTCTGAATATGGGTCATCGGTTAATTGTACTCCATTTTTATAAAGTATTATTTTGTAATAATTAGCTCCAATAGGATCTTTAAAATATACATTAACAGTATATTGGGTTGTTGTATCTTTATTTCCACCAGAACCATTACCTGCTCTAGACATAATACCAGTAGCTTCTTTTATTCGAACACTATCAATTTTAACCACATGTGGCATTATTGAAGTTGCTTCATAGTTTTTCCCTTCCGAAAGTACACTTAATTTATATGTTTTAAATAAATATTTATCGGATAATGATGCGATATAAGCACCATCTTGAATACTTTGTAATTGAACGGTAGTATCGCCAATTGTTAAAAGAATATTTGCATTTTTAACACCATGAATAGTATCGTTTCCAAAGTATGTTGCACTTTTTGAAATGAATACCGAGATTCCTTTATCGAGCGAAGAATATTTCGCTTCAATAACGATTTTAGAATCGCTCGATTTTAATTTTAAATCGATTTTTTCTTGACAAGCGGAGAATGTAAAGAGTGATACTAAGATTAAAAGTATATTTTTCATATTTTTAAATTATTAAAATTCATATGAATAAGAAATTGCAGGAATTGGAACAGGGAAAAGATATACCGCCATTGCCGTTTTTTTACGTGGATCTTTTTTATCTTGTTCAAAGCTGATCATATATGGATTCTTTTTCGCATAAGCATTATAAATAGAGACATTTATAATAGATTTATGTCCTCTTGGAGTTACCTTAGTATAATTTAAACCTAAATCGAGGCGATGATAGTCGGGTAATCTATCTTCGTTACGGTGTGTATACGATTCGATTGCTTTGTTGTCTACAAAGTATATTCCTGTTGGCCAAGTAATAGCATCGCCAGTATAATAAATCCATGCACCCGAAACCGAAAGTTTTTTGTTTATTTGGTACACAGCAACAACTTGAATATCGTGAGTGCGATCTTGTTTTGCATTAAACCAAGCGCCTTTATCTATGCCATCGAATTTCTTACGAGTTTTCGATAAGGTATATCCAATCCAACCTGTTAAATCACCAGCCTTTTTTCTAATTTGAAATTCGGCTCCATAGGATTGACCAATTCCATAAAGTAAATCGCGTTCGACTAGTTCATTTAGCATTATTTGCGTACCACTTTTATAATCAACTTGATTATCCATATGTTTATAATATACTTCAACAGAAGTTTCAAACATATTGTCTTTTAAGTTTCTGAAATAACCAACAGAACCTTGATTTGCAAATTCTGGTTTTACTTTATCTGAACTTGGAATCCAATAATCGAAAGGTGTGCCAGTTGTAGAATTTTGTAGTAAATGCAAATATTGTTCTGTTCTTGAATATGCAGCTTTTAAGGAACTAACTTCATTTAATTTATATGTTCCTGAAATTCGGGGTTCAAAACCAAAATACGAACGTACAATTTGTTGATCTTTAAATACTGTTGTATCGGAAATAGTTCCATTTGTTCTATATGTATAAGAATTATATGGTCCTGCCAATGTAAAGTTCGAAATTCTTAATCCATAATTTAGTTTAAATCTATCGCTAAAAGTTTGGTCGTTTGCAAAATATATTGCAGATTCTAGAGCATATTTGGTTGGAAGTTTGAAATTTTTAAATCCAATAATATCGGTTGATATTTCACCTGGTTTGAATCGGTGATATATACTATTTACACCAAATGTTATGGTGTTATTTGTATTAAGGTAGTATTGAAAATCTTCTTTTAAACTAAAATCGCGAATACTACTCGACATTGTTGCCATAGAATTACCTAAATTAAACCCAATATTGTATTTATAATTACTAAAAAGTGCAGTACTATTTAAAAACAGTTTGTCGTTAAATAAATGATTCCATCTTAATGTACCTGTAGTATTTCCCCAATCTATTCCCATTATTTTTTTAATACTTAATATGTCTTTTCCGAAATATCCAGAAATAAAAAGTCGATCCTTTTCACCTAGTTTATAATTTGCTTTTACATTTAAATCGTAGAAATAGAGTTTCGCTCCTTTGAATAATGTATCGGTTGCAAATGGTAGAAATAATGCATCGAAATAGGTTCTTCGAGCAGAAACCATGAACGATCCTTTGTCTTTAACAATTGGACCTTCAAATTCAAATTTCGCAGCAATTGTACCGATCGAAGCAACTCCATGATATTCTTTCATATTTCCTTCTTTCATCTTAATATCTAGGACCGAAGAAAGACGACCGCCATAGTCGGCTGGCATATTACCTTTATAAAGTTTTACATCTTTTATTGCTTCAGTATTGAATACAGAAAGGAATCCAAAAATATGCGAAGCGTTATAAACAGGAGCTTCGTCAAGAATTATAAGATTTTGATCGGTACTTCCTCCACGAACATAGAAGCCACTATTTCCTTCACCAGCTGGTTTAACACCAGGAGTTAATTGCAATGTTTTAATAATATCGCGTTCGCCAAACAAAACGGGTAGTGCTTTTACTTCGCGCATATCGAGTTTTGTAGTACTCATTTCTGTTGATGTAACATTTTTATTTGCAGCTTCGGTACTAACTACAACTTCTTGAATATCGGTAGTTGATGATTCTAATTCGATATTAAAACTTGTGTTTTTAATAAGATTAATTTTCTCTTTATGTACTTGATAACCAATATAAGAATACGAAATGGTATAATTTCCTGGTACAACCGTTAACGAATAAAAACCATATACATTTGTTCCAACACCAACATGTAATTCATCAATAGAAATTGTAGCACCAATTAATTCTTCGCCAGACGATTTGTCTTTGATATATCCACTTATAGTTACTTTTTGAGCATATAAACTACCACATAGAATAAGAAGTAGGAGAGTTTGTAGAGTTTTTTTCATTGTTTTAATTTTATTTATGGCAAATGTACACTATTCATTATTTTTATAAACAACAAAAATCGGTGAATAGCTAAATTTTATAGACTAATGTTTTTTTTTAACATTTTGTACAAAGAGGGACAATATATAATATAAAAGGTTGGAAAAATCAACAATTATTTTTTATACCATTGTAATAATTAACTAAAACATTGTTTCAAGTGACAGAAACTTTATTATATGGTGATAAAATATTGTTACAAGTAACTAAAACTTTGTTACAAGTGGATGAAACATTGTTACAAGTGACAAAAACTTTATTATATGGTGATAAAATATTGTTACAAGTGGCTAAAACTTTGTTACAAGTGGATGAAAGATTGTTACAAGTAGCCAAAACATTATAACAAGTGGCTAAACAAGATTATTTTTTTCTGCAAATAACAGAAATAGGATGGTATGTAAGTATATATCCTTTATCTGAATTAAATATTTCGTAAGAATTAGTAAATTGTAATAAATCTATTTTTGTCCATTTTTTCGATTCTATACCATTTACACCGGTTTGTTTAATATGATTTAAAACATCTTTGGGTGTTTTAAAAAATAAGGGAATAAATTCTTCATTAATGCTTAAAATATCAAAATGAGTTGCAAGTATATTTTCCAATTCTGTAATAGTAAGATATTGTAACGAATTACCTTCAATACTACCAATTTCTATCATATTTTGAGGACCAAAAGTTGAGAATGCAAATATGCCATTTGAGTTTAAACCTTGTAAAATATTTGCAGATATGTATTCTTTAAGATTATCAAACCATTGAACGGTTGATGCACTTATTATCAGATCATTATTTGGAATTATATCAAGCGATTCTGCATCACCCATAACGTATGTCGTTTTAAGGTTTAAATTGCTATCACAAATCGTCGATAATGGTGTTTTCATTAAAGAAACTAAATCATTTAAAAATAGTTTTTTAACATTCAATTTTTTAACAATTTTATCGGTTAATAAACCAGTTCCTGCACCAAATTCAAAAATTTGATTGAAGCTATTACCACAATGTTTGATTAATTCATTTATGAGTTTTTCGCAAATATCATTTTGAACAGTAGCGTGTTGATTATATGTGCTAATACTTTTTCGAAAACTTTGTTCAACACGTTTTTTATTTATTTTAACGTTGCTCATTCTATTATTTTCTCCCAAGTATTTAAAGTTAGAAATGGGAAATGTGGCATTGGTAATTTAATTACTGAAGCCTTATTATTCCAAAAAATAATTTGATTTTCGGTTAAAAATATCAAGTCGTCGGAACCAATAAAAACCTTATCCCAAGAATAATCTAAAACATTATTTTCTATAATTTTAGATTGTAATATCTCAAGTACCTGTTTTTGTTCATTTATCGATCTAATAGGTAGTTTATTTAGATTTGAAGAGAATAACTTTCTATCTTTAAACATTCGCAACTGAAATTTCATTCTATTCGATTCATTCCAATTATCAATTGTACCTTGAAATGCTTCGGGAGCAATTCCAAAACTGGCATCAATAGGTTTAAGAGTTCCATTTATAGCAATCGTTTTAGTTGGTTTAATTCCAGATTCAATTAACCAAAAATTAGCTACCCAAACACCTAAAGACCATGCAACTACATATATTTCATCGTATTTTAACAATTGTGATAAATCTAAATGTAAATCGAAGAATTCGTTTAACATTACTATATCGAAATCGGAGTTTGGAATATGCGTAATTGCTCTATAATCCATTCCCCAACCGTTAAAGAAAACGATAATTTTTTTATTATGCTTTTTATTAAGAAACGAAACTCTCATTTTTAGAAATAAATGATTGTAAATAATTTGACACTTTTGATATAGATTCAAGACTTATATCAGCAGCTAATGAATACCGTAAACGAGCTGTACCTAATGGAACTGATGGATGTCGAATAGGAAGCACATAAAACCCATTTTCGCGAAGATATTGAGAACATGAAACTGCTATATCATTTTCTCCCAAAATATATGGAATTATATGACTTTCAGAATCGGAATCTAAATTTTTGGCCAATACTTTTGAATTTATTGCAAGACTTTGTCGAAGATCTTTAAAACTTGCTAATCTCTCGAAAACAAAACTTGTCCAAGCAATATTTAATGGAGGTAATGCTGTAGTAAATATCATACTTCGAGAAGTATTTACAAGATATTGTTTAATAACATCATCGCACACAATATAAGCACCATACGATGCTAAAGCTTTACCAAAGGTTCCAACTATAAAATCAATTTCTTGAATGCAATTTTGTTCTTCACAAAGTCCTAAACCATTTTCGCCGCGAGCTCCAATTGCATGTGCTTCGTCGATATATAAATAGGCATTATATTTCTTTTTTAAAGCAACAAGTTTTTGTAAATCGCTTAAGTCACCATCCATGCTGTAAATACTTTCACAAACAATAAATACTTGTTCATATTTATCGCGATTAGTTGAAAGTATTTGTTCCAAATGATCATAATCGAGGTGCGCAAATCTTCGAAATTCTGCTTGAGAAAGTTGAATTCCATCAATTAAACTTGCATGGACTAATTTATCGGCAATTATTAAATCTTTATTCGAAGTTAATGATGGCAATATGCCAATATTTGCATGATAACCACTATTATAAACAAGACATGCTTCGCGATCGAATGCTATTGCCATTTGTGCCTCTAAACGTTTATATGGACTTGAATTTCCTGTTAAAAGTCGCGAAGATGAAGAACTTAATTTCCATTTCGATATAGGATTTTCTTTAATAAAAGATTGCTTTAATTCCTCATCGTTCATTAAACCTAAATAATCGTTTGAAGAAAAATTAACCAAATTATTTGGAATAGGATCGGGTAATATTCTTTTACTCGATTTTAAAGACAATATTTCTAATGCTTGATGGTATTTTGAATACATGTTAGGTTTTTAAAAATCAAGTTATTTGGGTGAGGTAGTAAATGTTTTTTCTTGACCATAACCAACGCCAACAGAATTAGAAGCATAGGCCCGAACATAATAGGTTGAATAAGATTTTAAATCGGACATTGTACTAAAATATGGACCTTTATGTATTGCTTCGCTTGTTGTAAAATCATTAATAGTTGGATTTTGTTTTGAACTCCAACAAATTCCTCTAGCAACTAATTGGTCTTCACCATCGCTTACGACAGTTCCACCACAATTGGCCGATTTATATGTTATTCCTGAAACTTCATCTGTAGTAACAGTAGGAACAACTATTTTATTTTTACAACTACTTAATGATATAGTAATTAATAAGAACACAAAACTGGTTATTGTTAAAACGTTACTTCTCATATTTTTTTAAGAATATAGTTATAAATAAATCTTTACAAAGTTATAAGAATTTAATTCTTAACCTAATTAACTTTTATTAAGAGCTTTATCATTATTGTATTTATATATTTTCTAATAATTTTGATGTTAAAATTGATAATTGATTTTCATTAATTATAAAGGGTGGCATAACATATACCAATTTCCCAAAAGGCCGAACCCAAATTCCAGAATCAACAAAGCGTTTTTGAATTTTGGACATATTTACCGATTCTTTCATTTCAATAACGCCAATTGCTCCTAAAACACGAATATCAGAAACATTTGAAAAAGAACGGGCAGGAGAGAGTTCTGATTTTAATTGTGCTTCGATTGCTTTTACTTTGGTTTTCCAATCTGATGATAATAATAAATCTATACTTGCACAAGAAACCGCACAAGCTAGAGGATTTCCCATAAATGTTGGACCATGCATAAAAACTCCTGGATCTCCATTTGAAATTGTTTCGGCAACTTTTTTAGATGCAAAAGTTGCTGCAAAACTCAAATATCCTCCAGTTAATGCTTTACCAATACAAAGAATATCGGGTGTAATATTTGCCCAATTGCAAGCGAATAATTCGCCGCTACGTCCAAAGCCAGTGGCTACCTCATCGGCAATAAGTAAAATATTATATGTTTTACAAAGTTCTTTGGCACGTTTTAAATAGTTAGGATTATAAAATCGCATTCCACCAGCTCCTTGAACAATAGGTTCAAGAATTAAAGCAGCAATTGTTTCGTGATGTTTTTCTACAATTTTAATGAGTGAGTCGATATCTGATTCTTTCCATTCATCATCGAAACGACATTCTGGTCTTTCGGCAAAATAATGAATTGGCAATGCGCCATTAAAAACATGATGCATACCACCAATAGGATCACAAACCGACATCGCATTCCAAGTATCGCCATGATATCCACCTTTTATTGTTGCAAATTTATTTTTTGTTGTATTCCCTTGAGAATACCAATATTGAATTGCCATTTTCATTGCAACTTCTACTGCAACCGAACCCGAATCGCTATAAAATATCCATTCTAAACCTTTGGGTACAATTTCGAGTAAGCGTTTCCCTAATTCAATTGCAGGTTTATGAATTATTCCACCAAACATTACGTGGCTCATATTTTCTAATTGGTCGGTAATTGCTTTATTTAAAATTGGATGGTTGTATCCATGAATTGCAGCCCACCAACTCGACATTCCATCAATTAATTTGCGTCCATCTTCTAATTCTAAATACACTCCATTTGCAGCCTTTACTTCATAACAAGGTAGAGGATTTGTGGCAGAGGTATATGGATGCCAAAGATGCTTTTTATCGAATTCTAAATTGGTCATTTAATTGACTTTATAAATATTGTAATATTAGACATTGCAGGCGTGAACATGAGACGTTGCAGGCAACGTCTCTATAAGCGAGTAAATAGATTGAAATGTTTTTACGAAGATTAACATTCAAAACCTTCTTTTCGAAAATCTCGCAAATCTTCTTGAATATTTGAACCAACTGTCGTTAGTAAATCGCCAACTATCGAAGCGTTTATTCCAGCATTAAGTGCTTTTTCTTGGAAATGACGAATTAATAATCGTCCACCAGCAAAACGTAAAAATGCTTTTGGGTTTACGAATCTAAAAATTGCTATAGTTGTAAGAATTGCTTCGTCGCTCAAAGGTTTTGTACCATGTAATTCTGTTCCTTCAATAGGATTAAGTACATTTATTGGAATTGATTTTGCGCCAACTTCTTTCAATGCAAATGCAAGTTCTACTCGTTGTTCCATCGATTCGCCCATTCCAATAATGCCACCCGAACAAGTATTTATTCCAAGTTCTTGCGACCATTTAATTGTTTGAACTTTTTCGGCAATACTATGTGTTGTACATACTTGTGCAAAATACGAAGGTGCAGTTTCTAAATTACAATGATAATGGGTGATTCCAGCATCTTTTAATCTTTGTAATTGAGGTTTCGTTAATAAACCCATAGATGCACAAAGATGAATGTCGCTTTTCTCACGAATTTCGTTATATATTTCAATGTAATTATCTAATTCTGCATCGGTTGCTGTTCGGCCACTACTTACTAACGAGTATCGCATAACTCCTTGATTTCTATTCGAAATCGCTTCGTTTATCGCAAGGTTTTTATCTACCATTGGATATGTTTCTATATCGGTTTTATGAAATGCCGATTGGCTACACCATTTACAGTTTTCCGAACATTTACCCGATTTTGCATTTACAATAGAACATAAGTCCATTTTGTTCCCACAAAAATATTTGCGAATGTCGTTTGCACAAGCATATAGCGTTTCTTTATCTTCGACTTTAGTTAGGCTTAAAACCTCGTCGATTGTTACTGAATATCCATTTTTTACCTTTTCTGTAAGGTCGATTATTTGCTGTTTGTTCATTATATTTAAAATAAAAAAAGTGTTAACATAGACATGCAACACCTTTGGATTTAACAAAATTATAAATTGAAATACTATCTATTGTATCTTGAGAATGTAAAAGAATAAATACTTTTTTTTGAGTCGAATTGAATGCATGTTGCCCAGAATCGCATTCTGTTGAAGGCGATGTAAGTTGTAATGTATTATTGTAATTTGAAGATATAAACGACCCAGAAATCATTGATCGTTTATATGCCATATCGCCCAATTTTAGAGCGACTGCACCTATCTTAACTTGTTTGCCAAGTGCAGAAAACAAAGCCCAAGTTTTACGACTCCAACGAGTGAAAACATAGCAATAATTTTGTATGAATTGTTTGCAAAACATAAGGTCGCAAAGATAGTTTTAATTTTTTATTTATGCCGAATGACAAGCATTTCGTTTGCATTTTTCTGAAATTCGTAATCTACTTTTACGATAGAAAGTTCATAATCAGATTTAAAATATGAAAGTATATCATCGAGAACTTCAGATTTCTGAACATTTAGATTTAGGAGTGGAAAAATTCTTATTTCGCGACAAAGTCTTAACATTTCTGTGATCGACTTTAAATGAAAATCGATACCTAATAGTGAATATAAAATTAAGAAATGAGAACTTAAGCCAATGTCGAACGATGAATCCGCAATTTCGGTTTTATATGGGAGTTCGTGATAAAGGTATCGACCATCTAATTTTCCAATTACGAAATCTTCGATATAGTTTTTCATTGCTTTCATTCGTATTTCTTCCAAATGATGAACATCGTGAATCTTTTCCCATTTAAAATTATCGAGATTTTTTCTGGTTTGTTCAATTACGATATCTTTTGTTTCAGAAATTCGATACTGTAAATCTGTTTTGCTAAATTGATAAATAGGATCAATTGAAAGAACCGATTTGCCCAATTTTGTCATTTCGGCATTAAAACTCGCTGGTCCATCACCAAAACTTATGATTCGTTTATCGAGCTCAAAATTCGATAAATTGAACATCGATTTATATTCTTCCAAATTTCGTCCCCATGGAACAACTTTATTTAGTTCAAATGCCATTATTTATAATGTAATTTTCTATAGTTTTTATAACCCAAATCAAGGCCTAAATATTTTCTGAGAAATACCTTTATTTTATCTTTTAATGTCAATGAATTTCTTGTTATATCGAAATCAAATTTCCAATTTTTTTCTGCAATTCGTTTTTTCATAACTTCTGGATGTTCATCTGTAAAAAGGTTTAAAACTTGAACATGCTTTCCATAATCGAATGCATCGGCTTTAACTACATTTTGTTCAACCCAACTATCGTCGTGATACATTTTATGAAAAGATTCTTGTTTTCGCTGCATTGCTTTAGGGTCTTTAATCCAACCATAATGATACATAAATGCATCGATTGGTACGACATGTAATTTTTCGTTATTTGCTTTTCGAAAACCTTGTGCATCGCGATACGAATAAATAGATCGATTCGTTTTTATAATACGAATTTCGTGACGATACCAATTAGATGATACACCAACATAATCGTACGATCCATAAAAATGAAGATAATTGAAAAGTAGACCATCAACATAGGGTTCATCTTTATATTTAACCATATTTTCTTTTATGGTTTTTAAGTATTTCTCGTGAACAACTTCATCTCCTTGAATATAAAAAGCCCAATCGGAATCTTTAGAAATGGCGGCCAATGCTTTATCTGTTTCAACAGCTAAGACTTTTCCGCCTTCGCGTAATGTTTCATCCCAAACCGTTTCAACGATTCTAATTTTTGAGTCTATTTTTTTAATAAGATTTAATGTATCATCATCCGATTTTCCAACAGCTACAACAAATTCATCGCAAATTGGAAGTATCGATTTGATAGCTTCGACAACTGGATAATCGTATATCAAAGCATTTTTTATAAAGGTGAAACCCGTTACTTTCATTAAAATGGGAATAATTAAATATGGTCAAAAATACAACTTAATTTAAAATACTTTTTCACTAAAATTGAATTTGAATTTCAAAAGTATATCCAGAATTTTACACTATTATATATTAAGAGCCGTTAACGAATAAATAAATGTATAAATGAAAAAATATTCAATAATAATTGTACTAATAATTTTTGTCCAATCAGTTAAAGCACAACAACATTTTACTTTAAGTGGTTATATTCGAGATGCTAAAAATGGTGAAGATTTAATTGGAGCTACTGTAACAGTGAAAGAACTTCCAGGTAAAGGTGTTGCAGCCAATACATATGGGTTTTATTCTTTGACATTGCCTTCAGGAATATATCAAATTACAGCAACGTTTGTTGGTTATGCTCCACAAATACAAAAGGTTGACTTGACTAAATCAATTAAACTTGATTTTACACTTGGTGAATCAGTAAATGAAGTTGGTGAAGTAATCGTTACATCAACTCGCAAAGACGAAAATGTGCGAAGTACTCAAATGGGTGAACAAAAGCTCGATACCAAAGAAATTAAAAATATTCCCGTTTTTTTTGGCGAACGCGATATACTTAAAACCTTACAATTATTGCCAGGAATAAAACCCGTTGGCGAGGGTAGTAGTGGTTTTACTGTTCGTGGAGGTGCATCAGACCAAAACCTTGTTTTACTGGACGAAGCAACGGTTTATAACGCATCACATTTAATGGGTTTTTTCTCTGTATTCAATTCCGATGCGATAAAAGAAGTTACTATTTACAAAGGAAACGAACCAGCTGAATATGGCGGACGATTATCTTCGGTAGTTGATGTAAAAATGAATGATGGAAACGATAAGAAAATTGGCGTGAGTGGTGGAATAGGGCTTATTTCGTCTCGATTAACGGTCGAAGGTCCAATTGTAAAAGATAAAGGATCGTTCATCATTTCTGCTCGTAGAACATATGCAGATGCTATTTCGCAAGGTTTATATAATTTACATGTTTTACGTGATACAATGATAAATAAAGCAAAACTTTATTTCTACGATTTCAATGTTAAAGCCAATTATAAAATTAATGACAAAAACCGTATTTTCTTATCAGGATATTTTGGACAAGATAAATTAGGATTTGGGAATGCATTTGGGATTAATTGGGGAAATGCCACAGGAACATTACGTTGGAATCACTTGTTTTCCGATAGAATATTTTCGAATACTTCGCTTATTTTCAGTAATTTCGATTATAACATAAATGCTGGAAACAGCATGAGCATTATTTCTCGAATTCAAGATTATGGTGTAAAACAAGACTATCAGTTTTATTCGAGCGATGTTTCGACCATAAAATTTGGATTCAGTTCCATATACCATAGAATAATTCCAGGAATAATAACACTAAACGGCGGAAATACAAGAACCTTAGATAATAAAAATGGATTAGAAAATGCACTTTATGTATCACATAAATACACATTTACCGAACGATTAAACACAGAATATGGAGCTCGTTTGTGTTCTTTTAGTTTATTTGGTCCTGGCACTTTTTATTCCTATGATGTAGATGGAACAATAACAGATTCATCAAGTTATAAGAAATTACAAAATGTAAAAACATATATTAAAATTGAACCTCGAGCTTCGTTAAACTATAAATTGAACGAAGTAAGTTCTTTAAAAGCTTCGTATGCTCGTAATACGCAAAATCTTCATTTGTTATCTAATTCTACTTCAATCAATCCTCGAGATTTATGGATTCCAAGTAGTAATAACGTAAAACCTGAAATTGCCGACCAAGTAGCAGTTGGGTATTTCCGTAATTTCGATGATAATAAATTCGAATTTTCATCAGAAGTTTATTATAAAAATATGCAAAACCAAATCGGATATAAGAATGGAGCTGTTCTGAATAACAATAATAATGTGGAATCACAGATTCTTTTTGGAAAAGGTCGTGCTTATGGCTTAGAACTTTTCGTTAAGAAAAAATATGGCAAATTTAATGGTTGGATAAGCTATACTCTTTCGCGTACCGAAGGTAAATTTGTTGGTGTAAATAACGATAAATATTTCCCATTTAAACAAGATAGAACACACGATATTTCGATTGTTGGTATTTATGAAATAAATAATAAATGGACTGTTTCAGGAACTTGGGTTTATTATACTGGAAATGCAGTAACATTTCCAGCTGGAAAATATATGGTTGATGGACAAACCAAATATTATATCACAGCACCAAACTCAAATCGAATGCCACCATATCATCGTTTAGATCTTGGAGCCACGTATATAAGAAAGAAAACCGATAAGTTCGAATCGAGTTGGACATTTTCGATTTATAATGCCTATATGCACGACAATGCATACAGTATAAATTTCCAAACCGACCCCAAAGATCCAACGAAAACACAGGCCGTTCAAACAACCTTATTTAAAATGGTTCCTTCTGTTACTTATAATTTTAAATTCTAAGCCATGAAATTAGTCTTTTATATACTTGGTTTAAGCATTAGCTTTTTATCGTGCCAGAAGGTTGTTAACCTTAAATTAAATACATCATCTTCGCAAATTGTTATTGTTGGCAAAATATCAGATCAGATTGGTGTTGATACTGTTACAATAACAAAATCTGTAAATTTTTCCGATCCAAATGTATTTCCGCAAGTATCGGGAGCTAACGTTTATATAACAGATAATGATGGTAATAAAGATACTTTACAAGAACTTGTAGCAGGTAAATATATTACGAAACCAAGCTTTAAAGGTGTTGATGGAAGAACATATACTTTAACAGTAATTTCAGAAGGACAAACCTATGTAGCACAGTCAACAATTCCGAAAGTCGTTGATATAGATTCAGTGTATTTAGGTTCAAATATGAATGGCGGTTTTGGTGGCGGTAGTGGTCGAGGTGGAAGTGAAAAATCTGTAAATGTTGTTTTTAAAGATCAACCCGAATTATTAAATTATTATAACCTTGTAGAATATGTAAATAATGTAGAACAATCGATAAACACTATCAGCGACCATTTATTAGATGGACAAAGTATTACTCGTTCAATGAGAGCAAAAAATCTAAAAAAAGGCGACTCGATAACCATTCTCTTAGAAGGAATTGATAGTGCTGTTTATGAATATTTTAGAACTTCTGGACGTTCAAATACAGAATCTGCAATGCCATCAAATCCAGTTTCAAACTTTTCGAATAAAGCTTTAGGTTATTTCAATGCTTATTCAGTTTCGAAAAAAACTATTGTGATTAAATAGAAATTATAAAGAAAATATTCTTTTAAAACTAAAAGAGAAAAATCCAATTTGCGAAGCTTTATTGTCGGCATGTTTAGCCGATTGTGGTAAATCAATTTCATAAGACATCCCTAGACTCCATTTTTTTACTTGATAATTAATGTGTAAAGCGGCATAATAATCAAGCATTCCAAAAGATTTATCGATTAAATCTGAACTTGTTGTTGAAATTAATTTTCTTTTATAAATACTCGTGTTTCCTAAATAAACTCCTAATTCAGGTTCAAATGAAATTCGTTCATTTTTCGATGACGGATACAAATAAAATGAATGTGAAAGATATTCTTGAAACAACAAACCAAGTTCGCTTCCAAACATAAATACAATGTCTGTATTGGCACTAACAATATCTTTAATATTTATAGAATTTGTGCAATCGAATAAATTATTCCAATCCAAATTGTCAATAAAGTTTTTATGATAAACCCAATATATATAAACTAACTCAAAATCCCACCAATCAGTTAATTTGTGACGATAATTTAAATTCAAATCGGTAATTGCAGCACTAAGTTTTGCTTTTTGCCAAATGTTACTTGTAATACTAAATCCAAACCCACTTTTATGAAAATATGTAAAATTAGGATTATACAGCGATCCTTTTGTACCAAAAATACGTCCAATAAATACGCTCTTTGAACTTAAATCTAATCCAATTTCAAAATGCGTTGAATCGTTTATACCATCAATTACACTATCAATAGCTATATGAATTGAATCAATTTTAGCTTGATTTATAGAATCTTGAATTTCATCAAAACTACTTGATTTGCTAAAACCATGTGAAGTTATGAATAGGAATACACCACACAATAAAATCTGTAATTTCATACTTTTGAAACAGGAATCTTTAGTTTGATTTGACATTCCCTGTTCTTTTTAATACACCCCAACTCGCTAATTCCCCCTTAATTGCCTTTAAATATGCTTTTAAAAGAACAAAAAATAATAATTGTCGATAAATAAACCGTTGAACAAAAAGATATAACGCCGTTTTAATTCCAAATTTTTGATTATCGTAACGATAAGCCAACGATGAAATAATACAATCGATAATGAAATACAAAACATAAAAGAAAATATATTCTCCAGCATGTTTCGTAAACAAACCAGCAAAAAACATAATATCTACAACTGGTGAAAATAATGGAATAATGAAATTGTAAATCAATAAATTAGGCAATACGATCCATCCAATATTAATTTTCTTAAAACTAAATAATAAATCGCGATGCTTCCAAAAGCTTTGCATCATTCCAAATGACCAGCGAAATCGTTGTTTAAGAAACATTGTACGAGCTTCAGGAGCTTCGGTCAATGCAATTGCTTCATTGCACGTGCGAATGGTGTATCCAGCGCGTAAAAGACGTAAAGTCAAATCACAATCTTCGGCCAAAGTATCTGTTGTAAATGCTCCGATTTCATCTATTGCCGATTTTCGGAAAGCACCTATAGCCCCAGGAATAACAAGTATTGCATTTACAAAATCGTAGGCTCTTCTATCGAAATTCTGACTTGTAATGTATTCAATAGATTGCCAATTTGTTAGTAAATTTAGAGTATTTCCAACTTTAACACTTCCAGCCACGCCAGCCACTTTATCATTAACAAAAAATGGAATCATTAACGAAATAGCATCTTTAGTAATAATTGTATCTGCATCAATACAAACTAAAATTTCGCCATCGGATTGTGCTATTCCAAAATTTAATGCAGAGGCTTTACCACCATTGGGTTTTGTTAATACTCTCACATTGGGATTATTTTCAAATGCTGATAAAACATTTGTAAACGTTTTATCTTTTGAACCATCGTCAACAAAAATGATGTCAAAATTTGGATAATCGGCTAGTAATAAACCATCAACAGTTCGAACAGCGTATACTTCTTCATTATAAGCAGGAACAATAATGCTAACTTTTGGAAAATAATTAGAAACTATTTTTTGTCTTTCTTTCTTCTCTTTTCGATGTTGTAAAATTGCCAAAAGAGCAACTGATACAAGTCGTCCTACAATTAAAAGTAAAGCTATAACAAAAAATCCATCGAGAAAATGTTCCCAAATAAATGCAAAGAAGAATAATAATTTATCCAATAATGTTGTGTATTGATGTCCTTGAACTTTAGGCATTATTTGGTCACGACTTTTACCCATTAAAGTAGAAATAGAGACAAATTGGAAACCTTGTTTTTTATAGTAATCAATTATTCGAGGTAAGGCAATTAATGTTTGAGAACGTTCGCCACCTGCATCGTGAAGAAGGATTACATTACCTAAATTTTGTTGTGCAATTGCTCGTGCAACAATTGTATCAGCACTTACACCTTCTTGCCAATCGTTCGGATCTATAGAAGATGCAACACAAATAAAACCTTCATCGAAAGCAGTAACTAAAGGCTTTAATTGATATATCGTTTTTGGCTCAGCATCAGTATTATATGGTGGACGAAAAAGTATCGTTGAAAATCCTAAAATACTTTCCAGCAATAGTCGTGTTGAACGAAGTTCAATTCGTTCTCGATTAGGTGATGTGATCTCCAAATTTGGATGAGTAAATGTGTGATCTCCAATTTCATGACCTTCGCGATAAATTCTTTCTACTAAAGGTATATTATTTTCTGAATTAATACCTGTAACAAAGAATGTTGCAGGAACATGCTTTTCCTTTAAAATATCTAAAATATGTGGCGTATAATCTTCATCAGGCCCATCGTCAAAAGTAATAGCTATTTGCTTTTGATTTTTTGCTCCATAACGTTTTACCAGAAATGAACTCGGAACTGAATCGTATTTTTCAGATATAATTAATTGATCGTTAGTATCGAAATGAATTGTTGCATTTCCTGCATTTGGTTCACTTATAATTTCCAGTATTTCGCCTTTTCCATCATATTCGACTGACGAAATTGCTCTTATTGTTTGCAGATTTTTATAGTTAAATGGATGTTTATTTAAAATATCTTCATTCAAATTTTTAGAATAAAAGCTCCAAATTCGGGAATCTTCAGAACCAATATACCACAATGAAATACCAGCTGTATTGTAATCTTCGGCTGTACGTAAAATATTAAATAATCCTGCCGCATCGTTACAATGAACTTCATGCTTTGTTACATCATCATCATCGTAATAAGACATTGATAAATCCGATTGTTTCATGTCGAACGAAACTCTCGTTTTATTCTCGTTTACTAATGAAATAAAATCGTTGTAAGTGATGTCTTTTCCAGTTCCTCCAATTGTCCAATCATAACCATAACCAGCAACGCAAAGAACAAATTTTTCTGATGGTACATCTTTCATTGCAATATCCAATGCATTTTCAATAAAGGGCAATGACGAAATGCTTCCAGGTTTTCCTTCAGGATAATGTTCATCATAAGCCATCAAAAAAATAAAATCGTAATACGATGCTAATTCTTTAAAAGAAAAACGTTTATCCATTGGATCAACATCTATCGAAGTTAAATATCCCGATGGTTGCAATACTGATGAAAGTTCTTTAGAAAATTTCATTAAATATGGAATCGTTGCATCAGGCAGGCTTTCTAAATCGATATTAATTCCTTGAAATTTATTTTGATCTAAAATAGTTTTGATCTTACTTATTAATAACGAACGTTTTAACGAGTCTTTTAATAATAGGAGAGTGCTGTCACCATTCCAAATGTCGTTGTAGTTATTACTTAACATAGGCATTATGGCAACTTTATTTTTTCGCATAACATTGAGCGAAGTTGAGTCAATTTGTAAGTCGAGATTGGCTTTCGAATCTTTTTGAAAAATCCATTCAGGAAGTACCATATTGAGATTACCAATATTCTTCTGCAGTGATGTTGCAGATTGTTGATCCCAATTGACATAAAATGCAGCTTTTACCGGTAAATTTATTTTTATTTTTCTTGGTAAAAATTGAGAAGTTTGATAAAAAGAATTTCTTCGTTTTGCCCTTATTTTATCTAAATGTAAAGCAAATGCTTCCTGTTCTGCATTTGGAATAAATGTCTTAGAACTATCTGTGTTTATTTCAGGGAATTTTTTTGTTTTATATGTTAAAACCTTTAAATCATAAAATTGTTTATGCATCAAAGAAAACAATACAGAAGCTATTCCAAGTACAAGGAATACGATAAATATTCTAATTAACCATACAAAACTATACCATCGAGTAGCTGAATTTGTTTGAAAAACCTGTTTATGCATTTTATGTTTTTTTAAGGTACCCAGACATTACCCGAAAGAGTAATTAAAGAAAGCATTTGTAATGAGTTATCGTAATATTGATAGTCTTTAAATTCGAATTCCGAATTTGTAAAATCCCATATATCATTCAACCAATCTTGATTTTCATGATTAATCATTGCACTTACTGCTAAAGGGCATACAAATGCAGGAATAGTATTAATTCCATTCCCTATTTTTTGTCCATTTAAATTATAACCACAGTTAATTTTTTCAATTGAATTATTAGTTTTTTGTTGAATCCATTCATTTATTGGTGTAAGAATACTATCAGCTTCAGAATTTCCAAAAAGTAATTTATCTAGAGCAATTCTCATTGGAACCCTACAAGCATTATAATAATAACTACCATCATTCGTCGATTCTAAATAATTGCTTGGTGCTGGTTGATATTTCTTATCGCGAAATACAATAAAATCGGGTATTAATCCAGCTTTTGGACTAAATTCATCTTGTAATTTTCCTAAAATTTTATATGTTTTTTCTAAAACCATTAACCAAGCTTTATTAGGTAAGTATTTATTAAAAATTCGCAATTGTACTGGCATAAAATCAGATGAACGAAAATCGTTGTAATCGTAATCGCTTGGATGCGATTCGTAATATTTCTTATCTTTTCATAAATCTCTGGATGATTATCATTGCTCATTAAAATGGTATTCATTTTCGGATTTATTTCATATTTCAAAATGGCATCAAGCATTTTTAATGATTCTGAATGATAGTCAATCATTCCATCATTTCCCCATTGTTCACTAGCCATTAATAATGAAAGTGCAATGTCAAAATCGCCATCCGAAGCCGATGTTTGGTTTCCATCTTTTTTGTTAGTTTCACAATTTTTTAAAATGCTCCACGACATCAAATAAGGATTGTTTGCACTAGGGTGAGCTTTATAAAATCGATACATTCCATCGAAAATAGTTCTTGCATCTTTATCGTAACCAGCCATTAAAACAGTGATAATCATTCCATATCCTTGACCTTCTGATACACAAATCGATTGAAATTTATCACCTGGTTCCATTTCTTCATCATCGAAAACATAGTATTCTTTTGAATCAGAACAATTATTTCGAACATAAGCATGCTTCCATTTATCATAAAATATTTCTACCGATTTATCTAGCTCTTTTTGACTATGGTTCGATGGTTTAATGGTTTGTTTCGCATACTCAGTATGTTGTGGAAATGGTCGTTTATTTGACGTTTGTTGTGCTGTTGTTTGAGTTGTACAGCCAACTAATACAAAAAACGAAAATACAATAGAATTGAGAATACTATAAAAACAGATTCGTTTCATTTTATGAATATTAATTCCATTCAACAATTATTTGATTTTGATCTCTTAGTCAAAGTTACAAGTAATAAAATCAAAACTAACGATTTAAACTTATTCATTATTTAATCTTTAGGCAATCGAATTTGAAACGTTGTGCCAACACTTATTTCACTTACAACAAATATTTTACCGCTATTTTTCTCAACCAATTCTTTACATAGTAATAAACCAAGTCCTGTTCCTTTTTCACCTTGTGTTCCAATAGTTGAAATTTTAGTATCCATTTTAAATAGATTTTCGATTGTGCTATTATCTATTCCAACGCCACTATCTGAAATAGAAATTATAACATCATTTGTATCCTCAAAGGTTTTTATTTCGATCAAACCATTTACATCAGTAAATTTAATTGCGTTAGAAATTAGATTTCGAAATACTGTATTCATCATATTTTTATCGACTAAAACCTCTGAATTCGAGGATAAATCGGTTTTAATTTCAATGTACTTATGATTTGCCATGCTTTTAAATAAATCAATTTCGTCATTGATTAGTTCATTAATTTGAATCGATTTATACCGAGGAACATTTTTACCTGTTTGTAAACTTGACCATTCTAGTAAATTTTCTAACAATTCAAATGTTTTCTTTGCTGCTTGATTTATGTACGTTAAATATTGATGTGTTTGTTCTTGAGGATAGTTATGAAATTCCTTTTGTAAGATATCCGAAAACCCTAAAATTGCATTGAACGGACTTCGTAAATCATGGCTTATAATTGAAAAGAATTTATCTTTAGTAGCATTTAAAAGTTTCAATTCGGCAATAAGTTCTTTTTGTTTTTTGTTTTCTTTTAGAAGCATATTAACTATTATCAATGTAATGAAAATAATGCTTATAGCTTGAATTATATCTATATAATTTATGATTTGTAGGTTGCTTTCCGATTGAGCCATTAAGTTAACTCTATTTGAATATAAATGCTCTTCTATTTCTTTAATAGCTGTGCAAAGATGAATAGATTCATGACTATTACCATTTATCCATTCTATTATACTTTTATTACTTATAAATTTCTTAAAAACAATTTCATTATTCTCCAAAACGGCTATCGAGCGTATTATAGTACTATCAACTAAACCATTTTTTTGAAGTAAAAAATGATTTTCTTTAATTAATTTGAATTCTTGATTTTTTAGTGAAATGATTTGATGTTTAATCTGTTCATCTGTATTATCTACATTGTCTTGTAAATCGTCGATAACAATGGTTAAATAGCTTAAATCGACGAGGTGACGTAAAACTAAATTTATAGCATTTTTCTTGTTATAAATACTTTCGTTTTGTCGAACAATCTGCTTATTTAGGAATGTATTCGCAAATAATATTAATGCTACAATTCCAATTAAAAACCAAATTTTAAAATATATACTTTTCATCGTTTTTCATATATAATTGTAAATATAAATCATTTACAAAGAATGTGAACGAGTCTATTGGGTATATCGTAATAATTTAAGGAGAATTTAATTCCTATTAAAGATTTCTTAATTATAACTCATAAAGTACTTTCAAAACCTCTTCCTGAATTGTTTTAACCCTAGCTCCACCACAATCGTAATTATTAGCCATAAAGGTAAAAGCAATCCATTTCCCAGAACGTGTTTGAAGATAACCAGCAAGATTTTTAACTTTCGTCATACTTCCTGTTTTTGCATGAACATTTCCAATTAAAACCGATTTCTTGCCAAAACCATCCATTGTTCCATCGCGACCTGCAGTTGGCAATGAATTGAAAAAAGGAGTAAAGTAGGGACTATGTCTTTTGTAATAACTTAAAAAATCGACCATAAAATTTGTAGTTATTAAATTGAATCTTGATAAACCACTACCATCAACTAATTCAACTCCTGGGAATTTAATTCCTCGTGCATGACAAAATTCAAAAAGTGAAACCAAACCTTCTTTGGTTCCTCCGTTTCCTTTGCTACAAGAACCAATTTCCTTTAATAATGTTTCGGCAAAGAGGTTAACACTATTGAAATTTGTTTCTTGAATTATTTTAGGAAGTTTTTCTGAAGCAAATATCTCTATTTCAACAAACGATCGATCATCAATTGATTTGTTTGCCTGATTAATTATTGTTGCAGATTGGCTTTGTTTTACTCCAATAGAATCGAGCATTTTACTCAATAAATCGACCATCATTTTAGGTGGATTTGGAATACATGCTTTAACAATAAAGTCGTTTTTTCCAGCAGGAATATCACCTCTAACAATCATGTGGTCGCTCGATGGAGTTTGAAAAACATAAGCATTATCGCCTCCTTTTCCCGAAACAACTTGGTTTTCTAAGTTAATATTTGGAATTGGTGGAAATGAATATTTAAATGTTGTTTGTTCACCTATTTTTGCTGTTGAAGAAAAATGTAATTCGCTCAAATTATCGAGCAGTGTTATACCATAAATTCCTGCTCCATAATAATTACCTAAATCTTCATAAGTCCAAGTACTTACAACTGGCCAATCTTCAAAATGCGATATATCTACTATTAATTTACCATTAACTGTTTTTATTCCAAAATTTTTAATTGCTCGAGCCCATTGCGAAACAAAATCGTATTGATTTTTCTTTTTATTAAAATAAATTGATCCAATAGTTGGATCACCGCTTCCATAAATATACAAATCGCCATTTAATACGCCATTTTTATCAATAGAACCACAATATCCAATTCGTGTTTTAAATTGAAAAGAAGTATCGAGAGTTTCGAAAGCCACACCTGTTGTAATGACTTTCTGAATAGAAGCGGGGACAAGACTCTTATTTCCATTAAAGTTTATGATTTCGATACTGTCTGTTAAATTACGAGCTGTAAACGCAATAAAAGCGTGTTGAAGAGATGTGTCGGTGAGTAATGCATTAATTCTTTTTTGAATCTGTAAGTTGTTTTGCGAAAAGCTATTAAACGATATAACAAAAGTTACTACAAAAGCAATGATGGAAAAGATTTTACGAGTCATAATTTTTTCAAAACAAATGAAATTTGAGTTAACAAAATTATTGCAAAATTTCCTACATTCGCTAAAAATAAATTGTTATTCCATGCCACAGAACGAAATATTGGCAAATCAAGAAATATATCATCTTGCAAGCCCCATCACAATTGAAAATGACGAAACAATTGTAAACCTCGAAGATTACTTTCTTGATGTACATTCAATAGTCGATATTTCGATAAGTTATGGTTTTCACGTCGATTATTCGAGCGATTTTAAAAAAGCTACTATTTCTGTACTTGATCATAATTATCAAACGGTATCGCTTTTAACCGTTAAAACAACATCAAATGTTTATAATATTATTCTACTTCGTTCACGCAAAATTCGTTGTAGAATAGAATATAATCCTTGGGGAAATCAAGTAAAAACAGTTCAAATAGCTGGTTCCTTAAATAGCTGGAATCCTGCACAACATTACTTTAAACAAGTTGGAGAAAAATTCGAAATAGAGTTTGATCTTGAACCTGGTATTTATTCATACCAATTAATTGCTGATGGAAACTGGTTTTGTGACCCAGAAAATCCTCAAAAAGTTGATAATGGTTATGGTAGTTATAACTCTTTACTCGAAGTTCGTTCTCCCTATGCAAAAGATGAAGCTGTAATATTTACCGAAAAAGCTTACGACAAATCTGTTGTTGTTCTTTCAGATAAACATGTTGATGGATATGTTGTACTATGGCAAAATCAAGTGTTAGAAGAACCAAATGTGTTTAGAAATGAAGATAAATTAATGATAAATATACCCGAACAAGCAGAATCATTACGTCGATCGTATATTCGTGTTTGGGCTTATAATAAAGGTGGTTATACCAACGATTTACTTATTCCATTGGAATATGGAACAGTTGTTACCGATGCTTCGAAATTAGATAGAAACGACAAAGAATCGCAGGTAATTTATTTCTTAATGGTCGATCGTTTTTCAAATGGTAATCCAGCTAACGATCAAGCAATTGATGAGCCTGACTTACATGCGAAATTGAACTATCATGGAGGTGATATTCAAGGTATTTCTCAAAAGCTAAAAGAAGGATATTTTACAAAACTAGGAGTTAATACCATTTGGATTTCGCCAGTTGTTCAAAATCCAACACACAGTTGTTCGAAAAATGGCAAAAAGAGTTCGGGATATCATGGATATTGGCCAACCGAAAGTACAAAAGTTGACACTCGATTTGGAACAAAAGAGATATTCAAACAAATGGTCGAAACCGCTCACGATAAAGGAATGAACGTAATTCTCGACTTTGTTGCAAACCATGTTCACGAAGATAATGAATTAATAAAAAAACATTCTGATTGGGTTACACCATTACATCTACCTGATGGATCTTTAAATATTGGACGTTGGGAAGATCAACGTTTCACAACTTGGTTTGACGAATTTTTACCAACGCTCGATTACTTTAATCCTAAGGTTGTTGAAGCAATGACAGACATAGCATTATATTGGGCATCGGAATTTAATCTCGATGGTTTTCGTCATGATGCTACAAAACATATTCCCGAAATATTTTGGCGTAGCTTAACAAAAAAGCTAAAAGGCTTAATGGCTAAAAATAATAAACGATTATATCAAATTGGCGAAACTTTTGGCGGAAGGGATTTATTAAAAACATATGTTAATTCTGGAATACACGATGGCCAATTTTCGTTTAATTTATATTACGAATCGCGCGCTGCATTCGCAATGCCTGAATTTAGTTTCGATAAATTGGCTATTGCTTTAGATCAAGATTTAAAAGCATTTGGTGAACATAATTTAATGGGAAATATTTCAGGAAATCAAGATTTACCACGTTTTATTTCTTATGCAGGTGAAGATTTAGGTTTCTCGCAAAATGCTGAACACGAATCTTGGGTTCGTTATATTTCGGTTAAAAATCCATTAGGTTACAAACGTTTACAAGCCTTAATGGCATTTAATTGTACAATTCCTGGTGTACCAATTATATATTATGGCGATGAAATAGGTATGGCAGGTGGTGGAGATCCAGATAATCGCCGTCCAATGAAGTTCTTTGGTCTAAATGAATATGAACAAGAAAATTTAAAAGTAACGTCTAAAATAATTAAAATTCGTCAGTCATTATTGTCGTTAATGTATGGCGAATATAAATGTTTACACGTCGACAAAAAGAGCTTTGCTTATCAACGAAATTATTTCGATGAATCGACAATCGTAATTTTTAATAAAAAAGATACGGAAACAACAATTTCAGTAAATCTTCCAAGTAGAATAGCTCAAAAAACGTATTTTAATAACTTTGATCAGCATTTTGAAATTGTTGGAAATCTACTCAAAATAACTATGAAACCATGGTCTTTTGAAATATTATCTACAAAAAACTTTTCAAGTATTTAATTACAATTATGAGAATAAAAGCCTTATATATAATTATTTATACACTTTTATTATCGATAAATATTTTTGCTCAAAAAACAAAAGATCGTTCAGGTTTTTCCTACGGTGGAGGCTTTGGAGCAATGATGGCAAGTGGTAAAAATGCTTTATTTTATAATGGTGCACCCGATAAACCAAATTCAATAGTTGCTGTAATTGGAAATCCTATTGAAGATATAAATTCAATAGACCAATCTAAATACTCGCAATTATATTCTGTTTTAAAAGATGATATTATAGGGATTCAATATCCAAGTAAGATGTCGTATAATCCTGCAATTACTTTACATGGTTATTTAGCTTATATTTTTGAAAGTCAAAATTCTATATATGGTCAATTAAAGTATTCATCATGTGTTACAAATGGCGTTTTTTCTTTAACATTAGCTTCGCCCGATACGAGTAGTTTTAATAATAGTGCAAATAAAATTGTTGAAGGTGGTATTAAAGCGAAAGAAAGTAGAGTTGATATTGAATTTGGATATCGTATACTCCTTAATAAAGAAAACAAAATTGTGCCCTTTTTAGATCTATTCGTAAATATAAACACTGTTGCTGTTAAATCACATGATATAAATATTACGACTTCTAATGGTACATTTACTTCAAGCATAATTCAACGCAATATTTCCAATCAATTTACTACTCAACCCGAAGGTGGAACTGGTTATGGATTTGGAACAACTATAGGAATCGAAGCTCCATTAAAAGAAAAAATGTATTATAATATTGGATTGCAAGGATCTATGAAAACAATTCATTTACTCGATAATGCAACATTAACTCCTCATTTTGATTTGTTTGCAAGAGTTTTATTTTAAATCAAATATTATGAAAATCAAAAATATATTTTTAACAATAAGCTGCTTTTGCTGCTTAAGTTCATTTTCGCAAGTTAAAACTGTTGAAAAAAGCTCAGAAAAACCAAAGATAAAATACATTTTCTTTATGATTGGCGACGGCATGTCGCTATCGCAAGTAGAAGCAACCGATTTATATCTTAAAAGTAAATCGCCTGAAGCAAAAGGTTTATTTCTAAAAAATATACCATTGGTTTCAATCGTTTCAACAAAAGCATATAATCATCCAATAACTTGTTCAGCAGCTGCTGGTACAGCTTTATCGACAGGAAATAAAACTTCACTTGGTACAATTGGAATGAATTTCGACCATACTAAAACTTTTCAAACAATTGCCGAATATTCTCGCGATAAAGGATATAAAGTAGGCATTTTAACGTCTGTATTTATAAACCATGCAACTCCTGCTGCATACTATGCAAAAGTAGGAGGACGAAACGATTATAATGAAATTGGAATGCAATTGGTTCGCTCAAAATTCAACTTTTTTGCAGGTGGAATAATCGAAAAAAGCGATGGCGACACAAATGTTTATGACTATGCAATAAAAAATGGTTACAGACTTATTAAAACCAAAACTGAATTTAACGATTTAAAACCAAGTAATCAAAAAGTTATAATCGGAAGTACGGAATTAAATGGAGCCGAAAATATAGAAAATTTGATTGATCGAAAATCTGGAACAGTTTCGTTAGCCGATTATTTAACGAAAGGAATCGAATTACTAAACAACGAAAAAGGATTTTTTGTAATGTGCGAAGGTGGGAAGATTGATTGGGCATGCCATGCAAACGATTTAGCAAGTATGGTTGGCGAAGTTAAAGATTTCGATAAAGCGATAAAAGTTGCTTTTGATTTTTATGAAAAACATCCAGATGAAACTCTTATTCTCATTACTGGAGATCACGAAACAGGTGGTCTTGCAATGGGAAATACATTTATGGGATATGAAGTAAATCCATCAATAATTGATAGTCAAAAAGTATCGAGCGAAAAATTTGGAGAGATTGTTAAAACTATGAAAAAACAATCGAATCAACTTTCATTTTCGGTTATGATGGATTCGGTAAAAAAGTACTTTTCATTAGGTAGAGGAATTAATCTAACAAACTATGATTCAATACGCTTAGAAAAAGCATTTAAAGTAAGCATTAAATCTATTTCTCTTAGTTCTGATGAGATAAAAATGTTATATGGCGATTATGAACCAGTAGCAGTAACCTGTTCAAAATTGATAGCAGAAAAAGCTGGATATGGTTGGACAACATTTGTACACACTGGAATTCCCGTTCCTCTAAGAGCAATTGGTAAGGGAAGTTATTTATTCGAAGGTTTGACTGATAATACTGAAATGGCAAAAATATTATTTGATTGTATTAAGTAATATGGCAATTAAGAATTATTCTATCATGTAACAATTGTTACAATTCATCTATTAATAAACACATATTTTTGCTTTATAAAAGTTAAAAATATGAAGTTTATACCAAACAAACATTTGCCAATCCAAAAGATAAGAAATAGTATACAATTGCTTTTCTTACTTTTATGTATATGGATTGGAATAGAATTTTATTTCTTTGTTTCTTATCTAAAATCGAATGGTATTACAGGGTCTTTTCATAGACCACCAGGAGTTGAAGGTTTTTTACCAATAAGTTCGTTAATGAACGTGTTATATTTCCTTAAAACAGGTATTGTACATTCATATCATCCTGCAGGTTTTTTTATTTTCATCGCAATAATGCTTATTTCCTTTGTTTTTGCAAAATCGTTTTGTAGTTGGTTGTGTCCTGTTGGTTTTCTTTCGGAATTACTATCAAAATTAAGGAAAAAATTAGGTTTAAAGAAAGTTGTTTTTATATCATGGTTCGATATACCATTAAGAACAATTAAATATTTGTTATTGGGATTTCTTGTATTTGTGGTTTCGTCAATGTCTATTATGGCACTTTCAGTTTTTTTAAATGGAGGCTATAATATCGTTTGTGATATTAGAATGTATGATTTTTTCGCCAACCTTACATTGGTTTCGTTAATTGTAATTGGAATTTTAATAATAGCAAGTTTTTTCATTGAAAGTTTTTGGTGTCGTTATTTATGTCCTTATGGTGCATTACTAGGTATTACTGGACTTGCAAGTCCAATTAAAGTAAAAAGAGATGTAAATTATTGTATCGATTGTGGCAAATGTAATAAAGTCTGTCCTTCAAATATAAATGTTGCAAAATCAAAATTTGTAATATCAGATGAATGTACATCATGTGCTCAATGTGTTGATGTTTGTCCAGTAAACGATACTTTACAATTTACGATAATTGCAACTAAAAAATCAATTAATAAAAAGTATATAGTCTTTATTATAACTGGTTTGTTTATACTAATAACATCAATTGCAATGTATACTGGGAAATGGCAAAATAAAATCTCAAAAGAAACTTATTTTCAATATTACAAAATAAGAGAAACACTTCATCATCATTAAATACATTTACATGAATCTTTTCTTAAAACATTAATAATGTCGAAAAATGTGAATGCTAAATGTTGATAACTTATTAAAAAAAACATCAAAAAACAGTAAAATTGCTCCATTTCAATAACATAGCTTGTTGATAAGTTTAACCAAGTTTTTATAGTCTTTTCATAAACAATGAAACTCATGTGTCGTAAATTTAATCAACATCAATAATTCCGATGTTGCTTTTATAAAACGTTGATATGAAATATTTTAACATATTATTATTACTTCTGTTTGTTAGCCTTTCGTCTTTTTCACAAGAGTGTAAAGATTATTGGATGGATAATGGCGTAAAAACAAGTAATGATGGTTATTCTATCGTTCCAGAAGCGTGTATGAGCAAATTACTTGCAACTGATGAATCTTTCGAGCTACCTTTTAAATTGATTCAAAATAAGGATTATAAAATGACCGTAGTTACTTCATTTAAATATAAAGCTTACATTACTTTGTATGATAGAAATAATGGAACTCTTATTTACAATAATATTCTAAATGACACAGCACAAGTAATAGAGTTTCAAGTAAAAGAAAATAGCGAAGTTCGTGCAGTACTTGCCTTACCCAATAAAGCAGGGAAAAAGCAAGTAGGGGCCTTTACTGTTAAACCCGATAGGTATTGTGTAGGTATTCGACTTGAATCGATGGTTACTAGAAAATAATTAACACTTAAATGTTTCTTTATTTCCTCTTGCATTTTCTATCTAAATAATTTTTAACTATTTAAGAATAGTTTGTCGTTGCCAATCGAGACATGCAGGTAAAATCTTTAACTTTATAGGCTTATGGAATATTTTTATTCTGTTTAACTTTTCTTTAAAATCCATTAATTAATGGAAAATATGTTGATACAAAATAGGTTCAATAAGAAATACTGATGCATTATATAGCATGTGAAAAAATATTCCATACCATATTGTTCTATATCGAAAGCGAAAATAGCCTAAAATCATTCCTATACTAAATAACCAAGGCAACGAAATGACTGAAAAATGGATAAATGAAAATAAAATACTTGAAATTAGAATAGTAATTTTAGGTCGCGAGAATCGTAATAAATGATTGAATAAAATACCACGGAACAGCATTTCTTCAACTAAACCTGGTAATAATGACACAAAGATTAATCCATATAAATATCCATTTGTAGTATTACTAGAGAAAATATCGAAATAATTACTATTTGGAATATCTGTTAAAGTATTTATAAAATGGGCAAGAACAACAACTAAAACAGCTATTACAGGTGCACCAACAATAATTTGAATTATTGGTTTTAAATTTAATTGAAGTTTAAATAGTTTAAAAAAGTTTTTGTAATCGAACAATACAAATATAATTGTAACCAGAGCAAAAAGACTTTGAAAAATTATTTCGGAAACGATTAATGGCTGAGATATACCACGAATAGAAGCCGAAATTATTAATACAATTATTCCAAATAGAACGATACTTTGAGTAAAATACTTTTTATTACTATCATCGAAATCTATTTTACCACCTTTAAGTTGATTTCCACAATCAATACAAAAACTAACTTTAGGAGAATTTTGTTTACCACATTTAGAGCAATGCATTATTCGTTTTCGGCTATTTTATATTTATAAGCACCATAAGCAGCTCGAATAAGTGCAGCACTAAAAAGTACTTTCATAATTATTCCTTTTGCTATCGATAGTGGATCTATAATTGTCATTAAAATTATCATAGCCATATAGACTAATACACCCGAAAATGTTGCTGCAAAAGGATTTTTCTTCGACCAAAACCCAAAACAAGCAAATAATGCTGCAATAGCTAAATTAATAATTAACGCTACCATATTTTCATTGCTAGCATATAAAATAATTCCTTGAAGAACTGTAAAACTAGCAATTACATAAAGTATTATTCTAGCTTCTTTAATCTTATTTTCAACTCCATCTTTACCAAATTTAGTAACAGTATATTTAATACTAAATTGCTTTTGTTCTTCTTCGCTAGCATTAAATGGATATCCACAGGAACCACAGAAACTATCTGTTTCGTTATATTCTGCTTTACAACAATAACATTTTAGTTTTGGTTTTTCGACTTCTAGTTCTTCCGACATAATTCATGTGTTTAAAATTTCAACTTTTCTCTCTTATGATAAACTACAAATTTATTTTAATTTTTATATATGTTTAGGCAAATTCCATAAACGCAGATAAAGCTTTTTAAGTAATGAATTCCATACAAATATATATGCTAAAATACCAATCCAAAATGTGTACTGCCAAATTGTGTTTATTAATGCATAATATTCGGGCGAATATCTTACATCGATAGAACCGTTACTTAACTTTTCGTAGGTTTTATATTTATCGAAATATGAACTTTGATAAATATTAAAGGTCTTAATGATAAATGCTAAAACTATAATTCCTAGAATTGGAAATATGATGTTTAACAATATACATGCTTGATTTATTACAACATTATACTTTTGGGTTTTAAATCGAACAACAAAATAGATTAATAGTAAACAAGTTAAAGTCATTATTCCATTTAAAAAGATCGTATAGTTTTGAAATATAGCTTGAAATATACCTAATAATGTAAGCAAAATTGCAATTAACGATAAGCCAAGTATAAATTGTTTCCATACAACTTGTTTAAATATTGAAAATAAAATAGTTGCATAAAATAAAAAGATAAAAAGTGCTAACCAAAAATTATAATGATGAAAGAATCGATGCCAATCTTTCGATTGACCAATGTTTTCCATATTCGTTTTAATATCAATTATATCTTTACTTAAATGTTTGTAAGTAAAACTTTCACTATAATTATTTGCATAATAATCATTAAAAACCGACTCTTTATTGATAAAATGATTGTTAGAATATTTCGAAAGTAAACCACTAAAATTTTCAATTTCTTGTTTTGCAACAATAGAGTCTCTCCTAATATTTTGATTAAATTGAAACTGATATATTGATTGTTCATTTATATCTCTAATACTATACATGTAAAACGATTCATACGATTCATCAAAGTATAAATGTGGACGGTTAAATTTAAAAACGCCTCTTTGATAGAAAATAAAATCTCTTAAAACTTCGTTGTAACTTTCTGATTCATAATTCCTATTGTTTTTATTTTTATAATAGTGTATATAAGAACTATCACTGGTAAAGTAGCTATACAAGACTTTAGAATTATCATAACGGTTGTCATCTTCAAAAGGAAAAAAGCAAATACCTTTATTGTAATAAATACAATCTTTATAAAACTCATTATCCGAAACCACGTTTCGTACTCGTGAATCGAGTATTAAGCATGTAGATAAAGGAATACACATTGGTAAAGCTAAGGTTATAAAATATATTATAAAGACATAGAACTCTCTATATTTAGATTGTATTCCATGTAATTTATCGACATTAAAAAGTGACAGTTGTTTTAATAAATAGATAAACCATGCAATGGCTGGAATCAGAAATAAGACAAATATTTGACCGAAGAAAGTCTCTGAAGGTACAGAATTACAATCAACCTTAATTGCAAATCCAATTAAGGAAAATATGGAAATTATAATAAATCCAACATAAAGGTTTAAATGAATTCCAGTTGCCCACAACCAGGGATAATTGATTCGCAATTTACTATCAATATCTTTCAAAAATTTGGGTGAATATTTTAAAATAAATTTCATTTTGATTAATATTTATCGTTAAATAATTTCTTTGTAGAGCCAGTAATATCGCGATAATACTGGAGATCTAATTCCTTTGCAATTAGCCTTTTCAAGAATTCTTGCTTCGAATATATATTTGGACAAGTAACTATAAATGCCGAAATAGACTGTTCTATTTTTAAATCTTGCCAATCATTAAAAACTGAATTTAATTCTGCATAGTCAAATTTACCTGCTATTTCGAATGTATTTGTAGTTTCGTTCGAACTAAATTCTTGTAAGCTTCCATTGAACACTGCTCTTCCATTCTTCAAGAAAATAATTTGATCGGAAACAGTCTCAACTTCGTGTAGTTGCTGTGAACTTAAAACAATACTTACAGGATTTCGCAACGAATTTGATAAATTCCGTAAATCATTAAGCATTAATTCCTGAGCATGCATATCAAGATTTGCAAGTGGTTCATCTAACAATAATACAGATGGTTCCCAAACTAAAGCTTTGGCAATTTCAAATCGTAAACGATATCCACTCGACAACTGATCCCAGCTGTGATCAACAAAATTTGTTAATCCCATTCGGTGGATTATAAAATCTGTTTTTTCTTTGTTTAAATCACCATTTATTCCTTTTATTGCAGCTGTAAACGAAACATTATCACCAGCTTTTCCATACCACTTTTCGATTCTTTGTGGAACAAATGCTATTTTAAGCTTATTCTTAGTCCAATTAGAGTTCCATTGTCCATCAAAATTATATTCTATCTTTCCAGTATCGCTCGATAAATCGCCTGCAATCATTCGTAATAGCGTTGTTTTTCCATTACCATTTTCTCCAACAATTCCAATTATAGAACCTTGCGTTAATTCAAGATTTAAAGCATTTAATTTGAAATTCTTAAGTTTAGATTTAAATTCTTTCGAAATTTCGATTGCTTTACATAAAAGATGTTTCGATGCTATTTTAGGATCAATAGGTTCTAATATTAATGCTTCGACAAAAGAATAATAATCTTCTATTAGATTTGGACTTTCTATTTTATTTTTTCCCAATTCTTTCGCTTTATTATATTGAATTCTTAAATCAATAGCTTTATCCTTATGAAATTGGGAATATTCTAAATCGAAGCAAAGATCTAAAACTCGAATACCTGCTCTGTTTAAATCATCGTTATCGAGATATTGCGTTATTTCTTGATAACGCTGTTGGATATAATTGTTATTCATAATGATACTATTTAATTTATGACTAAAAGCAAACCCAATTTCCAATATACAGGATTACAACTTATTATAATATTTTCTGTTTCTCTTTTCCATTCATACATAGAATACTGAATACCTCCAAATTGAATAAAACTAGAAAAATGTGTTGTGAAAAAGTAACTAATTTCTGGATTTATTGAAAAACTAAAATACGTTGTTTCCGAAGTAGTTTCAGCTCCAATACGATAAGCCATACTGTCGCTTTCAGAAATATTCGAATTAAAATGTGGTAAATTATATCCATCAATTTCTATCGAAGATACTTTCGAATGTATTTTGCCTGTACCAACATTAAAATTACAATTAAATATCAATTTTTCTGATAATGAATGGTTATATGCTAAATTTAGTGTCGGAATTATTGCATACGATTTATTCTCAAGCATAGATAAATGTAATACATCATCTATTTTTAGTTGATTCGTATTTAATTGATTTGAACGAAGAAAATTTATTCCAACACCAATTTCAATTTTGTCCGAAATAAATTTGCCAATACTTGGATTAATTTGAAGTAAAGATTGTTTTTCGTTATCTGCATTTGAAATAACACCTGAGCCTTTTATATCTTTTATATAATTCCCATCTAATCGTAAAATATATTTCCCTTTAGATGCTTGCCCCCAAAGGATACCAGTACTTAAAACGATAAAGCTTAGAACAATAATTTTTCTCATATTATGATGATTGTTTTTGAAATAATTGTTTTCCAAAGATAAAATTTTACTTTAAATTTTAAGCAATTTAAGCCAAGCTTTATAGTATTAAATGCTAGTTTTTATTATGTAAATATTTTTCACTTTTTATAGTTTTCGGTATTTGTTTGATAATATCTTTGCTTATTAATTAAATTATAATGAACGAATATATTTTTCCATCACGAAAAGCTGAAATTGCAAATGCAATAACTCATGGCTTAGGAGTACTTTTTAGTATCGCTGTTTTTATCGTGGTATTTTATACATCGAAATATTCTGAAACACAAAAATTTCCTCTTTATGTATTTGCAGTAAGTATGCTATTATTATATCTGTCATCAACAATCTATCATCTTATTATTGATGTAAAAACAAAAACCTTATTTCGTTTGTTCGATCATATCAATATTTATTTTCTCATAGCAGGAACTTATACACCATTTCTATTACTTTGTGTTAAAGGACTTTTAGGATGGTTATTTTTTAGTTTATTATGGGCTGTGGCAGTCTTTGGAATTTTTTACAAATTATTTTTATGGAAAAAACATCCTAAATGGTCTTTGTTTATTTACATAGGCATGGGATGGCTTATAGTATTTATAGTTAAACCAATGTATAATACATTACCCGCTATTGGTTGGATTTGGTTATTTGCCGGAGGATTAAGTTATACAATTGGAACAATTTTTTACTCTTGGAAAAGTAAAACATTTAATCATGCAATCTGGCATTTATTTGTTTTATTTGGAAGTGTAAGTCATTTTATTGCAGTCCTTTATATATAATTATTTCAATATTATTTTCTCTTTTTAAAATAATAAATCAAACCTATTGCGGAAACAGCTGTCCAGCATATTTCAAGAATAATAAAAGGAATATATTTTAATAGAATCGATGCCATACATGCCATTCCAGCACCTACAACATTCATAAGTAAATACAGAAAATCATCTTTAAATAATATATTTCTAAGATTAAGAAAATATGCTATTAATAAAATTGCAACTCCTATTGAACCAATCCAATCTGTTAAATTCATACAATAATTATTTATCGTTTTTATTCAAAAAGTTCTTTATCATTTGTAATAAATAGCCTGGGTAAGTATTCCCTTCAGAAGTTCCAGCACCTTTTACATCTGGTCCAAATGTAATTGAATCACCTAAAGTAATTATTTTATTGCCTTCATTAATTAAATCATTTTTAACTAGATATTTAAAAATTGCTTCTGCAATAAACTTATAACCTTTTTCAGTTGGATGAACTCCATCGGCATATCCACAATTTTTAATATTTTTAATGTATTCGTCTTCGTTATGTTTTGGAATTCCATTATCAATAAATAACTGAAATAAATCAACAAAAAACAAATCTTCATCTATTGCCAATTGTTTGTTAATTTTTCGAACTGAATCGAGTTTTATATTTGGAGATATATAATTTGTAAGTTGCTTTATATTAACACCAATTGTAAGTGTATCAATAGGTGGGGAACTTAGTAAAATGACTTTAATACCTTTTGATTTAAGTTTTATAACTATCTTTTTTAAATTAACAGAATAATCTTGAATCGACATTTTCTTTCTTGCATGAATCATATCGTTATTACCAATCATTAAAATTACGAAATCGGGATATTCCCAACGTAAATCTCTGTCCATATGTTCAAGTATATCTGCAGTCGAATAACCACAAACTCCCTTATTAATAACTATTTCGTTATTACACGATTGTAATGTTAAACCAAGAGCAATTAGTTTTAAAACGTTTCTCATTTAAATAAAAATATAATTAGGTATTTTAAATATGAAACTAATATATTCCAAAATGTTTTATATCAAAACCTTCGAAATAACTAATCTGCCATTTACCATTTTTATAAACTGCATGTGCTTTGTTTATTAGTTTTAAATTATTAGAATCGACCTGCCATGACCAATTAAATCGTACCGAATCTTTGTTAAATTCAAAATTAGATAATGAAATTATATTCCAATATATGTCAGGATATTCTTGGCATTCGCACCAATGGTCGTTTTCTGGTTCAAAAGAAGGAACATCATCAATACTTCGCCACGATGGATCCGACTTTTTAAGTGCATTATCCATTTTTAAAGCAATTGCTTGATAATTTTTTAAAAAATCCTTTGAGAAATAGTTTGTCTTTTCAAGTATTTTTAATCTTTTCTTATGTGACTTCCAATCTATGCCAGTATAAAGCGATTTACTTATTTGATATGGGAAATCGACTTTTCCCGAATCGCTTTGATGCCATTTAAAAATATTTCTAACAAGAATTGTAAGTTCTGTACTATCTTTTTTAAATTTCGCTATTGTTTCTGCATCATTTCTATTTCCACAATTTGTAAATAAGAAACTTATAACAATTAATAAGCTAATACTTCTAATATTTTTCATTCTGAATTTTAAAATATTTAAGAAAAATTTGAACAAAAATACCGATTAATTTAAGGACTTTTAATTCTAATAATAAAAATCATTAATATAATAAGTTGATTGATTCTATTTCTACATTCAAAACAATTTAAATGATAATAAATCTTATTTAATTTCTCTCAAAATTTTCTGAGTGAATTCCATTGCATTTTCATATTAACTTACTATTCTTGTATACCAATTTTCTTATAAAACTTTAACAACAAAATAATGAAATTCAGCTTTCTATTCATATTACTTACGTTATTGTTTGGACAAAACGTTAAATGTCAAAAATACACATTTGATAAGGACCCAATTTGGATTAAACCTGTTGAAATCCCCAAAAACAGTACGTTTGAGAAACACGATATTGCTTCTGGTTACTATTTTACATTAGTTAATTATCAAGTAAATTTAAATGAAGATGCATATTATAATAGAGAGGTTATAAATATTACATCTTATAGCGGAATTACTAATGCATCTCAGTTATTAATAACATACGATACATCATATCAGAAACTAAAAATCCATCATCTTTTTATTTGGAGAAAAGGAGAAAAACTTGATCGAACAAAAGATTTGAGTTTTGAAATCATGAATAACGAATATAGTCTTCAAAAAGGAATCTACATGGGACAAATAACTGCATACGATAACCTTAATGATATACGAAAAGATGATTTAATCGATTTCTCATATACATTAATTGGTTCAAATCCGATTTTTGACAAAGAAAAATATTTAAACTTACCAATAGAATCGACCAATCCTTTAGATTTATATTCTATTCGAATACTATATTCAAAAGATAAAAATTATACTTGTAAATGTGTCGATTGCGATAGCGTGGAATATGTAAATAATATTGAAGATAACAATAATGTAATACTTATTAACGCTAAAAATGTAAAACCTTCTAAATACGAAGATAATATGCCAAGTTGGATTACACCATATAAATACTTTACATTAAGTAGTCTTAAAACTTGGAATGATGTAAATATCTGGGCGCAAAAGGTTTTTGCTTTAAAACAAGAACCAAAACTCGATATCGTTTTCAAAGAAATATTTAAGGGTTCAGAAACTTTAGATGAAAAAATAGATAAGATTATCGATTTTGTTCAAGATGACATTAGGTATATGGGAATAGAATCGGGTATAGGAAGTATAAAACCTTTTCCTCCAGATCAGGTTGTCAAACAGCGATTTGGAGACTGTAAAGATAAATCATTGTTGTTAGTTTCATTGCTTAAAAAGATTGGAATTAAAGATGCACATCTTGTTTTGGTTAATACAAATATGCAACATGAATTAGTAAAACAATTGCCAAGTAACGAAATTTTCAATCATTGTATCGTAACATTTAATCATAACGATTCTACGTATTGGGTCGATCCGACAATTATTCAACAAGGTGGTAATTATAAGAATTTAGCAAATTACGATTATGGGAAAGTTCTTATTATTGGAGGACCTTCTGATTCACTTCCAACAATGAAAATTCAAAGTAATAAATCGGGAATTAATATTGTTGATGAGTTAACATTAAAATCTTTTACCGACCCTGGAAGATTACTTATAAAATCGAATAGATTTGGATTAGAGGCAGATAGTAGAAGATCCTTATTAGATCATTATACATCAAAAGATATTACAAAATCGGTTGCAGATGAATTAAAGCTAATTTATCCAACAATAAATAGTATTGATGATTTGAAAGTTGATGATGATATCATTAATAATAATGTAATGACAACATATAATTATGAAATTGATGGTTTTTGGCAAGATGGAGATAAAAAATCGGATATAAATAATAATACAGCTGGTTATTGGATGTTTAAATTCGAACCACAAACATTATATCAATATTTAAGTGTTTCGGCATGTGTTGAAAGAAAATATGATTATCTAATAGATTATCCTTTAAATTTTGAATATAAAGTAATTTTTAATTGCCCAAAAGAAATGATTGTTTACGATAAGTATAAAAAAATTGATAATGTAGCTTTTACTTTTGAAGAAAGTATCGAACAACTAAGTCGCACATCATTTCAAATTATTTATACTTACACAACAAAAGTAAAGTCTATTAATACCAAAGATTTTGTAAAGGTTTGTGAAGAAAAAAATAAAATATCAAAATCCTTACCTTTAGTAATTTACTTTAAAAAATAATGAACTATGAATAAAATATTTACATATATAATGTTCTTGTGTTTTGTATCGAATTCACTTTTTGCACAAGATACACTTACTTTTTATTACAATAAAAATTGGGAAGTAATTAAGAATAAAAACATCGCTGTATACTATAGAAAAGCATTTGTCGATGGTAATAAATTATGGAATGTACATGATTATTTTATGAACGATACACTACAAATGTTAGGATCCTATAAATCGAAAAAATTTCAATCAAAACATGGACATTTTACTTATTATTATGAAAATGGAAAGAAACAATCTGATGGTAATTATGTGAATGACAAGATTGAAGGTTTCTGGGTATATGGTTTTGAAAATGGAACTAAAAAATCGGAAGGAAATTTCATTAACGACAAAAAAGAAGACATTTGGAATTATTGGCACGAAAACGGCTTTAAAAAATCTACGGGAAAATATGTAAACGACAAAGCCGAAGGTATTTGGGAATATTGGTATGACAATGGTCAAAAGAAATCGGAAGGATTGTATGTAGCCGATATGGCCGAAGGTATATGGCGATATAAATTTGATAGTGGTGAAAAACGATCGGAAGGCAAATTTATAAAAGATGAAAAAGATAGTATCTGGAAATATTGGTATAAAAGTGGTCAGATAGAATCCGAAGAAAATTATACTAGAAAAGCTTGCTTTTCAACTATTGGATATTTCGAAAATGGTAAACAAATGTTCAAAGGAAATTATGTTGATGGAAAAAATACAGGCGAATCGACATATTGGAATGTTAAAGGAAATATGACATATAAAGGTTCTTACCTAAATGGAGAAAAAAATGGAGAGTGGGACAAATATTTTCCTAATGGAGAAATTATGAAACTCTATTATACAAATGGTGTTTTAGAAGGAAAACAACTAGGAGGAATTATAGTAAACGAGGATTAGTCATTTAGTTCAAATCTTCATTTTAAACTTCTACAATTTCATTATTAATAAAATACCATAAATAACCTTTCGTTTCATATCCCATATTTTGGAGTAGTGATATATATTCCGAAACTTGTTTGCGATGTTCATTGCTCTTTTGTTTTGTAAATTTATAATCGAGAACGGTAGCGGAATTGTCTTTTATCATTATTCTATCGGGACGTTTCGAAGTAGAATTTGAAAGTAAAATAGTTGTTTCGGAAAGCAATGTAGAATTACCATCAAACCATTTTTTAGCATGAGAACTATTTAAAGATTCGGTTAATATATCTTTTATATTTTGAGTTTCATCTCTTGTAATAAATCCTTTATTATAAGCATTTTCAATAGAACTATCTATATCTTGTATTGAAGTAATATTTGCAAGTATTTCGTGCATTACAATGCCATATTGATTGCGTTTACCAGACTTTTCAAAATCTTCGAAAAACTCTTTACCGTGAGTTGCAAAAACAACGTTTTCCGATAAATTATAACAAGGATAATTACATGCTATTCCTGCTGCAAAATTTTGCTTTATTGAATAGTTATTTTGTAATATTCCCAATTCGTATTTATCGTTTTCTTTATCAACAGCTTCGTACAATAATCCCGAAACGGTTTTAATATCTTTCGATTTTGAATTTGGTATTTGACAAAAAACATACATTGCATGTTCTGCTCTTGTAAGTGCAACATAAAGCAAATTCAAATTATCGATATACTGTTGAATCTTTTCTTTTTGAAAATCAAGACAATAATGAGAATCTTTTAGTTTCGAATTAAATGCAATTGGATGAATTGGAAAAGGTACTTTCGAATTTGTTGCCCATAAAACATTATTCTTATAATCTGTTAAATCCCATGTACAATATGGTATTATTACAGCTTTAAATTCTAATCCTTTCGATTTATGAATTGTAAGCACTTGAATAGCATTTTGACCTTCGGGAAGTTTTACAGAAATGCTAGAACCTTTTTCTGTCCACCATTTTAAAAATGAGCCTATTGTACCTTCTGACTTTATTGTATGATTTAAAATAATATCCTGAAAATCTTTAAGGTAGGGAATCTCTTCTTTGGTAGCTAAATTGAGCTTTGAAATGATCTCTTCGCTCTTTTCAAACAACGAAACTTTATCTTGTAACCGAAGTCCAAAACATTCTAAAAAGTCATCATAATTATTCGCAGTTATCGATTCCGATTCTTTTGAGAATGTATTATAAAACTCCTCTATTACAGCAGCTTTAGCAATTTTATCTTTATCATTTATCGAAGCTCGAATTATATTTATTATTATACGAATTGCGGGCGATTTTCCTAATTCTAATGCTTCGGAAGAAACAACATCGTAACAGTATTTTGAATTGCCAACCGATTTTTTATAATCGAGCAATGTATTTACTACTTTTTTGCATTCTTTATTTCCACGAAGAATAATTGCAATATCAGATGGTGCAAATCCTATGTCTTGAAGTTGCTCAATTAAAGCAGGTAATTTCTCAGCAATATCATCTTCGTAGCTGTCTTTTGCAAGAAATTGAACAGAAACAAAACCCTCATTATTCATTCCATCGGGTGTTAACTGTGCAACATCATTATATGCAGTATTCATCACATCCTGAAGTGTTTCAGGCAATTTACTTTTATCAGTAATTTCAGTATCAATTGCTGTTTGTAACAATTGTTTGCATGAATCGAAAACCTTATTATTAAATTTTATAATATTTCGCGAACTTCGATAATTAAACTGCAAAGAATGACTTTCAATTCTGCCTTCGTATTCATCGTAAATTCGTTTACCTAATAATGTCCAATCGCCATTTCGCCAACGATAAATCGACTGTTTTACATCGCCAACGACCAAACTTTTATTTCCTTCTGCCAAACTATTTTCAACAAGTGGCTTAATATTTTCCCATTGTAACGACGAAGTATCTTGAAACTCATCGAGCATAAAATGCTTTAGAAAAGTGCCAATTTTCTCATATAAAAATGGCGCTGGATTATCGTTAATGATGTTTCTTAACATCATGTTATTGTTCGATAAAAGATGTATGTTATTTTCCCTACAATAATCTAAAACTTTACGATGTATCTTTGTAATTACGGGAAAAGTAAATTGATATTCGAGTAATATTTGAGCTGTTGTATAATCAGCTTTGATAAAATTCCATAGCTCAACACTTACTTGTAAACATTTAACCAAGCCATTGTTTATTGCCATCTGAATTTCTGCTTTTTTATCGCTTTTGGCTGATATTAACTTTGCTGGATTCTCGATTGCTTCTGTAACTCGATTTAATGGAAAATATTCGCCATTTCTAATCTTGTTAAAATGATTTATAGCTCCAGAATTTCCATAACTAAAATCAGCTATTTCTAAACCACTACGTTTTATAATCTCGTCAGCTTTATCGGCTATTTCAATAAATTGTTTATCAGTATCTTTAATAAGTTTTCGATAATCTTTATAGATGTTTTGAATATGTTCTTTATCGTCGAAAAACTTTTTTTCGGTATTCAAAACTGTAGCTACATGTTCATAAAAAACTTCGCGACCAATATTCAAAATTTTACGTCGAACATTATAGTTTTCACCACTATCTATTTGATTCGAAATAAAATCTTGGAGCCATTCTTTTAATTCGTCGTCTTGATCGATATCAATAAAAAGCTGCTTTACTGTCAATTCCAAAATTCGATTATTATCTAATTCAATATTTTGCAAAGCATAAATTCCCAATTCTTTTGCAAAGTTTTTTACTATTCTTTGGAAAAATTTATCGATCGTTTCAACAAAAAAGAAAGAATAATTATGTAGAATTTGATTAAGAATATTACGAGCTTTATCTTTTATTTCCTGAGGTTGTAATGCGAATTCCTTCTTAAGAATATCAGCATAAGCAGTTTGGTTTCCACATGAAAGTTCATATAGTTGTTTAATTATTCTTCCCTTCATTTCGGCACAAGCCTTATTGGTAAAGGTCACTGCAAGAATGTTTTTGAAACTCATTTCGTGTTTGAAAAGAAGTAGTAAAAATTCGCGAGTGAGCGTAAACGTTTTACCCGAACCAGCAGAAGCCCTATATGCTAAAAGTTTTGACATTTTTTTAATTATGGTTTCGGAAAATTACTCTATTTTTGGGGACAAATTAAAAAATTAAAAGAATATTTATGAACAGAATGCTTGGTAGAGTAACCTTCTCAATGATTAAACCTGACGCAGTTAACAAAGGATATACAGGTGCAATATTAAAAATGATGAACGAAGCTGGATTTAGAATTGTAGCGATGAAACAAGTACGTTTAAGTACAAATGCTGCTCGTCAATTTTATGCAATACATAACGAACGTCCTTTTTACGAGGAATTAGTTGCATTTATGACTTCGGGACCAATAGTATCGTTAGTTTTAGAAAAAGAAAATGCTGTAGAAGAATTTCGTAAATTAATCGGAAATACAGATCCAAGTAAAGCAGGCGAAGGAACGGTACGAAAATTGTACGCAGAAAGCATGCAAAAAAATGCTGTTCATGGTGCTGATAGCGATGAAAATGCATTACGTGAAGCAGCTTTCCATTTTGCAGGCAAAGAGATGTTTGACAAAGATGGAGTTTGTATCGGATAAAAACACTTTAACCGGATACACAAAGTATCCGGTTTTTTTATAAATAAACTTAAAACCTACTATTATGAAACGCTTTTTTGTAATTCTGATGATTTTTGCAGGACTTAGTACCTTTGCTCAAAATGGTAAAGAACTTAAGGCTACTGATGCTGATGCATTAGTTAAAGTTTCTGTTATGGATATGAAAAATAAACCATCATCGGGTGATATTATAACATTAATTAGTAAAGATAATCAAACCGAATATACTGGAGTTACTGGCGATAGTGGATATTTTAAAATTGTAGTACCCAATGGTGATAAATATATCGTTAACTTCCGCTCATTTGCTGGTGAACAACGATACAAGGAAATCGAGATTCCTAAGTTAGATGGTACTGTTGAAATGAATCTTATGATTAAATATGAATTACCAGAAGTAGTCGTTTTAGAAAATGTAACATTCGAAACATCAAAAACCACAATAAGAACTCCATCTTTTCCAATGTTGAATAAGGTTGCAGAACTTTTAAAAAACAAGAAAAACATGGTAATAGAAATATCTGGCCATACCGATAATGTTGGTGAAACATTAGCAAATCAAAAACTATCGGAAGGTAGAGCAATTGCTGTTAAAAATTATTTAGTTGCTAAAGGCGTAAAACCAGAACAAATTACAGCTGTTGGATATGGTAAAACAAAACCTATTGCCGATAACAATACAACGGCTGGAAAAGCTACTAACCGTAGAATCGAAATTAAGATTTTAAAACAATAAACGTATTACAATTATTCTGAAACCCTTTAATTGATTGAATATCGTTAAAGGGTTTCTTTTTTAATAAACATCATGGATATAGTTGAATATTTATATAATGCATTTCCGTTTTACGAACGGCAAGGTAAATCGGGATATAAACCAGGAATGTTTAATTCTTTTGCATTAGACGAACATTTTGGTTATCCACATAGAAGTTTTAAAACTATACATATTGCGGGTACAAATGGCAAAGGTAGTACAAGTCATATGTTGGCTTCAATTCTTCAAGAACAGGGCTACAAAACAGGTTTATACACATCTCCACATTTAGTTAACTTCAACGAAAGAATTCAAATAAACGGAAAACCAATCGAAACATCTTTTATCGAAAATTTTGTTGACGCGAATAAAGTATTTATCGAATCACTTTCTCCTTCGTTTTTCGAAGTTACAACAGCAATGGCTTTTGCGTATTTTGCTGCTGAAAATGTTGATATTGCTGTTATAGAAGTAGGCTTAGGAGGTCGATTAGATTGTACAAATGTTATTTCACCTATATTATCTGTTATTACAAATATTAGTAAAGATCATAAAGATTTATTGGGCGATACATTAGAGAAAATTGCAGCTGAAAAAGCAGGTATAATAAAGTCAGGGATTCCAGTTGTAATAGGAGAGAGTCAATTCGAAACAAAACCTGTTTTCAACCTAATTGCTCAAGAAAAAAAAGCTTCTATTATATTCGCCGATCAAGAAATAAAAGTCAAAAGAATTGCTTGGCAACCATTTCAAAACTTCGAAATTGAATATGATGGTTTTATCAGAACCTATGAACTTGGTTTATTGGGAAAATATCAAGAAAACAATATTAAAACGGTAATTCAAAGTTTAAGGCTTTTGCAAGAAATAGTAACAATCGATCAATCTTCAATCGAAAACGGTTTACGTAATGTTATTAAAAATACAAGTTTGCAAGGTCGTTGGCAACAAATATCATCAAAACCAGATGTCTTTTGCGATATAGGTCATAACGAAGCTGGAATAGAATCGGTAATGAATCATATATCGCTTTTGAATTACGATAAAATTCATATTATATTAGGAATGGTTAACGACAAAGATATTTCAAGTATCATGAAATATTTACCGCGCAATGCCGAATATTATATAACAAAACCATCGATAGAACGTGCTATGGAGCTTTCGGTATTAGCTAAAAACTTCGAAAAAGAGGGTTTATTCTATTCAATTTGTGAAAATGTTGATGCTGCAATAAAAAAAGTAATAAAAAATGCCGATTGTAACGATTTGATTTTCATTGGAGGTAGTAATTTTGTTGTTGCAGATGCATTAAAATCTGATATTTTTTCTGAAAAGCTATTGCGTAATTAAAAAAGAACATATACATTTGCATCGCATTTGAAAAACACCTCAATGCATAAAAAAGGGAGTTTAGCTCAGTTGGTTCAGAGCATCTGCCTTACAAGCAGAGGGTCGGGGGTTCGAGCCCCTCAACTCCCACAAGACAGGACAAGGCTTACAGAGATGTAGGCCTTTCTTTTTTTAATCCTGGTTTAAACATGGTTTAAACATTTTGAGGAAATTGTTTAAACCAAGAAAACCCATTCAACCTTTTATTTATGGATCAAGACGAAATATTTATTGCGATTCAGAAAGAATGTTTCTCATTTATAGAAATTGGGGATTAAATCGAAATGATCCAAAATATATATGTTAGTTTATCTTTTTAATTGTTTTTAAATGACTTTTGTTTATTTATCAGTTTGAAAAAGGATAATATTTAAAATCAATTTACTTTTTCTAATTGTAATTATTTCAAGTTAAGATGCAATGTATTAAATATCAATTATTTACTAGTATTTTTGGGTTTAAACATTGGTTTAAACAATTTTGATAGAAGTATTTCCTAATATTACTTAAGTTAAATTGAAATAAATTTCAATCTTAAAGATTAACTTTGGATTTTTCGTTATGAAAATAAACTGTAAAAACATTTTTGAATCAATTTACAAATTAATCAAATGAAGTATACATTTTCAATACTTGTAAGTTTTGTATTTTCATCAATTTTGAATGCACAAGTAAATAAAAAGATTACTCTTGATAGTGCTGGTACTTTATATAAATCTTTTAACACAATAGATAAAAATACTATATCTAAACTTACCGTTGAAGGTCCGATTGATGCAAGTGATTTTGCATTTTTAAGAGATAGTCTTCCACAATTACTAGAACTTAATTTAAGTGAAGCTATAATTAAAAGCTATTCATTACCACAGAATTCAAAAAGATTTAGTCATTGTTCTCCGTCTGATTCTAATATAATTCCATCAAATGCTTTTTCTCAAATTCCGAGTCGCAGTACAAACCATATTAGATCAATTATACTTCCTAATTCAACATCTATAATAGGATATCGAGCATTTTTTAGCTGTAATTTTTTACAGTCCGTAAAGATTCCCTCAACTGTTACTATAATAGGTGAGAATTCGTTTAGTAATTGCGATACATTAACGACGATAATTATTCCTGATTTTGTAAAAACAATTTCAAAACAAGCATTTGCTAATTGTAAAATGTTATCTGAAATTTTCATTCCCAAATCTGTAACTTACATTAGTCCAGATGCATTTTTGAATTGTAATATAGAAATTACTGTTGATTCTGAAAATCTTAATTACTCGAGTCTAGATGGTGTATTATACAGTAAAAATAAAGACACTTTATATCATGTATCGCCACAAACTACAAGTTTTATAATACCTCAATTTGTAAAATGTATAGGAAGTTTCGCTTTTACTAATTGTAAAAATCTTTTAACAATAAATATTCCCTCATCAGTAATTTCTATTGATCAGAGTGCATTTCAATTTTGTACTAGTCTTTCTAATGTAAATATATCGTCTTCTGTTATTTCAATAGGACAAAATGCATTTTGGGCTTGTAATAATTTAAAATCAATTTTCATCCCAAATTCTGTTTTAAATATTGGTTCTGGTGCTTTTAGATTTTGTTATAATTTGAGTTCAGTTACTTTACCTCAAAATATTACAATTCTTAATAAAGACATGTTTTTAGATTGTAATAATTTAAAAACTATTACAATACCAGCCTCTGTTTCGAGAATTGATATGCCTTTTTTTGATGACTCAATACTAGTTGATATCAAAAATAAATACTATGTTATTAATAATGGTTGCTTGTACTCAAAAAAACAAGATACTTTATTCCATATTCCTTGTTCAAAATATGGCGATTTTCAGTTGACTTCAGGTGTAAAATATATTTCTAAAGATGTATTTTCGCGTCGTATTAATATTACTTCCATTGAAATACCTTCGACTATTTTGTCATTACCATCAAATCTGACTTGTAGCATTAATGTCGATAAAAATAATCCCCAGTATTCTAGTATAGATGGCGTTTTATTCAACAAAACACAAGACACACTTCTTCGCTATCCAATAAATTTGAAAGGAAATTATATAATTCCCTCTTCTGTTAAAACGATAGGTAATAAAGCTTTTGAAAATTGCAAATTTTTACTCTCAGTAACTTTTCCTTCTTCTGTTTCAACTATAGAAGAGTCTGCTTTTTCAAAATGTAAAAGTTTACAATTAATTAAAATTCCTTCTTCGATTTATAGAATTAAACATCTTGCTTTTTGGGGATGTAAAAATATTTCTTCAATTTATGCATATTCTGAATTCCCCCTTAAAATAGATAACTCCGTTTTTAGAGAAGTTGATAAATCGAAATGTGTACTATATATTCCTAATAAGACTAAAAATGTATATACAGAAGCAAAAGAATGGAAAGATTTTAAAAATATAATAGATACCCTTACATTAAATCATAATGAACGCAATTATAAAACAGGAATTGATACACTTCCTTTAATCCACCACAATCAAAATTTAAAATATATACCTGACAATATATTGAGAGAAATATTTAAAAAGAAAGGTTTTTTGACAAACGATTCACTTGATCTAAAAAAGATAAGTGATATTGATTACTTAGAAATAATGTTAACGTCAAGCAGTGATCAAAAAGCAATAAATCTTGAAAGTTTGCAGTACTTTACTTCTTTAAATATTTTAAAAATATATGGTGCAACTATTAATGTTTTAAATATATTTCCTCCGAACATCACAATGTTATATTGTTCAAATAACTCTATTTCCAAAATTGAAAATTTGCCTATAACATTAACTGATTTGGATTGTGAAAATAATAATATCACAAAACTCGATAATTTACCACCTAGATTACACAGCCTTAATTGTTCGAATAATAAAATTACAAGTCTAGATAAATTACCGTTAACTGTTGATTTTCTATTGTGTGAAAATAATTTATTAACTAGTTTGGATAAATTGCCTTCAAATCTTTATCGTTTAGCTTGTTCTAATAATAAAATAACTAGATTAGATAAACTTCCAGCGAATATTATTAGATTATATTGTAGTCATAATCAGCTCTCCGAACTTAAATATTTGCCAGTAAAATTAGAATATATCGATTGTTCGTTTAATAACATAAATAAAATCTATAATTTACCATCAAACATTTCTGAAATTAATATTTCTCATAATAAAATTGATAATATAGATAACCTATCTGATTCAATTAAACAAATTGACTGTTCATTTAATAATATTTCAAATTTACAGAAACTACCTAATGCTCTTGAAAATTTAACTATCAGTAATAATGCCTTGACTCGTATTCCAAGTCTTCCAAACTCGATTAAATCATTTAATTATTATAATAATCCTATACCTTTTGATAGCTTGCCTGAAAACTATAAAAGGGTAACTTGTAATAATGATTATTGTAATTGTTTACCAATTGAAGATCAAAAATGGAAAATTTTAAATGTTCAAAATGGTAATCTATTTGAACAAATTACAAGAATGAAAATTACATTATCCTCATCATATAGTTGGGGGTTTGGAAGTCAGATTGAAACGATAAACTTAACACAAAAAGATTCATCGCTTTTTGCAGACCATTATGATGTCAATTACAAAAAGGGTGCAAGAGGAACTGATTCGATTTATTCGGTAAAAGGAATATTTAGAATCGATACAAATCAACTTATTCAGATTATTAAAGATATAAGTCTGAAAAACACTTCGTTTGTTATTAAAACTGACAGTACAAATTACAAATTCGATTTGAAAAAAATGAAATATAGCAATAATGGGATATTAGGTTCATGTATGGATTGTACTTATTCTGGCCTAGTTATAGAAATTTTTAGTAAATCAAATATTTTGAAACTACAATATGGTTTTGATAGTTCTTTTGGTGATGTTTTTTCTTCATCATCAATTGATTTTCAAACGGTAATAGACTGGCTATATTTATATCGTTTATTACAACCTACAATGGAAAATCATGAAACATTAAATTATTTTTTCAATAAGGAAAAACTTGAATTAATAAAAAAGTATATGACTCAACCTTAATTTCAAAGTCTAGCATTCAAGTTGAAAAGTATTATTTCATACCTATTACTCTATGATCATCCCTCAATGTTGAAATGGAATAATTTGAAGTTTTAATCTTTAAAATTATTTCTTAAAACACGTTTCTCGCTTCTTGCAATTCCTATACAACCGTTTAAGTGCGAAATTATCGTATTAACACCAACTTGGAATAAATCTCTGGTAGTTGCATCTTTAGGTGATTTTCTGTCCATAAAATAAATTATGTGCCATTTTAAATTTTCACACCACGATTGTATATTTTGATTATCAAACGACGCATAAAGGTCGTGAGCGAATTCATTTCTGATTTTTCTGATATAGGTCAAATCATCCTTAATAGCTTCGTCTATTAACCCTAAACAGTAAGCTATTGTAATTTTGTTGCTAAAACTGCCCAACGGTTGATTATAATCCATTAATTTTTCAACGTCCTTGTTGTTTTCGGGAAGAAATGCTAAAAGAATATGCTCCAACATCATTTCTAAAAAAGTCCCCCCTAAAATAGCTATTGTTCTATCGTCCTTTTCAGTATAACTAAACAAATTATTAAATTCTAACAATGCTTTTTGAAGGTCAAAATGTCTTTCTAAGGTTTTACCTTTAAGTATGTTTTTATTTGATTCTTCTTGGTTCATTCTAACAAATTAAAAACGTTAATTATACTTTTTTTTCAATTTTATCTTGAAATGTGTCATTAAAATACATTTCATACATTTTTTCACCTTTGAATGTTAATACAAACTTGTTGGACGACATTATTGATTTTGAAATAATTCCATTAACTTTATAGTATTCAACAATAAGTTCTGGTAGTTCTTCATTTGGGATTATTTTGTCCGATTTAATGTTGCTAGTTAAAATATCGAAGTATTTGAAGACTTCTTTATCTTCTTTTAATTTAATATAATCTTGTTCATTAAAAGAATTACTTGTTGTTGCATTTGATTCAATATTATGAATCTGATTTTCCAATTCTTTTAATTGTGATTGTAATGTTGAAATTTCATTTTCCTTTTCTGATATAATTTGCTCGAATTGTGTTTCTTGATTACGCATTTCCAAGCGAAGTGTCACGGATTGTTGAACAGTTAAGCATTGTCTATTTTCAAATTCATTTTTCTGCCTAACTTTCCATTGTTTAAACCACATATGTAGCCAGTAAGAACCATTTGATATAAAAGGGACAATAGTTATGAAAATTGCTGTTGAAATTAAGGGGAACCAAATTAAATTCCAAACGCACGAATAATTAGCAATTATATAATCAATTTTAGAAGTTTTTATTATCGTTTCACTTATAAACAGAGTTAGATACACAATTTTCCAATTCCAAATTAACCATGTACATATAAATGTTCCGTAAAGCGGACTTGTTACTCTTTCAAAAAGCACGCTTCTCATTGATTTTGTTGCTTCATCTATCATAATTAGATATTATTTATATTTTTCATCAAATATCTTTTCAAATTCGATTTTCTTTTTCATTTCAGAAAATCCTAATATATTTCAATAAGATATTCATGTATGAAATTTAGTTTCATATTTTAAATATGTGAAATTGGTACATCAATTCTATCTCTAGCAACGCAAATATTATTCTTGATTATATAGCAATCAACAAAATGAGAACCTGCAAAATTTGTATTTTCATTTCTGATTTCATGTCCATTATCATCGATTATTTGTCCTCTTAAGTTATTTCTTGCTTTAGCAATTGCTCCTTCATTTTTAACTTTCCATTTTACATTATACGGTTTTTTGACATCCGTTTTTTCGATATAAAATTTAAGTTTCTTATTGACTTTTAATTTATCAAGCATATTTCGTAAAAATTCCGTTCTAAAACCTGATTGATTAACTTCACAATTTATTCTGAGAGAATTTGTTATATCAACTGGATAATAGTTTTCGATAAATTCTTCTTTATCGGTATAGTTTTCGGAGGCTTCATTTAATGCTTTAGGATAGGGGAATGGATATCCAAATACTTTTTTCCAAATAGCATAAACAGTATCATTGTCCTTTTTGGAAATTGCATCTATTACATTTTCATATGATTTTTTCGCCTTTGAAATAAAATTTGAATCTTTTTTATAAACTTTTTGATTGCTTCCTGGTGCAAACCAATATTTTCTATTTTTATCGTAATCTTTAAGATATTCAAAAAAGTCTCTTACTAAAATGTCATAATTTGAATGTGTTGTCGAATGATGATGAGTTTTTGCTTTAAGAAACTCATAACATAAAGTATCAATTAACAAACCACCTATTTCTACACCACATTTGTTTTTCCATGCTCTAGTCATTTTTGCTAGATTCTTAAGGTTAGAATTCGTCGTTTTATTAAAGGTGTTAATTTCATTAATTTCAGGTCTGGGATTTGTCTTTTTCCAACTTCCACCATCATTAGAATCGGGGTATTTATATGAACCATCTTCTTGTATAAAAACAGGGCACACTTCAACAACATAATTAGTGAAACTTACAACAACAACCTGTCCATCACCTCTTACATCAGTAGTTGAATATGTTTTTATTATCGCTTTTCTTACATCTTGAAGTAAAGATGATTGACCGTTCGTTTTATATGCATTATATTTTTTGTAATCATCTTCAGAAAGTTCAAATATCATATCTAGATCACTAACTCCTTTTACAGCTGTTTTTCTGCCGTAACTACCGATTTGTAATGAGTTATCTGTTTCAGACTCATAACCCCAAAACTCATTATTGAGAGTATTGGTAATTGTCTTATAACGTCCTGATATTTCAGTACTATTTTGAATAACCAAATTGCTTAAAAAATCTTTAAACGTTTCTGAAGTATTCATAGTAAACAAATATTAGTGCAAATAATAAAAGAGAAATTAAAAATAACTTCAACGAATTTGGAAATTTGTCCTTGAAAAATGTAAATTTCAATTGTTCGTCAACCCAATCAATTTGCATCTCGTAAAAGAATTTAAAATGAGCATACCATTGAGAAAGAAAGACTTGTTTTGATATTGAGTTTGAATAGAATTCCGTTATTATTTTATTTAATGCTTCTTCTTCTTCTAAAAAATCTTGCTTTGAAGAAGATTGTACTCTATAATATAAGATTCGTAATTCATTAAAAATTTTAGTCAATCGAATACCTTCTTGTTCGAATTTTTCTACTTGGGAATTATAAAAACCAATATACAAACATGCAACACTCACTAAAATAAGTATGGTTGATAATTCTTTATTACTTCCAAGACTTTCATAACCTAATTGAAGAATCCCTATTGCCAATGTAGCATAAGCTATCCAACTGGGTAGTTTAACAACAATATCGTGTGATGCAAAGTTTTTCTTTGCCCCAAATCCAACATTATAGCCATTAGTAGCTATAGTATGTAATAATTTTTCTTTTGTCATATTCCATCCTTTTCCACCTCAAAAGCTCCATGCAACAATGCTTTTAGCAATTGTTCCGTAGCTTGTTGGTTTGTTTTGATTTGTTCTTTTAATTGTTTCGTTTTGGCTAATTGCTTTTCTATTTCAGCTACGATGCTGATTTGTTCCGAAAGTGGGGGAAGTGGGATTACAAATCTTTCAAGATTATATTTTGGTAATCCTTCTCTACCTGCACCTGTAGTGGACGAAAAAACAAATTTTTGAAAATATGGAGATAATACTATTTTGTGGAAGAAATTTCTATCAACATTTAAAGGTCTTATTATACAAACGTGTTGGCTAACATTGCCTTCATTGAAGTTCTCTGGCACTAACGCACATCTCCCCATTGAACCACCTGTAATATTTAAAAGTATATCGTTTTGATAAACAATTGTACCATTCATTTGTTTATGAACCTCGTCAGATATGAATGTAATATCATCATATATTAATCCTTCATTATAAATGTTTTGAGAACGAAAAAAAGGAAATCCACTTTTAGAATAGTTACTTCCTTTAGGTGTACTGCCTGAGCCAATTTTTGTACATATTTCACCCAATCTACACCAAACCCAACCATCAGGAATATTAAAAGGAATTTCCTCTGGTTTGATGGGTGGTAAAGGTTTTTCTTTTTTGCCCAATGTAGCTTTTTCTGCTTTTATGCGTTTTAGTAATTTGCTGGCTTGCTCGTCATTGGGGTTTTGTGGTACTAATTTACCTTGAACCGCTTCTTGTAAGATGGCTTGGTTTAGATTTTCGAGTTGGGTGAGTTGGTCGGCAAGTTTAGACGATAATTTTGATGCTAACAATTGTGAATTATGTAGTTCGAGTATCTTTCGTTCTATTTTATAATTAAAATAAGGAATGTTCGTTTCAATTTTTTCATTTTCAAAATCGGAAAGAAATTTTAAAATCTTATTTTGTTCAGAAATAGGAGGAAGAGGAATTAAAGCCATCTGTCCTTCTTTTGTGCCAAGTCTCGGCATTTTCATTCCCTTTGTGACACTATTTACATATTTTAGAAAATCAACTCTTTTTAAAGTATATTTTAAATAATGAGGATTTATACCACCATAACATTTTAATGGTAAAATTTCAGTTGTACAGACTCCATCTTCATCCGCTACAATTACCTTATCTAAATATGGACGTAGTTTTGAATAAAGAACATCTCCCATATTAAATACACTTTTTGTACTTAGAGAATTTCTATCACAAAACCTAATCTTATATAGTAACCTAGATGTAGTTTTTTCAATATCTTCCAAATCCAAAACCCATGTATTTTCCTCTATTTTAGTTGGCTCAGCCTTTGGACTACTACCATAATCGGTTATCTCTCCTAATCTGCACCATAACCAATTATTAGGAATTTTATATGGAATGTCCTTTTGTTCTATTTTGGGTAGTTGGAGACGATTTTTATTTGATATTTCTTTTTTTATCTCTTTTAATAAATGAACACTACTTTCTTCTCCTGTTTTATTAAGTTTTCCTAATTCAGAAATAATAATCTGAAAATAAGCCCCAGAATTCAAATAATATAGTTGTTTCCAACTCAATTGATTATTTTCTGTTTTTGGTTTTCTTCCTCGACTCATTCGTCTCCAAGTTTATCATTCCACATTTCAAACAGTTCGTGCAATTTGGCTTGCAGTATTTTCTTATCGGGCAAGGCTAGGGTATATTGGCTTACCATGGTTGGCGAGAGTTGTCGGCTTAGTGCATATTCCACAACTTCGGTATCTTTATCTTTGCAAAGCAAAATGCCTATGCTTGGGTTTTCGTGGGCTTTTCGTACATCACGATCTAAGGCTTCGAGGTAGAAATTGAGTTTACCCAAATGTTCGGGTTCGAATGCGGTTGTTTTTAACTCAAAGGCTACCAAACATTGTAAATCACGGTGATAGAATAGTAAATCGGCTTTAAAATCACGATTACCAACTTGCAAACGGTATTCTTCGTCAACAAACAAAAAGTTTTTGCCATGTTCCAATATGAATTTTTTCATCTGGCGTAACAGTCCTTTTTGTAAATCGTTTTCGCTAAACGGTTCGGGCAGGTTTAGGAACTCGAACACATAGTTGTCTTTAAAATGTTGCGAAATGCCTGGAACAACTTCTTTTAAAACGCTCGATACGTTGTTGTCGGTAAGCATTGCTCTTTCAAATACCGATGCTGTTATTTGTCGGTCGAGCTCACGTACCGTATAGTTTTCTTTGATACAAAGTTTTAGGTAAAACTCTCGTTCTTCGTTGGTTTTGCAACGCGACAGTAATGTAAGATGTTGAGTCCAACTTATTTTGGTTAAAACAGTCTTTCTGATATCGCTAAGTTCCAATTGTGTCAACACTGTTGACACAATTATATAGCTTTCATTTTCAGTATTTTGTAATTGTGTCATCGGTGATGACACAATTGCGGTTTCATCAGAATTAGCATTTTGTATTTGTTGCCTCATTGGGGCGACAATTGCCATTTCTATATATGTTTCGTAAAACTGACGCATCCGATACAAACCACGCTTATTAAAACCTTTTAGGTCGGGATGTTCTTTTTGAATAAATGAAGCTAGCTCATCAACTGTTTTTTCGCCCCAATTGGCTGATGCTATTTTTTTAGAAATATGTGCTCCAACATTCCAGTACAGGTTTATCAATTCAGCATTAACGGTACGAATTGCATTGTTTCTCGAATGGTGAATAAGAGCAACTATATCGGAAAATTGTGGTTGTATGGAATCCATAATCAAAACCCTTTTAATTCGTTTAACAATACCAGCGATGCTTGAAAAGATTTCTCTAAATTAGCAATAATTGCCTTTCGGTCGTAGACCACTTCTTCAACAACCTTGTTGGGGTTTTTAATATCCAAATCGAAACCACGTTCTTTTATAGTATCAATCGAAACTTTCCAGCTAACTTCGCTTTCGGTGCGATTGTTCCACCAAGTTTTTATGGTATCAAACTCTTCGATGCGAATAGGCTTTGTTTTGCTATATGCTTTTGCACCTTCGGGCAAAGTATGTTCGTAGTACCAAATTTCTTTGGTGGTTTTTCCTTTTTCAAAGAAAAGAAGATTGGTATTCACGGTAGCATAGGGAGCAAAAACGCTTTGTGGCAATCGTACAATTGTATGTAAGTTACAGTCGGTCAATAATTTTTCACGTACACGAGCTTTCACACCTTCACCAGTTAAGCTGCCATCGGGCAACACTATACCAGCACGTCCGCCATCTTTAAGCAATTGAATAAAGAGAATTAAAAATAAGTCGGCACTTTCTTTGGTGCGGTAGTTTAAAGGAAAATTAGTTTCCATTCCATCGCCAACCACACCGCCAAAGGGTGGATTAGCAACAATAATATCGACACGATCTTTTTGTTTTATAGAAGTAAGTTCACGGCTTAATGCATCGCCATTTTCAATTTGTGGAACTTCAATATCGTGAGTAATGAGGTTTACAACACTTAGCATATATGGCAAGGGTTTTAGCTCTGTTCCTGTTATGGTATCTTGCAATATTTTGCGGTCGGCAACATTGTGAACTTGTTTTCGCACATGTTCAATGGCACAGACCAAGAAACCCGCTGTTCCACATGCTGGATCAATTATCTTTTCGCCCAATTGTGGATTTACCATATCGATGATAAATTGTGTTACAGCTCTAGGAGTATAGAATTCGCCTGTATCTTTTTTTGTGGCAAGACCTTGTAAAACATCTTCGTAAATGGCATTGAAAATATGATGCTCTTTACTGCTATTAAAGTCAATTTCGTTGAGTTTATTAATGGCTTGACGAAAGGTCGTTCCGCTTTTCATATAGTTGTTTGTGCCATCGAAAATGTTACGAATAATAACGCCCAAACGATTATCGGCAGTAACTGGTAAGTCTTTTAGTTTTGGGAATAATTCGTTGTTTACAAAGGTTATAAGAGCGTCGCCAGTAATTCCTTCATCGTTTTCAGCCCAAGTACGCCATTGTAATTCTGTTGGAATTGGCGATTTATATTTGAGGTCGAGTAGTTCTTTTTCTTTGTCTTTATCATCAAACAGTTTTAAGAAAATCATCCATCCCAATTGTTCAATTCGTTGTGCATCGCCACTAAGACCAGGGTCTTTGCGGAAAATGTCACGAATCGATTTTATTACTCCTCCTATGTTGCTCATAAATTATCTTAATGATGTGTAATGATTTATATCTTTCCAAAAGCTGTAGCAATCATTCATTTGACCAATTTCAAATTCAATATTTGCTTTCAATTTTTTCCAACTACCAAAGCCTAATTCTTCACATAATTTGTAGAATCCATCACCTTGATAGTTATCTCCTTTACTTATTACTAAGGAACTTAATAATGGTCTTTTGTTATTATGTTCAAATGTTGAGATTTCACCAAGAATTCGACCGATTTCAGCTCTAGCATATTCCGAATCTCTCATTACAAGTCCGAGTTTGGATTGGTCTGAAAGTTCTTGGTAAGTAATCGTTTTCTCTGCATGTGCTAAATCGATTAATTTATTTCGAACAATTTGATTCATATTATGCAACAATATATAATTCGTTTTCTAATTCTTTAATTGCTTGCATATATTTTTCTCTACTACCGAAAATACCGTTTACAATTTCGACTGTTGAGCCAAAATCACTTAATGGTTTTACTTGTAATACTTCCATACTTTCTATATTCTCAATGCCTTCGTCAGCATATTTATCTAACAATGCTTCTAATACATTACGAGCTTGCTCGCCATATTTAGTAGAGTAGTTTCGCTTCTTTACATTGTTGGCTCTTTCTTTTCTAGTCAATGGAGATTGGTCGTAAGCAACGTGACATATAAGGTCGAACAAATCAACCTGCTTATCAACGGCATCATAGAGTGCTTCAACCATAACACCTTGTTCAATAAGTTCCGCAATAATAGCTTCTTTACGATCTGTTCCTTTCCACTTACTTAAAAACACATCTAAAGATGCAAATTGTCCTTTAATTATTTCTTTGGTATGATCTTTTAAACTTGTGGTAATGGGTTTACCGTGCTGGTCGAAATGTAATTCCCGACTTATTAATACCGAAACATCAACACCATTTACATAAATCTTTTCTCGTGGTTCATGAACAATATCACTATTATTATTTGATTCGGGATAATTGATTTTTGGTTGAACCATTTCAAGTACTTCGCCTGTTTCAATATCAATAATTGGTTCGATGTCATTTTCTTCTTCGTCAATAATATCAGTTAAATCTGTTTCTTCTGTTACAGGTTTTATTCTTATAGGATCACCATCAAATGTTGGGTCGGCAAATAGGTCGGTTGCATTTCTAAAATCTAAAATGGTAAAATATAGTTTGCCATATTCTTCATTAATCCTTGTACCACGCCCAATAATCTGTTTGAATTTTGTCATTGAATTAATATTTGCATCCAACACAATTACTTTACAAGTTTGTGCATCAACACCAGTAGTCATCAATTCGGAAGTAGTTGCAATGACAGGATATTTCTCTTCAGGATTGATAAAGTTGTCAAGTTCTCGTTTTCCTTCTTCATTATCACCAGTAATTTGCATGATGTATTTGTAGTTTTCAGCAACCAAATCGGCATTTTGTTTTGCCAATGCAGTTCTCATACGTTCGGCATGGTCAATATCGACACAAAAAATAATTGTTTTAGCAAAACGATCATAACCTTTTAAAAATTCGGTAAGTTTTTGTGCAACAGTATCTGTACGTTCTTCAATAACAAGATTTTTGTCGTAATCTTTTCGGTTATAAATACGGTCAACAACTTCTTTACCTTCTTTATCAGTTTTACCTTGTTCAGGTCGCCAACCTTCGGCATCAACATTTAATGCAATTCGAACGACACGATAAGGAGCAAGGAATCCATCATCTATTCCTTGTCTTAATGAATATGTATAAATTGGATCACCAAAGTATTCTGAGTTACTTGCTTCGAGTGTTTCTCTTGGAGTAGCAGTTAAACCAATATGAGTTGCATTTTGGAAATAATTTAGTATTTCTCTCCAACTGCTATCTTCTTTTGCACTTCCACGGTGACACTCATCAATTACAATTAAATCGAAAAAGTCTCTCGAAAATTGTTTGTAAACATTTGCTGCATCATCTGTTCCCGATAGTCCCTGATATAACGCTAAATATATTTCAAAACTCTTATCTATTTGTCTGTGATTAACGACAGTCATCTTGTCTTTAAAGTGTTTGAAATCACCACGTCTTGTTTGGTCAATTAAAGCGTTACGATCAGCTAAAAACAATATGCGTTTTTTCGTACCACTCTTCCATAATCTATGAATTATTTGGAATGCTGTGTATGTTTTACCTGTACCAGTTGCCATTACAAGTAAAATTCTATTTAAACCTTTAGCAATTGCTTCAACAGTTCTGTTAATAGCAATTTGTTGATAGTATCGAGGTTTACGATTTGTACCATCGAAGTAATAGTCTTGTGATATAATCTTTTCAGCTTCAGGTGTTGTGATACCTTTGTATATTTTATATCTAACCCAAAGTTGTTCTGGAGATGGAAATTCGTCTAATCCAATTTCTTTTTCAATGTTTGTGCCTGTTGCAGTTCTGTCATGAAATAAAAAACCGTCTCCATTGCTACTAAACACACAGGGAATATCGAGGATTCTAGCATAATCTAAACCTTGTTGAATACCAGCTCTAACTGAATGATTATTATCTTTTGCTTCAATTATTGCAATTGGAATATTGGGTTTGTAATACAGAATATAATCAGCTCGTTTTCTTGTACCTCTAGCTGTTATTTTTCCTCTAACATAAATCTTACCATCGGTGAACGATACTTCTTCTAATATTTGTAATTGAGTATCCCAACCAGCTTTTTCTAGTGCTGGGGCAATAAATTTTGTGCAAATATCACGTTCTGATAAATTCTTCTTATTCATTCCTCTTTAAAAATTGAATGTGCAAAATACAAAATTATTTCCTCGAAAAGTCCTCGTTTTTAAATTAAACGTGAATGATATTTATTAAACGTTTAATCCTAATATATTCAATTAGTTTAATAGACAATTATTCAATTATTTGCAAAAAAAAAGGTGAATTATACGTTTCTGCATTTTCATTAAACGAGTAATATATGTTTTAGATTAATTGTTTAATATAAAACCATTAAATATTCAGATATAGAATAAGTTAAACGTTTATTATTCGTGTATATTTAAAAACTAATTTACAGGTTATTCTTTATGGGATATCTATTTTTACTTGCTATTTTTACGTTCTCTCAATACATAATGTAAACCTGAAAATCCCATTATAAATAAACCAAATCCAAGTAATAATATAAATAGTGTAATGGAATATAATGCCAATGTTATAAAATAATGATATGCAAATAAACAAGTAATAGCAAAAGTAAATCCGAATAAAGCATATCCAATAGGTCCATAATCAAGAATAATTTCTGCTGCACTTTTACCTTCTCTGAAAGGTCGATTATTTATTTCAATCATACCTGATTTAACAGCCCAGTAATCATGCCATGTTGTTAGAAAACATTGTAAAAAGGCATTAGAAATTGTAATAGTCAATGCTTGATATATCGATAAATGTTCCCAACAACCAAAAGTAACATAAAGTGAAAGTGATAAATAAGGAGCATACATGAAACCATGGTGAATAAAATAATTCCCCATTTTCATGAACTTCCATTTGAAAGTCCACAATTTTAATATGTTGGTTCCAATTCCAGGTACAATATATCCAAAAAGTAAAGGGAGTATGATTACAAATAATGAAAATGGCCAATTATGAGTGCGAATAAACCATAGGTATATCATTAAACCTGTTAATGGAAGAGGAAGAATAAAATCAACAATGAATAAAATCCATCCATATTTAATTTCTGATAATTGCCTTAATTTCATGTTTTGGTGTTTATATATATTTTATAAAAGTAAATAAAAATACCTCTATTAATAACATTGAATTTGAAATATATGATTTTTGGTTTCAATGATGAATTTTATGAGGTTTTGTATATATTTGTTTTGCATAAATATAAAATATTACAACTATTTTAATACAACTTAAACCAACAAAATTGAACAAAAGATTATTAATTGTATTGCCTGATGGTCGTATACATAAACTCCAAGTAAAAGGCTTTTCAAAATCGTTTCGCGAAGCACCTTTAACTGCAACAACTTTGGCTGCATTAGTTCCATTAGAATTGAATTTCGATATATCAATTGCAGATGAAAGTATTGGACAGAATCCAATAAAAGATAATGTAGATTTAGTTGCAATTAGTTGTTTAACTGGGACAAGTTTAAGAGCTTACGAAATAGCAGACCATTACCGAAAGTTGAATATACCCGTTGTTCTCGGTGGTGTTCATGTAACATTACTTCCTGATGAAGCAAAACAGCATGCTGATGCGATTGTTATTGGTTTTGCAGAAAAATCGTGGCCTGCTTTATTATTTGATTTTGTTATAGGTAATATGAAACCTGTATATAAAGATGATAACGACAATTTTATAAACATGCCAATTCCACGTCGAGATTTGCAAAAGCGAACTGGATATATGATACCGAATACCGTAAGTGCAACACGTGGATGCAAAGGAACGTGTGACTTCTGTTCAGTATATGCAGCACATTTTGGTTGGCATAAGCGACCAATTGCCGAAGTAATTGATGAAATAAGAAGTATCCCATCAAAAAGAATTGTTTTCAACGATGTTTCAATGGGTGAAGATATGGAACATTTTAAGGAATTGCTTAAAGCAATGATACCACTTAAGAAAACATGGGGTGGACTAGTTTCAACTAAGGTTTTTAACGATCCAGAAATACCAAGTTTGTTACAAAAAAGTGGTTGTGTTTATTTGCTTATTGGAATGGAATCGCTTAATGATTATTCATTACGAAGTATCAATAAAGGATTTAACAAATTTGCTGAATATAAAAGAATTATCGACCTAATGCATCGTCACAATATCGTTTTAATGGGTTGTTTCATTTTTGGATTTGATGAAGACGATAAACATATTTTTGAAAAAACAGTTGATTTTGTTAATGAATATAAAGTAGATATTCCACGTTATGCAATTTATACACCATATCCTCAGACAGAAGCATATAATAGGTTAAAATCCGAAAACAGACTTTTACATGAATATTGGCGACATTATGATACCCAGCATGTTGTGTTTCAACCAAAGCAAATGACACCTGAAGAACTAGATCGAGGATTTATATGGTCGTATGAAAAAACGTTTACACTTTCTTCTTCGTTTATGCGTACCGTTAGAACATCTCGAAACTTTCCAATTACATTTGGAGGTAATATGGCATACAATATTTATATAAAACGCTTACAGAATGAGCAAAATAGAATATATTATCCTCACAATGTATAAGAAATGAGAATTGCTTTAGTACTTCTTAACGAATCAGTTGCAAAAATAAATAGGGGTTGGGTTACTTCCTTTGGACGAATGGCTTATGCTCCAACAACTTTAACACAATTAGCAGCTTTAGTTCCTCAACATTTAAATGCCGATATTGAATTAATTGACGAAGGAGTTTCATTATTTAATCCAGAAACAATTGAAGCTGATTTGGTTGGATTAAGTGTTTTGACATCTAATGCAACTAGAGCATATTCTTCGGCTGCTATTTTAAGAAAAAGAGGTATAACGGTTGTATTGGGTGGGGTACATCCAACATTGGTTCCTGATGAGGCAAAGTTACATTCTGATTCTGTGGTAGTTGGTTTTGCTGAAAAATCATGGCCACATTTACTTCATGATTTTGCAAATAATAATCTTCAAAAAATGTATAATGAAGATTTTAAAGACATATTCACATCTACATTGCCAAATCCTAGATATGATTTATTAAAAACACGGAAATACATGTTGCCTTATACCATAGAAGCAACTAGAGGATGTGTGAATAAGTGTTCCTTTTGTGTTATTTCAAATTGCTCGCATTATAATAATTTTATTACGAGGGATATACCAACAATTATAGAACAAATTCGATTTACAAAAGCTAAGAATATTACCTTTCTCGATTCGAGTCCTACCGAAAATATTGATTATATTAAAACATTATATCAAAATCTCATTCCTTTAAAGATTAAATGGAATAGTGCTATTACACTAAAGATTGCTGAAAATGACGAGTGGCTACAATTAGCAGCACGAAGTGGTTGTAATGGTGTTTTAATAGGTTTTGAATCACTTAATCAAGATTCACTTACATCTGGTAACAAACATTTTAATCAAGTAAAACGCTATAAAGAAGTCGTAAAAAAACTTCATCGATATAATATAACTGTATTAGGTTGTTTTGTCTTTGGTTTTGATAATGACAAACCCGATATTTTTCAACGAACCATAGATTTTGTAAATGAAGCAAAAATTGATATGTTGAATTACACGATTTTAACACCATATCCACAAACTGCTATTTATAATCAACTTTTAGCTGAAGATAGAATTATAGATACGAACTGGGATCGTTATACGGGAGCAAAAGTGGTTTTCAAACCTAAAAACATGACTGTATCTGAATTGCAAAATGGTTACGATTTGGCTAATTTGCAAACATATACGGCAAAATCAATTGCAAAAAGGCTTTTACCACCTAGAAAATCATTTCCTATAAATTTGGCTTCAAACATATATTTTTCAATTTATAATCATTTAGTAAGATTTAAATAATAGTATTATGGCGAAAATTCTGTTTATCCGTGTTAATATATACGAGAAAAAATCGAGCGATGCATTACAACCTTTAGTGTTTGCCATTCTCGACGCACTTACTCCTTTATCTTATGAGAGAGAATATATTGATGATTGTATTGAAGATGTTGATTTTAATATAAAAGCTGATATTGTAGCATTTACATTTGGTACTTATGCAGCTAAACGTGCTTATGCATTTGCTCAAAAATTTAAGCAAAATGGAGCTACAATAATAATGGGTGGATTTCATGTTACAGCAATGCCAGAGGAAGCAATGGAACATGCCGATGCAGTTATTACAGGTGATGCTGAACCTGTTTGGAAGCAGGTTTTATTAGATTATGAAACAAATAATCTTCAACCTAAATATGTATCACAACATACAGAAAAGGAATTACATACGGTATTTAACAGAAATATTTTTAAAGGTAAAAAGTATTTCCCATCCAATTTAGTTCAATGGGGACGTGGATGTAAACATAATTGTGATTTTTGTTCTATTAAATCCTTTTATGGTAATAGTGGTTTATTAAGACCAATACAAGATGTTGTTAATGAAATCAAAACTCTAGATAATAAAACAATATTTTTTGCCGATGATAATCTTTTTCATAGTCGAGAACTATTTGTTGTATTTCTAACTCAATTAATTCCATTAAAGAAAAAATGGGGCTGCCAAATATCAATTGATGTAACTCGTGATGAAGAATTAATGAAACTAATGAAATCGTCGGGTTGTGTAATGGCATTGGTTGGTATTGAAACATTCAATACCGACAACTTAAAACAAATGAATAAAAGTTGGAATCGGAGTAAATCGGAATATTCTATTGCAATTAAGAAATTTCGAGATGCGGGAATAATGGTTTATGGTACTTTTATTTTTGGGTATGATTTCGATACTGTTGATTCTTTCACACCAACAGTTGATTTTGCTATAGAAAATAAATTATTCCTTGCAAACTTCAATCCTTTGTATCCTATGCCTGGAACAGAATTATATAAACGATTGAAAGAAGAAAACCGTCTCGAATTTGATAAATGGTGGTTGCATCCTGATTTTTATTATGGACGAACTAAATTCAAACCATTATCTATGACTACCGAAGAACTTGAGATTGGTTGTTTTGAAAACAAAAAGAAATTCAATACGGTAAAATCTATTACCTATCGATTACTCGATTTGAAAGCAAATGCTTCATCAATTAAAAATATCGTTTTATTCTTATTGGTGAATATTGTAAATCGCCGTGAGATTTATCGAAAACAAAATCAAAAACTCGGACAAGTACAGTGAACCACATCACATTAATATGGCCTAATATTGGAATTCTTCTCAAAAATAATCAAGAAGAGAAATTTTCGGATAATGCAGCAATGGAGCCTTTGCCTTTAGCAGCTATTGCATCATTAATTCCCGAAAATTTTGAAGTTGTTTTGTATGATGATCGTTTTGAAGAAATCCCCTATGATGCTCCAACTAACCTTGTTTGTATTAGTATTGAAATATTTACGGCACGACGTGGTTACCAGATTGCCGATGAATTCCGAAAACGTAATGTTAAAGTACTGATTGGAGGAATTCATGCGAGCTTGATGCCTTTTGAAGCAAAAAATCATGCCGATTCTGTTTTTATTGGCGATGTCGAAACGATCTGGCACCAAGTAATGAATGACTTACTTTCAAACAATCTTCAACCCTTTTACCAATCTGTAATTTCAAACCAAATTTTGGAAAAATTTCCAAAGAGAAATTTATTTAAAAAACATCCATATTTACCATTCATGCTTTTACAATTTGGTCGTGGATGTCCTCATTCTTGTAACTTTTGTGCGATAGCTGCTTGTTTTAAGCAAACACATATTACCCGAAACGTTCAAGATGTAATTAAGGAAATTTTACAAGATGGTCGTAAGCTCTTATTTTTTGTTGACGACAATATTGTTGCTAATCCCAAAGCAGCAAAAGAACTTTTTAAGGCATTGATTCCTCTGAATATTAAATGGATGGGGCAAGCCAGTATTGATATGGCTCAAGATGATGAATTGCTTGACTTGATGAGTCGAAGTGGATGTCTTGGACATGTTATAGGATTTGAATCAGTTAATTCTGAGGGATTAAAACAATTCAACAAACAAATAAATTTAAGGAATTACGACCGATACGAAAGTCAAATTAAGAAACTAACTCAATACGGAATACAAATATGGGCAGCACTTGTTATTGGACATGATGCTGATTCTCCAAAAACAATCAAAGAAACACTCGATTTTGCTAAGCATCATAAATTTGCATTTGCTGCATTTAATCTTTTAATGCCTTATCCACAAACTCCACTTTATACAGAATTAAAAGCACAAAATCGGCTACTTTTTGATAATGAATGGTGGTTACATCCTGATTATATTTTTAATCAGGCAGCTTTCATTCCCAAACATTTTTCTCCCGATGAGTTAACTTTAGCTTGTCAAGATTTAAAGACTGATTATAATAGCTATTCTTCAATTTTTAAGCGTGTAATAAAAGCAGCAACAACTCGTAAAAATATATCAGCAGCTGCATTTTTATTACGGTATGGCTATTTGTTCCGCACAGAATCGAAAAAAAAGAAATATCTAAAACTAGGTAAAACGTAAGAATGAGATTAACATTAATTCACCCTTGTGTAGGTCGTTATAATGGTATGAAGTACCTGCGGGCATGGCAAATGGAACCTTTACCCATGGCACAAATTGCAGCACTAACTCCTAAAGAAATTGACATTGTTTTTTATGACGATAGATTGGAACCAATTCCTTTCGATGAACCAACCGACATTGTTGGTATTAGCATTGAAACGTATACAGCAAAACGTGCATATCAAATTGCTTCTGAATATAGAAAACGAGGCGTAACTGTGGTTATGGGTGGTTTTCATGCAACACTTTGTCCTGATGAAGTTTCAGAATATGCTGATGCTATTGTTATTGGACAAGCTGAAACGGTTTGGGAAACATTATTGAAGGATTTTCAGAAAGGTGAATTAAAACGAAAATATCAAGAACAATCAATATTCAATGAACACCAGATAATTCCAGATCGTAGCATTTATAAAGACAAAAATTATTTAAAAATATCTTTACTCGAAGCAGGTCGTGGCTGTTGTTTTCGATGTGATTTTTGTTCAATTCAAAAGTTTTTTGAAGGGAAACACTTTTATCGTAAAATCGAAACAATTGTTTCAGAAATCGAATTATTGAAACCTAGGAAACAACTCTTTTTCTTTGTCGATGATAATATTACTGCCAATAAAGAACAAGCAAAACTGTTGTTTAAAGCACTTATACCCCTAAAAATTAAATGGGTTGGACAAGCAGATATTACAATAAATAATGACGATGAATTACTCGAACTAATGGTTGCAAGCGGATGTCAAGGTATATTAATCGGTTTTGAAAGCTTGAATCCTGCAAACCTAAAGCTTATGAATAAAGGCTTTAATCAAGCAAAAAGTACTCCTGAAGCTGCAATTAAAAAAATTCATAAAGCTGGAATAATTATTTATGCTACGTTTTTACATGGTTACGATGCTGATGAAATTGATGATTACAAACAAATTATAGATTTTTGCATAGATAATAAACTTTTTATGGTTGGTTTTAACCATGTTACACCATTTCCTGGTACAGGTTTGTATGAGAAATTAAATAATGAAAATCGCCTACTTTATAACCAGTGGTGGTTGGACGATAAATATACTTATGGAACAATACCTTATAAAACGGTTTTACCTCAAGAAATTATTGAAACACATTGTCGCAAAAATCGAACAAAATTTTACAGTGTTATATCTTTGCTTAAGCGAATGAGAAATCTAACAAACATTAAAAATCCAACTATGTTTGGTTTTTATTTTCTTATAAATATGATGTTAAGAAAAGATGCTTCTCAAAGAATCTTAATACCGATGGGAGATAAAGATTTTAAAGGCAATTTGTTAAAAGTTAAAGATAAATCAGAATGACCTCATCACCACGATTTCGTATTTTTCAAGCAAATGCAACCGATGAGGAACGGCTTAGACAGCTGTATTCTGAAAAATCACGTGATGGAGCAATTCAAATCAATCTCGATCGTACACCTAATTTTGTTGATGCCCTACAAGTAGAAGGATTTGAAAATGGTATTTTTTCTGTTGAAGATACTCAAACAGGTGTTATTGTTGGTACTGGAATCCGAAACATTCGTAAATGTTTTATAAATGGCAAATTTGAAAATGTTGGTTACTTAAGTGGTTTACGAGTTGCTTCAACTTATAGGAAATCAAGAGCAATGGCTATGATTTTTATTAAACTCAGACAATTGTATTTAAAGGGTGAATGTAAAGGCTATTTGTGTTCGGTATTTAATAGTAACAAAGCTGCATTAGAAATATTAACATCTGGCAAAGCTGGTATGCCGACATTTAAAAGAGTAGGTCAATTAAATACTTTTATATTTAAACCTAAGCAAATTCATTCTAATATCAATAAAAATATTTTAATTCGACGATTAGAAACGAACGACATCGATAAATTTTTAAAATTTCTCCATTCAGAAGGTTCAAAGCGACAATTTTTCCCTTATTACACACATAATGATCTTACAAATAGTTCTGGTTTACTTAAAGATTTACATAACAGCGATATAATTATTGCTATTGAAGAAAACGAAATTATAAGTTGTTTAGCATTGTGGAATCAAAATACATTTAGGCGTTGGAAAGTTGAAGGATATTCAGCAGGTGTAAAAATATTACGACCATTTCTTAATGGAATTTTCTCATTATTAACGTTACCAAGGTTACCGAAAGAACACTCAAAATTTAATTATCGACTTCTTTCGCTGGTATGTATTCGTGATAATGACAGAAATATTTTTGCTGAACTTTTTAATTATGCCATTCATGGTTTAGATAAAAAAGAAGCTGTCTTGATTTCTGCTAGTTTTTTTGAAAACGATTCATTAATTCAAGTATTACCGAAATTTAAATTTTCATTTAAAAGTACCATATTACTTGGTTTTTGGAAAGAAACCAAGTCGGAAATTGACCAAATTGACCAACGTTTTCCATATATAGAGGCAGGATCTTTATGAAATTAAAATATAAAATAGTAGAAGTAATAAGCATTTCAGAACTTCAAAAGCAGGAAATGTTTAAGCTCATGGAATTTCATTATGTAAATGTGTCGTGGGATGATTTTATCAAAGATTTAAATGAAAAACAATGGGTTATATTACTCTTTTCAAAAGATAATACATTAGTTGGTTTTTCCACACAATTAGTAATCATTCCTGAAATTAATTCACCGTTTAACAATTGTATCGTTCTTTATTCGGGTGATACAATAATTGCTCACGAATATTGGGGTTCTATAACATTACCAGTTGCTTTTCTTCAACTAGTTTCTATAATTAAAAATGAATATCCAGATAAAAAAATGTACTGGATGCTTATAAGCAAAGGTTTGAGAACGTACAAATTTCTATCTGTTTTTTTTAATGAATATTATCCCAAATATTCTTCTCAAACTCCCAATTTTATAAAGGAATTAATGCATTATACAGGAGTTAAAAAGTTCGGGACAAGATACAATTTTGAAAAAGGAATTATTGAAGCACAAACTAATGGTCAATTTTTGAAGCAAATATATCAACCAGATGCGAAAACTGAAAATGAAGTTTCCCTTTTTTTTCATTCTTCAAACCCAGGATATTATAAAGGAGATGAATTACTTTGTATGGCAGAATTAGAAGATAGTAATTTGCATCCCTACATCAAAAGAATTGTAAAGAATCATGTTTGAAAATATTAAAACCAAAATTGCCAATAGAGTACTGTATTTTCTATTTTATCGTATTTGGCGAAAATTTTGGCGAAAATCAAAGTCTGCAGATAATATTCAGACCGAATACCTTATAGGTATTTTACAAAAAAATGCAAAAACACAATTTGGCCAAAAACACAATTTTAACCAAATAAATAACGTCTTAGACTTTCAGAAGTATGTTCCAATAAGCGATTATGAAAACTACATCGAGTATATTGGTTCAATTAAAAAAGGTGAAAAATCAGTTTTGACAACCGATGCCGTTATAAAGTTTTCATTATCGAGTGGAACAGCAACTGCAAGTAAGAATATTCCAAACAATAGTAGTCTTTTAAAAGAATTTGATAATTGCATAAGCGTCTGGCTTTGCGACCTATATAAAAAATTCCCGCAAATAATGAACGGTCGGGCATTTTGGATAATAACACCTTCAACCAAAATACCTGAGACAATCGGTAAAATAAATACTGGATTTGATAACGATAGCGAATATTTTTCACCAATAAAACAGTGGTTTATAAGAAATATATTTGCTGTCCCCGATGAAGTTGCACATTATTGTCAAGGCGAAAATTATTATTTTGTTATAGCAACTTTTCTGCTTTCAGATAAAAATTTGAGATTAATTTCTGTCTGGAATCCATCAATATTACTTATTTTACTTGATAAAACTCGATATTATCAGAATCAAATTATAGAATCAATTGAAAAAGGACAATTGCTTGTACCTGAACCTATGGATTTGAATCATCTCAAAATACTTGAAAAAAGATTCAAAAAGAATTATAAAAGAGCAAAAGAATTGTATTCTATTTTTCAATCAAATTCTGAAAATTCGAGACTTTGGTCAATTGTTTGGCCAAATTTAACGTTGATAAGTGCTTGGGATAGTGCTTGGGCTTCGACTCCAGCAAATCAAGTAAAAAAAATATTTCCTAATGTTTCATTTCAAGGGAAAGGCTTGTTAGCAACAGAAGCCTGTATCACATTTCCTGTAAATATTGATAATAATAAAAATGAATATATTCCTGCCTTTACTTCTCATTTTTTTGAATTTGAATGTATTGATACCAAAGAAATAAAACTGCTACACCAACTAAACATGAATAAAAACTATGAAGTTATTGTAACTACTGGTGGAGGATTATATCGTTACCGTTTAAATGATATTGTTTATTGTTGTGGATTTTCAAGAGGTTTACCTCTTTTGCGTTTTGAAGGAAAAAGTAACCTAATATCAGATATTACAGGTGAAAAACTTCACGAAAGTCATGTAATAGATGTATTGAAAACTGTTTTTGATGAATTAAAAATTCAAAGTACATTCTATTTTATTGCACCTGAAATAAACGATAAAAACTGTTTTTATACTTTATTTATCTATTCATTAGATGCTTTTGATTTGAACATTCTTCAAGAAAAAGTAGAACTTAGTTTATGTGAAAATTTTCATTACAAGCACTCTCGTGAAATGGAACAACTTCAAAAATTAAAAGTTCAAATACTAAATAAAGATTCTATAACGAGGTTTTATTCCATTATTCAATCTAAAACTCATCTTGGGGCATTCAAACAATCTGTGCTTCGTAAAGAAACGTTTTGGCTGGAGAAGCTAAGTAATTGCTTCCAAAAACCGTAAAAAAAAATGTATTTTTGAGCTTTATAATAAATCAATGAACGTGATTTCAAAAACCTTTCAACCAGGCTCTATTGCGATCGTAACTGGTGGTGGCAATGGACTTGGTCGTCAACTTTGTTTACAACTTGCAAAACTAGGAATTCAAGTTCAAGTAGCTGATATTGATAACGAAGGTGCAATGCAGACCGTTTCATTTATTACAGAAAATGGAGGGAAAGCTCAAGCACATATATTCGATGTTAGCAATCCGAAAGCATGTGAAACCTGTGTTGAAGAAATCGTAAATACTTATGGGAAGATAGATCTATTAATTTCTAATGCAGGTAAAGTAGCCATAGGTGAATTTAATGACGTTCCTTTAGAATCATGGCATAACATAATGGATACTAATTTTTTCGGTCAATTAAATATAATCAATGCTGTATACACACACATGAGGCAAAATCAAAAGGGAAGAATTGTTATAATGTCTTCTGTTGCTGGTCTTGTATTTCAGCCACTCACTGGTAGTTATAATGCATCGAAACATGCTCTCGTTGGTTTGGCATGTAGCTTATTTTCAGATGCAGCACCTCATGGAATTAAAGTTCACTTAGTATGTCCAGGATATATTGATAATACAAATATTTTTGTCAATGCAGAATCATTTAGGTATTCATCATTAAAAATTAGAGATATTTTAGTAAATAAAATCAGAGGGTTTATTTCTCCAGAGAAAGCTACACGGAAAATTTTACACCAAATTCATAAAAACAAGTTTTTTATCGTTTTCCCATTTAATGCAAGATTACTTTGGCTTCTTTTCAGGTTGATGCCAGAAACAACAGTTCGCTTCTCATATATGTTAAAAGATAAAATGTTATCTGCAAAAATGAATCAAACCTTAAAATAAAAGGGGGAAGAATTATGACTAAAATAAAGAACAGAACATATCAAATCTGTACGCTCGATAAACACCTTGATTGTTCTTCATGCAGTATTGCGGCATATGTGGATTGTTCACGTCATAAACCAACACAAATGGTTCAATTTTACAAAATGGTAGCACTTTTTGTCATTCCTGGAATTATAATTTTAGTTCTTGCATCATTTATTCTTAAATTATGGTGGCTTTTGCCAGGATATCTATTGTATTGGTTTATTTATCAAATTATTAGTGAATTATTAATACGATGCCGTCATTGTCCATTTTGGGATGAGGCAAACCCAAAACTCGATTGTAGGATTAATTGTGGTGTACCTAAGCTCAATTGGCTCAAACCGAAATCTCTTATTCGATATAATCCAGCTCCTTTGACATTATGTGAAAAGATTGTTATTCAAGCACTAAGTACTTTAACATTTATTATTCCGCTCGTCATTGCCACGATTACCATAATAAGGCTTATTTTTTATGGCAATAGCATTTTAATGGTTTTGCTTATTGTTCTGTTTGTTATTTGTCAAATAGGTACAGCAATTTATTTTATAAGATATCTGACAAGACGGTTATGTCCAACTTGTATTCATTTTTCATGCCCCAATAACCATCAACCATATCATATCATCAAGGATTACCTTACTAAGAATAATAGCTTATATAAAGCTTGGGAAAAAGATTTACATAAGTATGTAAATCGGAAATAAGAAATACTGTAAAGTAAATCCTGGAATAGACACTAGTTTAATTGTTTCCAAAAGTTTCCAAGTTTCCAGTTTAAATAATGGAAACTTGGAAACTTTTGGAAACGTACAAATTATTTTCTTATTCATTCAATCTTGTTGATATGCTAAAACACAATTGTCTTTTAGCATGAAAAGAGTTATTATCCAATCGTATTTAGAATTTGATAATAATTAAAGATATAAACAGATACATAAAACTCTAGTAGTTGTTATTTTAAAAAAACAATTCATTTATATTCAAATACATATATTTGATCAAAAATATGTATTAATATATGTTTTTGCGTATAACATTATGTATATTTGAATTATTATATTTAAAAGCATATAAAATGAATTTAGCAGAATTTGTTAAACAACGTCGAAAACTTGTAAATATGACACAAGAACAGTTTGCTCAAAAAGCTGGTGTGGCATTGACAGTGGTTCGTAAAATTGAACAAGGAAAAACAAATCTTAGTATGGATAAAGTAAATCATGTACTTGCTATGTTTGGACATGAATTAGCTCCCGTAAATTCTAAAGAATAGTAAAATGAGAAAAGCAAACATCTATTATAATAAAGATATTGCTGGTGAATTACTAGAAACCGATGATGGCGAATATCTTTTTACTTACGATTCGCATTATATTAGTCAATATCCCAATCAGTTTATAACATTTACAATGCCTGTTACTGCAGAACCATATAAAAGCAACAGATTGTTTCCCATATTTGAAGGATTAATTCCCGAAGGTTGGTTATTAGATATTGCAATCAAAAGTTGGAAGATAAATCAAAATGATAGAATGGGGTTGTTGTTAGCTTGTTGCAAGAATTGTATTGGAGCATTATCTGTAGAACCAAAGGAGGTGAACAATGAATAAATGCTTATATTGTTATAAGGAAACAGAAAACGGAAAAGATTTTCACGATCGTTGTGCAAAACAGTTTTTCGGTACAACAGAAGCTCCAATTTTGCCATATACATTGGCAGAAATAAGTGAATTAGCAAAAGAAGTAATTGAACGAAGTGTAAGCGTGCCTGGTGTTCAAGCTAAACTTTCATTAACAATACTAAAGAAAACACAGAACAATCCGCAAAGTCGATTAACTGTTGTTGGTGCTTTAGGAGGAAACTATATTTTCAAACCAGCAACAACAGATTATCCCCACATGCCCGAAAATGAACATGTAACAATGCGAATGGCTGAATTATTTGGTATCCCAGTTGTTCCATCGTCGTTAATAAAATTACAATCGGGCGAACTTTCATACATCACAAAGCGAATTGATCGAACGATAAAAGGCGATAAAATCCACATGCTCGATATGTTTCAAATTCTCGAAGCCTTTGATAAATATAAAAGTTCAATGGAAAAGGTAGGAAAGGCGGTTCTTTTATATTCATCGAATACATTGCTTGATGCCCATACCTTATTTGAGCTTACCTTGTTTAGTTTTCTAACAGGCAATAACGATATGCATCTAAAGAATTTCTCATTAATTCATTCTGTATTAGGATGGACGTTAGCTCCAGCATACGATTTGTTAAATGTTGCAATTCTTATACCCAATGACACAGAAGAATTAGCATTAACAATTGGAGGTAAAAAAAGCAAGCTTACAAAACAACAATTTGTTGCTTTTGGAAAAGGAATGGGACTTTCCGATAAACAAATTGATACCACCTTCTCTCGTTTTATTTCAAAAAAGGACAAAGCTATTGAATTGCTTAAAGAATCGTTTTTACCTCTTGATTCTCAAGATAAATATAGTATAGTTTTGAATGAACGATATTCTACAATTGCTTAAAACTTGGAATAAAATGCAGTTTTTATATGAAATGTGGTACAATTATATTGGTAGTTTAACAAAAAGAAATGGAGTTTGATGGAGCATAATTCTACTGACATAGATACTTTCGTTTCATTATTTCATGGTCGTCAAGATGTTTATGCCAGACGTTGGGAGAAGGATGGGAAAAGTGGCTATATGCCTGCTTACGATGTTAATTGGGATGAATACAATAAACATAAGGCTCAAGGAGGTTCATTTAAAACTTTTGATGGTAAAACACTGCAAGCATTTTCAAAAAATGCGATAATTGAACATCTACAAGGAAAAGCAACCGTTGGAATTTACGCTCTTTTAGCCGATAATACTTCATGGTTTATTGCTGCTGATTTTGATGGTGAGAATTGGGAACGTGAATGCGTAAACTATTTTAACGAGTGTAAGTCAAACGAAATTCCAGCATATCTCGAAAGATCACGTTCTGGGAATGGTGGTCATGTTTGGATTTTTTTTGATGCTCCATATCCAGCGTTTAAAAGTCGAAAAATAATATTTGAGTTGCTACGGAAAGCCTACAACGTTTCCGAATTTGACAAAGAAGTTAGTTTCGACCGTCTTTTCCCTAATCAAGATTATCATAGCAAACAAGGTTTTGGCAATCTCATTGCGTTACCGCTCAATGGGAAATCGTTGGAAAAAGGAAATTCTGCATTTGTTAACCTTGAAACATTTGAAGCATTTTCAAATCAATGGGAATTTCTGACAACAGTCAAAAAACTTTCTATTGATAAACTTGATAAGTTGTTTAATCAATTTGGAGGTAAAAGTTCTGATTCAGAACACTTGATTACTAGTTTTACTCAACCGATTAGGCTTCTACAAATTATTTTACGGAATAAGGTGATACTAAATAGAATTCAACTTTCGCCCGAGCTCATTGCATTCTTGAGAGATAACCTAAACTTTATCAATTCCGATTATCTCATCAAATCAAAAATTGGGAAAAGCACATGGAAAACTGAAAAATATTTCAAACTCATAGATGAATATACTGACCAAATTGAAATTCCAAGAGGTTTTGTCGGTAAACTAGTGAAGTTCTGCAAGGATAAATCAATTGCATTTGAAATCGTTGACGAACGTCAAAAGAAAGAGGAAATAAGCTTTGATTCAAGTATCAGTTTGTATGAATATCAGGAAGATGCATTAGATATTACTGATAAAAAAGATTTCGGAGTTATTGTTGCACCTCCAGGTTCAGGAAAAACAATAATGGGATTAGAATTAATTACCAGAAAACAGCAACCAGCACTAATTATAGTACATCGGAAACAATTGCTTGACCAGTGGGTCGAGCGGATACAATCGTTTTTAGGAATTCCAAAGAAAGAAATAGGTCAAATTGCAACATCGAAAAATCACCGAATTGGTAAGAAGATTACGATTGCAATGATTCAAAGCCTTGTAAAGCTTGAAGACATAAAAGAATTTGCCAATTCATTTGGAACAATTATTATTGATGAATGCCATCATGTACCAGCTAAAACATTTCGTGAAGCAATTAATAATTTCAATTCGTTTTATCTTTATGGTCTTACAGCAACACCCATTAGAAAAAACAATGATGAACAATTAATTTTTGTTCATATCGGAGAAATACTAGCTCAAACAAATCCTAATAGTGAGCAAAGTGCAGTAAATTCTAATTCTAGAATAAGTATCAATATAAAAGAAACCAATCTTTTTGTTCCATTTGATTATAGAATTGATAAATACGAAACAATTTCCAAAATTCTGGTTTTTGACACGGCTCGTAACAAAATGATTATTGACGATATTCTAACTCAAGTTGATGAAAAGAAACAAATATTAGTACTTACAGAACGAAAAGAACATATATCAGTACTCAATCTCTATTTAAAAGAGCGATTCGAAACAATAACTATTAGTGGAGATGATTCTGAATCGCTTCGAAAATCAAAAATAGCTCAAATAAAAATGGGGCATTTCCAAATCGTAATTTCTACTGGACAATATTTTGGTGAAGGAATGGATATTGATAAATTGGATTGTCTTTTTCTCGTATATCCTTTTGCTTTTGAAGGGAAGCTTATTCAGTATATCGGTCGAATTCAACGTTCAGAAAATGCTCCCGTAATATTTGATTATCGCGACAGTAAAATTGATTATTTTGAGAAACTATTCAAACAACGCAACCGATATTATAGAAAACTTCAAAAGTCAATTTAGTGTTACATTTTAACAGATAAATTACTATTAAATATTTTAATAAATGAAAACGAATAATATATATCTGAACTTTTTTGCAATTGTTTTTGGAAAGAATACAACTAAAAGGGATTAAAGGGACTAGTTTGTATATATTCCAAGGTAAACATTTACAAATTCTTTCAATTATTTGCTAATCAAATACAAATCCTACAAATAATTACTAATTTTTACAGAAAAACTACGAATATTTACTAAAATATCCCGTTTTTATACTAAAAACAACTAATTATTTACTCGATTTAACCAATATTATACTCAAAAAGCACTCGTTTTTAATCATATTTTACTTGATTTGAACCATTTTTTACTCTCATTTGGGGAGTATAAGAGACTGTAAAGTAAATTGTGTAAACTGAAAACATGGTAACATTTGGGAATCAATTATAATTTATTTATAACAAATAATCCATTAATATCGATTTTTAATAAACATAGTTTCTATATTATTTTTTTATCTCTTTTATTTTATTGTCACAATTATATACTATATTTGTGACAATAAAAAGCTAATATAATGAATATAAGTGTTGAAGAACAGATACTTGTGAAAATTAAAAAAGCCAAGAAGGGTACGCTTTTTTTTAACGAAAATTTTGTTTCAAAAGCGAACTCTGATGCTGTTAGAAAAGCTCTTGAACGTTTGGTTAAAGCATCTGAAATTATACGAATTTCTTCGGGAGTATATGTGCGACCACAAACAGATACGATAATTGGACAATTATTGCCAAGCATTGATGCTGTGGTTAAAGCAATCGCAAAAAGAGATAAAGCTCGAATCGTTCCAACTGGTAGTTATGCTTTAAATAAAATAGGATTATCGACTCAAGTGCCAATGAATGTTGTGTATCTAACTGATGGTGCTCCTCGAAAAATTACAATTTTTGGAAGAAAAGTCTTATTTAAAAAAACGTCACCTAAAAACCTATCCGCAATAGGCGAAATAAGTCAACTTGTAATTCAAGCATTACGAACATTAGGAAAAGATAACATTACCGAGGCAGAAATTACACATATTCAAACATTGCTTAGAAATGAAAAACCAACTCGATTAGAGCATGATTTTCGACTTGCTCCTGCTTGGATTCGGGAAATTATAAGACCAATATTAAACGAAAATATACATGAATAAGGATATAATACAAGAATGGTTATTATTAAGCGATGATTTTAAACGAAATATGTTTAATCAAATTGCATTACGTAAAAAATTGACCGAAGAGGCTGTTGAAAAAGATTGGTGGGTTGTACAAACATTATCATTGATTTTCTCGATGGATTGTGCATCTGCACTAGTTTTTAAAGGAGGAACATCTTTAAGTAAGGGATGGAATTTGATAGAACGTTTCTCTGAAGATATTGATTTAGCTTTAGATAAAGAATATCTGGGCTTTAATAATGAAACACCAAATAAAAAAGAAGTAAATGTATTACGTCGATTGTCATATGATTTCATTGTCAACACATTTACAACGGAATTACAAGCAAAATTTATTAATATTGGCTTGACAAATGTAAAAGTTGAGCATCAAAAAGTACAAAACCATGATCAAGATCCATTGATCGTTGAAATATATTATCCAAAATTAACAGAACGTGAAACATATCTTAAACCAGGATTACTTGTTGAAATTGGTAGTCGTTCGTTAAAGGAACCATTTTCTGCAAGAACATTTCAAACATTTGTTTCTGAAGGTTTTCCTCAGCAGTCATTTGCCGATAAACCTATAACTATACCAGTAGTAAATCCTGAAAGAACATTTTTAGAGAAGATTTTTCTACTACACGAAGAATTTCAACGACCTGCTGAGAAGAAAAGAGTAGAACGACTTAGCCGACATCTTTACGATATAGAAAAACTTATGCATACTGATTTTGCAAAAGAAGCAATGCATAACAAAGAATTGTATGAAAATATAGTACAACATCGGCAATTATTTGCAAAACTAGGAGGAGTGGATTATTCTAAGCATAATCCAGCAACAATAAAATTTATTCCACCAGATGATCTAATAAATTTGTGGGAGTTTGATTATAAACAAATGCAAGAGAATATGATTTATGGCGAATCATTGTCTTTTTCTCAATTAATAAAAAATCTAACAGAGTTACAAAGTGAAATTAATAATATTGAATGGTAAATCATTGGAAATGATAAAAGATTTCTATTAATTACAAATTCTTACAATTATTTACAAATCAAATACAGAATCCTACAAATAATTACTAATTTTTACCGAAAAACTACAAATTTTTACTAAAATTTACTGGTTTTGTACTAAAAAAAACCGGTTTTGTACTGGAATATACTTTTAATATACTTAAAAAGTATTCATTTTTACTCGATTTGTACCATTTTTTACTCCTTTTTTACCTCTTTTTTACTCTCATTTTATAGAAGGAGAGTAAGTCTGGGGGATTATAAAGATTGTGAAAACTGAAAATTTTAATGTTTCCAAATGTTTCCATGTTTCCAGTTTTAAATATGGAAACATTTGGAAACGAATTATTCTTTTTCATCTAACCATTTATAAATAGTTCCCTTTTTCTTCGTTGATCCCAGAAGTTTAAATGCTATTTCTTCATACGTATGACCTAAAATTCGCAATTCTTTTGCTTCTTCAATCAAATTAAACCGTTCCATTTGTTTTTCATTTCTTGAAACTTCTTGAATATGTTCATATTCCGAATCATAATCAACCAATTCAAAATTGAGAAATGCTCCCTTTTTAACTATCTTACAAACAATAACATTTTCAATATCATAAACAATTTCGCTACTTCGACTAGGTTTTACTTGCTTTATATATCGCAAACTACTGTCCTTTGTGCTTTGACCAATGGCTGATATACTGTCACAAAAATTGCTTAGATTTTTACTTCCTGCTAAATCGTTCTTCGTTATAGGTGACGACTGATTACGTTTGGGAGTATGTGCTAATACTAAAATTGAAATGGAGTATTTCTTTTTTAATCGACATAGTTCTCGCATAATCTCCATACTTACGTTTTTGTCTTGAGTACTTGCCATATCGAGGTAAGAAATATTGTCGATTACAAGCACTTTTGCATCTCTCTTTTCAATATCATCACATATTTTTTCAAATAATCGAGCATTAAATTCGTTTTGCGAACAATTATCATAGAGTTCAACAAAATCAATTGTACCACAATAAAATCGTTCGCTAAATTGATAAAGATTGCCAAATTCATCACTATATCGTTTCCAAAATTGCTTGTCTGACAATTCAAAATCATAATATAAAACACTTAACGGTTCGTTATCGTTTTCTAAGCCCATAAATGGTTTCCCTTTACTTATTGAATCCGAAAGTGCAACTGCATAAATACTTTTACCAATTCCTGTATCGGCAAAAAGAATATGTATTTCATTAGTTTGCCATATTACCGATAACAGATTTTTGATGTCTGGTAAATTCTTAGCATCAACTAAACGTTGCATTGCACTTGGTATTGGAGCTAATTCTGCAATCGATTTTGATTTCTTAATTCCAACGATTGGCATCATATGAATAGTTTTTTCCTTTTCTGTTAATGGAATTACTACAGGTTCAAATACTTTTTTCATATAAATGGATCGAATGGGATTTTTGAAAATTCAATACCTGTAGGTTTCGTTCTTAAAATTATGCGATGACCTGAAAGAACTGGGTCTAACTCTTCTAATCGTGCAATTTCATAATCGAGATGAGCCCATATATCAGATAATTTCATACAATTTACGGCGTTATAAGCTTCACATAGTTCTGCAATAATGGCGTTTTGTTTCTTTATATACTCCAATTTAGCATTGGGAATTTTGGCATAACTTTCAAGGTCTGTTTTGAGTTTATCAATAACAGTTTCAAAAAGGAGTATTCCGTCTGAATGTTTCATCATGGCTATTTCCTCCCAATTTTAACGTTTCCTGTTAATGCTATTTCTTTCTTGATTTCATCATCGGTCTTAATTCGACCTTCATCTAGCCATTGTAATAGTGTACTTCTTCTGAAATACAGCTTTTTAGCTTTCTTGATAAATGGAATAAGGTTTTTGCACGTTAAGCCATAAATGGTTGGCTTTGCTAAATTGATGAGCTTAGATGCTTGCTCAATAGTCAGGATTTCGTCCTGATCATCAGAATTTGTACTTTGACTTAGTTCTTTTGCTTCGAAAAGAATTTGTCTGTTTAACTCAATGTATTCACTTATCGTTAAAGAATACAATGGTCGATCGGTTTGTAAAATGTTTGATTTGTTCATTGATATTAATTTTTACTTGATTAAACATGAAGCAAAATTAATATCGATAAAAATCATAAAAAATTAATATTCAATACATTACAGTAAGGCTTACTGTACCCTTACTGTTATTTTTCGTCGTAAATCTTAAAACCAGTTACAATTTCTTTCACAAATTTATATTTATTATAACCCATTTTTTTCGATTCACTTTTTGATTTATATATAGTTGTATCATCATCTAGGTAATCAACATTAAAGAATTTAGATATTTCTTTAAATGTTTTAATCTTAGGTCCTTTACCATGATTAATTAACCCTGCGTGGTATAATGAATACATTAGTTTTAAAAAATGTGTTTTATCACCTGTATATGTAATTTTAGAATAGAACTTTATTTCCTCTTCTTTGATTGCTTTCCATTCGTTAATAGTATCAATTTTAGATTGATCGATATATTCGTCTTTAAATTTTCGGTTGCATAATGTCAAAAATCGATTAAATTCCTGTGCATCGTCATCATAGTATTTTTCTAATTGATAATTAAGAAAAGCATCTATTTTTAAAAGATTCATTTGCTTTAACTTATAAGCAAAGAAAAAATCGTAACCTAAATCATTAGGCGTAATAAATTCTTCAATCCAAAAATGATATGTTTTATATTTTTTATTTAAATCTAATTTCCGTTTGTTGTTGTAATAATTTGCTGGATACATTTTAACAATATCTTCAAAATGCTCTATTTTATTGGCTTTCAAAAATGTTTCTAAATCAATATTAATTTGTTTATCATAGATAAGAGCCATGGTAGTTATCTTCAATATCTCTGATATTTTGTTATTATTTTCGACAAAGTCGAGTCCTAAAATTGTACCTATATTTAATTCAAAAAGGTGGTTTGATTCCGTTTCAATTTGTATCATATCTTTGGGTTTAAAGTTCTAAATTTTATTATAAAAGGTTCTTATTTGCTTCATCAAGTACATCATTTTGAAAACTATCAAGATAAATCTGAGTAGTTTTTTCACTATCGTGTCCTAGTGCTTCGCTTATAACGGATGTTGAAACTCCACTATGTTTTAAAACAGTTGCGTACGTGTGACGAGCAACATAAGTTGTTAAATTAACATCTATTTTAGCTCTTAGAGCTATTTCTTTTAAATCATCGTTTGTTTGTTTAATGACTTTATGAATTCTGTTTTTTACACGAAGTGCTGAATCGTGAAATTCCGAAAGTATTGGAAAAATATATTCACTGCTGTTATTTTGCTTTTTATAATATTTTAGGATTTCGAGTGCTGGAGGTAATAGTCCAACATCATAGGGTTTATTCGTTTTTGCTCGTATATATTTTAATCGATCATTTTTTATGTTTGACCATTTTAACATCGCAAGATCAGTGAAATTTGTTCCCATTGTAAAATAGCTGAATACAAAATAATTTTTAGAATCAGAAAGTCGGGTATCTGAATCTAATTTCAACTTTATAATTTTTCCAATGTCTTCTTTTGATATTGCTCTTTTAACCGTTTTAGTACTTAGTTTTGATATATTATAATCTTTAAACGGATATAAATCTTTTGTACTATAACCTTCAATAATCGCTAAATTATATATAGCCCTTAATGTTCGCATATATTGTGAAATAGATATTTCTTTTGTTCCCTTCATTCTAAAAAAACTTTCATATTTATTTAAGAAAGAAGCAGTAATATCTGTAAAATATAATTCATCCTTTTTTGTGAAATTATGAAGCATCGTTCTGGTTTGTTTATATACGGCTGCATTTCCAAGCTTATTTTCTTTCTTCTTTTGAGTTACAATACCATCAATAAATTCATAAACATTAATATTGACGTTCGTTTTTCTGATTTTTTGAGTAACGGTTTCAATTGTAAAGTTTTGTTGATTTATTTCTAAATCGAGTAGGGACTTCTGTGCTTCATTAAGTTTCGTTTCAATTAAAATGTCGAGCATTCTTTTATTAGGATGACTATTCTTCGGTCTTTGACTTCTAACATCCCATAGTTTCAATAAGCAAGAATGACCAATTGAAATGTATTTTGATTTTCGGTCTTTAATTACTCGAAGCATGATTGGAGACTCTCCATTTTTGAGTACCTTTGAAGTAAATAAAATTACTTTTATTGATGAATTATTATTCATAGTTTCAAATCCTGGTTTAAACATGGTTTAAACAAATGTACAAATTATCAATAAATATCCAAAAATAAAAAAATATTGAAAAAATGTAAAAAGCTGATAATAAGATACTTTAATAAGCAAAAATAATCAACAATAAATATAGATGTAATGCCTTACAAGCAGAGGGTCGGGGGTTCGAGCCCCTCAACTCCCACAAAAATAAAGGCTTACAGAAATGTAGGCCTTTATTTTTTTAAATGGTTTAAACTATGTTTAAACGTATCAAGTAGAAAAGCTTTGATTTTAGCATTGAAAGACTCCGCAGCAGCATTTGTACTTCGATTGTCAAAGAAGTTAAGAATACTTAAATAATTAGCTTGAATTGACCGGGCAACGGTTCCAAAAGAGTCAATTTTTGATAGTTCTATAGTATTATACCAATGAGCATGATGAGAAATAAAAGTTCTTTAACTTTCGTATTTCAAAAACATAAAATTTCGAACATTATAATTATTTCATTATGTCATTATAAACATTAACAGGTGATTTTGCAGTACATTTAATTTCACCCGTTAAAGCCTTAACAACGGCTATTTGCATATACTCATCGCTGCTATAAGCATTTATTAATATTTGCGCTTTATTTAAATAGAACGTATTGTAATAAGGATTACCAAATGAAACTCCGATAATTTTACCTATCTGCAATGAATTAATTGTCCATAAAGAGAAAGCTTCGTGATCTTTAAGAAGAGGAGATCCAATTGGATCGAAATATTTATTCTCAAAACAAACAATAATTTTATCGAATTTATTAAGAGAATCAAGTTTTGTTTGCCATTTATAGAAATGGAGATCGTATGTTAAGGTGACATCGAATCCGCGAGCTTCAAGCTCTCTTTTCATTGGTTCAAACAATTTACTTTTATCGCTATAACTTATATTTGCTAGTAATATTTTCTTATTTATTGAGGGTTTAAGTGGCAACTCGTTTTTCTTATCTTGGATAAGCGTTACCGCTTTCTGAGAAAGATTTGTCAATGTTTTAAGAACATATGCACTATGATCATTTTGGAGTGGTGTTGCAATTATTTGTTTTTTCTCTAACAAATTAAATCGTTTACGCAGTGTCCATATTCTCTGAACAGCATCATCGAGTCGAGACATAGGTATTTCTCCCCGTATAATTCGAGCTTCAACAGTATCGAGATATTCTATATTTGGCCAAAGTATAATATCTGCACCTGCAACAAAACATTGTATGGAAGCTTCAAGTTCAGTATCGTAAAACCCTGTTGCACCACCCATATTCATAGCATCTGAGATGACAACTCCCTTGAATTTCATTTGTTTTTTTAGAAGTTTTTGTATAATTTCTCGTGACAGTGTTGCTGGAGGAAGTACCCCATCGATAGTTTCTTTCTGAAATGCAGGAAAACGAATATGTCCAACCATAATAGATGGTGCATTGTCGTTTATTAAAGTTTGAAAAACTGTGCCATAGGTCTTTTTCCATTCTTTAATTGAGAGGTTATTAGATGATGTCATTACGTGTTGGTCACAAATGGTTGCACCATCGCCTGGGAAATGTTTTATGGTTGAAATTACGTTCTGGTCGTGAATACCTCGAATTTGATTCTGAAGTAGTGGGATTGCTAATTCGGCATTATCGGATATTGCACGTTCAATAACTAGTGGATGTAAGGGGTTCATGTTAAGATCGGCAACAGGGTTCAGTAACCAATTGAAACCCATAGCTCGTGACTCCTGTGCTGCAATTGTTCCGTATGCATATGCGAGAGAATCATCATTCGCAGCACCAAGTGTCATTTCAACGGGAAGTTTTGTGGCATTGGAATAATTATAACCAACACCTCGTTCAAAGTCCTCGCTAAAGAAAAGTGGAAGTGACGAAGCATTTTCATAGACTTGCATTATTTTGGGGATGAAATCTTCTATCTTAGCATCGCCGAAATTTTTCCTATTGAATCGCCATTGAGCTACAAAGAGGCCACCAACAGGATATTTATTTAAAAAAGATTGTAAATCGCCATTACCTATTTTCAAATGTAAATTATAATCAGAGGTCACCATCATAGTTTGACCTATTTTCTCACGTAGGCTTAATTTCTTCCATGATGTATCTGTTGTGTATTTTGAAGAATTCTTCATTTTGTTTTGTTTTATTTTAAAAGACTGAGCTGATATTGAAAGAGATACTAAAAAAAATAAAAAAAATATGTTTTTCATGTGTTTATATTTCTGTAAGCATTTAATTGTCAGACGAAATCAGGAATAATTCAGCGAAGCTAATACGCCAAAAAGCGTTTTGCTATTTTTGCTAATGGCTATTTCATCTATTTATTTAATACAAATGGAATAAGCCATATATTCATTGTCTGTATTTTACGAATTCTTTGTCATAGCTATTACATGATTTTTAAATAAAACCAGATTCTTGGCTAATTTAAAAAATAAAAACCAATGATTGTAATACATTTTTCTTTTTTTCAGAGATCATTTTTAAGTGGAAAAATATAAGAAGAAAGAATACCCATACTGAAGAATGAGTATTAATGTTTGGAGCTAAAAAAGAAAGATTATACAACTACAATTTGTTGTAGTTGTATAAGGAATAGGACATTCCACTATTCAAATTAATACCACCTACATTCGTTTTAATTCAATAAAGACAATGCTTTTGAATTGTTTAAACAATCATTTTACTAAATAATTTTCAAGATAATTATTGCTTGATTTTGAATGAACGGTACTCTACAATTGGTTGAAAGTAAAAAATATTGCAAACAATAATATCGATTATTCTATCATATATATTTTATAAGAGAAAAAGTAAACCTAAATCAGGAAAATTCTTACACAATAAACTTTCAATTCTATTTCACAAGAACTTCCATTTGCTTTTGTGCATCCAAATTCCCTAATCTAGCAGCACTTTTATAATCATTAAATGCTGCATCTTTATCTCCAATAGTAGATTTTACAATAGCCCTATAGTACAAAGCTTCGCTATCGTTGGCATTTCTTGCAATCAATCTATCGAAACAAGCAATCGACTCTTTGTATAGCTTCGCATTAAAGCAATTAACGCCTTTATTAAATAATGCTTCGGTATTGTTTGGTTCTATTTGCAAAGCTTTATCTAAATCCTTTTGCGAACCATTAAAATCAGTAACCGATATCTTTAAATTCGATAAATCGACATAAACCAGTGCAGTACCAAGCGAAGGGATTAATTGTATTGCCTTCTCATAATCTTCGATGGTTCCTTTTACATTGTTTATTTCTCGTCTTGCTTTACCTCTTTGAAAATAGATATTACCGTCATCGGTCTTATATTTCAAGTATTCGGTTAAATCCAAATCCGATTCTTTATACCTCTTAAGGTTGAGCATTGCCATTCCTCGAACCGAATAGAACTGATAATAGCCCGAATTTAACGTTAACCCCATATTGCAGTCCGAAATACAATCTTCGAAACTATTGTTGTTTAAACGGGCTGTACTTCGAAACCAATAGGCATAATAAGCATCGGGGTTCTTATCTACAATATCGGTAAACAAGGTTTCAGAATTTTGCCATACCATAGTTCTTTGTTTTGCTTGAAATGCACAGAGCAACAGAACAAAAACCAGTAAAAACCCAGCAATTTTTCTATTTCGTAGCGCATTTTTTCTTTGTTCTAATTCAGATATAAGTATTCGCATAAACATAATTGCCAAACCTATATAAGGTACATAGCTATAACGTTCCGAAACCACAGCCGAACCCATTGGAATAAACTGAACAATAAGCGAAATAGTAATTACATAGAAACCAAAACCGAAGAACAATTCCTTTCTGTGTTTTTTCCAAAATACTACTATTAGAAACAACAATAACAGTACAAAGGGAGCAATAAAATATTCGATTCCAAATGCCGATTGATCTTTAGGATAGAAATGTAAAGCCGATTGTTTTACAGGTAATAAAAACGCAAACAAATAGTAATACAACGAATAACAAACAAGCAAAAATCGATGAAATAAACTAAAATCTAAAATATTGACATTAATAGCATTAACCGATTTTTGCGAAAGTATTGCTACAATACCAAATACAAAAGAAATAGCCAAAAATGGGCTCTTTTGAATGACTGTTTTTAACGAAAATGAATCTTTATAATAATCTATCAAAATAAGAACAACAGGAAGAGTAATTGCTGCCGATTTCGATAAGCAAGAAAGCACAAAAAACACAAAGCAATAAAGTAGATAAAGGTGTTTTTTACTCTCAATATATTTCAAATAAACCACTAAAGACAAAACATAAAACATTGTGTATAACAAGTCTTTACGTTCCGATATCCAAACTATCGATTCAACGTGCATTGGATGCAAAGCAAAGAGGGTAGTGCTAATACTGGTAACCCAAATATCTTTAACCAATAGCTTTACGAAAACAAAAACCAAACAAACATTTATAGCATGTATTACAATATTCGTAATATGGTACCCCGTAGCATTTGCTCCCCAAATACTATATTCCAAAGCCCACGATACAGTAGTTAGTGGATGATAATTGGCAGCATAAAAACTCGAAAATATATGCTTTATACTAGCAAAACTTAAACTAAGTAAATTCGGATTACTAAGAATATACTCGTTGTCGTCCCATACAAAACCAAAGTTTTTACTCGACCAGAATACTAGAAATGTTGCTATAAGTATAATTGGAAGGATAAATTCACTTTCTCTGCTAAATGAATAATTAAATCCGGTTTTTTTATCTTTTATGATTTTTGCCACAATAAAACGAGTTAAAGTCTTCTGCAAAAATATAATTTTTATAAGTCATTTTTATATTACAACCCCCAAAAACTATATATATATACAATTAAAATAGAACAACTTACACTTTGTTAAAACAAAAAGTACATATTTTATTGGGAGTAAATTAAAAAACAGTTGTTAATATAATTAGAAAACATAAGCGGATGCCGAAAAGCTTTTTAGAGTAGGTGAGAAAATAAAATATTTAAAAAAATGAAAACTAAAAAATTAATTATTGGACTTTTAACAATGGGATCTTATTTAATAGGAAATGCCCAAGAATGGATCGAAGTTGGAGCTCTTCCAACAGCAACTATCAGTAGAACAGGACCAACTAAAGTAGGTAGTTTACAATTTTGTAACATAAATGATCCTAATAGAACAAATGCTTTTGATGGAATTACATGGTACCCAGGTAAACCTGAAATGTATGGAATCTATAAAACAATTGGGACATGGGAAGCTCCAAGATATCAACAATTAAATATGACCTGGGCAACTGGAATTATAATTGATGGAGGCAATATTGGTAATTATTTAAATGTTGGAACAGCTATACAGCCTAATGGTGGTCCTGTTACAATTGGTAATAAGAAATTATTAAAATCTAATATATCAATTTATGGTAATACCACTATTGGAAATTCAGACGAAAACAATTCACTTACTATTAATGGAAATACATTTTCATCTGGCAATGTAGGAATTGGTACAACAGACACAAAAGGCTATAAACTTGCAATTGCCGGAAGCGTCGTAGCTGAAAGTGTAACAGTTAAATTACAAGCAAATTGGCCCGATTACACCTTTAAAAATGATTATAAGTTATTACCATTAAAAGAAGTAGAAGCTTTTATTAATGAGAATAGTCACTTACCTGAAGTTCCTTCTGAAGCAGAAGTGAAGAATAATGGAATAAATATAGCAGAAATTAATGCAACTCTTCTTAAAAAGATTGAGGAATTAACTTTATACGTTATTCAACAACAAAAGGAAATTGATGCATTAAAAACTGTTTTAAAGTAATAAGGAAATTAAATTTAGAAAAATGAAAAAAAGTTTTATAACATTTATATTATTTTTATATACAGCAATAGCTTTTACTCAACAAGCTAAGGATGTGTCATCTAAAATCAATATGGATGGAGATATGGTAAGTCCTATATCTAATGATCAATTCTATAAAGATCGTTTTAGCTATCTATCAACTCTTGACAAATCATTAATTTCTACTGGAATATTAATAGATCGAACTAAATTTAGAAAAGATATAAATCTTTTTAATGGCGATAATCTAGTCAAAACATGTAGTAATTATATTTGGCAACAATTATATGAAAATCTTAAATCAGCATCTTTAGATACTTCAACTTTACCAAGAATTGAGTCTATAAGAGATTATTTAGTCTCTATGGGACGTTTTCAGAATACCTTTATTTTACCTATATTGAATATGCAATTTAATTCGATTGATGAAAAAGCCCTTAAACGAGGCGATTTTATGGAATTAAATGGGTCATTATATAGTAACGTTGCATCTAATAACTCTTTTCATACAAATCGTTTATTAGCATCGGCACCTTTTGCTACCAGAATTCACGGGAATTCAATTACTTTTTTAATTGATAAAAATCTATATTTTAGTAATATTTCAAATGAAATAGTTAAAATTGTCGAAGCTGATTTTGATGATGGTAAAGGATGGCAAATTATCGAATGGGGAATTCCAGTAACAATAACTTATGGATCAAAAAGTAGATGGATTATGCCAAAATTGAAAATCACATTACAGCAAGAATTAAGTTCTATTTCTAAAATTGGTAAAGAAACTAAATCAATTAATATAATTCAACGTTATGCACATTTTAACTTTCTGCATACTACTGACGATTTAGTTCCACAACCAAACTTACTAAATAAAACTAATCAATTAAAAGATTATGTTATTGGACCATATGCTGGTTCAAATACGCCTACAACTAATATCTTACATTATGGTGGAACAATATCAAGAAATCGAAGTATTAAATGGGTAGTTGGAAATTCAACAAGATCTTTATCATGGACAGAAACAAATGGAGCTAAATTCGATTACAATATTTTATTAGGTCAAGGCAATATTTCAGGAAAATTAAGAAAACCAATAATAATTGTAGATGGTTTTGATCCAGAAAATAAAAGAGATTATTATCAAACTGTAATTCCAAATCCAACTGGTGATATTAAATCAGATGATTATCGAGGCTTATATGAAATAATGAGTGGTGTAAAATCAGCTTGGACAGAAAATCCTGCAGATAAAGGTGCGAATCTTTGCTCAGATTTAATTGCCTCTGGTTATGACTTAATCTTTATAAATTGGACAAACGGCGATGGAGATATTACTTCAAATGCTGGTTTTTTACAAGAATTTTTAACAGATATGGTAAATGGGCCAAATTCACCAAATTATCGAGATAATCAAACTGAGGAAATAATATTAATAGGTCCAAGTATGGGCGGTTTGATTACACGTTATTGTCTTACAAACATGGAATTATTGGGATTAGAACATCATGTAAAACAATGGTATTCATTTGATAGTCCACAACAAGGAGCTTATATTCCAATAAGTTTACAGTGGCAAGTTAAATATTTGAGTGACTTACAAAATAATAAGACATTACAAGATGGAATTAACTCTCTAAATTCCACTGCTGCCAAACAAATGTTACTATATCATTATCAATATTTTAACGGCACTTCAACCCAAACACCGAATCATGTAAAAGAATTTGATAATTTATATAATTATTTAAACAATTTAAAAAATCCATATCCATTATTTTGCAAAAATATTGCAATTTCAAACGGTGGAACACAAAAATTGTATTCAGATGCAAATGGTGATCAAATTTGTAATTTTAGAACTGATATGAAATTAATTGATGCAATAAAATCTAAAGCTAATATAAATGTACAAGGAGGTTGTAATGAAATCATTAAATATGGAATTTATTCATTGAATCCTGTTATCGCAGCAGCAGGTTTAACTTGTGATATTGCAATTAATAATATTACCCTTAAATTCTCTACAAGAGGATATAGAAGTACAAATTTTGGTGTAAATAAAATGTTTTGGGGAAGTAGTGCAAATGGAAGTAATATTGGTCTTGCAACAAATGATGATTATACATTTTATACATATAATCAAATTGGATTTGAAAACGCTCCAGGAGGTTATAATACTTCTTTGTATGATTTTAATCAAACAAGTCTTAATGATTTTAAACCTAGTACAGATTTAACAACTAGTCCACAAACTTCTAAATCATGTTTTATGGTTACTTCATCAGCTTTTGGAGTACCTGTTACAAGTCAAAATGTTTATAAAACATGGAATCAATATAATGTTTCTGAAACTCCATTTGATGCAATTTATGGTACATCTAATACAAGTAATGAAGAACATGTAAGAGTCTCAACCGCTACTTCGAATTGGCTACAAAACATTGAAATAGTTAACGATAGAGTAAATGTACAAAAACCTTTTCACGCTAATGCTAATCAGACTGAAAGAGCTAATTGTCTTTATACTGCGACAAACAGTGTTACATTTGGTGGTCTAAGTAATAGTAGTTTTACAATTAAATCTGGAGCCAATGTTCAAGCAATAGCTCCAACAGTAAAATTATTACCAGGTTTTACTTCTATAAATGGATCTCAAGTTGTAATAAAGGCTAGTTCTGTTGTTAATGGTTTAAAATCAGATATGATTAAACCTATTTCAACTCAATTAAAATCAGCAATTTCATATTTAACACCATCTGAATACAACAACAAAGTATACGATTATTCAGATCAAGAATTAATTACAGATGATTTAAAGACAGAAAAAAATCGAACAATTATGATATATCCAAATCCAGCCAATAAAGAATTATATATTTCCTGCTCAGATAGTACATGTAAAAATAATGTAACTATAAAAGTTAATAATTTATTAGGTGAATGTGTAAAATTAATTACAATTGATCTTCAAATGTCAAATATCATGGATATTTCTGATTTACCTATAGGAATTTATTTAGTACATGTAATATGTAATGATAAGCAATTTTCATATAAGCTATTGAAAAAATAATTTTGCTTATTAAATATCAATTATAAATAAACTAAATACCGATGAAATAATTTTCATCGGTATTTTTATGAATGAAAAAGAAAAAGGCTGTTTCCAAATCAGAAACAGCCTTTTCCAAAATCTATAAAATTCGCTTATTTTTTAGGATGGCGACCTTCTAAAACCTTTATAACATCATCAAGAGCAAAACCTTTTGCTGTTAAAAGCACAAGGTAGTGATACATTAAATCGGCAGCTTCGCCAAGGAATAATTCTGTATTATCGTCTTTTGCTTCAATAACTATTTCAACAGCTTCTTCGCCAACTTTTTGAGCAATTTTATTAATGCCTTTGTCGAATAGTTTATTAGTATACGAACCAGCTACTGGGTTCTTTTTTCTATTTTGAATTAGGTTTTCTAAATAGTAAAGAAAATCCATTTTAGGTTGGTTTGTCTCGTTGAAACAAGTATCGTTTCCTGTATGGCAAGTAGGTCCTGTAGGACGAGCTTTTACAAGGAATGTATCGCCATCGCAATCTTCGGTAATCGAGATAAGTTCAAGAAAATTACCAGATGTTTCACCTTTAGTCCACAGCGACTTACGGCTTCTACTATAAAACGTTACTTTACCTTCTTTTTGGGTTTTTTCGTACGCTTCGGCATTCATATAAGCAAGCATTAATACTACAGAGCTATCAGCATCTTGTACAATTGCAGGAATTAATCCGTCGGCGTTTTTTTTCCAATCTATTGCCATTTCTATTTGTTATTTGTAATCAATTATTATCTCATTGCAATACCTTCAGACTTCAAGTAAGACTTTAAGTCGGGTATAGCTATTTCTTTAAAATGAAAAATACTAGCGGCTAGGGCAGCATCAGCTTTTCCTTCACCAAACACATCTTTAAAATGTTCCATTGTTCCTGCACCGCCCGAAGCAATTACCGGAATATCTAGGCTTTCGCTCAACGATCGGGTTATGTCTAAAGCAAAACCTCCTTTAGTACCATCGTGATTCATCGAGGTAAGCAATATTTCACCAGCACCACGATTGTATATTTCACGAGCCCAGTCTTTTGTAGTAATAGCAGTAGGGGTTCTTCCACCATGAGTATGAACCATCCATTCGCCATTGGTAAACTTGGTATCAATTGCAACAACAATACATTGCGAACCGAATTCCTTAGCCAATTCGTTTACTAAATCTGGATTATATACAGCTGCCGAGTTTATCGTTATTTTATCGGCACCAGCACCAAGCAAAACACTTACTTCTTGAATCGATTTAATTCCACCGCCAACAGTAAATGGAATATTTAAATGTTGGGCAATTTGTTTAACCAATACAGCAAAGGTATCGCGACCTTCGATTGTAGCTGTAATATCTAGGAAACAAAGTTCGTCGGCACCTTGTTGTGCATAAAACTTACCAAGTTCTATAGGATCGCCAGCATCACGCAATTCAAGAAAATTGATGCCCTTTACAGTGCGACCATCTTTAATATCTAGGCAGGGTATTATTCTTTTTGCTAACATTAGTTCTTATTGTTTTTGCGTTTTCTTACATACGACAATACGATTCCGAAAACGATAAGCATTACAATTGGACCTAAAATATTGATTACTTGCCACATTGTGCGTTCATCAGCAATTCGAGTCTTATTTAATAGTCTAATTTTTAATTCACGCGAACGTATATTTAAAAGTCCAGCATCGTCGCATAGATAATTAATTGCATTGAGCATAAAATCTTTGTTTCCATAGGTTTCTTTGGTATATCTGTCGTAGCCTAAATTCATTGGAATAGTGTCGTATGCAAGCTTTCGAACTTCATTACGAGTAATATCTCCATCCGAAATAACTATCATAGATGTTTGCTTACTTTGATTCACAATTGTAACGTTTTCGCGAAGTTTTGGCAACATTCTATTTTTATAAATTGATTCAAATGTTCCTTCTAGCAAAACACCAATTGGTAGGTTATATTTATCGAAGAAATATTGATTGGGAGTTTGTGACAATAAATCAAAGCTTACGGGAACTGGTGTAGCTAACACTTTCGAATAATCTGATGTACGTAATAAAACGGTTGCTTTATGATTTTTCGATTCACCAACGGTATCTATAACGCTTGCACATTCTACCTTAATAACATTCAAGTTTTTGGTAATTGGACTTGTAGAAGGTGGACTTATTAAAGGATGAAAGAACCATGGCGAAGGATTCCATTGTGGTTGTGCTCCTTGAGCTGCAACATTTAATGGAATAACAGCACATTGATTATCGAGTATTACATTGTAGTTAATGCGAACTCCATAACGGAACAGTTGGTCGTCTAAATTAAGTTGATTTGCCAATCCTAAAACCATTCTTTCGTAAGCCAAACTATCTTCGGGAACATTTACTAAATCGAGCAACCAAACAACATGTCCGCCTTTCATAATGTATTGATCGATAGCCAACTTATCTATCTCACTAAAAGCTTTCATTGGCTTTGCTATTATGAGCGATTTATACTTTTGTAATACAGTAATGGAGCTATCAATTGTAACTCTTTCAACAGTATAATATTCGTCTAATGCATGTGCAATACTTGCAGTTTGGTTTCTATCTAACTCTCCGTGACCAGATAAAAATGCTACTTTACTTTTTTGTGTTACAGAAAGCTTTCTAATAGCATTAACAAGCTCGTATTCTATAGCTTGAATAGCATTATTAATATTCTGATCAGAATTAGCTAAAGCACTTGTTTTAAGGAAACTAATACTTACTGTTTTATTCCTTGATGTAACTAATGCTCCAGGAAAAACAACCCTTGATATTTGTTTACCTTTATCGTCTTTTTCCTGAATAGTGTAAGGAGTTAAGCCATTTGAAGCTAGGAATTCGTAAGTTTTTTGCGTTAAACTTTGGTCATCATCATTCGATGGATTAACAAACTCTAAAGAAATATGATTTCCTGCAATTTCAGTAAATTCTTCTAATTGATCCTTAATTTCACTTCTCAAACGATAAAATGAAATAGGTAAATCGCCATCTAAATAGACTTTAAAATGAATTGTATCTTTAACATTTTCCAATACTTTCTTAGTCGTTTCCGAAAGTGTATAACGTTTTTCTGATGTTAAATCGAATCTATAATGAACTTTAGATGCTATATATAAAATAACAAAAAATGAGGCAATTACAATAATTATCTTTGTTGTTCCTTTATGTAGTTTTTTTGTGTCCATCATCTATTTTCTTCTTATAGATAAAACACCAACCGTTGCATACATAAACATAGCAGCAACAAGCAAAAAATATACAATATCGCGAGTATCAATAACTCCGCGGCTCATAGAACGGTAATGCTCATTAATTCCCAATTGAGCAATAGTATTATGGTACGATTTAAATAATCCAACTGAACTCATTGCATCGAAACCATTATAAAACACAAAACAAAGAATCAAAGCAATAATGAACGAAATAATCTGATTTTCAGTTAATGCCGATGCAAAAATTCCAATTGCAGCATAGATTGATGCTAAGAAAAATAAACCAATATAAGAACCCCAAGTTCCTCCAGTATCAATGTTTCCAATAGGATCGCCAAGTGCATACACAGAAAAGAAGTAAATCAATGCGGGCAGGAGTGAGGCTAATATTAAAACTACACTTGCTAAATATTTTGCTGTAACTATCTGTAAATCTGTTATTGGATGTGTAAATAATAGTTCTAAAGTCCCAGATTTTGCTTCTTCGGCAAACATTTTCATCGTTATAGCTGGAACTAAAAAGAGGAAAACCCAGGGAGCAAGTTCAAACATTCCCGAAAGACTAGCATATCCCGAATCGAGAACATTCATTTCGTTTTCGAAAACCCATAAGAATAGGCCATTTGCTAAAAGGAAAACCCCAATAACAATATAACCTGCAAATGAGCCGAAAAACGCTGTAATTTCTTTTTTAAATAAAGAAAACATCTTGTTTAAATTTGAGGCAAAAGTACATAAAATTAACGCAAATAGAGAAAAGTTAATAACTCAATTTTCTAAAATCAACATTTTTTATAACATTGCATTAAAATTTAAAACTACAGAAATGAAGAAGGTATTTATATCAGGAATTTCGAAAGGAATAGGGCGCTCAATTGCAGAAAAACTATCAAAACAAAACGAATTTAAGGTTATTGGCTCTTGTCGAAATCCGGAAACAATTACAGATAAATTACAAGGAGTTGAATATATAGCTCTCGATTTAAGCAATTCATCAAACATTCAAACTTGTGCAAAACAACTCCAAGATATTGACATAATGATAAATAACGCTGGTCAATCGCAAATTGGAGCAATAGAAGAGGTTGCGATGGATAAAATTCGTGGAATGTACGAAATTAATCTATTCGGAAATATGGAGTTAATTCAAGCTGTTGTTGGCCAGATGAGACAAAAGAAGAGTGGATTAATAATCAATATTGGTTCTATGACAGGAAGTTTTGCATTACCATTATATACATCTTATTGTACGTCAAAAGCTGCATTTCAAATGTTTTCGATGTGTATTCGTCAAGAATTAGGACAATTTGGAATTAAAGTTGCCCACATTGAACCCAATGATATTAAAACTACTATAACTCCAGATCTTATATTTAAGGAAGGAGGAGCTTATGAAAAACTTGCACAAACGGTTAGGGAACAAGTTCGTTTAAAAATGGCAAAGGCTGAAGATCCAATAATTGTTGCTAATTTGGTCGATAAAATCATCCATACAAACAAACCAAAAGCTAGATATACAGTGGGTGGAAATGGTAATTTCTTAGTATTTATGAAGCGCTTTGTAAGTGATAGTTTTATCGAAAAATCGACAATGAAATTATACGGATTATAATTTGCAATTATTTAGGTAGGATTGTTTTGAATTTGTATTTTAAAGCTATAATTTTGCCAAACATTAATTAAACGTTTAATTTTAAAACTTAAAACAATGGCTCATAAAATTAGTTCAGACTGTATCGCATGCGGTGCATGTATTGGAGAATGTCCAGTAGAAGCAATCTCAGAAGGCGAAATCTATGTAATTGACGCTGCAAAATGTACTGATTGTGGTGCATGTGCTGGTGTTTGTCCTTCAGGTGCAATTGCTGCTGAATAGGCTATAAAAGCATTTTATAAAGGTTACCGAAAATAGGTAGCCTTTATTACTGAAAAACCTATTTAACATAATATTAATTATAAGACAAAAAGATTTAACTATATATATGATTTACAGACTATTATAAAAGCAACTTAGTATACCAATTTGAATATACGATTATGAAAGCAATTAAGATTAACCAATTTAGTAGACCTAAAAAAGATGGTTTGATGGTAAACGATAGAAATTATTGTGTGTATCTTGGAAACCAGCGTTTTATTTATTTTGCGAGCGAAAAAGCTAGTTTAAATTACTTAGCCGTTACAAATCGATTTCTCAATGAGATATTACAGATACTAAACCAGCTCTATGTAAATGCTTATGGCGAATATCGGCAAATTTGGTTTTATGGTGATACGTTCCCTGCTCAGATCACCGAAATTGAACGATCGTTAAAACAACTTGATTTTAGCTTTGAAAATATAATAGTGAAAACGAATAACCATACAAATGGTAATTCTACGGCCTTTTCTTTTTTAGATAAAATTTGCGGTGAACTTTTAGTTATTTGCGAGAATGTTATACAAGTCTATGTTTCAAAGAAAATCTTTGTACCTACGCATAGATTGAAATATTTAAGAGACCAGGTTAATTTAACATCTAGCAAATTAAAACACTATGGAACTACAACCATAATGACACATTCAGAATCTTTTATAGAGATTGATAACGAAGTTATTTAGATTTTTTCGATTCTAATAGACTTATTCGGCAAATAAATCTGTTAGGAATTTTCCAGCAATGCCACAAACTATTGCTGTTATCGAAAGCGTTTTATACTCCATTGCTCCAGCTGTTACACTTATTGCTCCACTAAAATATAAAAGGACGTTCCCTACTTTCTTTGCTACTTTTGGGGTTTCGCTCCAAAAGTGTTTTAATCCAAATTTCATATATCTACTTTTGGGGGTTTTACGAAATAAGCTCGCATTGTGAAAAGCCATAAACTAAGGAATAATAACATCCAATAGAAAAATGAATCTTTATACCATGGTTGTTTTATAATGTATCTTATTCTTACTATTGGTTGTTTTATGGTTACTTCTTTCGTAATTATAAGCGTTTGTCCTTTCTTATTTACATTTACATCGTAACCAGTAACGCCGTTTTTATCGACTGTTTTATTTATAGTTACAACTACGTTACTATCCTTGGTTGCTATTGTGGCATGCGAGAAATCACCATTTAAATGAGCGTGTTTACTGTCGGGTGCAATTTTTACAGTATCATGTATAAAAATAGTTACTGTCTTAAATACTGTATCCGTTTTCTGTAAGTCCGGGTGTTTTTCTACAAGATTTGCAAACCGTGTTTTATAGCTACATGAATTGATAGCAAACCAACAGAACAAAGCTATTAAAAGTGTACGTGTTTTCATTTTATTGTTTTTGTTACGGTATAATAAACATGAGAATCGAAATCGTGTCGTAGTTCTGTAATTTGCTTTTGTTGTGATGAAACTAATAGCGCTAGCGTTGTATTAACCTCATCTTGATGTTTGTAGTTATAAGCATAAACAGTTATAAAAGTAGTTCCAAAAAAGGAAACTAAACCGATTATTATTTTTAAAAGAAATTCTAAGGTTATGGGTTTCTTTTGCATAGTTATTGTTTCTTAAAATATCTAGTTCCCAAAGATTTGGCAAAATATCTAGCAATTAATGTTTTTCCTTTATTGTTTGGGTGTAGACCGTCATCACCTAAATATATTGAATTAGTAGCCCCATTTTCGTAAGAATCAACGACTCCAAGTTCTTTCGACGTTGCCAAAAATGGAACAGAATAACGATCACATATCTTTTTCAAAGCCGTATATCCCGAATTTATATAGTCATAGCCTCTGTAATATGGCGCACCAGCGCTAGCTTGATAGCCATCACTTATAAAATAAGTTGCTGTCGGAAAATAGCGATTCATTAATTCTAAGGCATACCTAGCACCGCCAAAGAATGTCGATCTAATGTCGTTAGTGTTAGCCTCTAAATCAGCAAAGGAATAAGCCATAACAGCAGCTAGATTATCGTCTATTCCGCCACTATTATAATCATTTGTTGCCTGAATTAGTATTACATCAGGCGTTGGATAACCTAACGTATCTACAAGTCTTTTAAGCCATTTTACTTGATTTGATACAAAATTTGTCACACCATCATCTCCTACGGGAGTATCAGAATCGGTAACTTTACGTTGCCACGTTGAACCACCAAGGGCTAGGTTGTGTAAAGATGTAGCTCCCGTTAATGTCTTTAGCTCTGTCCAATCTCTGACATTATTAGCTACTACATTACCCATCAACATAATTGCGCTACTACCTAAAACATATACTTTTTTACCCTTTAGACTATTTAAACTAACCGTATCATTTTCAATAGCGACAATTCTTGTTTCGTGATTTATTGCTTTTGCTACAATATGGCTAATATCACTCGTTAATCGTAGGCTAAATCTGTCTAAGTTTGCCTGACTTGTACGATCACAGTTAATCCCCATCTTTGTTATTCCAGCGGGGATAACAATATCCAATTCGACGTTTCCAAAGGTTGCGTCATGATAAGAATCAAGAGAGCCGTCAGCCATATAAAACAAATAAGCCCTGCCATCATTGCGTGGTGTTGTTAATAAATGCCAAGTTTGACCTTCTGTTACAGTAACAACCATGCAATCTATATTTGCTGATCCAACGGGACATAATGAAATATTTGCTTGCTTTTTATCATAGTACAACTGACTAAGCAAGCTTGAACTAGTTAAGGGTGTGGTAGCATATAAAGCATTATATTGTAGTTTTGCGCCTTCTGCTGAAAGTGGGATACTGCCACCATCCTTATAATTACTAGTTAAATCTTCTATTCCAATTTTTTGAGCGCCATAACCATATTTTTTACCCGAAATTTCATATATAGGCGAAGAAATCCATACAGCACCTTGATTAATAAAGGCAACATTAATTATCGCAAAAAGATATTCACTATTTGATGGAACATAAGAACCTGATACATCTTTCGTGATTGTTGAATCAGTTGACTTAAACCATAGATAGTTGATAACATTATTTGTAAGATCAACAGTTATGGTACTTGCTGGTTGTATTCTATAAGCATCCTTCAATGCTATTCGGCACGCAGTTGGCAGGGTTAATTGCCACGTTCCATTATTAACCGCTAATTGTATATTTGCGCCTGCCGGTAAAATATCGCATGTCTTATAGTTATTATCAGAATTGACTGAATTTACTATTGGTACATAGCCATACACATATGTATTTGGAGCTGTATAAACAACTGTTACTTTATCTCCAATTTTAACTGTTGGTGTTCCACTCAACCAAGAACATACTCCAGCTGTGGCAAAAAAATAATATCCACTTTTATTTGGTATTGGAGCTAATGAATTATAGTTGACATTTCCTAAATAATCGCTAGTATTTGGAATCAGATTTTCTAAACTAATCTGTTCCAACTCCAGCGTTGTAGGGTTTGCAATTAATGCAAACTTACCAACTTTATCAGCTGTTAATTTACGTTTTGTAATAAAATCGATTGTTGTTGCTGTTGATACTCCAATTGTACCAGCTGTTGGTTTTATGTCGTAATCCATTACGATATTGGTATTCAATAAATTTATTGTACCATCATTTAACCAGTTTACACCATCGCTGGCGTTGTTTGTGTTTAAAAATATCGCTTTACCATAGTCACCACTTTGTTGATGAAAACCTCTATATTTTGAAAAGAAAATTGTAGTTCCAACAGTATCGAGTAAATCGATAACGAACGGACAATTATCTATTTTTGGATTTGGATCAGGATATTCGTTTCCCGTAAAACTTTGGAATATGCAATCTATAAAATTAAGAACACCCCACCCAATTTTAGCCCCTCCAGTTGAATAACCAGCTGTTGTTTTTATATTAGGTAAATGTGGCGTTGTAAGGTTCGTTCCAACGTAATTAACAAACGATACACTTTCAAACGTTCCCTTTGTGGTAATACTTGAAAACGATGCTATATCGTTGGCATTTCCAAGTATTTCCATACCTAGATTATTGTCTACGTTTATTTGGTTATAATTTAAGTTATTGTACCAAAATGCACCGTTTGTTATTGTCCATCCAGTTCCTTTTATCGAAAGCTTATATCCGTGTGTATGATCAGAACCAATATTATATCCTTGAAAAATATTTAATCCATTTAGGTTTAATATTATCCCGGTAAGGTCTAAAACGGTATCGGCTGTTAAAGTTAAGTCGTTTCGCAACAATATAGTACCAGCAAGGTTTTTAGCTTGTATATCGGCAACGGTCTCTCGTAGATCAGCCCAAGTTGTTACGACTGCTATTTTCGTAACTGGTTTATCGTAATAATCGAATTTATTCGAAAAAGGATTAAACTTTTTTGGAGTACCCATTAGTTCAAATGTGTGTAGGTTAATATTAATCTATTATCCCAAACATTATTGTATAGTTGATCACCGTCCGCCCATTCGGTAAAATATTCTGTACCTACTTGTCTAATTCTCCAAATCTGACCTACAGACTTTGAACTATCGAAACTACCAGCTTTAAAATTACAGAAATATGTTGTGTTGCCGTCGGTTTCGTCCATGCGAGATGCCGTACCAAGTAATAAGGTTATTTTGTCGCTAAAGTTCATTGTAGTACGTTTTTTTAATTAGTACTTTCTTGTCGATTCCCGTTTTGTCGAACGATAAAATAAACTGTGTATTTATCTCGACATTTGGTAAATTATTGTAAGCACGTGGAAAACTGTTAGCTGGTAATGGAACGTTCCCAATACGAGCATTTACACTTCCTATGTTTTCGAATTCGATACACGAAAATCCATCATTAACGATGCTTCCAGACTTGTCTACTATTTCTTCGAAATATTGAACTGAATATTGTTTTTTATCCTTCATTTTAGTGCTTCATTAACATTGAAAAACCTATACAAGCGCCAATTAATAAGGCTGTACCGCCTGCCATTATTACCTTATCTTCCCAGTCGTTTCCCATAATGCTTTTAACATCTTTCGATATTGCTATTATAGCCTTTTCGTATACGCTCCTATTGTCTCCATTCGATTCGCTTATATAGGGACTTTGAGCAATAGACTTTGCATAAGCATTTACATTTGTGCTTACCGATGCTGATTGGGGATAACGTTCTTTTATTAAACGTGCGAAATCGTTGAACGAATCAGCTGGAGTAGCGTAAACACGAAATTTCAACCCTGTTGAAGCCGTGCGAGACTTTCCACTCCAGTACTGATTCGGTTTACCGCTTGCAGTTATGCCAAAGAAATTATTTGCTTGCTTTACGTTGGTGCTACCGCCCCAACCGCTTTCGTGTGCCGACTGTGCTAGTATTACTGTTGGATTAATGCCATACGCTTTCCCAGCCTTTTGAGCTATAGACGAATATGTTTTTATATAATCCTGTTTAGTCATGGTTTATTTGCTTTTGCTTTTGCTTTTGCTTTTGCTACCTAATTGCATTACTAAAAATGCTCCAGCTCCAACTAATAAAATTGTTTTTAGATTGCCACCAAGATTTAAACCGCTTTCGTCTGTTTTCCCTTGGTTATAAGCATCATCTATTTGTTTCTCTAAGTCGGCTTTAACTTTTGCCGATTCTGCTGGAGTAAGTTTCGATAATGCAGTTTCGAGTTCGCTACTTACTTTTAAGTTTTCGACTCCAGCATCGTAGTCGGGTTTAAAAGCATAATATATTAATGCAGTACTTCCAGCTCCAACAAGTAAGATTGCACCAACTGCAATAGCTATTACCGTTCCAGTAACAAGCTCTCCAATACCAAAATACGATTTAATCTTATCTAAGGTATTATCGCTCCACGATTCGGTTTTTAATAAAGAACTAGATTTAACACGATTTTGGCGTGCTAAATATACTTTTAGTAAAGCATTGTATTTTGTCTCGATTGCTGTAACATTTAGCTTTTTATCTTTTGCTACTTTAATGAGATAAGCAAGTTTTAAAAGTTGAGTATATAACTTTTTATCGTTAGCTACTAAACTATCCATTAAACTTTTTGCATTCGATTCTGCTACTTTATTATCTGTTGGAGTAAAGAATTGTGCAACGTCGAAAGCTACATAACCATATTTGCGATCTGTTGTACCAAGCTTTACGGTTTTGTAAAGGTTTACAACAACCCACATTTTACCTTCAGCATTGTAATACTGACCAGATGAACGCCCAACTGGTTCGCCTTTCTTTGCAGTAAATAAAATGTTCGAAGCTCCTGAACTTGTTTTTGCCTGTGTAGATGGAAACGCACGTACATTTATTTCGGCGTTTTTAGCCTGAACGACTTTATTTATTAAATCTTTGTTTGTAAGTGCTGTAGCCATGATTATAACATTGTTTTAGCCATTTCGTATTTGGCTGGTTCATTTTCTTGTAATGTTTTTAATTTTAGCAAAATTGCTGGCAAATCTTTTTCGTTTTTTGCCCATTCTGCTAATGGTGTTAAGATTTCGTGTAAATCTTCTTTTCTCGTTTCACTCAATGAAACGAGTGCTTTTTCTGCTATGCTTTGAGCTTCGTTAGGCTCAATAACTTGTTTTTGTTCCTGTACCATATGCTGTTGTGTATTACCTATTCCTTGAGTAAATTCTTTTTTAAGATAATATTCGATAACGGGATCGAGACGGCCAATTACCCGGTCGAGTGCCGTTGGTTGTAAATCTTTATTTTGATCTTGTAATTCGGCAATTTGCTTTTTAAGATTTTCAAGTTCCAAATCTTTTTTCCAGTCGGCTAATGCTTTAGCAATTTCAGCCTGTACATCAACTTGTGGCTGTATTGGTTGTTGGATTGCTCCAATTCCTTGTACCATTGCATTTGCGTTTGCTGGTAAATAGAATTGAACTTTGTAACCGCCACGGGATGGTTGTGGTTTCTCGGAAAACCAAATGAGGAAATTGCAACCGCTTTGAGTGAATTTAGCAATATACTCTCGTAGTTGCTTTTCGGCGTTTTCCATCGAATTATCTTCATTACGATAATTGTTCGCCATTTTATTAGCATCGCCAAATTTATCGCAATAAATACTATAATACGGTGTACCCTGTTCTCGAAGATTACGAATTAAATCTTCTATATTTTGAATTGCATTCATACCTGTGCGTATTTATGTTATTCGTAATAGAAAACAATTAAACAAACTTCTCCAGCATACAAATGCGATGTTTGTCCAAATTTCAATGTACATTTTTGTGCATCAACTTTTGTAGGTTCTATTGCTGGCAATAAACCGCTGTTTAAAGACGAAACAAGTTTACGCAATGGTAAATTTTGTATTACATCTTTCGAGCCGTTATTGATCGAGATAAAAGCATCGAGTAATGCATTATCGTTCAATGTTGCAAGACCATCAACGGTAACTGGAAGTTCGCTCTGTTTGTATGTTTCGATACCAACAATTTGTCGACCTTCGATGTTTGGTGTTTGTGGTAATTTGAATTCTGCATTACCTGTTGAAGTAATTACAACTTTTACAAGTTCTACGTTTTTTATAGCTTTTTGCATGGCTTCATTTTTTTTGTGATTAAAAACTAACCGTGAAACAAAGGGATTACGCTACAAGAACGCAACCCCATTTGCAGCACAGGTAAAAGGAAAGCGTTTAAGCTTGTGGAATTAAGAAACCTCTTAACATCAACACTAAGTAATTGTCGTGACCAGCAACATCGTTTGCAGGGTATAAACCAGCTGTTGTAGGTAACTTGATTTCTGTTTTTGCTGTTTTTTGTCCGTTCAATACAATTTGTGGAACAAGGCTTACAAATCCCGAATCTTTCTTTTGGCTCGTAGCTGTTGTTGCACTTGTTTGAATAAGCGCATCAATGTTACGGAAACGGTTTGTGTCTAATCCTTCGATTAAAATTTCTTGTCCAACGGTAAAGTTGAAAAGAGAATTATAGAACACTTCAAGGTCGGCAGCAAGGAATGTTGTACCAGCTGGAAACACTTGTGGATTTGGGTACGATTGTAGAACTTCTACACCAGGTTTAGCAACCGTTCTATTTATTAAGAACAATCCAATTTCATCAGCGATGAACATATCATTCTTACGTAAACGGCGTTCTGTTACTTGAGAAGCTCCATTATCTTCGATCATCGAAAATTCGAAAATTTGTTGACCGTTAACAATTTTTTTCTCGAAACGTAAAGTTGATGGAGTGATCAACTTTGCAAATGGGTACTTAGCTTTTAATTTTGCTAGTACGTCTCCTTTTGAATTAAAATCTGACATGATTTCTTTTATTTAAAAATTTTAAACTATTATGCTAAATTTTCGTTTTCTCCAGTTCCAGCTAAACTGTCTTCGTTAAGACCTGACATGTAAGAATCTTCGTCGATTTGGTAAGAAGGATCTTCTGAACCAATACCAGCTACCGTAGTAGTTGTAGATTTGTTTGCTCCCATCATTAAACGGGTTGCATCGCTTGCAACGGCACCAACGAAACCAGCGCCAGCGTAATCTAAAATTTTAGATTTTGGTTGAATTTCGGGTATGATTGCACCAGCTACACCAAGCAAGCTAAGGCGTAGAACGTTGTTATTAATTGGCACATACTTTTCGCCAAAAGCGTAAGCAGCGCCACCGACTGCTGAGCCTAAACCTCTCGAGGTTAAAGCTGATGTTAATTTTTTTACGTCAAACTTTGCCATGACTTACTTTTTTTTAATTGAACCTATTTTTGTTTTTAAGACTTTTTCTTTTTGTGCGAGTGCCTTAAACTCGCTTTCTGCTTTTGCCTTTTTATCGGCTTTCGCTTTTTCTTTAGCAAATTGCGCTTCTAACTTTTTTACGGTTGAGCGTTTTTTTGCAATTGTTTTTGCACTTGTCGCCATTCTATTATTGATTTTAATTAAACATACATTGTTTATTGTCTTGCACCGCCACCGCCACAAAGTCCGCCTGTTTGCTTTTGGCTTACTGCATTGGGGTCTGAGTTGTAAGCTGGTGACGTTGTGTTTGATGCTGTAGCATAAGTACTAGAATCGGAACCTGAATCTGTACGGTCGCTTGTTGGGGCTGTATAGTCTCGTTCTGAAGTTCCAGCTGGAGTTTCACCATCGCGAGGTTTTACGGTATCTCCAAAGTCATCAGCTCCCGGTACATCTTCTTTTGTAACGGGTTCGATTGCTTCTTTCTTTCCAAGAACTTTTTTAACTAAAGCAAGAACTTTATTTATAGCATCGAAAATAAATGTTACATCGCTTGCCGTTGGGATTATACCTATTCCTTTAATTTTAGCACTAGCATTCTTTTTCCAATCAGCAATTACATTCTCAGGACTTTTACCATATCGTTTCATAATTCCATTTCGGCAAATTCCCTGTAGTGTTGTAAGTTTTACTCCCGTTACATTGCTAATTGCTTTCAATAGATTATGTGCCTTAAGTTGTTTCTTTTGGGCTTTTGGTCCCAAATCTTTAGTATTAGCGAATTCGTACATAAAGTAAGGGCTTGCACTTGGTAAAGCAACTTCGAGTATTGGACGTGTTACAACGCTTTCGACTGCTTGTACTGCTTTAACGGCAACTTTAGCAACAACTTTAACTCCTTTTGCAGCTCCTTTTGCTACGGCAACTGTTCCTTTTGCAACTGTTTTCGCTACGGCTGTAGCTCCTTTTTTTACCGCTGTGGCTACTTTTTTGAAAATGTTTCCAATTCCATCAACATGTACCGTTTCGTCTATATCTACTTTATGTTGAAAGTGATCTGTTAAATAATTGCGTTCACGGCTGTTTTCGGGAAGGCTTCCAATTATCGCATTCATTTTTGCGTAATCGCTTCTTTCGGTTGCATTAATGTAAGAATTAATAACAGCCAAAGAACGGTCGTAATGTTCAACTTTACCAATTCCCGAAACGCCACGTTTGTTTGCTACAATGCCTCGTTCGATTTCGAAACGTTGTTTTATAACTGCTAAATCGATGTCTTTATGGTTTGGAGAAAATATTCGCAACATACCGGGCTTGTATTCGTGTTTTGGACGGTTGTTTATTTTTTGCATTGCTGGTGTTTCAACAATGTGAGGCGTTGTTGTAACTGCCTTTACTGTTTTAGCTTTTATTTTTACAAATGGAGAACCAACTCCCGAAACTGCTACTAAACCTTCCATAAGAAAATCGTGTTTAAATGAATACTTTTTTTCGCTGTTGAAATACTTCCAAACAGCATCGATAATAATGTCTTTACCTTTGTTGTGTGCAACTACATATACATGTGTTGGTGTTTGCGAATCGCTAAACGATACAAAGCGATAAGAATAAGAAATACCCAAATTTTTAAGGATTGAGGCGGTGAAAATCGCAAAAGATTTACAGTCTCCTACTTTTGCACGCCAAAGTGCCGACGGTGTTTTAACCAGCTGGCTACCGGGTATATCTTCTTTGTATTGTATTTGTGTTTTAAGGAAATCCCAAATTTGCTTACATAAATCTTCAACTCCATTGTATTGAATGTGTTGAGCGAATGTAGCGGTGTTGCGATATGCTGTTTTGTCGAATGCTAAAACAAGTTGCATAATATCAGCAGTTTGATAACGCTTTTTTATTTGCGTTTCAATTCCATTGGCTGGTACGATGTACTTATTTATTAATTCGGCGGTTAGCATGTTTCGTCGCATTTTTCAATGAATACTCGTAACGATTCTATTGAACCAGCTTCATCGTTCTTAAATTCTTGACGGAAGCTTGTAGCTGGTTTTTCTACAACTACAATTTTTTTGTTGCTCCAAGATTCTGTAAACGAAATTACAAGTCGACATTTTGGATCGTGCTTTTCGGCTAGTACTTGTATCTTTTTTGCTTGTGCCATTTTTGTATACTTTTTATCTGTGTTATTAAGCAGTACAAATATATATACAAAAAATACTTTAACTACTTGACTGTTTGTTATATTAGTACTTTTGATTAATGCTTTTATTTATGGTTATTTTAGCTAGTTTTTATCATAAAAAAAGCCTCACAAAATGAATTGTGAGGCTCGCATATAAATAAATTATATGGTAATTTAAACTATTTAGAATAGTTATACTGAGGTTTTATAGTTAACCTTTTTAATGGTTTTGGTCTTAATGGTGTCATTATTATTTTATTTTTTGAGTTACTTCTATTTCTTGAATGCCATAATAGTTACAAAATTCTGAAATCGTAATGTATTGGTAATCTTCTTTTTTAAAAAATGATTTTACGGCTCTCAATTTATTGGAAGCTGTTTGCTGTGAACATCGTAATACTTGTTGTATGTCTTTAGCGTAGATTACCATAGTTTTTTTTTGATGAACAAATATACAAATATGTTTGAATTGTTTTCTCTGTAAAATCAATTTATTTGTTTTTTACATCACAGTTTTATTTTTGTTCAATGCTTTGATTTTGTGTTTTTTGCAAAAAACAGCATCAACAAAATATCAATGTATTTTCAAAACATTTTCGATACAGAAGCAAGGAGGTATATACAACTGTTATAAGCTTGCATACGTGTATCGTTTTTCGCATTGTTTTGATGTTGAATTACGAATTTAGAATTACGAATTACGGGAATAAAAATATACTGGAATTATGAATTCAAAATTGGTAATTTAATAAAGTAAGAAGATAAGTCTGAATTTTCGTTTTTTGCTTACTACGTTACTACAAAAACAAAAAGATGATTCAAATCATCTAAAATAAAAAAAATGCTTACTACACTTACTACAAAACGTTTTTTACTAATACTCTTAATATACTATACTATAATACTATATACTATATTGTAGTAATGTAGTAATGTAGTAAGTAACAAAGTAAAGTAATTGTAAGTTCGTTTTTTCTTGTAGTAAGCAATTGCAAAAATGAGGCTTTTGTAGTAAGCATACCATTACTACAGTACTACTTTACATAAAAAAAGCCTCACAAACTTAATTGTGAGGCTTTGATTGTTTGGAGTAAAAGAATACGTTTTATAACATGTTTATATAAAATATTCCGCTTTGCTACATCATTTCATATAAACTCATTATAAAACATATTAAAATGGCAAATCATCTAATGAGTTAGGTTCGTACTTTGTTCTTAATTCTAAAATACGTTGGCTTAATTCGGTAATCGTTTCTAAGTAATTATTATTCATTACTTCTTGGAATGTTAAATCTTCTTTTAATTGATTTACAATTGTCGTTAATAATTTAACCGATTTACTTTCACTCGTGATTATATTCTTTTTATAGTTAATTAATATATCTAACATTTCAGAAACTTCGTTCCTAGTTATACCATTTGTGTTTATGAAAATATAGGTTAGAATTGCATTCTTAATTTCTTGTGTTGTTTTCATCCGTTTATATTTATACGATTAATACTTTAATTATTCTCCCGGTACCAGTTCCTTAATTGGCTCGAGTGCCATTTCTATTTGGTTTAATTTTGTTTGCACGGCTTCGCTTTTTATTGCTTCTTTTTCGGGTTCTTTTTCGTCTCTATACTTTTTTAAAAGATTGAGGGCATATGTATCGTTTGTTGCAATTATAAGTTTATAAAAATAGTAAGATTGTTTATTCATACGTTCTAGTCGTTTACTTACTCTAATAATGTTTTTGCGTTGCATAACAAGATTTAAATTGTGTTGTCGAAGTTTTAAATTGCTGTATTGGTTTAAAACTATAAGGATTTCAGTCATATTCATATAACAGCAATCTATTTCATCGGCTTCTGTAGCTGGTTTAAATAGTACGTCAAACATTTCTTCTTCTTCGCTAAGTGCAACAAATTTTTGATTTATTCCATTTATTTTTACTCGATCGTCGAAATCGAAAATATATTTATTTTTGAAATCGGTTGCTTCAAATAATACATTTTGCCAAACTTGGTCTATATCTAAATTTCGGTAATCATCATTTATTTTTGTGATAGGAATACATAAGTATCTACGGTTTTCAACATCTCTTAAAAACTTTGGATTATTAACCGATCCCATAAAATTAACAATTCGTTTACGAGTACTTTCAAAACGTGCATACGCTTTCCTATTTGTTTCTATATCGGACGAAATGATTGCTTTCAACGAGTTAAATTCTTTACCCATAATAATTTCCATTTGGTCATCAATATTATAAAAAACCTTATCGCACATATTGTTTTTGTACTCTTTATTATAGAGGTCAATATGTCCTGTTTTTAAATAATCTTTTAATGGAACTGGACAAATGTTATTCAACCATGATGTTTTGTAAGTTCCTTGTTTACCTAGCAACATTAACATTACATCGTTTTTTCGTTCACCAATCATACAATAGTAAGAAGCTATCATATATTTTTTGAATAGAAGATACATTGTTTCATATTCAATTTCGTACTGGTTGTCTATTGTAATGGTATCGAAAAATAGTTTAAGCATTCCATTATCTACGGGCTCAAGTTCCTCGAAATACTTTTTTGGTGCGTTATATTCGGGTGTGAAATCGCTCATTATTATGGTGTCTAAATCTTCGCTAGGTCGAGCAATACCAAACAGTTTTAACTCAATAAGTATATTGTTACGGCTACGGTCGCTAAATGGAATCCAACGGGTTGCCGAAATAGCTTTAAACTCTATTCGCTCACTAATTACATTGTATCGAAAGTTGTAATGTTGGTTTAAGAAATCTTGAATCTCGATTACTTTATTCATTCTCGATGACTTCGATTCTGTTTTTTGTTCGTTGCTTTCCACTTCATCGAGTTGGTTAGCATCTATTTTGGCTTTTACTAATGGCATAGGTTTTCGGGTGTAAATCTGTGATCGAATAACAGAGGTAATTCATTTACTTTGTAATACTCAACTAATGTTTGTCGTGTAAATGCTGTTGTTGCAAAACTAATGACTTGCGATTTCCACATATCATTGGGATATGACATTATAACGTTTTTGTACATCTCAAAATAATATATATCAAGTCTAAGCTTTAATTCTATTTCTTCATTTCTGAATTTTCGTAAACGTTCAACATCGTCGGCTAATTCCTGTACACGTAATTGATAATCGGTAAAATTACGGTCGATAAATAGAATGTCGTACATTGTTCGAGCTGGAAACAATTTCATGTACCATGTTGGTATATGCTTAAACGTATCTTTAATGTCGAGCAATTCGAAGATTGCTGAAATACGTTCGTTTTTAGTTGTCAGTCTTACATACTCAACTTCAATTGCATTAAACGACTCAATTATCATGTTTAAAAAATAAACGTTCTTTTGAGCCATTTGTGCAAATCCTTTATCAGATAAATGTTGATTCTGAGTTGTAAAGTACTCAACAGCTTTTTCCAACTTTTGGGTGTGTTGTCCAATCATGTTAATTTTAAATTTCGTCGATAGAAATTTGTGTAACGAGTACCATATGTTTAATTGGTATATATTTTCTAAATGGAAATTGTTGAATAATTTGATTCTTTCGTATTAATCGATTGAGTAAATTCCTATCGTTTATATTTTCAATAACCAAAAAGTCAACCGTTTCATCAAAACCATTAAAACAATCGTAATCGTTTAATTGATTTGCATTGACTTTAAATGTTTTACAACCTTCTGTTATTTTATTTGCTAATGTACTTTTACCAGTACTTTGATTTCCTGTAATTATAGTTACTGTTTCCATGTGTTTAAATTTTAAAGTTTTTTATTTAATTGAATAACCAAAGAATGTATTTAGTAGAAATACGATATTTCGTATTTGGTAACGAGCTACTTTTTTACTCAATATTTCGATGAACATTGCCAAATCGTAATGTTTGGGTTTGAATAATGTTCGTATTATTTTTATTGCGTAAAACGATACTGATAGCTCGTAAATAGCAAACAATATAATGGGTGTTGCTATGGTGTAGATTATTGGGTGTGTGGTCATGGATTTTTAAATGTTTTATCTGTAACTGATTTACCTACATGAAGTATATTCCTTTTGCATCGTTCACAGATAAAAAGGTTTAATTCGACTTCACCGACTTTTAAACCATCAGAATCCCTTATTTTACTGAATACATTGCTTTGAATGAAAACATCTTTATGCATTCCGAATAGACATTTGATATTCATATTAGTAGCGTAAATCTGTCCAGTGAATAATTTGACCATAAAAATCTTCATTGAAATAATTCCAAAAGTCAGATACCGAATCAAACCCATCGTTCCACGCTAATTTTGCAATTTCATGCTCTGTTAATTGAAAGTTTAATATTGGATCAGATTCTCTACTAACAAATACCCGTTTGCCTAATCTATCGTTATTATCAATTTGAATTGATTGAACGCCTGTACAAACTTGTATTTTATCAAAATCTTTAACCATTGCGAAAAATTGATTCCCATTTTTATCTTCATAGACAACTGTTAATCCTGTTAGAAGTTTCCAATTATTTATATTGTTGAAACACCAATAATCTTTTGTTCTAACTCCTGTAGCCATTTGTATTTTAATTCCTGCTTTCCAACGGAAACCTAATCGAATTGTATGTTTCTTTCGTTCACACATAATTCTATCAACAAAATTTGTTGGTGTTCCATTTTTGAATTTTGTTTTATATCCTATTATCATAACTATAATTTTTAAAGGTTTAATTCCTATTTTGTTCCTGGCATTCTTTCAAATGTAATTTTATACACTTAAAAATGTATTGTGCAACTGTTGGATTTACTGAGTTCCCAATGCTCGAAACTCGCTGTGTCCAATTTCGAAACCCATCATCGACTCTAATAACATTACTATTTGGCGTTTCGTAAATCCTTTTTGAAAGCAAATAACTGTTGTCGACTTTTGATGTGAAGCTTCTAAATATCGGTGCAAAGGTTCTATTTTTGCAAATAGTCGTTTGCAATCCATTTTTGTTGGTGTAGGCAATAATATAGAGTCGTTTCCTTTGGTGTGGGAATCCAAACATTGCGTTTGATAAACATTGCCATTCTGCATTATACCCGAAGTCGGAAAGGTCGCATAAGATGTTTTCGAGTCCTCGAAAAGTGAGAGCTGGCGAATTTTCAATGATTGCGTATCTAGGTTCAACGTACCGTATAATTCGCATGTATTCTGTCCACAATCCCGATCGTTCGCCTTTAATACCTTTACCTTTCCCGGCAAGGCTGATGTCTTGGCATGGAAATCCACCACTAATGATGTCCACATGTCCGGGGTTTGTAAGTTGTTTAATGTCCTCATATTGTAAAGTGTTAGGAAAATGTTTTGCTAAAATGTTTCTTTGATATGGTTCTATTTCACAGTTCCATAGTGTTTTTATTCTCTCTCGGTCGGCTCCTATGTCGAAGCCTCCTATTCCGCTAAATAAACTACCGTGTGTAAGCATAGTTAAATATTTTTACCACATTTTGTGCAATTGTGAAGGTTTCCGCATGAAATAACACTATCGAAAGGATGTTCACATTCACTTCTTTTTTCAATTAGAAAACCTTCAATTATATCATCTATTGTCGATTCTTTTAGCACTAAATTATTATTTAGTATATATCTTAAAAAAGCCTCTAATTCTAATATTCTCATAATTTTAAAGTATATAACTGACTGTTAAATGATAACATAAAAGCCCGCTTTGTCTTTTTTTAAGGAATTGGGCGTGAGTAATTTGTCCTTTGATTGGCATTAAAGAATCCCTTTCACGAACTTTTAAAAGTTCTCCCGTTTCAAATGGTTCTTTTGCGGTTGTAATAAATTCGACATAGCCAAATTCAACCATAAAATAAAGTAGTTCCATATCTATAAAAACTTCTTTCATGGCTTTCCTTTTTAATTGGCATTTGGTAAATAGTAGTATTGTTTACAAGTAAGTCGGGATGTATTGTTTTAGCTGTAGTACAAACAATAATATTTGGACGGTCTATGCTAAAACGTTTTCCTTGTTTGTAACAATCAATTATGGAACTACGAAGTAGTAAACCTAAGTTTTCGTGGTGTTCGGGTAGATAAACACCATGTAGAATAAGTGTATCGGTATTTGGGCTACAACACTCACCTATTTCAGTAAACGAACCGTTCCAACTTTGGCATATTGCAACATGCGAACCGCAAGCCATTTTTAAAGCGAAACCGTATTTCCCCGATCCATGCGAACCAGTAATAAAGGTTGTTGTTTTCATGGCTTATGATTTTTTATTTTGTTTTATTCTTTCTCTAATTTGATGATAGACCGATAAATAGAAACCAATGAAACTAATTCCTATTGCAACGCCTAAACCGATTTCGAGTATTGATAATATAATATTCATGGCTTTTATTTTTTAGCTTTAAAATTAACATACGATTCATTATCAAAGCAATCGAGTATACCACCCGAATTGCTACAACAGCCGTAGCGTAGATGTACACATTCGAAACATTTATCTTTGGGTTCGTCGAATGGTTCTCGTACTTGTGGTTTTCGGTACTCAGCAATCATACGCTCGTGCGTTTCGATTACGTAGGTAAAGGCTTGTATTATTTCATCGTACCATTTCGATTCGGGACGTTCTCGTAAAATAATGGTAACATTCCCAGCAGACGTGCCAACTAGCTTTGCAACTAATTCATTGTCACCTACTCTTTTTCGTTTTTTGATTTCTTCTACATTCATAATCTTATAATATTGCTATTAATAAATCAGTTTTAATTTTATCTGTAGAAACTAGATTAGCTATTTTAGCTAAAAGAATATGAGCATCATTAGGTAGCTTTTCAACTATAATTCTAATTGAGTTTTCGGCAATTTCTTGCTCTGTCAATTCTTTTTCAGATAAAACAACATGTTTTTTTATGATATTATCAATTAACGGCTCTAATCGTTTAATACATCTATCGAGAGCTGTATCTTTTTTTGCTGCACTGCCAAATCCTTCAATCATAGAATCAAGAAACATATTGACATCTAATCCTTGAGAATTTGCCGTCGATACTTCTGATTCTTTCATCTCTAGTGTTAGTTTACACTTTGGGAATTCAATTACTTTTTTCATAACTCTAATTTTTAAATGGTTTATAATTTGTATTTATGTTAGAACAAATATACTACCAAGTTGCGATATTCGCAAATTATAATTTCGATATACGCAAATTAATTTGAGTTTTTCGCACAATCATTTGAGTGTTAATAATTTAAATTTTGTGTTATGAAAGTTTTAGAAAATATTAAAGAGCTACGAGCTAAAAATGGCGTAAATCAAGAAACTATAGCTGAGGCTTTAAGTTGCGATGTTGGTAATTATAGTAAAATCGAGAATGGAATACAGAAATTAACTGTAGATCGACTTGAGATAATCGCAAATGTTTTGCGTGTCCGTGTTATTGATTTGTTTACATATCCGCAAATATTTGAGGATAAAGCAACTTTTGAGACTTCAGAACGCATTTCTATAACGTTTGAAGTGTCTCCAGATAAAAGAGATATTCTATTGAATATGGTTACTGGAGAGAAAAAAATATAAATATTATAGTTATGGAAGATAAATATTCAAATGAAATAATGGAAGAAATTAGAATTAGATTAAAACAGGATGATTTTAATAAAGTTGTAGAAGATATAAGTAATAACAAAATTTTACTTTCAGGTTTAATTTAATCCGCAATAGAATTATATGATTTTAAAAATAGATGTTATGGAAAAGAAAAAAAGTAAAACGACATTAGACAAAATCGTTGATAAATTAGAAAAACCAGTTGGTAAAGCAATAGGTGAAATAGCTTATGAAGTTGTTAAAAATGCTAAACCAAGGGAATAGTTATGGGAAAAGAATATTATAATAAATTCGATGTTAGTAAAATTTTTCATTTATACCCTGTTATACATGTAGAATCTAATTCTTTAAGTTATAAATTTAAATTTAAATCAAAAGAGAAAGAAATTATTTTATATACAATTGAACATAATAAAATCATTTTAGAAGATATAGTAAAAGGTTCTAATTGGAATTCTTCAATAAATAGTATGCTTGATATTTTAAAAAATAAAAAAGTAATTGAAAATTCATATATTAAATCTTGTGAAAATGAATATCAAGATTTAATAAATAGAAAATTTAACAAATAGATTATAAAACAAAGACAGTTTATTTATATATCTAAAGTTAATATAAGCTAAAATTAATTCTTACAATTCCATCAAACTGATCTACAGTTAATTCTTCTAAATCAAGTGGTGCGTTCCAGCTATCACGTGCAGAAACACCAACACCTGATATATTTACTGGCATTGTTGCATCGAATTTATTTAGATATGAAATTAATTCGCCAACGGTTAAAGTGTCATTCATAGCTTTAAAATTTAAGTTATACAAATATACTATTTTTTGAATATTATTATTTTGTTCGATTGTTGCAACAGTAATACAGAAGTTGTATATTTGCTCTTCTTACTAAGTGTATCAGTATGACCAGTAAAAGAGGTATACCGATTAGCTAAAATAGAAAAAGAGTCTACCGACTTCCCCAGCTGGTATACTACTTTGATTGTGTGTTAGTCAAGTGTTTGTTTAATAAGTGTTAAATATTTAACATCTTATTAATTATAAGACTTTTATATCAACGCAATAATATTTAATAAAACGACCATTTATCTACAATTTATGCGTTTTTTGAATTCTCAGCGAGTTATCAAAATTCTAAAATCAAAAAATGTTGATTAGAATCAAAAAAACCGCATTAACAAATATAATTATCAAATTGTAAAAATCTTATAAATTAAGATTCCAAAATTTTAAAACACTTTTAATAATATCTGAATGATCAAAAGCTAATTCAGGCAAATTTGAAATTGGAAACCAACAAGCTTCACAAGCATCATCATTTGCTTTAATTTGAACTTTTGTTTTATCAACTTCAGTTGTATAAATCCCAGTAATAACTCTTCCTCGTGGATCACGTTCAGGGTTATCAGCCATACAAATAAATTTAACAGATTCAACATCTAGTCCTGTTTCTTCTTTTAGCACACGTTTAGCACAATCTTCAAGCTTTTCATCTAATTCTAAAAAACCTCCAGGAAATGCCCAAAAATCTTTATATGGTTCATTACCTCGTTTTATAAATAAAACAGATACTTCATGTGAATCCTTTCCAATAACGACACAATCGCACGATACAGCTGGTCTTGGATAATCGTAACTATATTTTCCTTTAGTTTCCATATTCTTTTATAACTGATAAACACTCTGAAACCCTTTCATTCATTGGCTTCATGCCATCTATCCAATGAATTTTCATTCCACGACGTTCCATACCACGAAACCATGTCATTTGTCGTTTAGCAAACTGATGTATTGCAATATTTAATTGTGTAACCATCTCATCGTATGTAAGTTGATTTATTAAATATTGAGTCAAAAACTTGTATTCCAAGCCATAATAGATTAAAGTTTCAGTAGGGACTCCCCTATCAATTAATACTTTAACCTCATCGACCATACCTTCGTTTAAACGTTGCTTTAGCCTAGTATCTATGCGACTTCTACGTGTTTCAACATCAATTGAAACTCCTATAATAATTGGTAAAAATTGTGGATATTCGAATTCTATTTTAGGATTCGATGTATAATAATGCTCTATTTCTAAAGCACGGATCATACGTCTTCGATTATCTATTTCAGTTTGATTGTGAAGCTCTTTTAAATCTTTTAATTCAGAAATTAACTCTTCTTCGGTTTTAGATTCACATTGCGCACGAAATTCTGGATTTGCAGGAACATGTATTAACTTATAGCCTTTTAATGCAGCTTCGATATACATTCCAGTTCCACCGCAAAGTATAGGTTGTTTTTGTTTTCCGATAATTGAATTAAACGATTTAACAAAATCTTGTTGAAATTCATAAACATTATATTTGTGTCCAGCATCTACAACATCTACTATATAATAAGGTATATTAATTCCATTAACGGTATAATCAATAATATCCTTGCCAGTTCCGATGTCCATCCCTTTATAAACCTGACGAGAATCTCCACTTATTATTTCCCCAGAAATTGTATTTGCTAATTGTGCTGCTAATACCGTTTTTCCTGAAGCTGTAGGTCCAATTATAGTTATTAATTTATTCATTTTACGAAATACGTTTCGATGCTAGTATTGAATCTGCAAATTACTATATATTTGCATAAATATTTCCAAAGTCTTTTAAAAATTGGTGTTTTACTGTAAATGAAAAAAGAAAGAAAAGCAATAAGCATTCAAAATAAACGTGCATCACACGATTATGAATTTATTCAAAAATACGTTGCAGGTATTGTTTTAACTGGAACAGAAATAAAATCATTACGTGAAGGTCGTGCTAGTTTAGTCGATGCCTTTTGTTTTATGGTAAATGGAAATATGTGGGCAAAAAATATTCATATAGCTGAATATGAATATGGAAGTTATAATAATCATGCTCCTAAACGTGATCGGAAACTTCTCCTAAATAGAATTGAACTTGATAAAATTGAACCAAAAATCAAGGAAAAAGGGCTTGCAATTATTATAACAAAACTTTTTATAAATGATAAAGGACTTGCAAAGCTAGAAATTGCCATTGCTCGTGGAAAAAAACAATACGACAAACGAGAAGACTTAAAAGAACGCGATGCTAATCGCGAAATGGATAGAGCAAAGAAGAATTTTTAATTTATTTTTGTTTTATATATTAATTTTCCCATTTACAAAATCTTATTTTGATTGATTTATTCAATTTGTTTAAAAATGAGCAAATTAAAGTATTTACTTGTCAAATTGATTACAAAATGCAACAAAAGATAAATTACATAATTTCCAATAAAGACACTAATTAGTTTTAAATTGTAACCATAAATACAAAAAATAATATTGTATTGTAAAATTGAATCTAAATTTCATTTTTTACACTTTTAAGTAAATAACCTATTTTTTCATAGGGGTTCCTTGTAATTGTTATATCTTTTTTGAAAAAATATGGAATTTGAAAAGTATGAAATCAAAATAGTAGTATATTTGTTCTCGAAAAATAAAAATAGTTAAATTATATAAACTTTTTAAATTTATTAATTATGTCACAATTAAGATTTAAAGCTTTAGAGAAACTTTTCGATAGAAAGCCAAACTTTATTGCAGCTCCTGGAACAAAAGTTTCTGATTATTATGGAGATTTAGTTTTCACTGACGATAAGATGAAAAAATTCTTATCAAAAGAAGCTTACAAACACATAAAAGAATGCATAGGAAAAGGTACTAAAATAGACCTTAGAATTGCCGATCAAATTGCTGCAGGTATGAAAGCTTGGGCTATTGAAAAAGGCTGTACTCATTACACACATTGGTTCCAACCATTAACAGAAGCTACCGCTGAAAAACATGATGCATTCATGGATATAACTTCAAGTGGAGAAGCATTTGAAAGTTTTGGTGGTGGAAATCTTGCACAACAAGAACCAGATGCATCTAGCTTTCCAAGTGGAGGTATTCGTGCTACTTTCGAAGCTCGTGGATATACAGCATGGGATCCTTCATCTCCAGCTTTTATAATTAACAATACACTTTGTATACCTACAATCTTTATTTCTTTTACTGGTGAAGCTCTAGATTATAAAATGCCTTTATTAAAAGCGTTACATGCTGTTGATAAAGCAGCTATTGACGTAATCAACAGTTATTTCGATAAAGATGCTAAAAAAATTCAAGCTAATCTAGGTTGGGAACAAGAATATTTCTTAATTGATGAAGCTCTTTTCAATGCTCGTCCAGACTTAATGTTATGCGACCGTACTTTAATGGGACATACTTCAGCTAAAGACCAACAATTAGAAGATCATTATTTTGCTTCTATACCTGATCGTGTTGCTTGTTTTATGAAAAATGTTGAATACGAAGCACATAAATTAGGTATTCCAATTAAAACACGTCATAATGAAGTTGCTCCAAATCAATTTGAATTTGCTCCAATTTTCGAAGAATGTAACTTAGCTTGCGATCATAATCTATTATTAATGGATTTAATGAGAAATACTGCTCGTTTACATAACTTCCGTGTTATCTTACACGAAAAGCCATTTAAAGGAATTAATGGATCTGGAAAACATAATAACTGGTCTCTTTGTACTGACAATGGTATCAATTGTTATGCACCTGGCAAAACTCCACGTGAGAACTTATTATTCTTAACTTTTGTTGTTAATACTTTAGTTGCATTAAAAGATAATCAAGATTTATTACGTGCAAGTATTCTTACTGTAAACAACGAACATCGTTTAGGTGCTAACGAAGCTCCTCCATCAATTATATCTGCATTCTTAGGAACAGAAGTTACAGCAATGTTAGAAGAAATTGAATCAAAAGTTTCTGACAAAGTGATGAGTGCAAAAGATAAATCGGAATTGAAACTTAACATCGGAAAAATTCCTCAAGTGTTACTTGACAATACTGATCGTAACCGTACTTCTCCATTTGCATTTACAGGAAACCGTTTCGAATTCCGTGCAGTTGGATCAAGTGCAAACTCAGCAGCTGCAATGATAGCTCTAAACTCAATTGTTGCTAGTCAATTAATTGCTTTCAAAGCTGAAGTTGATGCATTGATTAAAAAAGGAACGAAAAAAGATGAAGCTATTCTTAAAGTTTTACGTAAATTAATTACGTACGCTAAACCAATTATCTTCAATGGTAACGGTTATAGTCAAGAATGGGTTGTAGAAGCTGCAAAACGTGGATTAACAAATGTTAAATCTACTCCTGAAGCTCTTAAAGCTTTCATAACTCCTCAAACAATCAAAATGTTTGAAGGTATAAAAGTACTTTCAAAACGTGAATTAGAATCGCGTTATGAGATTAAAAACGAAATGTATGTTAAAAAACTACAAATCGAATCTCGTGTACTTGGAGATTTAGCAATAAATCATATAATTCCTACAGCTATTAAATATCAAGCAGTTCTTATCAATAATGTAACTGGATTAAAAGCGATCCTTGGATCTGATTTCGAAAAAGTTGCTGGTGATGAAATCTTAATGATTAAAGAAATTGCTGCACATACAGCTGCAATTCGTACTAAAGTTGCTAAATTCCGTATCGTTCGTGCAAAAGCAAACGATATAGAACATGCTGATAAAAAAGCACTTGAATATGCTAAAACAATTAAACCTTATTTAGAAGATATTCGCACTCATATCGATGCACTTGAAACAATAGTTGATGATGAATTATGGCCATTACCAAAATATCGTGAATTATTATTCAATAGATAATAAAAGGTAAATTCAATAAATTTAAAAGAGCAATCAGAAATGGTTGCTCTTTTTTAATTTAGTTAATTAATAAAAAAGCCCATTACGAATTAACAAAATGAGCAACAATAAATAAAAATATATTTAATAGCTTATTCTACAATATTAACGTAGCTTATCCAATTATTTTGTAAGTTAATTGTTTGTTCGTTACAAAGATATACAAATTCAATAAGTGTATAAATCTGAACATACTTATCGTCTTTATCTTCATCGAGTTTTAACTCTTTATAAATATCTTTAACACTTTTAAACGACATACTTTCAATTGCATGAGCTTTTTCACGTCCGTCTTTAAAATGATCAATGTTGATTAAAACTATTACTATTGTCATATTATTTAAATATAAAAAATTACAAACTTTTAACTATTTCTTTAATTAATCCAGTTCCTTCATAAATAAAACCAGTATATAGCTGAACAAGTTTTGCACCTGCTTCTAATTTTTCTTTTGCATCTTGAGCTGACATTATTCCACCAACACCAATGATTGGAATGCTTCCATTCGATTTATTTGTTAGATAACGAATAACTTCAGTAGATCGATTTTTTAAAGGTTTTCCACTTAATCCTCCATTTCCAATTGTTTCAATTTCAGAATCGGGATATGAAAGATTCTTACGGCTTATTGTAGTATTTGTTGCCACTAAACCTGCAATTTTTGTTTCATTAACGATTTCAATAATATCATCTAGTTGCAAATCCGTTAAATCGGGAGCAATTTTTAAAAGAATAGGTTTAGATTTAACTTTTGTATTATTTAATGTTTGAAGACTTAACAGTAAATGTTTTAAAGGTTCTTTATCTTGAAGCTCTCTAAGATTTGGAGTATTGGGCGAACTTACGTTTACAACAAAGTAATCAACATATGGGAAAAGTGCTTCAAAACATATTTTATAATCATTAACAGCTTCTTCATTAGGTGTTATTTTGTTTTTACCTATATTTCCACCAATTATAACTTTTGTTCGCTTCTTTTTAAGCATTTTAACCGTTTGTTCAACACCAAGATTGTTAAATCCCATACGATTAATAATGGCCTTATCTTTTATTAAACGAAATAATCTTGGTTTGGGATTTCCTGGTTGAGCTTTAGGGGTTACAGTTCCAATTTCAACAAAACCAAATCCCATTGCACCTAAAATATCAAATGCATCAGCATCTTTATCGAGTCCTGCAGCTAATCCAACGGCATTTGGAAATGTAATTCCAAAAACTTCAACAGGTTTTGATTGTATTCCACAAAATATTTTGGTTAAAGCTATTCCACCTGGAATTGCTTGAATAGTTTTTAAGGTTCTAAAAATTACTGCATGTGCAGTTTCAGGTTGAAGCTTAAATAAGAAAGGACGTGCAAAAAGTTTGTACATATAATCCAAAAATATTTTGCAAATGTATAAAACTTATTCGGGCTTATAAACGCTAAATGTTTTGTCTTTATAAAAAAGTACAATTTTTTCTATTTCTTTATTATTTTGATCTAAAATATTTCCAATAATCGATCGACTCTCAGTATTACTCTCATGTGAATTTGCGTGATTTTCTGAACTAAAAGTGCTTATTGTTAAATCATTTATTTTTTGATCTTCAATAATATGTTCAGAAGTTTTATTTGCTAAATCGGTTTGACTTGAGTCTGGAACAGAAATTTGTTCAGGTGTTAAAGAGAATAATGAACGTTGAACCGAACCTCTTAACATTTCACCTTTACCCGTCATTAACCATTCAGGATTTACTTCTTTATACTTTAATAATACTTTTTGAATAAACTCAAGACTTGGTTTATTTCTTTCAGAAAGTATATGAGATATACCTGAACGCTGAACACCTAACTCGTCAGCAAACTGTGATGGACTTATACCTAAATACAGTAGTATTTTTTCAATTTTGTCTTTCATAAACACATTACATTTGTAATTAGTTACATATTACAAATGTAATAATTTTTATGTTTACTTCCGTAACAATATCGAAATAACAATTGTAAACAAGCAAAATTTTGATTTATTTCATTAGAAGAATAAATATTCTTTAAACATTGAATTTTAATGTTTTATCAATAATAAGAAATGTTAACCTTTACTTCGCTTTAGAAGCATTATAATGCTGGTTATAAGTAATGTAAATTCGATTATTAGTCTATTTATTAACTTCTAATTATAATTATTTAATTTTAAAACATAATTAGTTTAATTTAGACTACTTAAATATCTGATATTTATGATATTATATCTCTAATTTACAATTGTAATACTTGTATTTTATTCAATGTTTTAACTTTGTAATTAGTATTAAATATATTAAATTTTAATACAAATAGGTTTGTTTACATATGTATTTATTTTGTGGTAATTACATGTGTAAACATATAACAGTGCATTTTAATGTTGTTTACAAGTTTAACTATGTAAACTATAATCTAATTTTCAATAAGTCTCTTAGAATTAAAAAAATTAGACACTACCCTATCTTATATCGAATTTTCAAATTCTCATAATTCATTTTAAATCTTAACTTATTACTAGAAATTTATCAAAACATTCAAAATAGTTTTAAGACAATTGTTTTTTATTATATTTGAACAACTAATACACAAAATATGTCTAAACGAATCATACTATATCGACATGCAAAATCTAGTTGGGAAGATTTGAACATAGACGACTATGATCGACAATTAAATAGTAAAGGTTTGTTAGATGCCGAACATATGGCAAATAGTATTGGAACAAAAATTATTCTACCCGATTTAATTATTTGTAGTGGTGCTGTTAGAACAAGACAAACTATAGATGCACTTCGAAAAAAAAATCCATTTATCGAAATTGAATACGATGATAATCTGTATTTAGCAGAATCATTTGCCATAGATTTTCTTGTCTCAGAAGTTGCAAACGAAATTGAAACACTTTTAATTTGTGGTCATAATCCAGGATTAACCGATTTTTTAAATCAAAAGACTAAAAATAATTTCGATGAGATCCCTACTTCTTGTCTTGTTGTTATTGAATTTGAAAACTATTTATGGAAAGATGTTCCTCAATCGAAAGGTATAATTAATTATATTGAATATCCTGGAATGACTAAAGATTCGGGACTTAACAATATTTTCAAATATTAATATATTTCCTAAATACGTTTAATTATTGGTAATAGAATTGAACAAATTCACATACTTATTTGAACAAAAAATGAGTATTCTTAATTTGTTAAATTTATATTTAGAGTTATAAAAGCCTTATTTTTGACTTAAAATTTTAATAATACGAATATGATTTTCAAAGCTTCAAATAGTAGATACGATTTAATGAAATACAATCGATGTGGTAAAAGTGGAATAAAGCTTCCTGCTGTTTCTCTAGGATTGTGGCATAATTTCGGTAGTGTAGATGTTTTTGAAAATGGTAGAGCTATTGTTCGTAAAGCTTTCGATTTGGGGATAACACATTTCGATTTAGCAAACAACTACGGTCCAACAGCAGGTTCGGCAGAAGAAAACTTTGGAAAAATTTTGAAGAACGATTTCGCAAATTATCGCGATGAATTAATAATTTCAACAAAAGCTGGATATGGAATGTGGCCAGGTCCTTACGGTGATTTTGGTTCGAAGAAATATTTAGTTTCAAGTTTAGATCAGAGTTTAAAACGTATGGGATTAGATTATGTTGATATTTTTTATCATCATCGTTGGGATCCAGAAACTCCATTAGAAGAAACAATGGGTGCTTTAGAATTGATTTATAAACAAGGAAAAGCATTATATGTTGGTGTTTCAAATTATAATGGTGTACAACTGCAAAAAGCAGTTTCTATTCTAAAAGAAAAAGGCGTTCCAATGTTAATTAACCAACCTCGATATTCAATGCTCGATCGTTGGGTTGAAACTGATGGTTTACTTGATGTTGCAGAACAAGCTGGTGTTGGAACAATCGCATTTACACCATTGGCTCAAGGTTTACTAACGAATAGATATTTGAAAGGAATTCCTCAAGATTCGAGAGCTGCTAAGCCAAATAGCTTTTTGAAATCGGAAAACATAACTGCTGAACTTGTTAATAAACTTTCAGCGTTAAATGAAATAGCTAAAAAACGAGGTCAAAGTTTAGCGCAAATGGCTATTGCTTGGTTGTTAAAAGATAATAGAGTTACATCTGTTTTAATTGGAGCTAGTTCTGTTGCTCAACTAGAAAACAACGTTGAAAGTATTGATAATCTTTTGTTTAATCAAGATGAATTGAAAGCAATTTTTGAATTGATAAAATAAAACAAATCTGAAATTATCTAAAAGCCCATTGTTTTATACTTTGGGCTTTTTAGTTTACTATTTCCAATTTTAGAGCCGTAGATGTTTCGCTTGTAATTTTAACCTTTTCTGAAATTCGATAACCAATTACCCATAGTATTTCTCCATTATTATCTTCAAGAACTAAAGCTCTCTTTTTATCATGCAACGATAGTTTTTTATCGATAAAAAAATCGCTAAGTTTTTTGTGTTTTTTCATACCTAATGGCATAAAAAAATCGCCTTCGACCCAAGATCTAACTGTTAAGGGATATGCTATTTTTGAAATATCAAACATGGCCATTGATTCTGTAATATTCTTTAAATCAATAGAATTAACCAAGCATTGCTCTATTTTTAATGTAATAGGACTTGAAATGTTTTTTGTATCAGCAAATATCGTTTGTGATGGCAACTCTTCTTGAATTCTGGATAAAATGAAATGTTCTCTATCTTTGATTAATTCATAATTTCCTCCAATAAATCGTTTTCCAGATTGAACAGATGATGTACTGATAATATTATTAATTGTATCTTCTATAAAACCAAATGGATGGAGCCATTCGAATAAAAGAAGTTCAGAAAATCCTGTTTGTAATAATTCTAAAATATTAATTTTCTGAGTATTATCGGGAGTTATTGTTATAATTTGTGCATGTAATGTTTTGATATTTTTTTCGTAAAAAAGAAAACTTTGTGAAATACGATTTGCGTTCTCATTTATCGTTTTTACAACCGATGGATTCAGTTCTTTAAGAATAGGAAAAACTACATTTCGAAGTTTATTTCTTTTATAAATCAATTCATTATTCGATTCATCGGTTCTAAACGAAAGGTTATTTTCTTGTACATAACTTAAAATCATTGCTTTATTCGCAAATAGTAATGGTCGAATTATGTTAGCTGTTTTATTTTTAATACCAATTAAACCACGAATCCCCGTTCCTCGAATAAGATTCAACATTATTGTTTCAGCATTATCTTCCTGATGGTGAGCAGTTGCAAGTAAATCGAAATTGTGCTGCAAACAAATTTTTTGAAACCAATCGTATCGAAGTTTACGAGCGGCCATTTCAATCGATAGTTTATTTTCTATTGAAAATGTTACTGTATCGAAATGTTCAATAAAGAGTTCGCATTTATATTGTAAGGCTAAATCTCGAACAAAAGCTTCATCGGCATTGGATTGTTCACCTCGCAAAGCAAAATTACAATGAGCTAAGGCAAATGGAAGGTTTGATGTATATAAGAGATGCGATAAAACTACAGAATCGGCACCTCCACTAATGGCAATTAAGGTTTTTTGACCATCGGAAATGAGATTATTGGCTTTACAATATGATAAAAATTGTTCAACCATTACTTTAAGTATCTAATCAAAAGTATTTCTGATAGAATAAATATAAGACAAGCAAGAATAAACAACTTCCAAAGCTGAATTCCTTTATCTAATTGCTTTATTGATTCACCAGTTAATTCTTTTGGTTTATCAATCACATTCGAAAATGTTATATATTTTTTAGCTAATTCTGAGATTTGTTGTGGATTATAAAACTCCATTTTAGATTCCATTCGGTTATAATTAAATGCAAGCGACGAAATCCTATTTGAACCAGAAAGGACATTGTAAAAACCAGATTCTGTAATCGATCCTTTTAGCATCAATCTTGTCTTTACTCCATTATTGCTGCTTATTTGTTGTGGTATGAAATCGTTTTTATTTTGTTTGTTAACAATATGAATTAGTGCATTATCGCTTGTATTTGCTGGTACATTTACTATACAATTTCCTCCAATTTTATATTGTAAAGCATCGTTACTCGATCCATTTAAAACCATATTTAATAATAATGGAACAAATAAAGGATGTTTCACTAAATTATTAGCTTTATCGTTACAAGCTGAAGTAAACAAGTAAATTTTTCCTCCACCAAAGTTTGTACTTACAATTAAATCATCAGAATTTTCTGACCAAAGAATATTATTTGTTGCCGATCTAGAAGGATTTAAAACCTTGAAATGTGAAAAGAAAATTGGTAAATCGGCATTAGTTATTTCGTGTTTAAATACATTTGCAAAAATTGGATGTTTATAATTTATACCCGCAGTTCTTGCTTTCGATGTATCTAAATGTTCTATTTGTGGCGCATTTACACTAGCTAATAATGAATTATACGATTGAATATTTGATTTTAAATCAGGGAAAATTATTAGAGAACCTTTTTCTTTTAACAGCTTTACTAATTCTTGTTTTAATCCATCAGAAATAGAGTTTAAACCTGATAGAATTATAGCATCGTAGTCGGCAAATTTAGAGTAACTAATATTTGTAGTATTTTCATTATCAACTGATATAGAAGCATCGTCTTTAAATAAAGCTTTAATATAAGGATTAGGTTCTTTTTCGTTTATTACAAGAACTTTAAACTTATTTTTTATTGAATAAGAGAATAAATAACTGTTATCGTAAACTATTGGATAATCGTTAATTTCAAGCTTTCCACAAATATTTCCCGAACTTGTATTATTGTATTCTAGAGAAACTGTTTTTGTTTCCATAGGTTGTAAAGAAACAGATGCAATTGCCTTTGAAGTATCGTTAATAAATAACTTTATAGGAACCGTTGCATAAGATTGTTCGGATGTATTTACAACAGATACAAAAAGCTTTTCTGGTTGCATAAATAAATGCGTAGGTGTTTCGAACCAACATGAATCGATATATAGATTAGAAACGGTTCGTGGTGAAACTGGTACAAAGAAGTAACGAACGGTTGAATCGCGTTTTATTTCCGAAATATCGAAAGTTGATTTCTGGTAATCGGAAATCATATACATAGAAATATTAGCACCCGATTGATTATTTTCTACAATGTTTTTAATGTTTTCGGAAACAGAGCTTATCGAAACCGAAATTGGTGATGATGCTATTGTTTTTAAGGTTTCCAAAGCCTTTTCTCGACTTAAAAGGAAATGATTTGAAGGTTTGTTATCGTTGTCTTGAATAACAAAACGAGTATCTTGACTATAAGCTTTAACGACAGACTCGGCACGTTTCTTTGCTTCTTCAAGCAATTGACCTTCGGTACCTTCACCCATCATGCTAAAGGAATTATCGATATAAATTGCGACTATTGTATTTCCTTTTTTTACAATTTGATTTAATTTATTCGGAATTAATGGCATTGCAAAAGCAAGGACTAAACTTATAATTGCAAGAATACGAGCTAATAATACCAATAAATGTTTTAACCTTGTTTTCGAAACCGTTTCGTTTTTTAATTGCTGCAACATTTCTGTATTGCTGAAATAGACAATCTTTAACTTTCGAAATTTAAAAAGATGAATAATAATGGGAATAGAAACTGCTAAAAGTCCAAACAGCATTCCTGGATTTTGAAACTGTAGATTCATAGTTATATTTTTGCGCTTAGTTTGATATTAAACATGCGATTGGTCAATTTATTTGGCGTTGGATAGTTATATCCATTTACATCTTTTATCCAAAAGTACGAAACTGTATTGCTAAAATCTAACAAATTCAGTATTTCTATTCCAACCCATAAACTCTTTAACGAATACTTCGGTTTTACTGCTGTATTCGACTCTGCTATAATCTGTTTCGAGAAACCAACATCAACTCTTGAATATGCTGGTAACGTTGCTCCCGATTGTTTTGTTGAATTTAAATCGGCTGGATTACTTAATACTTTCGAAGCGTAATACATTGTCATACTCATCTTGTACGAATTATTCCAAGGTAAATAATCTTGAACGAAAATACCAAGATTTATTAGTTGATCGGTTGGTCGACGTTGCCAAGTATTTCCTGTACCATCGATTTTTTCTTTTGTTTGCATTACCGATAAACTAACCCAAGATTCTGTTCCTTTAATAAATTCGCCATTTAGCTTCATATCGAGCCCCGTAGCATATCCTTTGGCAGATTTATCGGGAAAATATTGAAGGCTTACATTATCGATTGTATATGGAATTATGCGTTTTAAATCTTTGTAATAAGATTCTACAGTCAATTTGAATGGACGTTCCCAAATTTTCAAGTAATAATCGCAACCAGCAACATAATGAATCGATTCTTGATCTTTTGTTTGTGGATAAAATGTTCCATCGGCACCAACCATTTCTTTGAAAAATGGCGTTTGATAGTAATAGCCAAATGCTAAACGGAAAAGCATATTGCGTTTCCATGCTGGTTTATACATTAAGCGAATACGAGGACTTGCAACCAGCTGTTGGTTAGATGTTTTAAAGCTAGAACGTACACCCGCAATTATAGATAAGAGATCGTCGCCTAATTGCAATTTCCAATTATTTTGTGCAAATGCACCTGTTTCGTAATTATTAAAACGAATCTTATTGTAAATAGTACCTCCTATTGTAATTGAAGTATCAGAATAAGGTACATTATAATCGGCACTATCGATATAAATCCAAGAGTTTAAATCTTCGTTTATTCGATGGTATTGACAATCAATTCCTGCCGAAAATGTACTTATATTAAAATCGTGGTTTAAAATGAGAGATGTACTTATAACATTAGCATTCAAATCATTTCGTGCATGTTTAAAAAATGAGCCGATTGCAAGATTTCCAACGGTATCTAATTTACCTTTTTCTGTAGCTTGTACTTCGTTTAATCTATAAGAGCTAATAATATCGTATGCTTCACTTTCATCAGTAGAATATGCTGAAACAGTAAGTTTAACATTAGTGTTTTCATTAAATGTCCATTGATTCCATATTGCTCCTAAAAGTGAATTGGTAATATTTTCTTCATTACCTTGAAATGCAACATACATACTATATTGTTTCATTTGACTTCCAAAAATTGTTTCTTTATCTTTTGGAACAAATAAATAGTTATTATGTGAGAAATAGCCTAAAAATCCTAATTGTGATTTCTTCGAAATCTGATACGTCATTTGAGTTTGAACATCAGCAAATGTTGGTCTATAATCGCCTTTTTCGTCCATTTTGCTAATAATCATTCGATTGTTTTTGTAACGAACTCCAGTAATCATTGTGAAGCGACCATCTTTACTTACATTTTCAACATGACCGGTCACTCCTATTAAACTCAAATTTGTAGAAGCTGCAAAAGCAGTTGGCTTGCGATATTTAATATCGAGAACCGACGACATTTTATCGCCATATTCTGCATCGAATCCACCTGACGAAAAACTTATAGAACCAACCATATCCGGATTTATGAAACTTAAACCCTCTTGTTGACCTGAACGAATTAGTATTGGACGATATATCATAATATCATTTACATAAGTAAGATTTTCATCAAAATTACCACCGCGAACATTATATTGCGAACTAAATTCGTTTCGAGATGTTACACCTGGCTGTGTTTTTATACTTGATTCTACGCTACTCATTCCAACACTTGGAATTGATTGAATATATTTGGGATTAATTTTTGTTAAACTTGCATCATTATCTCGTTTACTAACTACCATAACTTCAGATACTTCGCGAGTATTTACTTCGAGTTTTTTATTTAACGTTTTTACTTCACCATCGGCAATCGAAATTGTTAATGATGTTTTCTTATAACCAGTTACGGAAAAGATTAAAACACAAGCTTCTTGAGGTGTAACAGACAATCTATAAAGTCCATCGATATCAGTTTGACAAGGCGACTGCGGTGTTTTTTGATCGTAAACAACAACATAAGGAATTCCCTGCCCTTGTTCGTCGGTTACTTTCCCTACAACCGTAGCATTTTGGCTTTTGCCAGCAATAGCAAAAAATAAAAGTATGAGGTTAAGTATAAATCCTTTTTTCATCGCTGCAAAAATACTATTTTTGTCCAAATTAAGGTTATGTGTTTGCAATAAAGGCACAATATTGTTTATCATTTATAATTCATTTAGTCATGCGGTTTGTATCGTTTTTTTTTGCTGTTGGAATATTTCTTACGTCTTGTTCTACAAGCCCTTTAAAGGTTGATGTTTCGAAAGTAACACTTTCTTTGAACATTCATCGACTCGATCAAACTATTGCTCATTTAAAAAGCGACAGTGTTGAAAAAAAGCTTCCCGAAATAATTAAAGAATATGGAACATTTGCCGAATTGTATAGCAACCAAATAATTAAAGTTGGTTCGATGTATAATGCAGATTATGTTCGAAATCTTAATGTATTTCTTAATTACGAAGTATTCGACGATATTAATCAATTGATTGTAAAAGAATTTGGTTCTTCTAAACTTTCGTTCGAACCAGAACTTACCGAAGCATTTAAACATTACAAATATTTTTTCCCAAAGAATAACATTCCAAATCTATACACCTTTAACGGTGGTTTTAATCAATCTATTGTGATTGATAGCTCGTTGATAGGTATTGGACTCGATAAATATCTTGGAACGAATTGTTCATTGTACAAACATCTTGAGCTGGAACAATATAAAAAAGATGTTATGTATCCTAGCAAAATTACTTCGGATGTGATGATTGCATTAGCCGAAAGCGAGTTTCCATTTAATTTCAGTAACGAAGATTTACTTTCAACAATGATAAACGAAGGTCGCAAAATATACTTCACAAAAGCTATGGTCCCAGAACAAAACGATACTGTAATTTGGGGCTTTTCGAGTAAACAAATGAAATTTTGCAAGGAAAGTGAAAAGTCAATGTGGGATTATCTTGTCGATAATAAACAGCTTTTCAGTTCCGATTATATGAACATTAAACGTTTTACTGGTGAAGGCCCCTTTACATCAGCATTTTCGAAAGATAGTCCTGCACGTGCTGCTGTTTGGATTGGTTACCAAATAGTCGCATCGTATATGAGTCATAATTCGGTTACACTTCCTCAATTAATGAAAGAGAAAGATTACCAAAAGATTATGAATAAATCAAAGTATAATCCATAGAACGAAATAGAATAAAAAATGCCGAGAATTTATAAACTCGGCATTTTTTTTTATGGTTTCATTTATAACTTATGGTTTCTTTCCTACCACAATATCATCAATAATTAAAGTTCCTGAAAACGATTTTCCAGGATTTGGGTATAAATAAACAATCTTAATATTCGATTGATCGACTTTCGAGAAGTTAGGATATTGTTGGAAGAATTTTCCAGTAAAATCGAATGTGTAGTTTTCGAATGTATTGCTTGCTTTTACAGGAAGTGTAAGCTCGTTCATGTTCGTTTGTTTACCGTTTCCATCAGCAAGATCTATTCTAAATATAAAATCAACATCCGATTTTAAACGAACAGTTACTGTAGGTGTATGTAACATACTAATTCCTGGAACATTTAAGATAAATGGAATCCATCCTTTTTCGGTATACGATGCAGTAACTTTTAACTCTTTATTTGTTTCTGTATAGGTAAAATGTTTTGCTTCTGTATTTGTCCAAATTGGCGCTAAAGTATTATCATCAAAAGTATCTTCGAATCCAAATAGACCTGGAGGTGGAACAGTATTTAATATCGAAAGATTTGTATAATCGATTAATGTATAGTTTTCGACAGATTTAATAGTTCCTTTTAAATAAGATATTGAAACTTTATCTCCAATATTTATTTTTTGAGATACATTTATGTTAATTGTAATTGAGTCGTTAGAAAGTGTTAACGATTGAATTGCAACTTGTTTTCCATTGATTATAACGGCAAATTTCTTGTTGTTTTCAGCTCCAATAGCTTTTAATTTAGTCGAAAAGCTCAACATTACTTTTGTTCCATCTTTATCTGTTTCCGATTTTACAACACTAAATGTTTTAGCTAGTTCCATGTTATAATCGTTTACAAGATATTTCTTCATAAATGCTCCAGCAGTATTTACTTTTGTCCAATTTTTATCGGCACAAGCACCAGAATCGAGAACCGAAGCTGTATTTCCTTTATCGCTATAACTCCAACAACTCCAAGTAATTTTGTTGCGTTTAAAAATATTTAACCAATCATAGGCTTCTACGGTATCAACTACATTTGCTAATTCTTCTGCAGAACCAATTCCCCATTCGGTTACAAACATTGGGATTTTAGCACTTGCCGAAAGTAAATTACCTTTTAAGTTACTATGCGAAGCTGCATAAAAATGGAAAGAATACATCACGTTTTCTGCTTTTATTTCATTTCCAACAACATCACCAGGAGTTTGATTCCATTGTGGAGTTCCAACAATTACAATGTTTTTAGAATATTTACGAATCTCAGCTATAATTGGCTCGGCATACGATTTAATTCTTGGCCAACTTGGTCCACCTTTTTCGATATTTGGATTTGGCTCATTACAAATTTCATACATTACATTTGGTTTGTTGCCATGGGTCTTTGCCATATAGCTAAAAAAAGCTTTCGATTTCGAATAGGTTGGATCTAACGGATCGCCAGGAGTTAATACATGCCAGTCGACCATAGCGTACATGCCTAATTCCTCGCACCAACCAACAATTTGATCTATTCGTTTAATGAATTTCGCAGTATCTTTATTATAACCATCTTCGTTAACATAAACGGTAATACGAAATAAGTCGGTTTTCCAATCATCGCGAAGCGATTGTAGCGATGCTTTAGTATAACAGTTGTCGTACCATTGAATTCCATGCGAACTAAAACCTTTAAGTTGTGTAATTTTGCCCGATGCATTATACATTTTGGTTCCCTTAACATATACTTGACCATTTCTTTCGACTGGTGTTTGCGCTAATAAGGATAAACTACATGAAGTAATTGCTAAAAAAAGTAAAATAAAATGCTTCATAAAACAGTAATGGGGTTAAGAAATTAAACTATTTATATTCAAATAAGGCTTTCTAAATCTGTATTTACAGAGCTTATTTTTGTATTGCAAATGACACCATTTTTATTGAAATATGCAACACGAAACACGTTTTGTTGTATTGAAATTCGGTCAAATGTATATCGTTTAAGTTTCGATTGTTCTGTAATGAAATTGAACAATATTCTTATCAAATTGTTTAATTGTTACCAATTTTAAAGGTATTTCTGGTCTTCCATCTTTAAAAAGTGGAATTCCAGTTCCCAACATTGTTGGAATAACTGTTATGTAAAACTCATCTATAAGATTTTCTTGCAATAATTGATGAACAATTTCGGCTCCACCATCAATATATATTGCCTTGCCCTCTTCATTCTTAAGTTTTAAAACCAGTTCTTTAAGGTTATCAGTATAAAAAGTAAATGAACCAATATCTGGTCGTTTAGTTCTTGTAATTATATATACTTTTTTGTTCGAATGAGGATAATCAAACCCCATTGAAATAACTTTCTCGTAAGATTTTCGACCAATGATAATTGTATCGATTGATTTAAGAAAATCGGCATATCCATAGTCTTCGCCTTCTTTTTCGGCTACCGATAAAAAACTAATATCTCCATCGGGATTTGCTATAAATCCATCGAGACTCGTTGCTATATATAGAATTACTTTTCGATTTGAATCCATCCAAAAGAAAATTATACTATTTAATTATTGGTTAAATCAGAACATCGTATAAATCTAATATTATGCCTTTTAGAATAAGAAAAAATACTATCTAATGCTTTTATTTCAATTTGATATTCCGATGCATTTGAATCCAGTATCTTATGTGCATTAATGAGCATTATTTCATTATTACTTAAACATCTATCGATTCCCGATTTTATACGTTCAAAAGTATTTCCAAAATTTATATCAATTCCCATTGATTCAGAGTAATATTGATGCTTATTTTGTATAAAAATATTGTCCAGTTTATCTAAACCACATTTATTTTTATTGTATATACTTCCACGTTGAAATGTAAATCTAGATTTTAAATGTTCAATTATTTTTTTGTCGTCTAAACCAAGGGGATACGCAAAGGAAGTAATTTTAAAACTAGATTTTCGAAGAATAGTAATACAAGAATCTATTTCGATATTGACGTATTTTTTTTCTCCAAATGAGTCAATATACAGCTTTATATTACTATGATTTAAAGTGTGACAGGCAATTTCATTACCATCATTTTCCAATTGTTTTAACATCCATAATTGAATCTTATTTAATTTTTGAGGTCTTGAAATAAAAAAGGTAACTTTTGCATCGTATTTTTTAAAAAGCGAACGAGCTTTATACCAACTTTCAATATGGTCATCATCGAAACTTAAGATAATGGCTGGTTGTAATTCCCCTTTATTTTTACATGAGAAAGAAACTAGGAGTATAAAAAATAGTATATAAATATGTTTCATCTGTTTACATTTATGTAAGTTTTAATTGTCAGATGGAATACGCCATATAATCATCTTCGCGTGGTGTGCACGTTTTGTTCATGGCTATTTCAAAATATGTTTCTTTTTTGTAAGTCAAACCTAATTACTAAAACCGACCGAATTTGGTTTAATTAAGTTTAAAAATCAATGTATATTCTATCAGCGAAAATACAAATAAATATTTAGTTGGTTTGCCAATTTACATTATGTTTCATAATAGTTTTAGGTAAGGTTTATTATTTGTGAGAAATAAAAAAAACCGAACAAAGTCGAATTTTTCAATCCTACCTTATTCGGTTTTACCGTATTAAAATTAACAAACAACTACATAGTATTACGCTACCACAACGGCAATAATTTCGCTCCAGTCGCCTAGTTCTTTTCGCGAACTTAGGTAGCAAGCTTTTAGATATTCGGTACCTTTTATTTGATCGGCAGTATAACTGCGTTTATAGAAGCTTTTACCTAACGATGCTACATAATGAAAATCAGATTCTTGTGGAAAACCTACTGGAGCAATTGTACCAGCTGGTAGAAATGCAGATACAAGGTTTATCGATTCTGCGTCGGGTACATTAGTTAAGTTTTGCGAATGTACTACATCTAAAAAACTAAATGTAACCGACAAGTGACCTCGTTCTGTAACCGTCAACGAAGGCACCGATGTTGGTTTTGCGGCTGCTGTATGCGAATCGGAAGGCAGAGAGATATTTAAGGTATCTCTGTCTACTTGTGTTAAAACCGATTTAGGAATATCAGCATAAATTGCACGTATCATTATTTCTATTTGATTACGTATTGTTGTTTTTCCAGCAATTATTGAACTTGTTGCTGTTGCTGGATTTTGACTTAGAGGATAAATACTATTCCAGCCTGTTCCAGCTGTAGTGAGTAATGCGCTAACCGACGTTAAGTTAGTTTGCGAAGTAGTTGTTAGGGCTAAACGTGTTTTGTTTGCACTTAAGTAAGGAATTGCAGTGTTAACATAATTGTTAAAGTCCGCATCCTTAGCCGGAATTCTCGATTGGTTTCCCATTACATTAAAATTAAAGATTAGTAATTCTGTTTTCTGCTATTTTAACGACAGCAAAAATGGCATTATTGTATAGTGATGTCCATTTTTAGGAAAATATTTTGGGTGCACATGAATAACAAAACACTAAAAGCCTGTAAAACATTTAGATGCACTCTCCTCGCCTAGTAATTTTTTTCTAAATTATTCCTTTTAATTTGGGAAATAACTCAAATAATTCCCAAATTCTTGTCTTTAATTTCCAAATTGAAAGAAAGAATTTCCAAATTGAGAGTAATAATTTGGAAGTTCTTTGGAATAATTTCCAAGTTCTTTGCAATTTTTCCGAAGTTCTTTCAATGCTTTTCCAAATTCTTTCGAAGAATTCCGGAAATATTAGCAAGAATTTCGAAATTAATACTCTCGTTTTCGGAATTATTTGCTTGAACTTGGAAAAGATTGGGAAGAATTCGGGAATTATTTAAAGGAATAGTGGAAACAATTTTATATTGTTTATAAAAAGATGGTTAGGATTAATTTATCGATATTAAATCAATTGTTCAAATGGTATAAAGAATAATTATTATATTTGTTGGCTGGTTAACAACTTACAGTATTTAATTCGAAATTTAAAGATAAAACAAAGTAAAAATGAGAAAATATTATTTAGTAATAATAGGTATTTGTTTAACAATGTTTGTACAAGCACAAATACCAAAAATAGTAAATGTAGATACAGCAGGAGGCTTATCGGCAAAGTTAACACCAACCGAAAAGGCAAACATAAATTATCTAACTATTACTGGAAATATAGATAGTCGCGATTTCGATTCTATTTACAAAACGATGCCTTTGCTAATGGTTGTCGATATGAGTGCAGTAACTATTAAAGCCTATAAAAATGATAAAGCAAATGCAATCCCTAATAATGTTAATTACATAAGAGGTGTAATTAAAAATATTAAAACGTTTATCTTTCCTTCAAATTTAGAATCAATTGGCAAAGCAGCTTTTTTGAGTTGTGCTAAATTAACTTCAATTGTAATTCCACAGACAGTAGATTCAATTGGAGAATCTGCATTTAACGGATGTATTGCTTTACGAAATATTTTAATACCCTCTACCGTAAGTTCAATTGGGAAAGGTGCATTTGCACATACTGATACTATTACTGTTGATGCAGGAAATACGCGATATGTATCGATTGCGGGTGTATTGTATACTAAAAATCAAGATACATTATTACATTGTCCCAGTTCTATTCAAGGAGCTTTTACAATTCCTTCGTCGGTAATTAGAATCGATAATTCTGCTTTTAATGATTGTAAAGGCCTAACAGCGATTACAATACCGACATCTGTAAAAACGATAGGTTCGAATGCTTTTCACCTCTGTGTTCAATTAACTTCTATTCAAATTCCAACATCTGTAACATCTATCGAAGATGGTGCATTTGCGTATTGTAGTGCATTAAATTCTATTTCACTTCCACCAACAATTTCAAAAATAGAAAGAGCAACTTTTTATAATTGTAGTGCCCTTTCCTCGATAGTAATTCCTAATTCTGTAGATTCTATAGGCATGTATGCTTTCTTTAAATGTACGAATTTAACAACTGTTACTTTATCTAAAGCACTTATAAAATTAGATTGGTTTAGTTTTGAAGGTTGTACAAATTTAATATCAATTTCTTTACCATCTACACTTACATCAATCGATGGATATATATTTGATGGTTGTAGGAAATTACAAACATTAATTATTCCAACATCAGTAACCTCTATTAACGAAAGTGCTTTTTATCACTGTACTGCACTAAAATCTATAACTATTCCTTCATCTGTTACTTTTTTAGGTAATGGTGCTTTTACAGATTGTAGTTCTTTACGTCAACTTTATTCTTTATCGAGAACCCCAATAGATTTAAGTAAGGGTGGAGATGTTTTTGATAGAATTGATACAAATCTTTGTACTTTATATGTTCCATTTGGATCAAAGACAGCATATCAGAATGCAAATCAATGGAGTGCTTTTGTTCATATAGAAGAATTAAGTGGTTTTTGGCTTTCCGATTCAACAATAAGTCTATTGGATATTGCCAACAATAGAAAAGCTGTATACGTTTCTACAACGGGTAATTGGTCGGCTACAACAAACGTACCTTGGCTATCGATAAGTCCAAGTTCGGGTACTGGAAACGATTCTATCATAATTTCAGCACAACCTAATATGGGTTCTGAACGTTCGGCTACTGTTACCGTTTCATCGACCGAATCGATTGAATTAAAAGCTTTAGAAGAAAAAACAATTACCGTTTTCCAAGATGCATATCAAACTGGTACAAAAGCAATTTCAAACTATTATAGTATATCGCCTAATCCTGCAAATAACTATTTTACAATTAACACAAAAGAAGATATCTCAGTACAATTATTCTCGGTTAATGGCTCACAGGTTTTAAATAGAAAAATATCGGACAACGAGAAAATCCCAATTAACAACTTATCTGCAGGCATTTATTATATTAAGTTAATTACAAAAGATGGAGTGAAATATCAGACTCTAATTAAAGAATAATGTGTGTTAGGTTAGTTCGATATTTTATGACTGAAAGAGTTTAATTGAAATCTTAATTTATATTTTATTCGCAACCGCAAGTGTTCCGCGGACAATAATGATAGTTTTAGCCCTCTTGGCGAACTAATCTTTATACAGATCTTTTATGATTGATTTACAATACAAATTAATACCCCTCGACAAGCTCGGGGACCTCTTCTAAACTTATATTTATGACGGTCTCGACTACGCTCGACAATCAATTTGATTGGGTCGAGCGCATTCGAGACCGTCCTCTTTATAAATTCAGAAAATATAAGGTCCCCGAGCTTGTCGAGGGCGATAAAAATATTTGTGTATAAAGATTAGCTTGGCGAAGATGGTTGGGAGATTGACTTTGTTAAGTAATGTATAATGATTTTGTATTACTAAAAACGCATTATACAACAATTCACGTTACGTAATAAATTACCCCATACCCATATACTGTTCCAACTATCTACATTACCTTAATGATTATATATGTTTTCAATTTGGCAACACGCAAAGTCCACTATAGGGGTTAAACCTGTTATTGAGTATAAAACAAAAAAGCAGATTCTACTTTCGTAAAATCTGCTTTCGAATATTTTAGAATAAAGCTTATTTTGTAACTTTCGATTTTTTAAATACAATAGAGTTCTTTTTCTCTATCTCAACATAGAAATGAGTACTTTTCCTAGATGGATATTTGTATATTGGAAAACCTTCTGGTGTTTTTCCAATTTTCTCACCCATAAAATGTTTTGCATCCATTTCTTTAACTTTCGAAACCCAAAAATAATTCGTAATTGTAGTTTGTGTTAAAAATTCTTTAGTATTAGAATATGCTAATTTACTTGAAAATTTCAAAGGTGAATTTAATGAATCGAAAACGGCTTCAAATACATCTGTTGTTTCACGACTATTATCGCTTCTAGTTTCTGCAACTGGAGTAGCATTTTCATCAAATTTATAGGTATATGTGGATACTAGATGATATCTAAGTGACATATAAAATCCTTTAGCTTTTACCTCGGTAACTGTTTCTACTTTTTTCTTTTCTTTTTCACCCATTTGATATTGAGCTTCGTAATCCATGCTACTCAAATTACGACCTTCGTGTAAATATGCTTTATATAATTTTGCATTTTCGGGAGTCATATTAGCTTCGTATGCATAAATCAATTTATCAAAATTATTAAGCATCGACGATTTATTCCAATCGATATAAATAGGGAAATCTTTTTTATTAAAGATACTAATCTGCATAATTCCTCTATTTCCCCAAAAATAATAGGTAATTTTTAAGGTATCGTTTTCGAAGAAAAACTTGTCACTTGTTGTTGGAATTTTTGAACTTACTTCAAACATTTGAACATATCCGTTAGCATTCTTTAAATCTTGACCGAATAAAGTAAGACTAGAAAAAACGGTGAATAAAATAAGTATTAACCCCTTATACATTTTCATATAGCTCTTTTTTTAATATTTTACTTGGGTACTACAACTGAACATCTACAAATATAGAAAAAAATCATTTTGATTAACAGTCTTGTGTTTTTTTTATTTAGAATTTTAAATTAATAATCATAATTAATGCTATCTTACTGATTGAATACATATTGAATTAAATTTGCACCCATTTGTAATGCTTTTAATCTAATTGTTTCTGGGTCATTATGTACACTTTGATCTTCCCATCCGTCGCCTAAATCGCATTCATACGTATAATAACAGACTAATCGACCTTTATAAATCAACCCAAAACCTTGCGCTGGTTTTCCATCGTGTTCGTGAATTTTAGGTAAACCATTTACAAAATTATATTTTTGGTGATAAATAGGATGAGAATTGGGTAATTCAATAAAATCGAGTTCTGGAAATACTTTTTTCATTTCTCGTCTAATAAACTCATTTATACCATAATTATCATCGATATGTAGAAATCCTCCACTTTCTAAATATTTCCTTAAATTAGATACTTCTTGAGCCGAAAACACAACATTTCCATGACCCGTCATATGAACAAAAGGATAATTAAAAATATCAGAACTACCAACTTCAATAGTTCCATTTTCTTTATCAATCGATGTTTTTAAATTTTGATTACAAAAGCTAATTAAATTAGTTAAAGATGTGGGATTTGCATACCAATCGCCTCCTCCATTATATTTTAACAATGCTATTTTAACTGGTTGAGTAGATTGTGCAAAAACAGATACGGTTGATATTGCAATTACACAAAAGACTATTAGTCTGCTTATATTACTTTGATATATATGTACTTTTCTTCTCAATGGAAAAAGTTTTGTGTAAATGTACTTTAAATTTCATTCAAAAAGCGAATACTATGGCAAGCTACAATTCCTGCTGTTTCGGTTCTTAAGCGAGTATCACCTAAAGAAACTGCAGCAAAACCCGCTTTTGTTGCCAATTCAATTTCCTTAGGACTAAAATCGCCTTCGGGACCAATTAAAATAAGCGTATTCGTTTTTTGTAAACAAGCCTGTTTTAAAGATTTTTTTTCGGTTTTTTCGCAATGTGCAATAAAATTCTGAGCTTGTTTCATATTCTTTATCACATCAGCAAATTTTGTCAATTCGTTTAATGTGGTTTTATGAAGATTAAGCGATTGTTTCATTGCGGAAACGACAATTTTTTCGATTCTTTCATTGTTTACAACCTTTCTTTCCGACTTTTCGCATAATAAAGGAGTTATCATCCCCACTCCAATTTCAATTGATTTTTCGACAAACCATTCGAAACGTTCAATGTTTTTAGTTGGTGCAATAGCAATATGAATAAAGGGTTCGGGCTTTTCGCAAAAAGTCGATTCGATAATTTCGACAAGGCATTTTTTATGATGTGCATCGATAATTTTCGCTTTATTTAATCCACCAACTCCATCTATCATTGTAATGATTTCGCCATTTCGCAGTCTTAATACCTTAATGCAATGATTCGATTCATTTTCATCAAGCTGAATTTCAGGACTTCCGGAATTGTTAGGAACATAAAAAACATTCATTGCACAATTTTTATAAAAACAGCAGTAAATTTGCGAAATTTATTTTGAATAATATAATGGCTAATCCAAAACTATATATCGAAACCTACGGTTGTCAGATGAATATTAACGACAGCGAAGTTGTTGCATCGGTTCTTTGTAAAAATGGTTACGAAATGACCGAAACAATAGACGAAGCTGGTTTAATAATTTTAAATACTTGTGCAGTTCGCGATCATGCTGAGAATAAGGTATTTCAACGTCTTAATGTTATTAAAAAACTTAAAAAGACAAACTCCGATTTACTTGTTGGTGTTATTGGTTGTATGGCCGAACGTTTAAAAGAACAGTTATTTGAGCGAAATGTTAAAGTTGATATAGTTTGCGGACCCGATTCATATAGAAATATTCCAGAATTAGTGAATATTGCAAGCAAAAATAATAATGCAATAAATGTTCATCTTTCGGAAACAGAAACTTATTCCGATATTAACCCAATGCATTTGGGACATAACCGTTTATCTGCATTTATTTCGATAATGAGAGGTTGTGATAATTTCTGTACTTACTGCATTGTTCCTTTTACACGTGGTCGAGAACGAAGTCGCGATGCTCAATCTATAATTGATGAAGCAAAAAATTTAGAGAAAAACGGATTTAAAGAAGTAACACTTCTGGGTCAAAATGTAAATTCGTATAATCAAGAAGAATATACATTTCCCAAATTAATGGAAGCTGTTGCACATGCAGTGCCGACCATGAGAGTTCGTTTTACAACTTCGCATCCTAAAGATTTAAGCAATGAATTACTTGAGGTAATTGCCTCTAATAACAACATTTGTAAATATATACACTTACCTGTTCAATCTGGAAGTTCTAGAGTTTTAGAGCTTATGAACCGCAAATATACTCGCGAATGGTATTTAGATAGAATTGCAGCAATTAAAAGAATTGTACCCGAAGTTGCCTTATCTTCCGATATTTTAAGTGGTTTCTGTAACGAAACAGAAGAAGATCATCAAGACACATTATCGTTGATGAAATTAGTTGGTTTCGATTCTTCTTTTATGTTTAAATATTCGGTTCGTCCAGGAACGTTAGCCGAAAAACGTTTCGAAGATAATGTTCCCGAAGATGTTAAAACTCGTAGATTAGAAGAAATTATTGCTGTACAACGCGAACTTTCGCACGAAAGCAATAAAGCAGATATAGGAAAAACATTCGAAGTACTTGTTGAAGGAATCTCAAAGAAATCAACCGAAGAACTTATTGGAAGAAATTCGCAGAATAAAACAGTTATATTCCCGAAAGGAAATGCTAAAATTGGCGATTTTGTAATGGTAAAAATTACAGGATTTACCTCTGCAACGCTAAAAGGAGAAAACGTTTAGTATTGCTCCTTTTCGCTAGGGAAATTAACGGTTTTAACGTCATCAACATATTGTTGAACAGAATCGATAATTTCTGAATATAAGTTATTATAACGACGAAGAAATCTTGGAGAGAAATCGTTGTTAATTCCAAGCATGTCGTGTAAAACGAGCACCTGACCATCTACTCCGTTTCCTGCGCCAATTCCAATAACAGGAATAACCAAAGCTTGTGCTACTGCTTTTGCTAATTCAGCAGGTATTTTTTCTAATACGATTGCAAAACATCCAGCACTTTCGAGTAATTTAGCATCAAGCATAAGCTTTTTTGCTTCTTCTTCTCTTCTAGCTCTAACCGAATATGTCCCAAATTTGTGAATAGATTGAGGAGTTAATCCAAGATGTCCCATAACTGGAATTCCTGCAGAAATAATACGTTCAACCGATTCAATAATTTCGCTACCACCTTCGAGTTTTACTGCAGCACAAAGTGTTTCTTTCATTATTCGAATAGACGATTGCAAAGCACTTCGAGAATCGCCTTGATAAGTACCAAATGGTAAATCGACAACGATTAAAGAACGTTTTACAGCTCGTTGCACCGATTGTGCATGATATATCATTTGATCGAGTGTGATTGGAAGTGTTGTTGGATGTCCAGCCATAACATTCGAAGCAGAATCACCTACAAGAATTACATCAATTCCAGCTGCATCGATAATTTTCGCAAGAGAATAATCGTAAGCAGTAAGCATTGCGATTTTTTCGTTCTTGATTTTCATTTCTCGCAACACATTTGTTGTTACTACTTTATTTTTCGATGAGTCTGCTAAATCCGACATAGCCTTGATTTTTGATTTATAACAAAGGTATAAGTATTTTTTTGAAAAAAGGAAAGGCGAAGTGTAACTCCGCCTTCAATTCTTATTTATTCTTTACAATTATCCATTTATCAAGATAAAAATAAGTAAGATTTGTACCTTCTACATGTTTGTAATACAACTCACCTTCAATCGATAAATTATCGTTTGTATTAATAATGTCTGTTTTCTTAAGTTTCTTTCCAAGATAGATAACATAATATTTTTTATTCTTTTTTGAAATAATTGGTAATTTGAAAACCAATTTACAATCTGAATAACGTACAGCACAATATTCAGTCTCTTTATTTTTATCGTACTCTATTGAAGTACAAGAAATTTGATAGTATTTTCTTTTATTTGTTTCATCTTCGGCATAAACACGAAGCGTTGTATCGCAAATACCAAAATCTCCAATTGATGGATTATCGGTTGGTGTATAACATGTTTTTGTTGATGCATCGTCGTGCATAATTTTATTTGCATCGTATTTAGATATTCCTGTCCAAATAATATTTCCCTTAAATTTCACAATTTTCCCATCGATTAAATCGAACGAAATCTTTTTATCTTCGAGTGTTCTAATGTATTTAAATCCATCAGCTTCTTTAAAACTATTCATAAATTCGCTATTCTTAATCATATCATTAAGAGCTTTGCTTTTATCGTTAAGTTCTTTTTGAGCTTCGTCGAGATGTACTTTTAAAACACGAATTTCTTTTTCGTCTTTTCCTTTTGCAGTAGCAACATCAACTTCTTTTTGAAATTTTTCTACTTTAGAAGTTAATTGTTTAATTTCAGCCTCTGCCTTTTGATTTTGAGCAAAAAGACATGTAGCAAATAAACTAAACAAAATAAATAAAACACTTTTTTTCATCATAAGATTTTTAATTTGATTTTAATGAAATGATGTGAATCCACTATTAATAAATAAATTATGTCTTGCGGTATTCATACTATTAAATTAATGAAGCCAAACGTAACAAATTTTAATGTTCATTCCCTTGTTCCCTATTTCAAATTTCTTACTCTCAGTCGCCAAAAGTAAGATTTTTTTATAAACCAACAAATGATACAGTATTATTTTTAAGCAATTAGGATATTTAAACTCAAAATTCTAAAAATCTGAATCTTGATTTTCAAAAGTTTTTTTCTTTTGTTTTAATCCACCATTAATTTTATACATAAAACCAACAAACAAAACACGACTGTCTCTTGTTTTCAAAATAATTGAATGTGAATTGGTTGTATAATAATCAACAAAATATCTAGATGATTTAAAAACATCGTTTAAACGTGCAGAAATTGATGCTTTACCATTCCATAAGGTTTTCCTAATGCTAAGGTCTGTTTGCCAATTATCGCCCAATAATCCTGCTGATGGTCCTGAATTAAATCGACCACTTCCTCCTTGCATAGATATTGTTTGTGAATTATAATTCCAGGAAGCAACAATTTCAATATTTTTTAGTGGATTTATGGTTATCGAATATTTAATAAACCAACTAACATTTGGCGTTTTATAATGTTGTTTTAATAAACTATCGGTTAATTCAGCAAAATTAACAGTTGTATTTAGGGTATGTTTCAACCATTTTGTAATTGTATAATTATCGAAATGCTCGAAACCATATACCTTATATATTTTACCATTTATCATCGAGCTTATTAAGATTGGATCGTTCGATAATTCTGGATAATAACCATATTCTTGTGTTCGCGTTAATGTATTTTTAATAATTCTGTAAAAAATAGTATTGGTCATTGATATCTTTTTTCGATTCAACGAATATCCAATTTCAAATGAATTCACAAATTCTGGAAGAATTAATGCATTTCCTTTATTCCAATTATTAGCATCTGCTTTAATTAAACTTGGATTAAATATTCTTGCATCAGGATAATTTACACGTTTGCTATAGTTAAATTGGAAAATATTATCCTCATTCTTTTTATAAGATATTGCGAAGCTTGGAAAAGGATTTATATAGGTTTTATTTGTTTTCACAGCCTTTTGATAATCATTTGTACTAATTATATTTGTTTGCATTCTTAATCCAAATTGATATTGTATTTTCTTATATTGACTTCCAAATTGCATATATCCATCAAGCTTTCGATGTAATATATAACCCGTTTGAACTAGTGAATTAGGTAAAGCTGTCGAATTATAATATTTAATTTGAGAATTATCATAACTAGAATTTGCATTATAATAGAGAATTCCACATTCAAACTTTGATATTTCTTTTATTGGCAACGAATAATCGGCCGAAATTGCAAAATCATGCATTGGAGTTGCCTTACTTATTCCTTTTTGAATTGTATCTAATTTTATGTATTCGGTAGTTGTTTTAGACGGATAATCAAAATCGCCATCAAAAGTAAATAGTAATGTTTCATCTTTCTTATCGAACAAATGTTTATACTGTAAATTTGGAACAAATGCAGCATTTCTATTTTCGGTAAATGTTTGAGTCGTAAATTTATTTATTTCAAAATTATTGAAAGTATACAAATTATTTGCAGTTTGATTTCCAATTGCATGAAATTGTCTATCGAACAAAGAAAGTGATATTTGATTTTTATCATTTACAAAATAATCGAAACCAAGTTTTAATGATCCCATTTGCATTGTTCGATTTGTAGTATCGTTTTCATAATATTTTGAACTGTAATTTTGTCCACTTTCAATAAATTGTTTGTTATGAACTTCTACATTATTCTGTTTTCCATCAAAAATTACATAAAAATTGGCCTTCTTAGTTCCATAATTCAAAACTACATTTCCATTATATTTATTGAATGTTCCATAATTACCAGAAATCTGACCATTTGCACCTTGTCCCGATTTTCGTTTTGTAATAATATTTATGATACCAACCATTCCGCTTGCATCGAACTTAGCCGATGGATTTGTTACGATTTCGACTCTATCGATAATAGATGCTGGAACTTGATCGAGACTTGTATAGGTAGAAGGACGACCATCTATTAAAACAGTAACATTATCGGAACCTCGAAGAGACAAATTACCTTCTCCATCGACAGATACAGAAGGTACATTTTTCAATACATCAACTGCTGTTCCACCTGTTAATGATAAAGCTGGATCAACATTAACTATTTTTTTATCGAGCTTTGTTTCTATTAGATTCTTTTTTGCAGTTACCGATACTTCTTCAATATTATCGGTTTTAGAAATCATTTGAATATTACCAACCCATATTTTTGATTTTTCGTTTGAAATAATAATGCCCGAAATAACATTTGAAGAATATCCTATAAATTGAAATCGTATAGAATATTTGCCCAAAGCAAGATTTTCGATATTAAATATGCCATTTTCTTTAGAAACACAACCTCCAACAATAACAGAATCGGGCATTTTATAGAGAATAGCATTAGCATATTCTATTGGTAACGACGAGTTTTTATCGAGAATTTTTCCTGAAATACTTCCAATTTTTATTGGTTTCGTGTCATTTTTTACTTGTGCTTCGAGCGAAGAATAAACAGTTATAAATATAACAGCCAAGACAATAGGACAAATTCGTGATTTAATAGTTTTATGAAATATATAATTCATTAATAAACCCAATAATGATATGATTAACAATTACAAAAATACGCATAACAAACATTCTTAATAAACAATTACAAAAAAAATATCAATTTGTTTTTTTCTTCCATATGCACCGACTATTTTTGCTAAAAAAAGGAATTGATAAAAGATTACATAATATATATACCTCAAGTCATAGTTGGCTTATTCTTTTTTGCAGTAGCAATTCAGCTTTTTTATTATTTCTATTTCTACTCAAGAATTGCATTTCATAAGCCCAATAAATTAACGAACGACGTTGAACCAGTTTCAGTTATTATCTGTGCAAAAAACGAATCCGAAAATTTAGAGAAGTTTTTACCATTTGTTTTAAATCAAGATTTCCCAAATTTTGAAGTAATTGTGGTAAACGATTGCTCGATGGATGATACTGAAATGCATTTAGCGCAAATGCGTCAGAAATATCCTAAACTTCGTTTTACTACAATTACCGAAGACGAAAAGTTTAAACATGGGAAAAAATTGGCTGTAACGGTTGGAATTAAATCGGCCAAACACAATAATATAGTATTTATTGATGCAGATTGTTATCCAGAAACTCAGAAATGGCTATATTCTATTCAACAAGGATTTGGTTGGGGAAAAGAAATTATTCTTGGATATGGCGGATATGAAGAACGTAAAGGATTTTTAAATAAGCTAATTCGTTTTGATTGCTTGTTTGTTGCTATAAACTATTTAAGTTTTGCAAAAGCTCATATTCCATATATGGGTATTGGAAGAAATTTAGCTTATAAAAAGACACTTTTCTTTAAAAATAAAGGATTTGCTACTCATTATGAACTAAATTCGGGTGATGATGATTTATTTGTAAATGAAACATCAAACAAGAAAAACACAATTGTAGTTCTCGATAACGATAGTATAGTTCGTACTGTACCAAAAATGACATTTGGCGAATTATATTTACAAAAAAAACGACATTTAACAACTTCAGATAGATACAAATACAAACATCAATTCTTATTAACATTAGAACCATTTACACGGTTTTTATATTATTTATTAGTTGCGCCAGCGATTATACTAACTCCTGAACCACTTAAATGGTATGTTGTAGGCTTTGCTATTTTACGTTTAATAGTACAGCTAATAATTATCAAATTATCTATGATAAAATTAAAAGAAAAAAAATTATTACTATATTCGCCAATACTTGATATACTTTTACCTTTGTTATATTTGTATATCCATATAGTAAATTATTTTACAAGTGACAAAAAACAGCATAAATGGAAGTAAACCCAAATTTATCAGATAAGGCACAACAAGATATAAAATTCGTTGAAGCAGCTATGAGAGGCGAACAACAAGCTTTTGCTGAACTCATGGACAGATATCGCGACACAATTTTTTACATGCTTTTAAGAATGGTAAAAAACAAAAGCGATGCAGACGATTTAACAATTGAAGCATTTGGAAAAGCATTTAAAAATATTCACCAATACACTCCTAATTTTGCATTTAGTACTTGGTTATTTAAAATTGCTTCAAATAACTGTATAGATTTTCTTCGAAAAAAGAAATCGAATACAATCTCAATAGATTCACAATCAGACGATCCAAGTAAAGACAGTCAAATAACTATTGTTGCAAATATTTTAGATCCTGAAGAAGATTTAATTAAAAAACAAGAAGCAACTTTAATGCGTAATATTGTTGAAAAACTTAAACCTCGTTACAGAGAACTAGTTCGTTTACGTTATTTTAACGAATATTCGTACGAAGAAATTTCTACCGAAATGAATATTCCAATAGGAACGGTTAAAGCTCAATTATTTCGTGCTAGAGAATTACTTAACAACATTCTTAAAACGTCGCACGACGCTATTTAATGGATCAAATCTTTAATTACTTTCCCGATTTAAATACAATTCAAAAGAAGCAAATAGCCTCTTTATTTCCCGTATATAAAGAATGGAATGAAAAGGTAAATCTTATTTCTCGTAAAGATTTTGAAAACCTATATGAGCGTCATATTCTACATTCATTAGCTATTGCCAAATTTATTGATTTCAAAAAAGGAACAAGAGTTTTAGATGTTGGAACAGGCGGTGGTTTTCCAGGTATTCCACTAGCAATACTTTTTCCACATGTTCAATTTCATTTAGTCGATTCAATTGGCAAAAAAATAGCTATTGTTCAAGATGTGATTAAACAATTAGAACTAACAAATGCAACCTGCGAGCAAATTCGTTGTGAACAATTACAAGAAAAGTACGATTTCGTAGTTTCCAGAGCTGTTACATCTTTTCCTGAATTTGTAAATTTTACCAAAGATTTAATAAATCAACGTCCATCGAATTCGATTAAAAATGGGATTATATATCTTAAAGGTGGAGAAATAGTTGATGAAATAGCTCCGTTTAAAAAGAAAGTATCGGTAATTAACATTAGCGATTACTTTGAAAATGAGTTTTTTACAACGAAAAAAATAATTTATTTACCTTTTTATTGAAAAAAGCGTAAAAACATTGTTTTTTTCAAAAAAGTATTACCTTTGCAATCCCAAAGAAATGGTATTTTATAAAGATTTAAAAAGATATTTGAAATGAAAAGGACTTATCAACCATCGAATAGAAAAAGAAGAAACAAACACGGTTTCAAGAAAAGAATGTCTTCAATCGAAGGACGTGCTATTATTGCTAAGAGAAGAGCAAAAGGCAGAAAAAAACTAACTGTATCGGACGAAATGTACAAGAAGTAATTCTTGAATTATAAGATATTTGCAGAGCATATTCTTTATTGAATATGCTCTTTTTTTATGGCTAAATTCAAAAATAAAAAAGTTCGAAATACAATTGCATTTCGAACTTTTAATTATATAAGAATTGACCAGTTATTGCCTCATATCAACGACTTCTACTTTTGGATACTTTGTCTTATCAAAAGTAAAAGAATTGTCTGTAATAGACTCATTAGGTGTTATTTTTTGTATTTCAATTGTTACTCTATTTGCATCTTTAGCAAAATATTGAACTAAGTACAATTGCATTTTATCTTTATCGATTAAGAGACGTACTTTAGAGAACTCACTCTCTCCTACTTTTTCAGGATATAATTCGATTTCGTACACCGAACGGTTATTATCAAATTTTTCGCGAATAAGCTTATATTTAAAGCCTTTTTCGTACATATTGAATACTTTGGCTGGATTAAGCAAAGAACCTTCTTGATCGGCTACATTACTTACATTTACTTCGTTATTTTCTTTAACATAACTCCAAAGTGTTTTAGAATCACAAAATATTGAGTTACCCATTAAATCTAACTTATATTTTGTTGCTTTTAAAAGTAAAGTTCCATTTTTAACCGACTTTGTTTTATCGTTAATATTCTCTTGAATATATAAAAATTCGACACGTTCTGTTGAATATGCTTTATTTTTTGCTGATACTTTATCGAGAATTTCTTTAGCCTTTTTGTCGTATTGAGCTTGTACCGATAAAAAACCAATAGATAGAAATATTACTAAAATCTTTTTCATCATTATTAAATTTTAATTGTTTATTACTTTTTAGGGCATCGCATCCAACATTCGTTCCAAATGTACAAGATCGTTAATTAAAACCTGACGAGGTTTACTACCATCTTGAGAACTTACAATACCAAATGCTTCGAGTTGATCCATTATACGACCAGCACGATTATAACCGATACTAAATTTACGTTGTATAAGCGATGTCGAACCTTGTTGATTTGAAACTATAAGTCTAGCTGCATCTTCGAACATACTATCGCGACGACCAAGATCTACATCAATATTTCCACCTTCAGCACTTTCCCCAACAAATTCGGGTAATAACAATGCTGAACCATATCCCTGTTGTTCTGAAATAAAATCGGTTACTTTATCGATTTCTGGTGTATCAATAAATGCACATTGTACACGAATAGCACCACTTCCTGTATTCACCAACATATCACCTTTTCCAATAAGTTGATTTGCTCCTGTTTCGTCAAGAATTGTTCTTGAATCGATACCTGATGTTACTCTAAATGCAATACGGGCTGGGAAATTAGCCTTAATTACCCCAGTAATGATATTTGTTGTCGGACGTTGAGTTGCAATTATTAAATGTATTCCAATAGCACGTGCAAGCTGAGCAAGACGAGCAATAGGTAATTCAACTTCTTTTCCAGCAGTCATAATTAAATCGGCAAACTCATCGATTACTACAACTATATAAGGTAAGAAACGATGACCTTCTTCGGGATTTAATTGGCGTTTTATGAATTTACCATTATATTCCTTAATAGTTCTCAGTTTTGCTGATTTAAGGAGATTATAACGTTCATCCATTTCGATACATAATGAATTAAGCGTATTTACAACTTTCGTAGTATCGGTAATAATCGCTTCATCAGTATCTGGAAGCTTTGCAAGGAAATGGTTTTCGATTTTCGAGTATAGTGTTAGTTCAACCTTTTTTGGATCGACGAGAACAAATTTTATTTGCGATGGATGTTTTTTATAAAGCAAAGAAGCCATAATTGCACTTAATCCAACCGATTTACCCATCCCAGTTGCTCCAGCAACAAGTAAGTGAGGCATCTTACAAAGGTCAACAACAAATGTTTCGTTCGAAATAGTTTTGCCGAGAGCTAAAGGTAAATCGAACTTCGATTCTTGAAATGCTTTAGATTCAAGAATTGAGCGCATAGAAACTAATTGTGGATTCTTATTTGGAACTTCGATACCAATTGTTCCTTTACCTGGTATCGGAGCAATTATACGAATACCAAGTGCTGCAAGACTTAATGCAATATCATCTTCAAGATTCTTGATTTTAGAAATACGCACTCCTGGTGTTGGTACAATTTCGTATAGTGTAACCGTTGGTCCAATTGTAGCTTTAATTTTATCGATCGAAATCTTATAATTACCAAGCGTATCAACAATTTTATTAAGATTTTCTTTTACTTCTTCTTCGCTAACCTCGGTATTATCCGACTTGTGATCAACTAAAATATCTATAGGAGGTAATTTATAATGCGATAATTCCAAGGTTGGGTCATAATCGCCTAATATATCATAATTAATATTTTCAGCTTTTTCTTCCGATTTAGTAGTTGTTATTGTTACTGGTGTAGCTCCAATTAATGTTTCTTCTAAGATACTTTCGTATGGTTTTACTATTGTTGGATTTTCATCAATCTCAAGTTCTAAAATATCTTCGTCTTCAACTTGATCTTTATTTTCATTAACATCGATTGTTTCTTCTACTTCTCGTACTTCAAAAACAATATCTTCTTCGTCTTCTTCTATTTGTTTTTGTTCTGTTGGTTTTTCTATTTCAAATTGAATTCTTTCTTTTGGTACAGATTTTTCGGTTTTAACCTCTGTTTCTATTTTTTCTGTTTGTTCTGTTTGTTTTGCTTTTTCGGCAAATTTAAAGAACATGTCATCTATATTCTCAGTTGGTTTCGATTCGTTTGTTTTTGCAACTTTTGCCACTGGTTCCGAATCTATTTTTGATTCTTCAAATGTTGTATCTTCTTCTTTTTTAGACGAGAATAAACCCATTATAGAAGATGCGGAACTACTAATTGTAAATATTATAAACAATAACACTAAAGTAAGTATTATAATTCCTGTTCCAAACTCTCCAACAGAAGCGATTAACCATTGTGAAATAAAATATCCATGAGCACCACCGATATTTGCATCCCACATATCTCTAAACAAATAACCTCCAGATAATGATAATATTATAATTAAGATTACAGATACTCTAATAGATTTTTGTAATGATGCTTTAGATATATTAAAAAACCGTAAACCAGCAATTAATGTAATTAATACAAGTAAAAATGATGGAACTCCCATCCAATCATGAATAATTTTCTTTGAAACAAGCGCACCAAATTTCCCACCCCAGTTTTCAACAACGATATCTTTATTTAAGAAAAATTGTGATATTGAATTATCGAAAACAGATTGATCGTGCTCCCAAGTAAATAAAAATGAGAGGAACGAAAGCATTAAGAATGCAGAAAGTCCAATAAGAACAAAGCCTAAAATTACTCTTACTCTATCATCTTTAATTGTAAATGTTTTTTGAGTTGTTTTCTTTTCGTCTATAAAACCGTCGAAATCGCTTGTATCCATGTTTGAAAAGCTCTTGTTTATTATTTAGCACTATTCATTATTTGTACTATGATACCATCTAGTTTTATTGGTGTTACTTTTTTAAAACCGTCTGGAATATCAAATTCTGTATCAGCAACTTCTTTATTTAATACTTCTTTAGCTTTAATATTCATAGTTATTCCCTTCATTTTAACTCTAAATTCTAATAAAACACCTGTTATTTCTGAATATGGATTACTCCAATTGGGGTTGTCTATTACTATTTCATCGGTATAATAAATATCATATGAAGGAATTTTAGGATCGTCGAATGAAACGATAACTCGTTTAGCTTTATATCCTGCTATTTCTTTTTTCTCTAATGTCTTTTTTAAATGCATACCTACAACTGGATCAAAACCAAGCGTTGGCTGCCCTACTTTCGTTTGGCAATAGTTTTTATCTGCCATTAATTTAAATAGGTACGAATTAGTTTTAGTTTTGGTATTAGAAATCATGGCCGTTAAAAACATTCCCATGAAACCTTCTATTCGACATTTTGAACTTCCGTCTTTAAATAGCTGTTCCATTTCGGTAGGTAACAAATCTATTACGGAATTTGTCTTTTTTTCTATGGCATTATAAGTAATGTCATATTTAATTACACCCTCATTTACACCACTTCTTCCACAACCGTACAACAGTAATATGAGTAAGAGAAAATATGTACTTTTTTTTATGTCCATCAAAGGCTTTTAAAGCTTTTACGTAAGCATTCTTTATGAACACAAAAGTATAAAAAAAAAATTGATATAAATCTCCTTTTAAACCAAGTAATTCAGATATTTATTGATAAAGTTTTATGAGTTAAAATGATTGTATTAACTCTCTGATTCATAGAATAATTTATAATACTTCATCGTTTTACCTTCATCGTATCCTTTTTCTATCATATCGGGATTTGAATGTATATATAAATGAAAGTTTTTATCGAGTTTTACTACGCTTTTAAAATATTTACTATTGTCTTTTACTGCTTTTTTCGAAATATCAAAACTTTCAACGGGCTCTACTTCGTGACTTTCTTCGTATTCTGCTTTAAATTCATTAAACGCTTCGATTACCGATGGATTTTGAATTACTTTTTTATTAAATTCTTCTACATCGAACGAATCTTTTTCTTTAAAATATTCGATTGATTTGCTTACAAATTCCATTTTATCTTTCGAATCGACATTATTTTCTGCTATTAAAACGGTATCACTAAAATCGCGACACATGCTAAGCATTGTCTTTGTGCGATAAAAATTATTGTCTCGTTGTTTCGCTTCTAAGAAATCATCCATCCAAAAATATGCTTCGCCCGATTTATTTGTGTTATCGATAATACACATTTTATAACCAGATTCTGACTCAGTATTAAATATCAAACAACCCTTATCTATTTTATTAATATTTATGCCGTGTTCGCTATTTATTTTAATGCTTTCGTTTTGATGAAAGATTTTTAAATATGTGTCTTTATTTTCCGATTTAAATATGCCAATTGCATCAACCATTTCATCATCTACAACAATATTTTTAAAATGTACAACATATAATTCTCCAGTTTTAATGTTTGGCCTTATCGACATGTCGTATAGACATTTAGCAATATTTGCAGATTGAACATAAAACTCTTCTGGTTCTTCGAAAATATGAGAAACGTACTCTTTTACTTTCGACTCATCGTTCGAAAATGAATAATATTCTTCTAACTTTTTAAATGGCTTTAAGAAATATCCTAATAATAGATTTTGAAGCGATTCATCTTGGATTTCGAATTCAGATTTCGATAGTTGAATATCTTCATTTTCGTGTTTACTTCCCACCTTATGAACAACTATTTTATGTAATTCTACATCAGCATCATGTAACATATTATCTCTATTTTTAATTTAATACTTTTTATTCTATTTTTTCAACTCGTTCAACGACTTTTACACCGCTAATATCTTGCAGTTTCGACATTAGATTATTTAGATGTAATACATCTAAAACATACAAATCGACTAGTCCTTCAAAATACTTTTCGGTTGTATCGAAATGAAGTGTTCTTATATTTAATTCAAAATCTTTCGATAAAACTTGCATTACATCATTTAATAGACCTAATCTATCATATCCATTTAGTTTTATTCTAACTAAAAATGCTTGTTTTTCTTGTTTTACCCATTTTATTTTAACAATATCAACATCTAAATTCGTTGAAAATTCTTTTAATTTAGAACAATCGGCTTGATGTATTGTTAATGTTAAACCTCGTTGTACGCCTAAAATAGTATCTCCAGGAATTGGATTACAGCAACTTGCAACGACATAATTTGCCGAATCGTTCAATGCTATTGTATCGTCATCATGAGGTTGTTCTTCAACAACTTCGTCTGGAGTAGAATCAGAAATAAGATTTACAACCTTATCGAATTGAACTTTCCAATATTTAATAATTTTATTTTCGCGTTTTTTTTGAACAAAACTTTTAAATTCTTCAGAATCAAAGCCTTTTTCAGATGCATAAATAAATAATTCGGCTTTCGTTGAACAAGAATAAGCATCTAATAACTTTCTATAAATATGTTCTTCGGGATCATATCCAAGTTCTTTTATCATTATCTCAACAATTGCTTGACCTCGTTTTATGCTTTTTTTCTTTTCTGTTTTAAAAAGTAAGCGAAGACTATTTTTGGCTTTTGCAGTAACTACAAAATTTAACCAAGATTGTTGTGGAATTTGTTTTTCGGAAGTTATTATTTCAACCTGATCGCCACTTTGAAGTATATAATCAAGGGGAACTGTTTTATGTCTATTAATCTTTCCGCCAACAGCTTGAACGCCTAATTTTGTATGAATATCGTAAGCAAGATCGAGAACACAAGAGCCTACTGGCATTCTACGAAGTTCGCCTGTTGGTGTAAATACAAAAATTTCTGATGTATAGAGGTTTAATTTAAAATCATCGAGGAAAGCTTGCGCATCATTATCGGGATTATGAAGTGTTTGTTTTAATTTTTTAAGCCAAATATCAAGCTGACCCTCTTCGAAATTTTGGCCTTTATATTTCCAATGAGCTGCCAAACCGCGTTCTGCAATCTCATCCATTCGATTCGTCCTTATTTGTACTTCGACCCAGCGACCTTCTGGCCCCATAACGGTTGTATGAAGAGATTCGTAACCATTTTCTCGAGGCGAGCCAATCCAATCGCGAAGTCTATCGGGGTTTGGTTGATATTCGTCTGTTATTAACGAATACACTCGCCAACACATATTCTTTTCGTCTTCGTGAGATACATTTTTAATTATTATTCTCACCGCAAAAAGATCGTAAATATCTTCGAAAGGGACTTTTTTATATTGTATTTTATTCCAAATAGAAGCTATTGATTTAGAACGCGAAGTAATATCGAACTCTATTCCATTATTTTCTAATTTTATCATTATTGGAATACAAAAGCGATTTAAATAATGTTGACGACGACGTTCGCTATCTTTAAGTTTTGCCGTAATTTCGCTAAAAACAGCTGGTTGCTCGTATTTAAGACATAAATCATCTAATTCTGTTTTTATAGCATTGAATCCCATTCTATGTGCTAATGGAACAAACAACATTCTAGTTTCTGATGCAATATCAATTTGACGATCGGGAGCCATGGAATCCATAGTTCGCATATTGTGTAAACGATCGGCAATTTTAATAAGAATTACGCGTGCATCTTCCGATAACGTAAGTAACATTTTGCGAATATTTTCGGCTTGCGATGATTTGGTTTTTAGTGCTGTTTTAATTTTAGTAAGCCCGTCGATTATAGATGCTATTCGATCGTCGAACATATTTCGAATATCATCGACAGTATAATCGGTATCTTCAACAACATCGTGAAGTAATGAACCAATTATAGACCGAACCCCCAACCCCATTTCTCCAGAAACAATTTTTGCAACTGCTAATGGATGGAAAATATAAGGTTCGCCCGATTTTCTGCGACTTCCAAAATGAGCTTTATTCGCAAGATCGAAAGCTTTCCGAACCATTGCCATACTTGCATCATCGGTAAAGACTTTAGGACAATAACTCAGAACCTTAGCAAATTCTGCTTCGATTCTTTCTTTTTCTTCTTGTGTAAAATCAGACATTAACAATAAAATGCATTAAGAAAACCTTATAAATGCAAATGTAGCTTTTATTTGGAAAAGATGAAAGAGTAATTAATGAACTACATATCAATATCGAGATACTACATTGTTACTATTTTTTTTTGAGAATATGTTTTGAATTATATTTGAATGATTTTGGATTTTGGAAACAAAAACAGTTTATATTTCAAAATGTTAACTATTTAAACCAATTTATGAGCACAAAAAAAGAAAATAAACTAGCTTACAAACAGATGAAATTCCGAGTAGGTATATACCAAATTAAAAATTTGCAGAACAATAAGTTATTTCTTAAAACAAGTTTAGATTTAGATAGAGCTTATAATACCGACCTCTTTCAATTAAAATTTGGAAATCATAAAAACAATGAATTACAACAAGATTGGAATACATTTGGACTAAATAACTTTGAATTTGCCTTGTTTGACGAACTTAAAACAGAAGCTTCGGCAACAGAATTAGAAATTAAAAACGATTTAAAAGAATTAATAGAATTACATCGATTCGATTTAATTAAAAATGGAATTTCGCTTTACTGAGATTCAAAGTTTCTAAAAAACAAGCAAAGTCGTATTGAGGAAATGACTAGTAAAACATGTAAAACATATTCATGCAGGCTCTTAGCCTAGAAAATAATTCCCAAATTGAGACTATTAATTCCGGAATTGACTGCAAGAATTCCCAAATTATTGGCGATTTTTCCGAAGTTCTTGTTAGCATTTCCCAAATTCTTTCGAATATTTCCGAAATTATAATCAAGAATTCCGAAAATATAGCTGGCAATTTCCATATTCTTACTCTCTATTTCGGAATTATTTGCAAGAACTTGGAAAAGGTTGGGAATTAATTATTAAAAAATTGAGTATTTTTGGAAATGGTAATAAAGATTTTACAATTATTACTTAAAGATAAATAACAACAAATACCTTGAAACAATGAATAAAATATCTCAAAACGACAGTTATTTAATCGACAACGCTATTCAACTAGAAAAGGAATATAGTTCTACCTGTGCACCCTTTACACGCGTATGGATATACGAAAAACGTTGTGTCGTTTTCGAAGGATTTACCTTTAAAGGCATACAATTAAAAATAGATGTTTGGATTAATCAAAGCGGCTTCGAAGTTCATTTTTGGGCATGCAATAACGATAGTTTCGATATGGATAAAACCTTTAAACCAATTATACCGCAACTTGATAATTTTTATTTAAATAACGGTCATATAAATAACTTAAAATATGAATTTCAAGATAAACGGACGTTCTTGCAATTCTTCCAACCTTTTCTAATAGCATTGCAGAATTTAGAATTAAACAAATAAAAATACATTAATTTGTGTACTACATTTGACCCTTCATAACATTTTCATAAGAAAATCTTAGCATTTCTGAGATATTGCTTGTACAAGGCATATCGTGTCCCGAATAAATAGTTTTAATATCTAATGACATAATTCGTTCTAATGCAATTATAAATTCATTAGGATAGTTACCAGGTGCTTTAATATTAAGTGGAGTATCGCCCGAAAAAAGCGTTTTTTCACTTGGCACATATATACAAATTGAATCGCTTGAATGTCCAGGTGTTACAATTATTTGAGCTTCCCTATCACCTACTTTAAGGATTTGACCATCGTATGCTTTTTGAGTAATTGGTAGGCTTGATGATAAAGCAATTACTTTGGGATGATATTCTTTCACTAATTTAGGAATACCACCTGCGTGATCGAAATGTTCGTGGGTTAAAATTATTTGTTCTACTCTTCTTTTTCCAACTCCAGTTGAAAGTGTTTGAAGTTCTGCAAAGATAAAATCATCGGTTCCAGGATCTATTATTGTATTAACATCCTCGAGTGCATTAGAACTTCCACAAATCAAATATGAATTGCAGGAATATATTTTAGGATTTTTCTGAAAAAAAGTTACTTTCATATAAAAAGGAATGATTTCGAAGAACTAAACCTATAATATCGTTTTACTAGTTAAAACATATAAAAGTTGTGTATTTAAAAAGATATATTACCCCTAAATCCCCTAAAGGGGACTTTGCGTCTACATGGTCTTAAAGCCCTTCAGGGGTTTGGGGCTTTTTAAGAAATTTATTTAAAAAAATACTCACTTTCATTATATAATATCCTTTTGATATTGCTTTTGGCAACTTAAAAAAAGAATTCCAGCGAAAATCATAACTGTTGGTAAAATGAATAATGATAGATGTAATCCCATAATATCAGATACTTTTCCAATAATAATTGGAAACATAAACGCACCCAAAAGATTCATAAATAAAACATTAAACCCAAAAGCTACAGCTCTCATACCTGGTTGAACAACATTTTGAATAACTGCAGTTGCTGGTGCTAGATATGCAACAGAGAATACTCCAAAGGTGCAAAAACAAATAATTATAAATGTCATATTCTGAAGCATTAAAGCGAGATAAAGCGCTATAACAGCAATAAATATTGTTATTGCTGAAAAACGTAAATAGGCATTTTTATTCTTTTTATTCAGTTTATCTCCAATGATTCCACCTAATGGTGCTCCAACAAGAATAAGTACTGCCAAACTTCCCGAAAGACTTGATGCTAGTTTTTGCCCTAATCCATGGTATCTCATAAAATACATTGTAGACCAATCGAGCATTGCTGTATTAACTCCTATAACTATAGCATAAGCTAAATAGATATACCACAGGGTTTTAATTTTCAAGATATTAATTATAGATTGTATAATATTTCCAAAAGATGTTTGCGATTTATCTTCAATTTCATTTAATGGTAAAGTCGAATAATCCTTTATTGTAAAAAATAAAAGGGCTAGCAACATTCCCGGCATTGCAACAAGTCCAAAAGAATATCTCCAACCTAAGGAGGCAGCAATATGTCCACCTAACATTATTCCAAGTCCAGCTCCTAAAGGTGCTGCAGCATTATATATTCCGATATGTTGAGCTCTGTTCTTTCTAGGAAATGATTTCGAAATTAATGCAACCGCAGCCGATGCGTAAGCAGCTTCACCTAAACCTGTAAGTGCTCGAAAAACTAATAGTTGATTATAATTTGCTGCAAAAGCACAAGCAATACTTGCAAAACTCCAAAATAAAGCCATTATGGCAATCATTTTCTTGCGGCTCCATCTATCGACTAAAATAGACATAGGCAAAACAAATATTGCTACAAATAAATTTACGATACCAGTTAACATACCTAATTGAGTATCGCTAACATGCCAATCGTTTTTAATTGAATCGAGAAATGAGGTAATAACTAATCTATCGGCATAATCGAACATGTAAAGAATAAATATTAAACTTAACACATAATAAGCCCTTACTTTTGCTGCACTTGACATGTTTTATATCATTGAAAATTATATTGTAAAAATACTACTATTTTTCTCGGATGAAAGTATAAATATGTTTTGAAATAATAAAGTGAAAATCTATCTTTGCGGAAAGATATGAATACTAGTGTAAATCAATAGTATTCTAGCTTTTATTTAAAATATAAATGGTAGATTAAAACTGAAGATGGCCTTACATTATCACTCAAAAGGGAAACCCGGAAAAATTGAAGTAGTTCCCACAAAAGAACATAGCACACAATTAGATTTATCACTTGCATATTCGCCTGGCGTTGCTGAGCCTTGTTTAGCAATTAAAGATAATCCGGAAGATGTTTATAAATATACCGCAAAAGGTAATTTAGTCGCTGTAATATCAAATGGTACAGCTGTATTAGGTTTAGGAAATATAGGTCCATTAGCTGGTAAACCAGTTATGGAAGGAAAAGGAATGTTGTTTAAAATATATGCAGGCATTGATGTTTTCGATATCGAACTCGATACCGAAGATGTTGAAACATTTATTACAACGGTAAAAACTATTTCACCAACCTTCGGTGGAATTAACTTAGAAGACATTAAAGCTCCAGAATGTTTCGAAATTGAGCGTAGATTAAAAGCTGAGCTTGATATTCCTGTAATGCACGATGACCAACATGGTACCGCTATTGTTTCTACTGCTGCTTTAATAAATGCTTGTGAAATAGCAGGAAAAGACATTTCGAAATGTAAAATTGTTATTAATGGTGCTGGTTCTGCAGCTATTTCTTGTGCAACAATGTATTGGGAAGTTGGAGCAAAACTAGAAAATATGATAATGCTCGATAGTAAAGGTGTTATTTCAAAATCTCGAAAAGGACTCGATGGTTCGAAACAATGTTTTGCCGTTGACACTCATTTAACTAAACTCGAAGAAGTAATAGTTGATGCTGATATTTTCATTGGTTTATCGAAAGGGAATGTTCTTTCGAGCGAAATGGTTAAATCTATGGCAGCTAATCCAATTGTATTTGCACTTGCTAATCCCGATCCAGAGATTTCGTACGAATTAGCAATGGCTTCGCGCGAAGACATAATCTTTGCAACTGGTCGTAGCGATAAACCAAATCAAGTTAATAATGTATTAGGTTTTCCATATATTTTCCGTGGTGCACTCGATGTAAGAGCAACAAAGATTAACGAAGAAATGAAACTTGCAGCCGCTTATGCTATTGCAGCCATAACAAAAGAACCAATTCCACAAAAGATAAAAGACGATTATAAAAATAACGATTTAGCTTTCGGAAAATATTACATTATTCCAAAACCAAGCGATAAACGATTATTCGCAGCAGTTTCTGTTGCTGTAGCTAAAGCAGCTGTAGAATCGGGAGTTGCTCGCAAACTTATAACAGATTGGGAAGCTTATAGAAAAAGTCTCGTATTGTAGATTTAACAATCCATATTTTAAAAGCTATTTCTTTGAAAAATGAAATAGCTTTTTTATTTGTTCAAAATCGATTAAACAAATAAGACTCGCAAATAGAAATGGTAATGCTGGCACTTTATAGCGAACCAATGCACCAAATACCGGTACAATAAGTCCATTAAGTATATTTAAACATAATACAAAGCTAAAGCTAAAGATTAAAAGCTCTTTCGATGAACAATATTTGCTTTGATTGAAAAACGCAAGTACAATTAATAGTATTAGTATAATATTCTCAATTGCAGGCAGTACAGACATGATATTATGCATATCCCAAGGGAATGGTTTAAATAGCGATTTATAAAGAGCATCAGGCACATGTTTGAGAAAATCACCAATTGTTGGTTTTAACATCGAACTATCCATTAAACTACCAATTTTATCTAAAGAAAGAGAAAAGCTAACAAAATCATTATGCTTGAGAGTCAATGTATTAATAACATCTAAACTTCCACCAATTTTCCTTCCTATAAGTAAACCAATAAAGCATATTGCAAAAGAAAATAATAGAATTATTGTGTTTGATTTTACTTTTATAAATCGTTTTATCAACAAAAAAAGAATCCCCGGAATTGCGCATAAAATAACATAATACTTTGCCAATAAAAGTATAAATAACATTGAAATACAAGTAATTATATATATATATGTAAATTTATTATTTAACATATTCCATAAGGAATAAAAGAACAATCCAAATGCAAAAATTACTAATCCTTCTTTTAGAGTTCCCGATGTCCAAAGTAAAACCGATGGCAATAAAAATATCACAAGTAATAATTCCCATTTTTTATCTTCGAATTTACTTATAAAAACCTTGTATATACCCATTAAACCAATAAACGATAAGAACGACATAAATACATTGTGAACAAAGAACTTACCAAACGAAAATAGCATAACAATAGCATTGAATCTTATAATGGTTCTATTATCGTTATAAAGCATATAATTAAACTTTTTATACCAGAAATTACAGTCTAAATAATAGGGTTTTAATTGTGGTGCATCCGAATCAAATCCAGTTACAATTTTCAAATAATCAAGGGGATTGTTATGTATTGCTGAAAAAAGAATTTTAGAATCATCAAAGTATTTAAAAATATCAGCTGTACTTCTATCTGTATAATAAAAAGTATAAATAAGAGTTAAAGCCAATGCTGACAGTAGTTTTATAAAGAATACTCCAACAAAAAACCATGATGAAATACTTTCAACTTTAAAAAAACGAAGTTTTAAAATTAGCCAACTAAAAAAAGCAATATATAAAGAAGATAGAAATAGTTCCATCAGATTAAAAATGTTTATTTTTGCATTTAAATACAAATGTGAGTAAAAACTATGGCAAATCCATATAATCCCAACGAAAAAAACAAAAAGGAACAAGTATCAACAATGTTCAATGCCATAGCACATCGTTATGATTTCTTGAATCATTTGTTATCTTTAGGTATTGATAAATTATGGAGACGAAGAGCAATAAACAATATTAAGAAATATAATCCTAAAAAAATACTTGATATTGCTACAGGAACAGGAGATTTTGCAATAGCTTCCCTTCGCTTAAATCCAATATCAATAAAAGGAATTGATATTTCAGAAGGAATGTTACAATATGGAAACGAGAAAATTGCAAATAGAAAACTTTCTCATATTATAACTTTAGAAAAAGGAGATTCAGAAAATCTTAGTTTTGAAAACGATAGCTTTGATGCAATAACAGTTGGATTTGGAGTTAGAAATTTCGAAAATCTCGAAAAAGGATTAGGCGAAATGTATCGTGTTTTACATAAAGGTGGTATTGTAGCAATACTTGAATTTTCTAAACCTACTTCATTCCCTATCAAACAATTATATTGGTTTTATTTTAAATATATTTTACCTACAATTGGGAAAACATTTTCAAAAGATCATAGAGCATATACTTATCTTCCCGAATCAGTAGAAGAGTTTCCATATGGTAAATCATTCGAAAATATTTTACTAAAAATAGGATTTATAAATACTAAAATAATCCCTGTTTCGTTTGGAATAGCTACCATTTATATGGCAGAAAAATAGATTAAACAATAGAATAGTAATATTGAATCAGCGAAAAATAAAATACATATATTTTCTATTAATCTGTATATTGATTTCAAGTACTAGCCTAGCTCAAAAAAGGAAAGTACCAAACAATCCAAATTACGATAACGATAAATTTCACCTAGGATTTTCATTGGGATACAACAACATGTACTATAGATTGAGACCTTCAGCAGATATCCTTTTTAATGCTAAATCTGATTCTATTTATGGTGTAGAAGTAGTAAGTAAACCAGGTTTTAATCTAGGAATGATATCTGAGTTTAATATTTTCAAATATCTTAGTATTAGAGTTTTACCAGGAATGAATTTTGGCCAACGCAATTTACAATATAAAATGAGAGATTTAAAAAAGTTTCCCGATTCTGTTGTATTTGTAAAAGAGGCTCCCATTTTATATGTTTCAACAATTGCGGTAGAATTACCAGTATTATTAAGACTAAAAGGCAAACGAATAAATAATTATCGACCATATATTGTTGGAGGTGGAAATGTAAGATATGATCTTGAAACTCGTCGTAAAAATCAAAAAAATGGACCTTATTCTCTTAAAATAAAACCACTCGATTTCTTTTTTGAAGTTGGTACTGGACTTGACTTTTACCTTACATATTTTAAATTTTCAACGGAACTAAAAATGAGCTACGGAATTAACGATATACTTATACATGAATCATATACGGATTACAATAAAGTTATCGATAGATTAAAAAACAAGATGTTCATTTTATCATTTAACTTTGAATAACTATCATGATAGAAGAATTTTCACTTAAGCTTAGTCCATCGCAAGCTGCTAATATGAACTATATTACAAATAAAGTTTCAACATTAGCTAAAACAAATGTTTCGAATATAACAGCTGTTAAGATTCTAAAAAAATCGATTGATGCTAGAAATAAACAAATAACAATAAATCTTAGGGTTTTAGCCGTTTGGAATGAAGAATTTGACGGCAAAAACTATATAGAACCATTTAAGAAAACAGATGTTTCGAATGCAAAAGACGTTTTAGTAATTGGTGCAGGTCCTGCTGGTCTATTTGCAGCATTAACACTTATTGAAAGAGGTTTAAAACCAATAGTCCTAGAACGAGGTAAAGATGTAAAACGCAGAAAAACAGACGTTGCTGAACTTAATAAAAACGGTTTACTAAATACAGAATCTAATTACTGTTACGGAGAAGGCGGTGCAGGTACTTTTTCTGATGGTAAAATCTACACTCGTTCAAATAAACGAGGAAATATTTCTAGAGTACTCGAATTATTTGTACTTCATGGTGCCAATCCAGATATCCTTATTGAATCGCATCCTCATCTTGGAACCGATAAATTACCACAGATAATTACAAATATTCGAAATACAATAACAGAATGTGGAGGTATTATACAATTCGATTCAAAATTGACAGATTTAACTATCAAAAACAAAAAGATAAGCGAGATTACGATAAATGAGAACGAAAAAATAAACGTTTCAGCAATTATTTTAGCAACAGGTCATTCTGCTCGCGATATTTATGAATTACTAAATCGAAAGAAAATAACAATACAAGCTAAGCCTTTTGCAATGGGAGTTCGTATTGAACATCCACAAGAATTAATAGATTCTATTCAATATCATGGATCTAAAGATCAATATTTACCTGCAGCGTCGTATACATTATCATCTCAAATTAATCAAAGAGGCGTTTATTCTTTTTGTATGTGTCCAGGTGGAATTATAGTACCATCGTCAACAGGTCCAGAAGAATTAGTTGTTAACGGAATGTCAAATTCTATGAGAAATTCAGCATTTTCAAATGCTGGAATGGCAGTAGAAATAACTTTAAATGATATTGAAACCTTTTCTCAAGGAAATCCATTAGCTGGATTAGAAATGCAAAAGCAATTAGAACGTCTTTCATTTGATCAAAGTACGGGAAATCAAAAAGCACCAGCTCAACGTTTAGTAGACTTTTTACAAAATAAAACATCTCAATCGCTACCTACATCATCATATATTCCAGGACTTTGCTCATCTCCACTCCATAATTGGTTACCAGAGGAAATTAGAATGCGATTACAAGGTGGATTTGAATCCTTTGGCAAGTCAATGAGAGGATTTATAACTAACGAAGCTGTTATCGTTGGTGTTGAATCAAGAACATCTTCTCCAGTAAGAATTCCTCGCGATGCTGAAACGTTTAAACATATTGAAATAGAAAATCTGTATCCTTGTGGCGAAGGTGCTGGTTATTCAGGTGGTATAACATCATCGGCTCTTGATGGAATTGCTTGTGCAAATAAAATAACTCAATAACTAAAATAAAAAAAGAGTTAATCATTACGTAGGAGCACTTGTGCATTCCGTTGCGTCTTTAATGATTAACTCTTTATTCGTATTAGTTAATAATTTAAAACGAGCTAGTTATAAATACGTGCTAATTGCACAATGTGAAACTAACTCTCAAAAAACTAGTAATAAAACACAAAACAGCTAATCTTTTATCTTACTATTATGCAACTCTTTGCATTTTTTTGATTAGCCTTCTTTTTATTGGTATTAAATTAATTATAAGTATCGAGTTAGTATTTATTTATTTTCGCAATTCTTGCGTACATCTTTACTAACTCTCAATGTAAACAAGCTAATCTACTTTCTTACTATCTATCCGCAAATCATTGCGTTTGTTTGATTAGCTTTCTTAAAACAATTACGTTTAAATTGGTTATTAATTAATCTATATTAAAGATACAACATCAAATTACGATTGTCAAGTAAAAGCACAAAAAAACCCATGTTGAGTTATCAACATGGGCCTTTATAAGTTTTGTAGCCTTTTTAGATGATTGCTTTCATTGCAGTCATTGCAGCACGAAGTTCTTCACCACAGATTTCAACATCATGGTAACGAATTAGTTCGTTTACTTTAACTAAGGTAATATTATCAACATGATTATCTTTTCCTGCATTGTAATTTTTTCCAATTACGTCAGTATCAATTTTTTTCATGAAATCAGCTAATAAAGGTTTACAAGCGTGATCGAATAAATAGCAACCATATTCTGCAGTGTCAGAAATTACACGATTCATTTCGAATAATTTTTTACGAGCAATTGTATTTGCAATAAGTGGAGTTTCGTGTAACGATTCGTAATAAGCCGATTCTGGTTTCATTCCAGATTCAGTCATTAATTCGAATGCTAATTCAACTCCCGATTTAACAAATGCAACCATTAAAACACCATTATCAAAATATTCTTGTTCTGATATTTTTGCATCAGTAGCAGGAGTTTTTTCAAAAGCAGTTTCACCTGTTGCTGCTCTCCAAGTAAGAAGGTTTTTATCGCCAGCTGCCCAATCTTCCATCATTGTTTTAGAGAAATATCCAGAAAGAATATCATCTTGATGTTTTTCGAACAATGGACGCATTATCAATTTCAAATCTTCTGAAAGTTCAAATGCTTTAATTTTTGCAGGATTTGATAAACGATCCATCATGTTAGTGATACCACCAAGTTTTAATGCTTCGGTAATCGTTTCCCATCCGTATTGTACTAATTTTGAAGCATATCCTTTATCGATTCCTTTTTCAACCATTTTGTTGAAACAAAGAATTGAACCTGTTTGAAGAACACCACAAAGAATTGTTTGTTCGCCCATTAAGTCAGATTTAACTTCAGCAACAAATGATGAATGTAATACACCAGCTTTGTGTCCGCCAGTACCAACGCAATATGCTTTAGCAATTTCTAAACCGTCGCCATTAGGATCGTTTTCGCGGTGAACTGCAATAAGTGTTGGAACACCAAATCCACGTAAAAATTCAGCACGAACTTCAGATGCTGGAGATTTTGGAGCAACCATAATAACTGTTAAATCTTTACGAATTTGAATTCCTTCTTCAACGATATTGAAACCATGAGAATAAGAAAGACAAGCACCTTTTTTCATTAAAGGCATAATGTGATTTACTACTGGTGTATGGTATTTATCTGGAGTTAAGTTTAAAACTAAATCACCTTTTGGAACCATATTTTCAATTGTATCAACAGCAAATTTATTGTCAATACAGTTTTGATATGAAATTTGTTTTTCGTCAATTTCTACTTTACGTAAAGCATAAGAAACATCAAGACCACTATCGCGCATGTTTAAACCTTGAGCCAAACCTTGAGCTCCACAACCAACAACAACGATTTTTTTACCTTTAATATAGTCAACTCCTTTATCGAATTCTGCACTATCCATAAAGTCGCATTTTCCTAATTCTTCTCTTTGAAGACGGAATGGTAATGAATTGAAATAATTTGCCATTTTTACTTATTTATTAAATGAATATATAAATTTCTACTTTGTAAACACTTCGTATTTCGAAGCATAAATTACAGGTTACAAAGTAAATACATTTAGATTAGAGTATAATGTAATTTTGTGATATTTTTTGGTACTTTTCATGGATTACACCAAAACTAACATCATTAATTATTTACATTTCCCCTTCTATATTGTAGCGGAGAACTTTGGGTGTATTTTTTAAAATACTTTGTAAAATACGATTGATCGGCAAAATGCATCAGATCAGAAATCTCAGCAATAGTAAGACTTGTATGTATTAAGAGCCGTTTAATTTCTATGATTGTTTTCTCATGAAGTAATTCCGCGGATGTCTTCCCTGTTACTTGTTTTACTACTTGAGTTAAGTGGTTTGGGGTTATATTTAGTCTTTCAGAATATTCATTTATTCTAAGATTATTTTGGTAATTTTCTTCGATTTGTAAAAGAAAATTCTTTACTAAAATATTGCTTTTACTTTTAATAGGATTAATCGATTTTGGATACAGATTATTACATAATAACAAGAGCAAATCGAGAATCGAACATAGAAATTCGTTATTCGAATCGTTATTAAATTCAGCCTCTTTACAAGCTCTAACAAATAATTGTTTTAAGAATTCAACATCCGATTCTTTTTCCAATAATAACGGAGGATTATTTCTTTCGGTTGAAAAGAAGAATGGAAATTCGAGCAATCGACTTTTGTTTTTTTGATTAAGTAAATAAAACTCTGCCGTAAATAAAAAAATAAAACCATCAATATCTGATGATAAGTTTAATGCATGAGCTTGGCCTGGAGAGAGAAAAAAGACACAAGGTGGTTTAATTTCATATTGATTTTCATCTATAATATGGTATCCAGAACCTTTTGTTAAAAATAAAACTTCGTAAAAATCGTGTCTATGAGGATATTGAACAGCAAAATGGCGATTTGCATCAAATATCTCAACTTGAAACATGTTGCTTTTTTCTTTACTTGAATGAAAATTATCAAGCTTATATATAGGTATACTTACTTTTTTACTCATTCCTACATTGCAAAAAATACTGGAATTGTATATTGCATTTTTACTGGTTTACCATTTCTATAAGCTGGTTGCCATCGCGGTGATGCTTTGATTGCTAAAATGATTGATCTCCCCCATCTTGTTTCTGCAAAATTATCTAATACAATATTCTCAGCTTCACCATTTTGATTAATTATAAATGAAATCATTAACTTTCCTTTCATAACTTTTAAATAAGAAGTATCGGGGTATTGAATTTGTGAAACTAAATAATTTCTAAAAGCATCTGTTTTGCCAGCAAACTTTGGCATACTATCGATTGCTATTCTTTCTTTTTCGGCTGCTATTTGAGCTTGTTTAACTTTTTCGATTGAATCTTTAACTGCAACACTATCAATAACTTTTAATTCTGATTTTAAGAAAACAGTATTAACAATTTGATTTGAACCAGCTTCTAAAGGTTTCCCTTCTTCTACTTTGGGTTGAGGAATTTCCTTTATTTTATCTTTAAGTGGTTCTAATTCTGTTGCTTTCAATAATTCTTCATCTATGTTATATTCTGCAAATTTCATCATATCTGGACTAAAATGATAATCTTCAACAGCAATAAAATTGTCGTAAACAAAATATAAACAAAAGCTTAATGCTAATATAAAAGAAATACTTAAACCCCATAAAACATTCCGAACATATGTTGCTCGTAATTTGTATGCACCGTATTCTTTATTGCGGTTTTCAAAAACTATTTCATCTAAAGATGCATACTCCATTTTACTATTCTGCTTTATGAAACGCAAACTTACTAATTTACTCAATTAAACTTTAGATTTATATCTAAAATTGTGCCGTTTTATTACGTTTTTAAAACTTTGCATTGAAAAATTCTCTCTCAATCTTTATACTCTTTTTATTTGACTTTAGTTTCAAAATAGTTCACTTATAATCAATCAATTATAAAATAAATAAGTGTTTTTTACTACACCTTTATATTTATTCTACGTTAAAGTCTATAAATAAATAATTCAATAAATTATGAATATATTTTATAACAAAAAGATAGAATGAAATAAGAAATATTTGTCGTTCTATCAGATTTGAAATTACTTACATTTTACTCTGATGAAAACATTTGTTTCCATATTATTTGTAAGTTGGATATTTACCAACGCTTTAGCCGAAGGAACAGCTCAACTTCGACCAACATCATCAGATTATGGAAATGTTCAAGTTAATGATGTTGGACGTCCTTTCGCATTAGAATCAAATACTGATTCACTTCACCGTTTATATATTCATATTAAAAACTCTTCCGAAAAAATATATTTTGGATTTCAACCAAAGGATAAAACTTCTGGTCATGGAACATTTCGAATTAAAGATCCTAGTGGTACTGTTGTTTATGCTCGAACAAATGTACCTGTTGCAGCGGGTGCTGGTTATATAAATACATATGCTGAAGCGGTTGCAGGGCCTAAAATTGCTGGTTTTCCTAGTGGTGGATATTCTCCATTAACATTAACACCAACAATTACAGGCGATTATTACATTGAATTTACAACAACCTTAGGAGCAGCTTATCATTTCGATTTATTTGATATTACTGTTGTAGATAATTCCAATATACCTATTTTAGGACGTCTTTGGTCATATGCTTGGGATTTAAACACACAAGGAGCATTAAATACTTTTAATGGTACAATGTATATTTATTCAAACGATAAATATATTACTTCAGTATTTTTAAATGGAATTCAACCTTGGGGATTTGTAGTTTCATGTAATAGTAAAGGGACTAAAAATACTGGTAATCCTGCAACCGATCGACAATCTTGTGCTGGGAATTCAACATATCCCGAATTTAAAGTGTTTTTATCAAAACCCGACACAACTGTTTATACACAAGCTATCATTCCTACTATGATTGAAGATTTAAGCGTAATCGGTTCACCAATAACAGGTTCTCCTGTAAAATTCTATCTTAATATGAATAAAGGTGGAACTGTTGAATTATTCCTAGACCTAGATGGTACTTTAGGTTATCAAGCAGGAAACAAAGACGTTGTAATTGTAAAAACAATAAAAGCTGGAGGTGATACAATAATTTGGGATGGTAAAGATGCTCAAGGAACTTTTGTTGTTCAACATGTAACAGTTGGAGTAACTTCACGTTTTGCTACTGGTGTTACACATCTTCCAATTTATGACCCAGAATATAATGCTAATGGATTTATTGTTAATCGAATAACTCCTAACGCTTCAAGAGCTGCTGTATATTGGGATGATTCAAAATTTGGTGGAACAGTTAATTTTATCGGTGCATCAGGAAATAATGATGGTCATAATTTCCCAGATACAACTGGAGGTTATGGTAATAATAGAACTATAAATACATGGTGGAATGGATTTGAAAATGACAATTTAAAATCGTTTAGTTTTACGATGGATGGAACATATTTACCTATATGCATTTCTAGTTTTTCAAGTTTAATTAATGGTTCAAACGTAATGTTAGATTGGCAAACACTATCAGAAACTAATAATAATTATTTTGAAATTCAACGTTCTTCCGATGGCATAATTTGGGAAATTTTAGCAACTATAAAAGGTGCTAATAATTCGAATTATGTTATAAACTATAATTATATAGATAGAAATCCACTAAAAGAGACTTCGTTTTACAGATTAAAACAAGTTGATAATAATGGAATATCAACTTACACAATTATTTTATCGGTATCCTTTAAAATTCAAAATAGAATAATTAAAATATACCCAAATCCTGCGATAGATAATATCACAATAGATATTGGTAAAAATAATATTGAATCTATTCAACTGATTAATAGTACCGGAATTGATGTTTATAATTCTATTTATAAAAATAGAATAAATTTGAATTCATTTTCTTTAGATATAAGTATACTAGCTTCTGGTTTTTACATTTTCAAAATAAATGGTGATGCAAATATCTTTATTAAGCAATGATAGTTAATATCTTTCAAAAAAGAATTGAAAAAAAGATATAATATTAATAGAACTTTCATAATTTCAACTCGTTAAATTATTTAAAATCATTTTGTATGAGACGATTGATTTCTATAGTACTTTTCATAGGATATATATCCAATTCCTTTGCTGAAGGTACGAAACAATTACGTCCTGCAGTAAGTGATTTTGGAAACGTAGAAATCAATGACCAATATCGTCCATTTGCCTTAGAATCTAATTCCGATTCTCTTCATCGATTATTTATTCATATTAAAAGTACATCCGAAAAAATTTATTTTGGATTTCAACCTAAAGATAGAACTTTAGGAACTGGTACATTTAGAATTAAAGATGCGAGTGGTGCAATAGTTTATAATCAAACAAGTGTTCCTGTTGTATCTGGAGCTGGTTTTATTGAGAATTATGACGAAGCAGTTGCTGGACCTAAAATTAGTGGATTACCTGCTGGTGGGTATAATCCTTTATCATTTTCTCCAACAAGCACAGGTGATTTTTATATTGAATTTACAACTACACTGGGCGCAGGTGTAACATATCATTTTGATTTATTTGACATTACAGTTGTAGATGCTTCAAACCAACCAATTAATGGTAGACTTTGGTCATATGCATGGGATTTTAGTACTCAAGGTGGAAATAATGTGTTTAATTCTACAATGTATGTATATACTGCTGATAAATATACAACTTCGATTTTTTTTAATGGAATGCAACCATTTGGATTTGTTGTTTCGTGTAATAGTAAAGGTACAAGAAATACGGGGAATGAAGCTATTGATCGAAAATCGTTAAAAGATACAAATGCAACACATCCAGAATTCAAAGTTTTTTTAAATATTCCTGATCCTACAGTTTATTTTGCCGCTACAGTACCTACTATGATTGAAGATTTAAGTGTTTTAGGTTCTCCTATTACTGGTTCCCCTGTTAAATTTTATCTAAATATGAATAAAGCAGGAACCATTGAAGTTTTTCTTGACTTAGATGGCGTAGCTGGTTATCAGACTGGCAATAAAGACGTTGTTTTAGTTGATATTATTAATGCTGGTGGTGATACTTTAATTTGGGATGGCAAAGATGCGCAAGGTATATTTGTAATAAGTAATGTTACTGTAGGTGTTAGTTCAAAATTTGCAACAGGTGTAACTCATTTCCCAATTTATGATGATGAATATAATCCCAATGGAATTATCGTTAACAGAATTTCACCAAATGCATCAAGAGCGGCAGTATATTGGGATGATTCAAATATACCAAGTGGTACTATAAATTTAACTGGAGCATCAGGCAATACAAATGGACACAATTTCCCTGTAGTCGCAGATGGATATGGAAATTTGCATACTATAAATACATGGTGGAATGGATATGAAAACAATGATTTAAAATCATTTACATTTGCAATGGATGGTACATATTTACCTATTTGCATGAAAAATGTAACTATTAAAAACGAAGAATCGTCTGTTTTTATTAACTGGCAAACAGTTTCAGAAACAAACAACAATTTCTTTGAGATCGAACGATCAACAGATGCAACACATTGGAATTCAATTGCAAAAATTGATGGAGCTGGAAATTCCACAAAAACTATTCAATATAATTTTAATGATTTAAACCCTATTAATGGAATTTCATATTATAGAATCAAACAAATTGATTTTGATGGAAAATCGACTTATTCACAAGTATTATCAATAAATACTATTGAGATTTTTAAAACAGAATTTTCTAGCTACCCTAATCCTGCAATTAATTCTATAACAATTGATTTAGGTGACCAAAATAGCAATATCTTGGAAATATTATCAATTGATGGTAAAAACATTACAACTCATGTCATAATTACTAAATTAAACTCTACTTCCTATTCTATAGATATTTCATCACTAGATAAAGGTGCTTATATTTTAAGCGTAAATGGTGATTCTAATATATTTATGAAACAATAAATTCATTTTTTTTCGAATACTATTCATAATATTTTCTCGTTTTGAGTTTAAAATCAACCCAAAATTCAAAATAATGAAAACGCTAATAGTATTTCTAGCCATAATAGGCATATGTCCTAATCTTATATTTTCTCAAATATCTGATTCCACAATTTCTAAAAAGAACAAGCTTAATAAAAATTTATATGGAATTAGTCTAGATAATATAAATATGAATAATATTTTGAATTTCAACCCTAAAAATATTTCAATTATTTACAAAAGAAATTATAATGCGTTTTCTATTAGATTGGGCATATTTACAAAAAATGATTATTCAAAAAATATTCTTTACAGCAATACAAATGTTGATTCGATTTATAGTGAACCCAATATTGAATATCATATTTATAATAATTATAAAAGAACTGGAGCTAGTTTAGGTATTGAAAAAAATATTTATGATGATTCAAATATTTCATTTTATTATGGTTTTGATTTATCTTATACAAATCTCAACTACTTTTCAAAATCAGAATCTATAAATATAGATAAGAGTAGGAAAAACACATCAATTGAGTCGTATATATTAACCAATAAGAAACCAAGTGATGTATCTCTAAGTGGAAACAGTAAATGTTTTAAACCGTTTTTAGGATTCACAAATAATATAACAGAGCATTTTGCAGTTGCATTTGAATTAAATTTACTTTTTAATAGAGTTAAATATACTTACTATCCTTCAACGATGAATACCGACTTAAGTGGTAAAATTATAATTTGTTGCCGAATTTAAAACATAAAAAAAGCCCATCAAATTGATGAGCTATCTTTATTTTAAAAATAATTTTATAACTTAAATAATGGATAGCTACTAACTAAAGCATGAACCTTGGCTTTAACTGATTCTAAAACTGAATCATTTTCAGCATTTGTAAGTACCTCATCAATTAAATCGACAATTTTAAGAATTTCTACTTCTTTAATTCCACGAGATGTAATTGCTGGTGTACCAACTCGGAAACCAGACGTTAAAAAAGGAGAACGACTATCAAAAGGTACCATGTTTTTATTAATAGTTATCTCAGCTTTCCCTAAAGCTATTTGAGCCATTTTACCAGTTAATTCAGGAAGTTTTGTACGTAAGTCAATCAACATTGAATGATTGTCTGTTCCACCCGAAATTACCTTATAACCTTTAGCTGTAAATGCATCAGCCATAACAGTTGCATTTTTCTTAACTTGAATTGCATATTGTTTATATTCGGGAGTTAATGCTTCGCCAAATGATACAGCTTTAGCAGCAATAACATGTTCTAATGGACCGCCTTGAACACCTGGGAAAACAGCACTATCTAACATTGCTGAAACCATTTTAGTTTCGCCTTTAGGTGTTTTAACTCCCCATGTATTTGGAAAATCTTGTTGCATCATAATCATTCCACCACGAGGTCCGCGAAGAGTTTTATGCGTAGTTGTTGTAACAATATGACAATGTGGGAATGGATTAGATAATAAACCAGCGGCTATTAAACCAGCAGGATGAGCAATATCTGCCATTAAAAGAGCTCCAATACTATCAGCGATTTGACGCATACGAGCATAATCCCAATCGCGAGAATAAGCCGATGCACCTGCTATAATAAGTTTTGGTTTTTCTTGTTTTGCAATTAATTCCATTTCTTCGTAATCAACACGACCAGTTTCTTCTTTTACATGATAAGCAACAGGACGATATAATATTCCAGAAGTATTCACTAAGGAACCATGCGATAAGTGTCCACCATGCGATAAGTCAAATCCCATAAACGTATCACCTGGTTTAAGTACAGTTAGCATAACCGACATATTTGCTTGTGCACCAGAATGTGGTTGTACGTTAACCCATGTTGCTCCAAACAATTGTTTAGCTCTGTCGATTGCTAATTGTTCAACTTGGTCAACAACTTCGCAACCACCATAATAACGGTAGCCAGGATAACCCTCAGCATATTTATTAGTTAAAACCGAACCCATAGCTTGCATTACTTCATCGCTTACAAAGTTTTCAGAAGCAATTAGCTCAATACCATTCATTTGGCGTTCGCGTTCTTTTTGAATTAAGTCGAAAATTTGTTTGTCTCGCATCGTCGCTGGTTTTATTAATATCAATATTTTTAATGAATTATCTTTCGCAAAAATACAAAATCTATATTATTGCAATAAATGTTTTTACTTTAGAAATTAAAAAGTTGTTAACTGTTTTAACGTCATAAATATTTGAATTTTATACTTATTGATGAAATGGTTAAACTCTTGGATCAAATCGAGTAACATTATGAACACCTTTTACCGTTCTAATTTTGTTCATTAATGAATCGAGATGAACTAAATCAAGAATATAAACAACGATCTTTCCTTCGAAAAGACCATCTTTTGATTCAACATTTATTCCACGTAAACTAATTCTATGATCCTGAGAAATTAATTGAGTAATTGTACTGATAATCCCTACTTCATCAGCACCTGTAACTCTAACTCCAGCAACAAATTTAGCATTTGCACCAGTATTAGTCCATCGAGCTGGAAGTAGTCTATACGGATACTTTTCTGTCATTTGTATTGCATTGGGACAATTAAGTCTGTGTATCTTTATCCCTCCTAAAGCTGATATAAATCCAAATATTTCGTCGCCTTTAATTGGGTTACAACATTTTGCAAGCTTATAATCTATTTTTCCTGTGCTTTCATCAATTATTAAACAATCGGCTTCTTTCTCGTTTTTAAATTTACGTTCAATTTTACCCTGTAATTCTTCAAGATCAATTCTGTTTGGTTTTCTATCTAATTCATTTTTTTCAACATCATCAAATAAAGCTTTAAAACTAGATGTATCTATATCATTTTTAGCTACTTTTACATATAGCTCAATGATATTTTTAAGTTTAAAATGCTTTACAAGTTTATGTAAACTTTCATCATCGTATTTAATTTTAAGTTGATTTAGTTTACGAACCAACATATCTTTTCCAGCATCAGCTTCTTTATTCTCTTGCTCTGCAATAAAGCGCTTTATCTTATTCTTTGCTTTCGATGTTATTACAAACTTCAACCAATCCCTACTTGGCATTTGATTTTTTGCCGTAAGAATCTCAATTTTATCGCCATTATTAATTGTATGACGAATAGGAACAATTTTTCCATTAACCTTTCCACCAACACAAGTATCGCCAATAGAACTATGTACCTCATAAGCAAAATCGAGGATTGTAGCTCCGTTAGGCATTTTCTTTAAATCGCCATTGGGTGTAAATATAAAAATCTCATCGCTATACAGTTCTAGTCTAGCAGAACTTGCTCCATCTAGTTTTTCTTCATCGCTATTTTCCAAAATTTCGCGAATTCGAGCTAACCACGAAGATTCGTTTCCAGATTGTTTTCCTCCTTTATATTTCCAATGAGCAGCATTTCCTTTTTCGGCAATTTCGTCCATACGTTTTGACCGAATTTGTACTTCAACCCATTTCCCTTCGGGGCCTAAAACAGTAGTATGTAAAGATTCATAGCCACTTGGTTTTGGTGCTGAAATCCAATCTCGCAAACGTTTCGGATTTGGGCGAAATATATCTGAAACTACGGAATAAGCTTGCCAGCAATCTGGTTTTTCACTTTCAAATGGACTATCTAAGATAATTCTAATTGCAAAAAGATCGTAAATTCTATCGAATTCCACTCTTCCAGATTTCAATTTATTCCATATTGAATGAATCGATTTTGAACGGCCTTTTATTTCATAAGGAATTTTCATTGCGTCAAGATTATCTTTTAGCATAAAGATAAATTCCTTAATAAATGCTTCTCGACTTTCTTTCGTCTCAGATAATTTATTAGCAATTGCTTTATAGGTCTCGTTATGTAGATGCTTCATAGATTGTTCTTCCATCTCGGTCTTGATGGAATATAAACCTAACCTATGAGCTAAAGGAGCATGTAAAGAATATAATTCTTTGCACAAAAATTCGCGATCTTTTTCATTTAGCTCTTTAATTCCACGAACTTCGTAAAGTTTTATTGCAAGCAAAATCAAAACAGAACGAACATCATCGACTTGGGTCAACATAAGTCGAATAAAATTCTCGGAATGAAATGATACTTTAGATGTGTCTATTTTCTTTATTCTATCTAAACTTTCTACAATTGCAGCAACCTTAGCACCATATTGTTTTATAATTTCTTCGTGCGAAATAGACTTATAAGCGACTTCGTGAAGCATAATACTTACCAAAGCTTTTCCAGCTAAACCTATTTGTGTAACTGCAATATAAGCTGTATCTAATATCTTATTTTCAAAAGCATCATCTTTATTATCAACGTTATAAATACTTGATGCAAACAAAAATGCTTTTTCAATAAATTCACTATCGTTTCCTTTAAGCAAAGGACTTGCTTCTATTATTAGCTTATCGTATTTTTCTTTAATATTTAGGTTCATGATATTTCTTACATTTCTTTTCTACATTGTAAAAATACATTATTTATAGGTCTTAAAAATAAGTAAAACATGTAAAAACAAAAAAAGCTGCTTACATTGTTTGTAAACAGCTTCTTAAAATAATATTTAATGAGTTCTAGTCTTCGAAATCTATAACAGGAGCAGTTTCTGCTCTATTAATAGTTGGAGCTTTAATTGTTGGTCTTTCTGCTGGTGGAAGTATATTTGCAACTTCAATTCCTAACATTTCAGCATCAACAAGTATGCGTCCGCAATATTCGCAAACTATAATTTTTTTATGAGTTTTAATATCTAATTGACGTTGTGGTGGAATTTTATTGAAACAACCTCCGCAAGCATCACGAGCTACAGTACATACAGCTAAACCATTGCGTGCATTAGAACGAATTTTTTTATATGCTGAAAGTAAACGTGCATCAAGTTTTAATTCAAGTTCAGAAGAACGTTTCATAAGATCTTCTTCTTCTTTTTGATTTTCTTGAATAATATCGTTCAATTCAATATTCTTATGATTCAAATCAATCGATCTATCATCAAACTTCTTTTGACAGTCGTCAATTAAATTTTGTTTTTGTTTAATATCGTATTGATATTCTTTAATTCTTTTATTACATAATTCGATTTCGAGTTTTTGGAACTCTATTTCTTTTGCAATCGATTCGAATTCACGATTATTACGAACTAAATCTTGTTGTTCTGTATATTTTTTGATATGTGCTTCAGCATCTTTTATTTCTATCTGTTTGCCAGCAATATCATGTTCCTTAACTTTTATTTCTGCCGAAATTTTACTCATGCGAGTTTCTAATCCTGCAAGTTCATCTTCTAAGTCTTTTACTTCAAGAGGAAGCTCACCACGAAGTGTTTTAATTTTATCAACTTTTGAATCAGATAGTTGAAGTTCGAATACATTTTTAAGTGTTTCTTCAACCGATGCCTGGATATCTTCTTGTTTTATTGCCATATATTATAAATACTTAATTGGATTAGTATTAATATCCGTTAAATGAACGGCAAAATTAGTATTATTTTTTGTTAAAATATCATAAAAAA